>Ga0233377_1000004_pt1 | contig 413655 bp, 334 predicted proteins | sample ElkDunMinimDraft_6_FD_191540 | JGI IMG/M metagenome (GOLD analysis project Ga0233377, IMG submission 191540) | Fecal eukaryotic communites from dung pellets of Tule Elk in California, USA - Elk Dung E36 | ecosystem: Host-associated > Mammals > Digestive system > Large intestine > Fecal...
GCTGAAAGGAGAATCAATGAGAAAAAAACGATAACTTTAACAGCCATTAAAACGGTAACTGAAAACCCTAAAGACAAGGGTGGTCAGGATGACCGGATTGGTGGTCAAGATCACCGGAATTTACACTTATCAAAAAGCTGTAAAGCATTGCCATTTTCAGCGGTAGAAAGTGCTACAGCTATTCTGTCGTTAGGAAGATGCCGCAGAATGTGCATTGAGTGCATAGGCATAAAAGAGTATGTTTTTAGTTTCTCTATCTACCAATGCCACTCCCCCGCCTAATGAGGTAATAAGTATTTTATCGTAACCTATAGGCTTGCACTCATCGTTGGTCTGATAATACTTTATAAATCCTTCCGGAAGACCTTCGGATTATTGATTTGGATCCATGGTTTTCAAGGTTTGGGTTAAGACAGATTTTGCTTTCTGGCGACCCTTAAATTAAATCGAAAAAACAATATTGAGCGAAACCTTAAACCAAGACCGACTAACAACTTTCTTTATTCCTTTGGCTTATATGTTTGTTTATATAAATTTATACAGCCTAACTCCTGTGCGAATGAAACCGGCCCTCAAAATAATCCTCGCTTCCATTGTCAGCACCTTTGCCTTTATCGGAGCCATGGGAGCATCCAATCCTTGGCCTGCATATGTAGGTTGGATTCGGATCATGGATTCTTCTAATATGGTCTCTGATGCCTTCTGAAGGCAGATCTTCGGGAAGAAGGGAGAGGGAAAAAGCAATGGAGGAGTTGATGAGGGAATGGGAAAGGACCCGAAGAAGCTTTTAATAATGGCTTGAAAACTTTTGGCCGGACAATTCCAAACCTGGAGTCTACACCTCCATTTTAATCAGCATTTGACCGCTTTATTTTAAAAGCATGCAAATTCTTTAGAGCTTCACTACGGCTATTGTTTTTATTCTTTGGTGTGAGGATCATTAAGAACCCTCATTGAAGTTATTGATGTGATGTTTTTTTGTTGCCTAAATCCAGCTTTAAAATCCTACGGTACTCTGCCTAAACCATCATTGGCAACAAATCAACAAGAGCAACCATGAGATTTGATGACATAGACTAACATCGCGTTTAACATTATATTCTCGCAAGTCTGTCATCATTGAACGCCCACCTTCAGGTCCCCTAATTTTTGCTCACGAAGATCCAGCTTTTCAATCATTTGATTTTATCCTCCCTGAAAAGGAAGTTCGCAAAAAAATTCAAACCGCAATTTTGCTAGAATTAGGCCCGATATCTTGCAGTTTGTATGTATAATGTATGTATCAAAAAAAAAGCCACTTACAATTTTACATCGTAAGTGGCTGATTTATAGAGCCTCCTGTCGGGATCGAACCAACGACCTACTGATTACAAGTCAGTTGCTCTACCAGCTGAGCTAAGGAGGCATTCCAATATTTCAATGAAGAGAAAACCGCTTCCGTTATTCCCTTATTGCGAGTGCAAATATAGATTTATAGTTAATTCTACCCAAATATTTGTGATGAAAATTTAAGGACTTACTACTATTTACCTAACAGCGAGAAGCTTAAAATTCACGGATAATGGATAATCTTTTCTTCAACTTGTCTACTTCCTGTTCTGCCTTTGCAATTTTTTCGTCAAACTGATCTTTTAACTTATCGGCAGTCCTAGAAGACGCAAAAAACTCCAAGTTGTTTTTCCACAACGTGATATTGTTCTCAAGGTCGCCGATCTGCTTTCGGATGCCATGCTCCTTTTTGTTAAGCACTCGGGCACCATTAGGATCCGCCTGAATTTTATTGAGGTCCAACCGGAACAGAAAATCGTCCAATTCAACCCCTCCCGAACCCATCTTTTCGATGTAAGCTTCAACAGCCTGATTGAACTTCCCAGCTATGTCTTTAATGCTCTTTCGCGGTACAAAACCGATAGCATTATACTCCTGGATCAATTCCTCCAACCTATCTGGAGAAGGGCTGTCCCCCTTTGACTCCAAGGCAATTTTATCACAAATGGCTACTTTCAAAGCGAGATTTTCATCATATTCCTTGGTAGCCTCCTTATTTGCCTGGCGGCGGTTCTCAAAAAAGGTATCGCAAGCAATCTTAAATCGGCTATAAAGTTCATTCCTTACTTTCTCCGGAGTGGGACCTAGATGCTTCCATTCATCCTGTAGCTTGATCAGTATATTGGAGGAACTTTGCCAGTCGGTGCTGTTAATCTCTGCCTCGGCTTTGGCTATAATGGCCTCCGCTTTCTCCTTGTTTACCAGTCTCAGATCATCAAGCTCCTTAAAGAAAAGATTCTTGTTGTGAAAGAAATTCTTAAACAGACTCCAAAATGAGCGATTGATTTCCTTGCCGCTTTCCTTGGGAACTGGACCGATGGCCTCCCATTGCTTTTGGATGTCCAGTACCTCTTTCGTTTTATTGTTCCAATCCCTTATCCTATCAGCTTTAAAGTCTTTATAATTTTCCAGTTTGTTAATCAACTCCTGCTTCGCTTCCAAATTACGCATAAAAACCTCCTTCTGGTCTTCATAGTAATCCTTCCTCCGCGAATAAACAGCATCTGAGGCAGCCTTAAATCTCTTCCATACCTCTTCCTGCTCCTCCCTAGGTACTGGTCCTATGTATTTGAATTCCTCATGTAAGTCGTTAAGTAACTTAATGGCTTCTTTGAGATCTTCCACCTCATGGAGTGCCTCGGCCTTAGCACAAAGTTCAAGCTTGTTTTCAAGATTCTTCTTTCGGTCAAGCTCCTTAAGTTCAAAATAGATGCTCCTATTGTCATAAAAGCGATCCATCAACGCATTAAAGGAGGCCCAAACGTTCTTGTTCTGACTGGCGGGTACAGGCCCGATACTTTTCCATTCTTCCTGCATTTTTTTGATGGTGGTGATACTATCCGTGGTTTCCTCTCCATCCACAATCTCCCTCAATCTATCCAGGATTTGATTCTTGGTCGCCAGATTTTTGTCCTTCGATTGCTCAAGCTCCTTTAGGGCCAGGGCTCTTTTGCCCTTGAAATCGTTGAAGACATTAAAAAATTCTTTATCCTCCTCGCTCTTCCGATATTGAAAATCGTCGATGGAACCACCTTCGTTCACATAACTCTTGAGCGCCTCTTCCTTTTCCTTTTCAAAAATCTCGTCGTAAAAAGATTTTAATTCTGTAACTAGTGTATCAGATTTGATGAAATCCCCATTTCTGAACTGAGCCTTCAGTTCCTCCAGAAGTTGCTTTTTGGACAAGGCGCTAAAATCTATCGAATGGTCTTCCTGATCCTGTCTTTCCTCTACGGAATCGGTTTCATGTTTGTCCTGACCAATCACTGTTTCTTTTTCCGCCAATTCTTGCGTCACCTTGTCGTCTTTTGACATTTCTTTATCGTTCTCCATCATCTTATGAGTACTCCTAAATTACCACTACTTAAGCAAAAGTAATAAAATTGCGTTAATTAAGCCGTGGGTCTATTGGATAATTTGCCAAAACCTGAAAGTCACCCCCCATATTCTTCAACATGATCCGCCATAAATCATCCGGTGCGGAATAGAATATGTTCTTTGAGTAGACATTGTCGCATACGATCCAAGTATTGGCTGATAGTTCTTCTTCAAGCTGCCCTTCCGACCAGCCCGAATACCCAATAAAAAACCTAAAGTTATTTAAATCCAAAGCATCATTTTTGAACTTTTGGACGAATTCATCAAAATCCCCACCCCACCACAGATTTTCGGCCAATGAAACGCTGCCACTAAGCGTGGCTTCTCCATAATATATGAAATGCAAGGTATTCTGTTCCACTGGGCCGCCCACATATACCTCCATGTCCAAAAAATCCAGATCATCCAGAAGATCGCTTACTTTTAATATCGACAATTTGTTCAAGACCAGCCCAAAAGCACCATTCTCATTGTTTTCACACAATAAAATGACCGATCTTACAAAATTTTCATCTTGTAAAAACGGCTCTGATAGAAGTAGACAGCCAGATTTGGCAGGTAGTCTAGAATTAAATTCCATTAAAAGGGCATTTTAATAAGGCGGCATTAAGATAAAACAAAAAATTTTTTAAATGCAATAACTATGTTACTTTTAAAAAATTCAATAAAAAAATGGACATAGCAAATATCAGGAAAGATTATACTTTAAAATCATTGAACCTGAGCGAAGTGGAAAACTCACCTATGGCTCAGTTTGCGATATGGCTTGAAGAAGCCATAAAGGCTGAGGTAAATGAGCCTAATGCCATGAATCTGGCCACTATAAATCAGCAAAACCGTCCTTCTGCACGTATCGTTCTTTTAAAAGCCTTGGACCAGGGTTTGGTTTTTTACACGAATTATGAGAGCAGAAAAGGAAGCGAATTGCTGGCACGGCCGTTTGCGGCATTGACCTTCTTTTGGCCGGAATTGGAAAGACAGGTAAGGATAGAGGGGGAAATCGAAAAAGTGTCCGCTGCAAATTCAGATAAATATTTCCTATCCAGGCCGATTGCCAGTCAGATTGGTGCATGGACATCTCCGCAAAGCCAAGTCATTCCAGATCGTTCTTTTCTGGAAAAACGGGAAAAAGAAATGACATTAAGGTTTCAAAGTGAGGCTTTGGTCCGACCCGCGAACTGGGGCGGCTTTAGGTTGAATCCCTACTACTTTGAATTTTGGCAAGGCAGGGCAAGCAGGCTCCATGACAGAATTGTGTTTGAAAAAGGAACATCAACGGAGTGGACCAAAAAAATCCTGGCCCCTTAAGAGACCAGGGTTTTTTGTCCGTTTATCGCCTTTTACTGAAGATCAAAAAGATTCTTCACGCCCAACATTCTTTCGACTGTGAAACCCTCGCCATATTTCACTTGAATCTGGTGGCCAAACTCCTTAGCCCTTGCTTCAATAAAATCCAAAAAACCAGGTTTGGAAATAAAACTTTCGGGCTCATCATTGTCGGGATCAAAGAACTGGGAGCGAAAGGCTTTGATGCTGGCCAGTTTGACATCCCAATAATCGGTAATATCAAAGACAAAGTCAGGCTGAATATAATCATTCTGGATATAATGATAGACCGCCTTTGGCCTCCAAGGCAACTGGGATTCCCCTTCATGAAAGGTCTCCGCACGTCTCAAGCCGCTAATAAAACATGCTTTAGAAACCACGGATGCACCCTTTCCATGATCAGGATGCCTATCCCTCACCGCATTCGCCAATATAATCTCCGGTTGGTATTTGCGGATAGCTTTAACAATTTGTAGATGATGGGCTTTATCGTCATTAAAATACACGTCCTCGAAGCCAAGATTTTCCCGTGCAGACAAGCGCAGGATTTTTGAGGCCTCGCCGGATTCTCTAAGCCTTATCTCTGAGGTTCCCCGGGTACCCATTTCCCCCTGTGTAAGGTCCACTATGCCCACCTTATAACCTTGGGCCACGTGGGCCACAAGGGTGCCTGAACAGGACAGTTCGGCATCGTCCGGGTGGGATGCTATCGCTAATATGTCAAGTTTCATGGATTTCAATTTACGTATTATAATCAGTAATCGAAAAATACGCCTCAGCGCCAAAATTTTCCTTACCTTACCTTATTCTCAATCTTTGGCCCACTTTAAGGATGGACCGTGTAGATATGCCGTTCAGCCGGGTGATCTGGTTGATAGAAACCCCATATTGCCGGGCAATCACACCAAGATTCTGGCCGCTCCTTACCCGGTGATAAACTGCCTCTTGCGCCTGGATGACATGGTCGAAACTCGAGGAAGTAATGGTATAGACATCACCCTTCAGCCGCCCATAATTGAAATCAAAAATCTCGGTAGGATTGATGGACAAACCTTGATACCTGATCTCGAAGTGCAAATGGGGACCGGTGCTCCGTCCTGTGCTGCCTCCCAGTCCCAGTACATCCCCCGCCCGCACTTCTTGCCCTACCTCTACAGATATTTTTGACAGATGGCCATAAAGTGTTTCCAAGCCATTTCTATGCCGTACCAATACGTAATATCCATATCCATTCCTGTCATAGGAACGCATTCTCACAATTCCATCAAAGGCATTAAAGACAGGATCCCCCGTAGATAATTTAAGATCAATGCCATGATGCCACCGAAACCTGCGAAAACCAAATTCAGAGTTGATCTTGGTTTCCTTTAGAGGCGATGTCCAGTTCGATCCAAAGAAGGGATCGTAAAGCTTGATTTGTACAGTATCCTTAAAATCCTTGGGATCAAAATTATAGATATTGATTTTTTTACTGTCCCAAGAAGCGTAATACTCAAAGGCCGTAACCCATATACTGTTGATAAGTACCTGTTCGGAGATTTCTACCAATTGGTTGGTAGGCGCCCATATTAACGACAGGGTATCTTCATTGACAGCAGAGAGCCGTTTGGTGAGATCCACTTTGTCCTTAAATATCAGGGAATCTGTTCCCTTTCTCAGGTCTATGAGATATTGCTGTACATCGAAGGTGGTTATGTTCCTTTTGTCAGGCAAGCCGAGGACTTCAGGGGCAACTTCTTTGGAGGGCTTAGGATCGACCTGTGCAAAAGCCTCAATGCTAATACACAAGGCGCAAAATAAAAATATCCCAAAGATTTTTGAACCCATCAGCCGATATTAAAAGAGTTCTATTTCAGCCAGATAACGTTCAGCATCCAAGGCGGCCATACAACCTGTGCCAGCGGCAGTGACAGCTTGCCTGTAGATATGGTCCTGTGCGTCCCCACATGCGAAAACTCCTTCAATATTGGTCCTAGTACTTCCGGGAATCGTCTTGATATAACCGTTGTCATCCATGTCCAAATGGCCCTTGAAAACTTCTGTGTTAGGTTGATGTCCGATGGCCACAAAAAACCCGCTTACAGTCACCTCTTTTACCTCCTGGGTCAAGTTATTCTTTATCCTTATTCCTTCAACTTCTGATTCGCCTAACACTTCCTCCGTATCGGTATTCCAAAGAATCTCAATCTTAGGATTGCTCATCACCCGTTTTTGCATGATTTGCGAAGCCCTCAACTCATCCCGTCTCACAATCATATATACCTTGTTACAGATATTAGAAAGATAGGAAGCTTCTTCACAAGCGGTATCTCCCCCTCCTACTATGGCGACATCCTGGCCTCTAAAGAAAAATCCATCGCAGACGGCACAGGCAGATACTCCCTGACCATTTAACCTCGTTTCGCTTTCTATGCCCAACCACTTGGCTGAGGCGCCTGTAGCGACGATAAGCGTATCGGCCAATATTTCCGTGTCCCCGTCCACAAAAACCTTGAAGGGTCTTGCACCAAACTCCACCTTGGTCACCAGGCCATAATTCACCTTAGTACCGAATCTCTCCGCCTGCTTCTTAAAATCATCCATCATCTGGGGCCCCATCACACCCTCAGGATAACCCGGATAATTCTCCACGTCGTTTGTTATGGTAAGCTGCCCCCCAGGTTGGCCTCCTGTATATAATACCGGATTTAAACCTGCCCTGGCGGCGTAAATTGCCGCTGTATATCCTGCGGGTCCAGATCCGATAATTAAGACTTTAACCTTTTCAATTTCCTTACTCATTGTGTGTGCGATTTTTGGGTGGGCAAATTTTAAAATTTAAAACCTTTTAACAAAGGAACCCACTCTTAAAATTCCTTAAAATGGAAATTATAAAGGATGCAGCTTCCACTCATCCTCCCTATCCATAAACTATTTCAAAACTCCACCGGCATAAAAAAAAGGGTAAAAAACCCTCTTTTTTTAACGATAATTTCACCTTTAGTACATTAGCCCAAATAAGGCTTAAGCGTTTTACTCCTAGAGGTATGTCTCAGTCTCCTGATTGCCTTCTCCTTAATCTGTCTTACCCTTTCACGCGTCAAATTAAATTTCTCACCGATTTCTTCAAGCGTCATAGCATGTTCACCATTCAAGCCGAAATAAAGGGTGATAACATCCGCCTCACGTTGGGTAAGGGTCGAAAGCGCCCTTTGAACTTCCTTCCTCAAGGAGTCATTCATCAGACCGTCATCCGGTTTTACCTCCCCGTCATTTTCCAATACATCCAACAAGCTGTTTTCCTCTCCTTGGACAAAAGGAGCATCCATGGACACGTGACGACCTGATATCTTCATGGTATCCACCACCTCACTTGCTGTCACTTCCAGGACCTCTGCCAACTCCTCCGGCGAGGGTTCCCGCTCAAATTTCTGCTCCAGTTCTGAAAAAGTCTTGCTTATCTTGTTCAAGGAACCCACCCTGTTCAGGGGAAGCCTTACAATACGGGATTGTTCGGCCAAGGCCTGTAGAATGGATTGTCTGATCCACCACACCGCGTAAGAGATGAATTTGAAACCTCTCGTTTCATCAAATCTTTGGGCGGCTTTGATCAAGCCTAGGTTTCCTTCATTGATAAGATCACCTAAAGATAAGCCTTGGTTTTGATACTGTTTTGCTACAGAAACCACAAACCTCAGGTTTGCTTTGGTTAATTTTTCTAAAGCCAATTGATCACCTTCTCTAATCCTCTTGGCCAATACCACTTCCTCGTCTGCGGTGAGCAGATCCACTTTCCCTATTTCCTGCAGATATTTATCAAGAGACTGACTTTCCCTATTGGTGATCTGTTTACTAATTTTCAGCTGCCTCATTAAGCTTATTTCATTTGATTGGTAAAACTCATTTCATAACAGAAGTAGTCTGAAAATAAGTTCATAATTTCATAAATGTTTAAAACAGCCTAGTCTTTTTTCTCAGGTCTTTCAGGTTTAGGTAACAATACCTTTCTGGACAACTTGAATTTGCCAGTTTTCTTATCCACATCTATCAACTTGACCTGGATATCTTCCCCTGGCTCAAGTACACCTTCCATATTATCCAAACGCTCCCATTTAATTTCTGAGATGTGAAGCAATCCATCCTTGCCTGGCATAAATTCAACGAAAGCACCGAAGGGCATAATGTTCTTCACCTTACCTGTATATACCTCTCCGATTTCAGGCTGGGCAACAATTCCTTTGATGCGGCTGATCGCAGCATTCATAGAATCCTGGTTGTTGGAGAAGATATTGATTTTGCCCATATTATCCTTTTCTTCGATGATGATGGTAGCTCCGGTGTCCTTTTGGATTTCTTGGATCACTTTTCCACCTGGCCCGATAACCGCTCCGATAAGTTCTTTCGGAATGGAGATATTAAAGGATCTTGGAGTGTGGGGCTTCAGCTCAGGTCTTGGCTCGGCCAAGGTCTGGGTGATTTCTTTTAATATATGAAGACGTCCTTCTTTGGCTTGGTACAATGCTTCTTTCAGCACATTGTAATCCAATCCTTCTACTTTTAAATCCATTTGACAGGCGGTGATCCCTTTTTCGGTTCCAGTGACTTTAAAGTCCATGTCCCCCAAGTGATCCTCGTCTCCCAAAATATCGGAGAGAATTGCATACTGTCCGGTTTTTGCATCGGAGATCATCCCCATCGCTATACCCGTGACAGGAGCCTTAATTTTGATACCCGCATCCATCAATGCCAATGATCCGGCACAAACGGTAGCCATGGAGGAGGATCCGTTGGATTCAAGGATATCAGAGACAACACGGATAGTATAAGGGTTTTCATCCTCTGGAGGAAGTACTTTCTTCAATGCCCTCATCGCCAGATTACCGTGTCCCACTTCTCTTCTTCCAGGGCCTCTGTTGATTTTCACTTCACCGGTAGAGAATCCGGGGAAATTGTAATGAAGGAAAAACTTGTTGTATCCGGAATGAACGGCACCATCTACCATCTGCTCATCCATTTTAGTACCCAGGGTACAGGTGGTAACGGATTGGGTCTCTCCTCTTGTAAATACCGCAGAACCATGAGCAGAAGGAAGATAATCTACCACTGACCATATAGGCCTGATTTCATCTGTTCTCCTGCCGTCCAGCCTTTTCTTTTCGTTTAACGTCAAGTTCCTTGCAGCTTCCTTGTGGATTTTGCTGAAATAGGGACCAATAAGACTCTTTTCAAAGCCATGATCCTCGCCCAAGCTTTCCTTGAAGGACTCTTTTATTTCTTTGATCAGGGCAGACCGCTCATATTTATTGGCGATCTGAAGCCCTACTGACTGATAACACTTATCATAGAGCTCGGCCCGCATTTTCTCATAAAGAGCCAGGTCTTGCTTTTCGTGTGAGTAAGTTCTTTTGGTTCCCTTCCCTACTGCCTGGGTCAATTCTAGCTGAACCTGGCAATGTCTTTTGATTTCTTCGTGGGCAAATTGAATGGCTTCGATCATTTCGTCTTCCGAAATCTCATTGCCTTCCCCTTCCACCATCAGGATAAACTCCATGGATCCTGCCACGATAAGTTCCATGGTAGCATTGGCCAATTGTTTGGGTGTGGGGTTGATCTTGTATTCGCCGTCGATCTTGGCTACTCTTACTTCTGAAATAGGACCATTGAATGGAATATCGGATACAGCAAGGGCAGCAGAAGCTGCAAGACCCGCCAGGCAATCCGGCAGTACTTCCTCATCGGCAGACATCAAGGTAATCCCTATTTGGCTGTCCGCATGATAATCGTCTGGAAAAATCGGACGAATAGCTCGGTCTACAAGTCTGCTGATCAATATCTCATAATCCGACAGCCTTCCTTCTCTTTTTAAAAACCCGCCTGGAATCTTTCCAGAAGAAGCAAATTTCTCTTGGTAATCCACTGACAATGGAAGAAAATCCACATCTTCCCCAGCTTCCTTCTTTGAAACCACAGTGGCCAAAAGCATGGCCTTACCCATTTTTACAACTACCGCCCCATCAGCCTGTTTGGCCAAAGCTCCAGTTTCAATGATAATTTCTCTACCATCTTCAAGGGTGATGGTTTTTGATATAATGTTTGGTAACATAGATTTTTGTTAAAATAAGTCTCGTGAAAGTTTTAAAAAATAATGCTGGGAGCAAAGAAAAAAGTAAGGTTCTTACAGATGAAGAACCTTACCTAAAGTTTATTTACGTATTCCTAAATCAGCAATGACCGCCCTATATCTTTCGATATCCTTTTTGGTCAAGTAATTGAGAAGGCTTCTGCGCTTCCCAACCAATTTCAAAAGGCCCAATCTTGAAGAGTGGTCTTTTTTGTTGGTCTTTAGGTGTTCGGTCAAATGCTTGATTCTATAGGTGAACAAGGCAATTTGGGACTCAGGAGAACCTGTGTCAGTATCCGACTTCAACCTACCATGATTTTTAAACAACTCAACTTTTTTCTCTGTAGTTAAATACATGCTTAGTCAATTTATCTTAATTATTTTTTAAAACAGGTACAAAGATAGATTTATTATTTTTAATAATAAAATCTGCCTTAACTTTTATCCTTTCCCCTTTTAAGATACCCCCGTATTTTTTCAAAAAATGTATAGTAAAAATCCGCTTCAAACAATCGGGCATCTTTTCTCGCCTGCCGCAAAAAGAACAGACCGAAAGGCAGCAGGGCCATGACGGAGAATACCGTCCCGAACAAAGCGTCCGTAACCCCTTCCTTCGCCCATTTTTCCCCTGTTATCGTCAGCATATAATAAACAATAAAGAAAATAATGGAGAACAAGACCGGCATTCCAAGGCCTCCTTTTTTAATGATTGCACCCAAAGGAGCCCCTATCATAAACATGACAATGCAGGCAATGGCCTGGGTATACTTCTGGTACCAGGCAATCTCCCATCTTCTGGATTCCCTTTCGAAGCCATCAAGGCGAAGATAGTTGGTGGAAAAGTTGTTTTTCAATGTCCTGGCCGTATTCAACGCGATCGAGGCTGCCCTGCTTTGAAAACCGCTCTCACTGGCGATCGAATCCAGACGCCTTCTTTGCTCCGGACTAAAAATGATCTCCGGCTCAGGCGGAGTTTCCTTTGGCGGGGCAATCTTGTTCTGGTTCACACTATTGATCATTTTTTCCCTTAGCGAATCCCTCAGAACCTCTTTGATTTTGTCTCTGAGAGTATCTTGATCCGCAATGGCCAGCCGTGTATTTCCAGCGGATTCTGAATTCGCTAGGGTATCTGAATCGGCAGTAGTGCTTGACGAAGCAGAAACGGCAACATTGTCTTCTGGCTCCTCCGCCGGGGTAAGTTTCTCTTGGGACGCAATCCGCGTCATGGAATCGTTTCGGGCTTGGTTTTCTTCCTGCAGCTTTATGTTTTGCAGGGAATCATAAAGTGCCTTTTTTTTCAGCACATCAGGCGGCGTTTGAATCTTTCTGTTGCGGGTAAAGTAAGTATACACAGAACTTGTGTTGATATAATTGTAATAAACCCACTGATTATGTTCCCTGTCCATCGAGTCCAGATCACTTTTCAGCTGCTCGATGTTTTTGATGGACCGGTTGTTGGACCAGAGCCCCTCAGGTGTCCTGTTCATCTCAAACGCATCCAGGCTGAACACCATTTGGTTTTCGGTAAACTGGGTCCGGCTGAAGGTGACAGGCTTTTCGGGGTTTCCCCTTTGGGGAGCTCCCTCTTGGTAGCTATTGCCGTTGTAAAGGACCAAGGTCATGTACCTGTCGTTGAAAAAGGGCTCCATCCTCCCTGAGTCAGCGGTGATCACGTTGGTGTTCCCCGTTCCGGAAGTATGGTCATAAATAAGGATGTCAAACAGCCTTACCTCATCCAACTTCCTATTCACCTTGATGCTGTAATTGGGGATCCCGTTGTAAAACACCCCTTCCCTGATATCCAAGGCCGGAGACTTCATCCGTATATCATAGAGAAGGCTGAAGGTTTTCAGGTTGATCTTTGGAACAATATAATTGTTGGAAAGGAAAGCCAAAAAGGAGAGGCATACCACAAAAATGCCAATGGGCAGGAGCGCGCGGAGAAGGGAAATCCCGCTGCTTTTTATGGCCGTCAGCTCAAAATGCTCTCCCAGATTGCCAAAGGTCATCAACGAGGAAAGCAACACGGCCAAAGGAAGCGCCATAGGTGAGATACTGATCACAAAATAGCTGATCAGCTCCATATACACCCCGAAGGCCAATCCCTTGCCGAATATCTCATCGAAATATTTCAGCATATTCACCGTGAGCAAGATAAAATCCACCACAATGAAGGTCAATAAAAATGGCCCTATGAAGGACCCTAAAATTAATTTATCTAATTTTTTCATGAAGTGCTACCGCCCTGCATTTCTTCCTTGACAAACGACTTTTACAAAGGTTATAATATTAAACGTAAAATTTTATGTTTCCACTAATTTTATCCTCCTATGATTTCCTTCAGGGTTGCAATGAGACTTTCCCAAATGGACTCTTGCTCCTCGTCATCGTAGGTGTCACTATAGTCGATTACCCGTAAAAAAAAGGTTTGTGTCAGTTCGTTTTCATCCAGCTTGAATTCTATAAAAGAACGGTCCGCTTCCCCCTCCCCTTCCTCGGCATGGGGATCAAAAAATTCGAATTTGACATTGTGGTTCGTCCGCATGATGACGGCTTTGGCAAAATGGTCCTCCCCGTCGTAAATGAAATTATACACCTTATCTTCATTGATAGTCACGTCATCCGCAAACCACTGGGACAAACCACTGGCAGTACTTAAATAGGGATAAATTATCTTCCGGGAAGTATTGATCTGAAAATCAGCGACAAATTTATTTTTCACCATTATTCGATTGTTTCTTTTGTTAAAAACGTGTTTTTTTCTGGGCCAAGCTTGCTTTTAAGTGATTAACCCCACATATTTGCACTCCAATTGGCGGACATGCTGCCAAACCAGGTCTTCCCGCTTATCGCTTGAAGCCTACACCTTAAAATCCTTACGGCGAGGTAGCTCAGATGGTTAGAGCGCAGGATTCATAACCCTGAGGTCGGCAGTTCGATCCTGCTCCTCGCTACTATTAATCAGGCTTTGACATGTAAATGTTAAGGCCTTTTTTCTTTTGGTACAACATGGTTTTTACTTTTAATTCTACAGCTTAGAACAACAGCGTTCGACGCAAATGCATTTCTCCCATTTTAAAAACGATGGCGAATCATTAAAATATCTGTAAAGGCCAATATAAATCCTTTTGCCATCAAAACCTATAACAACCTAAAAACAGAGACGCTAAGCTTTGGCCGAAACTGTCGCTGGTCCCAAAGTCCCTCGTGAACAGTAAAAATTCGCGAACAAGAAGAGAGATGTCGGCATACAACGCCCCTTCGTCTTTAGACTTAATCCTTATAAGGATCCCTCACCCCGCTACCGGCCATGCAAACCACTATGGGTTTGAGCCTGGTCTCTATTCCAATACTATCCTGATGAAAACCTAAGCCTTCATCGAGCTTTTTATAACAACCGGGGGCTTTGTCAGCACGCCCTCCAAAAAGAAAAACCCCCTTACCTGCTACCGACTTACGCATTTCATCCTCATCGATCAATCCAGGAGCTACCTGTACCCGTTTTCTGCCCCAGTCTTTGAATTTACCCGCTGCTTTGGTTCTTGACATCAACCTCCCGGCCCCGTGAACGGTTGAGTAGAGGTTCTCCCGCGCCTCCGCCGTATCTATCCCCCGCACAATGACGTTTCATCATGCATATTTGATCCGATAAAACTCCGCTGTCCCGGGAAAGCAGGGGTTGACCCCTTCCGCACGACAAAGAATTTTTCACCATCATGCTCCTCCATGAAAGCAAAATTGTGGTGGTTGTGTACTTGGTCCAGGTATTCTGAACTGCCATGGATAATGAGACACTTTCTTGCATACCATTCCCGCCCGGCATGGGCGTACTGCCCACCCAAGGCCATGGCTTCAAAATAACTCTGTCCGACATCAGAATCCATGTCGACTAGGCAGGGATCGGCATCCATCCCATCCTTTGCGCCCAACCTTTTCTGAAAATGGGCCGTTGCTTTATGCCCTAGGGCTCGTGAGCCAAAATGCACACCTAGTTATACAAATCCTCCGGATCCCTGAAAACATCCACATAATGGTTCCCCGAACCAACGGTACCAAGCTGGTCGGCCGCCGTATCCTTCAACCCTCGTGGTTCCCTATTATTTTTAAACTCATGGCATTAAATTAACCCCAAAGACATAGGAGGAAGTAGGCTGCATCCCACTCATTTAATGTCGTCAGAATTCGCTTGGAATTTTTTAAGCTACGTTTGAGCGTCCTGTCAACCGACACAGCAAAGTGCCACAAAGTGGGAGAGAATCGGCAGTTTTATGGGGCGATGTGGGGATGAAAGGTCGCCTTTTTTATCAAAAGATGAAGTTTTCCATTATTGTTTAATATTTCTGTCTGCTTAAGGTTTCTAGCACACTTTTCTTGTAAGTGCGGCTAATGGGCAGTTGTACGTTATTCTTCATTTTGATTTCCTCATAGGTAAATGATTGTATCTTTTCACTGTTGACAATAAAAGAACGATGAATACGAAGAAAGCTGTCAGGAAGCTTCTCACTTAGTCTACTGATTTTTTCTTTGGTGATGATGGGAGGTGATGAAGAGGTAATGATTTTGACATAATCACCAAGGCTTTCCAAATAATCAATATCCTTTCTCGTGATATTATTCATTTTCCGGTTTATGCGCACTGTAAGAAAATCAACTTTTTGTTTAGATTTTTCCTCCCTATACTTTAAAATAGATGCTTCGGTGAGAAATGATTTCCTTACCAGAAGGATGAACCCGTAAATAAATACAATGCAATACAGGGTGGTTGCAAGCATAAAAACATCGGTGGTTATTGGGATCATATTTCCATATTGATAGTTCGCCAAAAAAATGAAAGCAAAGGTTATGACCAGAATTTGTAGGTACAAAGAAGTTATCAGCATGTAAATCGAATAAACTGCGAACTTGAATAGCTTCCTCTGAAATAAAAATTTCGGAACTAGGAAACCATTAAAAAAATAAGAGGTTCCCACTATTACAGGCAGTAACATGGAAACAAAATAAAAAGATTCTGTATACCTGCTGTTCTTACTACCAAATAGAATGGTAAGCCCTATAATTACCAATATCCAAAAACACACCTGACCGAAATGCTTCATAGATTATCTTCTAAAACAAAATTGGTGGATTTTAACAACAAATCAAGGATCTGTCGACGAAATACAATGAATCAACCCTATTCTACCTTACATAATCATTTAAACTAAAAAGGGATAACTAGAAATATAGATGGAAAGCACTTGGTCGGTTGGATTCTACCTTGATATTTCCTGAATACCGATATAAATTTGGTGTAGTTAAAACTTAAGAAAAAAAAATTATGCAAGAATTATTTTACATGGGAGGGACCTTGTTTATGGGAATCCTGACCCTTTTGTTATTAATTGTCTTTTGTATAGCCGTAGCATCGGCTGTCGGAATGAACAATACAAAACTAGGTAGTTGCGATCGTATGCGGCATCAGCTGGGGTACATCCGAGCTATCGGACTGTTAGCCTTCGTTTTTGGGATGTTAGGCCAATTAATAGGTTTATACAGTGCATTTCAGGAAATTGAGGTTTTGGGAAGTGTTACCACCGCTATGCTTGCCAGCGGATTACGGGTTTCTTCGATTTGCACTCTCTATGGAATGGCTATATTCTTATTCTCCTACCTAATTTGGTTTGTGCTTGATCTATGGCTTAATAAAATGGAAAAAATAGCACAAGATCCGATTTAATGTTCTGGAGCATTAAGGCCAGCCCCTTGTGAAAACAAAAAAACCCTCTTTCGAGGGTTTTTTCTTATAAAGTAGGTAGTGCGTTCTTACTTTACTCTTTCAACCACAGCTTTAAATGCCTCAGGATGGTTCATTGCCAAATCCGCCAAAACTTTCCTGTTAAGTTCAATCTCAGCTTTTTTAAGCAAACCCATCAACTGGGAATAGGAGAAACCATGTAATCTGGCTCCGGCATTGATACGTTGGATCCAAAGGCTACGGAATTCTCTTTTCTTAACTTTCCTATCCCTGTAGGCGTATTGTAATCCTTTTTCGTACTTGTTTTTGGCTACTGTCCATACGTTGCTACCTCTTCCGAAGTAACCTCTTGTAGCTTTTAATATTCTTTTTCTTCTTGCTCTTGACGCTACCGCGTTTACTGACCTTGGCATAATTTTAAATTTTTGACCCTTGGTGCCTGCCGATGACGATCGGTACGGACTTTTTTACCAAGCATCTGGTGAATAAATAACCTTATTTTAATTGTCTCAGATTCTCAACATGGCCCGTACTCTTCCCTCGTCAGACTCATGCACATTACCCATATGGGTAAGATTGCGCTTTTGTTTAGTCGTTTTCTTGGTTAGAATATGGCTTTTGTAAGCGTGTTTCCTTCTGATTTTACCGGTTCCTGACAACTTGAACCTTTTTTTTGCACTTGATTTTGTTTTTACTTTTGGCATTACTGTATGTATTGGTTGAAATTTCTATTTTTTGTTTCCTTTGGGAGCCACAAAAATGTTCATTCTTTTTCCTTCCATTTTGGGGAGTTGCTCCACTTGTCCATATTCCTCCAAGGCTTGTGCAAATTTCAAAAGCAGCATCTCACCCCTCTCCTTGAAGACAATAGTCCGGCCCACGAAATGTACATAGGCTTTGACCTTGGCTCCTTCTTTTAGGAAGTTAATGGCATGTTTTAATTTAAAATCAAAATCATGGTCATCCGTATTAGGGCCGAACCTGATTTCTTTCAAAACAGTCTTTGCAGCATTGGATTTGATTTCCTTCTGCTTCTTTTTCTGCTCATATTTGAACTTCGCATAATCGATCACCTTACATACAGGCGGAACGGCAGTTGGAGAAATTTCTACGAGATCAAGGTCATTTTCTTTGGCGAGTTTGATGGCTTCTTCTGTCGGAAGTACGGCATTGCCACCTTCCACGAAATCCCCGACTACCCTCACCTCTCTGGCTCTAATCTTAGAGTTTACTTTATATGGCTCTTCTTGTCTCGGTTTAAACGGCTTTCTTCCTCTCAAAATTTTATGGTTGGTTTAATGATTTAACTGCAAATATCGGATATTTTTTTAAATATCAATAATGCAACTCTTTTTTCATGGTTAATATTATTTTCCCAATGATGCTGCAATAATCTTTTTAAAGTGGCTCACAAATTCTTCGGGAGTAAAACTTCCCAAATCCCCTTCGCCATGCCTCCTGACTGAAATCTTTCCTTCGGCCTGTTCCTTCTCCCCTACGATCACCATAAAGGGTACCTTTTTCACTTCTGAATCACGGATCTTTCTACCGATTTTTTCATCACGGTTGTCGATCGCTCCAGATATTTCATTTTCATCCAAGAAGCGGTTCACTTCTTCGGCATAGGCCGTATATTTCTCCGAAATAGGAAGAATGTTGATTTGCTCGGGAGCCAACCACAAGGGGAAGTTCCCTGCACAATGTTCTATTAAAACTGCAACAAACCTTTCCAAGGAGCCGAACGGCGCTCGATGGATCATCACAGGGCGGTGTTTTTGGTTATCCGAACCGACATATTCCAATTCAAATCTCTCCGGTAACTGATAGTCGACCTGTATAGTTCCCAATTGCCAACTTCTTCCCAAGGCATCCTTGACCATAAAGTCGAGCTTCGGACCATAAAAAGCCGCTTCTCCCAAAACAGAGACGGTATCGAGGCCTTTTTCGGCAGCCGCTTCGATGATAGCAGATTCCGCCTTGTCCCATGCTTCATCTCCACCGATATATTTTTCGCTTTTCTCCGGATCCCTCAGGGATATCTGCGCTGTATAATTGTCAAAACCCAAGGCTTTAAACACGTAAAGCACCAAGTCGATTACCTTCGTAAACTCCTCTTTTACCTGGTCGGGACGGCAGAAAATGTGCGCATCATCCTGGGTAAAGCCTCTTACCCTCGTCAAGCCATGAAGCTCCCCGCTCTGCTCATAGCGATATACTGTTCCGAATTCAGCATATCTCACCGGAAGGTCTTTGTAAGACCTTGGCTTGTATTTATAGATTTCACAGTGGTGGGGGCAGTTCATCGGCTTCAACAGGAACTCTTCTCCATCATGTGGAGTGGCAATGGGCTGAAACGAGTCCTTGCCATATTTTTCATAATGGCCGGAAGTTTCATACAGGGCTTTGTGCCCTATATGTGGCGTGATGACTTGTTGGTAGCCGGTCTTGTCCTGCTCTTTTTTCAAAAAATTCACCAAACGCTCTCTTAATAAAGTCCCTTTCGGCAGCCATAAGGGTAGCCCCATGCCTACTTTCTCAGAAAAGGTGAACAGTTCCAACTCTCGCCCGACCTTTCGGTGATCCCTCTTTTTGGCTTCTTCCAGGAAAACCAGATATTCTTGGAGCTCTTTTGCCTTTGGGAAGGTTACCCCATAGATACGGGTAAGCATTTTGTTTTTCTCATCCCCCCGCCAATAGGCTCCGGCGATATTCAACAGTTTCACCGCTTTGATAAAACCTGTATTGGGTATATGTGGCCCCCTACAGAGATCCACAAAATTGCCCTGTGTGTAAAAGGTGATCTCTCCATCCTCGAGCCTCTCAAGCAAATCCAACTTATATTCATCCCCCTTTTCCTCAAAGTAGGCTACGGCGTCGGCTTTTGAAATTCCTTTACGGATATATTCGCTTTTTTGTTTGGCCAGTTCAGCCATTTTGGCCTCAATAGCCGCCAGTTCCGCTCCATCTATGGTCTTATCTCCAAAATCCACATCATAATAAAAACCCGTCTCTATGGATGGTCCTATCCCCAATTTGACTCCAGGATACAAGGCCTCCAAGGCTTCGGCCATAAGGTGCGCCGAAGAATGCCAAAAAGTAGACTTGCCTTCCTTATCATTCCAGGTGAGCAACTGCACAGAGGAATCCCTGTCAATAGGACGGGTGGCATCCCAGACTTCCCCGTTTACTTTTGCCGCAAGGACATTTCTGGCCAGACCCTCACTGATACTAAGCGCGATTTGTAGCCCTGTAATTCCTTTTTCGTACTGCTTCACTGTCCCATCGGGCAGTGTAATGTTAATTGATTTGTCTGACATTCCTTATTTCGTCTTCATAAAACATGTCACCTTTACAAACAGGTGATTCCTATTGAGTGCAAATATGCAAAATTCAATCACGCCAAGAAAATAGGGGCAATTTTATATCGTTTTATTTTTCTAAAAAACCGGGCACCGCCAAAACTACCGGCGATCCTGTAGGAATGAGTGCTTGTCCGCCTTACCAGGTTCAAAAAGCCGGAGAAATTTATTTAAACCGCTCTCGCCGTCGGAACTTCGGCTTTAACTTATATTATTCTGCCCTTATAGATGATCATTCTCCAATCTCCTAGATAATGCTTTCAGGGAAACGGCGAAAATCAAGACCTAAAATATTTCCGAATTGAACAATAGAAAATATAGCTTATTACCTAGAAACGTAAAATATTATTTTTACTTTTGCCGTCGTTATTTGTTACTATGTTTCTTTCACACTTTAGACCTATAAATCGGTTGATTTCCCCTTCGGATAATCCAATAAAACACGGCCACAACACTTGCCTTGGGAAGGCACAGCAATTTTAGTGGACATCTAATTAGCCCAACACCTTTGAAGTAAACCATATGAGAAAAACGCTACTTTCAGTCGGCATCTGCCTAATAACAACGCTTGCTTATTCGCAGCATTCTTTCATCGGCATACAAAACAGTCCTAGAAAAGGAATGGTCCACGCCGCCATGAATCCTGCAGAACTGAACCATTTATCCCGTAAAATGGAATTTAACCTGTTTGCCTTAGGAACAACAGCGAGCAACAATGTCCTTTCTTTTCATGACATTATAAACGAAGAGGATCTTTTGGACCTGGCTTTAGATCGTGCCGAAGATCCTATCAATGTAAGTGCGGAAGTTCATTTGTTGGGGCCCTCATTTGGCTTTCTCGTCAACAAATGGTCTTTTGGTTTCCTTTCCCAGGCATTTGTAAAAGCGGATATCATAGACCTTAATGCGGATTTGGGCAGTGCCTTTAGCGATGATAGCTTCCAAGATAATGTGTATGAAATCAAAATCAACAATTCCTCCAACCAAAGGTTAAATGTAGCCGGCTATGCAAAATTTGGTCTCATGGCCGGTCGAGAAGTATGGGCCAACGACGAGCATTTGGTAACAGCAGGCGGCTCTTTAAATTTTTTCGTGCCTGGAGTTTATGTGAACATGGGCTTAAACAATTTTCAAGGAACATACGTACAGGATCAGGATCAATCCAGCCTCTCCGGCGCAAGAGGCACACTCCATTTAAGCTATCCCCAAGAATTAGAAGACTGGAATATTGAAGACAGGATGCTTGACAGATTATCGCCAAGTAATATTTCTGGATTTGCAATGGATCTAGGCCTGACTCACCAGTGGATAAGAGACGGGATACCAACATTGAGTTCGGGATTGTCCATTAAAAATCTGGGTGGAATGAATTTAGGTTCAGGCCAGGTCAACAATGCTTACACCATGGACATTCCCGAAGGCCAATACTTCAGGTTGGACTTATTGGAAGGTGACCTGGACGAAATCGAAAACCAATTGCTAAGCAGCGGCTACTTCATCAAAAATAACCAAAGGGGCGCAGCAAGGGCCAGCCTACCCACTATGCTTGCCGCCTATACCGATGTGCGCGTTTCCCACCTATTCCAGGTGAGTGTATATGGGCAGCACCGCCTGTCAAACCAAAGCAGCAATGAGCAGCTTACTGTTCAAAACGTTTTTGCGGTTACCCCAAGGTTGACATTAGGCGCCTTTGAAGTTTATTCTCCCTGGACCCATTATGAGGTCTCCGGCATAACCGGCGGAGCGGGTTTACGTATAGGAGGGTTTTTTGTAGGTAGTCAGTCTGTATTGACCGGCCTTTTGTCAGACACACAACAGCTGGATTTCCATGTTGGCCTTAGCCTGGGATTTGGGAAGGACAGGTGGAAATTTTAGGATAATGCGGATAGGTAGGGTCGACGCCCCAAATATTTCTCTCTTCCAATCCACTCATCCTGATTCTATATCCCTTTGTATGATTAACACCCAAAAGTTTAATCAACAAGAGCCCTATACCTTCGACCCTAGAGGTCGGAGGTATAGTTAGCCAATTATAAAATAAACTGCGCACTTACTTTCACCCCAAATTTTCTCACGCCCGGCTGGTCCAGATAGGTGAGCCTGTGAAACGCATCCACCCTGAAGAACTTGAAGATATTTTCGATTCCATACCCCAACTCCACATAGGGAACGGAAGGATCCAATGTCCGAAAAGTTGGTAAGAATTCCCCTTGAGGACCGTTCAGAGGCACATTTAGGACATTTTCATCCCTGATGCTTCCAAACAAGACATTGGCATTGGCTACAGCTCTCCATTTTAGTTTCTTAACCAATGGGATCTTGTTGAGCAAAAAGCCTTCAAAATGGTGACGGTATTGCAAGGAGGCATAGCGATCACTGGCAAACTCGAAATAATCCATTTGGTTAAAGGCAGCGGTGGTATAAAAAACCGTTTCGTTTCCCAAGTGGTTTTCCAGCAAAGGGTAAGGCACTTCGCCCAATAGCGTTCCGGCCTTCACTTCATACCTGGAAACACCCAAAAATCCCATGTTTAACTTTTGATATATGGATAGGGAAAATTTGTCGTACCCGATGTCTCCACCCAGCGAAGGTAGACCTTTGCTGTAGCTGAGGGTGAAAATAGGCCACTTGGAGGGGCCTAAGGATACCCTGTAATTATCGTCAACCAAAAACACTTCATCCCTGCCGTATCTTAAAGAAAGCTCAGCTTCTGTATACTGAAACTCATCCTTGTACTCCCCTGTCCCTTTTTCCAAATAATAAAAATTGAAGGCAGGAGAAAATTGGGAGAATTTCAATCCACCTGAAACATTGAAGCCTTTGAACAAATCCCTCTGTATGGATAGGGCTTGCTCATCAGAGTAAAAAGGCCGTCTCAGGGTGCCAAATCTATTCGCTGCCAAAAATATGGCGTTGTTTTGTAAGCCGCCGATTTGAAGCCCTACCTGATCTATTTCCCTCTGGGCACTGAGTGTGACCGTAGTCCATTTACCCCTCTCCAAAATCCGGGTCACGGAGGCATCATATTTGATTTCTTCATCCGCAAACCCATAGGCCAAGTATCCCTCAAAAACCCATTTCTTACTAAATTTATAATTGGTTCGAGCCCCTATCCCCAGTCTTACTCCTTCCACATTGTTGTAGTTGAATAGCCCGGTCCAAGGTCCTAGGTCGAACTTGCCGACAGGATGATAGCCTGAAGCCAAGAATAGCAATGACTCCGCATAAAATTTAATGACGGGGATATTTTTTAAAGTATCCACCATTTGGAAAACAACCAGTTCTTGTTCAGACAATGGATCATGTCTGTTTTCTTTCCAGTAACTTTCACTCTGCGAAGCATCTATCTTCAAGTCGATCGCCTTATTGAAGAAGGAAGTAGGTCTGGGCTGGTCTACGATGATATTTTTGGAAGAACTGTAAAATTTGGCAAAAAAACCGGCAGTGCCAGGGGAAAGCTTACCGACCTTCACCAAAACACGACTCTTATTGGGGAGTGAAGGCCCTGCGGAGGTAGGGGTAAGTTCCTGTTGGATTTTGATCTGGTCCACAAAGTTGATGTTGGATTCCTTTGGGATGGAGAGATCCACCTGCTTAAGGGAATAATCAGTCATATTAACCCAAATGGTTCCTGAAAATGCCAAGTCTTGTTGTCGAAGGGGATATACCTGCAATACATAGCAGGAATCATCTCCTACTTTAACTGAATCGGTAAGGTCATAATCATAGAAGCCCTTCCACCCATCTGCAATGGGGGATACAAAATCCTTCTCCAAAATGGTCAGCCAGTTTTTATAAAAGTTATACTCCTGAAAAACCGATCCCGTTATTTGGGACACTGTGGTACCATCGGTTATTCCCACCCCTGACACCCTTGTATTCAGGATCTCTTCTTTGGTCAATTTTGGATTATCCCGAAAATAAAACTTGGAAATGGACTCCGATAAAAAAACCGGAAGTATCCTATTGCCTTCATCATCGGTCAATATTTTAATACTATCCAGCACTGAAGTGATTTTCGACATCATCTTTTTCTCCTTCAACTTGTCGGAGATCTGGTCGATATCAATTTCTATCTTGGTATAATTGTCCGATTCGTAAGCCTGAAGATTTCTTTTATCATGCTTGCTTTTATTAGCGACAACCTTTCTCAAGATGGGATAAGCAGGATTTTCTCCTGCTTCAAAGACAAACTCAGTCAAGCTGTAGGCTGCGGCCCCCAATTGAAAATTGACCGTCTGGGACTCCCCTACGGTTAATTTCTTGGAAAGGGATTCGTACCCTACATAGGAGGCTTTAATGCTGTCAGCGTGCGCGTCAAAGGATAGGCTGTAATTGCCCTCGAAGTCAGTGGCCGCCCCTACATCCAGTCCCAAAACAATGACGTTGGCAAAGGGAATAGGATCCCCAGTTTCCATATCCGTAATTTTCCCAGACACGGTCGTCTGGGATAAGGCGGCCAAAGGAAAAAGGAATCCCAAAGCAAGGCATGCTAAATAACTTTTCATCTGATTTCAAAAAAGGAATATCAGACAAACAACAAAGTAGCGCCAATTGGTTCTTTTTAGAAAAGACCCAATTGATCATCGCCCTCTTCTTTTAATTTGAAATCAACAGTTGCTCCTATGTCAAGATCTTCATCTTCCGAGGTTTCCTCCTCCTTCTTGACCGGGGCTATAGGATATATTTCTTTTACAGGATGGCTGGACAATTTATTCCCTACAGATTTCCATCCCTTTACGTCAACCAACATATCCAAATCATACTCCACCTCCACGGTTTCTTTTCCCTTCTCCAGCACCACTTTGGCCTGGGGTTGCTTATCCGTAGAAACGAACTTGAGATAGGACTGCTTATGGTCAGAAATAAATTGGAATTTCTTGTTGACCGTGGAAGTTTCAACCAAAAATCGTTTCACATAAAAGTTCTTGCTCCCGCCGTCATAATAGATACAGGAAATGACCTTTTGCGGATTGAACTTTTCGATCAACAACAAGTCGGAGACGTTATAGCGATTGGATACTTCGAAGGAAGAAATTTCATAACTTCCATCCTTGTAAAATGCGATAATCTTATCATCCCCCAGGAAGTTACCGATGGACTTGCCTCTTTGGTCGGTATTTAACTTCCCTATGTGTTCGTCATAATAAATATTGAGTCCGCCCAAAGTAGAAGTACCCTCTACTTTAAGCTGAATTTTCCGTATCGGATATTTGGTAAGGATATTGCCATTGGCCGCTCTACCTTTTATTTCTATGGTTGAGAAATCAAAGTCGAACACCTTTACCCGGGCTTTGGCGCCTTGGGTGAGGTACACCGCAACAATCTCTGCCTCCCCGTTAGGATTGGCGGTAAAATAAAGCACTTTGGAGCCTTTACTCCCTTTGGTGAGCACATATTCCCTGTCCCTAGTGACACTGAGTACCTGGAATCGCTTAACCATAGCCCTACCCGTACTTCCATCCAGATAGATCAGGTTATAGACCATCCGCTCGTCTCCCTTCCGATAGACAGCCACATGGATAATGTCCTTGCCCACGAAGACCTTATCCTGTATTTTACTGACCACACAGGTACCGTCTCTTTTAAAAGCAATGATATCGTCCAGATCGGAGCAATCGCACACGAACTCATCCTTCTTTAACCCATGACCAACAAAGCCATCCGCGCGGTTAACGTAAAGTTTGGCATTGTTAGCCGCCACCACAGTGGCTTCAATGGTATCAAAGGCTTGGATTTCGGTCTTACGCTCCCTTCCTTTTCCATATTTAGCCAACAGGCCCTGATAATACTTTATTGCATATTCGGTCAGGTGCTTCAGGTTATGGTTTACCTCTCTTAGTTCCTCTTCCAGCTTCCTCATCAATTCGTCCGCCTTGAAGGCATCGAATTTAGAGATCCGCTTGATTTTGATTTCGGTTAATCTGACAATATCATCTTGGGTGATCTCCCTGTAAAAATCAGGCTTAAAGGGCTCAAGTCCCAAGTCTATGGTCTCTATAACGGCATCCCAAGTCTCACACTCTTCGATATCCCTATAAATCCTGTTTTCAATAAAAATTTTCTCCAGAGAAGAAAACAACAGTCTCTCCAAAAGTTCGCTCTTCCTAATCTCCAGCTCCCTTTTTAAAAGTATCTTGGTCTGTTTGGTATTGGTCTCCAGTATTTGGTTGACGCTAAGAAATACCGGCTTGTCATCAATGATAACACAGGCATTGGGCGCAATGGAAACCTCACAGTCCGTAAACGCATAAAGCGCATCAATCGTCATGCCCGGCGACTGGCCCGGCACCAACTGGATCTGGATCTCCACGTCTTTGGCCGTGTTGTCTACTACTTTCTTGATTTTTATCTTTCCCTTATCGTTGGCTTTGATGATGGATTCAATCAATGAATTCGTCGTAGTGCCGAAAGGGATATCCTTGATCAATAAAGTCTTGTTGTCCTCTTCCTCAATCCTGGCTCTTACTTTGACCCTTCCCCCTCGCTGTCCTTCGTTGTATTCTGAAAAATCCGCCGTTCCGCCAGTAGGAAAATCCGGCAAGATACTCGTTTTTCCACCTTTTAGAATCTCTATAGACCCTTCAATCAATTCAATAAAATTATGGGGCAGTACTTTGGTGGAAAGACCTACCGCAATCCCTTCCACTCCCTGCGCCAGGAGCAATGGAAATTTCAAGGGCAAGGTAACCGGCTCCTTTTTCCTTCCATCATAAGAAAGTTGCCACTCGGTGGTCTGTGGGTTAAACACCACGTCCAGGGCGAATTTGGAGAGTCGGGCTTCAATATAACGTGCTGCGGCGGCACCGTCACCTGTTCTGATATCCCCCCAGTTTCCCTGGGTTTCAATCAACAATTCCTTTTGGCCGAGGTTGACGATGGCATCACCGATGGAGGCATCCCCATGGGGGTGGTACTGCATGGTCTGCCCAATGATATTTGCGACCTTGTTGAACCGGCCGTCGTCCATCTCCTTCATGGCATGAAGGATCCGCCTTTGTACAGGCTTCAGCCCATCCTCAATCGCAGGGACAGCCCGTTCTAAAATTACGTATGAAGCATAATCCAAAAACCAATCTTTGTACATGCCCGTCACAGGAATGGACTCATGAAGGCCTTCTTCTGGATTTTCGTTTTCTATATCACTCATTTATAATGTATTAGCTTCGAATTGTCCGATTGTATTAGTACCGAACTGTTGAATTGTTTATTTCCGAACTGTGCTATCGCGATGGTATTGATGCCGTATTGTTGAATTTCAAGACCGGAGACCGAAAACGTGATGATCCGGTGCCGGATGCAACGCAGGTATCTCCCTCTGTCATCTTACACCGGTCTCTATCAGGCGGCTTCTGTTTCCTCTTCTTTGACTTCTTCTTTCACCGAAGGTTCGTCATGAACAATATCCTTCTCAATCTTCAGGTTATCAATGATGAACAATTGCCGATCAGGTGTGTTTTTCCCCATATAGAAAGTAAGCAGATCGGAAATTTTCGTTTCCTTGCTCAAAATGATTGGCTCGAGTCGGATGTCTTCCCCGATAAATCCGCCAAACTCTCCTGGGGAAATCTCTCCCAAGCCTTTGAACCGCGTGATTTCAGGTTTGTTCCCCAATTTATGAATCGCCCTTTGTCTTTCCTCGTCCGAATAGCAGTAAATGGTTTCCTTTTTATTCCTGACCCGAAACAAGGGTGTATCCAGAATATATAAATGCCCATTCTTCACCAAATCGGGAAAAAACTGCAGGAAATACGTCATGATCAGCAGGCGGATGTGCATTCCATCCACATCGGCATCCGTGGCAATCACAATTTTCCTATATCGGAGGTTTTCTATGCCATCTTCAATGTTCAGCGCATGTTGGAGCAGGTTGAATTCCTCATTTTCATACACCACCTTTTTGGTCATCCCGAAACAGTTTAAAGGTTTTCCCCGAAGCGAAAAGACCGCCTGGGTCTGTACGTTTCTGGATTTGGTAATAGATCCTGAGGCGGAATCACCTTCGGTAATGAATAGCATCGTCTCGTTACGGGCTTCCATATTGGCTTTGGGATCATCGTAATGCACCCTGCAATCCCGCAACTTCTTGTTGTGAAGGTTGGCCTTCTTTGCCCTTTCGTTGGCGAGTTTTTTAATGCCGGAAATCTCCTTCCGTTCCCTCTCCGATTGGAGAATTCTCTTTAGAAGCTCCTGCGCCACTACTGGATTTTTGTGCAGGTAATTGTCCAGCTCTGTTTTCAAAAAGTCGTTGACAAAGGTCCTTACCGTGGGCCCGTCCGGGGCTACGTTGTTAGAACCCAGCTTGGTCTTGGTTTGGGATTCGAACACAGGTTCCTGAACCCTTATGGCAACGGCTGCGGTAATACTTTGTCTGATGTCGGAAGCGTCAAAGTCCTTCTTGAAAAACTCCCGTATGGCCTTAACCACCGCCTCACGAAAAGCGGCCAGGTGGGTTCCCCCCTGGGTGGTAAACTGCCCATTGACAAAGGAATAATACTCTTCCCCATATTGGTTGGAATGTGTGAAGGCCACTTCTATATCGTTGCCTTTCAGATGGACAATAGGATACCTTCTGCTCTCTTCATCCAATTTCCTGCTCACCAAATCCAACAAGCCGTTTTCAGAGAAAAATTTCTTTCCGTTATAGTTGATTGTCAACCCCGCATTCAAGAAAGCATAGTTCCAGATTTGGTTTTCGAGGTATTCCGGTATAAAATGGTAATTTTTGAATATGGTAATATCTGGGGAAAAGGTGATTTTCGTGCCGCCACGGTCAGAGGATTTCTCCACTTCTTTGTCCAGCACCAGGATACCTTTTTCAAACTCCGCTACTTTGGTAGCTCCGTCCCTGAATGATTGAACCTTAAAATACTCCGACAAAGCATTCACGGCTTTGGTACCCACACCGTTGAGCCCCACTGACTTTTGAAAGGCACCTGAATCATATTTTCCCCCGGTATTGATTTTGGATACGCAGTCAATCACTTTTCCCAAAGGAATCCCACGCCCATAATCCCGGATTTCGACTTTGTGTTCACCTATTTTAATGTCTATGGTCCGGCCATGGCCCATCATATGTTCGTCGATACTGTTGTCTAAGATTTCCTTGACGAGCACATAAATGCCGTCATCCTGCGCACTCCCGTCTCCCAACTTCCCTATGTACATCCCGGGCCTTAGCCGGATATGTTCCCTCCAATCCAGGGATTTGATGCTGTCTTCAGTATATTGGACGTTTTTTGTCATTTCCATTATTAGTTTTTATCACCGGCCACCGGCTTGGATATTTCCATCTGTTTGATTTTCTTTCCCAGGAGGATGAATAAAGCAATCACCCATACCATCAACAGGAGCGGCACCAAGTAAAAGATAAAGGCTAGATTCTCGCTTGCCGGTCCATCCATTACATTGATCTTAAGGATATATACAAGCAGTGTGGCCAAATTAATATTGAAGATGCCCGCAAAGGAATAAATCCATGAAAGCATATTCTCCCTAAACGCATCCCCTACCCTAAAAAACCTCTTGAAGCTTTGAATGGTCTGGTTCTCTATCATTTTCGCAGGTATAACCAATAACAGATTTAACACCAAAAAAACGGCTACTGACACGAAAAAGAACGCGTCTTGGCTGACTTGTTTATCCAGTGGACCTGTTCCTCCTGCCTCATAAACGACATTCTGCGGCAATGAGGCGTATATATACAGGAAAGCAATAATAAAGAAGGTGACAGTGAGGAAATAGAACGCTTTTGCTAATCTTGTATACATGGCTTACTCCAATTAAGCCGCTAATATAAAGATTTAAGCTTAGAGAAGGAGATATTCTGGATCACAGATTTTGTCCCCCCCGGTGTTTAAAACCCGAGTAAATCCATTAGAAGTTTGAAAACCAGAAAATTAGAAATATCTAAATAAAGATGCTTCAAGCCTTACTCAAAAGTGAAAACAATCCTAGAGAACAACGAATAGTCGCCCGTTCCCATAGGTTTTCAGCAGGGGTAATGTCTCAGGCATTGTCTCCGCCGAAGCCTGGCCCAGAGACCGTTTTCCCCTTGTGCAATTTTAACCTATGGGAAACGGCAGATCGCAACTTAGTTGCCCATCCATTATCATATCCCGCATTCTCATTGTACTTTTGGCAAATCTTTGCTCGCATAAAAATCACTTTATCATGGCCAAACCATTTATGAGGTCCCTATTTGTTGTTTTCTTTTTTGGCGGTATCGTCTCCTGCACCTCAAAATTGGAGGTAGGCACTATCAATCTGGAGAATTGGAAAAATGACCGGAACGGGTGCAAGGGCTTAAGGATAAAAGATCTGGAAGAGATAAAAAAGATCAAGAACAGCTTTCTGGAAGCCAACAACCAGGAACTGATTAAGACCTTTGGGAGGCCTGACAGGGTGGAACTGTTGGATAAAAGCCAAAGCTTTTTTTATTATTTTTTAGATCCATCAGGCGCCTGTGAGGGGATAAAAGAAAAAGAACCCCTAAAGGTTCTCTTTCGTATGAATGCGATCAACAAAGTAAGTGAGGTCACCATCACTACTCTGGATCCGTTTTAAACCATCAATTAATCCATGAAGCACAATGCTGCAGCTCCCAGGGTTCCCGCATTGTTCTCGAGGGAAGCCTTCTTCAACTTCAAACCGTTCAGGTAATAATTGGTGAGGTACTGGCGGATTGTTTTCTCCAAAGAAGGCATCATAAATTCCAAGCCTGCGGATATGCCTCCGCCAAAATACACTTCATTCACGTCCAAAATCCGGATGGCGGAGACGATGGCCTCGCCCAATATATCCCCGACCTCCTCAAAAACCATCAACGAAACAGGATTGCCCGCCTGGGCGGTATCAACCAAAAGATGGGTACCTAATTCCTTATCCACAAGCTCACCTGCCTTTTCGGGATAAGCATGGATCATCCTTTCCATAATATTCAAAATCCCGTTTCTACCGATCAAGGTCTCCAGCCTTGCATTGCCTCTCGAAAGCATGTGGCCCATCTCCAGTCCATTTCCCCTGGCTCCCTTGAAGATTTTACCGTCATCTACCAAGGCGCTGCCGATGCCGGTGCCCATAGTGATAAACAGGAAATCTTCGGAAGCGCCAGAAGTACCAAACTTCAACTCTCCCAAAGCTGCGGCGCTTGCGTCGTTTTCTAGATAAAAGGAAATGTTAGGATATTTCTCGGACAGGTTTTTTTTCAGGTTAAAACCATTTAAATCTGGAATAGCGGGTATCTCTAAAGTAGTAGTTCTATCCTTGCTTATCAGGCCCGGAAGTCCTATTCCCACCTTAGTCACTTCAGGATATTTTGAAAGGTATTTCCCCATTACTTCTACAAAACATTGGTTAAATCCCTTCGGATCCTCCCGGTATCCTTTGGTATCTTCTTTATCAAAAGACAGTATTTCACCCTTACGGCTTACAAGGCCTATCTTTAGGTGTGTTCCCCCCACATCAACACCCATAAAATGGTTCGAATGATTATTCATAATTATAGTTATAGGTTTAATTCCGCTAAAGTAGTAAACAGAATGTCTTAGTTCCTAAAATCCGTTTAAAAGTCTTGAATTTATTGTACACCAGGATGTCGTTCGGAAAGGTATTTTCGTTTATAAGATAATGTTATACCAATAAATAATTTTGCTTTATCGTAAAAATTCCCTATTTTGGAAATCACATTAAACCCTAACGTCATGAAACCACATCCCAACGAATTATTCTTCTATTACAATCCGGTTCAATCAGGAGAGAAACAGGCTAGGGCTTATGCACGTTCTATATCGAATAATATCAACGAAATTAACATCCAAAAAGAACGGATAACGACCACTGGCTGGCGGAACATCCTGAATAAATTAAACCTGAGAGCCAAGGATTTGCTGAACCGATCCCATCCCGAATATCAAACCCATATCGCAGGGAAGACCTGGGATGAAGAGAGCTGGCTCCATATCTTGGTCAATTCACCCCATCTGGTGAAGGCTCCCATTGCCATAAAAAGGGACAAAGCGGTGCTTTGCATTACCCCTCTGGAAGTGCTTAAGCTCCGCTAACCCACCAATTCAATTCCATTGGGCAGCAACTTAATCTTTTTAAGTTTGTACAGTTGTCCTATGGATTGTTTGAAGTGTTTTTTACTCATCCCAAGTAACTGTTTGATTTCTTCGGGGGATGATTTATCATGAAGGGGCAAGAATTTATTGTCTTTTAAGGAAGTTAAAATTTTTTCTGCCCCTTCTTCATACTTTTGGCGCCCCAAAGGGGTCAATTGAAGATCCAATTTTCCATCCTCTCTTCTCTTCTTTATAAAAGCCCTTCTCCTCTCACCTACCTCTAGGGGCTGGAATGTTTCATTTTGATAAAGAACGCCTTCAAAACTGTTCCCAATCAGTGCCTTGTATCCCAGATCTGTTTTGTCGAAGAGCAGCACATCAACCTCCTGCCCTTCTTCAAATTCCTCGGTGCCATCTAAAATAAAGTCCTTATACTTTGCCACCCCGATCAAGCGGTTGGTCCGGTAATCCTGACATACCCTGATCAGGTATTTGGAGCCTACATCCATTTGTTTCCCCATTTCCATTTTGGGGACAAACAGGTCCTTTTGGAGTCCCCAATCCATGAAAGCCCCAAAAGGAGTAACTTCCTTGACAGTCAATACTGCAAACTCGTCCAACAGCGCCATAGGTCTCTCGGTCACTGCTACTGGGCGGTCTTCACTGTCTGTGTAAACAAACACCTCTACCTCGTCCCCCTCCTTCTCTGTGCCGTCGAGGTAACTTTGTGGAAGCAATACTTCCCCGCCCTCCTGAAGTGCCAGGTAAGCCCCATTTGGCGTAAATCTGTTGATCAATAAACTACTGATTTTCCCAAGTTCTTTCATAAAAGCTTCTTCGATTGATCTTCAAAGTTACGGAAATAAGCAGGAATACATTTCCATAATTTTAGATATTACGATGCCAGAGGGGAATTAGACCGAGGATTTTTGGGTACTTTTCCGTTATTTAGCGAATGGTTTTAGGGTAAACGAGTAAAGTGCCCTATCTTTATTTATAAAAATTTGGAATAACGATTGAATTTTATGGAGATATTGGGAATTGATATTGGCGGATCTGGTATAAAAGGTGCAAGGGTGGATATTGAAACCGGCAAATTGCTGACAGACCGACACCGAATCATCACCCCCAAGCCCTCCAAGCCCTACGAGATAGCGGAAGCCGTAAAGGAAATGGTCGAGTACTTTGATTGGAAGGGAGCGGTTGGCTGTGGTTTCCCGACGGTAATTCACCATGGCAAATCCGTAGCGAGGGGCAACATCCATAAAAGCTGGTTGGGCGTGCAGGTGGATGAGCTGTTCAGCAACCGCACCGGCCTTCCCTTTACAGTCATCAATGATGCTGATGCTGCCGGAACGGCAGAAATGGCTTACGGAGCCGGACGGGGCAAAAAAGGCCTTGTAATCATGGTCACCATCGGAACAGGCCTGGGCACAGGCGTCTTCTTCAATGGACAGCTTATTCCCAATTTTGAACTGGGAAGGATTTACTACAAAAACGGAGAGCTAATAGAATATTTTGCCTCTGATGCTGCCCGCCAAAAAGAAGACCTGAACTACAAAACCTGGGGCAAACGCTTTAATAAATTTCTCAAGCATGTGGTCAGGATTTTTTCTCCCGACTTATTGATCCTGGGAGGAGGCGCCAGTAAAAAGTACGACAAATTCAAAGATCAAATCACCGTGGATGTACCCATCCTTATTGCCGAAAACCAGAACGAAGCCGGCATTATCGGTGCAGCTGTCGCTGCGGGAAAATCCATTTCCGGTACCGATACCCAAGCGCATGAAACATCAGGTAGTGAAACCCAATAGGTCCACTTTTCAGAATTAAAAGACGTCTATGAAACGGTTCTTTCTTCTACTTTCCCAATCAGCACTGGTTGTTTGGAGTGTAAATGCCCAAGGGACGGTCATGACCGTCAGAGGCCCTATACTTTCATCTGACATGGGATCCACGCTGGTCCATGAACATGTACTGGTGGACTTTGTAGGAGCAGATCAAATCACCAACTCCCGATGGGAGAGTCTGGAAGTCATCCCCGTTGTACTTCCATATCTTGAGCAGGCCAACAAACTGGGGGTAAAAACCTTGGTGGAATGTACCCCTGCCTATATTGGTAGAGACCCTCTTCTGTTAAAAGAACTGTCAGAGGCTACGGGAATGCACCTGATCACCAACACGGGATATTATGGAGCCTCTGACAATAAATACCTTCCCGACCACGCCTATTCCGAAACAGACAAACAACTGGCCGAAAGGTGGATCAGGGAATGGGAGGAAGGAATTGACGGTACAGGCATTAAACCTGGATTTATTAAAACCGGAGTCAACAGCGGCTCTTTGTCGGAATTGCATACCAAACTGCTCCTTGCAGCGGCAACTGCCCACCTAGAAACCGGACTGACCATCGCTTCCCATACCGGCCCCGCCCTTTCTGCTTTCGAACAAATCAAACTGTTGGAACAGAAAGGAGTCTCCGCAGAAGCTTTTATTTGGGTTCATGCCCAAGGAGAAAGTTCCTGGCAGCTGCATGTCGATGCTGCCAAGGCCGGAGCATGGGTAAGTTTGGATGGACTTGATGCTTCTAATCTGTTGGAGTACCTGCAAATGGTCAAAAACATGAAAGACCATGGTTTCCTCCACAATACCCTTATTTCACATGATGCGGGCTGGTACAGTCCGGGGGAAGAAAATGGTGGGGACTTTCGGGGCTATACCCTTCTGAGACAAAAATTTATCCCCCTATTGCTTACAGAAGGATTTACGGAGGAGGATATCCACCAGCTATTGGTAATAAATCCACAGAAAGCGATGGAAATCCGGGTACGGAGGGTGGATTAATGCGTCACAAATAATATATTGCATATTCAAGGTAAATTTAGTCAAAAACCAAAATAATCCAACCTATGCGAACTCTCCTGCTATCTCTGCTTGCTTGCACAATTTTTATCCAGGTTCAAGCGCAGCAGCCAAAAAAAATGAAATCCATCTTTAATGGTAAAAACTTAAAAGGCTGGGCAATTCCCGAAAACAACATCTATTGGACTGTCGAAGACGGTAACCTGTGGGCCAAAAGTGATCCTGACAAGAAAGGATCCATCTTATGGACCGAAAAAGAGTACGGAGATTTCGTGGTGGAAGGTGATTTTATGATGGGAGAAGGGGTTGTAGATTCCGGCTTCTTTTTACGCTCTGAAAAGGACCAAATCCAAATAGGTATCTCGGGCTCATTAAAGAGGGACTTGACAGGCTCCCCCTACATTCCCGGCAAATCCTACCCTGTAGAAGCCAAAGGAGTAAAAGAGCTGCTTAAGCCGCAAGACTGGAACAACATGAAAATCCGGGTGGTGGGGCAAACCTATACCGTCTGGCTCAATGGCAAGGAGGTCATGACCTATACTTCCGAAAACATGCCGGAAAAAGGACCCATAGGCTTACAGCTCCATCCAAATAATGAAATGACTGTGGCCTTCAGAAATCTCAAGGTCGGGGAGATTAATTAGCAACATGATAAATCTGGTCTGATCTAACTTTTGGTGTGTTAAGCCATAAACCCATCTCCGGCAATTCATAAGCTCCGTTTTTGACTCATGCACCTATAGATCCACAGCTTACCATTGTCATAGCTCTTAGGCATGTCCTCTTGAAATGACCAGTTAAGGCGACGAAAGCCTTCAAATCTTACATATGTGGCTGCACCCTCCGTGACGGTATGTCCCAATCACGGAGGGTACCTCTGTTAACTGTCTATTGTGGTGCTGCTTATTCTGGAAAATTTCCCTGCTCATCTGCAGGCCGAAATTGTGAAGGACAAAGCAGGAGCGGTTATACTTGAGGATGATAGCCGCCAAAAATAAAATTTAAAACCATGGCTACTTTTGTTCCTTTATCAAAACGATCAAAGGCAAAAGTGATTCTCCAATTACAACCCTCGTCAATCAATGAAACTTAAAGTACTTCTGGTATTTTTTTCGGTAACTTTCCTTCCCCTACAGGGTCATTCTCTCCCTACCGAACAGGTGCCTTCCCTTCATCAGTCCACGCCAAGCCACCTGGAGGATCTGGAGACCGTAAGAAATAGAATTATAGCCGATCTGCTAGCACCTGACATTGATGAAAAGGAAATCCAACGGTTAACACAGCGGATGCTCCCTGACGGCAGCTGGCCAGATATTGACTATGACGACGTTTCAAGGACAGGATTTGAACACAGTAAACACCTGTCCCACATGTTGGAGCTTGGCCGGGCGTACAAAAAGTATGGAACTCAGTTTTTTGGAAGCCCGGAAGTAAAGAAAGCGGCATCATCAGCACTTGATTTCTGGATCAGGCATGATTTCATCTGTGAAAATTGGTGGTGGAACGAAATGGGTACCCCGGGAAACATGATCAACCTGTTGTTGGTCATGGATGATGCCCTTACCGAAGACCAAAAGAAGAAAGGATTAAGAATTGCGGGCCGGGCTAATCTCGAAGGTGTAGGTGCAAGGCCAGGAGGAGATTTGATACAGATTGCGGCCATGATGGGCAAGCAAGCGCTGTTCCAGCGGGACGAGGCATTTTTGGAACAGGTGTTAGGTATTATGGCCGACGAGATAAAGGTGACCACTGGTAGAGGCTTAAAACCGGATATGAGTTTTCACCACCGGACGGACAACGTAATATCCACCTTATCCTATGGAAGCGGATACATTGGTTCATTTGTCTATTGGATTGCCAAGATCCAGGGCACCAAGTATTTCTTGCCGGAAAAGTCCCTGGAATTGCTGGTGGATTATTTTCTCGACGGTATCTCCCAGTCCATGGTATATGGCATATATCCGGATCCTGGTGCCAGAAACAGGGAAATGACCAGGCAGGGCGCACTCCATCCCTCGGGGACAGATTTAGCTGAAAAACTGTTACAGATTTCTTCTTATAGAAAAGGGGAATTGGAAAATATCATCAAGATTAAAAAAGGGGAAATCGCTCCCAATATTGCCAAAAACAGGTTCTTTTGGCATTCCGAATATTTCACGCACCAAAGGCCCACCTATTTTGCTTCGGTCCGTATGCATTCTTCCAGGAACCGAACCATGGAAGAGCCCCACAATGAGGAAGGGTTAAAAATGCACCACTTTGGTGATGGAAGTAACCTCCTATCCCTAACAGGGAGGGAATTTGTTGACATTTATCCGGTGTGGGACTGGCAAAAAATCCCTGGAACCACCACCGTACAGAAACCGCAACTTCCCCATTGGAAGGAAATAGCAAAAAAGGGGCTCACCGATTTCGTCGGTGGGATAAGTGATGGAACGTACGGCGCCGCCGCTTTTGATTTTCAAAGCCCCCACGACCCATTAGAGGCAAGAAAATCCTGGTTTTTCTTTGATGATGAATATGTATGCCTTGGAACCTCGATCCACTCCACCGCCCCCTATCCTGTAGCCACCACCATCAACCAAACCTTACTAGACGGTGATGTAGTGGCCAAACAAGGCGGCGTGGAAATATCATTGCCTGAGGGGGAACATACTCTGGAAAAGGTGTCATGGATCCTCCACAATCAAGTAGCTTATCTATTCCCGATGGCTACAGAGCTGCAGCTGAGGAATACCACCGCTACCGGCAACTGGCGGCAGATCAACCATCAGGCATGGGCCACTACAGAGGAAGTACAAAAAGCGGTCTTCTCCGTAGGGATTGATCATGGCATCCAACCGGAAGCTGCCCAGTACGCTTACATTGTTTTGCCAAATGTTGATGCTTTGAAAGCCAATGCCTATCAGAAAAACCCCGCGGTTACTGTTTTAGCCAATTCGCCCCAAATCCAAGCCGTACAACATTTGGGAACAAACCGAAGCCAGATAGTCTTTTACCAAGCGGGTGAAATCCAATTGAACAAAAACCTTTCGCTTAAAGTAGACCAAGCCTGCATGGTCATGATAACAGCCAATGAAAAGGAAATCTATCAGTTGGTGGTGTCAGATCCGAGCCATAAGAGAAATAAATTAACACGAGAAGTCTCCATTAAATTTAAAGGCAAAGAGGATCAATGGTCTGCAGCATGGAATAAGGAAAACAAATCCAGTCTGATTCAAGTTCATTTGCCCCAGGAGGGCTATGCTGGGCAGAGTGTGGTACTGTGGGACAAACAGCGACGTCAGGACAAACAAAAGAGTGGAGCGTAAACGAAACATATAGAGCTCCCACTGAGCCACTGACGGGCAATTCCCGCACATTAGGAAACCACAACCCTACTCCTCAAAGCCCACGAATACATACCCATCTTCAACCTTGATGGGATACGTGGCAATATCACAGGTATCGCCGTTAAGGTTTTTGCCGGACTTCAGGGAAAATGTCTTTTTGTGAAAGGGACAGGCGACTTTAGGCTCCTCTCCTTCCGAACCAATCATACCCCTGGAGAGGATCATTTGCATTTTGTGTGGACATAGGTTTTGGCAGGCGTACCACTCCTTTCTTCGGGTGAAGTTAAATATGGCAATCTGCAGGTTTTTATACTTGATACATGCGCCGCCATTTTCCGGAAAGGCCTCAACGGAAGCAGCCTTATACCATCTTGATACCTTAGTGGTGTCTGCTGTTCTATAATTCTCCAGTTCAGTAATCATTTATGCTATTCTTAAAGTGAAACCATCCTACCCGCAGCATTCCTCCATGCGAAGAGTACGCTACAACCGCCTTGCTTAGCCCCAGCCCGCGGGAATTTTCTGCCCCCTCATTTCCTGAAATCGTACAGAAGGATCATCCTCCTCCACATTTACAAAATGCTTAAATCTGGCCCTTAGTATAGGATTGTTGACAACTTCCTTCCACTCACAGGAATAAGTTTCGACCATGAATTCCATTTCCCTTTCAAGCTCTTCCCCGATACCTAGACAATCATCGACGACCACCTCCCTGAGATAATCGATCCCTCCCTCCAATTTGTTCAGCCAAGTTGCGGTACGGTTGAGTGGCTCGGCAGTCTTGATATAAAACATCAAAAACCGATCGATGTACCGGATGCAGGCCTCACTGTCCACATCGTTGATCAGTAACTTGGCATGCTGCGGTTTGGACCCGCCATTACCGCATACATATAGATTCCAGCCCTTTTCTGTGGCAATAATTCCAAAATCCTTACTCTGGGCTTCGGCGCATTCCCTAATACATCCCGAAACTGCCCCTTTCAACTTGTGCGGCGACCTCAGCCCTCTGTACCTCTCTTCCACACGGATGGCAAAAGAGACGGCATCTTGCACACCGTACCGGCACCAAGTAGACCCGACGCAGCTTTTGACTGTCCGTAGAGATTTGCCATAAGCGTGGCCACTTTCGAATCCTGCTTCAATTAATACTTCCCAAATATCTGGGAGCTGGTCGATGCGGGCCCCAAATAAATCGATCCGCTGACCGCCGGTGATCTTGGTGTACAGTCCATATTCTTTTGCCACCTGGCCGATTACCATCAATTTTTCAGGACTGATCTCCCCTCCGGGAATTCTTGGCACGACGGAATAAGTCCCACCTTTTTGGATATTGGCCAAAAAACGATCGTTTGTATCCTGAATCGTGTCTTGCTTGAGCACAAGTTCATTCCATGTGCTGGCCAAAATAGAAGCCACCAAGGGCTTGCAGACCTCACATCCGTCACCCGTACCTACTTCGTCCAGCAAACGGTCAAAACTTTTGATCTTCTTCACTTTTACCAGATCCAGAAGTTCTTGGCGGGAGTAGGCAAAATGCTCACAAATGACATTCTTGAGCTGCTTGCCCATCGACTTAAGTTGGAATTTGAGCAGATCGTTGATCATGGGGATACATCCCCCGCATCCCGTACCGGCTTTGGTACAGGTTTTTATCTCCGAAAGCTGGGACAGCCCATCCCTTTCCATGGCCTCACAGATGTCCCCCTTGGAGATATTCTCACAGGAACAGATCTGTGCTTCTGAGGGAAGATGTTCCACTCCTGCCCCTGCGCCTTCTTTGCTCCCTCTGGACCCAAGAATTAGATCTTCCGGTGAAGGTGGCAGGGGCATGTTATTCTTCACCATTTGCAAGAGCATGTTATAGGCAGAGGCCTCTCCCACCAGTATCCCGCCCAGAAGCCGCTTTCCATCCATGGAAATATTGATCCTCTTGTAAATTCCCTTGAGCTTATCCTCAAATACGATGGGTTGGCAAGGCGCTGCATCACCAAAAGGATCCCCAAAGCTCGCCACATCCACCCCGATCAGCTTCAATTTGGTAGACATATCAAAACCCAAAAAGGGCTTGATTTCTGCCTCGGCCAATTGGTTGACCACTTGGGAAGCCATTTCATAACCCGGAGCCACCAGACCATAAACTATATTTTCATGTGAAGCCACTTCACCTATGGCATAAATATCTTCGTCTTGGGTCTGCAAAAATTCATTGACTACAATGCCTCCTCTTGGAGCGGTGGCCAGTCCACAGCCACGGGCCAATTCATCCCGTGGCTTTATTCCCGCAGAGATCACCAGCATCTCGACAGGCAAACTTGAACCGTCAACAAATTCGAGACCCGTGAGTTTCCCGTTTCCATGGATCTCCTTAGTATTTTTACTTAGATGGATGGATATCCCTAGCGCTTCCAGTTTGGCTTTTAGTATGGCTGAACCCGCTTCATCCAATTGCCGGGGCATTAGCCTGGGCGCAAATTCAAGCACATGGGCTTTCAAACCCATATCCACCACCGATTTGGCCGCTTCCAATCCCAGCAGCCCCCCTCCCATCACCGCAGCAGATTTTACCTTTTTACCATAACTTATGATGGCATCAAGATCCTCTAGAGCACGGTAAACAAACACGCCTTTTTTTTCTATTCCCTGAATCTGGGGGACAAAGGCGGCCGACCCTGTTGCTATGACCAGTTTATCGTACGAAACCTCGGCTCCGGTATGACTGATTACTTTTTTATTTGACCTATCTATCTTAATAATCAATTCGTTGGTTCTTAACTCAATCTGATTATCCCTGTACCATTCTTTGGGCGCCATCACCAAATCCCCGGCAGTAGACCCTGAAAAATACGCACTTAGATGTACCCTGTCATAAGCCGGCCAAGGTTCTTCACCGAATACCGTCACCTGAAAGCGCTTCCTGCCTGATGCCACAAGCTTCTCGCAAAACTTGTATCCCACCATTCCATTGCCGATTACCACGATCCTTGTCATACTTTTTCTTTAGCTGGTTGAAGTCATCATCAGATCCAGAAACTGAACCTCCTTAATTCATCGGCTAATATAAAAAGTTAAAATTAAATTCTAAGTAAAAAATACGTATTTATACTTATTTATTTTAAGTGAAAAAACAAAAAAAGCCATGACAGTACATGACTTCCTTTGTTTTTGATTATAATTTTGAGGATTACAACTACTTAGGACCACTACAGCGTAAAAATAGCAGCGGCCTCACTGTCTTCGTAGGTTTCAATCAATTCGCCAAGTCGTGCTTTTAAGTTCTCTTGGATTCGACGGTATTTTCCCTGGTCAAAAATATTGTTCATCTCCCTGGGGTCTTTTTTTAGATCGTAAAGTTCCCAAACATCCACCCTCTTGTAAAATCGAATCAATTTGTACCTGTCGGTTTGTATCCCGAAATGCGGAGATACGGCGTGTTCGCCGTTCTCATAATAATGATAGTATATCGCATCCCTTCCCTTTGCAGCTTTATCCCTGAATTGGGGCAGCATTGATTGACCTTGCATGGCTTGTGGAATAGACAGCCCTGCAGCATCCAACATGGTGGGGGCAATATCCAGATTCATCACCATATGGCTGGATCGGGTACCTGGCTTGATCAGGCCGGGGTACCTCATGACCATGGGAGTCCGGAATGATTCTTCATACATAAACCGCTTGTCGAACCAGCCGTGCTCGCCCATGAAAAAACCCTGATCGGAAAGATACACTACAAGGGTATTCTCAGCCAGACCGTTCCTGTCCAAATAATCGAGTGTCCGACCGATATTCCTGTCCAAGGAGGCTGCTGTACTCAAATAATCCCGCATGTAGCGTTGGTATTTCCACTCCGTCAAAGATTTGCCTGTCAATTGCCGAAGTTCGAGATCCGTTTTGATCGGATTGTAGTACGCGCTGTATTTGTCCCTTTGGGCAGCATTCATCCTGGTTACGTTATTGTCCTTTGTGTCCTCTGGATACATTTTAAGATCGTAGGCCATCAACATCGTTTCCGCGATGGACATGTCTTGGATCTTGGCCGCTTTCCTGTTGTCATAGGAATCATAAAAATTATGGGGCAAGGGAAATTCGACTTCATCGAATCGGCCAAGATCCACGGTGTCTGGCATCCAGGTGCGGTGGGTAGCCTTATGGCCGATGATCAGACAAAAGGGCTGGCTTTTGTCCCTTTGGTCCAGCCATTCTTCGGCCACATCTTCCACAACGTCGGAAACATAGCCGTCATATCTTTTGGTACTGCCGTCCATCATCAGAAAATCAGGGTTGAAGTAGCTGCCTTGCCCCGGCAGGAGCTGCCAAAAATCAAAGCCTTCCGGATTATGGCCCAAATGATATTTCCCTATCCAGGCCGTCTCATATCCATTGGACTGTAACTGCTTCACGAACAAATCCTGGCTGCTATCAAAATTAGAGATCTCATTGTCTTTAAAGCCATTTTTGTGGCTGTACTTTCCGGTCAGTATCACCGCCCTGCTCGGCCCACAGATAGAATTCGTAACATAAGCTTTGTCAAAAACGACCCCTTCCCTGGCGATTCGATCAATATGCGGAGTCTCCATCAGTTTGCTTCCATAAGCGCCGATGGTTTGGTATGCATGGTCATCGGAAATAATGATAACCATGTTGGGTTTTTCCTGGGCCCTGACCCCAAAGGACCAAAACAGGAGGGCTAATAAAAACAATTTTTTCATGACAAGATTTTAGAACAAACTTAACAAGAACCGGCTTAGAAACAGCATGATGCTCTACCAAGCACCAATTTAATAAAAGAAGCTAGGATAATACAATTCTGCCCCGTACAGCCTTTCCTTTTAACAACAAACCGGCTCCTCCGAATACCTCGCCACCTTCTCCATCGGCTTAGCATTCTTTGAAGAAGTCCTTCTACACTAAATGATCCGATTTCTCTTGCTTACAGAATTTGGCAAAGTGAATGCTGATTTTTATATATCTTTATCCTTTCATCACCAATTCTACATGTTATATGAAGGAAAGCAGATTCCACAGGACTATTGAAGACTTTGATCATATCAATGCCCAGGACCCCCATCTCGAAAATATCGGAGACAGAGACGTCCCAAAGGAATTGCTGTATAGCCAAAGGATGACGGAGATGCTACAGGAATTCAATCCGGACGCTTCGGAGACGCTGCAGTTAGCCGCCCGTGGCCAACACATCCGTCGTTGGGCCATCCCGCGGGAGGATTTTCCGATGGATAGGAAGGGTTATCTCTTATGGAGAACCAAACTGAAAAAATACCACGGAGAATTGGCTGGTTTTATCATGGAAAAAAACGGCTATGGCCAAGAGGATATCCAAAAAGTAGATGACCTGCTCAATAAAAGGCGGCTAAAAACGGATGGAGAGGCCCAGACGCTGGAAGACGTCGTTTGCCTCGTTTTCATAAAATATTATTTTGATGATTTTCTCACCAAACATGAAGAGGAAAAGCTGGTGGATATAGTGAAAAAAACGTGGAATAAAATGTCACAAAAAGGGCAGCAAGCCGCCCTTTCCCTTAAGCTTTCTAATCCAGCTTCTTCGATTGTCCAAAAGGCATTGGCCTGATCAACAAAGGAGCGCCTGTGGTGTAAACCCATAGTACCCTTGGGAAACCCGGAAGGGGCTTAGTCAGCAGACGGTGTAAATAGCATCAATTGAGCGCAATGCAGTGGCCTAACTAGTTCGGAACTCCTGTCCGTAATACTCCACGTCTTTTCTAATCTCCTCAATGATTGCCTTCGGCGCCAGGGAAGGATTCTTGTTGCCGTGTTCTGCTCCCCCAAGGCTATACTCCACATGCAGGATTTTGGGAACATCTGGGGATTGGAAAGGCCGAGAAGAAATCAGTTTGCTGAAGTCCACATTCCCTTTACCCAAGGGGACAGTTACCGGTACATCTTTGCCGTTGGACTCCTGCCATTTGAAATCCTTGACGTCTATTGTAGTTATTCTATTTTTGATCACTTGAAATCCGTTTTCCCATGACCTATATCCTTCTACCACGGCATGCCGTAGATCATACTGGACACCGATATGTTGAGGATCTATTCCCTCCAATAAGAATAACAGCTCCCAAACCGAGCCTCCTACCCCACTGCCTGCATGGTTTTGATAATGCCCCTGCACCCCGTATTGGGCATGTAAATCGGCAAGTTTCTTAAACCGGCCGTTATAAGCCTTCAACTCCTCTTGCACATTGGGACTTGTATATTTAAGCCATCCCAACCGGTAATGCCTCACGCCTTCCCCGGATAGAACCTGGAGAAATTTTTCCATTTCCTGTAGGTTGTCCCCTGTCAATTCCGTTGTCAGAATGGGTACATTCATCCCCAGTTGCTTTGAACCTGCTACCAGGCGGGGAAGCTTATCCTTGAGCTCTTCCACAGTAAAATGCCCGTTGCTGCGGACAGCAATGTCTATTCCCACGAAACCCATGTCCTGCACCATGCCCGGCAAGTCCGCCAAGGGAGCCCATTGCAGGACCTTGGTGAAAAGATGCAGTGGCTGCCTCTGCTTTATTACGGGTTTTGGGAGAGAGGATAAGGCGTCTAAAGCCAGCGAATGCTCTCCCAATAAAGGAAGGGATGTTCCCAACATCAACTTTTTGATGATCGATCTTCTATTCATAATATATTGGGTGGTGAACCGGTTTAATTGATTCTGCCTCGGTTTTGCTTACGTTTCCCCAGCCATTAACAAAGGCTTCAATTTATTGCTTTTTATATTGATCTCCTTAATTTAAATGAACAAATCGTATTATTATTGCTAAGTATTCCTCAACGCACCAACCGAACCGAAAATGAGAGCATATAAAGACCAAGTAGCTATTATTACCGGCGCCGCCTCCGGCCTAGGCTTTTCGATTGCTTCCAAATTGTCCCAAGAGGGGGTCAAATTGGCTTTGCTGGACTTCAACGGGGATAAACTTCACCAGATCGCTGCCCAGATGATGACGGAAACCAAGACCTATGTTCTGGACATTACCGACGAATCCCAAGTCCAGCAGACGATCGACGAGGTGGGGCAGTACTTTGGCAGGATAGACATTTTGGTCAACAGCGCAGGTATAACAGGGCAAACTAATATAAAAAGTCATGACACCCAAACCGACGACGTGCGGAATGTACTGGATGTAAATTTCTTTGGCTCCTACTTCACCTCCAAGCACACTTTACCCTATATGCTCAAAGAAAATTACGGGAGAATCTTGCACATCGCCTCTATTGCGGGTAAGGAAGGCAATGCCGGGATGCTTGCCTATTCCTCCTCCAAAGCAGCGGTAATCGGCATGGCCAAAGTACAGGGAAAAGAATATGCCGAAACTGGCGTAACCGTCAATGCCCTGGCTCCCGCAGTAATCCAAACCGCCATGGTTGATGCCATGCCTACCGAGCAGGTGAAATACATGACCGACAAAATCCCTTTGAAACGATGCGGGACTTTGGAAGAGGTGGCCAATTTGGTAACCTACATCGTTTCGCCCATGAACAGCTTTACAACAGGCTTTACCTTTGATCTTTCCGGTGGAAGAGCGACCTATTAAGCCGAGGGATTGGGAAAATTAGCGCTTTCATCTTCACCCGGCCTTTGGTGTAGGCATTGAAAATCCTTTTCAATGAGGATGGATAGTGTATCGTTCGAGGAGCTGCTTATACTTATTTTGTCAGTTCCCGCCCAATCCAATGCCTGTTCGTAAGGAAAGAAAACGTTCAATTGATTTTGGTCATATGCTGCATAAATTGCATCGATGCCTTTCGTTGGAAGCAGGTGATAGCCAAAATAATCCGCTGGGGATTCTCCTATTTCGAGCGTCTCATGTAATGAATGGCCTTCTAAAATTTCTCCTACCTCCAATTTGGAAAGCCGCAAGCGGATTGAATTTTTGTGGATTCTTAGTTTCATCTATCTTGTTCTTAGTCCTGTTCAGTTTTACCTAATAACGACCGAAAAGGTATTATACATGATTCTTTGGTCATAATATCAGCAGCGGGCACTATTGATCGATACGTTTAAAGGCGGATTTGGGGCTATCGCAGACCTGGCAGCAGTAGTCCTCAGACAGTTTCATAAAAGATGCCCCGGGAGGGATGCCGGAAGCCGGATCACCATATTGTTCGTCATAGACCGTAAGGCAGTTGGAGCATTGGTATTTGTGGTTTATTTTCAAGATCTCAACTCCCGACTGCGTAGTTTCCCTAGCCTTTTTACCCTCCAATTGGTCGTAATATTTATAACTCAGCTCAATCAACAAAGGAGGCAATGTCTCTTTGGGAACATTTTTGGCGTAGTAGAAATATTCGGAAAGATTCGGGTTGAAATCCTTGGAATAAAGCAGGTTGAAGGTGTCAGGATCAGTGGCTTTTACTTTATTGGTCTTTTCAATGGCCACCGAGGTAAATAGCGCCATGTGCCTGGTCTTCACCGAAAAGCTGAGGCCATATGTACTGATATCCTGTCTATCTAAGGATCTTACCAAGTAATTCTTTATTTCCAAAGCCTCTTCATCCAGTACCGGCAAGTGCCAATTCAACTCCAGAGAACTGTGCCGGATATTTATCCCAAATTTCCCAAGCAGCTTTTCCCAACTTAAACGGTCCTTTTCCGCAATTCCTTTGACGATGATGGACTTCCAGGGCGTGAGGCTGATTTTTCCAATATTGGTCTCCAAACAAAGCTGGCACAAGGCTCTGAGGAAGTTGATGTCAAACCTATTGTTTCGCCAATATAAACCCAACCAATATTTCCCCCCCACAATCCTGTTCATTCCCTCATAATACGGTGAGGTGGCCTCAGGATAGACCAATTCCTGCTCTCTCTTCAGGGTATTTGGGGATAGGCTTTCTTTGATCCTACCAAAGATTTCGGGATAGCTCAAAGCGCTGTTTATCGGGTCGATCTCTTCGATAGCTTGGGTAATTCTCGCCAAGTCATAGCCATACACGATGTCCGGGGCGCACCAGGGTTTGGGATCAAGTTCCGAAAACCTCAGATAAAGATACCAATAGTTGTCAGTGGGGGAAGCCACAAAGTTAATATTGCCGGTGAAAAGTGGCACCAGGGTTTGCACAGGATCTGTGATGTTGATCTTTAGCTTGGGCTTGTAGTCAAAGGTGTCCAGGATATAGTGATAGGTATGTGACGCCAACCAATGGGTCGTGGGCATCACATCCAAAGCCGCATAGGAGGAAATAATGTTTTGGAACTCCTCTCCCTCTGTGTCGTAGTTCGTCTGGATGGCCTTGAAAGTGGCTTCAAGGAATTCCAGATTCTTATTCTTCAAGGGGAAAAGGATGTCCTGTCTGGACCCCAAATGAATATAACTCGTACCCAGCTCCTGGGCCGTCTCGATCGTTTTAAGAAAGTCACCCGGAGAGATAATTCCTCCTTTTACAAATACCCTAACTAAGTCCGCCTTTTTCATTTTCCTCTAACAATCATCAATTTTCCCTCTCCATTTTCTTACCAAGTGCTCCCTAAGGACCCAGGTTACTGCATACGTTGCTTCCCGATAATCCTGCCATCGCCTGATCAAATATAGTAAATGGATACAGTGAACTTTGTTTTACGGCATTATTTTCCCCTATCTTCAGAAGATGAACCCACTGCGCCCATCAGCATCATCGTACTTTGCGGTGATAGGCCTGACGTGCGGAAAAGCAAGGTCATCCCCATGACTAAGGCCAGAAAGTCAATGCGTCTTCTTTCCCTTTTTCCGCGATGCTCAATATTTAGATTCCTCCCTCCTTAGTCCCACTTACCGCAACAAGGTAAAAGGGAGCATGAATAAGGCGGCTATAAATGCAAAACTCAGGCTAATGCCAAACCCCAACAAGCGGAATGGTAGGACCAATAGCCAAACAACCGGATATATCAACAGCAATAAAAGCGCGATCGGCCAGCACAACACAAATAGGATCGTCCATAACACTAGACTCATAAATAGTTTCATCTCCACATGGATTTTTGGTGTTTTAGAAGACATATGCCAGTCCAATAACATGCCATCCGTTCCCACCCTCCCAGAATACAGTCACACGGCTGTTTTAATGAATTTCCCGTTCGCCAATGGCCGATTATGAACAGTAAATGATCCCGCATGGACATTCAAACTTCCACCGGGACCTGCAATTGCCCGTCAAGGATGGCTTTTACCTCAGGCTTACAGCTTCCACACCCTATCCCTGCGCCAGTTTCTTGGCAAAGCTGCCTAAATTCCCTGCATCCGGACTGCACGGCTTGTCTAATATTTCCCTCCCCCACGTTTCCGCAAGAACAGACGATCTTCCCTACCGCTGCCTCCTTGGAACTTCTCCCTCTTAGAAGTTCCTGTCTTTTCTTCGACAGCTCGGTTTTTTCCTCAATCAGACTTTTAAATTCCGCAAACTCAGATTTATCCCCCATTAAAATCGCTCCTACCAATCTATCCTGGTGTACGATACATTTCTTATAAAAAGTCTGCGCCGTATCAATCAACAGAATTTCCTCATAGGCCTCTCCGTTTGCCGGGATTTCGGGCATGCCTATGGAACAAAGATCAAGGTCGGCAAACTTCAGGATGTTCATGGATACCGACCCGCTGTAAATGCTCAACAGGTCCCCGGTGATGAACCTTGCAGCCACATCTGCCTGCATCTCCGCCGCTGCAGTGATCCCATTCAGCTTTCCCTGGTGTTCGGCAATCTCTCCCATAGCAAAAATAGAAGGGTCTTCCGTCTGCAGGTAGTCATTCACTTTTATTCCCCTGCCGCAGGCAAGGCCAGCTGATTTCCCCAATTCGATATTGGGCCGTGTACCAATGGCGTAGACCACGGCATCGCAGCGGATGGAATTCCCGCTTTTCAAATGTACCGTCATGCCCTTTTCCTCCTTAGCTGATTCCAAAAGGTGTACCTCGTTGTTCATAAAAAGCTGTACGCCCATTTCCTCTATTTTTTCCCTCAACAGGGAGCTGGCCATAGGATCCAGCTGCCTTTCCATCAATCTGGAACCTAGCTGGATAATCGTTACTCCCATATCGATTTCCCTCAATGCCGCCGCCAGCTCCAAACCCAATAGGCCTCCCCCGACGATGACTACCTTCGCCCTCTGGTCCAGATATTCCTTTAACTCATCTGCGTTTTCGCGGTTTCGCATCGTAAAAACCCCAGGTAGATGCAAAGGAACATCCCCCGGAACAAATGCCCTACTTCCTGTGGCCAAAATCAAGTTGTCATAAAAATGCACCTTCCCCTTTTCGTCGGTCACTGTCTTATTGTTTCTGTCGATAGACTCTATTCCGTTTTCCACGAATAACCGGATGTTCAATTTGTCGATTTCGTACACCGATTTGAACTTTAACAGATCTTCCCAGACCCGGTGCTGGTTGACATAGTCTGGAAGCAGCACCCTGTTGTAAAATGGATACTTTTCTTTAGAAAAGACATGAATTTCATCTTCCTGATTAAATTCCCTATAAGTATGGATAAAACGGTAGGCGGCAGCGCCTGCCCCAACCACCACCACCTTTTGCTTTGGTCGTTGGTATAGGCTCACCTGAACGGCGGAATATTTATAATCCGGCTGCTTTGAGACAGGATCGATGGTGTTCCCTGTCAGGTTATTGGTTCTTGCAAAATCATTCTTTAAGATTTTACCCCAATGCATGGGCAAAAAAACCACTCCTTTTTTTATCACATCGGTGACCAATGCACGGACCCGTACTTCGCCCCGACTGCCCCGGATGACCACACTGTCCCCTTCCTTAATTCTTCTCTCCATGGCATCCTCCGGATGTATTTCTAGAAAAGGAAGCGGGAGGTGCTTATTCAATTTGCTCACCTTTCCTGTGCGGGTCATGGTGTGCCATTGGTCCCGGATCCTACCCGTCGTGAGGATCAAGGGGAGATGGGGACTAAGAGGTTCCAAGGTCGTTTTTGGACCCGAAACGGCTATTTGCGCCCGTCCGTTGGGAGTCGGAAATATCTTATCTATAAAAAGCCTTTTGGTTCCTCCTTTTTCCTTGTCTACAAATGGCCACTGAGCGGTTCCTTGGGATTGGAGATAGTGATAATCGAGTGCAGAAATATCGATATTCGTCCCTTGGGTCAGGCGGCAGTGTTCCCTGTACACCTCCGCCATATTTTGATAGTCAAATTTGGGAAACCCCATCTTACGGGCAAACCTCAGGAGGATTTCGGCATCAGGCAGCGCCTCCCCAGGGGCCTCATCAAATTTTGCCAGGTAGCTGATGCGCCTTTCGGAGTTGGTCATAGTGCCCTCCTTCTCCCCCCAACCTGCCGCAGGCAATACCAAATCCGCATAAGGAATGGCCTCATTTTTATTGGAAATGTCCTGAACGATCACAAATCTGGCCCTTTTGAGGGCTGCCTCCACCTTTCTCGCATCAGGCAAACTCACCAAGGGATTGGTACAGATGATCCATACGGCTTTGATACTTCCTTCTTCCAATCCTTCAAATATTTGGGTTGCGGTCTTGCCAGGAGCTGCAGGGAGAGCCTCCACACCCCAAAAATCGGCTACTTCCTTCCGGTGTAGGGGATCGCTCAATTTTCTATGCGAAGCCAGCAGGGTCGCCATCCCACCCACCTCTCGGCCCCCCATGGCATTAGGTTGTCCCGTAAGAGAAAATGGGCCAGAACCTGCCTTGCCGATGTGTCCGGTTATCAGGTTCAGGTCGATCAAAGCGAGGTTTTTATTCACCCCATCCGCACTTTGGTTAAGCCCCATGGCCCATAGGGTCAAAAATCCCTTGGCATTGCCAATAAAACGTGCAGCGGTTTTTATATCCTCCACGGCTACCCCACATAGCTCCGCCGACTGTCGCAGACCAGTACGCATCACCAGCTCGCTATAGGCGGTAAAACCGTCTGTATGCATTTCTATAAAAGGCAAATCAATATCCCCCTGCTCGATCAAACATCTGCCGATCGCGTGAAAAAGCACCTCATCCGTTCCTGGTATTATTTGTAGATGAAGATCTGCTAAAGCGCAACTTTGGGTAATACGGGGATCAACGACAATGATTTTCACCGCCGGATTCTCCTCTTTGTGCTTTTCAATTCTCCTCCAAAGTATCGGATGGCACCAAGCAGGATTGGCCCCTGCCACCAAAAAACAATCCGCTAGTTCTATGTCTTCATAAGCGATCGGTACACTGTCTTCCCCCAGGGTCCGGATATAACCCATGACCGCTGAACTCATGCAAAGTCTGGAATTGGTATCCAGGTTGTTGGTCTTCAAAAATCCCTTGGCTAACTTATTGACCAGGTAGTATTCTTCAGTCAAACATTGCCCCGACACATAGAAGGCTACAGCGTCTGGCCCGTATTTTTGGATGATGGATTGGAACACCGCGCTTGCCCTGGAGAAAGCGGTGTCCCAATCCACTTTCTCCAGAGGATGGGATTTCCCAGCCCTCATCTGCGGATACGACAGCCGATCAGATTTGTCCTCCAATACGTAATGGAGGTTCATCCCCTTGGAACAAAGCATCCCTTTATTGACCGGATGATCGGTGTCCCCCTCAAGGCTTAATCTTCCTTTGCTATCCTTTTGGACAACGATGCCACAGCCTACGCCACAATAGGAACAGGTGGTTTTATATGTCTCTTTCTTTACTGTTGCCATGACCTGCTATGGATTAGTTACTGATCATCTCCCTCTGCAATTCTGTTTCTGAAACTACCCCTTCAAGTTCAGCCTGTGCGGCTTTTTCATCCGAAGGCGAAAACTGTATCATCAGGGAACATGCACTACAAGCTGCCACTAGAATTCCCAAAACGGCCAGCGCCTCTCCGTAGGAAAAGGATTCCATTTTGAAAAGAAAACCAGCCAACACTGCCCCTGCATTGCCTCCTGCCCCCACAATACCGGACACGGTGCCTATAGCCTTCTTGTTGATAAAGGGGACCACAGAAAAGGTAGCCCCTTCTGCCATCTGCACGAATAGACTAAAAATGATCATGGTTCCGATGGCCAAAGGCAAGAGCGTCATTTGTGAAAACAGCAATAGTGCCAGTCCCTCCACCAAAATAAGGGCTCCCAAAAACCTCACCCTCCCACTTAATCCCCATTTGATCCCAGCTTTATCGCCAAAATATCCCCCGAGGGAACGGGCAAAAAGGTTCATCAGGCCAAACAGCCCCGCAATCAAACCGGCAGATCTCAGGTCAAGATTAAAAGAATCATGGTAATAGATGGCCGCGACATTGTTGATGGTCAGTTCGATGCCGAAACAGGCGCCATAAATGATAAACAAAGCCCAAACCCGTCTGTCCTTTACCGCTGCCGCAAAGGAGCCTTTACCCTCCGCTTTTTTTCGCTTTTTATACTCCAGATCCGCTTTTCCAAGATCTGCAATATTTCCTTCCGGAAAGTCTGTCGTCCAACGATAGTAGGCCAATCCGCAAAGTATCATCGCCATACCGGGCAGGATCATGGCATAACGCCAGGCTTCTGCCTCCAAAAACCCCAGAGAAATAAACAGGGCAAAAATCATAGGCATCACCATCTGGGTAATGCCACCGCCCAGGTTGCCCCATCCCGCAGAGGTAGCATTGGCGGTACCTACTATATTTGGGGCAAACATCACCGAAGTATGGTATTGGGTAATGACAAAGGAAGCCCCGATAACGCCTATAGCCAGACGAAAAAGTAGAAAACTCTCATAGCTATTGCTCAATCCAATAAAAATTACCGGAAGAGCACCAAGAACGAGCAAATATGCGTAGGTGATCCTAGGCCCGATCCTATCGACCAGCCAACCGATGAATAGCCGGGCAATTACCGTCATAGCCACAGAAGCAATGATGATATTCCCGATTTGGGATTGGGTAAGATCCAATTCGTCCCTGACGACAGCCATCAGCGGCGCTATGCCAAACCAGCCAAAGAAACAGAGAAAAAAGGCGAGCCAGGAAAGATGGAACGCTCGCATCTGGCGCGTCTTAAAATCAAACAAGTCAATTGAGGTAGCTTTAGAATTCGTCATCTTACCGACTAGTTAGTGTAGCATTGATTTGACCAAGAGGTAGTTTTGGGTTGGATGTCTTCTTTGTCTCACGAACAGCTTGATTTTTAACGCCAATTAGGCAGAAGATCAATTCGTAGGTTCGCCATGCGGTCTCTATTTCGCTAAGGTAAAAATCAAATCTATAAAATACGTATTTTTACTTATTTATTTTTTACGTAATAATGAATTTATACGTATTAACTGCAAAACAGAATTCATCGTCGGATAACCTGTGGTGGGAGCAGGCTCAGATCTCGCTCCTCAGAATAGGATGATTCCTATGTTGTTGCAATCGTCTTCATCCCTCCCCAGTCGTCGTGGCTTGGTAGAATAAGGAATGGCGGATTTAGAGTAGAACTTTCCCCTTCCGACACAAAATGTAAACCTGAAGTGGAAGCTATCGGTCATTCCGCTTCTTGAAGACGAGTTTCTTTTTCCGTGGCTTTCTTATTGGCCACAGGCTTATTATCTTGCCCTTCCAACAAAGAAAGTCTCCGCATCCCTCTTCTGTACCAGCTTCATCCATAAAACATCTATGAAAGAAACCTTACAATTCCTCAAAGCGCTTGAAGCCAACAACAATAAGGACTGGATGGATGCGAATAGGGCGCAATATCAACAGGTCAGGGCCAGTTTTTTGGAATTGACCACCCAGCTGTTGGAGCAGATGATGGAATTGGAACCGGCTATGGCTACGCTAAGCCCCAAAGACTGCATCTTCAGGCAAAACAGGGATATCCGTTTTAGCGCCAATAAAAACCCCTACAAAACCAATATGGCCGCCTATTTTGCCGTGGGCGGGAAAAAGTCGGATGGCCCCGGCTACTATCTTCATATCCAGCCCGGAGAGAGTTTTGTGGGCGGTGGCATTTATTGGCCGGCACCGGAAATTTTGAAAAAGATCAGGCAGGAAATTGACTATTCCGGGGCGGAACTGGTGGCGATCATCGCCCAACGGGACTTTAAAAGACATTTTGGGGAGATTGAGGGAGAAAGATTAAAGACCTCGCCCAAGGATTACTCCAAAGACCATCCCCACATTGCATGGCTGCGGCTTAAAAGCTTCGTGGCAAGCCGTTCACTCAGCGATAAGGAACTTACGGCACCTGATATCGTAAAAAAAGTGATGGACAGTTTTAGGTTAATGAAACCCTTCAATGATTTCTTGGCCAAGGCGGCGGATGAATCAGAAGGAGGAGAAGGGATTTTGTGACATTTCAGTCTTTGTAGCAGCCCTCCAAGGGTCAAAACCCTTGGAGGGCTGCTGCTATTTTTCTTCCTCTTTTGGTGTTTTGCTGCCCTTGTACAATTCGTATTGCAACAGACGGCAATCAATGGTACCATTGTAGAACTCGATTCGACGCTTGGCCTTAAGGCCTATTTTTTTGGCCAAATCCAGATTTCCTGTAAATATATATCCCTTGTAACCGGCACATTTCTTTTTCAAGAAGTCCCCTATCTCTTTATACGTTTCTTCCAGTTCTTCCGAATCTCCCAGCCTTTCGCCGTATTCCGGGTTTAGGAAAACGATTCCATTTTCCGTTTCCGGGACGGTGCTTTCCCTGAAATCGAGCTTCTCGAATTCGATAAGGTCCGCTACTCCTGCTGTTTGTGCATTTTCTTGGCTGATCAATACTGCCTGTTGGCTGATGTCTGAGGCGATGATGCGGCTATTTCCTGGATCAGTGACCTTTTCTTCAAGTTCCTTTTTATACTGTGCACATACTGCCTCATCGTAGCCGATAAAATGCATAAAAGAATAATGGTCCCGGTATAAGCCAGGGTAACGGTTAGTCGCAATCAAAGCCGCTTCTATCGCCACGGTCCCGGATCCGCACATGGGATTGATAAATACGCCTTGTCCCTCCCAGCCGGTAGCCAAAACAGTAGCTGCCGCCAAAGCCTCCAACATGGGCGCTTCCCCGGGAATTTTGCGGTATCCGTGTTTGGCGATGGTTTCCCCGGAGGTATTGATATAGATGGATGCCTGTGTATCCTTCCAGTAGAGCTGTAGTACCGCCCCTTCATATTCGGAACCGGAATTGGGTCTTTCTCCCGTATTGTCCCGGAAACGATCCACAATGGCATCCTTTACACGGACATTTACAAAAAGCGGATTATCCACGCTCTCATTATCCACTTGGCTGGAGACAGAAAAGTAGGTGGTATTGGTAAAGTAGTCCTCCCAGGGCAGGGCTTTCACCCTACGGTAAATGTCGTCCGCATGCCTGAGATAAAAAGATTTGATCTCAAACAGCACATGGCTGGCTGTCCGCAGATGCAGGTTCAAAAAAATACAGTCATTCAGGGAAGCCTCGAGCTCTACCCTTGTCCGGAATACCCTCACCGACCTGAATCCAAGTGCCTTAACTTCCTGCTCCAGATAAGGGGCGAACCGGTCCTTGCAGGTGATGACCACCTTGCCTTTTTGGTTAAAATCATTCATAGAATGCAAAAGTACTAATAAAGCGGGTAATTCTGATTGAAGATTGCATGTACAACCCGTTTAAGTAGAACCGATATACCTCTACTGCTTCTTATCGAATAATTTCCAACTTTCGGCTTAACAATAATCTCTTATCCACGAACCAAATCACCTTCCTCTACTGTTTGAAATCATATTAGAAACCTCATGGGCCTTGAACTCATGACAATTTCACTCTTATGGACAAAAAGAAAAGGGTCGTCGTCGGCCTTTCGGGCGGGGTAGACAGTAGTGTGGCCGCCCACTTGCTACTTGAGCAGGGATATGAAGTTATCGGCATGTTTATGAAAAACTGGCATGACGAATCTGTCACCATCTCCAACGAATGCCCCTGGATGGAGGACAGCACCGATGCCATGTTGGTGGCCGACAAGTTAGGTATCCCCTTCCAAGCCATAGACCTGAGCAACGAATACAAAGACCGCATTGTGGATTATATGTTTGCCGAATACGAGGCGGGGAGAACCCCCAATCCTGATATTCTCTGCAACCGGGAGATCAAATATGATATTTTTCTTAAAGCTGCCGAAAAGCTAAAAGCCGATTATGTCGCCACTGGACATTATTGTCGAAGGGAAGAAATAGAGGTGGATAGCAAGCCGGTATATCGGCTGTTAGCCGGAGCCGACGATAACAAAGACCAAAGCTATTTTCTCTGCCAACTGAACCAGGAACAACTGGCAAAAGCTTTGTTTCCCATTGGACATTTACAAAAATCAGACGTTCGACAGATAGCCAAGGAGCAAGATCTGATTACAGCCAATAAAAAAGACAGTCAAGGGCTTTGCTTTATCGGAAAAGTACGTTTGCCTGAATTTTTACAGCAACAGCTAAAACCCAAAAAAGGGGACATCCTTGTCATTCCTCCTGATCTTGCCCAATTTGCCAAACAGCAGGTTCCCGCAGGAATTGGTCCGGAGGACTTTGACCAGGAAACATTAAAGGAGATTTGCTTACCGGACAAATACACCTCTTCCCAAGGAAAAAAGATTGCAGAACACAATGGCGCGCACTACTACACCGTGGGCCAAAGAAAAGGGCTACATGTGGGCGGTACAGGCAAGCCTTTGTTTGTCATAGCTACCGATACCGTGGATAACATCATCTATACCGGCTTGGGGGAAGATCACCCTGGCTTGATGAGAAACGGTCTTTTTGTACCCTTGGAAGAGGTCCATTGGATCAGGGAAGATTTGAAATTAACCCCTGGGGAGTCGGCAAGATATCTGTCCAGGATCAGGTACAGACAACCTTTGACCATGGCTACCCTTGTGATGAAAGAAGAGGGCCTGTATGTACTCTTTGATGTTCCCCAAAAAGGGATTGCTTCAGGACAGTTTGTGGCTTGGTATGAAGGCGAAGAATGCATCGGTTCTGGCACAATTTTCTGACGCCTTTTCTTTTTGTTTTCCTTTATGAATAGCATAGAAATAATCGATTACATCCCCGAGTATGCCCAGGCTTTCAAAACCTTGAACGAAGCTTGGATCAACAGGTATTTTGAGCTGGAGGAAGAGGATATCCATACTTTGGGCCAACCCGAAAAAATCCTGGAGCAAGGAGGTTATATTTTGGTCGCCTTGAGGGACAATGAACCTGTAGGTGTATGTGCTTTAAGGAAAAAGAGCCCCGACACCTACGAATTCAGTAAGATGGCTGTGGCGGAGAGTGCCCAAGGCCTGGGTATCGGCAGACAATTGGGAGAGGCAGCCATAGCCCGCGGAAGAGCAATCGGAGCAAGAAGAATTTACCTGGAAGGCAATACCTTGCTGGAAGCCTCCATCCACCTCTACAAAAAACTGGGATTTAATGAAATAAAGGCTGGCCCTTCGGTGTATAAACGGGTAAATATCGTAATGGAGATGCTTTTGTAGAGGCAGTATTATAATCAAAGGGTGTCTACCTCCTTCCTAAATGGACGGAGATGAAGCCGTGCGGATCCGCCTTATCTTCAGCAAGCTAAATCTCTGTCTCTCTTGACTTACATTGGCGTCCGATTATTTCAGTGAACGGATATAAGCCAACAAATCGGCCACCTGTTCATCGCTGTATCCCTCCATCAGCCCTTTCATCATGAAAGACCTTCCTCCCAAAAACCCCTGACTCCTGATTTGGCCGGATTCTACAAATATCCTGTTTCCGCCCATAAAAGCCAAGGTGGTTCCTCTTTCATCCTGGCTGACCAGATAACCTTCCAAGCTGCTCCCATCCTTCTTGCTGACCCTATAGACAGCATAATTGGATTCCAAGGCCGCGTCCGGATCAATGATCGCGGTCAATAGTGCTTCATTTTCCCTATGCCCCGAGCCATCCAATGCAGGAGCTATATCCTGCCCTTCATTGCCCACGGAATGACACATCATACAGGTTTGAAAAAGCGTTTTCCCCTTGATGATATCCCCTTGCTGCTGGTCAGCAATGGCCATGTATTTTTTTAATTTCATGTCAAACAGCTGCTTTTCCTGTTCCGCCAATTGGTTCACCTCTTCGAGAAGTTGGGCTCCCCGGGGTTCGGATAGGTTATTTTGATGGATACGTTCAGCAGTGGGGAGGGTTATATCGTCAGCACCCAAAAATCCCTTTTGTCCATAGCCGCTCAACAATAAGTTCACCCCTTCGCTGGAGCTGGACAAGAGCTGGGTCAGTTCACGCTTTTGGGCAGCGCTCAACTCTGGAAGCCAATTCATTAAAGCTTCTTTCCCAGATGTCAGACTGGCTTTTGTGAGTACATGAAGGGCTGCGGCCCTCCTCTCCCATCCAAAATTCTTGTCCTGAAAAACTTGTCTAAAGATAGCTTCATTCGTTTTGGGGTCTTTTTCCAAGGCATCGAGCACCAAGGAAAGGGTCCTTTCGGAGGATTGCCCATGGACAAATTCCACCATTTGTTCACGTACATTTTTGATATCAAACCTTCCGACAAGATCCAAGGCCGAATGCACTTTAAGCTCATCTTCACTTTGAAGGAGGAGCCTCACCGGAGCTTCCAAAAGACGAGTCAATTCTTTGGATTGCACTTGCGCCTGGTTTTGGAGAGCTAGCTGCACCAAATCCCATGCATTGGCCGGCTGGCTAAAAAAGGGCCTTATGGCTTCATAAACTTCTGCATTTTCCAACATTTGGGCGACGCCTACAAAAGTGTGCTGGTCCAATGCACTGGCAGGATTTTTTGCCCACCACTTTGCAAAAGCCGGTTCCCTTGCCCCCTTCGGTAAGGCGAGAATTGCCCAGCCAATATTTTCAGCCGGTAACTCGTCAACTGCAGGGGATGCGAGAAATAGTTTAAGGTCTTCGGGATATTGTTCCAGCGCTTTTCGTGCGAGATAGCGCTCAAACTTTCTTTCATAGGCACCGCCCAGGGCTTCTCCGGGTATTTCAGGCTTGGATGCTTGGACCAGTAAACGGACGACCTGCTGATCTGCCTTTCCTATTTCCGCAAGTGTTCTTATCACCTGCGCCCGCACCATTGGTGATGCATCCTCCACCAGCCCCTCAAGGAGTCCGGCAGCTACTGCTGGTGCTAGGGCAAAACTGCCGAGCGAACGCACCATCTCCCGCCTGAGGTGGTGAGAGGGTGATTGGAGCAAAGTCTTGGCCAGTGTCTCCTCATAGTGACGGATACTTTCTAAGGACCAAAGCGCATGGATCCGGGTGATGTCATCCTGGCGGTCATCCATCGCCAGGACAATCAATTCTTTTGCCAGCACTTTGGTCTTGGAGAGATCACGGTCAGCAATTTGATGCCAAGCCGCCCGTTTGGCCCATAGGGAGGGGGAATTTAAATGGTCCACCAAGTCGCGGGTTTTTGTCTGATAAAAGTTAGGAACATCCCGGGCTATTTGACTCACATGGCGGATCCGCCAAATCCGTCCATGATTTTTGTCGCGATCGGGATGTGTGGTCGGAAGTTCGTTATGCGAAACTATTTTATTGTACCAGTCGGCGATGTACAAGGATCCGTCTGGACCAAACTCTATATTCACCGGGCGAAACCAATCATCCTGGGAGCGGAGAAGATCGGGAAGATGCTCCGAGACCACAGTGCCGTCGGGTTTTCTTACGATTCTGACCGCATTGATAGAATTTGTGATTGGATTGGCAAGAAATGCCACGTTGTCCCATTCCTCCGGAAAGGATCCTGAAAGATCATCCGCAAATGCCAATCCTGAGATCCCTGTCCCCCCGACTTTGAAATCGTGAAGCGGTGGCATCCAAGGCTGATAGGGACGAATTCTTTCATTTCCTATACCAGGAAAACCGGTACCAGGTTCCATAGGTACAATGGAATAGCCCAAATCGTTTGCCTCGGACCCATACCATTCCCCCGTATGTCTCAGCTGAAAGCCCCATATATTGTTCAACCCAGAACTCACGATTTCCGCACTCCTGCCATCCAAAGAGAAGCGGGCGATCTTGCTGTAGTCCATCCTCAACTTTAAATCGCCCAGCAAAGAGGATACTTCCCCCTTATTGAGCGCTCCATGGCTGAAATGCACCCAGTTACCCGGCCCGCGTACCAAGGTATGCGCCATGGTATGGGTATCGGTAAATCCAAATCCGGTAAAGAAAGGGATCCTTTGATCGGCTTTCCCATTCTGATCTGTATCCTTCAGTAAAAAGAGTTCCGATCCCTGCGCCACAAAGGCTCCGTCCCGGTAAGGCAATATACTTTGCGGAATAGTCAATCCCTCGGCCCATACGGTAGATTGTATAGGGCCTTTTCCAAATAGGTTCGAGAGGATCAGGATTTTGTCATTTCCCTTCGTCACACCCTTGTAAAGATCCTGGATCCTTCTGAAACTAGGATGCTTGCTCTGCGCTTCAGGATCATCCATCAGCGCCAATAGGTCATACCATTGGATATCTGCTACGGGATCCAACGGATACATCGTTGCCGTTTGGGTCCAAAGTCGGCCAGCATCATCAAAAGTAATATCAATAGGATTTACTATACCCTCTCTTTCGCTGGCCACCAGTTCGATCACAAAACCATCTGCCACGGTGAATCCGGCCAATTGCTCCTCCGGTGTTTTGGCCTGTGAACGGGGGGAGTGTGTCTGCGCCAACACGCACAAAGAAAAACAAAGGCTTACAACAAATGCGAACAAAAACTTGGAAATCACAACCATGGTAGGAAGGCTATAATGTTTTATCTTAATTCGGTGATAGTGATGTCCCTCAGTTCCAATTTGGCATTTCCTCCACTATGGAGTTGCACGGCGATGATTCCCTTCGACGGGATGTTAGGATCTTGTTCTAAAAAGTCGGTGGTCTTCACCCCGTTGATATATAGCTCGTGTCGGTTGCCTTTGCAACGGACAATATAGCTGTTCCAGCCGTCCTCCTTCAGCAGGTGCTTAAGTGTGGAAAGATCCCCTCCTATCAGCTTTGCACGACGGTGCTCATCGTAGATATCGCCCCAATAGCCGCTGCCGATATCGGCTTGGTAGCCGACCATATTTTTCCCTTCAATAAAAGAACGGTATTGGATACCACTGTTGATCATACCGGTAGCCGGATCCCCCGTCAAGCGGAACAAGCAGCGGAATTCAAAATCCTCGAATTCCTTTTCCGTATAGAGATAATTGTTTTCCGGCACGGTATTGATCCCGTCGCCGCCAATAATCACACTGTCCTTCACCCGCCAGATTTTCTGGTATCCCTCGGGAAAGACCTTCCAACCTTCGAGACTTTTTCCGTCAAACAGCGATTGGGTTTTTTCCGTCTGCTGGGCGAAGGAAGCTCCTATTGTCAATAGGAATAAAAACAACAAGCTGAAGAGGTGTTGATAGCTGTTGAACCGTCGGATTATAAACTTGTCAAAAAGGATCATGTTAAGGTATTAAGGGTTTTTAGAGCTGGAGTCCATGGAAATATTTGTTGTGCCAATATTGTAATAAAATTTGTTTTATCCACCATCGATAGGATTAATACTTCGTTTTTTGGCAAAGCATAGTGCTTATTGCACCGTTTACTCCTATAGCTGATATCAAAATATAACTAACCTTCTTCCATACCCGCTTTTTCGGGTGGGGAAGCCGCCCAAAAACTTGCGAAAAGATACTCCTACCGCTGTTTTTAACCCGTTGATGTAAAAAAAGCTTGGCCTTCATTCGCCGCATACGGTGGGAATGTCATAAAGACAGCACCAACCCATTCCCCATAATTTACTAGCTTTATACCTATGAAAGTATTAGTCATTGAGGATGATCCCACACTGATAAAAAACATCGCCGGTGCATTGTCATCCGAAAACCTACAGGTGGAACTGGTTTATGATGGGCTGTTGGCAGAGCGACTGTTGAAAAAAAACCGCTATGCCTGTATTGTGATGGACATCAACCTGCCTGGCAAAAATGGCTTCGATCTCTGTAAAGGCTTTAGAGATATCAACGAAACAACTCCGGTGATCATGCTGACGGCATTTGGTGAGCTAGAGGACAAGGTGCAGGGATTTGACTGCGGTGCAGATGATTATCTTACTAAACCTTTCTATATGCGGGAGCTTGTTTTACGGATACAGTCGCTGATGAAGAGAAACAAGCAAAGCGTTCTAGCAGACCCTGGGGACGGCATTTTGGTGGCAGGGGATATTTCCTTAAATCCACGGCAGAAAAAGGTGTTCCGCCAAGGAGCTGAGATTGCCTTGACTCCTCGTGAATACCAAATATTACTGAAGCTCATGGAAAAGAACGGGGAGATTGTTTCAAAAGGCGAACTGATCAAGGAGATATGGGGAGGATCATTTGATGCCAATACCAATACCATAGAAGTTTACATCAATTTTCTGAGGAAGAAATTAGACAAACCATATGATTCCAACCTGATTAAAACCAAAGTGGGCTACGGATATTACCTTGATGTAAGATGAGTATTAAAAATAAAATCATTATTAATTTTTCGGCCACGGTGATAGCACTCACAGCCGTTTCATTCGCCATTATCTACATCCTGTTTTCCGAATACCGGGAGGAAGAATTTCAACAGCAACAAAAGGAAAAGATCACCACGACAATTAAATTCCTGGCCGAATACGTCCAGATGAATGAGGATCTGGCCAATATCATCGATGAACTGACCATTCATGATTTTTACGACGAAAAAATGATGATTTTTGATTCCAAAAAAAACCTCGTCTTTTCGAGCATTGATGATTTAACCATTGCCGATTATCAGGCTAAAATAAACGAACTTTCCCCCTCCCTGCGATGGATCGAAACGAAGGAGAATCGATACGATGTGGTAGGGCTTTATTATGAACATAACGACAGCAGCTATTATGCGCTGAGCAAAGCCTATGATGCCTTCGGCTACACGAAAATGTATTTTCTCAGAAACACCCTGGTTGCTTTGTTCATTGCCATAACGATAGTTGTCCTTGTTGTCTCTCTGCTGCTTTCCAATAAAATCTCCAGGCCGATCGTCATGCTGGCGAACAAACTTAACCAATATGACCTAAGCGATGAAAATGCTCAAGAAATAGTAGTAGAGGCCAGTTCCGAAGAACTTCGCCAGCTGACGCTGAGATTCAATGAACTGATCAAACGAACCAATGAGGCTTTCACCTTTCAGAAGCACACCATTCACCACATCTCCCACCAGCTCAAAACTCCCATAGCGGTGCTGGTCTCCGAACTTGAAAGGATACAACAGTACAACACGCTAGAGGAAATCCTGCCGGAGATCGAAAACCAAGTTATTAAGACCAAGTCCCTTGGCAATATTATCAATGTCCTCCTTGAGATCTCGAAGATTGAGTCTGGGCAAAAAATGCTGAAGAAGCCTACCAGAATCGATGAAATAATATTTGATACGATTTCAGAACTCAATATCATTTATCCCAAATTCCATTTTGAGATCAACTATTATCCCGATGATATGGATGAAGAACGCCTTATCGTCGCGCTGAACCCTACCCTTATCCGCCAGGCTTTCCAAAACCTCCTAACCAACTGTATTTCCTACAGCAACAATCCAAAAGCCCAGATAAAACTGGACTGTTCCTCCTCTGAAGAATTAAAAATCCATATCATCAACTCGGGCATTCCCTTGACGGAGGCAGAACAACAGCAAGTGTTTAACCACATTTTCAGGGGTATCAACAGTCAAGACAAAACAGGCTTTGGTCTTGGCTTGGTGCTGGTCAAAAAGACGATGGATTACCATCAGGCTGCTGTTGCGTATAGCAACCCTACCTACCATCAAAATGTTGTCGAACTGCGTTTTCCATTAAGCTAAACTTTATCCGTTTTAAGTTCTTTTTAAGGTGGTTGCCCGCAATTTTGGCTTCACTTAATAAAAAGCAACTTAATAAAATGGAACACCCCAATGTAGTAAAGCTGATTTTTATTCTTTTTTTGGGTTCTTTTTCAGCAACAGCACAGGACACACTGACATTGAGCAGAGAGCAGAGTGAAGCACTGTTTTTAAGGGAAAATCTGCTGTTGATTGCGGAGCAACTTAAAATCACCCAATCCGAAGCTTTGGTCATTCAGGCCAAGAAATGGCCGAATCCCACACTAGAAATAGATGAAGTCAATCTCTGGGCAACCAAAAAGCAGCTGGGTGTTTTCGGAGATGAACTGCAGGGCTTTAACGGCGGGAATTTTGGCCGCAACCAACAGCTATCTTTTGCTATTGAACAACTGATCCAAACGGCTGGAAAGCGAAAAAAACTTGTAGCATTGGAACAAGTCTCTGTAGAGCAATCCAAACAATACCTGGAAGAATTGCTGAGGAATCTGAAAATTGAATTCCGCAACCAGCTGACCACCCTGCAATACCTGCAATCCAGCAAAAACATCTATCAAAACCAGCGACGGTCGATCCGGCAACTTACCAAGGCTTACCAAAAGCAGGTGGAGCAGGGCAATGTACCTCAGGGCGAATACATCCGACTCAAAGCGCTTGAACTGGAAATCCTCAAAAACCTGAATGAACTGGAAAACGAGGTAAACGAGGCACAGAAGGAACTGAAATTACTGATGCGTCTGCCTGCGGACAGCTATCTGGTAATAACCGAGGAAGTAGATCTCCACAATCTTGAACAGTGGCAACAGCTTGCGGTAAGCTCGCTCACTAAGCAAGCAAAAGCCAACCGACCTGACTATCAACTTGCAAAACTGGAAGAAAGCTATTTCTCTCATCTGTATACCTACGAGAAAGCCCAAAAGACCCCTGATGTCACCCTAAAAGCGGGTTACGACAGAGGCGGCAACTTCATGTACAATTTCGTCGGCTTCGGATTATCCATGGACCTTCCCTTCTTCAACCGCAACCAGGGGAATATTAAGCATGCTAAAATCAGTCAGCAATATGCTCAGCTGCAGCAACAGCAGACTGAACTGACCATTGAAAATGAGATCCTGCTTTCGTACCAACACCTCTCCAATGCTATCGCTTTTTTGGAAGAAATAGAAGAGGATTATGACCGTACACTGGACAAACTCTTGGCAAGCTATACCAGAAGCTTCACAGATAGAAACCTCAGCCTGATTGAATACCTGGACTTCGTCGACGCCTATCTCGAAAACAAGAAGATAATTCTGGATGCGGCCAAAGAAGTCAAGGAAAGAGCAGAAGAGCTGAACTATACTTTGGGAACGGACTTGATCAAATAGAATATAAACAAACATGAGCAAAACAAGGACAAATACCCTGCTGATCAGCTGCCTCCTTGGGGCATTGATGATGAACAGTTGTGGTGCACCCGATCACCCCCTAGAAAGAGTCGAATTGCGAAGATTTTGTCTGACCGAGGCCTTTAAGACCCAAAGTGAATTTGAGCGGCCCCAAGAGCAGGCAGTGGTTCAAGCCATTCCACTTACCGGTATTGTGGAATCCAACCCCGACAGAGTACTTCCTTTTGTCAGTTTGGTGAGCGGCGTTATCTCCAACACCTCCTTTTCATTAGGCGACATCGTTACCAAAGGCCAAGTGTTGGCTGAATTGAGGAGCGTGGAGTTGTCCGGGCTACAGTCACAAAGCAAGACCATCAGCTCCCGGGTAAGGGTTGCTGAGACCAGGCTCCAATCTGTACAGTCTATGTTTAATGACGGCATTTCCTCCCAAAGGGACCTGCAGGAAGCAGAGAGCGAATTGGAGGTGTTGAAAGCAGAAAGGGAAAGAGTCAATGCGGATCTCAGTTTGTTCAGTGCAAACCCCGAAAATGATGTATTTCAGATCAAAGCTCCTTCCACAGGCATTATCACCGGAAAAAACATCACTCCTGGAATGCAGATATCCGGAGGAGACGATGCGTTGTTTACCATTTCCGATCTGAGCGAAGTTTGGGTATTGGTCAACATCTACGCGACCAATATACCCCATATCGAAAAAGGCATGAGGGTAAGCATCACCACCCTATCTTATCCGGACAAGCTGTTCGCGGGAAAGATCGATGCCATTTCACAGGTTTTGGACACTGAAAGCAGAGTGCTGAAGGCAAGAGTTGTCCTGGACAACACCGACCTTCAATTAAAACCGGGCATGATCGTCGATGTCAGTGCTTTGAGGGAGATGCAGACAGAAGCGCTCAGTGTTCCCACTTCCGCATTGGTCTTTGACAGCAGCCAAAACTACGTAGTAGTATATAAAGGAGAATGTGAACTGGAGATCAGGCAGGTGGACATCATTACCCAGAACAACGGGATCACGTTCGTGGCAGGAGGGCTGGAAAAGGATGAACAGATTATCACCAAAAACCAGCTGCTTATTTATGAGCAGGTGAAAAACTTCCAAAATTAGTTAAGATGCAGAAATTTGTTCAGAGCATAGTAGCCTTTTCATTAAAGAACGCTGTCATTGTTTTCTTTTTTACCGCCTTGTTGGTGGTGTCGGGGGTTATCAGTTATCTCCACACGCCCATTGAGGCATTTCCCGATGTGACCAATACCCGAGCGAGAATCATCACGCAATGGCCGGGAAGAAGTGCCGAGGAAGTAGAGAAGTTCGTGACGCTTCCCATAATGAAGACAGTGAATACCATTCCTAAAAAATCGCAGGTACGTTCCATCTCCCTGTTCGGCTTATCCGTGGTCACGGTCATCTTTGAAGATGAGGTGGATGATTTTTATGCCCAGCAATATGCAGCAAACCGGCTACAGGGGGTGAGTTTACCTGAAGGGGCTGACGCGGAAATAGAGCCACCCTCTGGGGCTACCGGCGAAATATTCCGTTATGTCCTTCAAAGCGAGCGCCCTATTAAAGAACTTACCGCCCTACATGATTGGGTGATCGAGCGGGAACTGGTTTCTGTACCGGGCGTCGCGGATGTCGTGAGTTTCGGTGGAGAGGAGAAGATCTATGAAATCAAAATCAACCCTACAGAATTGGCCAATTATGACCTGTCTCCTTTGGAGGTGTATGAGGCGGTATCCAACAGCAATATAAATGTCGGTGGTGACGTAATAGAGCGGGGCAGCCAAGCCTATGTCGTCCGGGGCGTCGGTCTGCTGGAAAGTGTGGAAGATATTGAAAACATCTTGATAGAGATGAAGGGAACCACCCCTATCCTGATCAAGCACGTAGCCGAGGTAAATATCTCTGCCAAGCCGAGACTGGGACAGGTAGGACTGCAATACGACGAGGACCTGGTACAGGGAATCGTGATCATGTTGAGAGGGGAAAACCCCAGCGAGGTCAGTGAAAGATTAAAAGAGAAAATCGCGGACCTTAACAACCGCATCTTACCTGAAGATGTAACGATCGTACCGTTCATTGACAGAACAGCACTGGTGGATATCACCGTAAGTACGGTTACCAGCAACCTAATTGAAGGGATCGTTCTGGTATCGTTGATCGTATTTATCTTCCTTTACAACTGGCGCATGACGGTGATCGTGGCATCTGTCATCCCTTTGGCCTTTTTATTTGCCATCGTGATGTTGCGCATTATGGGCATGCCAGCCAACCTTATTTCCATGGGTTCCTTGGATTTTGGCCTCTTGCTGGAGGGAACCTTGGTGATAGCGGAAAGTGTATTTGTCGCCCTTGAGCGGAAAGCCCATCAAATCGGCATGGAGCGGTTCAACAAAATCTCGAAGCTCGGTATTATTAAGAAGAGTGCCGGCAGAGTAGCTACCTACATCTTCTTTGCTTTGGTGATCCTCATCGTAGCCTTGCTTCCCATCCTTTCGTTCGAAAAGGTGGAAGGAAAGATGTTTTCCCCCTTGGGTTACACTTTAGGCTTCGCCCTTCTTGGGTCGCTGATATTGAGCCTCACTTACGTTCCGGCCTTGTGTAAGGTATTGCTAAAAAAAAATATCGTAGAAAAGGAAAATTTAATTACCAGATCCTCCAGAACAGGGTTGTTTAAGTCGTTCTTATGGACGTCAAAGCATAGAAAGCTCACAGTAGGTGCATTTTGTGCTTTGCTTGTCCTCTGTGTGGTAGGCTTTATAAGTCATGGGACTGAATTTCTACCGAAACTTAACGAAGGAGCCATCTATGTCAGGGCTACGCTGCCCAACAGCGTCAACCTTCAGGAGGCTGTAGGCCTCACTAAAGAGATGAAGGAGAAAATGTTGGAATACGAGGAAGTGGAATTTGTACTGACCCAAACCGGAAGACCCAATGACGGTACGGATCCCACAGGGTTCTTCAACATTGAATTTCACATCCAGCTACTTCCCGAAAAGGAATGGAAGAGAAATATCGATAAGGCTGAGCTGATAGAAGACATGCGCCAGTCCCTACAGACTTATCCAGGGATAGTCTTTGGATTTAGCCAGCCCATTCAGGATAATGTGGAAGAATATGTGGCAGGCGTAAAAAGCTCGCTGGTGGTGAAAATTTTCGGCGATGATCTCTTTGAACTGGAAAAATACGCCGATGAGGTAGCTAACAGCATCAAGGACGTTGAGGGAATCGAAGACCTTAACGTCTACCGAAATATTGGCCTCCCGGAACTGCGAATCGAACTCGACGAAAAGCGGATGGGAAAATACGGCGTGTCAATGGCCGATGCCCAAGCAGTGGTAGAGATGGCCATAGGCGGAAGGGCGGCCACCTCGTTTTATGAAAATGAAAGAATATTCGATGTCCGCATCCGCTTCCAACGGGAGTACAGAAATGATGACAACAAGATCGGTGAGATTCTAATCCCTACCTTGGACGGAAGAAAAATCCCTTTGCGTGAGATTGCCGATATCGACTTTATTACTGGTCCGACGTTTATCTATAGAGAAGGTAGTAGCCGATACATTGCGGTGGGATTCAGCATTGAGGGCAGGGATCTGGGCAGCACCATTGCTGAAGCAAAAGATAAGGTAGAAGAAAATGTGAAGCTCCCGCACGAGAACAAATTGGTTTGGGCGGGAGAATTTGAAAGCAAGGAAAGGGCTACTAAACAATTGATTCAGATTGTTCCCATTTCACTTTTATTGATCATGTTCCTCTTGTGGATGAATTTCGAAGGCAACCTAAAAGACACCTTAATTTCATTTATGGTTATTCCTTTTGCCTTTATCGGAGGATACCTTTCACTATGGTTTACGGGTACCACTTTTGGGATATCGGCGGGTATAGGCTTCATCATCCTGCTGGGAGTGGCCACCATTGATGGCATAGTGCTGATCGGCAATATCCGCCAAAACATGAAAAGCAGAGTCCCTTTGAAAGATGCCATTTCAACGGGGGTGTATAGCCGGATCAGGCCGATCTTGATGATCGCACTGATGGGCTCAGTGGGGCTACTGCCGGCGGCTTTATCCACGGGAATGGGTTCTGAAATACAAAAACCCTTGGCTATTATGATTGTCGGCGGCTTGCCGATTTGTATGATCCTTTCCCTCACCGTATTGCCACAGGTATTTTATTGGGCTTACCGAACGCCTAAAAATCCAGGGTGATAGATGCGGTGGGTGGTGGTTAGTCATTAAAAATCCTTGGAGCATATAGACATTCTCCAAGGATTTTTTGTTCATGGCAAGGAGCACTGCTCTACGCCCTCACCCTTTGACTTATAGAACAAAATTCACCAAGACGGTTTTATTCTTTTCACCTCTCTAATAGTGAACCTACTTTTTGGGAGGGCAGGAAAACGGTTGAGCTCCAGGCTTAAATTCTGGTTTGGCACCTGATATTCCATGGCGGTGACCAAGAACTTCACCCCCACTTTCATGGCTTCAATGGTAAGCCATTCTCCCGCGCAACGATGATGATGGTGATGATCTCCGCCGCCTTGAGGAATCAGATTAAAAGCATTGGGTTCCTTATCCCTAAACCGTTCTGCATTAAATTGGTAGGGCTCTTTGTAGCTGTCACGATGGTGGTTGGTGCCATAGAGGTCCAAAAACACCTTTGTACCTTTGCTAAAGGAGTAACCCTTCCATTCGAAATCCTTCCTTACCTTGGCGACCACAAAGGGAAAAAAGGGATAAAAGCGCCGCACTTCCTGCACAAAAGGTTCAATCAGCTCTTCCTCCTCTTGCATTCCTCTGCGGTATTCAGGATGTTCATGTAAGGCCATAGCGGCAAATAGCACGTATCTTCCGATGGCAACAGTGGGGCGGATTACATTGATGATTTCTACTGCCACCGCTGCCCTATCCAGAAGATTGCCCTTGCTGTTGCGGTGCCAGCTCATCTCATGCATAAAAGTCCCGGGTTGGGAGATCAGTTTATTGTCCCGCACGGCCTTTACCTTTTGCTGGATCCAGTGTTCTATCAGTTGGCGCCCCATCCTTCCCCTCCAATGCCGGAGACCCACCGTGCCAGGACCCTCGATCATGGCGACCACATCTCTGGTCTTCTTGTCTACTTCCTCATCCGTGAAGGTCACCCCGCCCCATTGACAGACAGCACGGAAAAGCACTTGGTTTAACTCGTCAAAAAGCTCTACAGATTCCATCTTTTCCCATTTGTTGAGATAGCCGTCTAATTGCTTTTCGATAAGCTTCATCAGGCTCGCCAGGCTTTCCTTGGACATCAGCGACATAAATAGCTGCTTTCTGTGGCGATGATGTCCCTCATCCATACCTTGCACCCCGCCTTCGCCAAACAGCGTTTTTTGAACAAACTTGGGCGTGGCCTTTTTCCGGGTAAACTTTTCCTCATCATAAAACAGTTTTGCCGCCTCTTCTCTCTGCATACAAATGACTTCCTGAAGGGCTATTCTGGTTTTAAAGATGTCGGAATTCAGGTGCTCACATTTTTTAGAGATAAATCGGTATCCTTCCGATAAAAGGGCTAAAGTGCTGTCAAGGCTTTCTTCTTGGGGAATTGGACGCATGGCAAAGTCGTTATTTGAAATAATTTGCCAAAGACGGATGCAAATACTGTGCTTAATTCGAGGAGGGCATTAAAAAGGAGTGCGTTGTACGGTGCTGTTAGAGGAAGAAAGACCCCATAGCGAATCGTGAACGGATTACTTAAAATTAACCGGTATCACGTTGGAGGATTTCACCAGCTTTTCCACATGCGACATATTACAGGAAATCATTCCGTATCTCTCTCTAAGAGAGCAAAAATGGCGAAGGACTGCGCGTAAATATGCTAAACTCTCATCAAATCTGCGTCCATGGTTATGGGGATGCCACCATAGATGATAAATTTCTGCTCTCTTGGCCGATCTAGTCATTTCTTCCTTTAAGCGACTAAATTTCAACCCATTCAAAGGCGGGTAACCAGAATGGGGCCTTAAAAACCTGGAAGCCGGAATTTCCAAAGGCATCTCTTCGCTCCAATGCAAAGCCGACAAGGGAAAACTCGACTTCTGGCCCAGAGGAAAAAAAACATCCCCTGACCGAAATATCTTCTTGATAAGGGTTTCCTGTGATGTGTCTTTCCAATACCAATCCGCAGGATTACTCCTTACCGTGGTGAACCCCTCTTCCCTGCTGATGCCCATGTACCTCTTGTTAAATTGGTTTCGCGGAAATACCAGAGAGCTTAATCGTATACCGAATTTGTCAGCGGCAATTCGCTGTGCTGCCTGGAGATCCTGGCGAAACTGCTGCTCCGTTTGCCCTTTTTCTAAAGTGTAATAGTGAGAATAGGTATGGCTGCCCAGTTCTTGGCCATTTGTAGAAAGAATTTTTTCTATAAGATCCGGAGCAAAGATGAATATATCTTGAACAGCAGTATTTGACAGCCAATCATAAGGGGAAAACAAGCTGCTCTTATAGGTCGGCTTATCAACTGGGGAATACTTCTGCCATTCCTGGAGATTCTCAGCAAAGAGCATTCCCACCGTGGCCCAAGTGGCTTCCACTTCAAACTCCTGAAATAGCTTCAGGATCGCTGGTACTGCTTTTCTGGCCTGGATATAATACGCTTCATTGCCCTTGATGGCAGTCTTGTCAAATCTTCCCCAATGAAGTTCGAAGTCAAGAGAAATTGTAAAAATCGGCCGATTCATCATTTGTTGAGATAAAATAGGCGTTGGGTCCCCAAAAGCAAACTAAGCATCAGTATTTTCTTCTTTTCGTTTATTCGCCAAGTGTCTTTTGATCAGCTCAATTTTAGCTTTATACCGTATAAACCTGATCTTTTTTTGATATACCATCAAATAAAAGATGAAAAGGATCAAATAGATCATGGTCATGTTTTTCATCCTCATAGTGATGCCCAGGTTACTGAGGGAGTTGGCAAAGGCAAAGGTCACGGGGATAAAGGTAAAGATGGCAGCCTTTAAAAAAACCGGCGCATCACGGAAGGCTTCCAAGGAGAAATTTCTGATGATAAAGAAAGTGAAAAATAAATAAAACAGGTTTTCAAAGGAAGATACAAACGAAATAATGTTATGTGAGTCAAAAAAGAGTGGCCGATAGAGGTAAGTTATTATTTTCATTGGAAGCGAGTAAGAAGCTAAGTCAACTGCCGAGCCAACGCTACCCCGGTTCAAAAATCCAATTTGAGATTCTGATAATAGTTCTATGGATTCAAAAGAAAAATCCTCCATGCCCAGGAAAAGTAAGGTCTGGTCGCTAAAATAGATGGTGCTTGCTAACGTAAGAAAAAACAGTCCGAACTTATATTGTCTCTTGATCTCACTGCCCAAAATAATGGCCATGGTCGTCCCTCCCATCAGGGCGAGTCCCATATGGGGTCGGGCATAATAAACAAAGAATAAAGCCAAAATCCCTTGCCACCACCTTTGTCTATGATTCTGCACCGCGAATAGGAACCACGCGATACCCCAGAAGCAAAGTGCATCTTTCCCCACCCCGGAAGACCAGAAGTGCATATTGGGTAAATAAAAGATAGCGGGGAATACAGGAATGCTCAATATGGTAAAATTGGTAGGAAAGTGTCTACAGGTCATTACAAACAAATACCTAAGCCCCACAAAGCCCAAAAAGCCGTATAGGATATTGCCTGTATTGTAGGCCAATCCCATGATCTGGCTCGGGATATAGTTAAGCCATAGAATAAAGGTGGTACTGACTCCGAAGTATTTCATCCAGGAAGGGTCTGACACCACCACCTGCTCCATGGTAAATCTCCAATATCCCCAAGAATCGCCGCCGAAATTCAGAATATAATAGGTATAAAAGAGACTGAAGAAAAGGTGGTAAAACAACAGGTAATGCAAATGGTATTTGTATTCCTCAGGCACGCCAAATTTCCTGGCCATGCTTTGATTGCTATTGACCAGGACGACGAGAAGAACAAGAACAACAAGAATATCTAACACCTGCCAAGGGATATGGTTAAAGTCATTTGCATCAATTCGTTATAACAGGCAAACAGTCTACTACACTTTCTTTGACTTTCCTCATGAAAAAGCCTTCAAACATTTTACTATAAATAATCCCTGCTAAACAACATATAATAAAACCCAATAGAAACATAAGGATGTCTAAAATCAAAACTTCAAACCTTGGAAACACCCTCACTAGAAAGGAAATCAAAGGGTTGTGTATTAAATAAATGGAATAAGAGGCGTTACCTATAGCCAATAGGAGGCTCAGCTTTTTTATTTGTCTGACATTAAAGTTTAAGCTTCCCCATATCATCAATCCAAAACAAATGGAAAAGAGGACATTGTACCCATTAGAAAATAACGGCAGTTCAACCCATTTCAGATAGAGCACAAGAAGAGTGGAAGCAAATCCACCCACCAATAATCCTTGATGCGCTCTAGGGAAGGTAATGTGCACCCTTGCAATGATATGGCCTAAGATAAAGGCAAAGTTATAAAACGATAGAAAGTAAGACCAAAAAGGGGACCCATGGTTTATATTTATTAGCAGATGAAAATAGTTCTGGTCCAAAATCATCATGGTCCAAATGATGATAAAGTAATTAAATCCGCGTTGGGAAATAAACCAAAGAATAAAAAGGACATAAAACATCATTTCATAAACTAAAGTCCAAGCTACTGAAAGTGCAGGCATTCCATGGGGGATTAAGGTCAGCGAAGTAAGCCAGCTCAGCTCCCGATCTGCCGCAGAAACAGATTCAAACAAGGAATATAAAATTAACATGGCTATACCAATAGGAAGATAAGGGACATAAATCCTTACCAACCGGTTAAGGAGATATGGTTGAATTTCGCCAACCTTTCCGCTTTTATGGAAACTGGTATAGGTAATAATAAATCCGGAGAGCACAAAGAAGAAATCTACGCCATACTTACCCACTGCCGAGAGAAACTCCAAAAATCGATGTTCATAACCTAAGAAATGAGAAAAAGCATTCCATTGATGATGAAATACTACCATTAGTGCGGCAAGTCCTCTAAAAATCTGCAGAGAACCGAAAAATTTACTTTTATCAGCGCTTGATATCATGTGTTAAACTTATCCGCCACGAAGATCCTATAGCTTCCACTTTGGGTCTTTGTGCCTTAGTGGCTAAAGTCCTTTTCCTGCCTATTTCACCTCTTATTCCTCCAAAACACTTAAGTAGCGTGGCAACAGCTTTTGTATTGTATAGTGTTCCCGTACCATCATCTTTCCCTCCAAACCCATTTTGTCTCTTAGCAGCTTATCGGAAAGTAGTCTGTATAGGTGATACTCCCATTCCCTTTCATTAGACGCCAAAAAACCGTTCATCCCCTCAACCACCAGCTTTTTGTTTACCCCCATAGGTGAACCGACCACCGGCAGCCCACAAGCCATATATTGGATCAGCTTATAGCCACATTTCCCCTGCTCCCAGTGCGTATCGCTCAATGGCATTATGCCTATATCTAATTTCTGTATTTCCTCTACCTCCTGTTCTTCGCTCCACACAACGCAAGTTTCCTTGCCTGAAAATCCTATCGTCACGCCCCCTCCGATAATGACCAATTCAAAAGGATACTTTCGGTTTAACCTTTCCAGCACCGGTAAAATCCCTTTGACATACTTCAAAGTCGTCGGAGAACCGATCCAGCCTACTTTAATTAAATCGGAGGAAACTTTTTCAGCAAACGGAAAGTACCTCTGTCCGTCCACCACGGTGGGTATCACCTGCACGGCTTTAGCTCCCGAAAGTACGGCTTTTTCAGCCAAATAACCGTTGCCTGCCATCACCAGACGGCTGTACCGCATAACCCTGTCAATTTTACTGCCCAACAGCCACCTTACCCAAAAAGAGCGGTGCAGGTCATAATTATGAAATACCGCATCATCATAATCCACCACGTAGCTTTTAACATTAGTGGAAAGCCACCATTCTGCCCAGGCAGGAAGATAAGGAAACAATTCCTTTTCAATCACCACCCCATCGTATTGATGGGCTTTCAGCAACCACTTTAACCTCTTAAAATAACAGCGGACAATATTCTGCCAGGAAGTTCCCTTCCCGGAATACAATTCTTGAAGGTAGCGGTCATTGAACAAAGGTGCTACCGTCGTCTTTATGCCTTTCGCCTCTAGAAGTGGCAAATATTGGTAGGTCCTTAGGCGGCTACTGGCTCCCATCCGGGAATACCGGGGCAAAAATAATATCTTTTTACACTTCATTAGTATTTCGCCCTTCGGCTAAGGCCTGACGGTAGTCGCCTATGCTTTTGTTTAACGTAAAATGCTGTTGGGCAAACTGACGGATACTGTCTCTACCAACATCATGATGGTCCGTAATCCATGCTGCAGCACTTTCTTCTTCCCCCTCATGATCATGATCAAAAAGGCACACAAATGGCAAGCCCTCCAAGAGCTCTTCGCTGTCCCCTATTCCTTTAGAGGCAATGGTAGGCAGACCCATCAGCAGGTATTCGCCCAGTTTAATAGGCGCCACGCCTCTCATACTCGGCATGGGTTTTCTTATTGCCAAGGCAAAATCTGCAGCGTTAAGCCACCCGGGAACATCCTCATACCGGCCGGAGATAATAGTGAGGCTATCGGCTATAGCAGGGGCTATTCTATTTTGCAAATACTCTGGATTTCCACTCAGTATCAAAAGCCTACTATCCGGTTGTCGCTTCAATAATTCCTGAAAAATGCCGGCCATGATCTCCCAGCCGTATTGAGGACCGAGGGATCCGGTATAGACCAATAGCAATTGATGTTCTGATAACCCAAGCTGTTTTCTAAATGCAGCTCTTGCGTCAGAATTTATGGTGAAAAAACGCTCATCCCTGCCGTTGCTAACCCTGAAGAATTTTGAAGAATAGCTTTCTCCAATATGCTGCAGATGATGGCGGCTGGCATGATGGGATCTTACCAGCACCCGATCAGCCAGAAGCAACATTTTTCTTTCCTGACTTTTCAAGAGGCGGTATTGTAGGCCTTTGGGATCAAGACCACTAAAATCGACACGCTCTTCCAGGGGCATTCCGTCGGCGTCAAAGATAATCTTCAGGCCCGGTTGCTTCTTTTTAAGTGCTTGGGCAATGATGGCAGGAAAGGTACTTCTCGGCATTAGCACCTCAATATCCTGCTCCGCTATATATGATCTTAAGAAACGGATGCCTTTCGCCAAGGTAATTATGGTACCCAATATAGGATGTGGCTTTCTGATCACCGGTATAGGCGTGTAAGTAATCCCCATCTGACAGGCAAGTTCCTTCAGCTGATCCTGCTTTTCCTCCGCCGCCCAGGAAAATTGCAGCACATGAAATTGCCATTCATGAAGCCCGCTAAAGATGGGAAAAAACAGGTTTTCCAGATAATTGGTCTGAGGCCCGTCCCAGGTGATAAAAAGGATGCTTGGTTTTATGGATATCATAATTGTTTTTTCGCCACGAGGGCTCGAAGACACTAAGTTTCTTTTTTGAGCTTTGAGGCCATAGCTTTGCCACAAAGTCACGAAGGCACTAACCTTTTGCTTTCCGTTCCAGCGGGCTAATCAGTTGGCCTTTCTTCGTGTCTTTGTGCCTTGGCGGCCATTGTTTCACCACAAACGCACTAAGGTTCTCTCTTCGTATCTTTGTGTCTTAGTGGCTATAGTTTTGCCACGGAGGCAGTAAGCTTTTTTTTCATTGTGTTTTCACGCCTTAATGGCCTAAATTTAACTCCGTCTTTGCGGCCTTTGCGTGTTTAACCTTAGCGCCCTTTGCATGAAACAAGCCCGCTATCTTTAAGGCTTACATTATTTAATTCCCTTCTCCAGTAGCAGCTCCTGATACAGCTGGTGTATCTTTTCCACATACGCCTGCGCACTGTACTCCTGCTGGGCACGGGCGAGGCCTTTGGCGCCCATCGACCTCCTCATTTCCGGTTCATCCATAAGGATTTGAAGTTTTTCCGCGATCTTATCCGGGCGATGGGATGGCACCAGAAAGCCTGTTTCCCCGTCAACAACAATGTCCTTAAGCCCGCCCACCGCTGTGGCTACCACGGGCAACTGATGAAACATGGCCTCGGCCGCTACCAGACCAAAGCCCTCATTGTCCGAGGCGATACAAAAGACATTCATCAGGCGATAATAGGCCGAAGTATCCTCTTTATAACCAACTTCTATAAACTGATCATTCAGTCCAGCTTGGACTGCGAATTCTTTTATTAATTGCTGATCCTTTCCACTCCCCACCAGTAAAAACTTCACCGACGGATTGTTCAGCAGTCGGATGGCCTCTAAGATGTCAGTAAATCTCTTGACATCATTATAAAGTCTTCCTATTGATCCCACCACCAAATCATGCGTGTTTAAACCCAGCTTTTCATTTAATTCTATCAGCTTTTGGTCCTTTGCTTTTTCAGGTGGCGAGACCCCATTGTTGATCAGAACCACTTTATCTTTTGGAAGGCCAACTTTTTCCACTAAAAATGAGACAACAGACGGAGCAATACCAATAACTCTATCTGCCATTTTCGAATAGAACCGTTGGAGAAAAATAGCCTTTTTCGTGCGATTGCGAGGACATGAAGTCTCTTCCAAAACTATTACTGGAACTTTCCCAATGAAGCCAGACACGGCGGCCATAGTCATCCCCTCAAATACTGCCCCGTGGATAATATGAGGTCTATAATTTCGTATTACCTGAAGCACTTTTTGGTGTTTGGACCAGTGAAACGGATATTTAAAAACCCCAACCTCAATGATTTCCACACCTTCTCCTTTAATAGCTTCTCCAAGAAATCCATGAGCCTCAGTGCAAATAATTTTTAGTTCATATTTATTCTTGTCCAGCCATTTCGCCAATGTCAGGCGTATTTGGTCTACTCCTCCGGAGGAAATGGTTTCAATACAATGAAGTAGTCGGATTTTTTGATGACTTTTATTTGTTGCTTCCAAATTTCTCCAAAAAGGATAAAAACCTAATTGTTAATGTAATCGGTATACGTCAGATAAATTCTTGATGTATTTATCCACTGAAAATCTTTCTAAAGCATCCTTTCTTGCTCTAGCTCCCATAGCAGATCTTTCATGCTGCGGCATCTTGAAAACAAATTTCATAACTTCACACAGTTTTTTAGCATCGTATGGATCGATCAAAAACCCAGTGATCCCTTCACTAACTATCTCGGATGGCCCCCCAACCTCCGTCACAATCGATGGTAGCCCACAAAGCATTGCTTCCACTAAAGCAATTGAAAAGCCTTCTGAAAATGATGGTTGCACAAATGCATCTGCTCGAATGAGAAACGGAATAACAGAGCTTTTATAACCAATAAAACTGACCCTGTCGCTAATTTCCAACCTTTCACATAAATCTAACAACGCCTGTTTTTCCGGTCCATCACCTACTATTTGCAAAAGGAAATTTTCTCTTCCTAATTGTTTCACCAACGCAGCAAAAGCAATCAAGAGTGCTCCCAGATTCTTTACCGGAACCAAACGACACACAGTTATAAAAGTAAAACTATTTTGCTTATTTGAATCAAAAGCTCTCAATGGCAACCCGTCAATTTCTACGGGATTGTAAACTACATCTATTTTTGAAGGAGAAACTTCTTTCAATTCAACTAGCTTATTGGCAACCGAATTCGATATGCAAATGAGTCTCTTTGCGCATAGATACGTAAGATAAAAAACAATCCTCCACATCTTATTGTGGTTTGGAAAACCTATCTCCTCACCTATTCTCAGTGGCACTCGGGCTAGTCTAGCAGCTATCAACCCGTGAAAATTTGCCTCAGCGGCAGCGCAATGCACAACATCCGGATTCTTGGCATTAAAAATCTTATACAATTTATGAATTAAGTTCAGGTTTGGGATTTTCACTGCTTGATCCAGAATTATAACCTCAACCCCTATCCGTTTTAATTCGTCGGCTATCCTGCCGCCATAACCAAGTACAACAATGGTTAAATTATCGCCATACTCTTCTAAAAACCTCTTAGAATAAAGTTCCAACTGTTTTTCCACACCCCCAAAATCCAAAAATGTTGTAACCCTTACTATTTTCATCTTTTAGATTCAATAAGGTCGAGATATGTTTGTTCGTGGATCTTGGCAAGAGCTTTAATATTGAATTTAGTTTTCCCCAGCTCATAAGACCTGCATACCATCTCCTCCTTCTTTATTCGGTCTTGTAGCAGCAGTGCCGTTTTGCGGGCTAGCTCTTCTGCCTCGCCCCTCGGAAAAAGCAACCCATTGTACCCGTCTATCAAGTTTTCAGTTACAGGGGCAATATCAGAAGCAATAATTGGCAATTTTGATAACATACCTTCTATAATTACACCAGGCGAGCCTTCATAATGAGAAGCAAACCAAAAGATATCACAAGCTTTTAAAAGCTGGGGCATGTCTTTTCTGTTACCCAAGAAAACCACTTTGTCATCGATATCTAACTGCTTGCTCATTTGCCTATAAAACTCGATATTTTCACCTCCCCCTACCACAATAAAATAAAGGTGATCAAACTCTCCACACAACATCTTAAAAGCTTTAAACATTTCATCGAATCCCTTCGACTGAACAACCCTAGAATTTGAGACCATTAAAACATCATTTTCCTTTATCTTCTCACCGATCACAGAACGCGAAACGGCAACAGCACTATCATATTTATCAACATCTCTACCGTTGGGTATTACCGTAATTTTTTGTAACGGAATTCCCAAATATTTACGGTTAGGCTCAACAATAGCCTCCGAAACAGAAATGTACAGATCTGACCTAAATGCGGTGACTTTATCTAAAAATCGATAAATCTCAAGTTTCAACCTTTCGCGGGAAGTGACCAGAGAATAACGTTCACGTCCGTACGTGTCGCTTATTAAAGATCCGACTAACGGAATATCGAAGGATGGAACCACAATACGCGAGATAAACTCGGACTTGAAGTGAGTAGCATGTACTATGTCCGGACGTTCTTGCTTAAGGACTCCAATAAGTTTAATCCCACCTTCAACAAATCCGAAACGACTATTTATATCCAGAAAAATCAGTTTGATAGGTAGTTTCTCAAATTCTGATCTGAACTGATTTTCGGCTTTGTAGACGACACAAACTACAGCCTCGAAAGTCGGTAGACACCTCACCAATTCTAAAATACTAAACTCCGCCCCGCCAATAGAAATAGTATCTAAGATAAACAAAACTTTCTTTTTCACTTGAACATAAACTTTATACGATACAAAACATGAAATATCATTGGAAAATTAAATAACACCTGCTGCCTTAAGGTTAGAGTTTCACCCTCTTTTAGTAACTCTGATTTATAGAAAGACTGTGCATCAATAGAGGGATTAACCTTAACACACGATTCAGAGATATAAGCTAAATATGAATTTATAACAAAACGATCTTTACTCCCTCTATAGTGTTTTTTGTAAAAGGAGACGCAGGCATTAAAGTCAATTTTATCATTAAACCTACCATCCCAATAAACGATCACGTCATAGTCTTCAAAATAAATCCATTGAACAACTTCGTTTACTCGAATAAAGAAATCAAAATCCTGATGCCGTTGCAAATCTTCATCAAATTTCACCGTCAAACAAATATCGGATTGTACGATTATACTGGGAGTTGGAGCAAAAGTATCATTGGACAATATAAAGTCAAATGCGGCCTCCTTCGGTCTTAATGGCCTGGATCCCGTACCCGTTGAGATACGTCGTCTTTAATTATAGCACCACTATAAATGGCCTTTGCCTTACTTTGGATCAAAAATATTACAGCCTTTTTTAGCCTTTCAATACCCCATTCATCATCCGAATCTAAAAATGCTATATATTCACCGACTGACTTTTCAATTCCGATGTTTCTACAAGCATTTGCTCCTTTCCTTCTAACTGCGTCTCTCGAAAAATATATTATACGCTGATCTTTAAGGCAATATCTACTAACAATTTCACCCGTACCATCGGTCGATCCATCGTCCACTACAATTAATTCCCAATTTAGATAAGATTGGCGGATTACGCTTAATATGTTTCAAGACAAAACATGCGCCCGATTATAGGTAGGAATAATAACTGAAATTAGGGGACGTTCGCTCATTGTATGAAGAACACTTATCGTTTACTCTCTCCTTTGGCTATCAAATTGAAATACTCCCTCCATGCGCCAATAATAATTGAAATAGACGTTTTCCAAATCGCAATGGACTCGTAAAGTGATATCGTGACGCTCTTCTTAATTGCGAACCTAAGTCGTCTCCAACTAAACTCAATTATGTGCCAAAAGAACAAAATTGGCCGCTTATTAAATCGTCTTGCATGGGTCCCGCCGAGCAAACGTCTGTATTTATATACCAAATCGCTGATCCGGTATCGAGCAGGATGCTTAACGACCACTTCTGGAGCGAAAACAACTTTATATTTCTTAGAAATTCTAGCTGATAATTCAGTATCTCCATTAGATTTTAGTCCAGAATCAAAACCACCAATTCCTTCAACGACAGATTTGTAAGAAAACCAATTGGCTGTCACAGAATTTCCTTCTTTCGCATACTGCTCCTGAGTGAATCCGGTGTATTTTTCATAGATCTCAGCTGATGTTAATTTATAATCATCATTATAAAAAAGAATAACATTCCCAGCAAGGATGCCTATTTCACATTTTAAGTCTGCTTCAAATACAACCATCGCATTCTTAAGCCAATCCACATCCGGAATGCAATCTGAATCTGTAAATGCCAATATTTTGCCTGAAGCATGTATTATCCCTTTGTTTCTTGCCGCATAAGATCCCGGTGTGGGTTCATCTAGAATTTTTAGGTTCAATTTATCATAACAATGATGACGTAAATCAATCGTAGCATCAGGATCGTTGTTGACGACAATGATCTCAAAGTTACGTTTTGGGAAATTTTGATTCAGAAGTGCTTTTAAACATAAATTCAATCTTTCATCCCGGTAGACTGGAATAATGACAGATACCAAAATATCCATTAGAGCAATTTTAATATTAAACATGGATGTGTAAATATTTCCTTTATTGCTAAAGGATACCAAAAAAGTCGAATTTTGGATTTTGATGCAACGTATCTTTTGAAAATAGTAATGAAAACATTTCGATCCACTTCTTTAATTTTGTAAAATGATTTGAAAACCTTCTCATTGAACAATCTGTGAGATGTAGCATCTTGGAGTGAGATTCTATTCTCCTTATGAACTCTCCTAACTGCAATGGCAGATTCAATTTCTCCATGATACAACTTCCCTAAAACAGCCGATCTCAACCATAGATGCGTATCCTGATGAAGTCTTAAGTCCTCATCAAACCCATCTAGCCTTTTTAAAAAACTTGTTTTATATGTAATAGCATTCGTCGTAAATCGCCCCCCCTTGCCGTCAAGTAAACTAAATATTAATTCATCTGGCGGTACTTTTCTTCGCAAACGGGTTAGTTGAGATAGATCTAATTTGCTGGTTTTTTGGAAAAAATATCCCGTAGCCCCATAAACCCCATCTGCATCGGGATTCAAGCTAAATACTCTCTTTTCCTTCTGGAATCTGTTAGGCAAAAACCAATCATCTGCATCTAAAAAAGCTATATAGTCAAAGGAGGCATGTCTAATCCCTAGGTTTCTACTGGCTCCCGCTCCTTTGTTATTTTGGTCCTCATGTTGCAAAAGGACAACGTTTTGATATTTCCCCTCCAACTTTTTACAGACTTCCAATGCATTATCGGGAGATCCATCTTCTATCAATATGACCTCCCCCACCTCCTCAAGATGAATTGCCGACTCAACTGCTTGTTCAACATAATTTTCAGCATTATACACTGGAACTATAACAGACACCTTAAACCCTATCATAAACGTGATTTGAACGGTTTGATATATATGTTAGTTGTGCTTATTGATAACTCGCCCAAAACGTGTCCTGTATAACTAAAAAACATCCATCCTGCGACTTCTGTTAAGAGCGAAACTTGGTAATCTGGTCGGTCCGCATTGTCAAAAACCAACAGGCCCCCAGGCCTCAGCTTTTTAACACTGTTCTTCAGACAAGATGGTCTCGCCCTTCCATCTATCACGATCAGGTCAAAATAATTGTCTTCAAATTTATCAATGGTATGAACGTAGTCGTGGAAGTCCAAACCAGCATATTCTTGTTTCCAATTGGATTTATATCGGACTGACTGGCCAATATTAGGTTTGGATGGAGGCATTAAAACCAACGTGGAGTTGGTCCGATTTAGGTTCCTCAACTTTTTTTGCACCGTAACGAACCAGTCAACATCATGTTCTACGGAAACAATTTCTTTTACACGTTTTGAAAAATACAACGTACTACCTCCTGATCCGTATTCAAAGACACGCATGTCTTTGTTCAAAAATTTCTTAATTGAAGAATAGCCCTGATTGTAAGCCATGGTAATTCTACATCTAACGGGGATTTTCTATTAAAATTAAAGTATACCACATAAGGTAGTTCCTTCACGTATGGCCAAATCGGCTGCCCCTTTTTTATCTTCACTTTGATGTGGTGTGTAAATACGTAAAACATGTTGCCACGATATACCAAGGCTTTCTCTTGCCATCGCGCTGACGAATGTCAACTTCTCCTCCTTCGCGCGCTTTTCGCTGACCTTGGCGCCCTTTGCGTGAACCCCATACGCCTCGTCATCCCGACGTCCTCCCGCCTCCGGTCTTTGGCATTCGATCTACGGTCTTGCATCCATCACTACCCCACCTCCCCGTTCAACCCCTCCTGGGTTGCGGACACAGAAAAGCTACTTCCTATCACGGGTTACACCCGCGGTTATTCATATTAAAGCCCTTCAGGCTTTTCAGAAAATATGGTGACAGCTGTTGAACATCGATATCTAAAAAACTTCGGACTTCTGGCCTTCGATCCACTCTTCCCACATTCGTCCCCGGCCTCTGACCTTGCCTGATTTTGGTTGTCACATTTTGTCTACCGGACTGTTGATTTATTTGGTTTTTTTATCATTCTCTTTCTAGGCTGCTCGGGCTCATACGGTTTTAGGTTTAAGGTATGGGCAATGCCCGGCATTATCTCCAGTTTTGATTTGAACTGGACAGGCGAAAGACCGCCGAGTGCTTTCTTTCTTCTTTTGCTGTTGTGGTCAGTGACGGCTTTACGCTGGCATGCCCGCAGCTGGTCAAGAGTCCTGGGTTTCCAGTGGTTTAGATAACCGTTGTTGATCAGGTCATTGGTCTTCTCCGCGTATGGGTTCTCGTATGAGTACATACACATGCTCTGAAGAATCCCGTGGCGGCTGCACAGTTCTTTATAGATGCCGCTTTCATACTGTTTGCCCCCGTCGCTGTGGTGGATCATCCCTTCAAGCTTTGCCCCGTCTCTCGCTGCCCTGGACACTGCCCCCCGCATCACTTCGGCGTACGTCTCCGCCCGGTTGGAATCATAGGCCCCGTAACCGACAATTTCCTGGCTGTAAACGTCGGTGATGTAGATGGTGTAAAACTTGCCTTCCCCATATAGGTAGTGGGCCATATCCCCCTGCCATACCCGGTTGATCCCGTCTACTTCTTTCTTCACCAGCAGGTTGGGGAATTCACGCGTGCCCGACTGTGTGGCACGGCCGTACCTTTTGGGGTATCTGACACGGTAGCCCAGGTCCATAAACAGCCGGATGCTTTTATCGCGCCCGATGGGCAGCTGCCCGCCGAACTCATCATACATGCTCCGGCAGCCCAGACTGGGGCAGCGTTTACGGGCTTTGCGCAGGTTGGGCCCCGCCAGCCGGAGGGCCGCATCTTCCCTCGCCGTCCCGTCTACGGCGCCTTTGTAGTAGGCCTGCCGGCTAAACCCAAGCAACCCACAGGCGGCTTTGATGCTGTAGCGGTATGGATGGATCATTTCTTTGGAGGTTTTGATGCTGGAGCGCCAAAACTTTTTTTTAGATCCACCCGGTACTCATCCGAGGCCTGTTCCACAATCGTCCGGTATAAATCCGCTTCCATCGATTTGCGGCCCAGGGCTGCCTCCAGCTCTTTTATGCGGCTTCTCAACTCCTTCGTCAGGTTTTCCTGGCTGTCTTTTTCCATAACCGTTCTTGTTCCTTTCACTAAGGTAGAGGAATATCTGTAAAGCCAGTTGTAAACGGTCTGCTTTCCTCCGATTCCGTATTCGCGGACAGCCTGGAGAACCGTTAATTCTTTACGCTCTACTTGACCGACTATCTGCTTGCGCAGCTCCACACTGAAAATGCGCTGGGGCTTGATCTGAAATCCTTTTTTCATCTTTTTGGCTTTTGGTCCAATCAAGATGTGTCAACTCGGTCATCGGTCTCCCGTCTTCCTTCATCTGTCTTCCGCTCTCCTCCCTCAAAACTCCTGCAGCTCCACCATCCTTTTAAAAGACTCTGACTGCTGTACCAGTTCCTCAAACCTGCCCATCCTGTCGATCCTCCCTTTCTTCAACAGCATGATGCTGTCGGCATTTTTAACCGTGGAAAGCCTATGGGCGATGATTACAATGGTATATTGCCCTTTTAATGCTTCTATATTTTCCTGAATCGCTTTTTCCGTCTCTGAATCGAGTGCCGAAGTAGCTTCGTCCATCAGCAGGATATCTACTTCTTTATACAGTTCCCGCGCGATGGAAAGTCTTTGCTTTTGCCCCCCGCTCACCATAATGCCGTTGCTACCCAGGGGCGACTGCTCCTGTTCCGCCAAGCCCATGACAAAATCATAGACGGCAGCTTTTCGAAGGGCATCAAAGAAACGTGCCTTGTTTTCGGGAGTAGGCTGATCCCAAAAGGTTACATTGTTGAAGATGGTGTCACTAAAGATCACCGGCTCCTGGGTGATATAGCCAATGCGACGCTGGAATGTTCTACGGTCTATCTCAGATATGGATTGGCCGTCAACCAGGATATTCCCCTGATCCGGGAGTGCCAATCCCGCCATCAGGTTCATCAAACTGGTTTTTCCGGAGCCGCTCTCCCCTACCAAGGCAAGTGTCCGGTTTTTTGAAAGTGTGAAGGAAATCCCGTCGAGTATCCGGCTACTGCCATAGGTGAACGATACATCATCAAAAACCATGGCCTCGGTAAATTTCAGGAACGGCTGTTTTCCCTGGCTTTCCCTTCCCGACTTCAATTCGGCCATAAATTCCTGCATATTGACAAGAGATCCGTGATTGGCCAAAAAGCTGTTCCAGTAGTTTTGCATGGCCATCAGATAAGTCAGTGCCCGATAAAAGAACAACAAGCTGAGGATGATCAGGCTCAGGCTTCCGCCCAGCCATTCGATCTCCACCAGCATCACAGCCACCATGATCACAATGATAACCGGCTCCCGGATGGCATCAAGCAGGGAATTTATCACTCCAATCTTTTTTTGGCTCTGCTCTATTTCCAAGATGGTGGACTTAAGTTTAGCCCCATAACCCTCCAGCATGCCGGTAGCTTTTAGGTATTTGAAAAAGGCCACCTTTTGGATCAACAGACCTTGAAAGCCATGACCACTTTGGGTGAGTTTTTTGGAAAGCGACTTGGTCTTTTTGTAGATCCCGGAATAGATAAAATTGGTGAGCACGCCGCCGATTACCACCAACAAGGTAAACTGGGCGTTGACCGAAAGCGCCAACAACACATACACCAGCACCATACAGGTCGCCTGCATGGTGCTAAAGTATGACCTGTAAGCCCCCAGTACCCGCTCCACTTCCGCGCTAATGGTATTTTGGATCTTGCCGGAGTCCGACATTACGAATTCTTTATAGCTAAAATTAACCAGCAAGTCCACATTGGCAAACCGGAGCTTTTTTATAAAATACCGTTGCAGGTAAACGACGTAAAATCCTTCCGCAAACTTTACCAGCGCTTTAAGTACAAAAAACACCACCATCACCAGGAGGACGGCGGATACCGTCAAAGGAATACCCAGTTGTTCCATCCCTTTAACGAGAAAATCCAATTTCCCCAATCCATCGGCATTTCCGGCTCCTCCGTCTATCATCTGCAGCAGCGGCAGGAACATTGCCAGCCCTAGCCCGTCTAGAATCCCCACTAGGATACTGAGCCCGAAAGCCACAAAAATCCTGCTCCTCAGATGGGTATAGAAGTAGGAGAAGTGGGTGAAGTATTTTTTGATAAGGGATTTAAGCATGCAAAAGATGGTGGAAGTTTTACGCAACATCATTGCGAGGAGGCAAACGAAATCTTTTTAAAATGCAGGTTATGTTTCCACAAAAGAATCTTTTCTCGCAAAGCAAATAAGTAAAGCGCAAAGCACACAAAGGAGAACAGAAACTCTCAGCGGCCTTTGCATTAAACCTTTGCGCTCTTTGAGAGAAATAGCCTCTGAGGTTTCACGCAAAGCAATATAAGATAAAACGCAAAGCACACAGAGAAGAATAGGACACTTAGCGGCCTTTGCAGTTTCACATTTGCGCCTTTTCGTGAAATTCCTAGCCCTCTTCGTGTGACACCTCCTACCTCATGGCATTCTCCAACATCCCAAACTTCCCTGTCTCCACCTTATAAAACTGGTGCACATAAGGCTTGGCCCCAAAGCTTTCCTTCCATTCCATTAAGCCTTTGTTGATCCGCCTGCCCTCCATTTCGTTGACAGTTCCGAAGTCGAAATAAGCTTTGTGAGAAAAAACCTTCTGTACAAGGTGGTCGATCAACAGATCCAGGGCACTGAGTTCTTTTCCCCTAGGCGAGGCAGCAATGTACTGCGCATGGGCGGTGGTTTGGGTTTCAAATACCGTTGTCCCCGCAATCAGCTTACCCCCTTCCCTCACCTCAATCTGCCGTATAAAGGGCACATTGTTGTCGGCCAACCACTGGATTTCTTCTACGGTGTGGACGGGTTTTACCCCATGCCTTTCCCATAAGTTCGGCACCAATACCCTCTCCCAGAAAGGGCGATAGTCAGTGACCTCCATCACTTTTAATCCAGCTTTTAGAGCCTTATTTAAAGCCCATCTTCTACCTTTGGTATACTGGGAATAAGATGCAGGCATTGGGAGCACAAAAGATATATCCGAGCGGTAGACTTCCGCTCCCAGCAAAGACATGCAGTAGTGCATCCACTCCAGACTCGAAATACCATAAAAAGAAGGCACCGCTTTGATAAAGATATTTGTTATATGCATGCAGTGATAATATTTTAACAACTCCTTAAAAATGGCCATGATCCATCCCATTTTTAAGCCCTTATGGATCACCAGGCCGCCGTAAGTCAAGCCTTGATGCGAATAAACTTCCTCTTCTATTTGATGGGCAGGAAATATCCCAACAGGCGCTCCATCCAAATACACCAATACGGAAGCCTCCAAAAACCGCTCTCCATGGTACTCTATATACGTTCTGGAATGCATAAAAGTCCCGTTGACGGAGTGGCTAATGACCTGGTTCCAATCTTCCAGGAGCAAAGGTGAATAAGCTTTGATGGTAATGGTCAAATTTCTTCTATTGTAGCCGCCTGGTGAAATAAAGATTTTTAAGCACATAACCTTCCAACCGGTAGCCAGAGCCAGAGAGGTACCGATAGATTTCGTTCTGTCCGGGAGATAAAGGATCAAAGCCCTCATCTTCCACGACGATCAATTTTGGCCGATAGGCATCAAGATCCAAAGAGCGGAGTACCTGCAGGTCATGCTCTTCCGCATCTATCGACAGCAGGTCAAAATCGGCAGGGGCTTGCAATGCATCGAGGATTTCGGTCAACCGTCGGGGTTTTAACCGATGAATCTCCATCGATAGGCCCTCCCTTTTGTACTCTTCCAAGCCATCCGTCTCCGTGGTAGAAAGCACATCGTTCTGAATATGATAGAAATCCCTCTCTTCATCCCCGTCTGACACCAAATCCGCAATGGCCTTGTCCCTGGGTCGGTACAATCCATACAAATCGATCAGCGCCTGGTTGGCGTCAATGCAGATACCCTGCCACCCTTTTCTATACAGCCCATAGCTGTTAGAGAACAACTTGGGATGGTTACAACCCACATCTACATAAAATCCAGGTCGGGTAATTATAGGCTTTAGGAGCGCTTCAATTATCCTGTCCTCCCCTGCAAAGGCATAACTGTATTTCAAACTCCTCCCCAATAGCAGACGCGTCAGGGCCGAAAGGAGGACCGCTATTGTCCTTATCAGACTGCGCAGGGGATATTTCCAGGTGAAGAATTGCCGGAAACCCATCCTGATCTCCATCACCACCAATCCGCCCAAGGTAAAAACCGCCCGATTATAGGCACTTTTGTAAAGTGGGGTGTGACAATATTTTCGTGCCGCTTTTTTTATCCTCGACACGTTTTTTCAATTACCAATGGACCCGTGCTAATACTTTTTTCTAGGGGTAAATCATAAAACAAAGGCAACCTGACCAAGCATTCCGAGTACTTGATGGCCTGTGGCAAAGCCCTTCCATCATGCTTATTCTTATAAAAGGGGCTCAAGTGCAGAGGTTGATAATGGGAAATGGCCATAATACCTAACTGCTGAAGCCGCTGTATAAACAGGGTCCTTATTTCTGCTTTCTCAAATACCAAGTAAAATAAATGGGCATTATTGGAGGAATACACCGGAACCTCAGGGAGCCTGACCTTTAGCCCTGACAAGGCAGAAACGATATTGCCCAAATAGCCTTTCTTTGCGCTACCCATCTGGGAGGTGAATGCCGCTTGGTAGGCAAGCCAGATTTCCATCCTACGCTGTTGAATAACGTCCAGGCTTTCCAATTGGGCATAAAGGAAGGCCGCTGTGATCTCTGAGGGCAGAAAAGAAGATCCAAGATCCAGCCAGGTGTAATGATCTACCTCCTGACGAGAGAAAGCAGCGCGGTTGGTGCCCTTCTCCCATAAAACTTCTGCCCGTTCGGCCAGTTTTGGATCATTGACCACCAGCATGCCGCCTTCTCCCGAGTGGATATTTTTTGTTTCGTGGAAGGAAAACGTAGCCAGATGGCCGATACTCCCTAGCGCCTTCCCGTTATAAAAGCTGTCGATGCTTTGGGCGGCATCTTCCACCACCCGAAAGCCATGCCGATCGGCCAGCGCCATGATATGATCCATATCACAGGCCACTCCTGCATAATGCACGACAACAATAGCTTTGGTCTTGGGTGTAACCATTGCTTCCACCTGTGCTTCATCCATTCCGGGATGGTCGTTGCGACTATCGACGAAGCGCACATGTGCTCCTCTTAACACAAAAGCATTGGCAGTGGAAACGAAAGTGAAGGAAGGCATAATCACCTCATCACCGTCTTTGATATCCAGTAAAATAGCCGCCATTTCCAGCGCATCGGTGCAGGAATGGGTAAGGAAACAACGCCCAAAGCCATACCGTTTCTCAAAAAAGCTTTGGCATTTGTGGGTAAACTGCCCATTGCCGGAAAGTTTGCCAGACTGGACCGCCTGCTTGATGTAAGCAGTTTCCCTTCCTGTGACATAAGGGCGGTTGAAAGGTATGGGGTATGGATGTGAAATGTCGGTTGTCAAATGTGAAATGCGGATGCGCTGCTTAAGTAAAAAACGCCATGGATCTTGTCCATGGTATACAAACTATTATGCCTTTTCGAGATTCACGATCAAGATCTTCAATTGACCAATGGAAACAGGCAGGTATCTCCTCGAAAACGGAATTTCACCCGTTCCACCAGTGATAAACCTGACAAACCTCTACAATCTCAAAACCCATTTTCTGATAAAGCAACATTGCAGCAAGATTTGCTTTTTGTGTAGTAACCGAAAGCGCCGACCCGCCACTCGCTGTCCCTGTTGCCAATGCCTTATTTAACAAAATACGGCCTAAACCCTGATTCCGACTATCCTGCCGCACGGCCAACAAGCTGATTCTATTTATTCCGGCCGGAGTCGTCAACAGGGTGATCATACCCAGAACTTCTCGGTCTTTGACAAATACGAAACCTTTATCATCTTCTTTTAAAGTTTTGTCGGCCCAGGAATGGTACAACTTTTCATATTCCCCTGTTCTTAGGCGCTCGTCAGTTCTAAAGCGGGAATATCCACCGCTAATCAAGGCCAATTCAACAAAAGCCTTTTGAAATTCTTTAACAGGCGGCACAATAGATTCAATTTCCTTCAGGCCGTATACCTCGCCCGTGGGGTCATGTATTTCTGTGGATGCCATCCTCCCTTCAAGACCAATAAAGGAAGGCTGCAAGTCTTTAATCAGCGTTATTTTCTCATCTACCTTTCTAAGGTCAAGTGGTAAATCAGTCAACTCAATGTTGGAGAAGATGTAAACGAGCTGGTAGGCTTTCGCCTCCTCGACAAATTTATTATAGTCCAAAGGACCATTTCCTAAGAGGGCCTCGCCTACCTCATATCCAAAACATGCTGAATCCCACTCAAGTCTTTTGATCACGTAATTTTCATTTCTCCCGAAGCCAAGCTGCACCATCACCTACAACCCCACTATTTCTTCCTCTTTAAGGCCGGTGTAACGGGTAATTTGTGAGGGGGAAAACCCATCTTTTATCATTTCCTTCGCAACTTCCCTTTTACTTTCGGCTTTCCCTTCCCTTTTAGCTGCCGCAGCAAGACGATACCCTTGGGTAGCATTTAAACTCTCATCGATACCCAGCTCCCCACCGTCCGCCAAGTATTTTTCCTCCAGATACCGCACTACTTTTACGGGTGCCAAACCATGTTGGTCTTCATCAGGCCATTCTAATAGATGTGCAATAGGATTAGAACCCATTCTGTGTCCCAATACGGCTGAAGTGCCGACTCGGGGATTCAGGTCGATGACATACAACCCCTCTTCACAAGAAATATATTGTAAGTTGTAGAGGCCCGATAGCGCAGGATTAGCAAAACAGGTTTTTATTAATCCGGGAAACAGTTCTGGTAACGCAACACTTTCACTAATTAAGGCCATTCCTCCCGAAACCGACAGCCGCTCCCTTGCAACAGGTGTAGAAACCTGTCCTTTATGATTTACTGCAAAGTCAATAGAATACTCCCTAAATTCCTCCAAGTAATCGGTCCAAAGATATTCACTGACAGCATAATTGCCGGTGTTGTACTCCGTAGGGTCTTTAATAACCACCACGCCTCTCCCGCCCCATCCATGGTTAGGTTTTCCTATCAGAGGAAAATTCCTGCTATTCATAGGGTCTCTTTCCTGCTGAATGGGAAATCCTCTTTCGCCCAGAAAATGGTGGATCTTCCTTTTATTAAGGAAAATATCCAGAAACTGCCTGTCGGGAACAGCCACTTTACAATTGAAGCGCTGAAGAAATGCGGCTTTTCTATCGGACAAAAACCTGAGGTCAAATTGTGTTGCAGGCACAATAAGATCAATTTGATGGGATTCTATATAGGTTGTCAGTTCCTCGCCATACCGGCTTTCATTGCTTGTTATTGTCGACCGGAAGCAATGGTCATAAAAATATCTAGAAACATTTTCTTTGTTGGAATCAAATAAGTGGGACACCACTCCTTCAAGTGCTTGAAGATTTTTGAAAACAGTCAATCCTTGCAACCCTCCGCCACAAGTCACCAATACCTGAGCTTGTCTGTGAAGTTTCAACGAAGTTGCTTGAGCATTTTTCATATTTGCTCCTTAATAGACTTTTCTTACCGAGAATAATGGCCGGCTTTTTACTTGGTTAAAAACTTTGGACAGGTATATCCCGACCAGACCTATAGCGGATACAATCATACCGGTGCCGAAAAGCATAACCACAATCACCGAGGTAAAACCTAACAACACCGTCTCCGGATAAACTAATTTTCTAACAATGAAAGCTGAAGCGATAAGCGAAGTAGCCACAAGAACTAAAATCCCCAGATAAAACAGCAGCCTCAGGGGCCTTTCTGAAAAGGACGTAATGGCATCTACCAACAAATTGACCCGCTTTTTGAAAGTGTAGGTACTTTTCTCCTTTCTCTGTCCTTTCTGAACGGTACAGGGGAGCTGCTTGTAGCCGATCCAATGCATCATTCCCGCTAAGAATACATTCTTATCGCCCATTGTCATCAATGCTTCCACGTAATTCCTGGTCATTAAACGCTCGGTGACGGTATTTAACGGCACCTTGGTATCACTCAAATAATTGAAAACCCTCCAGAACAGTCCTCCCATCGTCCTTTCCACGAATGCTCCTTTTCTTACCTCCTGCACCCCGTAAACGACGTCCGCACCTGAACGTCTGTGTAATTCGGTGAACTCTACCAGCGCAAGAGGGGACACCTCTAAATCGCAATCAATCAAGAAAACCAGATCGCCGGTTGCAAAATTTAAACCGGCAGACATGGCCGGGTGGTGGCCAAAATTGCGGGATAACTCCACAATCTTTAACTGGGGCATAAACTTTTGCTTTTCCAATAAAAACCCTTTTGAACCATCAGAAATCCCATCCAAGACAAAAACAAGCTCGTATCTCTCGTATCCTGCCCGAGCAAGTGCCTTTTCGGTTTGCTCCATAAATTTTGGCAGATATGCCTCACTCCTATACACAGTCGTCACGACGCTCAGTTCTGGATTCATTGGGTTGAATGGTTTAAAAAATTCCTGCTGTCGGGGCCTTCGTTGAAAAGCAGGTCCAACACCGTTACTTCGTGTACAAAGGGGGGATACAACTGGTGATACTCAGGATAATGCCTGTAATCCATCCACTCCACCCGAATACCATGCCGTTCCAGAAGGCGTTCATCCAGGTAGGCCATCGCTGAAGGTCCTGACAAATAATAGCTCACCTCGTCAATTTGTTGTAAAATAGATAAAAGCGCATCGCTTTTTTTTCCTGTTATACAAAAGTCATCGGAATTTTTGATTTGAGTCGGGATGAACAGTTCTTCACAAACCTTTTTAATAAAAAGCTGATTGATCGTTGATAGAAGTTTGTGTTCCTTAAACTGACAATACAACGGATAAAGCCATTCCATCACCTGAAAAAAATATTTGGATTTTTGGTAATTGTTTTCAAGGCTCCTCAAATGCTTGTCCACCCAACTGTGATGCAGGACTTCTGCTTCATTGATCTTTTGAAACTTCCGGCCTTTAGACTTAACGGGGACGGTCAGCCATTCGGTACCCATTGAAGTTTTGATTCTATTTCTATTCCGCCAGTCCCTTTTTGTATACTGGCAGTTATCATAGAATACAAAAATGTCCGCACCCGCTATAACATCAAAATAGCCTTTCCATGGAATATAGTTGGATTGAAGAATAGCTACCGTTTTATTTTCTATCACTGCGAACGATTGTCAGGCGATGTCAAACACTACCAGGCCTTCTTGCTGTTCGGGTGCATGGCTCAGGACCTGTACTTTAACTTTCCTATTAATTTTTTCTTCAGCCTTTTGGATAAGGAAGGCCAGATACTCCTGGTTGATCTCTTCACCTATCAAGAGCAATTCTATGGTACCCGAATCCCGCCCTTTCGCATAGTCCCCCAGCACAATAGCCTTCTGAACATTGCCCAGGTTTTTGATGACCACTTCCACCAATCGGTCAAATCCCAGGTATTTGGCGACTATGCTTTGCATCTCTACAAACAGCGGGTGCTGTCGATTGGCACTATAGCTTTTTGTCTTCCCATGGGGCGCTGACAACAGCAATCCTGCTTCTGATAAGCGGTTAAGTTCCACCCTTATGGAATTGGTAGATTCATTGAATTCCTCTGCCAAGCCACGGAGATAGCCGCGGTTTCCGGGGTTGGAAAAAAACTTGATCAGGAGCTTAACCCGAGTTTTGGAGGTAATCAGAGAATCGAGCAAGGGAGGATTTTATTAACGTTTTAATGGCTTCGCCTGGTCAGTCCCAAGGGGGATGACTTTCAATGAGTAACAAACTTACTCATTAGAGAGGAAAATGCAAATGGAAAGGGTCATAAGTATGCAGGATTTATTGGTAATGAAGAAGTTCAAAGAGGTCATTACGGGCAACAAGGGTCGGCTTTAATCTGTTGTTTTGTAAGTAAGCCATATAAGCTGGAAACAAGGTATTGTCTTCTTCAAGCGAACGCAAATAATAAAAGGAGGGTATTTCCTTTATCTGGTCATATCCTTTACTCCGGAGAAGCCGAATATCAGCCGGATGATAGGTCTGCCAACCCAATGCAAAAAGCCTGGGATCGTGCTTCTTCATCTGCTTGGGATCTAAATGTTTCACGTTCCAGCTCCTCCAATCTAAAAAGAAGATTTCATCATGGGGGATGAGGTTTTCAAGTTCCCTGTAGACTTGGATGATTTGTTTACGCTGTTCTATTCCCCTTCTGATATTTATACCATGGATGATGAAAACTAACACAAACAGGGCGATCAGTAGGGTACAAAGTCTGTTTGACAGAGGCTCCGAGTTTTTGTAAAAAAGCAAAGCCACACCTAGAGGCAGCAAAAAAATAATCGATTGGACTCGGGAATGCACGAGATAAAAATGGTTTAATACCGTTATAACCATCAGCCAAATCACCAGAAATATGATTTTCTCCCGCACCTTCCCTCCTACCATAAACAAAATGAACAGATAGATTAAGCCTAGGAAGCTGATGTATTTATTATTGGTGATCTCATACCAGAAAAAAGCAGCAGATTGCCGCACATGCTCAATCGTCCACAAGCCTTTATCCAGCTGTTTTTTCCAGTCTTTAAGTGTGGCAACCGTCACTGCGGGATTGTCTCTGAAATGCCAATGTTTTGCATAGTATAAGTCTGGATTGCTTTCCTCATCAAGCGGCAGGTAGCTAAGCACGGGGTGATCTAAAACCTTGGCCCTTGCTGTATTAAAAGTGACATAATCTTGATATCCGTTGAATCGCTCATAAGTGGGCGTAAACATAAGCAGAAGAAATGCAGCGACGACCAACCACTTCCTAGCCAACAAGATCTTCCCCGCATTCTTCCAACCAAACTTAACCAAGAACAAAAGACCGAAACCTATGGTAAACATAAAAAATGATTCTTTGCGAACCATTAGGGACAAGAGACATAAAATACTGCCAAACCAAGCCTCTGAACGCCGAAATTGGCTGCCTTGAAAGTGTGACAGTAGCAAGACATATCCCGAAAAAGCCAACAATCCAGCCACCACTGTGAATTGAACGTAAAAAAGTGATTGAAGCAGGAAGCAAATCATTACTACTATCAGCAATAGCAGATTGGGTATAGATACTATGTTTGCACAGACCGCTTTCACCCAAGCTACATAAGCCAGAAAAACAAAAGCAAACCAGGTCAATGGATACCAGGGAAACTCAGCATTTAGTGTGTAAAGCTTGGACAAGAACAAGGACAGCAAGGGATGGATGAAGACCGCATAATCTTCTGGTTCACCGGAGAATATACCGGACACCAACATCATCATCTTCGTATCATCATTGGTCTCAAAGATAAAGGGAGAGGCAAAAGCGAAAATAAATAGGACTGCACCGGCAAAATAGTACAGCATACGTTGCGTCATCAATTTTTTCCTGTACATGGTCATGATATGGCATGAGTGGTAAAGATCCGAATGGTGTAGGCCAGCCCCCCGATCACATGAATAAAAAACAAGATAAGTAGCAGGATGTTTTTGTAATTCAACGGCCTTTGGATCCGCATATCACCAGCCGTTCCAAAGCAAAGGTTCAACAAATGTTTGGTCAACACCAAATAACCCATAAAGAGCGTTAAAATCACTTGCCAAAAAAAGTTTCCATCCGTCAATCTGGGGCCTGTTTCTACCAGCGTAAAAAAAATAACAAGAGCCACAACAATCAGAAGGCCACTGAAAACAGCATGCGGATCCTTGAGCAATATTTTGAAATAGAACAAGATGAAGCAGACCGGGAACAGGAAGCTGGAAATCACATCCCAAAGTAGTGACTCTGAATAGTATAACCAGAGAAAAAAAGGACGAATGCCAATCCCATTGACCAGTCCCTCCTCCAAATGGCTATCAATGGGATTGATGTTATAAATAACGATTTTTTCCACCATAATTAGGACAACAAGAGGAATTCCCAAAGCCATTGCTTTTAAAACGTCAGGCGACCACTTTCTGTCAACGATCAAAATCGCAAGCGGGAATGCCGGTACGAAAGCAAAGATAAAACTCGGCTTGATCAGGACGATCAGGATGGCAGTGATTAGAATCTTCGCCAACAGCCCCCTTTGCCTTTTCTCTACATATTGGATACTATAATAGAACAGAAGAATGCAAAAAGGAAAAGACAGCAAAGAAGTGGAATTGTGCCAGATTAGCGATGTAAACTTACCCAGATACCATAACTCTCCCTCTAAACTAAACAGGGTTACGGGAGCAAAAAACATCAAGGCCCATGTGAAGAATCCAAGACTGCCGTCACCGAGGCCGGGACAGTAGGTGCCCAAATATTTGTGGCTGATGCCATACTTAAAACAACCCGCTGCTGTCAAAACGACCACAGCAGCCAAAGCATAGCCTTCCTTGTAAGGCATTAAGAAGTGGAGCAAATAAACAAGCATATAATAACCTGGCGGAGTCGGAATTGAACCTATTTCCACAAAGCTTAACAGAATCTGTATATGCGCACGCAAATCAGAACCGACATAAAAATAAAGCATATAGGAGAATACAAGCGCACAAGTCCCCGTATACAATATGATAAAGAAAAGGAAATAGCGGTGTCCGAGCGACAAAGGCATAATTAGGGTTCTATAGCTGACAATAAAATTAATACAACCGGCTCCTCTTGTTAAGATCTTATGCTGTACAGGTAAATATCCCAAGCAGAATCCTGATCTAAAAAAAGTTTAACCAACTCGAGTCTGGAATCCATTATCTTCACCGAAGAAAGAAGGTATAGCACCCCAAGATCCTTTTTTAACAATGCATAGTTAAAGTCCAATTGCTGAATTGGATCCGACTGTTTCCATTTGTACAAATCAAACATGTCTGGATAGGTGGCATTTTGAAGGTAACATTTATTTCCCCAGTCATCAAAGTGATCGGCCAATACTTCATTTTTTATCAGTTCACCACCGATCACCTTTCTTATCCGGTGCTTGTAGTCCAAAGCGTAATTTTGAAGATAACCATCCACCGCACGCAGACCATTGTATACGCTTACCGCCGGAGGCAAATTAATATGGCCAAATGTCATTTGATCAATCTCTTCCCCGAAATGATTTTTGACCGTTTCATACTGTTGGACGGCGAAATATTCCCGATAGGTAGGCGTTCTATAAGGTAAAACAGGGATGTATCCATTCATCGTATTTCTCCATTCATACTGGTAAATAAAGACATTGATTCCAATTAAAAAGAGCATCGCCCACTTTTTCCCCACAAATTTAATGTTTGAAAAACCTATGAGCAGCACTGCAAAAAGGGCAAAAGGCAAAAAGAAACTAAAGCGGAGAAGGTTCAGGGAATGCAGGGAAGCAAGAACTTCGCCAGCCAAATCCATCCAGGAAAATAAAGATATCATACTACAGCCTAGCGCAATGACCGTTGCGAGGCAGGCATAAAAAAGCAGCGGATTATGTCTTTTGCTATTATTTCTAGCTAAACAAAAAACCGTAAAAACAATCGCCAACCAAAAATATCCGGGCCAATAAAACACGCCCGAGTGGTCTTTTCCTGACAAAAAATCCCAAGGCCACATTCCTGACCATATACTGATCTGATACGACATTTCCCGCCTATGACTCACGAAGCCCTCTTGGAAGAAAAAGGCATATACCAGTTGGTAATCCACCACCAAATAAGCAACGATCCAAAGAGCCAATCCTGACAGCAGATGGGGATTTAGCTTTTTGTCTTTGATCATCCAATAAATGGATATAACCGCAAAAATGCTCCAGATATACATTCCTGCCAGAACGAACATGGAATAAAGCACATAGCAGCAGATCAAAACCAGCCCTCTTGTCCTATACCTACCTTTTCGCAAATGCCCGAACACGGTAAAAATCAGAGGCAATGCAGCGATGGACACTCCTCTATGCGGATAAAAGGCCAATGTCGCCCATATTAAACTCAGACCGAAACAGTAGACTACCGGCTGCTTGACCTCATGTTTTAAAAAGTAAAACATGGATACGAAGCCAATCGCAAGAATAAGCAGCTTATTGAGCCAATGAGCTGTGAAAACATCGAAAAAGTACACCAAAAGCAACTCCACATTCCAACCTGAGGGATAGGAAAACCTAGGTGTCTCCGTCACAATACCCTCGACCATTACCTCGGGACCTGCAAATATTTTCCCTTGGTCTTTGAGCATCTTGTACCAGACCACGTTAGAGTCCAGGTTATCCCAAACATTGACCTGCACATCCTGGCCTTTCCAGATGTAGGGAAACATCGCCAAAAAAATCACACCTGCCACCAAGAGCAGTTCTTTTGCTTTATTCATGAAGGCCAGATTCACGGTCGTAAAGTTAAACAGCTTTTGCAAACGCCCACTATCTAATCAAAAAACGAGTCCTACCTATGGCTCATTGACCATCCACAAAAATGGCATTTTCCACTTTATTCAATAATTTTGGCTTCTGACAAATAAACGCATACCATGGACTATCCGCTATGCCCGACACCTATCTCACCCTTAAATCCGAGTCTCAGGGACTTTATAAAGAAAAAGGAAGCAAATTTCTGGCTTACGCTTATCCGGTGGACAGTGAGCAGCAAATAAAGGAAATTCTGGACACCTTGAAAAAGCAATACTACGATGCAAGACACCACTGCTATGCTTATATTCTGGGGAAAGACGGGCAGGACTTCCGAGCCAACGATGATGGGGAACCGGGCCATTCAGCGGGGGATCCTATTCTGGGACAGATCAGGTCAAACAACCTGACCAATGCATTAATCGTGGTGGTGCGGTATTTTGGCGGCACCAAACTGGGCGTGGGCGGACTGGTTACGGCCTACAAAACAGCCGCTGCCGAAGCCATAGCGGCCAATGAAATTATCACCGCTATTGTTACCGAAAAAGTGAGCTTTTATTTTGATTATTTAGATATGAATGAGGTGATGCGGTTGACCAAAGCCCTTGATCTGAAAATTATAGAACAGTATTTTGACAACCGTTGCTCCATGACGCTGGAGGTAAGACAAGCTGATCATGCGGAGCTCACCGATCAATTGGGCAATATCCCCTCTGTCACATTCAAGGATTAGCCAACAGCTTGTCCAGATAGCCTCCTTCACGGAGTTTTTGGAAAACTTCAAGGCATGCCCAAGCGTCCGTGGCCGCATAAAGTTGTTGCTTATCTGTGAGCGTTTCTCCCTCCCAGTTGGATACCTGCTCGGATTTGGATATCCTGATATTAAGTACCATGGCACTGAGGTTGCGGACGCCCACGTTCAAGAAACCCACCCTTTTCAACTCCTCGTTAAGATCAAAGAAAGAGGCCGGAGTAAAGGTGGGCGAAAGTTTTCTTAAACCCTTTAGATCATCCCTTACTGCCGCACCAATTTTTACGATTTTTGGATCTTCCAAGATGTCCTGCACCCCCGCAGGCAAACCAATCAGGTTGAGCCGGAACAAATAAGCGGTATTCGGGGTGGACAATTGCAATAAAGCCACATCATAGGAAACCCCTTTTCGAAAAGCTGGTCTAGTTTCGGTGTCAAAACCCAGCAGCCTCGATTTCTTTAGCGCCTGCACTGCCTCGGCAATGTCTTTCGGATGATCGATCATCACGATCCTCCCTTGAAAGGCGCCCATTTCCAGCGCATTGACTTCCTCTTTGGTTATTTGTAGCGGAATCATATAGCGAGTTCCTTTCTAATTTCTTCCATTTCTTCCTCCGAATAATAATTGATTCCCAACTTAAAGTATCCATACAAAATGGTCATTATGGGACTGATGATGTTGAAAAAGCAATAGGGCAGATAGGTCAGGGTCGGCACACCCAATACAGTAGCCTGGGTAGCGCCACAGGTATTCCAGGGAATTAAAACCGACGTTACCGTTGCGCTGTCCTCTAAGGTGCGGCTCAAATTTTCCGGCTTTAGACCTTTCCTTTTATAAATATCGGCGTACATCCTGCCGGGAATCAGTATGGCCAGGTACTGGTCGGAAGTGGTGAGGTTGAAAAACATACAGGTAGCAGCCGTGGAAGCGATCAACGAGCCCAAGGAATGTACTTTGTCAATCACCGCTGCAGCAATTACCGTCAGCATCCCGCTCTTTTCCATAATCCCCCCAAAGACCATCGCCGCAACAATCAACCAAATGGTATTTAGCATTCCGGCCATTCCTCCGGTGATCAACAGTTCATTGACCACCTCGTTGGAAGTTACTACGCTGATTTCACCGTAAAGTGAAAGCATCACAGCCTTGAAAGACTGGTAAGCATAGCCGCTACCAGCTTCATCCGCAATAAGCTGGATAATTTGGGGTTGAAAGATCACCGCAAATATCCCACCTAGAACCGCTCCTATAAAAAGAGCGGGAACTGCAGGGACTTTTTTAACGATCATCACCAATACCACCACCGGTACAATAAACAACCAGCCATTGATGTTAAAACGATCCATAATGACATCAGATATCTCCTTTGTCTGCAGGACAGTATCATCAACTTGATATGTCATGCCAATCACCGCAAAAATAATTAAGGTGATGGTTATGGAGGGCACGGTAGTCTTCGTCATGTGGCGTATGTGGGTAAAAAGATCCGTACCGGCCATGGCTGGTGCCAAATTGGTTGTGTCTGAAAGAGGAGACATCTTATCGCCAAAGTAGGCACCCGAAATAATGGCACCGGCAATGATGCCTTCTTCAAAGCCCAATGCACGTCCTATTCCCAACAGAGCGACCCCAACGGTGGCTACGGTGGTCCAACTGCTCCCCGTGGCCACGGATACAATACAGCACACCGCGCAAGCCGCTACCAGAAAGATGGCCGGGGACAAGAACTGCAAGCCATAATAAATCATCGCCGGGACGATACCGCTGAGCATCCAGGTGCCGGCGAGCGATCCGATTAAAAACAATATCAGAATAGAGGGCATGGCAGAGCTTATACTCTTTACGATTCCTTCCTGAAGGATCTCCCAGGACAAGCCCAAACGAAAAATAGCCATTGACGCAGCTATAGCAGATGAAATGATCAGAACCATTTGGTTTGACCCGGACAATCCGTCCACTCCAAAAATATAAAGGTTGATAGCAAGTAAAATAACAAGAAGAAGAATCGGAAGTAAAGCCTCTAAGAGGGAAGGTTCTTTATGTTTAACCGTCATTAATTTTGATTGTCTTTTTTAAAAAGATAAAACTAATAAAAAAATATGGTTTTGGTTCGCCTCCATTATTCTTGTCTCCAAATTCTTTGACACAATCGGGAATAATTGCTAAATTATGCATGGGATTTGGACTATAAAGGTCCACAGGCGACAGACCCTGTGACGCAGCACTGTACTCCCGACGTTGGACACCTAACACCCCACCCCAAGAGGCCATGAGAAAAGTTGATTTATTGCTTAGCGAATACGGGATCAGCCACCAGCACCCCACCAACAAAGCCATCCATTGGATATGCGTCCCGGTGATCTTTTTCAGCATTGTCGGCTTGGTCTTCAGCCTTCCTACCGGTCCTTTGGAATCCTTCTCCCCGGTGGCAGGAGATTTTGCCAATTGGGCAACAGTGGTGCTGGCGATTGTGTTGGTGTATTATGCCTCCCTGTCCCCACCTTTGGCCTTGGGAATGTTTCTGTTTTCTGCCCTTTGTCTGGCTATCGCCAATCTGGTCCACCTCGTTTCTCCGGTTCCCTTGTGGTTGATCAGTCTTGGGTTGTTTCTACTGGCCTGGATATTCCAGTTTTATGGGCACAAAATCGAGGGAAAAAAACCTTCTTTCCTCAAAGACATCCAGTTCCTGTTGATTGGTCCCGCTTGGCTGATGCATTTCATCTATAAAAAATATGGATTTGCGTATTGAAGAATAGTTATCCATAAAAAGTAAGGACTAAGATCTATGCTCAGCAAGCCAAAAAGCCAAAAACATACCCTGCTTGCACTCCCTTTACTATGTATAACTGTCCTTTTACTTGTGTCCTTTTTTTTGCCAAATCATTGTTCCTTCCTGGCAAATAGGATTATTGTTTTATTAAATTATCAATGCGCCATTTTCCGTGTTCACTCCATAGGACTGGAAGACAACTTTCACTTTACTTTTCAGAAAGTGACAAACAGTGAAAATTACCTTTCTATTTGCTTCCCCGAAACAGGCTATCCAGTCTTTGGAGCGAACTCTGGTTCCCTGTGGTATGGATATTATTGATGATCGATTTCTTCTCCCTTGCGGTAAGTCTCCAGTTCAGGGAAGCCTTCTGGACTTCGAATTCCTTCTGTAATTGGGGATCATCATTTTCATGTGAAGGTAAAATATTCCTCACATAATCCTCTGTACTGTATTCAAACTCCACCCGCTCCAGATGAAAAGGCAGAACCTCTGCCATGATGCGGAATAAGCCCTCGTTGTCCAAAGTCTGTACATTATCCCAATTGATATAGATATTCTGGATAGGTACGATGATTTTTTGAACCAGCGACGGAATTGACTTAGTTTTTATCTCGTTGACTTTTTCCGTGTCCCGTATGGTTAGTAGAATAACTCCTGAAGTATTCTTGGAGATCCACTCCCGAAAGACAAAAGCAAACTTTAGGGCATCCTGTGTACCAAAATTATCAGCCAAGCCTGCATCCATGGTCGACATTTGGGGTTCTGAGGGAAGCTGTATATTTGGGGTGATAAAGGGAAAGGTGGCCCCCATCCGCAAGGCACTGATGAACCTCAGATTTCCCGCATCCTGCTGCCGGAAAAAACGAAGAAAGTCAATCACCTGGCTTTTCTCCCCGTTTTCATGGTCCGCCACTGACATATAACTCATGGAATGGGGGGATACCATCAGCTTCCTGGCATCATTGACCACCAATGGGGTGATCGGTAGCATAGGAATATCCGCATCCTGTTCCGGCTGCCAGTAATCCATCAAAGATTTGTCCAATATGCCTTTGGTATTCAGGTTGAGCTGCTGCTCAAAAGCATAGCCCCTGTCTTTGAGGTAGCGCCTCCCCTTAAATTCATAGTACTGGCTTCTGATCAAGAGGTCATTCACCAACAGGGTGAAAATTATCGGATTCAGATTATCCGAAGAAATTTGTTCCAGATAAACTTCATCTGTTGGAGCCAATGTGGAATCATTCAATGACCTCAAATACAGTTCCCTGAAAAATGCCGCACCTACTATTCCGCCGGAGGCACCTGTTATTAACCTGCTATGGTTGAAGAGTTTTCCCTCCGTGACTTTGTGGGCTTCCTGTAAGACTTTTAAAGTCCATAAAGCGGCCCTTTGCCCTCCCCCACTGGTAGCAATCAATACCATCTTGGGATCTTGGTGGGGAGGAAATTTTGCTCTCCAATTCTCTAAGATTTGAATAGTGTTTAGGCTGTCTTTTTGGATGGTATCGGGATGCGACAGGACCTCCAGCCTATGCAGATCGTAGACAGCAGGTTCGGCTTTATAATCCATTCCAAAAGCCGTGTGGGGACGGTTAAGCAGGGAACTTTGGGACAAAAAATTAATCAGGCAAAACAGTAAAATGACTGCTGGCAAGGTCCAGCTTTTCAACCAAAACACCACTGCCCCCATCAACATGGTCAGGATGGAAAACAAGAGGGTGGCACTCATGGCCGCCGGAATTTGGAGATAAAGGTGTTCGCGGAAAAGCCCCAAGAAAAAAATAAAAATGATCAATACCGCCTGGATAAAAAAAAGGTTAAGGTGATTTTGATCAAAAACCCGCAGTAGCTGATGTGTTTCGAAGCGCGACAGGTCCTGTCTGGTCTTTTTAACATTAAAGTCAATTCCCAAATAATTGTCAACATGATCTTTAATTCTTCTTCGCTCTTTATACCTGTGAAAGATATTGGCTCTGGGGATTTTTATTTTCCTTAGGTTCTTGTCCAAGGTATCGGAAAAAAGCACAAAGAAATCTTTGTTGGTCCATCTGAAGTAAATGAACAAGAAATAAAAAGTAGTGGCGCTTCCTGCCAAAAACCCGAAGAAAAAATGGAGTATCTGCCAATTGTTAGTCAGCTCATTCCGCCATTGAAATTGAATGAAGCTGTAAATGTAAACGATATAAAACAGCAGAGGGATGATACTGTTATTGAGGCAAAAATGTAGAAAAGGCTTTGGGATCACCGCCAGGAACCTGAAACGTGTTCCATCTTTCATATAAGTGGTCATATGAAAAGACATGGTGAATACCGCAAACCCGATCCCCATTAAGAAAAATCCTATCCAAGACACCTGGTTCATGTATTCGGGATCCAAAAATAGATACGGAATACCCAAGACATTTCCCAATCCGCCTGCCACGATCATAAAAAGCACCGCCCACATCGCCAATAATGCAATATTTTTCTTGAAATGAAGCACCAGTAGCTGGATCGGAAAGCTGTAAAAAATGCTATGCCACATAGTGTAATTCTTTTAAATCAATATATTGAACCCTATGAAATGATATAAAAAACAGATTGGTTTTAAGGAACAAATTGCAATATGGACATAAGCTACCTTTTGCGGCATTAACCTGAAATCCAGAAATCCAGATACAATATCTGCACCAAACATCTTTTAGAAAGGGGAATTTGGGATGGGCCATCTCTTAATTAGAATTATAAAATAACTATTGGGGCTTTATCCAATAGGTATTACCTTAGCTGTTCAATCGTAATAGGAATTTCAATGAGGACGTGGTTTTTGTGCAAAGTAAAATATGCTAAAGAAAACGAGCAGGGATTGCTCAAGAATGTGTCGGAACAATACCTGGTGGACGCGGTATCCTTTACCGAAGCGGAAGCCAGAATTTATGACATGCTTGGCAGTGTGATCCGGGGCGATTTTCAGGTAACAAACATTAGTAAAAGCAACATCGTCGATGTTTTCTTTTATGACGACATTGATATATGGTATAAATGCAAGGTCAGCTACGTCGTAGCAGATGCTGATAGTGGAAAAGAAAAAAAGGTCACCCAGTTCATGCTTGTTTCTGCCCATCATGTAAAGGAAGCCTACGAGCGAATCCATGAGAGCCTCAACAATATGCTGGTAAGTTTCCTAGTTCCGGATATCAACGAAAGCCCCATTGTAGAGATTTTCCCCTATGAAAAGGATGATGAAGAATTGAATCCGACGTTTCAGGGAAAACCTGTTACCATCAATGAGGAACAAGGTACTGTAAAAATGACCTCAGCGGAAACTGTAGAAGAAGAGGAAACATTGTAAACCCAGACATCTGGGATTGAAAAGGCTGGAAAACAGATTGGTAAATTCCTTATGGGGATACACTAAAGATTTTCCAGCTTTTTTGTTGTTGGAGGCAGTAACAAAGTGCAAAATTTTTGGGGAGAAATTCTTTTTTATTGGTATATTTCTTTTTTAAATTAACGTATTCGTGATCTACCTTATGAAAAAATCTTTATTCATCCTTTTTATTATTATTACTAGTTTTAGGATTGCTGAGGCTCAAGACGATAGAACCGACCGCATTGGAGTAGGTGTCGGGCCAGCTACGATGTACGGAGACAACACCGGCATCACACGGGAATTTAAATTCAAGGTGTTGCCTGCCCTGACGTTTGATTACCACAAGAAGCTACATACCTTTTTCGATATACGGGGCAGCCTGGGTTGGCAGATGGTCAACAGCGGGGATTTTTATCGAAAAATCCATCTCCTAAAAATTGCCGATAACAATCTTCCCCATGGGTTCAAGGGAAATGCCTTTTATGCTGATGTAATGCCTATATTTCATGTCAATCCCAACCAAAGCGGCTACCTACCGGCCCTGTACCAAGTTTACATCGGCGCCGGTATAGGCATAGCACATGTGATGAGGACAGACCGATACCTGAGTGTCATAGGAATCGATGCTCTGGGAGAAGAAATTTTAGGAAATCCCCGCTCGCTGAAGGGCAACAATACCTCCGTTTATGTTCCTTTTCGGGCGGGCGTAAGCAAGGATTTTAGGGGGGACTGGGAAATCGCCCTAGAACCAAGCATGTTGGTGAGCTTCTTTGGCGAGCTGGATGGAAATGACCTTCAACAAAAAGTCATTAAACCGGATATCCTTTTTCAATTTCAGTTCTTTCTTCGCCGCAAACTTGATTTTTAAAGAATAAATCCGCAGCTTAACTTTCTAGTCGATAAACCCAATTAATCCTTTTTATGAAAAGCAATAAATATGTCTTTTTCCTTTCCCTTGTTGCTGCCTTGGGAGGGTTTCTTTTTGGTTTTGATACAGCGGTAATTTCAGGTGCGGAAAGGGAAATTCAGGAGCTTTGGAACCTAAGTGATTGGGCTCATGGCATGGCTGTGGCTATCGCCTTGTATGGAACCGTTATTGGGGCTCTATTTGGGGGAATACCGGCGAGCAAATACGGAAGAAAGCCTGCCTTGATCTGGATTGGCCTCCTCTATTCTGTTTCGGCAATAGGCTCTGCCCTGGCTCCCGAAATTGTTTCTTTTATGGCCTTTAGGTTTATCGGAGGCTTAGGCGTCGGAGCATCTTCCGTAGTGGCGCCCATGTATATCAGTGAGATTGCCCCCGCTAAAAACAGGGGATTGCTGGTAGCGCTCTTCCAGTTTAACCTGGTATTCGGTATACTCGCCGCTTATTTCTCCAACTACCTTATTGATACGGCGAACTGGTCCCAAGCTTGGAGATGGATGTTAGGGGTGGAAGCTATTCCTGCATTGATCTATACCCTGCTGGTCTTGAAAGTACCTGAAAGCCCCCGGTGGCTGATTGCAATCCGGAACAATTTTGAACAAGCAAGGCTAATTCTAACAAAAACAGATCCTGAAGGTGTAGATGAGGCTATCGCTTTGGCGCTGGAAGAAAAAAAAGCTGCCCGTTTGAATGTCGGCTTTTCTGCTCTTTTTCATTCCAAATACCTACACATAACTTTTTTAGCCATCCTGATGGCACTTTTCAACCAGCTTTCAGGGATCAACGCAATCATCTACTTTGCTCCAAGGGTATTTGAGATGGCCGGAATCAGTTCGGAAAATGCTCTTTTCTCCACCATTGGCATTGGCATTGTCAACCTCTTCGCTACTATGCTTGGCCTGTACCTGATCGACCGGATCGGACGTAAAAAACTGATGTACATAGGCTCCTTCGGATATATCATCTCCTTGGCACTGATCGCATATTCCTTTTCAGGGGGACAAATCCCTCCCACCTATTTGCCTATCTTTGTCTTTATGTTTATTGCCTCCCATGCCATCGGCCAGGGTAGCGTCATCTGGGTGTTTATTGCGGAGATTTTCCCCAATGAACTGAGGGCATATGGGCAGTCGGTCGGCAGTTTTACCCACTGGATATTGGCCGCAGTAGTGGCCAATGTCTTTCCTTTCTTTGCCAATAACCTGGGGCCCACCACCATTTTCGCCTTCTTTGGGGTGATGATGATTATCCAGTTGATCTGGGTGGCAGTGCGGATGCCGGAGACCAAAGGCCGTTCACTGGAGGAAATTCAACACGACCTCAACAAAAACAAAAGCCTTGGATAAGAAGATCGTCTGCTTTGGGGAAATGCTTTGGGACGTCTTCCCAAAAGAAAAAATAGCGGGAGGAGCCCCCATGAATGTCGCCTTGCACCTCCATCATATGAAAGCCGATGTGGTTTTCATTTCGAGGGTAGGAAACGATCAAGATGGTCAGCAACTGACGGATATCGTCCGCGGTCATGGACTTCCCACTCTTGATATCCTGATTGATCCTTCTTTGCCAACAGGAAAGGTGCTGGTGGATGATCGGGACAAGGAAAACATCCGCTATGACATCGTACGTCCGTCAGCCTGGGACAACATCGAATGGAACGAGGGCCTGCAGCAGCAAGTAGATCAGGCTGATGCTTTCCTATTCGGCAGCTTGGCGGCGAGAGAAGAAAGGAGCAGAAAATCACTGCTGCAATTTCTTAAGACGGATACCCTGAAAATATTTGACATCAACCTCAGGGCGCCTTTTTATTCTTTTGAGCTGTTACAGGAGTTACTTTTCCATACCGACATCCTGAAGCTCAATGAAGAAGAGCTCCAGATTCTGATCGATTTTCATGGTTTTCCCCAAGATACGATGACAGCTTTAGACAAAATGGCGGCACTTTATGACTTGGAGGTCATCTGTGTGACAAAAGGGAAAAACGGGGCGGGCTTGTTTATAGAAGATGAATTTTTCAATCATCCCGGCTATCCCGTCACCGTACAGGACACGGTGGGTTCAGGTGATGCTTTCTTGAGCGCCTTTGTTATCAATTTTCTTGAAGGGAAAAACCCCGAACAGCTTCTTGATGAAGCCTGTGCTCTTGGTGCCTTGGTGGCAACGAGAAAAGGCGGCACCCCGAAATATAACAAGGAGGATATTGAGAGGATTAAAGGTAAATAGCCAACCCCACAGACCTGAACCAAGTCCAGGGTGACACCGTAGGGTTATACCGTAACCGTCAGGTCATACCGTGAAACGTAGGGTTACACCGTGAAACCTAAGGTCATGCTGAACTTGGTTCAGCATCGCTCACATACCCAACTCCATCCCAGGTCATGCCGAACTTGTTTCGGCATCTCCTTCCCCGAACAAGCCTCCAATATCACCCCAACCGCGATGAGCATCATAAACAATCTCACCTTTGTCAATGGTCATGGGCGAATCAATGTTATTATGGTAAAGCTGACCAGTACCGAGTCCCTGAGGGATGTTGGGATGATAAGTCGATGTCAATTGGGCGACTGCATTTAAACCGATATTGCTCTCCAAAGCAGAGGTCATCCACCAACCCACTCCCATTTCCTCCGCCAAAGCAATCCATTCCCGGGTAGACTGGATGCCGCCCACTAAAGTAGGTTTCAGGATGATATATTGGGGATTGATTTCTCTCAACAGACTTTGTTTTTCCCTGATGTCATTCACGCCGATCAATTCTTCGTCCAAAGCTATGGGGACGGGACTGAGGCGGCAAAGGGCGTTCATGGCTTCTCGCTGTCCCTGTTTGATGGGCTGCTCAATGCTGTGCAAACCATAATCCGCCAGCCGCCGTAGTTTCGACAAGGCCTCTTTGGCCGAAAAAGCCCCATTAGCATCTACCCGTAAGGTAACCTGGTCGGCAGAATATTGCTTGCGGATAAATTCCAGAAGCCCACACTCCTGCTCGAAATCTATGCTTCCGATTTTTAACTTGATGCAGTTGTAGTTCTGATCCAGCTTTTGACGTATCTGCTCGAGCATAAATTCCCGCGTCCCCATCCAGATCAAGCCGTTAATGGCAATAGATTGATGATCATCGTAAAAAGCATTTTTCAACACCCTCCTTCTGCCTCCATTCAACAAGTCTAACAAAGCTGTTTCCATCGCAAAACGAACGCTTGGAAGTTCCGTCGGAACTTTCTCGCTCACGAAGTCCAATATACCCTCCTCCGTACCAGGAACTGAAATGCCTGAGATATCCCGACAGACCAACTGCAGTTTTTCTTCGAATCCAGGCACATCATCTGTACTTAACTGGGGAAGGGGACCAGCTTCCCCATATCCTAGAACTCCTGAAAATTGGTCAGAAGAAACCCGGATAAAAAAGGTATCTTTTGTCTTCAAAACACCCCGTGAAGTTCCTGCATCGAACTTAAAATTCAACCGGTATTTTGTATACTCTGCCCTAACCTTAAAAGAAGAAGCCATAAACGATGTTTAATCCTTTCATATAAAACTTATATTTGCAAGTCCTGCACTAAAGTAAACTAAAAACAGCAGGCTTTAAAATCACCAAGAAATTACATGACCGTCCCTCCTATCCATCTATCCGATTATAAATACCTTTTACCTGAAGAAAAGATTGCCAAATTCCCACTCGAAAAAAGGGATGCCTCCAAACTGCTTCATTTTGAAAATGGAACAATAAGCCATCACCGCTTCCTCGAGCTACCGGATCTTTTGCCTGCAAACACCTTAATGATCTTCAATAACACGAAAGTTATTCCCGCCAGATTGATTATTCAAAGAAACACGGGAGCGAAAATCGAGATATTCCTGCTAAAGCCGCTTTTGCCATCACCTGTGATAAATGAAGTAATGGCAGCAAGTGGGTCCGTGACCTGGGAGACTATGATCGGCAATCTTAAGAAGTGGAAAGAGGGAGAAATCCTACAGGGAAAAGTAGAGATCGAAGGTCAAGAATTCGTCTTGGAAGCCATTTTGGAAGACCGGGAACAAAGAACAGTTCGCTTCCGATGGGTCGGAGACATACCTTTTGTTTCCTTGGTAGAAGCGGGCGGAGAAGTACCCCTCCCGCCCTATTTGAACCGTAAAGCTGTACAGGAAGACAAACCTCGTTACCAAACTGTTTATTCACAAAAGGAGGGTGCTGTAGCAGCACCTACTGCCGGATTGCATTTCACCGATGAAATCCTCGCGCGGATTTCCCAAAAAGGAGTAAAACACGACTACCTGACCCTCCATGTCGGCGCGGGAACATTTCAACCGATCAAAGAGGAAGATGTAGTTCAGCATCCGATGCATAGCGAGCAGGTGGTGATCCACCAGGATAACATCCGGAGCCTTTTAACACATGAAGGGAATATCGTAGCGGTAGGAACGACTTCCATGCGGTCTTTGGAAAGTCTCTACTGGTACGGAGTGAAACTGTTGGAGGATAAGGAAAGCGTCTTCTCCATATCCAAATTATATCCGTACGAGGAGCATGGAGAGCTTCCAACCTTAAAAGAGAGTCTCCAAACCGTTTTGGATTGGATGGTAAAAAATAGGCACCAAGAAATAACCGGGCAAACGGAAATCATGATTATGCCGGGCTACAGGTTTAGGGTTTGCAATGGTCTGGTCACCAATTTCCATCAACCTGGATCGACCCTTATTTTATTGGTGGCGGCATTTACCAATAACAGATGGCGGGAAATCTATGAAGAGGCATTGTCGACTGACTATAGATTTTTGAGCTATGGTGACAGTAATTTACTTTGGTACAATAAGGTCTGAGAGAGGAGTCCAGCTCATGGGCTGAACGAAAGATGGAATGGATTTGCCCAGGATGCTTGATCTCCAGAGGCCTAAAGCTGCCCCATTAACCTAAGAATAGGGATCTTTGAATGCTATTCATACCCTCTACAAATGAAAAAGCTGCCGGATCCATGACCCGGCAGCTTTCTCTTTTCGCATTTCCTTATTTCTGCCATCCTCCGCCTAAAGCGCGATAGAGTTCTATGGCCGAATTTAAACGGCTATACCGGGCATTGATCAAGTCCAACTCAGACCGCAAAGCATTTTCTCTGGCGGTCAACACTTCAAGGTAATTGGCAAAACCATTGTTCAACAATTCTTCTGAATATTCTGCAGCAATGTCATAAGCCTGAAACTCTTCTGTTTTCACGGCTATCTTTTTCCCTGCCGCTTCATAAGAATATAAAGCATCTGACACTTCCTTGCTGGCATCCAATAGGGATTGCTTAAAATTCAAATAGGCAATTTCCTGCTGTGCCTGGGCCACCTCGTATTGGGTCCTGATCCTCCGTCCATTGAATATGGGTTGGGCAAGGGATCCCACGGTAGTGGCGAACAAAGAGTTTACGCTAAGCAACTTATCCAGTTCCAAACTTTGAAATCCTCCTGTCGCGGAGATGCCCAAGGAGGGATAGAAGTTGCTTTTTGCTACGTTGGTCAATTCGAAAGCATTGATCAAGCCATACTCAGCAGCCAACACATCGGGCCTATTTCTCAACAATTGGGCTGGATAACCAACCTTTATATCGACAAATACGGCCTGATCATCCATGCTGCTCCTCTCAATCGCTTGCGGTGCTCCGCCCAAGAGAATAGAAAGGGTGTTTTCCAACAATTTGGTGTTCATATCAATGTCAATCAACATCGCCTTGGCGGTATGAAGCTGGGCTTCGGTCTGCTTCACCCCCACCTCGTTTACAGTACCCGCTTCTTTTAATGCCTTCATGGTCTCCAAACTGAACTCCCTGGTGGCAATGGTTTCTTCCGTGATCTTTTTTTGTTCATCAAAAGCCACCAATTGATAATAGATGGAAGCGATACTGGAAATCATCCTGGTCTTGATGGCCTGCTGGGCAGACAAAGATTGCAGGTAGGAAGCCTCGGATGCCCTTCTATTGCTCCTTATCTTTCCCCAGATATCGGCTTCCCAGGAAAGAGAACCGGTAAGTTCATATTGGGTCAGAGACCCGTCAAAGATAGCCCCAAACTGGCTGTTGCCTGACAACTGCTGATGGGTAGCCTGTGCATTCGCATTGAAGGTGGGGAAATAAGCGGCCTTTCCCTGCAGGTAATACGCGTTGGCGGCTTCCACTTGTTTGAACGCTATCCTCACATCCACGTTGTTCTCCAGACCGGTCTCAATGTAGTTTTGAAGAACTGGATCTGTAAATATCTCCCTCCAAGAAAGCTCGGCTAGTGTAGTGCTATCTTCAGCCACCAAATTGGTCCTAAACCCTGATTCCTGTACTACATCCGGTCTTGAATAATCTTTCGCCACAAAACAGGATTGCAGCGTGAGCAGTATTACCGGAAGGTATGAAAGTTTATATATTAAATTCTTTTTCATCTTAAGTCAATGGTAATGGATTAAACTTCAGGTGTTGGAACTGGCTGTCTCTTTTTGCTCACCTTTTCATGCAACCATTGGAACAACATATAAAGAATAGGAATAACAAATATTCCAAGAACAGTCCCTATCAACAAACCACCTACAGCACCGGTACCAATGGAATTGTTACCAGCGGCACCCACACCGCCTGCAAACACCAAGGGCAATAAGCCGACAATAAAGGCAAAGGAGGTCATCAAAATGGGCCTCAATCTCACTTTCGCGCCTTCAATGGCAGCATCCACAATGGTGTATCCCGCTCTTCTACGCTGAAGGGCAAATTCAACTATCAAAATGGCGTTTTTAGCCAAAAGACCCAGCAACATGATCAAGGCGATCTGGAAATAAATATTGGCTTCCAAACCCGCAAACTTCGTGGAGACATAGGCGCCCATAATACCCACGGGCAGAGAAAACAATACCGCAAAGGGTACCAGATAGCTTTCGTATTGCGCGGCGAGGATAAAGTAGATAAAAACGATACATAGGATAATGATAAACACGGTTTGGTTTCCTGCGGAAATTTCTTCCCTCGTCAATCCGGTAAAGTCGATCGCATAATTGCTGGGAAGGGTTTGAGCAACCTCCTGAACAGCGGCAATCGCATCTCCTGTCGAATATCCCGGAGCCGGAGCACCATTTACATCCGCCGAGTTAAAGAGGTTGTATCGGGTCACTGCCTGAGGGCCATATACTCTCTTTAAGGTAACGAACTCTGTAATAGGGGCCATTTCACCCTGGTTGTTTCTGACGAAAAGCGAGTTTAGATCACTCACCGAAGCTCTGTCTTCCGGCAAAGCCTGCACGTAAACCCGGTATTGCTTACCGAATTTTGCAAAATCAGCAGCGTAAACACTACCGATATACCCTTGCAGTGTTCCGAATATACTGCTGATAGATACGCCGGCTTCCTTGGCTTTAGGCACATTCAAATCCATCTCAAACTGAGGGTAGTTGGTGTTAAATGCACTTTGGGCATACATTATCTCCGGCCTTTGCATCAGTCGGCCCAAAAATTCCTGGGTAGCCATATCGAATTCATTGAAATCTCCACCAAACCTATCCAACACGTTCATTTCAAATCCTGAAGATACCCCGAAACCAGGAACACTCGGAGGCGCAAAGAACACCATATTCGCATCGGGAATGGTTGAGGCAATTTGGAACATCTTGGCGGTTAAAGCCGCAGCCGACATGGTATCCGCTTTCCTTTCATCCCAACTATTTAATTTGATGAAGCCGATCCCAAAGTTACTTCCTGCTCCAGAGATCATACTAAATCCGTTTACCATAGAAGCACCCTCTACTCCGGGAAGCTCTCTTAATTTGGCACTGAGTTCCTCTGTAACCTGAACTGTTCTGTCCAAAGTGGCGCCTGGAGCCAACTCAATATTTGCAAAGATCATCCCCCTGTCTTCAGCGGGTACAAAACCCGTTGGAGTAGTGGTAGCGGCCCAATAGATCCCTGCTACAGAAGCAAGCAAAATTACCGGCGTAATCCATTTATGCCGGTACAAAAAGGACAAAGATCGCGCATATTTATTCGTGGTCACTTCAAAAGCCGTATTGAAGCGATCAAAGAAACGTTTCATAACACTTTTCTTCTTGTCACCTTCTTCTTCGTGAGGCTTCAGGAACAAGGCACATAGTGCAGGACTTAAGGTAAGGGCGTTCACCGCGGAAATAAAGATGGCGACGATCAAGGTTACACCGAACTGTTCGTAAAAAACTCCTGTAGGCCCGGTAATAAAGGTAACGGGAATAAATACCGCAGCCATTACCAAGGTTATAGAAATGATCGCACCTGTGATCTCATCCATGGCCGTATAAGTGGCCGTCAAAGCACTTTTTGCCCCCTCTTCCATTTTGGCATGCACGGCTTCCACCACTACGATGGCATCATCCACCACAATCCCAATCGCCAGCACCAACGCGAAGAGCGTCAGCAAGTTGATAGAATAACCAAACAGGCTCAAGAAGAAGAAAGTACCAATGATCGATACGGGAACGGCAATAGCAGGAATCAATGTCGATCTAAAATCCTGAAGGAAGATAAATACGACAATAAATACAAGGATAAACGCCTCTATCAAAGTCATTACCACTTGGTTGATGGAGGCATTAAGAAATTCGTTGGTATCGAAGTTTACCTGGACTTTTAGGCCCACAGGAAAATCCTTCTGCAACTCTTCCATGTTGGCATGCACGGTTTCGATGATCTCCTGCGCATTAGATCCCGGGGTTTGGTACACCGCCATACTGACTCCTGGCATACCGTTGGTATAGGAAATAGCGGAATAGCCTTCCGCATCCAATTCCACTTCAGCTACATCTTTGACCCGTAAGAACTGCCCGTTTTCCAGAGATTTAATGATAATATCCCCATACTGTACATCGGTATTGTATCTTCCTGGATATTTAATGATGTATTCAAAAGCCTGCGCATTGTTCTGACCCAAAGCTCCCGCAGCTGCTTCCAAACTTTGTTCGTTGATGGCTGCGATCACATCGGACGGCATCAGTTGATAGGCGGATAGCCGTTCAGGCTTCAGCCATATCCTCATCGCGTAGTTTTTCGAACCAAATACGCTGACATCCCCCACACCGGTGATCCTCTTCAAGGGTGGGATTACGTTGATGTTCAAGTAATTTTGGATAAATGTGGCATCATAATCCTCGTTTTCGGAATAGACCGTTAAGAACATCAGCGAACTGGTCTGTTGCTTTTGGGTGGTCACACCCGACTGGGTAACTTCTCTTGGCAACAAGGGGGTAGCCCTTGATACCCGGTTTTGTACGTTGACTGCTGCAATATCCGGATCAATTCCTTGCTCAAAGAAAACATTGATGGAAGCACCACCATTGTTGCTCGCTGTTGAGGTCATGTAAGTCATACCCTCAACACCATTGATCTGCTCCTCCATAGGAATAAGCACCGACTCCAACACTGTCTCGGCGTTGGCACCGGGGTAATTGGCCATTACCTGAACCGTCGGTGGAGCAATGTCTGGGTATTGGCTCACCGGCAATGCCGTAAGCCCCAGAAATCCTAGAATTAATATGATGATCGATACGACTGTAGACAATACAGGCCTATCTATGAATGTTTTTACCATTACAAAAATTTATTTAAATGCAACATTTAAGATATTGGAGATACTGTCGAAAGGCACAAGATTGGGTGCTATAGGCGCATTGTTACGCAAAGTACCCACTCCTTGGGCTACTATCTTCTCGCCGACTTCCAATCCAGAAGCCACCACGATAAGACCTTCCACTCTATCGGCAACTTCAATGATAGAAGAGACCGCTACTGTATCACCCTGTACTTTATAGACATAAACTTTCCCCTGTTGCTCAAAAGTAGCAGACTCAGGAATTACAGTGGCTTGCTCATAGGTTTTAGGAATCATGATACTTCCACTGTTCCCATTGGCCAAAAAGCGATTGGGATTGGGGAATCTCGCCCTGAAATTCACGGTCCCAGTCGAAGTACTTACCTGTCCGGTGACAGTTTCGATTTTTCCTTTTTCCTCATACACAGTTCCGTTCACCATGCGTAGTTCTACAGGAGGAAAATTCTTGATTTTTTCAGATAAATTCTCCCCCTCCGAAGTCTGTATAAAGTTTAGATAATCCCTTTCGTTTAGGGCAAAAAATGCATACACATTCTCCGTTACCGATACTGTCGTCAACGGCGATGGGTCATTGGGACTCACCAAAGCACCTTCCCTATAAGGAATGGCTCCCACATAACCATTCACCGGACTTTTGATGGTGGCATATCCTATACTTGCTGCGATACTATTATAGCTTGCCTGTGCCTGTGCCAGTCTGGCTTTTGCAGTTTCCAGTTGAACCTTTCCGATGATGCCTTTTGCTACCAATGGCTCCAGCCGGTTTACTTCTACCTGTGCGGCAGCCACATTGGCTTCTGCTGCACCGGCATCCTGTGACAAGGTCTGCGTTTCCAATCTAAACAAGGTCTGGCCTTTTTTTACCGGCTGGCCTTCATCCACCAATACATCTATAATGTAACCTGCTACCTTTGCACGTACCTGGCTATTGATGGTCCCCTCTATACTTGTAGGATAGGAAGTATAACCTGATACATCTTTAAGCGGAACTTCCACTACTGGAATGGACATGGGTGCCATAGTGGCCTGTTGGCCTTGGTTGCTGTTCCCGCTGCAGGAAGCCAAAACCACGGCGGATGCGAAAATCCCAAAATAACTTAGTTTTCTCATTGGTTTAATAATAGTCGTTTTCAAAATAATTGCTTTTCTGCTTTAAGTTTTCAATATCAATTGGCGCTGTAGTCTGATCCTTGTTCCTGTTAGGAATCGGTTGTCTTTATTTATACTTATAGGCTGTCTGACGTCGGAATACTGGAGACCGAAAAATTCGTTATCACCTTTTCTTTTGGCTTTAAGGGCCCTGTTCTTGCCTTTAATTTCATTTGTTTGGGAGCCTTTGGCCCCTCAGTTAAGCCCTATTTCTTATTCCCTCCCATATAATCTTAGCAATTTCTCCCAAATCGAAATTAAAGAAGCGGTTCATTTTCACCCGGGCTGAAGTGTGCATATTACCCAAAACCAAGACGGCCAAAACCTCCTTGCCAATAGGCCTTATCTCGCCGGATTTTACGCCTTCTTCGAAAAACATAAACAACCAATCATAAAATTTCCCCTTCTTTTTATGAGAATCTTCCGCGCGATAAGAGGAGTTGTTGTACAGTTCAAAGAAAGTCAGAATAGCAGGCTTGGCATGATAGAGGTCCATCAAGTTGGCCCAAAATGTAAAATACCTCTCCTGAAAAGATTTACTGGCGTCATCCTCCCTCAATGCTGCTTGGTAAATCAAGTCTACCACATATTGGTAAAGTTCCTGGATCAACTGATCCTTCCCTTCAAAATAATGGTAGATCGTTCCCACCGCAATTCCCCCTTTCTTGGCCACCTCACTGATGGGAAAACCGTGAATCCCGTGCTCTCTCACCAATTCTAAAGTACTCTCCAGTATAATTGCTTTTTTGTTTGAGGTATTGTCCATAGTAGCCCGAAAAACCGAATGAATATTCAATCGTTATTTTCAAAAAATGGTTCACTTACTAAATCAACTTTAAAATTATTTTTATCAGCGGTAGAGAGGTTGTTTATTGAAAAAAAGGTAACAAAGCGATAATATATTCACATTCGTCCGCCAAGACCTTAGGAGGTAAAGAGAAAAATCTGAAATAAATTCAAAAGTACCTCCGCGGTAGCCATTGTTTTTCAACAAATTATACGGCAGATAAGAACATGTATAGACTAAAGCTTCCTTTGCTGTAGAAAATCACTACGCGCACATCCCAAAGGGTATGTTCGCATATAAAAAAAATATTTTTCAGTCGGTTCTTTCCACACGGACGTTTTCCAGAACGATCTCTGACAACAGTTTTAACTGTCCTGATTGATAGAGGTCCTTCATCTGTTCCACAGCAGTATTTTTATCATCCGGCATATAATTTTCATAATCCTGTATCCTGATCCCCTCCACCATGCGGCTATTGATCACTTTTCTAAACCTGACGCCACCCCCATCAGTGTGGTAACTGTAGGCCAAATAGTCCATTTGACCATTTTTCTGGTTAAACCAATACAGGAACTCATCCTCGAAATCTTCCCCGCCTCCCTCTTCGGCAAAACTTACCTTAATTACATCATATGTGCTACCCTCCAATTCAGTCTCTCCCAGCCAACTCTTACACACTGCTGCATCATTCAGTCCATAAGGCAAAAAGGCAAAATAGGCCACGGAATTCACCGAATTGGAGTAGGCTTGCTTTCTTTCCTCGCTAATGTCTGCTTCTGCCCCATTGATCGTTCGGACAAAACCTTCGTTATTCAGCACATCCAACACCACACCGGTTGAATCTGTAAATTCACGGGAATATTCAAATCGGCCTGGCACCTTTAAGATCCGATAATGGATATTGCGGAAATCAAACGAGATGGTTGCCGCTTCATATTGCTTCCCTCCATGTGCCTCAATGGCGCGGTCTACAATCCTTTGTTCCTTGCTGGAGCAGGAAGATCCTAACAGGACTACCACACTTAACAAAACCAATAATCCGTTTATTTTATCCATACCTTTTTGGTTTCTTGCTCTACCTCTACGTATTTGCTCAAAGGACTGATTTTCTGTGCGTATTCATAGCCTTCCTGCCACCATCGGGCCATGGTCGCCGGATCAAAGACGAGGGAATTTTCTGTCAACAATTCTGGGGGATGGTAGAAATTCAACGTCACCTGCTTTTCGGCCCCGGCCAATCGTCCTATGGTGATATCGTCATTGGAGATTTGATCCAGCATAAAATCGAATACCCTTGTGGTCAATTCCAGCGCATTCCTTACTTTTTTATGTTTGATTCTGGGCTTTTCTGTTTTCAATACGATGACGTCAACTTCCGTGGCACCTCTGTTTATTGCCTCACTGATAGGCGTCAAATCCCCAAATCCACCATCGCCGTATTCCTGTCCGTTCTTTTCAAGCAGGCTCATGAAGGGGATGAAATTGGAGGAAGCCCACATCCAATCCACGAAATCCTCATAGGATCCCTCCCTGCATGATTTGTATTCCACTCGGTTGGTAGAAAAATTGGATACAGTCACCACCACGTCCACAAAATGTGACCGGATGCGGTGAAAATCTTTTTCCGTAAGAATCTCCTTGATCAACTGCCTCAGGTTACTGCTGTCCCCAAAAGTCTTGGCTCCCTTCAAAAACATCTGGACAATGCCCCAATGATTGATGCGGGTCCTATAGCCCTCTGCGTCTTTTCGGATAATAAAGGGACAATTGCTAAATATTTCGGATTGGGTGACCGAAGTGTAAATCTTTTTGATTTTGGAGATTTCACCAATGGCCAACAAGGGAATCAGCAAACTTCCGGTGGAAGTTCCCACAAACAAACCATAGCGCCGACCCTGCTCCTGGATTAAATGCTCCGCTATACCTCCCGCAAAAGCCCCTTTGCTCCCTCCCCCGGAAATTACCAATGCTCTCATAATGCTTGAAAAGTTACCTTTAGTCCAAAAACAACGCCAACGCTCACACCAAGCTGCAAACCGAGGGTGAAGAAACGGAAAAAAAACATCAAGTCAAATCCGGCAGCCTTCTCTCCGCTACAAATCAGTACAATTCCAAGCCGAAATTCCGAAACGTCAAGAGGCTTCGCATCCAAAATAATTGACTTTTTTGGAAGCCTGCACTGGCCTTTTCCTTTCTTAAAGCTGTATATTTTATGCAATACCGTTTAACGAAGCGGTCGGTCCGCGTGTGACAGCCACGCTGGCTCTGTCTCCACAGGTACTTTCCAGACAAAATTGATATACACCCTTTCTATTATGTCCCTATTTAACATTTCTACTTCCATCAAGCTTTTTGCTTTTTTGTGGCCTGTATTCTTCCTTGTACAGTTTTCCTTGCTTTTTGCGCAAGGTACTGGAGATTATTATCCTCCCCGTGTGAGACCTGACCGGGTAAATCTCGCAGTCACGGAAGATCCATCCTCCTCCATGGCGGTAACCTGGCGGACCCATTCTTCCATCCAAACTGGCATGGCAGAAATTGTCCCGGCCAGTGCCAATCCCCTATCCGTAAACGATGCCAAACAGGTACCCGCCATCAGCCAAACCCTACGATCGGCAGATGGCAACTATAAGGAACTTACCTGGAAAGGTGTAGAAGCCAACTACCATTCCGTAACGTTTCAGCATCTACAACCTAATACCCTATACAGCTACCGGGTGGGTGACGGAAAAGAATGGAGCGAATGGTTTCAGTTCAAAACAGCCGGAGGATCTACTGATAAACTCTCTTTTCTTTATTTTGGAGATGCCCAGACCGATTTGCGCTCCTTATGGTCCAGAGCCATACGGCAGGCTTATGCCCACCAGCCGGATGCTGCGTTGATGCTACACGCCGGAGACCTGGTCAACCGCGCCAACCGGGATGAAGAATGGGGCGAATGGTTTGAGGCCGGGGCCTTTATCACCGCTACCATACCCCAAATGCCTTCCCCCGGAAACCATGATTATGGAAGGGATGAAAAAGATCTACAGTTGTCTGACTTTTGGCGTCCACAGTTTACTTTGCCACAAAATGGCCCAGAGGGATTAGAAGAGACCTGTTATTTTACCGATGTGCAGGGGGTCAGGATAATTTCCCTGGATTCCTATTTGGCCGAAGAATCGGATGAATACCTTGAAAAGCAAAGGGTATGGCTGGACAGAATATTAAGTAACAACCCGAACAGATGGACTGTTATGGTATTTCACCATCCGATTTATTCCCCAAAATCCACCCGGGACAACAAGAGGATGAGAGAATCCTTTAAGCCGCTATTTGATAAATATAAAGTGGATCTAGTCCTTCAGGGCCATGACCATACCTATGCCCGGGGTATGGAGAATATTCCCATGGAAGAAAACGGGATCAAATCAGGCACCATGTATGTCGTGTCCGTAAGCGGCCCCAAAATGACAGACAATCGGGTAGAGAAAAAGTTTTGGATGGAAGAAGCTGGTGTGTATACCCAACTCTACCATACCATCACGGTCGAGGGAGAAAAGCTGGAATTCCGGTCATTTACGACTATTGGGGAACTATATGATGCTTTTGATCTGATTAAGCGGAAAGATGAAATCAATCAGCTGGTAAATTTACAACCGAAAAAAGAAAATTAGACAGGGAAAAAGAAGCTTTCCACCAAACTGAACAAGAAGCTCATGAGTCGCGTCCTTTAGTCCGCCAATATGTTTTTCTTATGAAACCCATCCTTCCACAAAGCTATCCCCACGCCGAAATATTGGAGGACAAGCATCCATGCAGACTCTGCGAAAGGCTGGCTCTGATAGGCATGGTAGGACAGCATGATGAGAAACGACCATAACAAAAAGGCCCTTTTAGGGGTAAGGACACTAATCCCAATGGCCGGTATCAAATACCATGGATGCACCACCGTGTTCAATAAAAAATACACCCAATAAACCAGCAAGAGCGTCTCAAGTAAGCTTTGGGCATCGCCTCTCTTGCTACAAAAAGAAAACCGCAAAATCAAAAGCAACGTCATGATTTTCAATAAGGGCCCCAGATACTCAATGACATTATACCCCACCATCCAGTAGCCCAATTGGCGGAGCAGATAATAAACGGAGGCATTAAATTCGAATGTATCTCCATACAAGCTAAGGCTTTCGACAAAGCCCGGTAAGGCGATAGGCACCAAGGGCCCTAAAGTGACCAAAAGGACAAAAGCACCGGCAAAGAGGAATGAACGCTGGGCTTTTTTGGAAAGGTTCTTCAAAAAAGCGGGAAATAATAAAAGAGGACTTAGCTTAACCGCCACGGCGGCAGCCAAAAAACCACCTGAAAACGCAAACTTTTTTCTGAACAAAAAATAAATACCTGCCAATATCATGGTGAGCATCATCCCTTCAAAATGCAGGTTTCCGGTGATTTCCATAATCACCAAAGGGTTCAAGGCGTAAAGCAATAGTTTTTTGTCAGGCTGACGAAAAAGACGCAGCAGTAAAAAAATTAAATAAAAGGCCAGCATCTCAAAGGCCAGGAGAAACAACCGGATAGCTATTACTCTATGTAAAATATTGCCTTCACCCAACAAGGACGCGGCAACAAATACCAGTTGGTTGGTAGGAGGATACACAGAATGGTAATCCGGGGAGTTTAATAAGGGAAAGAGCCGTTCCATCAATGCCGCTGAATGTAAATCCAGTTGCTCCAGGGCTTCCGTTGGGGTAAGTGTATAGGGATTGTGTCCTTCGGCCACCAATTGTCCATCCCACAAAAACCTAACGTAATCCTCCGACCATTGGGGCAAGCTGAACAGCAGCACCAGCCGGAGAACCACCGCCAGGACAACAAGATACTTCCAGCTTATTGTGAAATCCGCCAGGTTGTAAAGCCTCCAGTACAGGAGAAAGCAGCCCGTAAAAACTACCAGGGAGAGAGCAAATGAAGTTCGGGGAATATAATACCCCAAAAACACGATCCCCAGCAAAAAAAATAATGAATAGCAAAATGTCGCGGTTATTTTGGAATTCATTGACGCAACTTAAGTTGTCTCCTAAATCGCTCATCTTCGAGACTGTTTTTCGTCCAATAATCAATTTGGATCATCGCCTTCCTTTTGGCGCTGGTGGTCTGACTGGTTCCATCATCAAAAACCTGAATTTCATCCCATCCTGTGATCTCAAAGGGGAAATAGTTATAATATCGGATTTTCAGTATCCGCTTGCCGTGGGCGTAAGCCACGGTTAGCTCCTGAAAATTCTCCCCCGAGTCGGTAAGGGCGATTTCGGCTTCCTGATCTTCAAATTTCTCGTGGCTAAGCCGTTGGTTCATCAAGGAAGGAATCAAGGTCACGGTCCCTGTGGGAATTTGGTTGGGGTTGATGCGGATAAGGTTCCAAAGATCATCTTCGGGAAAACCTTTTAGTGTAAAATTCTGATCCCCTTCTGTTTCAAAATAAGAAAAAGCCTGCCCCTTATACTGGTTCGCTCCTTGATTGATCTGGGTAAATGTATGTCCGCACCACTCCTGAGCGGTCGCATTTACCTTAATGGCATGACTGGGATCAAATACCGGAGTAAACACCGAGAGCATCATGTGGTAGGGATAAATACCGGTGATAAAATCCTTTGTCTTGTTCATTTTTAGCACCTTGACAGCGTCCCGCCCCGCGGCCTCGGGATCGTCCAGCTTCACCTGCTTCTTTTTGGAAAAATCTTCCGTGACAAAGACCATTACCGCTTCCCCCTCCCGGGCTTCGCCATATCGGTATTGAACAAGGTCAAAGCTGCTGATCTCCGCCTTTCCCTGAAACCAATATCCCTCAAACTGATCGAAATCCACCTCCTCCCGACGGTCAGGCCCACAGGAAGAAGCAAGGGTGAAGGTAAATAGTAGGAGAAGTGCTTTTATGGATAAAGGTGTTTTCATGTTAAGGATGATGTAATTGACAATGAGTTTCTGGCTAAGGCCGGAGATGGAGAACGTAACACGCATTATTCTTTTCCCAAATTTCTGGTCTGACCTATTAGGTATTCCTTAAAATCGTCCAAATAATTTTGTAACCGGCCATAACGGTGCCTTTAATAGTGCCGCTGATTTTGGAAACACCGATTCTCTTCTTGTAATTGACCGGAACTTCCGTGGCTTTCAACCCGTTTTTTACCGCCTTGATCTGCATTTCGATGGTCCAACCATAATTTTGGTCCTGCATATTCAATGCCAACAGTTTCGTCCAAAGAATAGCCCTGAACGGTCCTAAATCTGAGTAATCTACGCTATAAATCCACCGCATCAGAGTTGTTGCCAGCCAATTGCCGAAAATCTGGGGAAAGGTCATCGATCCTCCTTCTTTTTGGCCTTTGACCCTGGAGCCAATAACAAAATCAGCCTTTCCCTCTAAAATAGGCCGCACTACCTCCCTCATTTCTTCAGGATAATCGCTGTAGTCTCCGTCAAGAAATACGACTATTTCAGGCTGCACTTCGAGGTTTCTGATGTATTCTATTCCGGTCAAACAAGCCTTTCCATACCCCCGTTGCAACTCATCCACAACAATTGCCCCCGCCTCGAAGGCGATTGACTTTGTATTGTCGGAGGAATTGTTGTTGACCACCACGATATTCCTGACGAAATCAGGGATATCGTAGATGACTTTGGCTATGGAATCTTGCTCATTATAGGCAGGGATAATGACATCAATCAATGGGTAAGCGTCAGGCATCAAATTATCGGTTAGAGGATCAGGCCGTAGATCCGGATATAAAAGGCAATTATCTTATATTTTGGAACAGGAATGAAGAATCCTTCATTTTTTCTTTCTGGGATTACCAATGCCATGCCAGCCGGATATCAATATTTTCTGCCACATGTCCATGCGCTTTAAGCCCAATGCCTGCAGAAAGATGACTCAGCACCCTGTAACGAAGGATATAGCGCTGATAAAAACGGTGGTTGTTGATATTTTCGGGCTTGGAAAAGTAAATTGCTATCGACTGGCTGAAGTCGGTTTTCCCCAATGTAAAGTGATGGGCAATAAAAGGTGCCGCGGTCATCGATTCCCAGAAGGATTTTCCAATTTCCAGGGAATAATCTTTATCGATATCCACACCTAACCCCAGTGCATTAACGGGTCCCAAAGGATGATAAGCTTCTGCCGCCAACATAACAACGGGTTTTCTGTTTGATCCACCTGCGGTGCTTTTGGTCGTAAATGCCAAGGAAGTATAACGCTGCCATGAATAGACGAAGGGCAGTTTTTCATAATCAGGAAGATCTTCTAGGGAAAGGTACCGGAACGCGCCAATGGATACGGCAGGAAAATTCATCCCCTTGTTGGGCTGTTTTTGGCCACCATTGGAAATGTGGTTATAAGCTACGCCAATTTGAGCGGACCAACCTGGTGATATCCTATATTCCAAGGTGGGCGAAACAAACAACAAAAAGCTCAAGTGTTGGCTGAAAAACAAATTGTCAGGGTTATCTACTGGATCATAAACCTTGTTCAAATAGCTGAAGCCTATTCCTGACGCTAGGGAAAGCCTCCACGGGCCGCTCCCCCAAAGCATCGGTTCAAAGGTACCAGCAATACCGGAAGCCGAACCCAAGACAGAGGGTTGGTTGAAGTTGTAATAAAACAAATCCAAACCCAGATAGTAAAAACAGCTGCACACTTCCCAGCTTTTCGCCCCGGTCCCCATATATTGTACACTACCATTGAAGCCTATGGGTTTAGTTTGGGCCAGGGGAAGCAAATCAGAGGAATGGGGAATAATGGTACCCACGCTTCCCTTCGCCCCAAAGCGTAGGACAGTCTGTGACGTTCCGTCGTGCATGTCCAGGCAAAAAATCGCCATCAACAGAAACAACTTTACCTTCATCCTTTATAAGACGGATTTTTAGTCAAAAGTTTGTGAAGGATGGTTTTCCTCCAAGAAAATTACAGGCGTTTCTTAATCAATTCCATTAACTTATCCAAAGAACCTGTCGCATTGAGTTCGGAAGAACTAACCAGCACAGTTGCTTCATTTCCCTCTTGCAATAGAACTATTGGAAGCTTTTCGTTGATGGGCAATTCTCCTACATGATCTCTATAAAGGAAGGTGATTTCATACGGAAGCCCCTGAATAAATTCGGCCCATTCTTGATTCATTCCCACATGGCCATATGTCAAGCGGCATAAACTGCAGGAATAAGTTTGTGGGGAAAGCAGTTTGTGGGCAAAGTCAGCGACTTTACTGAAAAAGCCCGAATCGGCATTATAGACAAACACCAATCTTTTGGAAGACCGGTTTTCATTTTCACCCATGGCGGCTATACGATTGGTAGGAAGCAAGGAACACTATCCCATACCCAACCGCCAACATCAGGTGAAAAGGCAGCATCCAATAGATTTTGGCTGTCAGACTTAACACGGCGATCAGGAGAAATACCGAAGCCAAAATCCCCTCCAGGTAGACAATAAAGGGCATTTTTATGGAGAGATAAATATTCTTCTTCCAATGCTCTTTTTTCTGCTCCAGGTTAAATTTGGGCGTTCTGATAAAAGGCGACTTCTTCCCCGCAAAGCCCTCTGCCACTGCCACGGAATTGTGCAGGGACAATCCCATGGAGACGGACAAAAAAAGCGGCAACTGCCAAACAGCCCTGCGGCATTTTTTCCAGAAACTCCCTTTGGTATAAAAGAAAGAAAAAAGATATACCAGCGCTATGACTACAAAACCGGCTAGAAAAACAGCTCCATACCTCAAATAGGCCGGATCAATCCAGCCTTTATGTAAAGCCCACCAAACAGGGATACTGCTTATGCTCCCCAACACAATGGCAATAAAGACCGAACTGTTCAGAAGATGGGCGAGGGCATGAAGTTTAACTCTAGGTGAAAAGGGCTGAGACCACACACTCAAAAGATGCTTTTTTGCACATTCTGCCCCTCCTTTGGTCCACCGGTATTGCTGGCTTTTGATAGCGCTCATTACAGGGGGAAGCTCTGCCGGAGATTCTATCTCTGGCCGGTATATGAATTTCCACCCCTTCTGCTGGGCGCGATAACTTAGGTCCAGATCTTCCGTGAGGGTGTCATCCTGCCAATTGCCGGCATCCAAAATACAGGCTTTGCGCCATATACCTCCCGTACCGTTGAAGTTAATAAAAGCTCCTTGTCGATTCCGCCCTACCTGCTCCACGAAAAAGTGCGCATCCAAGGCAAAAGCCTGAAGTTTGGTCAACCAGGAAAAACCCCTGTTCAGGTGCGCCCAACGCGTTTGAACCATTCCGACCTCTGATTGGGAAAAATAAGGGATCGTCTTCATCAAAAAATCTGGATCGGGTACAAAATCGGCGTCAAAAACAGCGATAAATTCACCTTTGGCCATTTCCAAACCTTCCTTCAAAGCTCCGGCTTTAAAGCCCTGACGATCTTTCCGATGGAGGTAGCGAATATCAAGTTCCGTGTATTGTTTTAATTTCTGTTGGATTAATTGTTGTGTAAGGTCGGTGCTGTCGTCGAGAATTTGTATCTCAAGTTTATCCGCAGGATAATTGAGTACCGCCACCGCATCAATCAGCCGCTCTACCACATACCTTTCGTTGAAGATCGGAAGCTGCACCGTGACGAAAGGGAGCTCATTGCTTATGGTTTTCGGCGCAGGGGGATTCTTTTGATACCGTAAAAAATGAAACAACAAATGCGCCTGAGCCAAGCTATAAAGCAGGATAGCCAACATGGCCAATCCATAGAGAGCGACAAAAATATAAATGATGATCATTAAGCTTGTATCTTCACGGAATCATTCCCTATAATAATGGGATTTGCATTGATTCTGCCCGCCTCACTTTTATTTTCCAACTTAAGTACTCCCCTGGGACAGACAGACGAGCAGACACCACAACCCACACAAGACGCCCGGACGATATCTTGTCCCCTTTGCGCATACCATTTTACATCGATGCCCATCTCGCAATAAGTGGAGCAATTGCCACAAGAAATACATTGCCCACCATTGGTTGTTATTCTAAACCGGGACTTGAAGCGCTGTACAATCCCCAGATAAGCCGCTAAGGGGCAACCAAACCGGCACCAAACCCGGTTTCCCATAAATGGATAAAAACCTACCCCTACGACACCGGCAAATGCTGCCCCAATCAGAAATCCATACCATTCATGAAGCACCCCGGTCCCACCTCCCAATAAATCAAATCCGGTGAAATAGTTGGCTATGGTCAACAAAGTAATCAAGGTAATTATCACCAACACAGCATGGACCATATAGCGTTCGATGTTCCATGCCTTTAACCTTTTATCAGATAGCTGGCGGTATGGATCTCCGGCAGTTTCTGCCAGTCCGCCACAGCCACAGACCCAAGAACAATACCATCTTTTCCCATAGAAGTAAGTCAAAAGCGGAACACCTAAGACAATCAGTATAATCCCCCAGATAAGCATAAACATGCCCAAAGCCCCGCTGCCCAACATCTGATCCAGCCTATAATCAAAAAAGAAGGTATAATCCAAAGGCCAGATATTCTTGAAATCATACCAGGGCATATTCATCAGTACCAGAATTTCTGGAAGTAGAAAGGCAAATGCCAATTGAAAAAACATGACTGAAGCCGTTCTTAAGGTTTGGTATTTGTTGCCTTTATATTTCCGGAACATCCTGATTCCCATCACCAAAATCGCCAAGGTATAGATCGTGCCGTAAATAAACCATTGGCTGGCTGGATTGCCTGAAAGGGCCTGACTCAAAGGATCGGCAATAAGGGCTAAATTGGTGATGTATTCGGGAAACCAATAAATCACAACATAGATCGCTATCAGATAAACTCCAGTAACAATCCCCATCCATCCTCTTGCTTTCATGGGAGAAAAAAAAACCTTATTGTTCTTGATCCCGGGGGGTTCGTCCCTGTAAGTGGGCCAAACATAGAGCAAAACACCTAAGGAGCCAACGCCGACGGACAGCAAGAATAACCATAAATTATAGTCAAGGATCCAGCCCTCAGTGGCCGATTTTGTCACGGCAAAAGCATAATCGTCCCATATCACCTCTTCCCAATTGTCACTGGATTTGAACTTGTCGTTATAGCCATCAAAGTAATGGTTGAAATCCTTGACAAAGGCGATATTGGAGGAATATCTCTTTCCCAGCATAGGAGATAGTTCTCCCCGTAACTTTACATAATGCTCTTCCTTCAAAACCTCTTTCAGGTCAACTTCATCGAGCTGAAATCCCCCTAAAAAAGGAATCAAGGTAAACAGCAACAAACCGAAAAAGAAAAAGACCAAACCCGTACGTTGGATATATTTCATCTTAGCATTTTTTGTTGAAAAGTTAAAGTGATAAGTTAAATAGGTGAGAGGTCACCTGCTCAACCTGTCACTGCTCAACCCCTCGGTTTTTCGACCCTTGATATTCTCTTGAAATACTCTTATACACCTTCTCATAAAACTCAGGATTGAAATCAGCTTGATGAAGCCTTTCCATGACTTTATCAATGGTCCATTTTTCACGGATGGCTTTGTCCATAAACTCATGCCTCAATCTGGTTCCCAGAGAATTGGCACCAATAAATGTTTTGGAGGTTGTTTCATAAACTGCTCTAAAACAAACCTTTCCATTAGCATGTTCCCAATAGAAAGTAGACAGCCCTTCTATCATGCCATTGGGGACGGTTCCATAGGTTTGATATTCCACGTCGAAAAACTTGGCGGAATTGAACCATACTCCCGGTCGATATGGCACAGCCTTTACCGTAAGGCTGTGAGCCAAGGTTTCCCCATGCATTCTTCCCGTGTACCAGACCTGTTCAATTTCCTTTCGGTTGGGTCCTGGAGAAGCCTGAAACTCGGCACAATCACCAATGGCATAAACGTCAGGAATGGAAGTGCGAAAATACTCGTCTATTAAAATACCTCTGTTGGTATCTATAGGCAGGGGATGCAAGAAGTCAACATTGGGTTTTACCCCCACGGTAAGTCCTACAAATTGACACTCCAACACCTCCCCTTGCGTCGTTCGGATAGCGCTGACCTTCCCTTCAGGATCTCCAATAATCTCCTGAAGCACTGTATTTAGTCTAAGGTCCACATGGTGCTCCTGCATATGCCTTTCCACCAGAAGTGATTCCTGTCTAGGAAGGACCATGTCCCAAAATGCTGCCTCCCTCACTAAAAAAATAACCGGAATGTTTCTGCTCTTCAGCATTTCTACCATTTCTATTCCAATCAGCCCCCCTCCTACCACGATGGCTTGTCTGATGTCCTTGGTATTCCTTTCCATCAATTCCAGATCCTGGAGGGAGTATAAACCCTGTACCCCAGCCAAGTCCTGTCCGGGCCATCCGAATTTATTGGAGCTGGAACCTGTCGCCAATACCAGTATATCATAAGGTACGGGTTCGGCTGAATCCAAAAATACTTGTTTGGTTTGAAAGTCTATGTGATTGACCCAGTCGTGGTGGAGTGTTATCCTGTTTTTCTCCCAAAACCAATCTTCGTAAGGCATAATGTTTTCGTACCTCATATGTCCCATATAAAGATACATCAAGGCTGTCCGGCTAAAAAAATGTTCTGATTCACCTGATATTACCTGAATAACGGCCGAAGAATCCCCCTTCCGAAGGTGTCTGGCACAGGTAATACCCGCGATTCCATTGCCGACAATCACTATTCTTCTCCCTTTTTTTATCATGAAAAAAATGTGTTATTGGTTATCAGGTTATTAGCGGAAACTCGGCAGTCAGATGTCGAAACCGAGGAATGCCGAATCGTTTAGTCATCGTACTGGTGGACCGGCGGTTCAACGATACGGCAAAACCACAATTCACCATTTGAACCGGCAGCTACCTAGCAGCTATCGTGGTTTGGCGGTCTACTGACATCCTAGCCAACTCAAGACGCTTATTCTTTGCTCTTTGTTCTCATTTGCACACAATCGACGGACCAACGGTAGATCATTATCATCGCTGTTGTTCGGCCGTGGGTACGGTTGAATGTCATGCCATTTGATTCGTTTATCGGGTACTGATGAACTGACAGTTCCCAATTCGACGATCTAACAAGTAAACAAACCGTCTTACGTCTCGATATTCAATACTACTCCACGCTTACCTTTACTTTTTTCTTTTTCAATTTTTCTTCGGAAATCAACGGAAGGAGATCATCTACCTTATCTCTCTTGATGGCAACATAGCTGCCGAAATCTTTGACCTCGATTCTTCCCAAATCTCCTTTATCCAAGTTCCCTTTTTGAAGCAACCAGCCGACGATATCCACTTTATTGATCTTCTCTTTTTTACCTCCACTGATGTAAATGGTTTTCCATTCTGGCTCACGTGGGAGCAAGCCTTCCTCCAGAGGTTCTTCTTCTGGTACAGCATCCAAATACCTGGGCAAGGCATCCCTTTCCGTCAGCAGAAGATAGGCAGTTCCGGTGGCCTCCATTCGAGCAGTCCGTCCATTTCGATGGATGAAGGCCTCCTCTTTGGGAGGCAACTGGTAATGCACCACATACCGCACTTCCGGGATATCCAAGCCCCGTGAGGCTAGATCCGTCGTGATCATAATTTTTACGCTCCCATTTCTGAATTTGATCAAGGCCCTTTCCCGCTGATCTTGGTCAAGATTTCCGTGAAAGGTTTCATGGCTAATATCGCGGTTGCGCAAAAGATCACTGATACGGGCTACCGCATCTTTATGGTTGCAAAACACGAGTACCGGCTCATTACCCAATTTTCCCAATAATTGTACCACCGCCTCAAATTTATCATTGCCGAGTGCCCTAACCATTTTTAAGGTCAGCTGTTGGGGAATTTGATCTCCTGAATAGTCCAGCTTGGCGTAGTCTCCCATCCCTATAAAGGCAGGGACCTTTACCGCATGGGTAGCCGAAGTCAAGATTCTTTTGGTGACATGAGGCATCCGATTGATTATCCTTTTCATTTCGCTCTCAAAACCAAATTCCAAGGATTTATCGAATTCGTCAAGAACAAGGGTCTGTACGGTACTGAGGTCAATGTTGTTCTTTTCGAGATGATCTGTAAGTCTTCCGGGCGTCCCGATCAATACGGCGGGGGGATTGGCCAAATTGTTTCTTTCTACCCGCATCTCATGGCCACCGTAACAAACCGTCACTTTAAAATTGGTTTTCATGGATTTAAAAACCTGAGATATCTGGAGTCCCAACTCACGGGAAGGCACTATAATCAGACTTTGAATAGCATTGGAATCTGGGTCGAGACTTTCCACAAGGGGCAACAAGAAAGCAATGGTCTTGCCAGAGCCAGTTGGAGAAAGAATCAGGACTCCATCTTCCCTCTTACAGGTTTTTAGTGTCTCTTCCTGCATCGGATTCAATGAGGAGAAGTTCAGGTTTTTTAATATTTGGTCAAGCATGAGTTAAGACGTTAGGATAGGCGGCGTGAGACTTTGAAAAACTTCATTTGGTTTGAAAACGAAAAAGGAATTCAGCTAATCTTTATTGTTTTCTTCTGGATTGAGGATCAAACCCAATTTTTTGGCCCTAGCGGTCCATTGGTTTCTGGCCAACTGCTGCATATCTGCCTCACTGTCTGATTCATCCTGAATTTCAAGCCCCAGCAATGTTTCCAAGATATCTTCCAGGGTTACTATGCCTGCCATACCACCATATTCATCAACCACCAAAGCGATGTGTTCTCTTTTGCTCATCATAATTTCAAGCACTACCGGAATGGAATAGTGTTCAAATATAACGGTCATTTCCCGGGTCAGCTCCTTAATGGTATGCTCAAATTCGTCACTTGCCAGCTTATCCAGGATGTCATATTTGAGTACATATCCCTTGATATTATCAATACTGTCTTTGTATACAGGAATTCTCGAGAAACGCATCGTCTTTTTGATGTCAAACAACTCCTTAAGGGTCTTGTTCTCTTCAATGGCCAACACCACTGTTCTGGGTGTCATGACACTGGCAACTTTTATTGATTTGAAGCGGATCAGGTTATGGATGATCTTGGATTCATTTTCTTCAAACACCCCTTCCTTTACCGCTAGATTGGTCAATGCGGCGACTTCTTCGCGACTGGTGGTTTGGGTTTCGCTTTTGCTGAAAGCTTTGGTAATAAATTCGGAAAATTTCACCAAGGGATATAAACAAAATATCATGGTGTTCAGGATCACCACCATCCACGGCGCGATCTGCTTCCAATAATTTGCTCCCAATGACTTAGGGATTATCTCTGAAAGTACTAGAATCGCAATGGTTAAAATAGCTGAAATCACTCCGAAATACTGTTCTCCCCAGACAGCAACCGCCTGTGCTCCTACTCCTGCTGCACCTACCGTGTGTGCAATGGTATTAAACGACAGTATGGCAGCCAAGGGCTTGTCCACATTGCTTTTTAGCTCTTTTAGCTTTGTGGCGTAGGCCTTTCCCTTTTCCTCCTCCGACAGAATATAAGAAGGCGTCACGGTTAATAGTGCGGCTTCCATCAATGAACATAGAAAGGAAATAGCAATGGCTAGGGAAAAATAGACAAATAATAATGTCATCAGCGTTTGTTGGTTATAGCATACAAAGTAACGAAAAATTATTCGAATAAGCTTTCCCTAGCTTTACTCCGCAGTATCTTCCAATACTAGGATTGTCCATAACTCCACTTTATTTAGGAGATGCTCAGTCTATAATTTTTGATAAAAAAATATATTTGAATTTAGTTAATTTTATAGAATTAATGAATAGATTACGGAAAATTCCGCTGCATGAAAAGACCCTTGCTCTTATTTGTTGCACTTCTATTGTTCTACATACCTCTATTTGGAGTAGAAGAAGGCAACGCAAATAACAGCATACCCCTCGTCGACCTATATCAGCAGGATATCTGTGAAACACTCGATGAGGTTTTATCACCCGCCTCTTCCCCTGCCATCATCCCGGATCTGCCACGGGTCATTGGTGAACAAAACAATTCTGACCAATCCAAGAAAATCAGGGCGGATTTCCACGACATTCAGGGATTTGTCCTTGGGGAGGTTCAATGTCCCACAATTCTAAATAAATGGGCCAACCGCCCTAACCTGAGAAAATCACTTTTTATTCTTTTCCGAAATTTGAGAATATAGACCCGTTGAAGAAATTGTCTCCTTGGTGTCAAAGCCTGATAGTATTATCCTCAACAACAACATTTCTTAACATGGAAAATATAGCCACTGTTCAAAAAGAACAACTTAATTCACTCAGATTTATTCAAAATGAAGTCATAATGGAAAAAGTCCATCAACGACTGCGGAAATTTGAACTCGACCGTGCCTTGATCCTGGGCAATATCGACCATAACAAGGTGACCATTGTTTTCAAAACGGAAGATGGTACCATCTTACAGGTAAAAACTACCATTTGGGCCGTTACTGAAGATTATGTCGCATTGAAAGGCGGAGTGCATATTCCCATCAAAGCCATTGTGGATATTGAATTTTAAATCACGCTTTAAACCTTTACCATAAAAGAATGTGCACTCCTGTACATTCTTTTATTTTTATTTTTTTATCAAAGCCTTCCATTAATTCCGCACCACACACTTATTTTAAACTTGACGGTCGAACAGGAGACTTATAAGGAGAATAATTTTATCTTTATTATTCGAAAGGATTGATAGCCTGAAAAATTATCTTCACCTATTACAAATACCTTACTGTTGAACCTAAAAAATAACCTATGAAAAGAAATGTACTCTGTCCTCGGGCATTGGTTAGAGGATTGGCATTTGGCTTAGCCATTGCCCTACCCACTCTCACAGGATCTGCCCAGTCGCTGGACAACCCATCAGGGGCTACAGAACAGCAGGCTTTTAGAGCCAACGAAGACCACAACATTCCCAAAAACGAACTGAACGTTACCGTCACCGGAACCGTCTTAAACCCAAACGGCGAACCGTTGCCAGGGGTCACTGTTTCTGTACAGGGAACCACCACCGGAACTGCAACTGATTTAAATGGCCGATATTCCTTGACCGTTCCTGAAGGATCCACTCTGGTATTCTCCTTTATTGGATTTGAGAGCCAAAGCGTTGCCGTTGGGAATAGGACGGTAATCGACATCACCCTATCGGAAGATATGGCTTCTTTGGACGAGGTGGTCGTGGTTGGTTACGGTGAAGTGAACCGGGGCGAACTTACCAGTTCCATCACCAGCCTAAGCAGGGAAGATTTTAATACGGGGCTGATCGGATCCCCTGAGCAGTTGATCCAAGGAAAGGTTCCGGGAATCAATATCGCCAGGAGCGGCAATCCCAACCAACAATCCACCGTAATTCTCAGGGGCCCCTCCACCCTCCGCAGCGGAGCTGCCCAACAGCCCTTGTACGTCATAGACGGTGTTCCCGGAGCGTCTATAGACCTGGTGGCACCTGATGAAATCACCTCCATTGAAGTGCTCAAGGATGCCTCAGCTACCGCCATTTACGGCGCCAGGGCAGCCAATGGGGTAATTATGGTCACCACCAACAAGAGAGGCCAAAAAACCGGCTTTTCCTATAACGGCTATGCCGCTGCGGAACAAGTTTCCAACAAACTTGAGATGTTGTCTGGAAATGAACTGCGCGACTTCCTTTCCAAAAATAATATGTCATTGGGACCCAATGATGATGATGGCTCCAATACCGACTGGCAGGATGAAGTCATGCAGACCAGCATCAGCCAAAACCATACCCTCTCCTACTCCGGAAGTAGTGAAACCGCCATTTACGATGCAAGCATCAATTATTTCAAAAACGAGGGCATCATCAAGACCACCTCTAACCAGCGGACCACGGGCAAGATCAACTACGAGCAATATCTTTTCGGCGAACGGCTGAGGCTGGGGTTTACCTTGTTTAATTCCATACGTAAGCAGAATTACTTTCCAAATGCCGCAACAGGAAACAGGTCACTGACAGAACTTTTCTTCGGCAACATGCTTCAGTACCTCCCCACGGTGAGCCCTTACAACGAGGACGGCAGCTATAAAGAAAACCTGGTGGACAATACAACGAGTTATTTCAATCCCTTGGCACTACTCGAACAAAACAAGGAAGAAAGTACTACCACCACCATCCTTGCCAATCCCCGGCTGTTTTTTCAACCCATTGACAATTTAAGCTATACCCTAAGCATCTCCTACCAGAACGAGGACATCACCACGGGCCAATACTTGGAAAGGGGATCTCAGGTTGTACAGGGATTTGACGGCTATGGAGCCCGGACATCGACCAAAAACATCAAGAAGATCCTAGAAAATTTTGTCACCTATGACTATGGGACGGGAGATCACGGACTCAAATTGATGGCGGGTTATTCCTGGCAGGAAGACGAGCTGAACGATGCCTTTATGAGCAGTAACCAGGGATTTATCTCTGACGCTTTAGGCTATTATAACCTGGGCATCGGTAATTTCAACCGGTCCAATTATAGTACTGCCACCTTAAACACGCTCCGCCTCATCTCCTTTTATGGAAGGGTCAATTACTCATTCGGCGAGAACTTCTTCCTCCAAGGCTCCTTGAGGCGTGACGGTTCTTCCGCCTTTGGCGCGAACAACCGATGGGGAACCTTCCCCGCGCTTTCTGCGATGTACCGATTAAGCAATATAACCGGTCTCCAAGAAAGTTCCTTCCTGGAAGACCTGAGACTACGGGCGGGATACGGAGTCACAGGAAATTCTTTGGGATTCAACCCGCTGATCGCCCGAATGCGTTTTGGCAATGTGGGCACCTTCTATGACAATGGAGCTTTTGTAAGAGCTATCGGGCCGACACAAAATGCCAACCCGGATTTAAAATGGGAAACCACCTCAATGCTGAATATAGGGCTTGACTTCTCTTTGTTGAAGGGCAGATTAGGCGGATCCATCGAATACTACAACAAACAAACCCAAGATTTGATCTGGGAATACCAAGTGTCCACCACTAAATTCTTGGCGCCTTTGCTGATCGCCAATGCTGGAGAAATAAGTAATCAGGGAGTCGAGGTGCTGTTAAATGTTGTACCTGTCCAATCCACCAGTTTCAGATGGGATTTGACGGCCACTTTTTCCACCAATAAAAACGAAGTAACCAAACTGACCAATGAAAACCTTCCTTTGGGCTACCTGAACACGGCAGCCCCAGGCGGAACCGGCCAAAGTGGGATCAATACGCAAAGAGTGGCAGAAGGATATCCTATCGGACAGTTTTACACCTTGGACTATGCTGGAAGAGACGAGAGTGGCATGTCTCAATACCGTAAGCCGGATGGCACCTTGACCACCAGCCCGACCACTGATGACCATGTCTATCTGAGCAATGCCCAGCCAAAATTTCTTTACGGCCTCAACAGCAGCATGACCTGGAAAAACTTTGATTTCAACATGTTTTTTCGCGGAGTACAAGGCAATACCATCCTTAATGCCCAACTGGCGGACTTGAATAGGCCCTTTAATGCGTCCCTGTCAAACCTGCCCAAATTCTCTGTAGACGAGCCTATCTCTGATGGGAATGTCAGCAAATATTCTAGCCGATACCTGGAAAGCGGGTCTTATCTGAGATTTGACAATGCCACGCTGGGCTATTCTTTTCCTACGGGGATGAAGGACGTCAAGAAGATCCGGCTTTATTTCAACGCACAAAACCTCTTTATCATCACCGATTATAGGGGCATAGACCCAGAGATGGAAATCGGAGGTCTTACCCCGGGCATCGACATGAAGAATTATTATCCCAAGACCAGAAGTTTCTTATTGGGAGTAAACCTTGACTTTTAATCAGATAATCCATTGATCATGACATCATATAAAAACCCCATTAATCAACTGGTTTTCTTTGGCTGCGCTTTGCTGTTGGCCACTACCCTTTCCTGTACCGATCTGGATGTGGACATAAAATCAGAATATACAGAAGTCAACTTCCCCATCACCAATGAAGAATTTATTGCCGCAACGGGACAGATGTACACCCAGCTGCGGGAAGAGATCGCCGGCTCTTATCACTTCCTTCAGGAATGGAGTACCGATGATGGCATTGTGGTGGCAAGAGCGGGAAACTGGTTTGACGGAGCGAGGTTTGTCGAACTCCACAAGCATACCTGGACTCCAGATCATCCGGTTTCCAATACAGTCTGGACCTGGGGATACCGAATGGTGTCAACCAGCAACCGATTGTTGACCTTGCTGAAGGACACCCCCGAATCTCCTTCCAAGTCCCAGTTTATCAGCGAGATCAGAACCATGCGGGCCTTGGCCTACTTCTTCTTAATGGACACCTATGGAAATGTACCGATCGTGACGGTATTTGGAGAAGAAGAGATGCCCACCAATTCCTCCCGGACCGAGGTCTTTGTTTTTATAGAGAACGAACTGAAAGAGTCCCTTGAGTTCTTAAATCCGGAGGTGAACGCCGCTACTTACGGCCGGCCCACCCAATGGTTGGCCCATGCATTACTTGCTAAGATGTATCTGAATGCCCCCCATTATTTGTCCACACACCATAGTTTCAACGGCACCCCGATGTACAACGAGGCCATTGCGGCCTGTAATGCGATTGTCGCCAGCGGGAATTACTCCTTGGCATCAGACTATCTCAGCATCTTCAAACCGGACAACGGCCCCCATATCAGCGAAATCATTTTTGCATCGCCTATGGATGCCCAATTGGCGCAGGGCCTGATGCACCAACGGTATGAGCTACTTCCCCAGCATCGGGACAGGTTTGGACTTGACTTCAATCCCAGCAACGCCTCCTCTTCCCAGAAAGGATACTATGCTTATTTCGATCAGGAAAATGACCAACGCAATGCTATCTGGCTTACCGGAAAACAATTTGACGATCAAGGCAATCCCATCATGGTCAGCACCACCAATATCGGTTTGGACGACAACTATGCCGGCCCTAATCCCAACGAGGTGATACAGGTCCAGGTGGAGTTATCTCCTGATATTGTTTTGGAGAACGAGGCCATTTTTGACAAAGGAAACGACTTGGAAAGTCAGTGGCAGGGATATAGAATCATCAAATACTTTCCCGATGCCAATGACTTCAACAGGTTCCAAAACAACGACTATGTCATCTTCAGGTATGCCGACATCCTGCTGATGAAAGCAGAAGCCATCCTTCGCGGCGGTACCGATCCTAATGGGGAGTCCGCAATATCCCTGGTCAATCAGGTCTACGCCAGAGCGACAGGGGTAGAAAACCACTATTCTTCCCTTGATTTGGAGGATTTATTCAGAGAGCGAACAAGGGAAATGGCGAGGGAAGGATGGAGAAGAAACGACTTGATACGATTTGGTAAGTGGGAGGATTCTTGGACGTTCAAGACGAACAGTGATCCCACGCGAAGGATTTTCCCGGTACCCGCTACAGAATTAAACATCAACCCCAATTTGGTCCAAAACGAGGGTTATAGGTAAATCTGATCCCACACTAGTTCCGGATAGATATCAAAGAGCCCTTCGCGGGAAATCAAGATCTAAAGGACATTGTCACCATTATAAAAAGCCGAACGCAAAATCCTGTGTTCGGCTTTTTTTAAACCTTTCCTATATTTCGAGAAAACATCAAAAAGACAGTTCAATGGCTATGCCTTTTTACATGAACCGAGCTGAGAAGCTGTAGACAGAGACGAGAAACCAGTTCTGCTTATTCAGTCTCCCTGCCTTTTCACCCTTTCATCGCCGTTAGTTTTTTGAGCTTTTTTAAATCTGGAAGCCATCCGGCAACTACACCCAGTAAAGGCAAAAAGGAGCAAACCACAAATACATATTCGATGCTGGTACGATCAGCCAATACCCCCAACAAAGCCGAGCCAAGCCCGCCCATTCCGAAAGCAAAGCCAAAAAACAACCCGGAGATCATCCCTACACGTCCCGGCAACAGTTCTTGGGCATATACTAAAATGGCAGAAAAGGCAGAGGCTATTATCACTCCGATAACAATGGACAAAGTGACTACCCAAAACAAGCCCACATGGGGAAGCAACAAAGTGAAAGGTGCCGCCCCCAAAATCGATACCCAGATGATAGGCTTTCGTCCATATTTATCTCCCAACGGTCCTCCGAGCAATGTCCCGACCGCTACTGCGGCCAGAAACAAAAACAAATAAATCTGGGACTGTGGGATGCTGACACCAAATTTTTCGATAAGATAGAAGGTGAAATAGCTGCTGATAGAAGCCATATAGAAATATTTGGAGAAAATCAAAACCAGCAAAATGCCAATGGATAAAACGATTTGGTGTTTGCTTAAGGCAAACTCCTTCCCCTTCACTTTTTCTCTCCGGTCCAACACAAGCGCTCGCTCCTGGAGATGCCTTCGGTACCACAGCCCTACATTTACCAAAGCAAAGATTCCCACGATGGCGCCAATTGAAAACCAACTTATATACGCCTGTCCATGAGGCATGATCAACAAAGCAACCAATAAAGGCCCTACCGCACTTCCTGCATTGCCTCCGATTTGAAAGATGGACTGTGCAAGCCCCCTCTTCCCTCCAGAAGCCAGATAGGCGACCCGGGATGATTCAGGATGGAATACCGAGGAACCGAATCCCACTAAAATGACAGCAAGCAAAATCGCTGAAAAACTCGCTGCCATGGACAACAGGATTAAACCGAGCAGCGAAATGGCCATCCCAAAGGCCAAGGAAAAAGGCAGCGGCTTTTTATCTGTAAAAACACCAACAAAGGGCTGCAACAAAGACGCCGAAGTCTGGAACGTCAGGGTGATCAATCCTATCTGGGTAAAAGACAGCAAATAGTTGTCCTTCAGCAAGGGATAAATTGCGGGTATGACAGACTGCACCAAATCGTTTAATAAGTGGGCAAAGCTGATGGTAAATAAAATTGGATAAACCGTGTTTTCCTGATTTTGGCTTGAGGCGGATAGGGATGGATTACTTAAAGAAATTTTCATTTGAAGCGAAGGAATAAAAACAAATATTACTGAGCGTGGCAACCCAAGCAATAAGGCATGAAACACCGGTGGAGAAATATTAGTTTGATATATTCCTATTTTCCGTTAAAGACAGCTCAAGCGAGGGATGAGCTAAATCCCTTCTGTTTTTCGCCAACTATATAAAACTGCAAAATTCCACCAATAAGAAATTGGCAAACCAAAATTTTTACTATAAATTCGGTTACGTTAACAATATTTCATCTATGTGTCTAAAAGAGACAAGGAAAATTACCGCGCTCTTTGGGTAAAGCATGTGTTTGAATCCAAAAGTTTTAACACAAAGTCATACATCATTTATCATCTATGAAGACATCCAACGATTCCCGAAGGGATTTTATCAAAAAAACCATAGCCAGTACAGCGGCTTTATCCTTGGGAGGTATTCTGCCCTCCTTCACGGCAAAAAGTTACGGCAATATCCTTGGTGCAAACGAACGCATAAAAGTCTCCGTTATGGGCGTAAATTCGCGTGGCTTGGCACTTGCCCAAAACTTTGCCAGCCAACCGAATTCCGAAGTTCTTTACGTAGTGGATGTGGACTCCCGTGCCATAGAGAAATGCAGTTCCGCCATAGAAAAGATAACAGGAAATATTCCCAAATCTGCAGTTGATTTCAGGAAAACGCTGGAGGATAAAGATGTGGATGCTTTGGTGGTAGCAGCGCCAGACCATTGGCACGCCCCCGCTGCCATTTTGGCCTGTAAAGCCGGAAAGGATGTATATCTGGAAAAACCCGCCAGCCACAATCCGGCTGAGGGAGAATTATTACTCAAAGCGGCAGAAAAATATGGTCGTGTCCTTCAAATGGGGAACCAGAGAAGATCCTGGCCCAACGTTATCGCCGCCATTAAAGAGGTCCATGACGGCGCTATCGGCAGGCCTTACTTTGCCAAAACCTGGTACACCAACAACCGGGGCCCCATAGGAATAGGCAAGGAGGCTGAGGTGCCTTCTTGGCTGGATTATGAACTATGGCAAGGACCCGCACCCCGACGCAAATTTAAAGATAACGTGATCCATTACAACTGGCATTGGTTCTGGCACTGGGGAACAGGGGAAGCCCTGAACAACGGAACCCATATGGTGGATTTGGCACGTTGGGGACTGGATGTTAACTATCCCAACCGGGTAACGTCTTCCGGCGGCCGCTACAGGTATCAGGACGATTGGGAAACACCGGACACCCAGGTGATCAACCTGGAATTTGACAACAACACCAGTATTACGTGGGAAGGACGCAGCTGCAACGGGCATCACGTTGCCGGATCCAGCGTTGGGGTAATATTTTACGGAGAAGATGGTGCACTACAAATCGACGGCGGAAATTCCTACAAGATTTTTGATTTGAAAAACCAATTGGTCAAGGATGTAGAAAATGACTTCACCATTGATGCCAGAAACCTGTCCAGCCCAGCCCAGGCCCTGGATGCGCTCCATATCCAGAACTTCTTCGATGCGATGAAAAAGGGCTCGTCCCTCAACTCTGATATCGAAAGCGGCCATATCAGCACCTTGCTGGTTCAATTGGGCAATATCTGTCAGCAGACGGGGGAATCTTTGGCTATCGACCCTAAAAATGGGCATATCTTGAAAAACAAGGCAGCCAATAAACTCTGGAGTCGGGAGTATGAAAAAGGCTGGGAACCCAAAATCTAATATAGTTCTTCCCCAAAAGCCAAAAGAGGAGTCTTGGTATTACCTAAAGCATTGATATCAAGACTCTTTTTTTGATTCAGGAATGTTTAACCTCGTTTCTTAAAGATGGCTATGACGACCGCGCCCCTACTTAAACCCAATAACCGCTTATTGTCCATCGATGCCCTTCGGGGCTTTGACATGTTCTTTATATCTGGAGGAGGAACATTTTTAGTGCTGATGGAAGGTAAGACCGGCTGGGCTTTGGTTGATACTGTCGCACAACAACTGGAACATCCTGCCTGGAACGGCTTTACTTTTTATGATTTCATATTTCCTTTATTTATGTTTATCGCAGGAGTATCCCTGTCTTTTTCCCTGAGCAGTGGACAGTCCAAAGGAATCTCAAAAACCCAGCTCTATAAAAAGGTTTTTTACAGAATGCTAATTTTAATAGGCTTGGGAATCCTCTACAAAAATGCCCCCATCCCCTTTTTTGAGCCCTCTCAGATCCGTTTTGGCAGTGTCTTGGGGAGAATCGGTTTTGCCTGTTTCATTGCCTGTCTGATCTACCTCAATTTCTCTTTTGTACAGCGATTCTTATGGGTAGCAGGCATTCTGCTTGCCTATTATGCTGTACTGTTCCTGATTCCCGTTCCGGGTTATGGGGCAGGAGACCTGACATTTGAAGGCAACCTGGTGGGATGGTTCGACCGCACCTTCATGCCCGGCAGATTGCATCAGAAAACCTATGATGAATTGGCCATCCTCACACAGTTTCCCGCGCTTTGCCTTACGGTTATGGGCACCGCCGCCGGGGATATTCTTCGAGGATCCCTATCGCCTTCAAGAAAAATCGGTAGGATGACAATCTATGGCGTAGCCGGGATTGCCCTGGGACTTGTCTGGCAACTGCATTTCCCTATCAACAAACACCTTTGGTCCAGTTCTTTTATCCTCTTGACGGGTGGAATGGCCTTTTTGTTTCTTGCGTTTTTCTACTGGATTATAGACGTGTTGGGTTACAAGAAATGGGCTTTCTTTTTCCAGGTAATAGGCATCAATTCGCTGGCAATTTATTTGGCCTATCGGTTCATAAACTTTAATTACACCTCCAGACTGCTGTTTGAAGGTTTGTATAGTCCTATGGCGGAGCAATGGCATGCCCCAGTTCAGGCCTTGGGTGCCTTACTGTTGGTCTGGCTCTTTATGTATGGCTTATACCGCATGAAGATCTTTCTGAAAATCTGAGTTCTACTTCCGCTCGAAACCAAACTATGAGCCGTTACTTGCTTTCCACATGCTGTGTTTTTCTGCTTTTATTGCCTATCGATGCCTTTGCTCAAAAAGAGGCTTCCTCATCAGCATGGGATCGAATCGCTCCTTATTTTTCCCCTCCCGATTCGCTAAAGCATGAGTTGGGAAATTATTCTTCTCCCTTGGTCTCTGAGCAGGGAGATACGGTTAAGACCGCCCAGGATTGGGAAAAAAGGCGGCAGGAAATCCTTAAGCAGTGGCATGGAATGATGGGCGAATGGCCCGCATTGATGGAGGATCAGTATTTGAAGATTTTAGAAAGTTCAGAAAGAGAAAACTTTACCCAGCACACCATCAGCTTTGAATGGGTGCCGGGGCAATTAACCACAGGTTATCTTCTAATACCTGAGGGTGAGGGAACATTTCCCGCTGTCATTACTGTCTTTTATGAGCCCGAGACCGCCATTGGATTAGGCGATAAGCCGTTCCGGGATTTTGCCTACCAACTCGTGAAACGTGGTTTCGTAACCCTTTCGGTAGGTACAACAGAAACCACCAACGATCAGACTTATTCTATTTATTATCCCTCCATCGATATGGCCAGTGTACAACCCCTGTCCATGTTAGCCTATGCTGCCGCCAATGCCTGGCATGTGTTGGCAAAAGTCCCTGAGGTGGATTCCACGAGGATAGGAATTGTTGGCCATTCCTACGGGGGGAAGTGGGCCATGTTCGCCTCCAGCCTTTTCGAAAAATTTGCTTGCGCCGTCTGGTCTGATCCCGGAATCGTATTTCAGCAAGACCGCCCCAGCATCAACTATTGGGAACCCTGGTACCTTGGCTATCATCCGAGACCCTGGAGGAAAAGAGGACTGCCCACGGACGACAACGGCATGAAGGGCTTATATACTGAACTACTCAGGAAAAGAAGAGACCTCCATGAGATCCATGCTTTAATGGCTCCGAGGCCATTTCTTGTATCAGGCGGTTCTGAAGACCCCGTTGAACGCTGGATCCCCTTAAACCACAGCATTGCCGTAAACCGACTCTTGGGGTACGAAAAGCGGGTGGCCATGACCAATCGGCGAGATCATTCTCCCAATCAAGACTCCAATGAGGCGATTTATCTGTTTTTTGAACATTTCCTGATGAATAAGACAGAAAGCCGACCATAGCGGAAACAGCCTCCTGAATAATCCTATTGCGTGTTCTTAGCCTTACTGAGACGCAAGTTCCGGCCAAACTGACATCTTTGGGATAAATCTGCTTTTAAGCTCCTGGCGCATTTTCTCCTTAGAACTAAGCGCTGAAACAGCTTTAAAGGTTTATATTGCTTGGTTTATTTGGTTTAAACCACAATTACCCGTATCCCTGAATTTTCCAGGTTTTTTTTATCTTCCAAAGAAATTCCCGCATCGGTCACCACGGTATCCACGGCGGATATGGGGGCTATGAAAGCGAAGCTTCGCTTATTGAATTTGCTGGAATCTGCCACAACAATGATTTCTTTGGCGATTTCAATCATTATTCGGTTTAAATGGGCTTCCTCCACATTAGGCGTCGAAAGGCCATGATTGGTATTAAAGCCATCGACAGCCAAAAAAAGTTTGTCGCAAAAATAATTTTTGAAACTGTCCTCTGCGGTTGCTCCCACCAGAGAAAGGGAATTCTTCCTTAAAAACCCGCCCGGGACAATGATGTTGGTGTTTTTATTTTCAGCCAATTGGTTGGCTATGTTCAGGGCATTCGTAATTACTGTCAACTCAGACATCTTCGAGAGGTTCTTGGAAACCTCCAGGGTGGTAGTCCCGGAATCCAATATGATGGTATCTCCGTCTTCGACCAAGGCAGCGGCAGCTTGTCCGATTCTCCTTTTCTCCTCATAGTTATGCCCGCTTTTGTCAGAGATAGGGGAATCAAGACCTACCCGATCAATTTTAAAAGCTCCCCCTCTTGCCCTTACCAACATATGCTTTTGCTCTAGCCGGGATAGGTCGTTTCTTATGGTAACTTCACTTACCCCCAATTCTTGGCTTAAAGAATTTACATCGACCTGCCCGGATTTATTCAATCTGTCCATGATGGTAATCCGTCGTTCCACGGTTGTTTTCTTGTTGCGGCCTGTCATAGCGAAAAGTGCGTCTAAATTATTTCGAAAGATAATGTTTTTATTTAAATAGGCGAAAGCTAGATTAATCCACCTAAACTAAAGAATTGTAGAGAATTGGTGGAAACGAGAACAATAAATATAAAAACAAAAAGGATTTGATAAGTAAATGAAATCGAATAAATTTACAACGTAACGAAACGAAGAAAACACATAACTGTTTCTAGCCAAAACCACTTATGACTAAACTCTTTGACCTGGGATTGAGCCATACGGAACTGGAGTATCTAGGAGGGCAGCATACCGCAAAGGAAATCAACCAGCAACCCGAACTTTGGCGTGAAACTTTTGAGGCCTTACGTCAACAACAAAAAGCAGCTTTAGAATTTTTAGATAAAATCTATCGCCAGGAAAATCTACGGGTTATCCTTACCGGAGCAGGCACATCGGCTTTCATCGGGAATATTTTGCAGGGCACCTTCCAAAAATACACTAAACAGAATGTCTGGGCCGTAGCAACCACCGATCTGGTATCTCATCCGTATCTGTATATCTATCCTTCCGCGCCTACGCTGATGATTTCCTTTGCCCGATCAGGTAATAGTCCCGAAAGCATTGCGGCTGTGGATTTGGCAGATGGGATAAGTGAAAATTGTCACCATTTCTTCATCACCTGCAATCCCTTGGGCGAATTGGCATTAAAAAGCCGGGATAACGAGAGATGCTTTTTATTTACGCTACCCGCCGCCGCCAACGACCAAAGCCTGGCGATGACAGGTAGTTTTACTTCCATGCTCTTAATAGGGCTGCTTATCTCTCGCCTCCATGAACTGGATAACTTGGCAGAACAAGTGAATACACTGTCTAATTTCGGAAGGCAGGTATTGGATCTGTATACGGACAAGCTTCGAGAAATTGCTAAACTGGATTTCAAAAGGGCAGTTTTTTTGGGCTCCGGCCCGCTGCTGGGAACGGCCAGGGAATCGCAATTGAAACTGCAGGAACTGACTGATGGAAAAGTGATCTGTAAATATGATTCCTTTTTGGGGCTGAGGCACGGCCCCAAAGTCGTCATTGATGCTTCTACCTTGCTGGTGTACTTATTCTCCAACAATCCCTATGCCCATCGCTATGAGATAGATTTGGTGAAAACGATCAGTGATGGGGAACAAGGAATGTTTCAGATCGGTGTTTTCGAAAATAAAACAGAAGACCTGTATCTGGGCTTGGATATTGTCCTATCAGAAAAGGAAAACGAGATTGATGAGGAATTCCTATCGGTGTGCCATATCCTGCCTGCACAAATATTGGGCTTCTTCAAGTCATTGGATCTTGGGCTACGACCGGATTCGCCTTCAGTCGATCAAACCATTACAAGGGTAGTCCAAGGAGTGTTCATCTACCCTTTCCCCTCTTTCAATGGATCCGAAAACAAACCCTTGAGGAGATGAAAAAACTGGACGTAATTGTAGTGGGTGAACTCAATGTGGACCTCATCTTAAACGGAATGGAATCATTTCCCGGTCTGGGAACAGAGATTTTCGCGAGGGATATGAACTTGACCTTAGGGAGTTCCTCGGCCATTTTTGCCAATAACCTCAGTAAACTCGGAACGGAGGTTGCTTTTGTAGGGAAGGTAGGAAAAGATTATTTCGGAGAGTTTATCGTGGACAATTTGAGAAGCGCCAGGGTCCAAACAGATGGCATCCTTCAAACGGAAACTTCCCAAACGGGTGCGACTATCGTTATGAGCTATGGAGAAGAAAGGGCCAACGTGATTCACCCGGGAGCAATGGAAACGTTAACAATATCCGATATACCGACAGCACTGCTTCATGAGGCGCGTCATTTGCATTTTTCTTCCTACTTCTTACAGCCGGGAATCCAACAAGATTTAAAGCATCTTTTTGAAGCAGCCAAGAAAGCTGGATTAACTACTTCTTTTGATATACAATGGGATCCTTTAGATAAATGGGATCTTACGTTAAGTGAAATTCTTCCCTTCGTGGATATTTTCTTGCCCAATGAAATTGAAGCCATAAAATCGACGCAAACGGTAAGTCTCAAAGAGGCTATTGATGTCCTGAGGAATTTCGGCACCACTACCATCATCAAAATGGGAAACAAAGGTTCTCTTTCTGTAACAAAAGAAAGCCTCCTCCACTTGCCGGCTTATGTCAATAACCAAACTGTAGATGCCATTGGGGCTGGAGACAGTTTTAATGCCGGATTTATTTCGAAGTACCTCAAAAATGCACCTATTGAAGTCTGCCAGGATTTTGGAAACTTGATAGGCGCGTTGTCCACCACAGCTTCAGGGGGAACGGGTGCTTTTAGTGATCCGACCGGCTTAAAAAAAATCGCAGAAGAAAAATTTTCCTACGATAAAGATGGATTTACGGACTAAGCTAAAAAATCTGCGTGAACAGGGAGGTTGTCTTCTAGCCACCAACTTTTACAATTTTGAAACCCTCCGGGGGATCGTTACCGCTGCATCCGAACAACGGCAGCCCCTGATTTTGCAGCTCACCAAAAGCAGCATTGACTATATGGGACTTTCTATGGCGGTAAAAATGGCCCGAGAAGCCCTTGAAAACTTTCAAGTAAGGGGCTGGATTCATCTTGACCATGCCGACTCCCATACCTTGATCCACCGGTGCCTGGATGCGGGATTTGATTCCGTCATGGTGGACGCCAGCGAAAGACCCTTGGAAGAAAATATTGCCATTACCAAAGAAGTGGTAAAACTTGCGGAGAAATACAATGCAAATGTAGAGGCCGAATTGGGATATATCGCAAAGCTGGGCCAGACACAGGAGAAAAAAGCGTTCACAGAATCCCATGAAGCCAGACGCTTTTCTGAAGCGACCGGCATAAATGCCTTGGCCGTGGCTATTGGCTCCCAACACGGCTTTTACAAAAACGAACCACAACTTGACCTGGAGAGGTTGCGTGAAATACAAGCAGCTACAAGTATCCCCCTGGTCTTGCACGGAGGTTCCGGTATCCCTGAAAAAAGTCTCCGAGAAGCCGTCCACCGTGGCATATGCAAAATCAACCTGGCTACAGAGATAAAAAGCATTTTTATGCAAACCTTAAGAGAAAATCTCTCCCACCACCACGAGATTGATCTCAGAAAGGCATTTCCCCCTGCCACTAAAGCAGTCACTGATTTGGTCAAACACAAACTGGAAGTAGTGGGGCACCTGTGAAATACAGAAAGCCACTGAAACTGGTTGCGGATCGCCTGTGCATTCCAACAATTAAAAGTGCGGGATCAGCATCACCAGAGCTGTCCATCGGCGCTTTAAGCCATCGGTTTCTACTTCCCTTCCAGCTGTAGTATAATGTTTTGGTTTGCACCTGCCGATATTTTGGCCGAAGCTGATCCACTGATTATTTTGTAGGAGTTCCCCTCAGACATAGCGCCGTTTTGAACAAAATAGTCCATCAAGGCCACGCTCCATTTGCCCTCTTGGTTTGATTTCCCCTCGGCTACTTGTTGTTGATCGGCATTTAAGACGGTCACCGGTTCTCCAGACAAAGGCCGTCCGTAAGGATCTGTCAACTCCACAGTGAGTGTGTAATACACCTTAAAACTATGTTGCTGATCCGTCACATCCCATTCTCTGCTCATGCCGACCATCTCATTGGAACTGAATACCACCTCGGTGGCATAACATGACTTACAGGATTCCCAACCTATTCGAATGGGAGCTATTTCCCCTTTGTCTGCAGCCGAATTGATGATTTTATTGTTGGAAAAACGGGTATTGGACGCTCCTCCATACCGGGAGGCAATCCAAGCAGCTGGCACATTGGTGGTGATTCTATTGTCATAAAATTGTCCTCCAAAACCTTTTACCCCACCGCAGACATAGAAGGCGGCAACGTCGGATTTTGATCCGGGATCAAGATGCTCCACAAATATTTGATTCCCAAATACCTCGTTATCCCCTCCACTGGCGCTGTAAAAGACAGCCCACACCATGGGCGTATAAAGGGGGTTTTCGGGAAAAGCCTTTCCTTGCACGTGGATTTCGTTGTTGTATACCCGGTTGCCAACAGCAGCCCCTTCTGATCCGGGAGCGGCATTGTAATCCGCTATCCTTATGGCTGCCACGCTATATTCCTCATTCCCATACTCACAGGTAGGAGGAGAAGCTGCTACTTTGATTACGTTGTTGAAGATTTCAATGCCCTTGTGACGGAAGATTTCTATCCCGGATCCTACTTGCGGTTCTATTTTATTTTCAAAAATCAACGAACTGTCACCCATGGCCATGATACTGTAATGGTTGGTTACCATCTGCCTGTTGGCGAAGTAGTTGTGATGAATAGAAGAACGTTTTCCTTTAAAAGAAAGACATCCCTGACCACCATAAAATTCAGAATAAGCCACCTCCGAAGCCGCTGTTCCTGTTAAGTCAACGGCATAAAATTCAGAACCATGCCTATTGATCAAGAAGGGATTGTCCACTTCAAAAGTGCAATGGGTAATGGAAGCCTGAGGTACATCTACGGCAATGGCATTGTATCCCTGATTGATGATTTTGACATTGTCCAAAACCACTTTGACATCATTGGCCGTAGATTGGACTCCCCAAGACACTACACCCTTGGCTGCAGATTTAATGGTGCCGTTTTTGATCGTCACCGTTCCTTTACCAAAGGCCTGGGGAATCCCGGCTAAGGGCTTTCCTGATCTTGAATCTTCAGTATAGTCGAAAAAAGCAGTATGTTGGCTATTGTATAAATGGTCATAATGCCCCATGGCGTGGGTTTCACCAACGATTCCGACTCCTACATCCATCGCTGGAAGGATATCCACTTCATCTATCAGACAATCTGTTTCCGCCTTAACCCTTATCCGGTATTTGCCAGCGGGAAGCTTATTAAGATGTGCGAAAATAAATCCACCACCCAATCTAGGGGATTTTTGAACAACTGGACTACTGATTTTTGTGCTGTCGGCATACTCCGTCGTCACCTGTACTTCCCTACCCTGCTCATCTTCTACATAAATGCTGATCTTCATTTCATTGGCCAGATCCCCTTTCATGTCAGAAAAATGGTGGCCGGTAATACCGCACATCGCATAATAGGATCTATTGGATAAGGGCAGGTGCAAGTATTCAGAAACCACCTCATCGCCTTTTTCCAAACTTAGTAATTTATCCCCCACGAATACGTGTACATCCTTGGTATTGACTACCTCGGCGCCGGGGGCTTTTGATAGGTCCCAGCCTGTGGTTCCTTCTTCAAATCCCGGATTAGAAAGACCACCATACTTCCCGTCGGCAAAGGTCAGGGTATATCCATTTAAATCTAGTGTCACGTCATTTCCCAAGAAAATCCCGCTCCTATCGCTTCGAATGTCCTGGGTCAAAAGATAAGTAGCCCCTGACTTGCCATAAAAGCCGGGTGCATCTATGGGAATTTCATTGGGTTTTAAATCCCTGGACTTAGAAGGAATGTACTGAGCCAACAAAATCGTAGGGCTAAAAACAGCCATCAATAAGCCGATGAGGAAAGCAATCGATTTTCTTGAAGGTTTTACCAACACCACAGTTTCTCTAATCATTTTGCATTCTTTATGGAAGAGGATTTTCATGATACAAATCCACCTCGTGAAAAATAAATTTTTCAGGATATCGGTAAACACCCTTATTGCCTTTATCGTCTGTCACGCTGACCTCGGCCTCATATAAACCAAACGCTTCTACTTGTATTTTTTGGCTAAACACGCCGTCTGCGGCTGCCTTATCCCCTGACTTACCTGAATCGTTAAGCGTGAAATTGAAGCGAGTTTCGGGATCTTTCTCAGGTCGAAGTGTAACATCGGCCTGAACGATTTCGCCCCCATCATACAGTTTTGCTTGGAAAATATTATCCCCCTTAACACGTGCCCAATCCAACTGGGGAGCAGTCTTGTCTTCACCGTAAACCGTTAAAGTGACTTCACCGCCTTTGATATGGTGATCCGGATAATCCGGCACCCAATATTCAACGTAAAAGGTAATATCCGTACCCGGTGCACAACCTGCCGAAATGAGGGGCACGCTGTATTTGAAACTTCCCCCGACATGGTCGAATTGGGCCCATGAATCCGAAATTCTTGTATGGGTACTTTGCAGGTCCACTATAGGATTTAAGGAATGAAGTGCAGCTAGCCGATTTACCCCCCCGTCCCTCACCAACACGACAATGGCTTCTCCTGGGTTGGGAATTCCGTCTCCATTCCCCACACCAAGCACCATGTTAACCGTATCTTTTCCTCCTTTATGAAAAGTTACTGCTCTTCCGTCAGCAATTTCAAAATCGTCAATAGCGCTACCTTGGGGCTTAAGGTCAATAACAAAATGCTCCTCCCATTCTTGACCTTTTTCATCCCTTAATTTTAAGTTGAACTTTTGGGCTCTGATGCTATCTGAAGGTGCGTAGACAATGAAAGGTGACAGCGAGGCAGTATCTAAAACTCCCATCTCGCCCAGTTTAACGCTCTTTTCTATCACTTCTGCCAATCCCCCTGCTACAAGTTGGGCAGTAATCCCCTCTACCCTACTGCCCCCCTTATTGACCAATTGGATCCGCACAGGCATTTTTGTTCGGCTACTGGCATAATGCTCTGCACCTACATGGACAGACATTATGGATAGATTGGGATTACCCCCCGGCTTATGGATACCCACCTCTTGTGCCCCCCCGTTAAGTTCAATTGTCAGTCTGCCTTGATGATCGGCGCGAAGGTTATTTCGGTACTTTTCTCTACCGTCCAAATCGATTACTGCGACTTCATACTCCGCATTATTTTCATACAGGGGAGCGGTCGTCACAGAAAGCTTTACCATAGGAAAGGTCTCGCCATCAGGCAACCTGCTTCGGACACTTATTTTAAAGCCATTTTTATCGACATTTTGCAAAACGGTAAAACCGGGAAAGTCACGGTCAGAACTGACGCGGTAATCCCAAATCGAAAATTCGGGGTACACGTCAATATGGTTCCAGCGAACGGGGAGTTCAGCGGGATCCTGAAATGCCGCTACAAAAAACCGAAACATTTCCTCTAATCCGGAAAGGTCATGTGGACCCGGAAAGACAAAGCTTTCATAGTTGTCCATTACCTGTTTCCAAACGCTGTCGATGTCACGGTGATAGGCACGTATAAAGTCATCCTCACCATAATGCAGCCGCATCTTCAACCCCTCATAATTGCCGTGCATATCTGCGTGAAAATATTCTACCGGAAGATCGACGGGCCCGACCATAAATTCTGCCGACCCGCAGAAGCTTCCTGCCGCGGAGACCAACTGGGGGTATTTGCCCGCAATCCAAAAGCTCATAAAGCCTCCCATGGAATAACCGGTGATCCCTCTTTGCCCCCTATCTGCCACCGTTTTATAGGTGGCATCTATATGCCCAACCAGTTCGGGAAAGTAGAGAGGGAACTGACGGTGGCCTTCTACTGGACCAATATTGTAGGGTCTTAGATTATAGGGTTCGTCTGACCGCTTATTGTAGCCATCCGGCTTAACTACAATGACCCCGTACTTGGAGGCCATTTGGGCTATCTTTTCCTCATCACTGAGCGCGGTTTCGTTTTGTGCTTTGGCCTCTATGCTTCCGAAATACCTTTGTGACCATCCATGATAGAAATAAATTACCGGGTAGCGCTTTTGGGGCTGATCCCCATAATCTGCCGGTAAGAATATCCTGTAGTTTCTTACCTCGCCCATCACGTTACTGTAGTGACTGGAGTCGATAATCCGAGCACTTTGGGCAAAAGCGGCTGGAATAAATGGCAGTGACAGAAAAAAAGCTATAACAGGTAAGCTAATGCGACTCAATCCCGGCATATATTTATCTTTAATTTTTCAATGTCTACAGGGGTCCACAAAAAGAATCCTGAATATTTCATTTGGAGGGGCATATGCCCCCTAAAGCAGTTTCAATATAACCTTTTCCATTTAGAAAAAAGCCCCACCAAGCAGGGCTTTTTCCTTCATCGGTTTGCTAATTGCTCACCCAATCTTCCCAAGGCAAATCTATGCGCTCCACTGGATCAGGATGGGGCTTGAACGGATCTGGGTTAGCATCCCACCAGAACCGACTGGTTCTCTTATCCTCTCCACCTAGATTTTGTCGGGCTATTTGGTACTGTTCGCCATTAAGTAGCTGTTCAGCGCCAGGCCAGATAATTCTACGAGGCATTTTTCCATCCATTTCAAGATTTGATCCCCCTACCTGCACCCGCGGATAACCGGTCCTCCTATAGTCAGCCCATGCCTCATGTTCCATGGGGAAAAATGCCACCATCTTTTGGTTGATGATCTGCTCCAGTTTATTTTCATCTGAACCAGTTAACACAACAGCATCAGACTGCAAAAAAGCATCAATATCAGCCTGCTTAATGGCTTTACTGTCGATGACGCTCTGTAGGATAGACTCAATTTCTGCCTCCGGCTTTCCGGCGCCGAACAAGGCGACCACTTCGGGCAATTGGGGAATGGCATCCTCATACAGTGCTTTGGTATGCTCCAAGGCACGCTGTATACCCATTTTAAAATAAGGCTGAGCGTCCTGAGGGGAGCCCTTCAATTCAAACAAAGCTGCCTCAGCCAAGTTAAAATACGTTTCCGATGACTTATACAATGGTTGTTCCTGAATTTGAACATACAATAAATCTGACCATTGAGAAGTGGAATTACAACAGAAAGCATAGCTCGCCCCCGGATCTTCACCGGCAATTAAAGGACGCCCTCTATATCCAAAATAATCAATATGTTCATATCCCGGAGTCTGGGGGAATTCCGCCCTAGCGGTATCCGCAAATACCGCCAACCTCGGATCATTATTGTTTTTCAGTATATCCAAAAATGTCTTTGGAACAGTAGGTTTGACTACAGTGGCCTTTCTCGCCAGCAGATCGCGGTACCTGGGATTCTCATGATCCGGATAATCATCTATGTTGTAAATAGAAGCATCGTCATCCCTGGTGGTAATTAAATCTTCCTCTTCAAGATCAGCCATTTGCTCCCTAGCCATTGTCTCGTCAGCATAACGGACCCGCAAAGCCAACCGTAACCGAAGAGAATTGGCGAATTTTTTCCATTTCCCAAGATCACCCCCATACAAAAAGTCGGCATTGGTAAATTTAGGTTTGGCATCATCCAATTCGGCCACAGCTTCTTTCAATTCTTTAAATAGGTCCAAATAAATGTCTCTTTGCGAATCATATTTAGGCGTTTTTACTGCCTGCTCCACGGGCAAGGCCGACTCAAAGTAAGGGATATCCCCATAGGTATCGGTTGCTTTGGCAAAGACCCAGACTTTTAAAATTCGGGCCATAGCTCTCTGGTTGACCAAATTGTCGGCATCTTCTCTCCGGGTACTTATATGGATGATATCACTTAAGTTTCTGATATAATCCGTGTAGGTTCTGTCCCATACAGTATTATCCTCACCTTGTTCGAATGGACGGTTAGCCCCTGATATGGACATCCCGGACCAATTACCAACGGTACCGAATCCTGTTTCTTCATTGACGATGACCGAGCGTGCCAATACTCTTGCAAACAGCATATCTAATTGCACCACTTCCTCTGTTATCAGGTCTTTTGGCGTGTTCATTTCGCCGAAGTCTTCCGTGCAGGACGTGGCCATTGCGAAAGCCAATGAACAGACTGCTATTATCTTTGTATGTATTTTCATTTTCCGAAAGGGTTATCAGTTAGCAAACTAGAAAGTCAATCTCACGTTGAATCCGTAAGAGCGCGTGGAAGGAACTGCCAAGGCCTCAATACCGGAAGCTCCTCCCGCGGTATTGGGAGCGGATTCAGGAGAAAGCCCCAAGTAATCCATACCGTTTTTCAAATACGCCAGGTTGCGGCCAAAGACGGTAAATGTGGCGGCCCTGAAGGGGGTTTTATTGATAAATGCGGGTTGAAACCTGTACTGCAGCATAACCTCCCTCAACAAGATATAACTTCCATCTTCGATAAACTCCTCCCCAATGCCATCCCATCCTCTATTTGCCCAATAACTGGAACCTGGTACGGCCTGGGTATTTTCTTCATATCCAATCACATTTCCTTCAGCATCTTTCACTTCGATGACCCCATCCAATACACCCACGTAAGGCATGGCATCTCCTACTTTGGATCCTTCCGGTATGACATCCGTCTCATCATAGCGCGCCTTTGGCCGACGGCCCTCTACTGTCCAAGCTCCCGTACCTTTTCTTTGCATGTGGTATTTGGTCGCCGAGACAATATCACCGCCGTGGACAAAATCAATGAGGACGTTAAGGGTGAATCCCTTGTATGAAAAGGTGTTGTTCAATCCACCTATCCAATCCGGGGTGATGTTTCCTATGACAGACAGTTCGTCCTCAGGCACATACCTTCCTGCGGGACTTACTATTTTCCTCCCGTCAGGCGCTCGCTTGTACGCTCTTCCTATGATATTGCCATAAGCTGCGCCAACCTGGGCATGGATGTCACTCAGCGCAAGATCTCCACTATTTTGGATAAGGTTATACGTCTGAACCACCCCATCAAGAACGACAACCTTGGATTGGTTATCGGCAAAGTTGGCGTCAATAGTCCACTTGAAGTCACGGGCCTGAACAGGCGTAACGCCTAAAGTTATTTCCAGGCCATTGTTTCTGATTTCACCGGCATTAATGACGGCCGAACTATACCCTGAACTGGAAGACACGGGGAGGTTCAGAATTTGGTTGGAAGTAACCGCATCATAATAAGTCACATCCAAATGTGCCCGATCATTAAAGAAACGGAGGTCTGCACCAAATTCTACGGATTCCGACAATTCATTCTTGAGGTTCCACAACGGCAAGGTCCCGCTCTTTGCTGCCAAGGATTGGCCATTGAAGCCAGTATTTGCCAATGTATAACCGGCACGGGTAAGATAAGGATCTGAATCATTTCCGACCTGCGCCCACGATGCGCGGATTTTACCAAAGCTGAGCACGTCGGATTGGATATTCAGTGCATCTGTAAAGACAAAGCTCGAACTCACCGAGGGATAGAAAAAAGATTGATGGTCTACCCCAAGCGCCGAAGACCAATCATTTCGTCCTGTGACATCCAAAAACAAGAAATTCTTATAAGCGACCTGCCCCGTAAAAAAAACCGATTGCATCTCCTTTTCATAGAGGGAAAAGGAAGGTCGTATATCATAGAAGTTGGAAATATGATAGACTCCTTTTGATTTGAACTGTCGGGCGTCCCAGCGCATATTGTCCTGACGGAATGATCGCATATTCGCCCCCAATACCCCACTGACACTGAAATCCTCGGAAAAATCCTTCGCCGCCCTTAACATTACATCGGCATTGATATCCCTGGCCCTGCGCATCTGCTGGATCATCTGTCCCAACCGGGAAGCGGTATTCTTGGATTCAGGATCCAAAGGCCAGGTATTTTCCCTCATCTCACTGTAAAAGTCTACACCTACTCTGCCCATCAGGCTCAACCAATCCGTGATCCTATATGTAGCCGAAGCATGGGCTACTACCCTGTCCTTAAAGTCGTTGTTCTTAACCTCATTGACGATAAAATAGGGATTATAGTCTATTCCCGGGTACCTGATATTCACTTTGGTAACCTCGTATTGGTATTTGATGAAATCAAGCGGGGTAAACCGAGGCATACTGGTCAGGGTAAAAAATGGATTGCTACTACTGAAGCCGGTAGCAGGACGCTGGGAGCCTTCCGACCTGATATAATTCATTTTACCGTCAAAACTTAACTTATCGCCGACTTGTGTAGAGCCATTAAAACTAACCGTAGTGTTTTTTACTTCATGATTGGGCACAATACCTTTAGTCGTCCTGTTTCCAACAGACAATCGCATGGAGCTTTTTCCGTCGGATGCAGTCAATGCCACATTATTGGACAGCGTTTGTCCACGGTTGAAAAACTCCCTCACATTGTCCGCAGGCTGCGCTACCATAGGAATCACCTCATGGACTGGATTGTCCCATACACTGGTGGGGATAGAGCCGTCATCAGGAAGAGTCCACCAATTCGGTATCAGTATACTTCCGTCCAAAGGACCTCCCCAGCTATCCAAAAAGCCATTTTCAGGATAGGGATATTTGACGCCGTTTTCATCTTCAAAGTTCATCCAGCTGTAGTTGGCATAACCCTCGTCACCATATCCTGCCGCAAACTGGTTTTGATATTTAGGCAACAAATTGAGTTCATCGAAGGTCAACCCGGAATTAACTTCCACTTCAACCCCTCTTTTCCCTTTTCCGGATTTTGTCGTGACAATAATAACTCCATTTGCTCCCCTTGATCCGTAGAGCGCAGTGGCAGATGGCCCTTTCAGGACGTTCATTGACTCTACATCCTGCGGATTAAGCTCTCCAATCCCATCCCCGTAATCAATATCGGCGGAAACAACTCCCGATCCGCTACTGCTATTGGTAAAATTGTTGATAGGAACACCGTCCACCACCCACAAAGGCTGGTTGTTGCCACTAATAGATCCATATCCCCTAATGACCACATTGGTAGAACTGCCCGCTCCTCCTGCTGTTTTTGAGATCTGGACACCAGACACCTTCCCCGTCAAATAGCTTGACATGCTTGACTCCCTTGACGCCGACAAGGCCTCTTCCCCTAGTTCCTGGGAAGAAAAACCTATCGACCTTACATCCCGGGAAATTCCCAGAGCCGTCACCACCACTTCATCCAAAGAACTCGTCGAGGCCTCCAGAAGAACGTTGATCTGGCCGGCATTCCCAATGGCCACGGTTTGCGATTCCATTCCTATAAATGAAAATACCAAGGCAGAGGCGCCCTCTGGAAGATTGAGAGAAAACCTGCCTTCAAAATCCGTGACGGTACCGACATTCTCGTACTCCTTCACCACCACTGTAACTCCAGGTAGTGTACTCCCTTCCGACGCCGATGTCACCGTTCCCTGAACGCTCCTCTGCTGTGCGTATGTTGTCAGCGAGAAAACGGTCAATAACCCAAACACCATTGTTAGGTGCCTTTTTGTATTAAATATCCCCATATTGATCTATTTAAGTTATGAACATGATTTGTTGTCATTCTTATCTCTTTCCTTATGCTGCTTTATACGAATCAACCGTCCCCACATTTTCCACCGAAATTCACGGATAAAAATAAGAAGGTGTTGTGTCAAACTGCTCGAAGAGAAAACCCACACAAAAGCTTATATAAGATTAATGATATTTTAAACTTACGTTTAGTTACGAAAGTAAAAGTATTATTTAATTTGACAATGAAAAACAAAAACATAAAAAAAATCAACATTTCATCAAACAAGTAATTTTACATTCTGAAAATTATTAAATTGTAGCCGATACGTGCTGAAATACTTGCATTGAACGGATGAAAAGGAATGGTAGCAGGTATCCCAAAAGGTGTTGCGAAGAATGTTGATGCCCTATTGTTCTGATTCACTTCGCAAAAAAGAGCAAAGGAAAATGAAAGAACTGCAATTCCACATTAGGCTGATGGAAAAAAAGGACCTATCCGCTGCCATGGAAATAAAAAACGAGGAAGGCTGGAATCAAACGTTGGATGACTGGCAACTCCTCCTGTATAACCAGCCGGGAATGTGTCTGGTCGCTCTTCACGAAGACAAAGTAGTCGCCACGGTTTCTGCTATCGGCTATAAAGATAAATTAGCGTGGATAGGCATGATGCTCGTCCGAAAAAAATACCGGGGAAGGGGCCTGTCGAAGATGTTGATGGCAGGAATATTACAAAGGTTAAAATACTACCCTTCGATTAAACTGGACGCCACCCCAGCGGGCCTACCCGTCTATGCCAACCTGGGCTTCGTTTGCGAATTTGACATCTATAGAATGGTGAGGCCTCCACACAAGCGGCAATATCAGATCAAGAACCCTCCGAAGGGCTCCATCCCAAAAACCACTTTACAAGAAATTGTCGACTTAGATGAAAGGATATACGGGGTCAATAGACAGAATTTGTTAGCATATCTGTATAATCAATCTCCCGATATGGTCGGGGTAATCGAGGAGGAGGGTTTAGTCAGCGGATACATCATGTCAAGACCGGGAACCACCCATCTCCAGCTGGGCCCTCTGATTGCCCGATCCACCGAAGCTTCTATTGCGCTTCTCTCAGAGGCTTTGTCAAAGTTAGACAACCGCTCTGTGGTCATTGACGTTCTCGAAGATAAAAGAGACTTGCTGGCGTGGCTTCTTGAACAAGGCTTTGTCCAACAAAGACAGTTGACCAGAATGTACTACCACAACAACCTCTATCCCGGTACCATCTCCAAACAATACTTGATCAGCGGACCAGAACTGGGATAGCATCCTGTACAATACGTCTGAAGCCGTACTGCCAGCTGAAAAAAAAGATCCTTTCCCAACGAAAAGAACAACTGGAAGTTGCCTGATCGGGAAAGCAAAAGCTTAACCCTTTCAAGGGATATTTCTTTTGTAATGAATATAGTCTGTACTGATTGGATCTATGCCAGATTGTCGCAGTTCTACGGCTACCTGTGCCCGGTGGTAAGTGGAATGGTTGACGATATGGAACAAGATGTCCTTTATCTTGCTGGAAAACATTGCTCCAGTGGAATTGCTGTATTCGACGATTTTATCCAGATCGGCTTCCTCAACAATTTTCAGGGATTTTGCCTGGTTTTCCCGGTCAATCTGCTCTAAGCTCTCCCAGCTGTTGATCTGCCAAACTTGGAACGTCCGTTCCCCAAGAATCCTGGAATTCCAAATCTGTTGGGCATTCAATACATGGTTAATCAACTGGACCACCCTTTCCGAAAGATTGGGTCGATGTTGTGAAAGCAAAGCAATAAGGGCCCGGTTATAGTGATGGCTGTATTCAAACAGCTCTTTAAACTCCTCCTTCATTTTCAATTGCATTATTGTCATTATCCTCAGCAGGGAGCCTCTGACCATGAAATCTTACACCCCCCTGCCGAATCCTACATGGGCGGCTAGAGCTCCCGCCGGTCTTTTGGTGTTTTTTATAAAAACAAACCCCTATGCCTGAATACACTTACGCGACAAGAGGTTGTGTTATACCCTGAAGAATATTTTCTTTCTATATAAGAAATAGCATAGACCCCACATCAATCCCAGCGTAATCAACGCATTCAATAAATCCAATACGGGTTCACTCAAACCTAAGACTGCAAAAAAACCAAGACTGAAAATTTTTACAAAATCCACCAGCCAGCCTTTGCCCAGTACTTCAGCAAACAGGTAGATAAAAATGGAGTTCATACCCACGATGATAAAGAACTTGGTCCAACTTTGAACATTTTGCACATCTACCAACCAATAAAAGAAGGCTAAGGCTACCAAAGCCCATCCGCCAGACGCAAATACAAAGGAGGTAGTGGAAATTCTTTTAATAATAGGGGTAATACCCATCAGATCAAGCCCATAGCCCACCAACAAGCCAGTGGCCGCAGCAATTAGGAAAATCTTTATCTTTTCTCCGGAAGTTCTTTCCGACAGCAATATTTTTCCACACATGGCGCCCCAGATGGTATGGGCAGCCGTAGGAATGCAGTTGAGGGCAGCCCATCCCCCACTGTTGATTTTACCCATCAGTACCATATCCATCCAGGACCCAAAATTTTCCCCTTTGACAAAAGGCGCGGCTGGATCATAGACACGATACAGGATTTCTGTCAAAACGAGCATCCCCAGAGAAATAAATAGCTGCGAGCGAAGCGGTAACTTAATGATCAGGAAGGTTACCAAAATGGTAAAGGAAAGCTGGGTAAGCACATTCCAAAGTTCGAACACCAACCTGCCACTATACACACAGTGAAGGCCTACACCAAACAGAAACAACAAAAGACAGCGTTTCAGAATGTGCCGGAAGACTTTGCTCCATTCCCCGCTCTGGGATAATCTCTTACTAAGGGAAAACGGCATCGCAACGCCTACGATAAACATGAAGAACGGCTGGATCAGATCCCAAAACCGCAATCCATTCCAGGGATGGTGGAAAAACTGCTCCACCAGCACGGAACCTGGGAACAATTCATTCAGCGCCCTATATACCAGAGCAGCTTCGGCAACAAGTAAAAACATGGTCAGCCCCCGATATACGTCAAGGGAAACAAGTCTTTTGGATTTCAATTGCGGTTCAATAACGGCCATAATAGAGGAAAAGTAAATAATTAATACAGTAGGTTGCTTTTATAAAACCGAATATAATCATATATTTTATTTTGAATCTAATCCGTCATAAAATTCTATTAAACGTTTCATTTCCTTATGAAAAATATTATCCACCTCTGCGGTCTTGCGATGATTATATTGGCCACCACGATTATTCCTGTTTCCGCACAGGCTGTCCATGGCAACAGCAGCGACGTGGACCACCTCAAGCTAAAGGATTACCGGCCCCAGTCTTTGTACAAAAACAATGAAACGTGGATAGAAAAAGCCAAGTACCCGGTCATCGACCTGCATTCACATCCTTATGCCAAATCGGAAGCCGAACTGGACCAGTGGGTACAGACCATGGACAAAATGGGCATAGACAAAACTGTGGTCATGACTTATGAAACCGGGCCAGCCTTCGACTCACTCTATCAGGCTTATTCCAAATATGCAGACCGCTTTATCCTCTTCTGTGGCTTCGACTATACCGGCTATGACAGGCCGGGATTTGGTCCTGCCGCGGCAAAAGAGCTAGAAAGATGTTTTAAGGTAGGTGCCCGGGGCATCGGCGAATTAGGGGACAAAGGAAAAGGTCTTTTTTACTCCCGGCCTACGAAAGCCTTCGGCATGCATATAGACGACCCTAGGATGAAGCCCCTGATCGAAAAGGCGGGAGAATTGGGTATGCCCATCAGCATCCATGTAGCCGAGCCCATCTGGATGTACGAAAAAATGGATTCCACCAATGATGGCCTGATGAACGCCTTTAAATGGCGGTTGGACAATCAAGAAGGGATAGTAGACCATGCTGGAATGATCAGGATTCTGGAAAATGCCGTCCGCGACAACCCAAGGACGACCTTCATCGCCTGTCATTATGCAAATTCCTCCTATGACCTCAGTATCCTGGGCAACCTATTTGATCGCTATCCAAACCTATATGCAGATATTAGCGCAAGGTTTGCAGAAACAGCCCCTATTCCCCGAACAGTCCAAAAATTCTATAGCCGATACCCCGATCGCTTGGTGTACGGGACAGATATGGGAATGTCAGCAGAAATGTACCGCACCACCTTCAGGATTATGGAAACGGAAGATGAGCATTTTTATGACCACGGCCTATTCAGCTATCATTGGGCGTTGCATGGTTATGGTTTGAGCGATCAGGTGTTAGAGCAAGTCTACAGGCTGAATGCGATAAAAATGCTGAGACTGAAAGAGTAAGGTTCGTCTATCTCAAAATAACGGGCAGAAATTCCAGACTGATTTGTTTTTGCCCGCATGCCATTTCATCCAAAGGCTTAAAGAACTGATATATATATAAACTAAAGCCTGATATCTTCAGTAGTATAGAAGAGTCCCCACCCTAAGCATTCCTAAATGCTAAAAGGATACATCACCAAATAAAGATCCTCTACGAGACCGTCCAATGGATGGATGGTGAGGGGAAATATTAACACCTACAAAAAGAGGTCGGCGGATTGTTGCTAATTATTTTCCTATTCGGGCTAGGCTCCGCTGTCAGGCCAATGGGTTTTTATTCCCTGAGAACGAATCCTTTCCTGAAACTCGGCTAGTCTCCCTTTTTCCTCTCGAACTGTCCGTGGTGTCAGCTGTTTTTCCAAGGCATATCCTACAAGCATGCCCACCGACTCACCGATACTCCACTCCACAGGATGAAGGCGATAGCAGCCGTTAGTCAGGTGCGTAGTACCTATGTTTTTATTGGCGGGGAGAAGATTCTCCATCCGCACAGGTATTAAGGCCCCCAAAGGGATCTGGAAAGGCAATGATGGGAAATCTATATAATTGTCCCCACCGCTGCTGGGATGCAGATCGATGTGGTAATAGCCGATACCCACGCTGTCATAAAAATCCGGCGCCTTGTTGCCCCTCTCCAGGCCTGTAATAATGGCTCTATTCTCCGCACCTACATGCTCTTCCAAGACAGTAAACAAGGCCTTGATTCTGCGGGATTCTCTTACATAAGGGTATTTGGCAAGGCCGTCCACTGTACCCATGACATCTGCCCTTAATCTCAGTCCCGGCCAGCCTTTTCCGCCATCCGGCCTGGGCGCCTCCGTCTGAAGCCAATATAACAAGGAAAGACTTAATTGCTTGCCCCGTTCGAAGTGTTCTTTAAATTCCCGCTCACCTGCCTCCACAATGTCTCCCAGCACGTAGTCATTCTGCGGCCAATTGACGATGGTGATATCCCCCTGGTAAAAGCCCGGAACGAAATTGTTTTTGTTAATGATCCTTCTGTAGTTCCATAAATTTAAGGCATCGCCGGTGGGTTTTCCTTCTGGATCAAATCCCAACACCTTTGGTTGAAGGTTTCTCGGATTGGAATATTTTAAATCAATTAACTTACCTGACCAAGGCACCTTCATCGTAGGCACAAAATCCCTCCAAAAACTATATTCTTGGGGCTTTTTGATTACATGGTTTTCACCGGCAACATAATCCATTGCAAAACAAACCGTAAACGCCTGGTTATTCGTGGGATCAGCGACCTCTGGCGCATGAAGTTCGTTCGTGTCACTTTTAGCTTCCGCTCCTGTCACATATTCTGTTCCCGTCAAAGGCAGCAGATCCCCCAACTCTGTGGCATCCACAAAATAAGGAGCCGTAAGCTTCACCTTCTGCAGGTTCCTCAAATTCCTCGCCATCAATGAACTTACTTTATTGCCGTCTACCTCCGCATGTTGAATTTTATGCTCTAGAAGTACCAACAGTTTTTGGGAACTGACATACGGTGCCATCATGTCTTCCAGTACCCGGAGAGCCACCTTCGGTTCGTGGCACAGGCGGGAAACCGAACCGTCTCCCGGATTAAGGTTTTCCCGGCTTTTGGCTTCCCCGGTCAGCGGGTAATTTCTTCGATAATATTCCCTAACCGCCGTTCGGAAATCTCTGTAAAGTTGTGTGGCTCCATGGTCTTCTATCCAGGAATGCTCATCGGGTGGGACGCCTTGGGAAGTCAGCTGCCCGCCTAACCAGTCTGTTTCTTCGGTAAGAATCACGCTGAGGTTATTTCTCAAGGCAGCAAAGGCAGCCGCACAGCCGCCCAAACCACCGCCTGCAATTACCACATCCGCAGAAAGCTGGTTGTCCGCCGGCTGATATCGGATTCCTTTTACCCCGGGTGAAGGATTGTTGGTAAATGGCAGGAAAGATCCTAGGGCAAAAACACCACTGCCTATTCCAACACGTTCTATAAAATCTCTTCGGTCCATATCAAAAATCTTGCGTCAATCCGAAGATAAAGATTTTAAAAAATGTTTGTCATATTTTCTGATTAAACTACCCGCAAATCCTAAGATTACCGGACAAGGCGGAAGACAACTACTTCTATGTTAACAGCACGCCCACAAAAACTACATTAGATTTAAACGATGGTCTCCCAAGGTTTCCCAAAAAAAATGGACAGAAATAACTTCTGTCCATTTTTTTACTTGAGGATTTCTGGCTGCCTCTCTTTTTTTGAGAACCGGTATCCCCAGTCAAACTCTATAGCTTCTAGCAATGCCACCCGCTCGGGCTCAAGCGACTCTCTTTCATTTCTCATCCTGCTGACCCACTTACCAAGCTTGAGGTCCTCGTCCCATTTGACGGGAACTTTGGTATGTCCATATTTTTGCTTGAAGGCGGTTAGCCGTCCATACATTTCCTTCCAAGGGACCACATTCCTTCGGGTGAGACTCCAGTCAAATCCTATCCCATTTAATAATTCCACCTTTTGAATTTCAAGACTCTCCTTATGGACTTTCGTCCTATACACCCAATCGGCCAATTTATGGTTTTTTTCCCATTGAAAGGGAACCCTAGTATGTCCGAAATTCTTCTTAAATTCTAAAAGGGCATCATACATCTTCATCCAATACCCTTCTTGTATACTCCAGGGAAAGCGCAACTCATTGAGCCTATCCATTCGCTCCTGTGACAATTTCCCCTCATAGAATGCCTTCCGCTGCCAGCAGGTCCATCTTTGAAGTACCTGATTGATCTTCAGAGAAACCTGACAAGTCCCATACTTATCTTTGTAGGCTTTAAGTTCCTTAAATGAGGCCTCCCATTTTTCGTCATTTATTGCTCTTAACTCCTTCTCGGTATCCTTGCTCCAGACGAATCCCAAAAGACTTAATTTTTTCTTTTTAACCGGGTCAAGCTTCTCCTTTGCCTCCAGCCATCTCTGTGAAGCCACCCAGGTGCCGAGCGACTTGTTTTCTTTATAATTAACCGGAACAAAGGCATGGCCATTTTCCTTCTTGAATTGTTTTAGCTCGTTGAATTTTTCGTCCCAAGCCCTTTCTTTGATGTCTTTAAAATCCCAGATGAAATTGATCCCTTCCAGTTTCTTTTCCCGTTCAGGTGCCAATTGATTTCGGGATTTGGCCATTCTTTGTCTTTCCATCCAACCTACAAGCTTGGAATACTTGCCTGGTACGCGGGTATGGCCGTGTTTTTTATAGAAGGCTTCCAATTCCCCAAATTTCTTTTTCCATTGGGAATCAAAAACAGCTTTAATATTCCACACAAAGTCTACATTCCGAAGCTTTTGCTCCCTATCCATTCTGATCTTCCCCTGAGTATGCATTCTTCGCTGTACCTGTACCCAAAGCGCGAGTTGGGGATCTTTAGCCCATTTTTGGGGAACACGGGCATGGCCAAAGACAGCGTGGAAATCCTGAAGCCTGGCATACATCAATTCCCACCTTTGATCTCTGGACATGGTGATATCCCAGTCAACGTTCAACTTGTCCAGCTTCTCAAACTGTTTGTTTGACAGGAGTCGCTTGTTGATCGTCTGCCTAATCAGCCAGTCCCTAAGAACTTCATGCTCATGGTCGGCGGGCACAAATGCATGTCCATTCACCTGGACAAAATTAGAGAGCTGTTTGAACATTACATCCCAGGTATTGCCCTGAGATTCTACGTCCACGCCCAAGGCTATTAATTTGTCGGTAAGCTCTTGGGGAAGCAAATGCTTTATATTGCGTTGATGTTCAATCCAACGCTCCAGTTCTCCACTAATCCCATTAAAGGAATTCTCCCGCTTATAATAGTCCTCCAGTTTTTGATAATTGTGATGCCAGTTATCCAAAAACTCTTTGCTGAAAAATGTGTTATCAAAATCCACCATTACTTATATATTCTTTCCAAAATTAACGCTTGAACCTCGATTCAGTTTATATTGGAAATGTTATTTTATGTTAAATCAATAGTAATACTCCAAATTTGAGGCCAGAACAATCATTAGTTCTGCTGTGAAAGCCTGGTCAATCCCTTCGAGTTTAAAATCCACGTATTTGGAAGGAAACAAAATCCATCCAACAAAATTCATTTGAACATTCAAAAACATAAAAAAAACCATGAACCATGCGCTTCTCCCGGTAAATCCGGGGAAGTTTAAGGACCAAGTCCCTAAATCTCGGATTAAATTTTCTGTTTGATTTTAATAATAATTTCCCCTTCTTTAACTTTATTCCGTATTTTACTAAAAATGAATTCGCTCTGAAATAAGTGGGGTTGAAAACGGCATTTAGGTTCAGCAATCCGCATTCCGCTACCTGAAAATAAACAGGAACAAATTAAGACTTTTAAAAAGCAAAATATAAACAAATGAGATTTCGCTATTCATTGTTAATTATCATTGGCTTTCTCGCTACTGTACACCAGGCTATGGCTACCCATATCAGGGCAGGGGAGATTATTGCGGAACGGATATCTGTGCAGGCCTTAACTTACCGGATTACTGTAGTAGGCTATACGGACACAGGCTCTTCTGTGATCTTTGGGCCGGGAGAAATCAATTTTGGAGATGGGCGAACAGAAGTATTGAACACCGAAAGCGAAGTCTCCACAGTGGAATCCCTGGGCAACCAGATCGAAAAACACACCTTCATTATTATCCATACCTATCAAGGACCAGGAAATTACACGATTCGATTTCGGGAATTTAACCGGAATGATAACACGTTAAACATGGACCAATCTGTGCAGACCCCTTTCTACATAGAAACCTCCATTACCATTGATCCTTTTCTGGGCATCAACAATTCTCCTGTCTTGACCATCCCTCCAGTAGACAATGGGGCAGTTAACCAAACCTATATCCACAACCCTGGGGCTTATGATCCTGACGGGGATAGTCTGGCTTATGTGATGGATGTGCCAAAACAAGATTTTCAAAGAACTGTAAACAATTACCGAAGCCCTGCTTCAGGAGAATTCAGCTTCAGCACCCAAGACGGCACCGGCGAAGCATTTTTGAGGTTGGATCCCCTTACGGGAGATTTGATTTGGGATGCACCTGGGACGGCGGGGCAATTCAACGTGGCCTTTAGGATAGAGGAATGGCGGAAAGTGGATGGCGTTTACCAAAGAATAGGCTATGTGATAAGGGACATGCAGATCATCATCGAAAACACAGACAACCGAAGACCGGTACTTGAATTGCCCGACGATCTCTGCGTGGTGGCGGGAACCAATATCGAAGAAATAATACAAGGAAGTGACCCAGATGGGGATCCGATTAAAATCGAGATTTTTGGTGACCCCATAGAGATTACCTCATCCCCGGCAAGCTACGACCCCGTATCCGTATTCCAACCTTCGCCGGGAATCATCAACTTCAGCTGGCAAACGGTCTGTGACCACGTTCGGGAGAGGCAATACCAGGTCAGGGTTAGAATCACTGACGATCCAGATTCAGGTCCTTCCTTAGTAGACATCAAAACTTGGAACATCACCGTAATTGGCCCACCGCCTGTAGTCAATGCGGTAGAGCAAGAATCGGGTCGATCGGCGGAAATTAGTTGGGATCCCTACTCTTGTGGGACCACCGCCGAGAGCATGCAGGTGTGGCGACGGATAGAGAGTGATCCTTACGAACCGGATTCTTGTGAAACTGGCATCCGTCCGGGTTATGAACTGGTAGGGACTACCAATATGGATATTACCGAATTTTTGGATACCAATGAAGGTGAGGGACTGGCTCCCGGCAACACCTATTGCTACAGATTGGTGGCGACTTTCCCATCCCCCCGTTCAGGAGAAAGCAAGGTGTCTGAAGAGTTCTGTATTACCATAGATGTAGATGTACCTCTGGTAACCAACGTCAGCATCGAAGAAACTGATCCGCAGAATGGAGAAATTCTCGTGCGTTGGACGCCTCCCTACGATATCGACACGGAGCAATATCCAGGCCCATACCAATACGAGCTGATTAGGGCGGAAGGTCTGAGGGGAGACCAAAACATCACTTCATTAACCATCACGCCTGACACTGTTTTTACCGATTCCCAGATCAACACAGAAGACCTTATCTATAATTACAGTGTGGTCTTGATCGATGGTGGCCAGAAAATCGACACCTCCAGTACTGCTTCCTCTGTCCGGCTCCAGCCCACGATCATCAACGAAGCCATAGAATTAAACTGGGTGTTTGAAGTACCTTGGAACAACGCCATCTCACAATATACCCATGAGGTGTACCGTAACCGAACCGATCCGGCGGCTCAGAATGCCGATACCTTTACCAAAGTCGCCGATGTTAACGTTACTTCCAATGGCTTCACTTATTTGGATGACGGCAGCCACAATGGTGTTCCTTTGAACAAGGATACGGAATATTGCTATTATGTAATCACCAAAGGAGCCTACAATATCGATCAGCTGGTGTATCCTTTGGAGAACAAGTCACAGATCATCTGCGCAAGGCCGGATGATGACCGGCTACCCTGCCCCCCTGTCCTCACCTATGAGGGGCCCGTGTGTGAGGAGTTCCTGGCAGATAAGCCCTGCGGCTTTAACGATTTTTACCACGACTTAAGTTGGGAACCTGATTTCTCCGGAGAATGCGATGATGAGCTTGGGGGATACAGACTTTATTTCTCCGAGGAAGGCGAGGAAGGTAATTTCGAATTGGTACAAACCTTATCCGTCTTTGAATTGCAGACCAGAAGGTTGAATTTGCCACAACTAAAGGGCTGCTATTATATTACCGCTTTGGACCGCTCCGGAAACGAAAGTGAGCCCAGCAACATCGTTTGCATTGACAACTGTCCTAACTATGAGCTTCCCAATGCTTTCACTCCGAACGGGGACAATACCAATGATACGTTTCAGGCCTATGACAATCCCTTCCCTAGATGTCCCCGATTTGTGGAAGCGGTGCAAATCAACATATATAACCGATGGGGAGTGGAAGTCTTTGCATACAACAGCTCCGGTTCCACGGAGAGCGACATCTATATCCATTGGGATGGCAGGGACAAAAATGGAAAAGAATTGCCGGCGGGGACCTACTTCTATTCCGGCAATGTCGTATTTGATGTGTTGGACGAAAGCCAAAGGAACCAGAAATTAAAAGGAACAATTCAACTGATCCGATGAGTAGGGTTCAAGACCAATTCGATATTATATTATTTGACGGGGTATGCAATCTCTGCAACAGCGCGGTGGATTTGATTATCAGAAACGACAAAGGGCGCCATTTTAAGGTAGGCCCGTTACAGGATCCAAAAACCGCTGAATTGTTGAGAGGTTACGATATCAACAGCGACTACTTAGATTCCATCATCTTAATCCGGGGAGATAAGGTTTATTACAAAAGCCGGGCTGCCTTGGAAGTCACCAAAAAGCTAAAAGGGCTTTGGCCTTTGCTTTACGCTTTTATTGTTGTCCCCGCATTTGTCAGAGATCCCATCTATGACTGGATCGCCCGCAACAGGTACCGCTGGTACGGAAAGAAAGAAACCTGTAGGCTCCCCACGGCTGATGAAAGAGCAAGGTTTCTGTAACCTTGTTTTCGAATTGTTGCATGGGGCTATCGGACAAAATCGAGCCCTATGAATTATAATCCTGGAGAAATCCCCCTCCACCACCCCGCCTATTTTCTTTGCTCATTGTTATTGATGCTTTATACTCGATACTTCTTACCTTTGAACATCCTTAAAAACAAACCTACTATATGAAAGCATACATCTTCCCTGGACAAGGGGCCCAATTTCCGGGCATGGGAAAAGATCTATATGAGTCCAATGACATCGCAAAAAAATTATTTGATCAAGCTGATGAACTGTTGGGCTTCCCTATTTCCAAAATCATGTTTGAAGGTACTGAGGAAGAGTTAAAACAAACCAAAGTCACACAACCTGCTATATTCCTTCATTCCGTTATACTTGCCAAGACTTATCCTGCGTTTAAACCAGACATGGTGGCAGGACATTCCTTAGGGGAGTTTTCCGCCTTGGTGGCCAACGGGGTATTGACCTTTGAAGACGGGCTTAAACTCGTTTACCAACGGGCTTTGGCCATGCAGGAGGCCTGTGAGATCAATCCTTCCTCTATGGCTGCTATTCTTGGATTACCTGATGAAAAGGTGGAAGAAATATGTGCTTCCATAGAAGGGGAAATTGTCGTTCCAGCCAATTATAACTGCCCGGGCCAACTGGTGATTTCAGGATCAACCAAAGGCATTGAAATTGCCTGTGAAAAGATGAAAGAAGCGGGGGCCAAGAGGGCGCTGCCACTTCCTGTTGGCGGGGCTTTCCATTCGCCTTTGATGGAGCCTGCGCGGGAGAAACTGGCCAAAGCAATTGCTGAGACCGTCTTTCATGATCCCATCTGTCCCATCTACCAAAACGTCAGTACTACTGGAATGACCGATGTGGAAATGATCAAAGAAAACTTGATCGCCCAACTAACCGCTCCCGTGAAGTGGACGCAGTCAGTGGAGAACATGGTAAAGGACGGCGCTACTCAGTTTTTGGAATGCGGACCCGGTAAGGTGCTCCAAGGCCTGGTAAAGAAAATTTATAAAGAGGCCCAAGTAGCAAGCATATAAATTCTTTGTGCTGACCAATCCGTAATTGGTCAGCACTCATTCAACATTTTTTAATCTATCTTGGGGGATCAAACGTCATTTTTTCTTAAATATCCTTTCGTTGAACAAAAGGAACGAATCCCTGAATTTTTCCTTCAAATAGCTTAATTTTATAGATGTATCCCTTGGCTAAATATCAACTAGTCAAAATAAACCATTCATAAAAAACAGAAAGCCATGTTAAAAAAAATTTACTTAAAGACAGGAATATTGTTATTTCTGTTGATCATTAGTGCCCCTTTATTTGGCCAAAATATCCAAATAAGGGGGCAGATCACCGGGGAAACGGGAGAACCTATCCCAGGTGCCTCTGTCCTTGTAAAAGGAACGACTATTGGAACAGCCGCTGACCTTGACGGCCAGTATACCTTGTCGGTAGCAGGAAACAGCATCTTGGTTTTTTCATTTATAGGCTATGAAGCCAAGGAGGTGAGCGTCGGGAACCAAACAGTGATCAATGTTTCCCTCCAGCCCACTTTGTCAGACCTGGAGGAAGTTGTCGTGGTGGGATATGGCACCCAAAGAAGAAGCGACCTTACAGGCTCGGTTTCTTCCGTAAAGTCGGAGCAGCTTACCGCTTACCCTGCCATCGATGCGGTCCAGGCTTTGCAGGGAAGAGCCGCCGGCGTGCAAATCCAGGCGAACAATGGAGCCCCCGGAGCTGACTTAAAAGTCCGTGTCCGGGGAGGCACGTCCATTAATGCCAGCAGCGATCCAATATTCGTTGTAGATGGCTTTGTGGGAGCCGCCATGCCTCCTCCTGAAGATATTGCCTCTGTGGAAGTACTGAAAGATGCCTCGGCCACCGCCATTTATGGTTCCCGTGGGGCCAACGGCATCATCATGATTACCACGAAGCGCGGCACAACCGGAAAGGCCAGAATCGATTTCAATTCGTCCTATTCCATGCAAAACGAAATTAACCGGCTTGACCTGTTGAACGCCGCACAATTTGCAGACTATATGTCAGAAGCAAGAACCAACTTTGTGCCAGCCGGTGCGGATACTGATTGGCAGGACCAGGTATTTAGAACAGGGGGCATTCAAAATTACCAGCTATCCCTATCCGGAGGTAATGACTTTGCAAATTATTATATTTCCGGATCCTATTTTGACCAGGAGGGGGTGATTATCAACTCCAACTTTAACCGCTTTTCCCTCACCAGCAATATAGATGTTAAAGCTTCGGAAAGATTAAAAGTGGGTTTAAACCTATTCGCCCAAAGGAACTCCAGTGATGGCGTGAGAACACAGGAAGGATCTGGCGGGCTTACACCCGGAGTAGTGGCCTCTGCTTTCAAATTCGAACCAGACCAGCCCATCTACAAACCTGACGGCACCTTTACTACCGCCAGGATGAACGATCCCCATGACAACCCTTACGCCATTGCCACACAATTGGGCAATGAATCTTTGAGTGACCGGTTTCAAGCCAACTTTTATGCAGAATACACCTTTGGGGAAAACCTGAAGTTCAGGACCACGTTCGGAGGGACCACCAACAATGGCAGAACGGGGATCCATTCTCCCACAACGGTTACTGAGGGACGAAATGTAGGGGGCGATGCCAGCATCAACGCCTATAAAGAAACCCTATTGCTCAATGAAAATTACCTGACATTCAACAAACGGTTTGGGGAGATCCACGATCTTACCGTGATGGGCGGCTACTCTTTTCAATCCTCTTCCAATGAAAGCTGGGGGGCCAGGGGGCAATCGTTTATTTCCGATGCTTTTAGCTTTTGGAACCTGGGATCATCTTCTGTGTGGCAAACACCTAGCTCCAATCTTACAGAATGGCAAATCTCCTCCTATTATGGGCGGGCAAATTATTCGTTGATGGACCGTTACCTGATTACCTTCAATGCCCGATATGACGGATCGTCCAACTTTAGCCGCAACCATAAATGGGCATTTTTCCCATCCGGCGCCATTGCTTGGAACATGAAGAACGAAGGCTTCTTAGAGGAAGTGGATCTGGTAAGCTTTTGGAAATGGAGGGCGAGCTATGGTAAAACAGGCAACCAAGCCATTTCCCCTTACCAAACCTTGGCAAGATTCTCCACTGTCTTTGCGGTCATTAATGGTGTTCCTGTCAACGCGATCAGGCCTACCACCGTGGCTAATGATGACCTCACCTGGGAAGCCACCACCCAGTTCAACTTGGGCACCGATCTGGGATTCTTTGACGACCGGATCAATCTGACTCTAGAATATTATCGTATGGTAACTTCCGGGCTTCTTTTTGAGGTGCAGTTACCCCAGTATTCAGGTTACACCAACCAATTGAAGAATATAGGAGAAGTTGAAAATAGAGGCTTTGAATTCACCTTGGGTTCTAGGAACCTGACAGGAGCTTTCAAATGGAACATGGATATCAATATTTCGGTCAACAGGAATAAAGTCTTATCACTTCCTGATGGCAATGATATCCAGTACGGCTCCGGCCCAGGGCATATGGTAGGGCTGGGAAGTACGCAGGTACTGCGGGAGGGCTATCCGGTAGGCAGCTTTTTTGGATGGATTTACGATGGTGTTTATCAGGAAGGAGATGATTTTATTCCCGGAGGTGGATTTGAACAAAGTGCTGGAGGAGAAAAATTCAGGGATATTGATGGTATCAGAAATGATGCCGGTGAACTTACTGGACAGCCTGACGACCAGCTTAACAGTGACGACAGGACGATCATCGGCAATCCGCATCCAGACTTTACCTGGGGCTGGAACAACGATTTTCAATGGAAAAATTTTGACTTAAACCTCTTCTTCCAAGGGTCCCAAGGAAATGATATCCTCAGCTATACCCTCATGGAGCTAAACCTTCTGGCAGGCATCAATAATGCAACGACAGATGCCCTGAACAGGTGGACCCCCACTAACACGGACACGGATATTCCCAAAGCGGTTACAGGCCGCACCAGAAGGGTCTCTACCAGATGGATTTATGACGGTAGCTTCGCCAGATTGAAAAATTTAGCCATTGGTTACAATTTACCTGCTCCTTTACTGGAAAGATGGAAGATCAGCAAATTCCGGATTTATCTGAGTGCCCAAAACATCCTGACTTTGTCCAAGTACGAAGGATATGATCCTGAGGTGAACTATCAGTCCTCAGGAGATACCAATGGAAACCGAAATCTGGGATTGGATTATGGCAGCTATCCCAATGCAAAATCCTATACCCTCGGCCTTAATATCGGATTTTAACCCTAAAGGAAACATCTATGAAAAATATAATCAAAAAAATATATCCCCTTACACTTCTGGTCTTTTCCCTCAGCTGTGCGGATCTGGAAGAAAAACCAGTGGGGCTTTTGGCGCCTGAAAGTTTGTTCAATACTTCGCGCGACGTTGAAGTGGTGATTTTTGGTGCATATGGCTGGATCGGTACCGAGAGGCTATATGGAAGACAGTTTGTAACAGCACTCATGTTAAGAGGGGATATGGTAGATATCGGTGACCGTGGGACCCCGGCGGAGAGGCAACAAGTCAATGATTTCAACATGGACGATAATAATGCAATGGTTAGGACCTTCTGGCCTGTGTGGTATCAGGTAATAAGTACTGCCAATGCGGCTATAGCAGGTGCGGAATCATTGGGGCTTCCTGAAAATGAAATCAATCCGCTCATTGCAGAAGCCCGTTTTATCAGGGCCTTCAGCTATTATCATTTAGTGAGGACTTTTGGAGACATTCCCTATATCGATTATTTTATCAACGATCCCGAATCGGTCAAAGGATTGTCCAAAACACCGGAATCAGAGGTATACGTTGGAATTGTGGCGGATTTGGAATTTGCCAAAGAATGGCTTCCCGATATGCAACCCTCGGGGGTAAGATCAAGGGCAACCAAAGGAACGGCTGCTTCCTACCTTTCTTCTGTTTTTCTTACATTGGAAAATTATCAAAGCGCTTATGATGAGGCAAAATGGGTCATTGATAACAAGGGAAGATTTGGATACGAACTTGAATCCGATTTTCAGGATTTATTTAGGGCTGAACTTGCAGATAACCTGAAAGAAACGATTTTTACCATAGATTTTCTGGGACAACAATCGGGATCAGGGGGCGCCAATGACGACATTATGGGAGCTATGACGGGCATTAGAGGAGCAGATGAACTCGGCTGGAGTGTGAACGTCCCCTCTATGTCGGTCTACAACACTTGGGACGCCCGGGACTACCGTAAGAAAGTCAGCTTTGCGGATTCTGCCCTAGTTGAAGGCGTGATGCAGCCCTATACCCTTTTCCAAAACACCCAAAGACCTCACATAGCCAAGTACAGAAGGTTCCCAGGCCTTTCCAACTCTGAAGGCAGGTACACCGACCATAACTATATCTGTTTCAGGTATGCAGAAGTATTGTTGATTGCATCGGAAGCATTGGCGGAAATCAATGGAGGTCCAAACGCTGAATCCATAGGCTATCTAAATGAGATACGTGCACGGGCAAGGAATTGGGCCGGTACTCCCGCTTCTTTTCCTGAAGATGTTTCCTCAGGACTGGACAAAACGCAATTTATAGACCTGGTACTGGATGAAAGAAGACTCGAACTCGCTTTTGAATTCAAAAGATGGTATGATATCAAAAGAAGAAATTTGGGCGAAAGAGTATTCAAAGGGACCAATTCGCTGGAACCACATAGCGAATTTGATGCAAGCCGTGATTATTTGTTTCCCCTGCCCCGGGTAGAATTAGATGTTAATCCGAATTTGGCTCCCCAAAATCCCGGGTATTAAAGCTATTATCATTAACAGCACCCTGGGACAATACCGTCGTGAATAATATTGTTTCCCGCAGATTAGGCTGAAAATATCGGCGGTATCTGCGGGAGATAATTTATCCTCTTTGGTTTAATTGACGCCAGTATTTGAAGCACCCATATGTTCATGGGTGCTTCAAATACTGACCAATGCCTTTCTAACTTCCTCTAAAAAAACAGGCACTTTTTTGAAAGGATCGCCCGGTCCCAAAGTTTCGATAGGCAAATATCCCCTGTAACCCGAGGCTTTGATGATAGCCATCAATTTATCCAGATCAATAGGCATTTCCTTTCCATTGCGGCTTATCAGCTCCTTCACCTGCCAACTTACGGCAAAAGGAATACTTGTTTTTATTTCCTCATAGGGGTCTTGTCCGCCGTAACTCCCCGTATCCAAGATGAGCCCAAACCAAGGAGAGCCCACCTTCTCGATGAGGTATTTTACCTGCTCCGCATTTTGGATAAAATCGTCGTGATTTTGCACCGCTACCACTACCCCATGGCTTTTGCCGAATTCAACACATTCCTTGATGTCACTGATCATCCATTCCGCTACCTGCTCCCAGGAAAATCCTGGCGGTTCCTGGGTTCCGGAGAATATCCTGATCACCGGTGCACCAAGCTTCTCTGCAGCAACAATCCAGTTTTTGATCAGCCTGATGTCTTTTTTTCTTTTGCCCTTATCAGGTTCCGTAAAATCGTTTCTAACCCCGGTACCGCTGATCGCTAAGCCGAGACGAAAGGCCTTGCGTTTTAGGTCATACAAGTACCTGTCGGTAGGCACCTCGGGATAGCCGGGGAAATAATATCCCGTAGGATCCACCGCATCGAAATGATGATCCGCACAAAATTCGAATAAATCGTCAAGATCCATCTCGCCCTTGGTCAATGGGCGGTTGAATGAATAAGCGTTCAAACTGATTTTGAGGGAAGTAGGTTTACAGTGGGTGGCACTTTCTCCTAACCGCTTTCCTGGCAGCAGACCTAAAGAAGCGACAGCTGGAATAGACAGCAATGATTTCACAAAGTCTCTTTTCTTCATTTTTTAAGAACAATAGATGAAAATCCTAGTTGTACCAAAAATCATCAACTGAGAAAATAGTCTGAATGACGCCATTCCTTGGTTATCTTTTTTTTGTGATTTATGGCCAATGCCCATGTCTTACTTAGTCTAACCACCAATGCAGGACTAAGGCAATGTAAACGCGTACATGTACATGAACCTCTCCCCATCTGCTGTCCCCACTTGACTTAATTCATGATATATGCTTACCATCATCAAACATCCACCCTCGGATGGACCGTTCATGCGGCTTTTAGCCTCCTATCTTCATTTTCAGTGTGCGTGATATTTCCTTTCTTATATTGTGTTGCTCCAAAAGCCAACACTACCAAGAAACAAATCAAGGGTATATAAAAGGATACGTTGACGCTCTCATGGGAATCGGACACATACCCCTGAACGGCCGTCAAAACCGCCCCACCCAGAATAGCCATAATCAGGCCGGACCCTCCAAGCTTGGTATCGTCCCCCAAGCCTTCGGCAGCAAGTGCGTATATGGTAGGAAACATCAAAGACATCCATCCGGATACGGCCACCAAGGCAACAACGCCAGTCATGCCCTCGCCATATATGGCAATCAATGAACAAACCATAGCCCCGAAGGCACTGATGACCAGCAACAGCGAAGGCTGTATGAATCTCATCAACGCTGTAAAAACAAACCTACTCCCTGCAAAAAGTGCCAGGGACATCAAATAATAGTCGGAAGCCGCACTTTCGTTTATTTGAAGCGCCTGCATGACATATCTAATGGTAAACGACCACACCCCAATCTGGGCACCTACATAAAAAAATTGGGTGACAACCCCGAAAATGTATTTTTTATTTTTCCACAACCTTTTGACCGCGGGTCTTAATGCGCCGGACTCTTTTGTCTCAATCGCCTTCGGCATATTGGTCATTTTGATGACGAACCATAAAAAGACGAGAAAAAAGGCTACACCCACATAAGTACTCATCACTCCAGTTAGCTCTTCTGATTGGACCGCCTTCAGCGCATCCAAGTTCATGGAGGACCTGTCGGTGGCTTCTGCAGTGTTTAGCCTGGAGAGGATAAAGACTTTACTCATGTAGATCCCGATAATGGAACCAATTGGATTAAAGGATTGGGCAAGATTCAATCTTCTGGTAGCGGTTTCTGGCGGCCCCATCACCAAAATATAGGGATTTGAGGCGGTCTCCAAAATCGACAATCCACCAGCCAAAATGTACAAGGCCAAAAGGAAAAAACCGTATGACATCGTCAGACTGGCAGGATAAAAGAGTAGGGACCCAAAGGCAAAAAGGCCCAACCCCAACAATATGCCTGATTTGTAAGTGAATTTTCTTATGTACAAGGCTGCGGGAAAAGCCAAACAAAAATAGGCTCCATAAAAAGCCAACTGAATCCACGAGGTTTGGAAGTCGGTCATGCTCATGATTCTTTTGAAGGCGGCAAGGAGCGTATCCGTCATGTTGTTGGCCAGGCCCCAGAGCATGAACAGGGAGGTAATGAGGATAAATGGCCATAAGTTGCCTTGTTTGATGAGGCCGGGGTTTTGGGTCTTGTTGTTAGTCATGGATAGGTCTTAGAAAGAGGGGGTGGGACTATTTTCTGCTATAAGTTTTCTGTTTTTAAGTTCATTCCAAAATTCTCTGGGTACAGGTGTCTCAACTGAAGCCACATTTCTCTTCACTTTCGAAGGGTCCGTGGTACTTAATGCCACGCTGTTGACCCCGGGTAAATGGAGGGCAAACTGCACACAGGCATGTGCGGGACTGATATCAAAATCCGCACAGGTCGAAAAAAACGCATCCCGCCAATTAAACAAGCGAAGGTTCTCCATACTATCCGGCCGGATCAATTGGTAGTCATAGTAATCCCCTCCCACCAAAAATCCGGATTGAAAAACAGCCGAATTGAACACCCCTACCCTGTCCTCCTCCAGCCTTCTCATGAACGCCAATAGCTCCATAGGATGGGAGATCAAGGTGGCACTGTTGGCAAACATTACCCAATCCAGCTTAACCTGTTCATAAATTCTGGGAATCACCTTCCAGTCCTTTGCCCCTACACCAATGCCCTTTACCAATCCCTCCTTTTTGAGTTCCCCCAAAGCACGGTAAGCTTCCAAAATATCCTCAAAGCGTTGTTCTTGTTCTGCGGGTGTCCCTGCGCCGGCCAGGTATTCATCCGGATCATGTACCGATACCAGTTGGGGAATGATTCCCTGAAGGAGTGTATTCCCTTCCTCAAAACACCTTAAAATCCCCTTGTAGCTGATTTGTTGTACCGCATCATACTTTAATCCCTTCCATACCCCAGGCTCGAAAAGTGGCTCATCCCCTTCCAGAGGCGAACGCACCCACCCTAATTTATTGCTGATCAAAACACGGTCGGAGGCAATATCGAGGCTACGGAGACTTTCGCCAAGCGCTTCCAAGGCCAGTCCTGCGCCGTATTTTCCTGCAGAATCAAACACAGTAAGCGGAGGAGTATGAGAAAGGTTCTCTTCTACAATCCGCAGCTTGGTTTGGGAATCGAGTTGGGTATAAAGATTCCCCAATGCACTGGTACCAAATGTAATAGGCGGCACCATCAAACCCGTATCACCCAAAGGACGAAGCATCATGTTCTAAGCATTTTATTTTGAAAAAGCTTTAAGATAAATAAAACCGGGAATAAAAGATAGAAAGCCCGACACCGGATGAGGTCTAAAGTTACTTCTCTTGTCTCTTTGTACCCCACCTGATCCTTAATTCTAAAACTTAATTACTTCCCTCTTCCTATTCCTCCCCTTCCACAAAAGCGCCAAGCATGGAATATCGTTGGTACAAGCTGTTATAGATAGCTGTATTTTCAGCGATAGGCTCATAGACCTCGTCGAATCCCACACCCATCTTCGCAATCGCAGTTGGGATATCGGCGTATATCCCCGAGGCCACTGCCGCGTACATGGCAGATCCCAAGGCGGGAGCCTGCTCTGAGGCAGAGACCTTGATCGGCATATTTAGCACATCAGCCATGGTCTGCATCACCAGCGTAGATTTCTTGGCCACCCCTCCCATGGCAATGACGGCATCTATGACCACCCCTTCTTCCCTGAACCTATCCACAATTTTTTTGGAGCCAAAACAAAGTGAATCTACCAAGGCTTTAAAAACTCTGGCGGCATCTGTGCCTGGGGTCAAGCCCATAATAGCACCTTTTAAAGCCTGGTTGGCATCGGGTGTCCTTCTTCCGTTAATCCAATCCAAAGCGACGGGGGCAGTTTCCGCTATCGGAATAAGCGAAGCCTTCTGAGACAAATGGGACAATATCCCCTCTTTAAGCTCTTCCGCCAACTTTTCTTTCAATTTTTCCTCGAGCAAAGCGCTCTCCTTTATTAGGGATACTGCCGGCTCGGTAATCAAATCTCTAAACCAGGCCAAAACATCACCAAAGCCCGATTGGCCAGCCTCAAGTCCGATCGTGCCCGGAATAACGGAACCATCCACCTGTCCACAAATCCCTTTAACCAACTTGTCTCCGATCTCCTCGTAGGAAGCCACCATGATATCGCAGGTAGATGTCCCCATCACTTTGACCAAGGTATTGTCGGTGATCTCCCCTCCTATGGCTCCGGCATGGGCATCCAATGTTCCCACAGCCACAACGGTGTCGGGGTTCAATCCAAGTTTTGTTGCCCATTCTTGGCTCAGCGTACCTGCGGGGAGATCAGATGTATAGGTGTCAGTAAAAAGTGTGTCTCTCAAATCGGCGAGCCGAGGATCCAATAAAGCTAAAAATTCTTCTGAAGGTAAACCATTCCAATTCGGGTGCCACAAGGCCTTATGTCCCGCCACACAACGGCTTCTTTTAAAATCACTCGGATTTTGTCCTCCGGTCAACTCATAGGTAATGACATCGCAATGTTCCATCCAGGAAAATGCCGCCTGCGCCACTTCTTCATCTTCACGAATAACGTGAAGGATTTTGGCCCAAAACCATTCTGAAGAATAAATCCCCCCTTCGAATTGTGTATAGTCTACCCCACCCCAATTTCTGGCCACCTCATTGATCTCTTCGGCCTCCTTAATTGCGGTATGGTCTTTCCACAAGATCAACATGGCATTGGGATTTTCGGCAAATTCAGGACGGAGTGCCAAAGGTTTGCCCTGCTGGTCTACTGCCATAGGGGAAGAGCCTGTAGTATCCACACCTATCGCCTTGATTTGGCTGGGAGAGAGACCGGATTCCGCAACCACTCCTTTAATGGTGGCTTCCAATCCTTCGAGGTGGTCTTTAGGATGCTGTCTAAACTGGTTGTTGATAGGGGTGCAATATTTGCCCTCCTTCCATCTGGGGTACCAATACACTTTAGAAGCAATGGTATCTCCGTTGGAGGCACTGACGAGGATGGCCCTCACCGAGTCGGTGCCAAAATCGACACCGATCACAAAATCTTGATCCTTCACTATTATAATGGGTTTAGTATCTTTAGTAAATGCAATCGCCGCATCCACCATATGGCGAGTCTTCACCATGAATGCTTCATCCTCCACTCGCCGGCATGAACTATACTCCAACACAACCTCAACAGGCCATCTAAAGAACGGGGTTCAGATACAGGCGGCTCCGATCTTGTTTTTTACCGGAAATCTCACAGATATTGATCCCTATCGTAGGTTTCTATGTGCCTGTGCTTTTTGGTCTCGTAGATGTCGGCAATGGTTATAAGAATTCCTGTTTCCTCTACTGCGCCAAATTCATTATTCATGGCGGTTCCAAAAGTTTTCATGGAAGGGGAAAGGTTCATATAGGTATTGATCAGCGGCGGGATATTTTCTCCCAAAGCCCTGACCTTCGAATTCAATACTTTATATCCTTCTTTATATTCTAGCCCTTTAAACAGCTCATCATACCCTTCAACACTGCCTTTGTATCCAAGACTATGGATGGGCGTTACCAGATTTTCATTGTCCGGAAAATAAAAATTCATGAAATAAAGAAGAAGATCCCTGGCTTCCGCATTATAATGGGGATACATGGTCACCTTGCCAAACAAATATTTCACATCAGGATTTAGAACGACCATAGCCCCCAGTCCGTCCCAAAGGTTGTCCAGGGAAAACAAACCCTTTCGGTTGTTCTTTCCCGGCTGGTATTTGGGCTGCACAAAGGAGCGACCTAATTCAATGGTAGAAGGAAGGTAGTCCGCTTTAAATTTCTCTGAAAACCTGAACAGGTGGGCAGTGGAAAGATTTATTTCGCCATGTTGGTTGATCCCCGCATCTTTACAGTGGATCAGCCGGTATCCTGCTATGATCTCCTCCTCTTGGGGATTCCAGGTAATCAATTGATCATAACTGTGCTCGCAGGTATCGTTTTCATCAATATCCAAAGGCAACCCTGTTCCTCCTCCCGCCTCTCTAAAAGTCAACTCCCTTAATCTACCAATTTCCTGCATCACATGGGGGGAATTGTGGTGATTGATCAAATAAATCTGATTTCCGCCATTATTGACGTGACGAACAAACCTCTCCGGGGTCAATTCCTTCCTTAAAATATCTTTATCTACGGGGGCTATTAATTCCTGCATATCACTTATTGTTTGCTGGCCATTGCATAAACTTCCTGCTTTACCTTCTCGGCCCAGTACTTGTCACTCTTGGAAGGGTCAAAATAATTGTAAGAAATAGGCTTTCCAATACGGATGGTAACTTTTTTACCTTTTTGTGCAAACATTTCATCCGCAAGATAAAACATCTCTATATTGGCGTTGATGCCGATCGATTTCCTCAGCTTGGCAAGGTTATAAAAAAAATTCGAGTTTTTGCCTTCAATATATACAGGAATGACATTTTTTTTATGTTTTCTGGCTTTGCTGATAAAGCTTTTCTTCCATTCTAGATCTTTTACCCCCTCCTTCTGCTTTCTCGAAACCAAACCAGCGGGGAATACCAGCACCGCAACCGCATCAGCATAGGTCTCCTCGATGATAGCTGTACCCGCTCTACCATGGCTACCATGCTTGTTTACCGGAACAAAAAGGCCTTCAAAATTCTTGATATTCGAAAGCAGGTCATTCACAAGAAATTTGATATCCTTACGGTATTTGCCCAAAGCATGCATAAAGGCGATGCCGTCAAGTCCACCCAAAGGGTGATTGGCTGCAAATATCACCGACTCGTCTAGAGGAATATTCTCCTGTCCATCTAAAGCCACTTCCACACCAAAATCTTCTATCAAGGCATCCACAAAATCCAAACCCTGAAGATGGTTGTTTCTGGCCATGATTCCATTAATATCGTCTTCATGGGCGATGCGGGTGATATAACGCAGCAATAACCCTGGCATCCATTTTAACAAGGCAGGATTTTTCTCCTCAATGACTTTCCTTATGTCTATAAATTTTTCTTTCTCGTTCAATGTCTGTTTCGGTCTGAATTATGTGCCCGGTCAAGGTCTTGATTATCAATTCAATGAAAATAAAACAAGCCCCAACGAGCCATTCCTCAATATTCCTTGGATTTTTGATTGGCTAAAAATACAAAAAAATAACGGATGAAAAGGAAATTGATGGATTTCGAAAATTATCCACCGCGATCTCCAAAAGTAGCATCATCCTTGTCCATTTATTGGGTGGACAAAGAACAAGTTGAAATGAACCTTGCCATAACAGGAGCTACTTCTGGTATAGGAAAAGAGACGGTAAAAGCCCTTGCTCCGAAATTCCGTGAAATATTTCTTCTCGCCAGAAACAAAAAGAAAGCAAAAAAGCTAATAGAAGATATTGGCGCTGTGGCTCCTTCTTCCCGGTGTCATCTGATTTATTGTGATCTAATGGATTTGAAAACCGTCGCAGCTGCTGCTGAACAAATCAAAATTCAAGTGGACCATCTGGATGTCCTGATCAATAATGCGGGTGGGGTAAGCAAAAATAGAAAACTGACCCAAGATGGATTGGAGGCTTCCTTTTCGCTTAATCATTTGGGGCATTTTTTGCTGACCCGACTGCTGCTCCCCTTGTTGCTGGCAGGCTCCGGTGCACGGATAATCAATGTGAGTTCAGAAGCACATAAACTTGCCAAACCCGATTTCGGAGATCTACAATGCGAACACTCTTATAATCCGCTGAGGGTTTATGCTAATGTCAAGCTTTTCAACATCCTTTTCACCCGTTCGCTTGCCGAGAGATACGGAGAAAAAGGTATATGTGCCTTTGCCTTACATCCAGGAATGGTCCGGACCAGCTTTGGCAGTGGCTTCACAGGCATTGTCAAATTAGGTATGAAGATGATTAAACCCTTACTGAGCAGTCCCAAGAAAGGAGCCAGGACAAGTGTTTTTTTGGCCACCGACCCTGAAGTAATCCAGCATAACGGAGCTTATTACAAGATACTGAAGATTTCTAAAGCAGCCAAAGCGGCAAATTCCAAAGACCTTAGGGAGAAATTGTGGAGTGCCAGCGAAGCATTGATCCAGAAATGGCTTTGAATACAATTTTCATTGTCCTTCATGCCTGTTTGTCGTAATTTGTAGTCAGTAAGCTTCACCATCAATAGGCTATTTATGTTGAATTATATTATATGGGATGTCAATCCCCAAATATTTACCATCCATTTCTTTGAAAAGGATTTTCCATTAGGCTGGTACGGTTTGTTATTCGCTGTCGGTTTTTTCTTAGGGCAACAACTCCTTTTGTATATTTACCGCAAAGAAGGCAAGCCCAGCTCTGATATCGATCACCTTACCATTTATGTTGTGATTGCTACTATTGTTGGGGCCCGATTGGGTCATTACCTATTTTATGAATGGGGCTTGCTGATGGAAGATCCTAAAGGTTGGTTCCTCCAGATGGTAATTCCTCCATATAGCGGTCTGGCCAGTCACGGAGGCGCAATCGGAATTTTAACAGCCTTGTACCTTTACAGTAAGAGGAAAGTGGATCAAAGTTTTCTTTGGGTATTGGACAGAGTTGTCATTCCTGTTTCATTGGGAGGAGCATTCATACGCATGGGAAACTTGATGAATTCAGAAATTTATGGAAAACCAACGGATGCTTCATGGGCGTTCGTTTTTGTACAGGAGACAGATCCGGAGTTGCTTCCCCTTGTTCCCCGACATCCCACCCAGATATATGAAGCCTTTTATTGTATTTTCCTTCTTTTCATCACCTATACCTTATGGAAAAACAAGCGTACAATCCTTCCTGATGGATTTATTGGGGGAATATTTATTATACTCCTTTTCGCTTTCCGGTTTTTGGTCGAATTCCTAAAAAACAATCAAATGAATTTTGAAGACGTAATGGTTTTAAACATGGGCCAGATTCTAAGTATTCCCGCAGCATTAGTCGGCGTATTGATATTGGCCTACGCTTATAGCAGTAAACCAAAGGTCCATCTATAGATACATCAGCAAGACGTTGTCAGTAATTCTTTAATCTATGCGTAGTGGTTCATTATACGCTGCTTAACGTCATTGCACATCAATGACCGGCTTCTTTGCCCTTCCAGAAAAATAAGCGGCATTCGCTGTCGTTTTAATAGAAATTCCCTAAATTTCAAGCTATGATTTGGGCTTATCCTAACAACAACTTCTTCTTTCTATTGACAGTAGTATTTATACTGCTGTATTTCATCTATTTGTTCCGGTTTTGGAGAATAAACCGTAAGCTAAAGGTAAAGAAATCCCGAATTCTCATTAAACTGGGATTACGTACCCTCTATTTTGGATTGTTTTTGGTCGCTATGGCCGGCCCTTCCATCGGAAGCGCCATGAAGGAGATCAAACAGGAAGGAAAAGATATCTTTATCGCTATTGACCTTTCCCAATCCATGAATGCCCAGGACATCGGCCCCAGCCGGATCCAGCGGGTTAAATTTGAACTTCAAAACCTGATCAAAAATTTCAGTTCCGACCGTATTGGCTTAATCATCTTTTCTTCCGAAGCATTTATCCAATGTCCCCTGACCTTTGACCAAAATGTCCTTCAGCTTCATTTGGACGGGCTGAACACAGGACTGGTTCCCAACCAGGGTACCGACATTGCTGCCCCGCTGAATCTGGCATTGAAGAAATTCCAAAATGATGAAAGTCAGGAACCGAAATCCAAATCCATAATTCTTATCAGTGACGGAGAAGACTTTGGCGATGATTTGCCGAATATCTTAGACCAGATCAATGAGGCCAATATCAAAATTTTCACGGTCGGTATAGGGACAAATAAAGGATCCACTATCCCGTCAGGGAAAGGCATTACCATGGATCCCAAAACGGGGGCCCCGGCTATCACAAAATTGGAGACCGGTAACCTTAAACGTATTGCCTCGCAAACTGATGGAGTCTATTTTGAGTTAAGCGATGAAATCCAGGAAATACCCCAGCTTGTTGCCGCCATCGAAAAACTGGAAGGCGCCGTCACGGGCACCCGGATGGTGGAAGCTTCTGCCAACAAATATTTTTATTTTCTTCTGGTGGCATTCGGATTGGCTTTGCTGGACATGGTATTGCCTCTACGTACCCTATCCATAGGATAAACAAGAACGATAAAAACAAAAGACCATGATGCTTTTCGCAAGGATGCTGTTCTCCATTTTGTTGCTCTTACCTAGCTCATGGGGGCTGATTGGGGAGAGAAACAAGGCCATTGAGCAGGCTGAGAGATATTATGCCGAGACGGAATTTGAAGACGCCGTACGGCAACACCTGTTGCTTATTAGTGACTACCAGCTGAACACGGAGGAAGTCAGATTTAATCTGGCACTTAGTTACCAAAATAACGGGCAGGAAGCAGATGCCGAGAAAACCTATGCGGCTATCATCCCCTCTTCCCACCAACCCTTGTCTTCCTTTTCAGCCAATCAAGTAGGGGTTTTGCAGGGGCGGGAGGAAAAATACCAAGAAGCACTGGCATCCTTTAAAACGGCATTGTTAAAAAATCCTCAAAATGAATATGCCCGCTACAATTATGAGTTGCTCAGCCGTTGGTTGGAGAATAGGGACGAGAATAAGGACGAGGACAAGTCGGATAAGGAGGATCAAATGCAGCCTTCCAATTACGCCAAGCGCATGAAAGCCGAAGCGGATGCTTTGGTGGACCAGTTTCAATTCAACCAGGCGCTGGATGTAATGAACAAGGCTTTGGAAATCGATGAAACTGTTTCTTACTATGAGGAGTTTATTAAGAACTTGAGTGAAATCAAAGAAATTGATGAAAATTAAAAAAACAGCCACGCTCCTTGTTGTCCTTTTTGTTGTGCTCGCTACTTGCCCGGCGAAGGCGCAATCAGTGGGGGATTACTTCAACAGAGCCGCCCGCCAATACGTGAATAGTGATATTCCAGGTACTGGGCAGATACTTGCCGAGGGATTGGAAAAATTCCCCAACGATCCAAAACTCATGGCCCTCAATGAAAAATTAAAAAAGGATCAGGAAGAACAACAAAAGGATCAACAAAACCAAGATCAACAGAACGAGCAAAACCAGCAGGATCAGCAGGAACAGGATAGCGAACAGGATAGCGAACAGAAAAAGGACGGCGAGGGGGAAGAGCAGACCAATGAGGATGGCGCTGAAGAGTCCGAGGAAAACCAGGAAAAGAGCGGGGAGAAATTCAATCAGGAGCAACCTTCTGACGAACCCAGCGAATTGGAAAGCGACTTGAGCGAAAGAGAAAAAGCGATGGAAGAGATGAAGCAAAAGCTTCAGGAGATGAACATCACCCCGGAGCAGGCCGCCCAGATTCTGGATGCCATGAACAATGCTGAACTAAGATACATCCAACAGAACAAGAAAAAGCCCACCAAAAGACCTGACAAATCCTTACCGGATTGGTAAACATCTAATCTTCTTTTTTTACTTACGGAAAATATGGAAGAAGTATATATTATTTCAGCAGCGAGGACGCCTCTGGGAAGTTATGGAGGAAGTTTGGCGAGCTTAAGTGCCGTTGAACTCGGGAGCCTTGCCATGAAGGAGGCGGTAAAAAAAGCAGGCATAGATCCAAAGGAAATCCAGGAAGTCCTCATGGGCAACGTACTATCGGCCAATCTTGGGCAAGCGCCTGCAAGACAAGCCGCGTTGGGTGCCGGCATCCCTTCTTCCGTGCCTTGTACCACTATCAATAAAGTCTGTGCCTCCGGAATGAAAGCCGTCATGTTTGGCGCCCAATCCATCATGACAGGGCAGCAGGAGGTAATTGTTGCCGGAGGTATGGAGAGCATGTCCAACGTACCTTATTATATTCCGAAAGCCCGATTTGGTTACAAGTATGGAAATGCCGAATTGATTGACGGCTTGGCAAAAGATGGTCTTCACGAAGTTTACTACAATTTCCCTATGGGAAACTGCGCTGAAAACACGGCAAAAGAAATGGGCATTTCCCGGGAGGAACAGGACAATTACGCTATCCAATCCTACCGAAGGGCTGCTGAGGCCTGGAAAAAAGGCATGTTCAAGGAAGAAGTTGTCCCTGTGGAGATCAAGGATAAGAAGGGTTTTTATCTTATTGAGGAAGATGAGGAGTTTCGAAAAGTAAATTTTGAAAAAATACCTTCGCTAAGACCGGTTTTTCAGCAGGACGGTACCGTGACAGCGGCCAACGCTTCCACCATGAATGATGGTGCGGCAGCCTTGTTGTTGATGAGCAAGAGCAAAGCCTTGGCCCTCGGCATAACACCTATCGCGAAGATCAGGGGCTTTGCAGATGTGGCTCAGGATCCGATATGGTTTACGACCTCCCCGTCCTTGGCAATTCCCAAAGCCCTCCGATCCGCTGGACTTGCTGCCGACAACATCGATTTTTATGAAGTCAACGAAGCCTTTGCGGCTGTAGCCATCGCCAACCAACGGGAACTGGGATTGTCCATGGATCGACTCAATGTGTATGGGGGAGCTGTGGCTTTAGGACATCCCCTAGGCTGCTCCGGTGCCCGCATTATAGCCACTTTAAACAGTATCCTATCTAACGAAGGTGGTAAGTATGGTGTGGCCGCTATTTGTAACGGAGGCGGCGGAGCTTCTGCTATTGTTATTGAAAAAACATGAATAAAACGAGTCTTGTTCTTCTTCTGTATCTTAGTAGCGGCTACCTGTTTGCCCAAAATACCGACACCACTTTTTACGATGAGGAAAAGACAGTCATCAAGGAAATATTTACTTCGGTGAGCGGAGCTCCCCACGGGGATTATGCGCGATATTATCCGGAAGAGGGTTTAGCGGAACGGGGTAACTTCATATCAGGAAAGAGACAAGGGCTTTTTGTTACTTTTTTTCCGAATTCTAAAGACACCTTAAGGAGCGTGAACTTCATCGACGGGCTCAAATCCGGTACCGCGACTACCTATTATCCCAATGGGAATATTTCCCAAGAAGCCCATTTTCATGAAGACCAGCTCCAAGGAGAGGTGAGAACCTATTTCGAAAATGGAGGACTTCAGACGCAAGCGTTCTTTTTGGACAATACCCCGCATGGCATAAGAAAAAGCTACTATGAAAACGGCCAAATCCTGGAAACAGCGGAGTTGGCGCATGGCGCATTAGAAGGAGAATCCATACGGTACGACGAACAGGGAAACAAAACGTCGGTATCGGTCTACAAGAATGGGAATTTGTCCGGAACCTTTTATACTTTCTATCCTGACGGCCAACTGGAAAGCGAAGTCCATTATAAAGACGGTGTAAGAAATGGCTCCTACCATGTTTACTTTCAAAACCAACAAATAGAGGAGGAAGGGAGTTACAGACAAGGCCACCCCCACGGCACCTTTACTACTTACCACAGCAATGGGAATACCGCCTCCGTCACCAAATTCAGTAGAGGCAAGATACAAGGTGAGGCAATTACTTATTACCCTTCCGGAAGAAAATCCCGCGTCATCAGATATGACAAGGCTGGAGTCCCTTTACTGGAGGAGGAATATCATGAAAACGGGCAGCTAAGAAAGACCGTCTCCTTCGTGAACGGCCAGGAAAATGGACCGGCTACCTTGTTTCATGAAAATGGAGAGATTCTTGAAATTATCCCCTACAATAAAGGAAAAATATCCGGCACCTATCGACGTTTTGATGAAAAGGGTCAGGTGGTGCTGGAAAGGATCTTCGAGAACGGCCGGGAAGTGCTCCAAGAAATCGACAGTAAAAATAAGATTTTTTAGCATATCATCCCTCTTGTTCCTATTTTTGCTTACCAACAAAAAACCTATGAGCACTGCAATTAAAGAAACCAATTTCCAATTTCCCGGTCAATCAGGATTTTATCGGGGAAAAGTCCGGGATGTTTATTCTTTTGAAGATAAAATTGCCATGGTTGCCACGGATAGGATTTCGGCTTTTGACGTGGTCCTGCCCCACCCTATCCCTTATAAAGGACAAATTCTGAATCAAATTGCTGCCGCCTTTTTGAAGGCCACCGAGGATATTGTACCGAACTGGGTGACGGCTACGCCCCATCCCAACGTGACGATTGGCAAGAAATGCGAGCCTTTTAAAGTGGAGATGGTAATCAGGGGATACCTGACAGGTCATGCCTGGAGAGAATACAAATCCGGTAAACGGGAGATATGTGGAGTGCATTTGCCGGATGGATTAAAGGAAAATGAGAAACTTGCCAGTCCCATTATTACTCCCACCACTAAGGCAGATGAAGGACATGATGAGGATATTACCAAGGGAGAAATTCTCGAAAAAAACATCGTGGGTTTTGATGATTATGCCCTGTTGGAAAAATACACCCTCGAATTGTTCGATCGCGGCACGGAATTGGCCAAGGAAAAAGGATTGATTTTGGTGGATACGAAGTATGAGTTCGGAAAATACAGGGGAGAGATTTTGTTGATCGACGAAATCCACACGCCCGATTCGTCCAGGTATTTCTACGCGGAGGGCTACGCCCAAAGGCAGCTTGACGGAGAGGCCCAGAAACAACTTTCCAAGGAATTTGTACGACAATGGCTCATTAGCAATGGTTTCCAGGGTAAAGAAGGCCAACAAATCCCTACCATGACGGAAGAAGTCATCAATGGCATTTCAGAAAGGTACATCGAACTTTACGAAAAAATCACCGGAAATGCTTTCGAGAGAACGGACCAAGGGGATGCCATGGAGCAGATTAAAAAGTCCATAGAGGAGAATATTGGATAATCCACTCCCGGGGCTTGTTAACTATTTTGAAACCAGCCGATAGAGAGTCAAAAGTCCCTAGCGGAGGCTGGCTTAAACAGAAAAAAACAAATAAAAATGAAATACTCAGTAGATAAGAAAGAGCAATATGTGATTTTCACGTTGCAGGAGGAGAAACTGGATTCATCGCTGTCGCCGGATCTCAAGTCTGAATTGTTGACCGTACACGCAGAGGGATATAGGAATCTTATTATGGACATGAGCCAGGTGAAGTATACCGATTCAAGCGGCTTAAGCGCTCTATTGGTAGGAAATAGGGCCTTTAGTGAAAACGGGGGGATTTTTGTTATTTCTTCTCCTCAGGAACATGTCAATAAGTTGATAAAGATATCGATGCTAGATAAAGTCTTAAATGTGGTGGATTCTCATGAAGCCGCAGCGGAAGCTATTTTTATCCACGAAATTGAAAGCGAGGAGAAGGAAGAAGAAAATTAGGCCGAGACTTTAAAGTAACGATAAAAAACAAACTTGGACTTTAAGGTAACGATTTTAGGATCCAGCGCAGCTTCACCGGCTTATGGACGAAACCAGACTTGTCAGGTGGTATCCTTGGGCAACAGTTACTTCTTGGTAGACTGTGGTGAGTCTGCGCAGGTTCAGTTGAAAAAACATAGAATAAGATTCTCTAAAATAGACTTTATCTTTATATCGCATCTGCATGGAGATCATTACCTGGGACTGATGGGTTTGATCTCCACCATGCACTTGGCAAGACGGGATAAACTGCTTACCATTTTTGGACCTACAGGATTGGATGAGATCATCACCATCCAGCTAAAATACAGCCACCTTAAGCTGAATTATCCCATTAAGTTTGTCCCAACAGAACATGACGGCAAGAATCTATTACTGGATCAGACGTATGTTAAAGTGTTTAGCTTCCCCCTCAAACACAGGATTCCCTGTACCGGCTTCTCGTTTGAGGAAAAACCAAGACTTAGGAATCTCGTCAAAGAAAAGGTTCATTTTGCCAAGCTAGGCATAGAAGCCATTCTGACTTTAAGGAACGGCTTGGATTACCTGGATGAAAATGGCGAGGTAAAATATAGTGCCAAGGAGTACACCCATCCCCCTGCCCCACTCCGGAAATATGCTTTTTGTTCTGACACGGTCTATGATGAAGAAATAATACCTTATATTAGGGAAACCACCTTACTTTATCATGAGTCCACTTTTATGAACGTAGACGAAATACGTGCGAAAGAAACCTGTCATAGCACCGGAGCCCAGGCGGCAGCAATAGCCAAATCAGCCGACGTAAAAAAACTTCTTTTAGGACATTATTCCTCCCGATATGGAGATTTAGACCCTCTTCTTCAAGAAGCACAGGACATCTTTGGGCCTACCGTTCTTAGCGAAGAGGGGAATACCTACTGGGTTGAATAATGGAAACAAGTGAATTAAAATACCAATCTAAGAAGACCAACCTATTTATCATTCTGTGTGGTATTTTTCTTACCAATGCCGTTCTAGCCGAACTTATTGGGGTCAAGATATTTTCCGCAGAGCAGTCCTTTGGCTTGGAACCGGTGGGCTGGACTTTTTTTGGTTTTGTAGTCGATTTTAATTTAACTGCCGGAGCGGCTATCTGGCCCTTTGTTTTTATTACCACCGATATCATCAATGAGTACTTCGGAAAAGCGGGGGTGAAAAAGATCAGTTACATCACCGCCTTGTTTATTGCCTATGTATTCATCATCATCACGGTGGTCACCGCTTTACCCCCTGCCCAATTTTGGCTGGATGTGAATGCCACAGATGCAATGGGCAACGCCTTCAATATAGACTATGCCTTCAATACCATTTTCCGACAGGGCTTGGGAATTATTATCGGTTCCTTAGTAGCTTTTTTGTTGGGACAACTGATTGATGTGTATGTATTCCAAAAACTGCGCAAAATGACTGGGGCCAAGATGATCTGGATCCGGGCCACAGGATCTACCCTCGTGTCACAATTTATAGATTCCTTTGTGGTGCTGGGAATTGCTTTTTATGTCTTTGGAAACTGGTCTTTAGAACAGATCATGGCAGTCGGCGTCATCAACTACATCTACAAATTTGGGGTTTCTATCTTGTTAACCCCCCTACTTTACGTGGGACATGGATTGATTGACAGATATTTAGGGGTAGAATTTGCTGAAAGAATGACTAAAGAAGCAGCCAAGGACAGCTCATTTTTTTAACTTAGGAAGCGAAGGTGGTGCTTTTGACAATTTGATAGGCGGATTGCCACAGATCATCGGATTCACAGAATATTTCTGCCGATGCTTTACTGGTTCTACTGCCCCTTGGTCGATCAACCGCAGTGGGCATTGACCCTTATTCCCACCGGGCCGTGCATTTTTCTTCAAACTGGTTTTCAGTAATTTTACCAGTGAACATCACCCCCAGGTCCGTAACCCAATTATTCCGTGGCTAAACAAATAAATGGCCACAGAAGTATGTAGCCCTGATAAAATCAGGAGATGCCAATAAATCGTAGGGCTAACGGCAACATGTCTTTTCCGGATCAGGTTGATGAGCGACCAGACCGACGCAAATGAAAATCCTAGGGTTGCAAACATGATCCAAACCGAAATTGGATTCACCGTGCCCAGAAGTTGAAGGGTATTTGAGGAAAGGAAGAATCCAGCAACTATTATCGTTACTAAACAAACACTTGCCAGATAGGGAAATAATCCCATGTCAATACGACTCGTTCCAAATTTCCTCCCACGCATATGCGCAATAAAATAATAGCTGCCGATGAATAAAGATACCGCGGTATATACTACCCAAATAAGCCCAAACCCAAATTGGCCGTAGGCAAGAATTGGCGATATGGGCTCAAGGACCAGGGTCCCTTCGTGGACCACGGCTCCTGCCAAGGGATCCGATACGTGTACTAAACCTATCCTTCCGGTGGCCGGAGAAGTAAAGGTACTTTTGGTATGAGGAACATATTGCTGCCCTACCCCACCTAAGAAGTTTCTAGTGACTAGGTGCCCATTTCTTTGCACTTGTATATTCCTCACATGCATTATCCGCTCAATAAAGTAATTCCTCTGCAATCGCGGGTTGATGGGCACGTAGTACCCTGCAATGTCTGGATTGGCCACAACAGCGCTTTCTATACTTTCCAATGGCTCCGCAACCAAGTCAGCCGTCTGAAAATCACGGATCAATTGCGAAATCTGTTGAAGTGCATGGCCGTTCCCCGAGTTGATCATTACCACGTATCCTACCCCATACCCCGGTAAATAGGAGATATCGGCCTGACCTCCCACCACACCACCAAAATGGCTTTGGTAAACAAATGCTTTGTGGGGAGTGGAGTAGTTGGCTAAGCCATAGCCGTATTCCAAGCCCCCCTTCGCTCCTGAAGAGGTGGTTGGCGTTTCCATCCTTTTTAAAGAGGTCTCGCTGATCAGGGTCAAACTATCCACTCTCCCGCGGTTGATAAAGAACCGCAACATTTTGGACATATCTTTGGGTGAAGCATTGATTGATCCGGAAGGACGCACAGCAACGTGCCAATAGTTCTGGGGCTTTTCATCGTGGTAAAGAACAGCTCCCAACTCCTGATATTTTTTCGACTTGAAAAAAGTCATAGCCTCCATACCCATTGGATCAAAAAACTGATCCTGAATATAGTCTTCGAAATTTTTCCCTGTGATCTTTTCCACAATATATGCCGCTACCGATGCTCCCGAATTGCTATAGGACATACGGGTGCCGGGCATCCACCGGGAAGTTCGTGAATGAGGGTGAAAATCCAAAGCCTCCTTGAGTGTAATATCGGGATCATTGAGAGCATATTCTGACATGTGCAAATCATCCCAGCCGGTGGTATGTTCCAACAAGTGGGATACTACAATCGGAGCGGTATCCTCCCAGGGATTATGGAATTCGATTTCCGGTACCAACTCTCTGACCTGATCATCTAGGCTAAGCAATCCTTCTTCCTGTAACTTCAGTACCGCCAAGGACACAAACATTTTGGAAACTGAACCGATGCGGAACAGGGTGTGTTCAGTAGCCTTCGTAGCTTCTTCCAGGTTCGCCATTCCAAGACCTGCCATCCAAATAACACTGTCACCCTCCATCATCACCAATCCAACGGCTGGGGTTTTTGTCTCCAGCAATACCTTTTCGATGGCTGTCTGCAATTGTGGGATCGTGGAACGGGTAGTAGTTGAATCAATCCCCTGTCCAAAAAGGGAAAGAGATTCTAAAAGAAGGAGAGGAACGAAGAATAAGGGATAGGACCTTTTATGTACTTTGGACATACATTGGGAGGGGATTTAAATTAGAACTGTTTCTGAACAGGATCAATACTTTTAAAAACCTTAAGAAAGAACATTGCTCGGTTCTCACCTCACCTAAGTTACAACAATTCAGGTGGTTTCAAAGGTTTTGGTAGGGTTTTAAGCGCAGGATTCGATTGTCAATATTGGATAACCTTCTTGACTAAAAAGGCAGCTCGCTTAAGTTCAATATAAATTACCACCAAAACCCCCTATTCTTGCAGATGATCGATTGCCCTTCCTCCTTGGTTATTCCTTTGATCTGCTTATTTTTGCTATGTTTTTTCATTTCAATAGATTTACATGCAGCTGACCAAGTTGGAGATAAAGGGTTTCAAGAGTTTTGGTGACCGGGTGGTGATCCACTTCGACAAAGGGATAACCGGTATCGTTGGTCCCAATGGCTGCGGAAAATCCAATGTCGTGGATGCCATCCGATGGGTGCTTGGCGAGCAGAAAACAAGGATGCTCCGTTCGGAGAAAATGGACAACATCATCTTCAACGGCACCAAATCCCGAAAACCGGTTAATATGGCGGAGGTATCGCTGACTTTTGAAAACACCAAAAACCTGCTGCCTACCGAATACACCTATGTCACCATCTCCCGTAGATACTACCGCTCGGGGGAAAGCGAATACCTGCTCAACGGCATCACCTGTCGGCTCAAAGACATCAACAACCTCTTTATGGACACAGGTGTCCAGTCGAACAGTTATGCCATCATAGAATTGAAGATGATCGATGAGCTGCTCAACGACAAAAACAACTCCAGAAGGGAGCTGTTTGAAGAGGCAGCGGGAATATCCAAGTTCAAATCCAGGAAAAAAGAAACCCTCAAAAAACTGGAAGATACGGATGCCGATTTAGACAGGGTGGAAGATATTTTATATGAAATAGAGAAGAACCTCAAGTCCCTGGAAAAGCAGGCCCGCCAAACGGCAAGATATTTTGAAATAAAACAGGAATATAAGGCCGCCAGCATAGCCTTGGCAAAAAAGAACGTCACCAAACACACCGACAGCCTGCTGGGTATCAACTTAAAGATCGAACAGGAAAACGACAAAAAACTCCAGCTCAACAGCCGGATGGCGGAAACTGAGGCTTTACTTGAAAAAAACAAAGCAGAACTGATCAACAGGGAAAAACTGCTCAGTTCCCGCCAAAAGTCCCTCAATGAACATGTCAACAAAATCCGCCAATTTGAAAGCGACAAAAAAATAAAAAACGAGCGCCTCCGCTTTTTGGAAGACCGCGCTCAAAAGTTGCGGGAACAGATAGATTTGGACCGCCAAAGCAACGAAAGAGCGGGCTTCAGTATCAAGTCCCTGGAAGCCGAAAAGGAGGTAGCGCAGAAGCTGTTAGCCGAAAAAGAAGCGGTAATCGGATCGCTTAAGAGCGACTATGAGCATCAAAAGCAAGCACATGCGCAGTTGCAGGAAAACCATAAAGTACTCAGCAGGAATCACTCCTCCAAAAAAGACCGGGTGTATCAACTTGCCAAGGATGTGGAGATCCACCAAATCCAGCTGTCCACTTTAAAGCAGGAGCTAGAAAAAACCGCTTCGCAAGACAACAACCAAGAGGAACACCTCTCTGATTTTGAAGAAAAACTCGTGCTCCTTCGGGAAGAATTGGACCATAAGTCAACCGAGCTTACCGCGCTGAAAGCAAAAGAAGAACAACAAAGTCTCCAGATAGAACAGGCCAACCACACCATCGAACTGATCAGAGAGGAAATTACCCAATCCGGCAGAAAGCTGGATGCGAGACAAAACGAATACAACCTCACCAGGTCCATGGTGGACAATTTGGAGGGTTTTCCTGAGGCGATCAAGTTCTTGAAGAAAAACTCGTCCTGGGGCAAGGATACTCCTCTCCTCTCCGATATCCTCACCACAAGCGAAAGATACCGCGTGGCCATTGAAAATTACCTGGAAAACTACATGAACTACTATGTGGTGGACACAGAAGAACAGGCCATAGCTGCTGTGAATTTGCTGAGCGACGCCGCAAGAGGCAAAGCCCACTTTTTTGTGTTAGAACATTTTGAGCGCTTCCAGCCCTCCCACAACAAACTATACCCTCAGGCCATCGCCGCCACCGAGATCGTGGAATACGATCTTAAATACGCCAAGCTGGTTGCCTTCATCCTCGATGATGTCTATGTAGTAGGGCAGGAAATAAACAAAGTACCCACGGATAACAGCGCTATATTTATCACCGAAAGCGGAAAATTTATTAAAAGAAAATTCAGCATTTCCGGTGGCTCTGTAGGCTTGTTTGAAGGAAAAAGGATAGGCCGTGCCAAGAACCTGGAGAAACTAGAAAAGGAGATTAAGGAACTCCAAAAGAAAATCAGCACTACCCGTTCCAATTTGGACACCAAGGTGTCGGACCTGATGAAGCTGAAGGAGGTCTCCTATCGGTCTACCCTGGAAAACCTACGGAATGAGATCAATGAGATCAACCAAGAATACGTCTCTGTTCGCACCAAGAAAGAACAGCTGACCGAAATGCTCTCTTCCAATGCCAACAAGAGGGAAGATATCCTGGACCGTATCGCTGTGCTTGAGGAAGAAATGGTGGAGATCAAAAGCCAGCTGTCTGAAGAGCAGGAAGATTTCAGGAACCTGGAAGAGGAGATGATGGATGTGGATGATCAATTGCGAAAAGAATCGGAAACTTTGTCCATCAAATCCAATCTCTACAACCAGGAAAACATCCAATACCACCAGCAGGTCAATCAGGTGGACCGGTTGGAGCAGGAAATCTCTTTTAAACAAAGTGCCTTTGAGGGCAGTAGGGAAAGGATCAAAAAATCGCAGGAGGAATTGGCGGGTACGGACCATGAAATAAAATCCCTGTTGGGCAACAACGAAGTCAAGGATGATGAATTGATTGAGCTTTACTCCGAGAAAGAAGCCATAGAAACCGGGGTCAACGAATCCGAGAAAGGCTATTATGCCGTGCGGGGAAGCATTGACGAGCTGGAGAAATCCCTCCGGGAAATACAGCGGTCCAAGGAAAATGTAGATGTCCTAATCATGGATCTGCAGCAGTCCCTGAATGAGGTTAGGCTTAAGCTCAACGGCATGAAAGAAAGGCTGAGCGTGGAGTTTGAGATTGATATCGAGCAACTCATGGAGGAAGACCCGGATATCGGGCCCGACTACAGAGAAAAGGATGAAGCCACGATCAGGGAGGAAGTCAACCGGGCAAAGGAAAAGATGGAGAAAATGGGTCCCATCAACCCCATGGCCATGGAAGCTTACGATGAGATCAAAGAAAGACATACTTTTATCACAGAGCAAAGGGATGACCTGATCAAGGCCAAAAACTCTTTGCTAGAAACCATCCAATCTATTGATCAGGTGGCTAAGGAAACTTTCCTTGACGCTTTCGGGAAAATCAAAGAAAACTTCATCAAGGTCTTTAGGTCTTTATTTACTTCTGAGGATGATTGCGATATCAAACTGATGGATCCTGAAAACCCGCTCGAAAGCCCCATCGAGATCATGGCAAAACCTAAAGGAAAAAGGCCCCTATCCATCAACCAACTATCGGGCGGTGAAAAGACGCTAACCGCTACCTCTTTGTTGTTTGCGATCTACCTGCTGAAGCCAGCGCCATTTTGTATTTTTGATGAGGTGGATGCTCCCTTGGATGATGCCAACATTGACAAATTCAACCAGATCATCCAGACTTTTTCCAAAGAGTCCCAGTTCATCATCGTGACCCACAATAAAAGGACAATGGCCAGCACGGATATTATTTATGGGATTACCATGATAGAAGCAGGCGTCTCACGGGTCGTCCCCGTGGATCTTCGGGAGCTGGAGGAATCAGTTTAAGGACGGGTCCTGTTTTATTTTACTACGGATAGACTGGGAGGAAAAAATCAGCAGGTAGATGATGACCAATAATATGACCAATACGGCCATCTCCAATTGGGTCCATATTTCCGAACGGTTTACGGTTCTACCCGATTCTTGGGTGAGCTTCTCCCCCTCAAAAAGCTGTATCGCCGATAAAGCTTTTACATCTTCAAAGGCCTCCTCGAAGCTCCGATTAAAAAATTCGACCCCCGCTAACAGCGTGTCGTTGTCCGCGAGGCCAGGAGAAGAAAACCACAGGTTTTTTTCTACCTTCTGTCTCAACTGGGAAAGATGACTGGCTTCATCCCGGGTAAGGTTGGTGTTTTCAAAATCATCGATGATATCGAGAATGGCGGTGCGGTGGGATTCCACATCTTCTTCTAGCAAATTGCTTTTGAAGTCCGGCTTGTTGATCGCCAATTTCATCAGAAAAAGATGTTCGGTTATTTCAAATATATAACTTTCCACGACCAGGCGATCATCATAGAAGGAAATAAAATCCCTCCCCAATTCGGTGATATTTCGTCTATCAACAATGTTTTTGGCAAACACAAAAAAAACGATGATCGTCAACACCAGTGCGGCCTGCAACTTATACTTAATCGAATAAACCCATTTCATTCGATGAAGATAAGATTTTTAATAAAAAAACCAATCCAATTCCCCGAATTGGATCTATACCGTCAATCGGGAAAGTTTAGCCGCACCACTGTTGATCTCCAATGCCAGATCCGAAATTTTCTTGTTTCTTAACATTTGCTCCAATCGGTCACGGACTATTTTGAAATCGTTATGGATAGGACAAGGGTTCTCCTCAGAGCATTGCTTGAGCCCCAATCCGCAACCTTTGAAAAGCTGGTCTCCATCAATGGCAATGACCAGGTCGATCAAAGTGAGATGCTCCTGTTCCCCATCTACATAAAAGCCCCCATTGGGCCCTTTAGCCGAACTGATTATCCGCTGTTTGGCCAGCGATTGCAGAATCTTGGCAGTAAAAAACTCCGGAGCGTCTATTTCCTTACAGATGTCTTTAATACCCAGTTTTTTTCCGCTGTTGCTTTGGGACCAAATATAAATCACCGCCCTAATACCATATTCACAAGCTTTTGAAAACATCTTCAATTAATTTTTAACCCAAAATTCATCCTCCCAATGCTCCTGTACCTTCTCATGGATCATCTCCATCCTCTCCCGGAATTCCCGCAGGTCATCTTCCGTCAATTCCACCTGTATATAAGGAAAAAGCTTCCTTTCCTCAAAACGGATATGGCTCTCCAAAGAATCTGCAAATTCTTTTAAATCGACATCATCCACTTCCGGACGCTCCGCCATCTGGGCGAAAAGTGCCCGTAGTGATTCATGCTGATCCTCCGCTTCCCTTCTCAACAGATCGTTTTTGGCTAAATAGCTGAACAGAAATTGCTCTTCATGTTGGAAGTGCTTCTCCAGATGTTCATTGACAAAATAAGTCACATATTCCAAAATTCTTTGCCGGCTGATGCTTGCCTTAAAGCCTTGCCGGATCTTCCAGGATAACAACAAGCCAAAATGATGGTCCTGGGAGAGTGGAATCAGGGCAGGATGTCTTTTTAAGGGTTTTGCCATCAGGTTACCATTCTTGGCTTTAAGATGAAACGATGCGGTTAAACACAAAGATAAATAACTTAATCTATAAAAAAGACAACAATGTCTTTAATCACAAGTCTTTATGCCGGAACATGCTGAAGGATATCCCAACAGGAACAATAGCCCAAACGATTAATACCGCAATACTTCCAACTACACCCCACCATTCATTGAAGAACTTGTTGAAGATGGCTCCACTATACCCCATCAAAGCCGCCGCCTCCGTCTGCATCAATACCAGTATTCTTCCTAGATCAACGGGGTTCAGGAATGTGACAAAAAGAACCCCCCTTTCAATAGGATAATCGCTGAAGTTGTACATCAACATTAGAATGATCCCATCGAATATAAGGACAAAATAAATCCAAAACAGCAGGGAAACCCCCATACCCTTGGCCTTGTCCCGTGCCCAAATACCCGCCAGAATAGCCAATGCAATAAAAACCAACGTCAACATCAGCGAAACCAACAACAAAATGGCAGACCCCGCGGAAGGGTGCATCATCAACAAGGGCAGGCCTAATCCAATCAGCAGTGCCAAACCGAAAGAAATTGCCAAGCCCAAATAGATACTCCCCAAAACCGTCTTCCTCTTAAGCGGCTGTGCCAATAACAGCACGATAAACTCGTACATATTGTAATAGTAAATCGTAGAAAAGATGATGGTAACCATCGGCACCAGTAAAAGTACCAGGTTAAGGATACCCAGAAAGGCCTTATCCACCTGACCTTCCAACATGAAAAAGCCAAAACCGGCCAACATCAGAAAAGCCATGTACAGAAGGACGATCCAATTGCGGAGCAAGTCCTGAACGACAAATTTGGTGAGCTTAAACATAAACTTTTTCTTGATTTAAAACCTGTGCGATAATACGGTTGAGTCTGGTTTCAGCGGTTTCAGTTTTTAGCTGTTCTAGGCTGTTGAAGAATTTCACCTCTCCATCCATGAGGTAAGCCACATGGGTCGTAATTTCATCCAAGTCATTGAGGATATGGGAGGTGATTAACACTAATTTGCCCTTTGAGATCTCTAGTCTCAGCTTGTCTTTCAGGATCTCGTTGGATACGGGATCCAAACCGGCTGTGGGTTCATCTAAGATCAAAATCCGGGGAGCGAACAAAAACGCAAGGGCAGCGCTGACCTTTTGTTTCATTCCGCCGGACAGAATGCTCAGTCTCTTGGAAGCCATCTGCTCGATGTCAAACGCCTTGTACAATTCCAGATCGTAGCTATTCGGCTTAACATCCGATCTTATCTCCTTCATCATTCCAAAAAGCTGCCTTACCGTCATGTTATCAGGGAAGCGACTCATCTGGGGCATATACCCTATTTGCTGGCGGTAGTCGCTTTGTCCTCTGATGGAGGTTCCCTCCACCCATATATCGCCTTTCGCTACCACCAAACCAAGTAAAGCCTTGATCAAAGTAGTTTTACCTGATCCATTCGGCCCAATAAGCGCCACACTTTGGCCCCTACCAAATTCCAGATTGACGTTGTTCAAAACCTGATGCCTGCCAAAGGATTTATTCAAATTTTCAATCTTGATCATTTTTTTATTGGCTTTATTAATGGTTTTTTATCTATAAGGTGTTCGGGAATCATTGATGGAAACAACCTTTCGGCTACCTCCAAGCCGTTGACCAGAAAACTATGCAACAACATATTGGCTGCTGGAATCCTGTCGGTCACCAAGGCAAAGAGGTTGACCGGACGGTGGGGTACATCTCCTACCCCATCTTTATCCAGATCATAGCCTTTGTACTGGCCCCAATAATTCCCTTCAAAATGGTTAAGGTTGGACCGGGAATTCGTCAACACCTCAAAGGTGTTTCCGATAAAATTATTGGCGATAATTTCGTTGTCCATACAGTTTCCCTTAATGTCCATCGCCTTGCCATTGGAAATAAAATCGTTATTTTCAATGACTATCCTATTGGCACCCTCGGCATACACCCCTATGGTGTTGCGGATGAAAGTATTATTTAATAAAAGACCGTCGTTTATTTCCTTTAATAATACACCGTATGCGGATCCTCCCCAGTTTTCACTAAACACGTTATTGACCATCTCAATGTGTTTGCTAAACATCACAGCCACTCCAGCACCGTTTTTCTCAAAAGTATTACTTTCGTAGCTGTTGTAATTTGAGAACATAAAATGTAGCCCGTAACGCATGTTGTTTTGACTCAGATTCCCTTTTACCTGGCTTCCATTTACAAATTCCAGATAGATCCCATCCCGGTGGTGGGTCACTTCATTGTTATAGATTTCAAGCCGGTTGCTTTTCCAGGCATGGATGGCATTGCCCGCTCTTACTTCATCTACAGCCTCTCCCTTGACGACGTTGTTTCTGATGATACAGTCAGCCGAATTTTTGATATAAATGCCAAAAAAAGCGTTGATCAAGCGGTTGTCTTCAATTATTGCCCCTTTTACTTCATTTAATTTAATGGCGGCCCTATCTTCTATATAGCTGACGCCAATATTTTTCAGGGTAAAACCGCTGATGAGGACATCATCGGCAAATACCACAAAGATCTCTTCCCCGCCCTCACTGTCAATGATAGGATTATTGACGCCTATAATGGACAAAGGCTTATTGATTTCTATCTTGCTTTCCAGATAAAGTCCTTCATGGACTAAAAGGGTATCGGATTCTCCAGCCAGCGCCACCGCCTGTTTGATTTCCGAAAGCCCGGAGCCCTTCTTGATTTCCCAGGTTTTCGCCTCTCCAATGGTCGTCATTAAAAGAAAGGGAAACACCGACGCTATAATCCGGAGATAAACCATGTTGTCAATGCTTTTTGAATGAGTGAACTTTGATTTGTTGCCAATCCAAGGACTCTAGGCCATCTTCCATAAGAGTACTCTGATGTAGAGCGGCAAGGTTTCCGCCCATGGGGCTCTTATAACGGTCTGAAAATGCAAATTTGAGGTTTGCTACCGGCTTTAATTCACCAGGCTCATCATAGGCAATTGCCAATACATGCGAATAGTCAACCGCACTGTTTTTCTGAAGATAAGGCACCATGCATTCGACCGCATCGAACTTAAAGACTTTTCCTTTGGCAGTTACGAGCTCCGCACCAAATTTGGGATCAGCAATATTCATCCTACAATAGGTACAGTGGTCTTCACCAAAAGCAATGGGCTCAGGCTTGACACTGCAACTGACCATTATAAAAATGCATAAAGCTACAATCCATAAGGGTGTTTTGTTCATTTCCGTATTTTTTAATAAATGATTTTTTTCGATGGCTTAAGCCTTTTTACTGTCGATCCTTTCGCGTTCATATTTCATCTTGAAAAATGCGAGTGCAGCAAAACCTATGGCCAAACCAAGCCCTACCCCACCCCAATGGGGATAAGATTCTACATAGAAATTCAGGAGGTTTTTTCCTCCCAGCAGAGGTGGCTGATAAGTCATCCCCTCTACTTTTATAGGTGCGGTTGGGTCTAGATTATGTCCATAATCATACAGCCAAAGGTAAAAATCGTAGATACCCAATCCCCCCAAGATCGCGAGAAGAACAGTCCAGGAGAGATATCCCCAAGCCTTATTGACAACAACCGATACTGCCCCGAGTCCCCACATGACATAGGCCACCATCGGGAAATACCTCAACTCAGGTATCGCGTCAGGATGGATAGCCTTCATTCCAATGTAATGGTTGAGGATATTGACGTTTTGAAGTATCCATTTATCGGTACCTGATATTTTGTTTATCCAGATATACATTTGGAGTCCTCCCGGAAACTGGGGCGCCTCCAACAATATCTGCCAAAGTGGAAAGGCAAAAACCATCGCAAGACACAGCAATGCGATAATCATCAATATTCTAGGAGAAGGTAAAAATTTCATGGTAGAAGTATTTAAAGATACTGCCACCAAAATATTTGGTGGCAGTATTAAATTTATTTAGCTGCTCTAGCGTCCGCATTGGCTTTAGCCTGTTCTATAAAGGCATTTGCCTGTTCCTGGCTTTCTCGTAAGGCCTCATTAAGTCCCCACTTGATGGGCACATCAGAACCTTTTGGAGAGACCCTGGCATACCCGGACATCTCCTGGTGCAAGGCTGAACAGAAATCAGTACAGTAGAAGGCAAAGACACCGGCTTTTTTGGGTTCCCACAAAAGGGTACGGGTTTGGCCCGGCATAATGAGAAGCTCCGCATTGGTGGCTCCCTGTATGGCAAATCCGTGAGGCATATCCCAATCCTGTTCCATATTGGTGACGTGGAAATAGACCTTATCCCCCACCTGAAACCCTTCTATGTTGTCAGGTGCCAAGTGACTCCTCATGGCTGTCATGTAAACATGAACCTCATCTCCTTTACGCTCCACCCGGGTATTCCCCTCTCCCATCGTGGCATACGGATGGGTATTTTCTTCTATGGGGTAGAATTTTTTGGAATTGGGCATCACCAAATCCGCAGCAATCATCTGGGCATAATGCGGCTCAGCCTTTGTTGGAAAATCAAGGATCATCTTCATCTTATCCCCGGTGATGTCGAACAGCTGTGCCGAGTGCATCATTTCGGGACCCGTGGGAAGGAATCTGTCTTTGGTCATTTTATTCATGGCCACCAGATATTTCCCGTTGGGCTTGCGCGTCTCTCCTCCAGGGATAGTCAGGTGTCCGGGTGAATAATAAACCGGGTGCCTGTCGAGAATCTCTTTGGTTTCCACATCCCATTTCACCACCTCAGAAGAGATGAAGAAAGTTGTATAAGCATTGCCTCTCTCGTCAAATTCTGTATGCAAGGGCCCTAAGCCTGGCTTTTGGACAATCCCATGAAGACCTGCTTCATAATTGATAATAGGAATTCCGTCAAAATCTCCATCAAAGTTCTTTTCCTCTATCGCCTTTTTGATTTGGCTAAAAGAATAAACCGACATGTCCGCGGATAATTTTCCGTTGCCTACCAAATATTCACCAGATGGGTCTACGTCAGCGCCGTGGGGAGATTTGGGGACCGGTATAAAATAGACCATGTCAGGACAATCTTTCGGATTAAGAATTTTGGTAGTTGTCATCTCTGTCGACTCCACAATCCCGGAGGCTTCATTTAGCAGGTTATGGTAATAGGATGTTTTCCTTTCCGTAAATTTACCCGCCGCAAGATATTCTTCCGCTTTCTTCCAGTTGATGATCGCCATCAAGTCCTTATCCATCTGGGATGCATTCACTTCCAAAAGGGAATGCTCCTGTTCTGAATTGTAGGTGGTTAAGAAACTCCATCCATGGGAAGGACCTTTTCCGTTCCTTGCCAAGTCATAGTTGAATCCAGGCATTTCTATCTGAAAAGCCAGCTCCATATGACCATGTTCCTGATCCAGAGAGACGTAATTAATCAACCCTTTAAAATTCTCTTTATAGGTATCGATAGGTACATCCTGCTGTGGAATAGGTACACTGAACCGGGTACCGGACACGAGGTATTCCGAATTCTCCGTGATGAAGGGAGCGCAGTGCAAACCCGCGACATCGGGAATCTCAAGGATTTCAACGGTTTCAAACGTCGTCAAATCAACCCGGGCAATCCTAGGGGTGTTGTTTCCGTTGACAAACAGCCATCTTCCATCGAATTCACCGTTCTGCTGGGAAAGTTCGATGTGGTGGGAATCATCCCAGGGAACAAAGCCATAAGATGTGTTGAACATGGGTTTGGTTTCTTCATTGTAACCGTAGCCATTCTCCGGAAACTGTGAAAAAACGGGTATTTCCTTGAACATCCTACCGGAGGGTATTCCATATACGGTCACCTGACCACTGTATCCTCCCGATAAAAAGGCATAAAACTCATCATATTCCCCTGGTGGCACATAGACTTGTTGTGCGGCATCGCCGTGGACAACCTGATTTGTATTTCGGTTTCCACAGGAAGAGAGAGCCAGCAGTGCGACTGCAATAATTCCTAATCGGTTCGTTGATCGGTTCATAAGATAATTGGTTATAAAGTATTAAGACGCTGCGCCATCTTTTTCGCCCGCTTTCTCCATGTCGTTGTGACGGAAAAACTCCAGGATGCTGCGGGAGTCTCCAATGGACACATTTTGGTTTGGCATTCTTGTAAGACATTCTTCCAGGAGGGCTTGGGCCGCCGGATCCTTGTCAAGCATGACCTCTACGTTGGTAATCATGTTCATGATCCATTCGGGCCTTCTTCGGTTGGTTACTCCCTGGAATCCAGGCCCCACCACCCTTTGGTCTGTCAATTTGTGACAGGCGGAACACTTCATATCATAAATGGATTTCCCCATTTTTACCATGTCTTGGTCAATCTCCTCGTCCAAGTTTACTTCTGTAATCTCACCAACACCCTTCCCTTCGGCAATGGACTGGGGGACTTCGGGTGCTGCTGTCTGGTTTTCTGAAGAGCTGTTGTTGCCTTCGTTGCCTCCTGATCCACAGGAAAACAAGAACATACTGAACAGCGCGATGGGTAATACGGATAGTTTTTTCATAAGGCAACTTCTAGGTTTTGGATTTTTTTAATGAAAAGGTGAAATATCAGTTCTAAGTGGTTATCAGTTGATTCTTTAATTCGACTTTATAATATTTAGCGATACTGACGAGCAGCAAGAAGATCGACAGCGGTAATAATGCCGAAGCCCCAAAGAGCAACTCGTAGAATGCGGGCAGCTGCCCCCATTGAAACCAGTAACATAGGCCTTGAACAAACAACAGCAACTCTGTGAGGACAAACCCGGCAATGAAGGCACCCCGGCCTGCAAAAGCCCAACTGCTGTCATAAACCAGTTTATCCGCTCCCAATATCAAGGCGAATAGCAAACCCGAAACGAAGCCCAGCATCGTCAGGTGGACAAAACCTATCATCAAAGAACGAATGGTAAAGGAAACAACCGCTGCTTCAGGAATGATGACAATGGTTTGTATGGTTACTTTGGCAATCCAAGAGGCCATACCGAATTGATACAGGACCTTGATAGACGGTGACAACTGCTGAAAGAATTGGGGATTGCTATGCAGAATCGTTTTATAAAAATACCCTAGCGCGATTAACTGCGACAGTAATCCCATCCCATTAACCAATAAGGGAATGGCACCACCAAACCCCCAAGCCAATACCAACCCATAGGTGAGGAAGACCGAAAGAAGGAGCATGCAATAAAATTTCTTAAACGTGGCCGTTGAGAGGCCTGAATTCCTTGTAACCACCTCCAACAGCAAGGCCAACACAGCCATCGTAAACCAGCCATAAAATTGGAAATGCAGGAAAAACTGTATGGCCAATTGATACCAAATCGAGCCGGTTCCACCCCAGATCACCAAAGGCCCTAGGCTCCAGATCGCCACCGTAGAAAGTACCATAAGCACCAGTGATGTTTTAATCAATAAAGAAAGCTCAGGCTGAGTCCTGCGGTGATCTCTCCAGACCAAATACACAAAGACATAGCTCTCCAAAATATGTAGCGTGGAAAAAGTTATAGAAACCGCTCCGTAGCCCTGTAGGGGAAAGCTAATCATCATTCCAACCACCGTGAATTGGGTCAACCAAAAAAGCCAGGCATAAACAGGCTTTTTCCACTGTTCTGCCGGTATAAATTGGCTTCCTATTAAAATGTAGAGGGCCAAATACACCCAACCCAACATGGCTACATGGGAATGGCCGTGCATCATGTTTCTATAATCCAACCAATCGGCTCCCCACACAAAAGCTCCCCGAAGTATCAAGCCCATGATGGCCGCGGTCAAAAAATTTAAAAGAGAGAACAGAATCCAACTTTTATTCATTTTCTCAGGGGATTAGCAGTTCCAATATACTGTTTTATTACGGCAAAAACTAAATATGCAACACAAAACATTACACAGCGAGCAAAAAACCACCGGCACAACCTCCTAATCATCTTCATTCGAAATATTGTACCGATGGATATTGACAACCACGTTCAACCTTTATGATATAATTGTCTAAACTTTAATTCGCCCCTCTTGCAACTGCTCTTCATGAAGGATGGCTTTTGGAAACAAAATGTTATTTTCCAGATGGATATGTTTGTGCAAATCTTTTTCAAACTCATCCAACAACGCATAGGTCACCCGGTAGGTATTGCACGCATCAGCTGGAGGATTGTATTTACCAGTCAATGAGGCGATTTTCTCAAAACGTTCTCCTTCATTCTCGTGCTCATCCATCATCATTTTGATCGGGTTCTTTACCGTACCAAAATGGGGTGCATTTAGAACAGCTGTTCCATCTTTCTGTTTCTTAAGCATCTTTCTGATGTAAGGAAAGAGAATCAACTCCTCCTTTTTCATATGTGAAGTCAGTTCCCCGGCTGTTTCATTGAACAATCTATTGATCTCAAACAGCTCAGGATGGACATCCCCATGTACCTTGCAAAGCTTGTTGAGGTACTGCAGCAATAGCGGAATTCTTTCCTCCACGTAGCGGTGATGCTTCTTCTCGATGTAATCAGCCAATAGGTCCAAGGGCCAGAAATTAAAATCCATATTCTCCTCATTGGGCCGATTAAGCACCAACTGAAGCGCATCTCTTACGGCATCCACATCGATTTTCTTCTTCTCGGTTGCCTCCTCCAAAGTTCGGTTTCCCTTGCAGCAGAAGTCGATCCCGAACTTCTCAAAAACTGTGGCAGCGCGATAGTCTTTGGCTACCATCTCCCCTATCGTCATTTCATCTGTAGTTCCCATCATGATTTTCTTTTTTAGATATTAATACCTTTTTACCTTTTATTAGGATGTAGATCATCTTAACTCGTGCACAAAGGTAAAAACAAAATAATAAAAGACAAATTTATCTTTTATTATTTTGTTTGATTTTCTCTTCTTTATGACCTCTCCGATCTACCTGATTTCTCCAATACTTTGAGTCTAAAAACTATTGGCTGAACTGCCTTTTCCGCCAATCCTGTCATGTGGGGAGCAGGTGGATGAGGATTTAATGCCGTACTCGCAGAAAAAGCGGCGAAGCGATCAGATAGTAAGGTGAGGGCATCCGATTTAAAGGGATCTTGACGCAGTTCTTCATATTCTCCCCATACCAGGACAGACCACCAATTGTTGACGTCTTGGATTTCATCCACTTGGAAGCAAACCTTTGGCTGTTGCCGCATCAGGGAGATTTTCAGCCCTTCCCTGGAATGGCCATAGATGTACTGACCATCATAAACATAGCTGAGTGGCACAACATAAAGCTTTTCAGGGCTGCCACAGCCCAGTCTTCCATAGGTCCGACTTCGCAACAAGTGGTCCATTTGGGCGTTGGTTAAGTCTTTGATCATATAGGTAATGGGTATAAAAGTTAACGAGCTATTGGCTTATCGGTAGATTCGTCAGCAGAATTTACGCCCCAGTCCGCAATCAAACAGCGCACGTGTCGGCTATTAACATCCGAACTATTATGGAGCTACTGGATCATTGATTGTATTAAACACTTCTTTAGGTTTTGTTCTTGGCTCCTTCATTATGCCACTTGGTCCTCCCATATGTCACAATTCTCTCTCCAAGAATGCCTTCCCCGCCTCAGAGATCATTTCCCCATTCCACCTGGGCTCAAAAACAAGCTCCACCTCCACATCATAGCCGGGAAAGTTATCCTTCAGTGTTTCCTCCACACTTCCCACAATAGAAGCGCCCATGGGACAGAATGGTGTGGTCAAAGTCATCTCCAAGTAGGCTGTTTTTGTATCGCCATTGATTACAAGGGCGTAGACCAAGCCCAGATCAACGACATTCAGACCGATTTCCGGATCAATAACTTCACGTAAATACTGCAGGGCCTCCTTTTCTGCCTCATTCAAATCCGATACATCTACCATTCCTATTATACTTTATAAAAGATCACCTTTACCACATTCCAGACATAGAGACCGGCGGAAGACGTCATCAGCCCGGCGCTATAAGGTAAAAGAAAATCAATCTTCATCAAAATTCCTAATAAAAAGCCGATATAGCCCAAGAGGTACAGCCACATGCTGCCTTTAAAAATGCGGTGGTCAAAAAGATCCTTGGGATCTGGGTGTCTATGTTTAGCGGATTGGTACCGGTAAACTTTGCTCCAGATGATAAAGGGCAAAGTCTTAAAGGTCATGCCTAAAATTATAACCGTAAGCCAACCAAAAAAAACACAAAACCCATAAGCAATACCCCATTCGGGAAAAGGAGCCGATGTCCCCATGAGGAGGATCAACAAAAAAACCAAGGGAATCAGGAGCATCCCTATGGAAACCAGGGAAAGCTTCATCTGGTCGTCCACTTTCCTCCTGATCCTAAATTGATAGGCTTTGATCAAAAAATAAAAAAACAGAACAATTCCTCCGCCTATTATAGCAACAGCCCCTAAGTGAAAATCTGGTAAATCGGGATTCAGCTCCATGGCCATAAAGGACAATAAACCCAGATTCACCAATACAAAAATCGCCCACAGCAGGTTGTTATTGGTATACTTGGATATAAGAAACAGGGGAACCAATCTTGACCCCACCCCTATTACCAACAACAAGAACCAGCCAACAATACCGGAATGGGCATGGCTAGATAAATAATACAGCGAATCCTGGGGCAACAGATCGACGGTGAAATTAAACAACAGCAACAAGCCCAACAAAGTAGTGACCAGCAACCAACAGGAAGCGGTCAACATGAAGATGGTATGGATATTTTCCGATTTGCTTTTTGCTACACTCCAGGCCAAATTGATAACATATAAAATAACTGCCAAATTGATGGCTATCCCCCCTGCTTGTGCTATCCAACCGAGGGCAAACGTGTAAAAACCATACACCAGAAAGGGAATGCCACATGCAGCCGATACAAAAGAACACTTGGCGAGGAACCTGCTCTGTAGTTTGCTTTCCACCAATACAGGGATCAGCTGATAGCTTGCGCCCAAAATCATCATAGTCCCCCAACCCAAGGCCATCGCATGCGTGATAGCCATTAAATCCGGTTGAAAATGATGTCCCCGAAAGCTTCCAGTGGAAAACACCAACAAGAAACAGGATATCAATAAAAAAACCGCCGCATACAAGTAAAACGGAACGACGACGTCAATAGGCACTTCCTGCACGGGCTTTACGGATGAAGTCTCAGTTGCTTTTGTCATCTTTAAAAATCAATAGTTGAACATGCTGATCCTCAATTTCCCTTATCCGGTACGCAAAACCCCGCTCCCTTAGTTCCGGCAATAAATACAGGGGTATTTTCTTATGTGCTACAAAGAGTGCCTGCCCCCCTGGCAGCCTTTCCAAGGCTTCAAGAATCGCCCACATGGGCTTCGGCATAGGCAAAGCCCTAACATCAATGTTTAACAGGCGGCCTTCAAAACTATCCCAAACATCCTCCCACCCTCGCCTTCCCGCAGGAAAACTTCTGATTCTTTTTGCACATGCGATGCGCTATAAAAATAGGTTATCACAAGATCCGACGCTGCTGTTTCCACGTAAGACGAGAAACCTCTTTTCCCCACCAATGCTATTAAAGGAGTAGGCTCAAAGACATTGATAATTTTCAGTACCTCGCCCCTGGACAATGTGTTCAAAGCCCCGATGATTTGCCCCAAAGGATCTTGACCCGCATCCAATACCGGACGCACATCCAGCATCTTTATCTCTTGTTTGTTTACGTCTAGAAGCCATTGCGGAGGAGCTTTTCGGTCTTGACTTTCCTGCACGGGAGCTTCCCCCACCTCAAAGCCCAGCCCTTTCAACTGGTCAAAGAAGTCCCCTACCCTACATCCACCGATTTTGCTGGCCATCGCAATGGTGGTTCTTCCGGCCAATAGCTTTCTCAGCAGAGGGTTCCTCAGTTTAGCGAACTTCGGAGACAGACCTGCAATACGCTCCAGGACATCCGGATGATGCTTTAACAAGGTAGCTATCTTAGTGTTACCATCAATTTTCATCGCCTCTCGGTCTCCTTTCTTTTTGCAAAAATACTGCGGGAATTAAATTAAGACAAATTTATCTTTTATTTAATTTTAATTCATTCCAGAATCTTTCCCATATTGTTTGTTTATTTTATCCCCGGAAAACAACCGTCCATGAAGATTTTAATCATTGAAGATGAGCCGGACATGCGCAACAGCCTGGTTCAATCCCTAGAAGAGGAGAAGTACCTGGTGGAAACTGCCGGAGATTACGACGCGGCGCTGGAGAAAATCGGGGTGTATGATTATGATTGCATCTTGCTGGACATCTCCCTACCCAATGGGAATGGCTTGGATTTGTTGCGCGAGCTGAAGAAACAAAACAAAGCCGAAGGCGTCATCATTGTGTCGGCAAAGGATTCCTTGGACGATAAGATCAAAGGCCTGGATCTGGGCGCCGACGATTATCTCCCCAAGCCCTTCCATATGGCCGAACTTCATGCCCGGGTGAAGGCGGTCTTCCGGAGAAGAAAACTGGACGGCAACCAACATGTTCAACTGGGCAACCTTAAATTGGACCTCCCCTCAAGGACAGTGACCGTGGATGGATCTGACATGGCACTTAACCGCAAAGAATATGATATCCTCCTGTATCTAATCACCAACAAGGACAGATTGGTACAGAAAACCTCACTGGCAGAACATGTCTGGGGTGATTATATTGATGAGGCGGATAGTTTTGAGTTTATTTATTCCCAGATCAAAAACCTCCGGAAAAAATTGAGGGACACCCAGGCTGACATCGAAATCCAATCCATCTACGGCATCGGGTATAAACTGCACTTGCCATGAAACTGCTCAATTACACCAGCTCATGGTTTTTGCTCGCCTTGTTCCTGATTCTTCTGGTCTGGGCAGGCTCTTTTTATTTTATCATGCTGGATGAGATTTACGACAGCATAGACGACGGCCTAGAAAACCAGAAAACGCTCATTATCCAAAAAGCGACCCAGGATCCCCTTATTCTCAGCCGCGAGCAGTTTGATGAGGGCAATTACCTTATCCGTAAGATCCCCTCCTCCCTGGCCTTATCTTACCAGGACGTCTACAAAGACACCTTAATGTATATGCAAATTGAGGAGGATTATGAACCGGTACGTTTATTAACCACGGCTTTTGGACATCAGGGAGATTATTACGAGCTGCGTATCATCACGTCAATGGTAGAGGAGGATGATCTGATCGAAGACCTGCTGTATTCCCTGCTCGTGCTTTTCCTGGGTTTAACAGCCAGTATGGTCATCCTCAACAATATGTTGCTTAAAAAAATATGGCAACCCTTCTATCTTCTACTGGAACGTCTGCAGAATTTTCGCCTGGATGACCCGCAGCCCTTTAATGCTACAGATTCCAAGATCGAAGAATTCCGGCTGCTGGACAGTTCCCTCCAAAAACTATTGGAAAGAAACGTAGAGACATTTAATGAACAGAAGCAGTTTATAGAAAATGCAGCCCATGAGCTCCAGACTCCCCTAGCCATAAGTCTAAACAAACTGGAACTGATGGTAAACCAACCCCTGGAGGAGGAACAACTCGCCTTAGCGGCTTCCGTGATGGACAATCTGGAGAGATTGATCCGGCTGAATAAGTCTTTGCTGCTGTTATCCAGGATCAACAACCAGCAATTTGCAGGGGAAGAGGAGATTAACCTGAATGCGGTAGTCAAAAAAGCCCTGCATGATTTCTCGGATCAGGCCGATTACAAGCGCATTCACCTTGTATTAGAGGAAAACGGCGCTTGCAAGGCAAATATGAATCCCGACCTCGCCCATATGCTCGTAGTCAACCTGCTCAAAAATGCCATTGTGCACAACCATCCCGAGGGCGAGGTCAAGGTGATCATAGAGGATCAGCTCTTGGAGATCATTAATACGGGGAAACCAGCGGCATTGGACGCCAAGAGAATTTTTGAACGTTTTTACAAACAGGGAAGTAACGGCAGCTCCACGGGCTTGGGACTGGCGATCGCCAAGGCCATCACGGACCTTTACGGGTTTGGAATGAGCTACAGTTTTACTGAAAAACATGTGTTTAGGCTAGCGTTTTACGGCGGCAAAGAGGCCTAAAGGGCCCCGCACCACCCCACATAGGTAAAGCCGTAGCAGAAGCCATCCCCCTCCCCTGACCACCCTCAAAGGCGGAACAACACAGGCTGGGCGGAATAGCAGGGCAACAAAGGCAGTGACCAGCTTCTGTCCCTCTCCGTCAGCGGTCATCTGACACCCCACATATCACCCCGTACTTCGGACTTAAGTTTTTTTAATTCCTGCTTCGAATTCCCAATTCTTTCCCGAATTGCGCCCGAAATTTGGATCATCAAGTAAATTATAAAACAATAAAATCATGAAACTATTAGCCTCCTCAATTGTAGCCTTTAGCCTAATGGGCTGTTCCTTAGTGGACAATGACATACCCGCTTCAAAAGTCCCCTCTGTCGTCAAAAACGCCTTTGAACAACAGTATGCCAATGCGGTGGATATAGAGTGGGAAAAGAAAAAACCCAATTATGAAGTGGATTTTGAAATAACCAATGTGGACTATGCTGTCCTGTACAATCCGGAAGGCCGAATCATCATGACTAAACAGGACATCCCTGAAGCAGAGCTGCCTTCCATCATTGCGGAAAAAATTGCGGCAGATTTCCCTGATCATTACATTGATGATGTGGACAAAATAGACATCGACGACAGGGTGCTCTACCAGGTAGAGTTGGACGGCAGCGTCAGAGACCGAAAGATCGTGTATACTGCTGACGGACAAGAGGACCAAACCTTCCGTTACTGGGATTAATCCGGCTATCCTGATGTTGTGCCAGTGGCTCGATTCCGTTTGACTGGTCCAATAATTGCATTCTTCTTTCCAAAACAACAAAAAGAAATACATCATGAAAATATTAGCATCCAGCATTTTAATGTTGAGTATGATGGGCTCCTCCTTGATGGCCCAGGACATTCCCGCCTCCAAGGTACCTTCTGTGGTGACCAGCGCTTTTACCCAGGAATATACAAACCCTACTGACGTTGACTGGGAAAAGAAAAGGAAAAACTTCGAGGTGGACTTTGAAGTGGACGGTGTTGACCATAAGGCTTTATATACCGCCGAGGGACGGCTTTTGATGACCAAGCGGGATCTGCGGGAAACCGATTTGCCTGCAGCCATCAACCAAAAAATTGCGGCAGATTACAGCGGATACACCATCGATGATGTGGACCAGGTTATGGCCGAAGGCAAAACCTACTACCAGGTGGAACTGGACGGCACCTTAAGGGATCGTAAATTGGTGTTTACCGAGGACGGGCAGGAAGAAAAGAAGTTTAAGTTCTGGGAATAAGCCATCCTTTCACCACTGATATAGCGCAATTCATCTGGAGCAGTCACGCCGACAAAAGCTTCCTGTTTTAAGCCTGCTGATCCTAGATGATTTGCCTTCTAACAGTGGAAAAAGACCCTACGGGGTCTTTTTATTTTCAGTTATTTTACCCACAATTAACAAAGCCATGAACTTTATAGCCACTACAATGGTGACCCTGGTCCTGTTGACCAACGCTTTGACCCATCAGGATGTCCCGGAGGTCCCCAACGCCATAAAAAATGCTTTTAGCCAAAACTTCAACAATCCGGCTGATGTAGCTTGGGTAAAGACAGACAATGGATACGAGGTTGATTTTGATCTAGGCAATGTGGAGCATGCTGCCCGCTACACTCCTGAGGGAAAGCTTCTCATGGTTAAGATGGCCTTAAACGAAAGAGATCTTCCTCCTGTAATCCTACAGCGGATAGTGGACGGTTTTCGGGAGTTTGAAATTGATGATATCGAACAGGTTAAATTCGCCGACAGGCTTCTCTTTCAGGTCGCCCTAAATGGCCCCTCGGAAGATCGAAAAGTGGTATTTACGCCTAAGGGCGAGATTGAAGAGGGCTTTCCTTACTGGAAGTAGTACTTCTATACTTAGCAGAAACGAAAATTCGTTCATGCTTTTTTTTACCTGTACTTCCCCATCAGCCGCAAAGCCTTGGTCTGATAATTGCATTTCGAAACGCCAAATCCCAATATTCAGAACAAATGCAAGTAATCGGAGAGATCATCAAAAAAGCCATAGACCTTGGTGAAAAGCTTTCAGCCACCAAAGCCCCTGTCGATGCCCAAAAAGACGTGTTAATTCACCTGTTGGACAAAGCTAAAAACACCGCCTTTGGAAAATATTACGCTTTTGAGCAGATCCTAGAATCGGAAGATCCCCCAGCGGCTTTTGCAGACAAAGTCCCTTACCACGATTATGATGCGATCTATGAGGAATGGTGGAGCAAGATCAGGGAAGGCCACAAAGACATCACCTGGCCGGGAATCAACCAATATTTTGCCGTCAGCTCCGGTACCACCAGTGCCAGTAAGTATATCCCTGTAACGGATGAAATGCTGGAATGTATCCGAAAAACCGGCATAAAGCAGATCATGACGCTCTCTAAATATGACCTCCCCCCCGAATTCTTTGAAAAGCAGATCATGATGCTGGGAAGTTCCACCGATCTCAAGGAAAACGGCGGATTCTTGGAAGGTGAAATCAGCGGCATCAGTGCCAGCAGGATTCCCTTTTGGTTTAAAAACTTTTACAAACCGGGATTGGAGATTTCTTCCATTGCTGATTGGGACGAAAGAATACAAAAAATCGCGGATCATGCCCAAGATTGGGATATCGGCAGCATTTCCGGTATTCCTTCTTGGATCGAGCTGATGATGAAGAAAGTCATCGACCAACATCAGGTGGACAATATACACGATATCTGGCCCAACCTATCCGTGTATACCCCCGGAGGTGTGGCATTTGAACCTCACCGCAAGAGCTTTGAGAAGCTGCTCGCGCATCCTTTGATCTACATTGATACCTATCTGGCTTCCGAAGGCTTCTTAGCTTTTCAGGGCCGGCCGGAGACCGATGCCATGGAACTGGTCTTGGACAACGGGATATATTTTGAATTTGTGCCCTTTCATCCGGATAACCTTACCGAAAGCGGAGCCGTCAATCCGGAAGCAAAAGCCTTGACCATTGATCAGGTAGAAGAAGGGAAGGACTATATTTTGCTGATCTCCACTGTTTCCGGTGCCTGGCGCTATATGATCGGGGATACCGTGGCCTTTACCAACGTGGAGAAGGCGGAGATTAAAATCACCGGCCGCACCAAGTTTTTCCTCAACGTCGTCGGCTCCCAACTCAGCGTACATCAGATGGACAAAGGAATCGAGGCCGTTCAGGAACATTTCAACTTAATTGTTCCGGAGTATACTGTAGCAGCGGTGGAGGTAGACGGAGAGTATATCCACCACTGGTATTTGGGAATGGAAGAAGGCCAGGCAAAAGAAGAAGAAGTAGCGCGATTCCTGGATGAATACCTGCAGGAAAACAACAAAAACTATAAGGTCGCCCGCAGCAAGGCGCTAAAGGATGTCAAGACCAGCATGGTGCCGGCAGATTATTTTTATGGTTACAATGAAAAGCAGAAGAAAAAAGGTGGTCAGGTAAAGTTTCCACGGGTGATGAAAGAAGAGGATTTTAGGGGATGGGAAGATTTTCTGTCCAGTTTAAAAGGCGAAGAGCTCACTTCTTGACAATAAAAAACTCCTGCCCGCCACCGATACTTTTTGGCGGGCAGGAAATAAAATATACATTATCTCAGATTTTTCAATATAAAATTCCATCGGTATCGTTACCCTCCCACACAAGAAACTTCATAATTCATTAAAATATTAATAATATAAAGGTCAAATAGGTAATTTTTTAGTTTAACTATTCGTGATTTAAATATTTTCTTTTAATTACTGGAAGTATTTCTAAATTTACGCGTGACTTTATCGGGAATATGGAAAAGTTTCCTGAATTCAGGAAAAAATAATATTAATCCCAGAAAGAGGCGATACGACTGCTTGTGCTATGAAGCCAAAGGCAGCATCTGTTAAAAATTATTAAGTGTAAAAAAGACCTATGAAACAAAAATCTCAACCAATGCTCTCCATGTTAAAAAATCTAAGATTATCCACGCTTTGATCTTTTAACCATTTTCCATCTCAGTAAACCTCAGCTATTATGAAAAAAATTACTAGAAATTTTCTTTTGCCCGGGATGCTGTTTCTCTTATGCATTTTCCCGCTATGGGCACAACAGCAAGTAAGCGGTGTTGTAACAGATGCAGAAACAGGGGAAACCTTGCCCGGTGTTAACGTATTGGTGACTGGAAGCAATACCGGCACCACCACTGACATCGACGGTCTCTACGCCCTATCGGTTCCAGCCAACGCTTCCCTGCAGTTCAGTTTTGTCGGATTTATCTCCCAAACTGTCGCGGTCGGCAACCAGTCCACCATCAACGTAGTCCTTCAGCCGGATTCCCAAAACCTTGACGAGGTAGTCGTCACTGCAATGGGCGTGAAAAAGGAGAGAAAATCCCTGGGATATGCTTTCCAGGAAATCAAATCCGGTGACCTGGTCGAGGCCAGAGAGAACAACATCGCCAATGCTTTGGTGGGGAAAATCTCCGGCTTGCAGATCATGAAAAGCAGCAGCAGCCCTGCCGCTTCTTCAAAAATCATCTTGAGGGGCTTCAACTCCCTAACCGGAGACAACCAACCCCTTATCGTTGTGGACGGTGTTCCACTGGCCAACTTCACAGGAGCGGCCAACAATGACTTCTGGAACCCAAGCGCCGATATGGGTAACGGCTTGGGAGACCTTAACCCTGAGGATATAGCCTCTATGTCTGTCTTGAAAGGAGGCGCTGCCTCTGCCCTTTACGGTTCCAGAGCTGCTAACGGGGTAATCCTGATCACCACCAAATCCGGGACTTCCCGCGAAGGCACCGGGATCACCTATTCCGCTACCGTAGGTCTTGAGAATATCTTTATGCAGCCAGAACTGCAGAAGTCTTTCGGTCAAGGAACCAATGGCGTCCATGACCCCCTATCTGGCACCAGCTGGGGACCAAAAATCGAAGGACAGCCCATCCCTGACTGGACAGGAAGCGCTCAGCCCTTCCGCGCCTATGACAACTTGGGGAATTTCTTCCGTACCGGAACCAACACCACCCATAACTTGTCGTTCCAGCAGTCGCTGAGCAAAAACACCACCATCTACTCCTCTGCCAACTACCTAAGAGACAACAGCAAGACCCCTGGAGTGACTTTAGACAGGATCAACTTGATGACCAGGGTGACATCTAACTTTGGCCAGAATGAAAGGTGGACCACAGATATCAAGGTGCAGTACATGAATACGGAAGCCAACAACAGACCTGTCGGAGGTAACAACTCAGGCAACTACTATGGCACCATCCTGAACATGCCTAACACCGTGGATATCCTGTCGCTTAAGCCAGGAATGGACCAATTGGGTGCCACTCAGGTATGGTACAACCCACAAGCCGGACAGGTGAACCCCTATTGGGCAGCCAACAACAGGCTGAACCAAGACGTGAGAAGCCGATTCTTGATGAATGCCAGTGTGAAGTACCAATTCACCGATTGGCTGAACGCGCAATTCCAGGCAGGTTCAGATATATTCACCACCAAAACGACCGGAAAAACCTACACCGGCGCACCTATCAATCCAAGCTATAGCATCGGCTTCGACAACTTTTACGAAAACAACTTCATTGTCAGCCTCAATGCCAGCAAAGACGAGCTGTTTGGTAAATGGGGAGGTTCTGCCTCTGTATACGGCCAATTGATGAAAACCAGCTCATCCGCTTTGAGCGGCAGCGCTGGAGAACTTGAAGTACCTAACTTGTTCTTCTTGGGCAACTCCGTAGGCCTACCCGGTATTGGCGAAAGCTACAGCAGAAAGCAGATCAACTCCCTGTTCGCTACTGCCGAGATCAATTACAACAAGTTCTGGTACGTGAATGTCACCGGTAGAAATGACTGGTCATCTGCGCTAGGCCCCGACAACAGGAGCTTCTTCTATCCCTCTGTCAGTACCTCTTTGGTCATCAGTGAAATGATCGGCAAGAGCGGTGGGACCATTCCCAACTGGATGGACTTTGCCAAAGTAAGGGTTTCTTATGCGGAAACAGGGTCTGACCTGTCACCTTACCAAATCTTTAATGTGTACAACATCGGCAGGGATCCAAGAGGGAATACGGTTGCCAACAGAAGAGGCACCTTGTTCAACGAGAACATCCAAAGTGAGTTGGTGAAGTCTGTTGAAGCAGGTTTCGATATGGGCTTCTTTGACAACCGTTTCGGCATTGACTTCACTTATTACAAGAGCAACGCGGTGAACCAAATCCTTACCATCCCGATGAACCCGCTTTCAGGCTATACCGGCCGCATGGTGAATGCCGGGGATATCGAAAACGAAGGCTTGGAGATTGTGTTTAACGCTTCTGTTCTTAGAAGCCAGACCGGTTTGAACTGGGACATCAGCGCTAACTTTTCCAGAAACATCAACACCATCAACGAACTCCACGAAGATGTAAAACAGGTTCCCCTGGGAGGTTATGATAACGTCACCGTATTTGGTGAAGTAGGCCAGCTTTATGGGGCTATCTATGGCAGCCGGTTCAGAAGGGTTCAGGATGCAAGCAGCCCGCACAATGGCAAATTGTTGCTCAGTGATGCCGGCCTTCCTGTTCAGGACGACGGTATCCACCTGTTGGGCAACCAGACTGCCAAATTCCTGATGGGTATCACCAACACCTTTAAATACAAAAACCTGTCCTTGTCCGCGCAGGTTGACGGCAGATTTGGCGGTAAATTCTTCGCCGGTACCAATGCCATGACGCAGCGTTCCGGTCTGTCTGCTGAAACCGTAGTAAACGGACTGAGAGAGGACTTTGTGGTAGACGGTGTCGTCATGGAAGGAGAACAATTGGTTCCTAACACTACGGCGGTTACCCATCAGAACTACTGGAATGCGGTAGCAGGAGTAGGCAACTTAGGTATTACAGAGCAGAACATGTATGATGCAACCAATGTAAGATTGAGACTTCTTCAGGCTTCTTATGCCCTTCCTGCCAGCATATTGGGTGATTCATTTGTCAAAAACCTTAGACTGTCTTTCTCTGCCAACAATCTTTGGATGATCTCCAGTCATGCCAACGGGGTAGATCCTGAATCTGTCTTTGCGACAAGCACCAATGCAGTTGGGTTTGAGCTTCTTTCGTTCCCAACTTCGCGTTCTTACTTCTTCACTGCAACCTTTGGGTTCTAACCTGAAAAATGAAACGTAACATGAAAAGAATATTTGCTAAAACTATAATCTCGGCACTCGCAGGGCTTAGCCTGATGAGCTGCGAGGATTTCGATGTGATCAATGATGATCCCATGGCAGCCAGTGCAGACCAGGTACAGGTAGAATACTTTATCAACCAATCCATTATTGGAGCGCAACAAAATCCGCATGTCGCCGAAAGGGCCTTTGTCTTGTACTGGAAAGGTGCGGGCATGCACAATCTTGGCGGAGGCATCACCCTCGGAACCCATGATGACAGCTGGTCTGGCGACTATTGGAATTCAGCTTCAGGCTGGTTAAACACGGCTACGACTGCCATCCAAATTGCCGAAGAAAAAGCCGCCAACGGTTCGGCACAGCCTTATAATGACAACCTGATCCAGGTGGCCAGAATCTGGCGTGCTTACCTGATGTCCGAACTTTCAGACAACTTTGGCCCCATTCCAATCAACGCCTTCCAGGGCGTAAACCCTGAATTTGTAGGGACTAAGGAGGTGTACCACTTTATGCTTGCCGAACTGACAGAAGCGCAAGCGGCTATCGATACAAACGTAGAAAGATCTGCCAAACTCCAGAACCTGGATGCCGCCTATAAGTACGAATGGGAATATTGGATCAGATTTGCCAATTCTCTAAGAATGAGGCTGGCCATGAGGCTTTCTGAAGTAGATCCAAACAAGGCTGCCGCCGAATTTGAAGCTGCCGCTGCGACCAATATGTTCATCTCGGACGCTGCCCACAACTTCAGCGTAGAAGAGCGTCCAGGATGGGATGACCTGTCAGGGGTAATGTCCAGAGAGTGGAACTCACAACTGCTTTCCGCTACTTTGAACAACCTCTACGTGGGCCTAGGCGGTGTGTCCACCGAATCACAAGTCAGCAGCCAGATGCATGGCAAAATCAAGCCTGCCAACTATCTCGGAATCCACTTCCCTGACCAGTTTACTTTGTTGACCAATGATCCTGCTAAAGGCCACTGGATGGACGGCCTTCCTGCTACTATGGATCCTAGGGCATATAAAGCGTTCTTTATCCCCGGTGATTTCAGCAATCCAAACTATTCTTACAACCCGACGTATACCAGCGATGCCCGTAACCAACGCGGATACGTGTTGCAGGTGAACGGAGACACCACCTGGTTGGATGCCACTTATACCTGGAATGCCTTCGCTAATGGCGATTGGGGTGCCAAAGGTGCCAGAAACAGGGTAAGAGGTATCGTAGGAAAAGCTCCTGGAATTGGTCAGCAGTTCAGAGACAGCCAAAACAGAAGGGTGTTCTTTGGAAGCTGGGAAAGCTACTTCCTCTTGGCTGAGGCTTCTTTGAGGGGTTGGTCAGTAGGAATCAGCGATCAGCAAGCCTATGAAACCGGTGTGAGACATTCCTTTGACTATTTCAACGCCGGACAATATGTAGACAGCTACTTAAGCTCAGAGAATTTCAACCGAAACGGAACATCGGCTAAGTACAGCCATACCGCTGAGCCTCCTGCATCCATTCAGATGACGCATAAAGAGGGTGCTAAGGGCGATGTTTCCCCATTCACCTACACCTATCCTGTCAACAATCTGTATGAAGGCGGTGCGGTGAAAAACGACAAGTTGACCAAGATCATTACGCAAAAATACATTGCCAATGTACCTTGGTTGCCTTTGGAAGCATGGAACGACCACAGAAGATTGGGATTACCCTTCTTTGTAAACCCTGCGGTAGAAAACAGCCTGCCCAACCTTCCTGCTTTGAACAGCTCCAACTACATGACCAGCAGCCGGGAGTTCTTCGCCCAGCGACTGCCATACCCATCTAATTTCAGAAATGCTGACCCGACTGGCTATGCCTCGGCCACCAGCTTACTCGAAGGTCCTGATGCGGTATTGACCCCATTGTATTGGGCTCAAAAATAAGCACTTGTCCCCGGATAAGATGCTATCAAAAACAAAGGCTGCTCCCATCGGGGGCAGCCTTTTCTTTTCGTTCTTCTATAACCATCCATGAAGTAACCATTTAAGCGGGCTTTATCGACGGGAAAAGCAGGCGTTACTTCAAGGCACCTGCAATGGTCTCCCCTGCCTTGGGCTGATTATAATTCACTCCCAAAGCTTGGGCAAGTGTCCGTGCCACCTGATTTTGGTAGAGCTGCCCAGACTTTTTCACCTCTCCAAGGGCGGGGCTGTCGGGACCGATCACCGCCATCCAGATCTCCCCGGCATCCGGGATATTCGAGCCATGTCCTTTCCAGTTACTTTTGGGATGGGTGCCGCGGCCATGGTCAGTGGTGATGATCAGCGTAGTTTTGTCTTTGTATTGCGGATCGGACTGCAGGTAATTCCACACCTCACCGATATAGGCATCCGTTTGCTTGGCAGAATAGAGGTACTGGTCATAGCGTCCGCCATGGGCATAGTCGTCCGTCTCTCCGTAAGAGATAAAAAGCACCTTCGGCTTGTTTTTCTTTAGCTCCTCCATGGCATAATGATGCGTAAAGGCATCGAAGCGCACACCGCCCCAGGGGCCACGGATTTCATCCTGCAGTTGGTTGAGCAACTTCTCCCCTTCCGTCAGGTTTTGGCTGGCTTTGGCAAATCCCGCATTGACGGGGATGCCGCTTCTTTCCGCATTGATGATAAAGGGAAAGACGTCCCAGGAGCCAAAGGCCGCGACCTTTCCTTTGAAAGCCGGCTGTTGGTTGAGGTATTCCAGTACCGTGACGTTGGGGTTGTTGATTTTGTCGTTGCTGTTGATGCGTTCATTGTCGGCAAAGCCTGCCAGGATCTCATTATAGCCGGGATAGGAAAACCACATGCTGTTGGAGCAGTCTACTTTGTTGTCATATTTGCGGTTGCCGTAGAGCTGACCTTCTTTGGCCAATGTGCTCCAGAAGAAAGGCATCAGGGTTTCCCTTCTCTTTAGCGGGTCAGAATGCCAAAAGGTTTGGGTGAGCGATTCCGGATTGCCTACATAGCCGGAGTCATCCACCAGCAGGGAATCCGCCCCGGCAAATACCTCCTGCCAGCGCAGGCCATCCAGGGTAATCAGAACTACATTTTCTGTTTTTTGGGCGAGTACAGGAGCGGTAAGTAGGCAGGCGAGGAGGAATAAGAAATGCTTCATAGTTTATAAAGGTTATGGTTCATGTTTCGGCCAAGTAAAGGTCGGGGGGAAGATTTCCTAGTTTAACCGTGTCTACCCCACACGCTTTTATACTGTTTTTATGCGGGAGAAGGCTACTTTCTTACCTGATAAGATAGGCCACGACCTACACGAAGCTGAAGTCCATCTAAGAATATACCAACAGCAAACACGTTTGGCAACATCCCTTTTTTCTTATACCAAATCAACAATCCAATCCATTTCGAACTAGCCTCATCTTATCTAGAAACGCTTCTGCTCCAGAAAAATCAAAATAAATTTTCTTTAGCAACTGAACCTGATATGCCACAGGTAGAAACTTAGCCCATTTTGAAAATCCTAACAAACTAGGCGTGGACTTTAGTTTTTGCCGAATATGAAAGTCTTGTTCTTCCGGCGACAGTTTCCATTTTCCCCAGTTTGATATAAATTCCTCATATGAATTAGAAATTTCCGAAACACTTTTTCGTTCATCTTGATTAGAATTGATACCCGCTATAGAAAAAAGGTATTGGATGGTTTGATTAATTCGACTACCTGTAAAACTAAAGAGTTGTAAATTCTTATCGGTGATCAACAATAGTCTTTGATTCTGAAAATCAGTAAGCTTAAAAACTGAAAACTCTTGCCTTAAAGTATTGATTTCTTTCTTGCTGGGCTCGTTCATGAAATCATAGGTCACATTAGAGTATAAAATTTCAAGCATCTTCTCTCTTATTTTTGGATGGATTTTACCGCCTCCCCCAGAAAATACCGGTTTCTTTCCATCATTAGCAGGAATCACTTCAACCCTTTTTGTCTGCTGATCTATAAATTTGATTTTCCAGATTCTTGCCGCTAGGAAGATATTCTCATCTTCGATTAACTGCGGAGAGAATGGCACTTCCCCGATATTATTACCGGCATGTACCACCTTAAATTGCTCCTCAGAGTGAAACATGGTATAAAAATGACGGCTATTGACCACTTTTTCACCCTCTATTCCAATGATTACCTCTTGGCGAAGCCTTTCCAGAAGATCAATTTCTATCAAATGTGAAATTATCTCCTGGATTTCATTCAATTCAACATTCTTAAAAGCGGTATTCTGCTTCAGTTGCATGACTAAATCGGGAATCTGGATTCCAGAATGGGCTTTTGTAATTGATATAGCTTGATGAACCAATATATCATAGGGCTGTTCATTGACTTGGGGTGGCTCTATAAACCCTTCTTTGTACAGTAGCCAACATGCTAGTGACTGAAGTAAACTCCACTTATCCGTCGCATACAGAAACAACTTGCTCTGGCAGTCATCCTTCCTCCCGCTTCTTCCTACCCGCTGGATCAGAGAAGCAATACTATGTGTAGCATCTATTTGTACGACTTCATCCACGGATCCAATATCTATTCCCAACTCCAATGTAGAAGTACAGGAAATGCAAAAATTTTGTCGCTTGTTGTTCTTGGCGAAATATTCCACATACTCCCTAACTTCCCGGTCTATGGAGGAATGATGGGAAAAATAATTCTCATGACCATTTAGCCGATCAGATATTTTCTTAAGTTTAACCGCTACCTCTTCTGCCCTGCCACGACTATTGGGGAATATCAAAACTTTTGAATCTTTGGTTTCCCTATATAGATCTTTTAATAGGTCAAGTGGCAGTTCTTCTCCCTCAGCTTTAAAAAACCGGAATTGTGCACTAATCTTTTTTGGGGTTGGGTCTAGTAGAACTTTAGTATGCTCCGCATCGCCTGTAAATGATTTTACCTCAAGGAAATTATTTTCCATACTCATAGTTGCGGAGAGTCCTACAACGGAAAACTGTCTTATGTTGACCCGTTGAAGTCGGGAAAGGACTGACTGAAGTTGGACTCCCCGATCCGTTCCTATGAAAGAATGAATCTCATCAATCACCACATATCGAAGATTAGAAAAAAGTGTTTGGATCTGATAGGGGCGGTTGACAAACATTGCTTCCAAGGATTCAGGTGTAATCAACACCATACCCGTCGGATTCTTGACGAGCCTATCCTTTAAAGTCTTATTTGCCTCTCCATGCCATTTGGTCACCCTCACATCCAGGTATTTACATAGCTCCTCAACTCTGGCGAACTGATCATTAATCAATGCGATAAGGGGGGAAATATAGAGAACCTGAACCCCTGGGTCCATGAAATTGACTTTGGATAATATCGGCAAGAATGCCGCCTCCGTCTTCCCAGAAGCAGTTCTTGACACGAGAATATAATTATTATCTGAACCTATGATTTTGGGAATAGCTCCGTTTTGGATTGGATGGAGTTTTTCCCAACCTTTATCACGAATAAACCTTCTTATAGGCTCTGAGAGTAAATCGTAACCCATCAAAATTCTTGTATTTCATCTAATGCCGAGTCATCTGGACGTTCGTCATATACTTCCACCTCACCAAATAAGCTGTTTTTATCAACCATTGGATTTTGCCTGATTATATTGAGGATATTCAAAAAGTCCCGAATTACTTCTCTGGGAGTCAAGAATTCAGAAGCACCAGGTTTGTTAAACAGTTCTTCCATAAAGTGTTGGATCTCATCATCCGAAATATCGATCTTGCACTTATAATTGAAATCAAAAATTTCTTTCAACTTTTTAAGCAGCACAAATATCTCATTATGATCTAATGGCAACAACCGAATAACAGGCTGGGCAAAATCCCTAATCTCAGCTGTTTCAAATTTATTAATTGACAGTCTTGTTTTTAAGGCATCGTAGCTAAAAAATCCCCTCCGCGGATTGTCAAGTACTTCTTTGGTACCCGCAAAATTTATAAAGAGGTTACTTACCTTTCCCTGGAAACAATCATTGTAAATGGATAGAATCTTCTCATAGTTTTTCTCCCGCATGGTTGAAGTGGAGATCTTATACAGATTGATTGCTTCATCCAAGTTGATCATGAACCCGCTATACCCCATGCTGACAAAAAGCTTACAGAAATTCTTCAGCATGTCATAATAATTCAGGTCATTGATGACTTCACGCACGCCGAGATCCTGCCTGGCCTCCGTTTTAGTATTATATTCACCTTTTAGCCATCTGAGGGCATTTCTTCTAAGCCCCTCGTCATCTTTAATATATCCTTCGTAGTACTTCATCACCACCGTACCAAAATCAAAACCACCAACCTCGGTGATCTCATTGATGGTTTGCATGATGTTTTTTTGAATAAGCGACAAGTATTTTTCGTTTCTAATTTCGGTGAACGGAATCGCATTTTCTTCGGCAGTCTTAGTTATACTTTGCTCTATCCATTTCTCCAAAAGTGTGGGTAATGCTCCCCCCTCGGGTTTGGTTTGAATCGCAATGTTATCCATGATTGCGGCGTACAGCGCCACTCCTTTCCCGTCATTTGAATATAGCCTGTTATCAGGAGTGAAATCTGCATTAGCCACTACAAACTTTTGCTTTAAAGCGACAGTGTTGAGAAGATGAAGCATAAAGGATTTTCCAGATCCAAAATCCCCGATCCAAAATTTGACCATACTGTGTCCATTTTTTACTTCCTCTAAGGCAGTGACCATGGCATTGATCTCAGATGACCTTCCTACAGTAATGTGCTGCACTCCTATCTTTGGAACTACCCCTCCGATTAATGAATTGATAATGGAGGTCGCTTCTTTTGGTTTGATGTTGGCTATCATTTGGCTGAAATGGTTTGAAAATAAGTTGTTTCTATGGTGAAAAATTCCTCTTCCTCTTCAATCAATAAATCGTCCAGCACTTCATAACATGCGTCATTAATGCTTTCAATCAGTTGATTTTTAAACATACCCCGAGACTTGGCGAATAATTCAAATTCAGAAACAGGTACAGCGAAATTATTTTTTGCAAATAACTCCAGCGCTTGAAAGTGGATTGATTGAAATGGTATCTCCTCTAGGAACGGCGACTGGTTTACAAATTCTTGGTCTGAGGTTATATGGATCTCTATTTCTCCCGAGCCTTGATGATCATTCTTCAATGCAGAGATGACTGCGTCTTCTTCTTGTAAATAATTATTCAGAAGTTCGACTGTGCCCACATGCTTCTGTTTGGCCTCCTCAATGGCGGAACGGTCAAGAGTTATTTTCTTTCTCTTTTTAGCATAAATCCGAGGAATAGTTGCCAGTGCTTTTTCAAAATCCTTATCTTTTAAAAATTCATTTACAATCGATTCGAATTGTAGAATCTGCTCTTGGCTAGTAAATAGACTCTTCTGAATGGTTTTGGTGAGTTGCCTGTTGTCAAATTTCGCTGACTTAAGGTCATGGCTCAGATAATGCAGGTATAAAATCAATGCGGATTCTTTGTGTGTTGAAGCAATGAATTTTGATGCTTCAAAGAAAATATTTTCGATGGAAGGATTATTAGTATTGAGCTCACCAAGTGCAGTAATTTCCGCCATAAACCCTGCTTCATCTCCCGAAAACTCCTCACAAATTCTTTGAAATGCATCCTTCCATCTATTGGTATTTAAGGAATTCAGTTCCTTTTGGGTTAATTCGTCTGGCTCAGAAATTTCTAAAACAAGTTTTGCAAGTAGATTTGAAATTGGCGCTGCAATCTTGTTTTCAAACTGCTCTTTAATTTGAGGATCTGGATAATTCAATTCAACGCTTAACCTACGCTTATGACCGTAGTGTTCTCTCACAGCATTTTCAGAGAGTTTATAGATAGAAGCGTAGAATTCATCCAAAGCGCTTTTAATGCTCATTTTATAATTTGCACTCCCCTTTCGGTACCTAAAATGTTTTCTGGCGATTAGGTCTGAAACCATAGAAAACTCATCTTCTATCGTTGACGCTCTACTTTCGCATTCTTTTTTATAGGCAGCTATTGCCGTTAGGTAAAGCCTAATCACCTGGAAGTTGCAAAATTCTATAGAACAGAAATTGGTCCTGGATTCCCAAAGCTTGTTGAGTAAAGCGACTTCATTATCATTGAGGTTAAGCTTGTCCTTATATTTACTGCCTACTTTCCAGTAGATATATTCTGGCTCCGAATCATAATATTTGGGTTCGCTTGATACTGCATCATTTTGGTAATTTGGAAAGTTGCTTCTACTTTCACTTAATAACCCCTGCTTTCGCTTAATCTCATTCAGGAACCTGACTCCATACGAACGGGTTTTATAATAGCAATTTCCTAACCTATCTATTTGGGATTCCAAGGAATCGATATTCTTGTGACTTTCATAAGATTCTATCAAGTCAAAAAGTAATACAAACGCATAATTGGTATTTCCTTCTAAATCTAAGCAGACGCCATCAAGAAATTTTTGCTTGAAGTGATGATAAAACACTTTTTGATCATCAGAGGTGGGAGCTAAATCGGCTTTTGAATAGACATATTGATGAGGCCAAAATGGAGGGGCAAGCTGTTTTTCCTCCTGGTCCGATAAAAGGATCGTTATAGAAGGCTCCTTGGTGACATCGATAATGTCCTCCTTATCATTCTCTATTAGATCCGATGGAGCTTGCTCATCTATTCCGTTATCCGCAGGCTCAAATTCAGAAGCAAGCTCGGCCTTTAAACTATCCAAAAATCCATTTGTATAGGATCTGGTCTTGCTATACTTAGAACCTAAATTAGTTAAATGGGTTTCTAGGATATTTAGATCCAGATGGACTTCATAATCTGCTAGTAGATCGTAAAGAAGAACAAATGCATAATTGGTGTTTCCGGATAAGTCTAAAAACTTGCCAGCAAGAAATTCCTGCTTAAAAGCTTGGTAGAAAACCGCTTGTTCATTTGATGCGCTATCAATTGCAGATCTGGAAAAAATAGACTTCTCAGGCCAGTTAGGCGCTTTATTTATTACATTCTCTTTTTCGGTAACTAATATGTCTGAATAAATGCGAAAATCTGAGCGGCCAGAAAGATTACTGAAAGGAGCCTTTAGAGGCTCATCCTCCCCTTGGATTACTTCGGAAGATCGGCCAAAAAAGTTTTTGCCTTTCAATAGAGTGCGCCTAGGTATTGGTATCAACTTAGTAGGTTTTCTAACTTCCTTTCTCGGAGGCATTGTTTTCTTATTCCTGTGCCTTCTTGATATTCCTAAAATCAAACACAACAAAAGGCATAGGATGAGGATAGCTGCCCCGGAATATGAAGTCTTTTTTTCTTCTACTTCAGCTTCAACTATTGGTTCTACTATAAATTCCGAAGAAGATTGCTCCACTACTCTTAAAAATTTACTGGAGATATAGCCGTATCCATCGGCAAATTCAATTTTAAACCAGTTTGGATTTTCCTTTTCTACAATGGTCACCATCTCACCGGCCTTAGCTACTCCTACTATATCATTCCTTGTCCCAATTCCAGCTCTAACAAAAACATCACTGGTGACTTCATAGATCTCAGACCTAGGTGAAGCTGCGCCTAAAAATAACCATAGGAAAAGGGTTAAGGGTACTAAAAATGCTTTCATCCAAGGGCTGAGTATTAATTTTCGCCAACATCTATTGCCACCAAAGAAAGCAATTTTTATTAATTTTCATAACAAAATTTAATTTTCAAACCTCTTCAATGGCAAGCTATCGGATTTGTGGGTTGTTGTTACATTATCCTTTCCCTTCAAGATGCAGTCTTTTTCTGAAATTACAAAAACTCAACCTTGAATGGCCTTAAGCACTTTTTAGGACGAATAACTCTGGTGCGAAAATAATCGTTAATTTATGCTAAGCCCTCGATCACTGAACGGTAGATGGAGATTTGAGAAGTAAAAGTGTCAGAACTAGGCGCTAAGCTATCATCCCCATCGTCTTTTCTATCTTTCCCTACAGTCACACTCCATTCTTTGTCGCAATCCGCCCCTGATATTGTCGACTTACACCACTATCTCATCGAGGTTTGCTAGCTAACTTGGCAGAAAAATAGGCACCGGCTATGGGAAGGATTATTGCAACTGAAATGATTACGCTGGATGGCTATTTCAGCGGGCCAAACGGGGAGACAGATTGGTTTATGTGGGACAAGGACACGGATCGGGAAACTTTTAAGATGTTGACCCAAACCGATTGTCTGTTGCTTGGTCATGAAACTTATAAAGTGCTGCCCGGATATTGGCCCACAACAACCGAAGAAGATCCCGAGTACATACATCGGATCAACAGCCTAAAGAAAGTGGTGGTATCCAAAAACAGTCCTTCGTTGGGTTGGAATGCTGACATTTTACAGGCGTCCAATGAAAAAGAACTGGTAAGTGGAGTCAGCAACCTGAAGAGAGAGTATAACTTTCTGATTTTTGGTAGCAGTAGGCTTGTATCCATCCTCTCCCGACAGGGGTTGATCGACGAATACCGGCTCTTTGTGAATCCGTTGATCCTAGGTTCCGGAAGACCGTTATTTGCTAACATAGGTACCAGGTCTAGTTTAAACTTAAACCATACAAAGGTGTTTGAAAACGGGGTGGTGTTACTCGAATATAAGAAAACATAATACCCTGTGATCAAATCCTTAAAAGCCAATTTACTCCTACAGGAAGGACCTATACCGGCAGACATGGGGAATTTAACAGCTAGATATATCCAAAGATCTATGGAAAAGGTAATTTCAAAAGATGGAACAGTCATCGCCTTTGATAGGTGGGGCAAGGGGCCGGCGCTCATCCTCGTGGGCGGCTCCTTTGAGCAACGGGCGATGGATTCGGAAACCTCACAACTGGCGGCACAGCCCATTCTTTCCGAGCACTTCAGCGTGTTTCACTACGACCGCCGGGGACGGGGCGACAGCACAGACACCCAGCCTTATGCGGTGGTGCGTGAAGTGGAAGACATCGAGGCCCTGATTGACGAAGCTGGCGGTTCGGCCTTTGTCTCTGGTATTTCCTCCGGAGCCATCCTCGCTATGGAGGCTGCGATCCAGTTGGGTGATAAGGTAAAGAAACTGGCCCTATACGAGCCGCCGTACAACTTTAGAGAGGACGCTACGGGGGACGAATTAAAAAAATTCAGAAAGCGATTTAAAGAAGCACTTGCAGAAGGCCGTCGGGGCGATGCGGTAGGATATTTTCTGGAGATGCTGGGCCTGCCTCCGGAAGAACTTGAGGGGATACGCCAGCTTCCCATGTGGCCAATGTGGGAAGCGATCGCTCCTACATTTGGCTACGATGCTGCGCTCATGGGGGAAGATGGCTCGGTGCCCACCCAGGACGCCGCCCGCATTGCTGTGCCGACCCTCATCATGAATGGTAGTGCCAGTTTTCCATCCATCCACAGCACGGCCGTCTCACTGGCAGCGGCCATCCCCCATGCGCAGCACCGTACCCTGGAAGGTCAGCCGCACGAGGTTGCTGCGGAGGTACTTGCTCCTGTATTGGTAGCATTCTTCCATTCTCCAGAGCCCTTCAAATAGCCGGTAGGTTGTGTTTTTGCTTGCGACAATTGGAATGGCAGAGACAGGAAACGATCCTTTTTATCAAAATAAAATTTAAAAAACAAGCCCATGACAAAAAGTAATTTATTGGAAATGAACAATATAGGTATTGTGGTGGCATCCCTTGACAAGGCCATCGCCTTCTTCTCCTAAATTGGGCTCTTGCTTGAAGGACGGGCGATAGTGGAAGGTGAGTGGGCAGGACGGGTGACAGGGCTAGAAAATCAATCGGTGAAGGTGGCCATGATGGTTACACCGGATGGACACAGCCGCCTTGAGCTTTCACAATTTATTAGTCCGGATCCTATATCGGATCATAGAACAGCACCCGTAAACTCCCTGGGCTATCTCCGCATCATGTTTAGGGTGGACAATCTGGACGAGTTACTTTCCCGGCTGGTGAACAGGGGCGCTGAAATGGTCGGAGAGGTGGTTAATTATGAGAACATCTATCGCCTTTGCTACATCCGTGGCGCTGAAGGACTCCTTATCGGCTTAGCCGAGCAATTGGGTACGAAGACCGCAAAAGATATTCTGGAATAGTCCTGATCAAGGGAGTACCTCCAACCCCTCTTCGCGCATCTCAAACACCCCCCTCCCCACTTCGGAGGTACCCCCTCCCCCCTTAAACTGACAAGGTTGGACCTCAGACTGACAACGTTGAATCTTTGAGATGCAACGTCGGATGTTTGATGGACCTCTTTTCGTTTCAAAAACCGAGATTTTCAGCCCAAAGAAGCAAGCTTCAACCTTAAAGCCGAAAAGTCTGACATTTTTGCCGGAATTTTTAACCTCAAGCATGTTAGAGGGGTACTTCAGAGGTGGGGAGGGGTACTTCAAACATGCGCGTGTCAGTGTTTGAGATGCAACGTTGAATCTTTGAGGTGGGTGGGCGAAGCTTTTTGGTTCAAGGTTGTATCTTTTTGGGAGACAATTGCAAGTATCACACCCAAACTTGGGTATAATTGATGCGGCGTCGCATATTTTTGGTGCGGCGGTGAATGTGGGAGGTCCAAGCGTGCGTGTGGGAGAAGCAAGCTTTAGTGTCAGAGGCCCTAATGCCGTACCCAAGCATCCGACGTTCAACCCATACAGGGTGGATAGAGTAGTGGGCGCCATCTGACCCCGGGTGATACCCGGGGTTATGCACATTCAAGCCCTACAGGCTTGGCGGTCTTCGAGCAAGTCCCGCACTGGATGGGATATGTCCCTCACCTAAGATCTTGTAGCGCGATATACCTGATTATTCTATAGCTGCGTATACCGAAAGAAGCCTGGAGGGCTTCTACAACAGTAACCGCGGGTGAAATCCGTGGCAGGAGACCTCCCACCCGCCCCGCAACCCTGAAGGGGTTGAACAAGAGATAGAAGACCGGCCGCCAAAAGAAGACTCAACCCTCCTAATCAACAACCACCGCCGTACCTGTGGCAGAAAGTCTTACTACCCGAGGTAGACGCAGCAAGCATCCGACGTTCAACCCCTATGGGCTTGGCGACCCAGCCGATGTCTTGATCAGCCAATGGCCTATATATCCCCCAAGAAGCCTGAAGGGCTTCAACAACAATAACCGCGGGTGAAACCCGTGGCAGTGAGACCTCCTAGCCGCCCCGCAACCCTGAAGGGGTTGAACAAAAGATAGAAAACCGGCCGCCAAAAGAAGACTCAACCCTCCTAATCAACAACCACCGCCGTACCTGTGGCAGAAAGTCTTACTACCCGAGGTAGACGCAGCAAGCATCCGACGTTCAACCCCTCCAGGGTTGATAGAGTAGTAAGGGCCATCCGGTCCCCGGGTAATACCCGGGGTTATTCACATTCAAGCCCTACGGGCTTGGCTCCCTAACTATATTATCGACGGTCGATGTCAATCTTTTCCCTCTATGGATAGCCACCTCACGTTAAGCCTTACATCCTGCGACAGACTATGAGACGATGGCCTATCTATTCCCCAAGAAGCCTGGAGGGCTTCAACAACAATAACCGCGGGTAAAACCCGTGGCGGTGAGACCTCCTAGCCGCCCCGCAACCCTGAAGGGGTTGAACAAAACTAAAATAGTAACAGACCACCAACAGAAACAAAAACCCCTTAATCACTAAAATGAAAATTGATTTAAATGATTTTCTGCTCAAATTTCTTGTAATAATTTGATTGGCTTGATAATGGATTTATAAATTGGGTAAAAGCTTCTAAGTCATTGGCATATAAAAACTCCAGATATAGGAAAAGTTTTGCTTTTAGATGCAGCAGGCGCTTTAAATGAGGGAAAAGAAGCCAAAAATTACCAAGAATAGAGTGCATGAAAGCCCTATTGCAAGGAAGTCTCCACAGACAGGATTGTAGATAAAAATACGCTAATTGGATAGACCATCCCTCAATAATCAAAATCCGGTGACAACCGGTCTCCAAAATTGGCTTAAAATATGGATTTCTCTTTTATTTCAGGATTAATACAAAACGTTGCGCTGCTTTTGGTTTTTAGCTTTTTATACGCCACGCGGTGGCTTGATTCTCGCCGTTCCAAAAGTCTACTGCCCAATGTTATTGCGGGTGCTGTTGTCGGGGGCATTGGGGTGTTGCTTATGTACACCCCCTGGATCTACCAACCGGGGTATTTTTTCGATCTACGGACAATCCTATTGGCCATAACAGGGTTATACCTGGGGGCTGTACCCACCATCATTGCCGTGTTATTGACAGTAATCTACCGCTTGTACTTAGGTGGAGACATGTTGATACCCGGGGTTGTCCTCATTGCTATTTCGGGGTTGCTTGGCATCGTGTGGCGATATCTTCAACAAGAACGAGGGATTAAAAACAACTTTGTATCATTATATCTTTTCGGGGTCATCGTGCATGTGTTTATGCTGATCTTGCCCATGTTATCACCGAAAACTGGATACTTGGAGCTTGCCAAAGTTATGGCTTTTCCCATAATGATCATATATCCAATCATTACTGTTCTGTTGGGAGGATTGATGAACAAGCAGTTGGAAAACTGGAGAAACCGAAAAACAAAAGACAGGTTGTACGAATCAGAACAGCGATTTTCTGAAATGATGCTGGATATCAACATGATATTCGTTCATATTGATACTGATAAGAGGTTCGTTTTCTGCAACAAATATTTTCTTTCCATTACCGGCTATACCGAGGAAGAGCTCCTCGGTAAAAACACGATTGACCTATTTGTTCCTGTAGATGAGAAAGAGAAAACAAAAGAGTCGTTTAAGAAATTATTAGAAAAAGACAGAAATCTTTATCGTTATGAAAGTAAAATATTAACCAAAGACAATAGGGAGCTATACATCTCCTGGTACAATTCGGTGCTTACCGACGACTACGGCAACATAAAAGGTATTGCCAGTTTGGGAGAGAATATTACAGAGAAAAAGGCAACATTGGAAAATCTAAAAGAAGCTAAGGAAAAAGCAGAGGAAAGTAATCGCTTAAAGAGTGTTTTCCTACAGAATGTTAGTCATGAAATCCGCACGCCCATAAATGCAATTACGGGATCAATTAGCCTGTTAAAAGAATCGCCTGATGACGAGGAGATGCGTGAAAAATTTTATGATATATTAGAAATCAGCGGGGAGCGATTGCTTAGTACGGTAAACGATCTAATAGACATTTCACAAGTGGAAACCCAACAAATAAAAGTCAATAAATCCACTTTTAGTCTATCCAAGATATTAGCCGATTATATAGATGTTGCCACTCCTTTAGCAAGAAAAAGGAACAATAAAGTAATCTGTAGTAGCCAGTATCTCCATACCGAAATATTCCTGGATACCGATAAAAATATACTCAGCGGCATTTTCATTAATTTGTTGAATAATGCAAACAAATTTACCACGAACGGAATAATAGAAATCGGAAGCCTTGATGAGAAAGGTGACATTGTCTTTTATGTTAAAGACAACGGCATAGGCATACCGAAAAACAAACTGGAGGTCATTTTCGACCGGTTCGTACAGGCCGATCCAAGTTTAAGCCGATCACACGAAGGCTCCGGTTTGGGACTATCCATCGCCAAGGCCTATGCGAAGCTGCTAGGAGGAGACTTATGGGTAGAATCAGAAGAAGGAAAGGGCAGTACTTTCTTTTTTAACATTCCAAAGGATGAAGTCACTGTTACCACACCTATTGCCGACAAAGCGCCGAGCGAAGTAGCACTGCCTTCAAACCGAAAAATTTTAATTGCTGAGGATGATGATTTGAATTATTTGATCCTTAAAAGGATCATTGAGAAAGTGGGGATAGCTGACATTTTACACGCAAAGAACGGTGCCGAGGCGGTTGAATTGGTTCGGGGCGACAATGAAATTTCGTTGGTACTAATGGATATCAAAATGCCGGAAATGAGTGGAGAAGAGGCGACTTTAAAAATCCGGACTTTTAACCCCTCTATTCCAATAATTGCCCAAACGGCCTTCGCCATGCCGGGTGACCGGGAAAGGTTTATCGCAATTGGATGCAACGATTATATCCCAAAACCCATTGATAAAAATAAACTGATCAACCTCTTACATAAGTATCTTCATTCGAGTAGTAGGATATAAATGCTCATTGGTATTGGTCGGTCCTGGTTCAACCCCTCCAGGGTTGATAGAGTGGTGGAGATCCTCCGGCCCCGGGTAATACCCGGGGTTATGCACATTCAAGCCCTACAGGCTTGCCAATATAGCCAGATGCCTGGATTCATCTACCTATATCTTTGAGCCGATGACCTATCTATTATCCCCAAAGAAGCCTGGAGGGCTTCAACAACAATAACCGCGGGTGAAACCCGTGGCAGAGAGATCGCCTCCCCGGCCACCAACAGAAAAACATCTCCGTAATAAATTAGAACCTCCGTACCTGTGGCAGAGCTTTAAACGCGAGGTAGACCCACAACCATCCAATGTTCAACCCCTCCGGGGTTGATAGAGTGATGGAGATCCTCCGACCCCGGGTGATACCCGGGGTTAATCACATTCAAGCCCTCCGGGCTTGGCGATCCAGCCAGATGCTTGGATTCATCTACCTATAGCTTTGAGCCGATGGCCTATCTATTATCCCCGAAGAAGCCTGGAGGGCTTCAACAACAATAACCGCGGGTGAAACCCGTGGCAGAGAGCTCTCCTACCCGGCCACCAACAGAAAAACATCTCCGTAATCAATAACCACCTACGTACCTGTGGCAGAGCTTTAAACGCGAAGTAGACCCACAACCATCCGACGTTCAACCCCTCCGGGGTTGATAGAGTGGTGGGAGCCATCAGGTCCCCGGGTGATACCCGGGTTATGCACATTCAAGCCCTACGGGCTTGGCGACCCGGCCAACACGTTTATCAGCCAATGGCCTATCTATTATCCCAGCAGAAGCCTGAAGGGCTTCAACAACAATAACCGCAGGTGAAACCCGTGGCAGAGAGATCGCCTACCCGGCCACCAACAGAAAAACATCTCCGTAATCAATAACCACCTCCGTACCTGTGGCAGAGCTTTAAACGCGAGGTAGACCCACAGCCATCCGACGTTCAACCCCTCCGGGGTTGATAGAGTGGTGGAGATCCTCCGACCCCGGGTGATACCCGGGGTTATGCACATTCAAGCCCTCCGGGCTTGGCCACCCAGCCAGATGCCTGAATTCATCTACCTATAGCTTTGAGCCGATGGCCTATCTATTATCCCCGCAGAAGCCTGAAGGGCTTCAACAACAATAACCGCGGGTGAAACCCGTGGCAGAGAGATCGCCTACCCTCCCCTACAACCCTGAAAGGGTTGAGTATCGGCATCAAATTTTAAAACTTTTAATTAACTTAGAATCCCAACAATACAACCCTAAACAACTGACGTATGGCTAGCTACAGACAGATTTTTTACCACCACGTTTTGGGCACCAAAGGTAGGAGGCCCACCATTCCCGAGAGCCACTGTGAGGAGCTGTATAAGTACATATGGGGAATTGTTAAAAACAAAGGCTGCATACTGTACAGGATTAACGGTATTTCAGATCATATTCACTTACTAACAGATCTCCCTCCGGCGATCTGCCTAGCTGATTTGATAAAGGACACTAAGATCGCCAGCAGTAAATGGATGAAAGCCAATAAAGATTTCCCCAACTGGAAGGGATGGGCTGACGGATATGGATCATTTACTTTGTCCCTGCGAGAAAAAGACAGGGTGATCGACTACATCAAGCGGCAAAAAGAGCACCACCAAAAAGAATCATTTTTGGACGAGTATAAACGCATGCTAACTGAAAATGGAATTGAATTTAAGGAGGAGTATCTGTTTCTGTAATGTCCAATATAATCGCTCAGGCTTACCTGTTCAACCCCTCCAGGGTTGATAGAGTGGTGGAGATCCTCCGACCCCGGGTGATACCCAGGGTTATGCACATTCAAGCCCTCCGGGCTTGGCCACCCAGCCGATACTTTTATCAGCCAATGGCCTATCTATCCCCGCAGAAGCCTGGAGGGCTTCAACAACAATAACCGCGGGTGAAACCCGTGGCAGAGAGATCGCCTACCCCCCCTACAACCCTGATGGGGTTGAACAAAACCAAGATAGGAACCGGCCACCAACAGAAAAACATCCCGTAATCAATAACTACCGCCGTACCTGTGGCAGAGCTTTACTATGCGACTTGGACCCAACAACTATGCGCCATTCAACCCCTCCGGGGTTGACAGCGTAGTGGGGGCCATCAAGTCCCCGGGTGATACCCGGGTTATGCACATTCAAGCCCTCCGGGCTTGGCCACCCAGCCAGATGCCTGGATTCATCTACCTATAGCTTTGAGCCGATGGCCTATCTATTATCCCCGCAGAAGCCTGAAAGGCTTCAACAACAATAACCGCGGGTGAAACCCGTGGCAGAGAGATCTCCTACCCTCCCCTACAACCCTGAAAGGCTTGAATATCGGCATTTACTTCAAGTCATTTGCCTGTGTCGATAGCCAACAAGTATGCAAGTATCCTCCGCCATTTGTTCTTCAAACTGAACAGATTTCGCGGAAAACGTGTTTGACAGCTAATTGCAGAGACATTTATACCGACAGGCATCCCAGCGAGCAGGCATTAAAAAAGATAACAAATGAAGAAAATAGGATTTCTTTCCTTTGGCCATTGGGCAAATCATCCCGCCTATCAGGCAAAAACCGCAAGCGATACCTTGCTTCAGTCCATTGATCTGGCAGTGGCAGCCGAAGAAATAGGGATGGACGGCGCGTATTTTAGAGTTCATCATTTTGCCCAACAACTGGCTTCACCATTTCCTTTGTTGGCTGCCATAGGAGCCAAAACCAAAAAAATCGAAATCGGCACCGGCGTCATTGATATGCGCTATGAAAATCCATTGTATATGGTGGAAAATGCCGGAGCTGCCGATTTGATTTCGGAAGGTAGATTGCAGTTAGGAGTCAGCAGGGGCTCACCGGAGCAGGTAATCGACGGATGGAAGTATTTCGGCTACGATTTGGAGGAAGATGAAACCGATGCTGAGATGGGAAGAAGGAAAGCTTTGGAGTTTTTTGACCGGCTAAAAGGCACTGGCTTTGCACAGCCTAACCCCTACCCGATGTTTCCCAATCCCCCCGGATTATTGAGGGTTGAACCGCATTCAGAAGGATTGCGTGACCGTATTTGGTGGGGTTCTGCTTCGGATGCTACCGCCATCTGGGCGGCAGAAATCGGTATGAACCTCCAAAGTTCTACCTTGAAGTACGACGAGAGCGGAAAGCCTTTTCACGTTCAGCAGGCCGAACAGATCCGGGCCTACAAAGAAGCCTGGAAAAAAGCGGGACATCAGCGCGAACCGAGAGTTTCGGTGAGCCGCTCCATATTTGCCATAGTGAACGACCAAGACAGGCTTTATTTCGGGCACGAAGCGAATAGAACCGATAAAGTCGGAATGATAGAGGCCGATAAACGGGCAATTTTTGGCAGAAGTTATGCCGCTGAGCCGGAGCGCTTGATCAAAGAACTGGCCCAAGATGAAGCGATCCAGGAAGCAGATACTATATTACTGACCATTCCCAATACCTTGGGTGTACCTTACAATGTACACGTGCTTGAGTCCATCTTGAACTACGTAGCACCGGAATTGGGTTGGCGTTAAGCGGCAGTAAATGGCAGTAAAAATCCGTTACAAGACGAAAATCGCCATTATCGGGGCTGGCCAGGCCGGGCTTTCTGCCGGTTACCACCTCCAAAAAATGGGATTGAAAATTGGTCCGGATTTTATTATTGTAGATGGGGCACCGCAGGCTGGCGGTGCCTGGCAATCGCGTTGGGATTCGCTGACCTTGAGTACAGTGAACGGGATTCATGATTTGCCCGGTATGGCTTTTGAAGAAGCCCTTAAAACTGGCGAAAAGGATGTTCGGGCTAATATTGCCGTTCCCCAATATTTCAAATTGTACGAAAAGAATTTTGGACTCCAAGTCTTCCGACCGGTAAAAGTGGAGAAGGTCTATCTGAAGGAAAACCGTTTTTTCATTGATACTTCATCGACTGCTTTTTCGGCGCAGGGTATCATCAATGCGACCGGCACCTGGGAAAGTCCGTACATCCCCGAATATCCGGGTGCCGCACTTTTTGAAGGAGAACATTTACACACCCGGGATTTTAAAGAGTCCGCCTATTTCAAAGGCAAACATGTCATCATCGTGGGCGGCGGTATTTCAGCGATCCAATTGTTGGATCAAATTTCCCAGGTAACTTCGACTACCTGGGTCACGCGCAGACGTCCGGAATTCAGCAAAGTGCCCTTTGATGAAAGGGCTGGAAGCGTGGCCGTGGCCATGGTGGACAAACGGGTAAGGAAGGGCCTGCTCCCCCAGTCTGTCGTCTCTGTTACCGGCTTACCTTTCACTCCCGAAATCGCAGCGATGGAGAAAAGAGGTGTCCTTACGCGATTTCCTATGTTTAGTGAAATCTACAAGAACGGCGTGAAATGGGAAGATGGAAGAGAAATAAAAGCAGATGTTATCCTTTGGAATACGGGTTTCAGATGGGCACTATCGCATTTGGATCCGGTATTGCCCCGGGAAGAAGGCGGTGGGATCAGGATGTCCGGGAGATTGGCTACGGAAGTGGCCAAGGAACCGCGGATTCATTTAGTGGGTTATGGACCATCTGCCTCCACCATCGGAGCCAACAGAGCAGGGGGTGCCGCCGCAAGGGAATTGGTGAAGAAATTGGAGAGCCAGCTGAGATAAACTTGAGCATGCACCAAGGGTCACCATCCGCAGGTCTGGAGAAACAGTAAAAAGAAGGAAAAAGGATTTATTTATGGTTAGCCGAATATAAACGCATGGAGAATTTTTTACCCAATCAAAGATACACCAGCGCAGGGGAGCCTGAACTGGGCGTAGGTATTTTAACAGAAACCGGCAAAGGACAGGTAAAGATCTTTTTCCCCAGATCCAACGAAACGCGGCTGTATGCCGTAGACAGTGCACCCTTACGTCGGGTGGTCTTCAAACCGGGGGATCGCATCATCGATACCCATAAGCAATCCTTGCTGGTTCAGCAGGTCGAACTAAAGGAGGGGCTATACCTGTATTACGGCAAAGACAGTACTTTATCAGAGGCCGAGCTCGGCGATGTCACAGCCAGCCACGGAGCAGATGACAGGCTTTTTATGGGTGATGTGGACACGCCACAGGCCTTTGCCTTACGGAGAGCCACCTTGCAACACGATTACGCACGAAGGCGATCTCCTGTAAGCGGGTTTGTGGGAGGAAGAATCGATTTGATACCCCACCAACTGTATATCGCACATGAGGTCAGTTCGCGATATGCGCCCCGCGTATTGCTTTCAGACCAGGTGGGTCTTGGAAAAACCATTGAAGCTTGCTTGATTCTGCATCGCCTGTTGTTGAGCGGAAGAATTACGAGGGTATTGATCCTTGTTCCTGAATCGCTGGTACATCAATGGTTTATAGAAGTGATGCGCCACTTCAATATGTGGTTCAGCATTTTTGATGAAGAACGCTGTGCCTCCTTGGATGGCGGTGCGCCAGATGGCAACCCTTTTTTAGACGATCAACTGATTATCTGCAGTACCCAATTTTTGGCGCAATCAGCAAAGCGGACCAGGCAAGCGCTTGCTGCGGGTTGGGACATGTTGGTGGTAGACGAAGCCCACCACCTGGAATGGTCTGTGGACGAGGTTAGTCCGGAGTATGGCGTGGTGGAACTATTGAGTAAAGTGGCCAAGGGATTACTGCTCCTCACCGCTACCCCGGAACAATTGGGCGAAGAAAGCCATTTCGCCCGCCTCCGCTTATTGGACCCCAACCGCTATGCGGACTATGAGGATTTTATCAATGAGCCTTCTGAACATGAAATCATTGCCACTATCGTGGAAAGACTACATGCAGGAAAAAGCTTGATGCCTAAGGAGACCAAGTTTCTGGAAGCCAATTTCTCAAAGGAAAGATTGCTATCGTTAAGCAAAGGCGGGGATGAAGCCCAAGACCGGTTGATTGAAGATCTGCTCGACCAGCACGGTCCCGGCCGGGTACTTTTCCGAAATACCCGATCTGCAATCACTGGTTTCCCGAAGCGAAAGGTCCATTTAATTCCCCTTGTGGCCACCCAGGATGCAGCTCTTTGCCTTCAACGTCTGACCGAGGAATTTAGACATGATATGGGACTTGGAGATGCTGCCAGAGATCTGGAATTCTGGTTTGACGAGGATCCCCGCGTTCGTTGGCTGTTAAATACCTTAAAGAAATTAGATCCGGCAAAAGTACTGCTTATCTGCAAGAGCAAGGAAAAGGTGCTGGCTTTGGAAGAAGTTCTGGCCAGACGCGCAAATTTGAGCGTCGGCGTATTTCACGAAGACCTCACCATTGTTCAACGGGACAGAAATGCGGCCTGGTTCTCGGAGCCGGATGGTGCTCAAATCCTTCTTTGTTCGGAAATAGGGAGTGAAGGAAGAAACTTTCAATTTGCCCATCACTTGGTGCTATTTGATTTGCCGCTTCATCCGGAATTATTGGAGCAGCGAATAGGGAGGCTGGACAGGATCGGCCAAAGCAAAGACATACAGATTCATGTCCCCTACCTGGCCAATAGTCCGCAGCAGGTGCTCGTAAGGTGGTTTCACGAAGGCTTAAATGCCTTTGAAGAAAGCTTTGAGGGCGGAAATGAAATTTCGAAACTATTCGCTGAGCGACTGTTAAAGCTAGCGCAGTCCCACCACCTGTCAGACCAGAATTCAGAACTGGAAGCCTTAATTGCCGAAACTTCGGTCTATAGAAAGGATCTTCAGCATAAGCTTGCCCAAGGACGTGATCGGTTGTTGGAAATGAATTCCTTCCGCCCCAGGATTGCAGAGCAATTGGTGGAAGAGATCAAAAAAGAAGATGCCGACAGCACCCTTGAACATTATTTCACCAAGGTCTTTCACCATTTTGGTGTTGAAATGGAAGATCTTGCTCCCCGCACCTACTTTTTGCATCCCAGCTCGGAAGCTAGCAGCGTGTTCCCCTCTATTCCAAGAGAGGGCTTGGGGATTACATTTGATAGAAAACGGGCCCTTAGCAGGGAAGATATGGGTTTCCTCAGTTGGGATCATCCCTTGACCACCGGTTCGATGGATATGGTATTGGGTTCGGGTGCCGGAAGCGCCAGTTTTGGTATCTTACGTGGCACATACAGCCCGGGATTGCTCCTAGAGGTACTCTTTGTACTGGAAACCGCCCCGGAACCTGGTTTATACGCAGATCGATTTCTTCCCAATACCCCGCTTAGAATTATCGTAGACCACAGGGGCGAAGAGGTGACGGATTCCTATCCTGCAGAAACATTAGACAGGAAATTGACTCCCGGGAAAATGGACGCTTTATTGGACAACGACACGATGATGGAAACAGTCCTGCCCAACATGATGTCTACCGCCACAAACATCGCGGAGCAGCAGGGCAACAAGGAAATAGCCCAAGCACTGGATCGCATGAACCTTACCTTGGATCATGAAATCAATCGGTTGAAAATTTTGCAGACAAAAAACAAAAACATCCGGCCGGAAGAAATCCAGATCGCGCTTGATGAGCAAACAAAACTCACCTCCCTCATCAAAGATGCCCGTGTAAGGATGGATGCTGTTCAGCTGATTAGAAAGGAATGAAACGGATGTATTCATGATCCCGGAATTGTCTTATGTCAAGTGAACTGGGAAGAAGATGCAGTAAATTGGAAACCCAAAAGGTAGGCAAGGATTAAATCAAAAGAAGATGAAAATATGAGCCACAGTGGTTTGTATGCCCATTCAACAATTGGGTAAGACGTTAACCTTTTACAAAAACGTATTTGGGCTTCCCGATCTTCAGGTTGAGGAAGGGGTGATTACGTCTGAGCTTCCAAACCTTTCTTTATTTTTGATGGAAAAAGGCGATTTCGAAAGCTATAGCAAAAAAGCAGTTCGTGGAACGGCATTTCCTGGTGAAAACGTAGGCAGCATCATCAGTTGCGCCTTGATGTACAAAGAAGATGTGGACAAAGCCTTGGAAGACGCTCCCAAATTTTGGGGAACCGTAGAGTCCACAGGGTCCGTTGACGAATCTTACGGCGACTATATGGGTTATATAGCTGATCCTGACGGCCACTTGTGGGAACTGGTATTTCCTCCACTACAATCAGAGTAATACCGGGGTTTCACGTTCAAGCCCTACAGGCCTGCGACTCCACCAGCAAGTAGCTGCGTATCCCAAAGAAGCCTAGAAGGCTTCAACAATAATAACCGTGGTTAAAACCCGTGCAACAAGGGTACTCCACCCCCTACAGCCCTGAAGGGGTTGAACAAGAGATAGAAGACCGTCGCCAAAAGAAGGCACCCTACTCATCAAAAACCACCGCCACACCTATTCCAAGGAGCCTTATTGAACGAGGTGGATCTTACAGCATCCGATGTTCAACCCTTCCGGGGTTGACAGAGTAGTGGAGACCTTCCGACCCCGGTGATACCCGAGGTTAGGCGAAGTCAAGCCCTACAGGCTTGGAGATCCATCCGATGCTCTTGTCATCGGATGGGCAATCTATCCCAAAGAAGCCTGGAAGGCTTCAACAATAATAACCGCGGGTAAAAACCCGTGGCAACAAGGTACTCCATCCCCTACAACCCTGAAGGGGTTGAACAAGAGATAGAAGACCGGTCGCCAAAAGAAGACACCCTACTCATCAAAAATCATCGCCGCAACTATCCCAAGGAGCCTTATTGAGCGAGGTGGATCTTAGAGCATCCGATGTTCAACCCTTCCGGGGTTGACAGAGTAGTGGAGACCTTCCGACCCCAGGTAAAACCCGAGGTTATGCGCAGTCAAGCCCTACAGGCTTGGAGATCCAGCCGATGCTCTTGTCATCCGATGGGCAATCTATCCCAAAGAAGCCTGGAAGGCTTCAACAATAATAACCGCGGGTAAAACCCGTGGCAACAAGGTACTCCATCCCCTACAACCCTGAAGGGGTTGAATATCAGCAACAAACTATTCGATTTTTAACTAACTTAGGATCACAATCCTACCAACCAAAACCCATTTCTTCATGACCACTAAAAACAACTTATCAAGATTCTTAGAAGCACAGGATGGCGTCTATGAAACAGCCTTGAAAGAAGTCAAAAAAGGAAGAAAAACCGGGCATTGGATGTGGTATATTTTCCCGCAAATCAGCGGGCTAGGCTTCAGTGAAACGTCAAGGTTCTATGCCATTAAAAACCAAGCCGAAGCAGTGGAGTACTTAAACCATGAGATTTTAGGGACTCGGTTAGTCGAAATCAGCGCCGAACTCCTGAATTTACAAACCAATAATCCAGTGGAAGTCTTTGGGAGTATTGACAGTTTGAAGTTAAAATCGTCGATGACTTTGTTTTCGCTCTTGGAACATACCCATCCGGTATTTCAAAACGTGCTTGATAAATTATATGGCGGAGGAAAGGATGAGAATACTGTTCAACTGCTGAAATAATTATGCGACCCACTGCCTTCACCTACCTGCCAACAACAAGTCCTGAGAATATATTTATCAAGCAAATTTGGAGTGCAAAGGATTTCCAGTCAGTATCTTTAAAAACAACGAATTAATAATGTCTTACTGTAACGCTATTGAAAAGATGCCCTCCGGGGAGAGAAAAGAACTACACAAAAATTACCATGACGTTCATTATGGTTTCCCCATCCACAAGGACAATGAGCTGTTTGGAAGATTAATTTTAGAGATCAATCAAGCCGGTTTGAGCTGGGAAACCATTTTAAAGAAAGAAGCTTCTTTCCGCCATGCTTACAGCAATTTCGACATCGAGGAAGTCGCTGCCTACACGGAGGCAGACAGGGAGCGGCTGTTGGCGGATGCGGGAATTATCCGAAACAAGCTGAAAATAAATGCTGCCATAGAAAATGCCAAAACCATTCTTGAACTTCAAAAGACGCATGGTTCCTTTGAAAAATGGCTGGAGCATCACCACCCTCTGCCCAAAGAAGATTGGATCAAGCTATTTAAAAAAACCTTCCGATTTACAGGCGGTGAGATCGTCAACGAATTTTTGATGAGCATAGGCTACCTGCCCGGAGCCCATGCAGCGGACTGTCCTATTCACCAACAAATTCTACAGCAAAAACCCATGTGGCTCCAAGACCAATGATGCAGTAGATATATCCCGGCAACTAGCCTTATACCACTCAGCCAGTTTTAGTCAACCTACTGGGGTTAGCTTGAAGGCTATTCGCTTAACTGGTTTATGGGCAGGTTTTCAAAACCGCCCTTCTTTCCCCGATATTGGCAAGCCGGCACTCAAATAACGGCCAGAGCAAAGGCTGTGAGACGTTTGCTTTCCGCTTTTTGTTGACATAGGCGATTTGGCTACAGCATTCGTTGATCGGGCTACCTTTTGCCCTTTCTGCATTCGCAACTTTGTGCTATCAATAAAACAGCACAAAAAATGGAAGCGAAAAAAGTATGGTTCATCACGGGAGCCTCAAAGGGATTGGGTCTCATTTTGGCAAAAAAATTACTCGAAAAGGGCTATCGTGTGGTAGCGGCCACCCGCAATCCTGAGTCATTGATGGAGGAAATCGGCCTTGCGTCGGAGGTATTTCTGCCGCTTGCGGTAGATATCACCGACGATCAAGACGTGAAAAATGCCCTTGAAAAAAGTGTGGCCCATTTTGGCCGCGTTGATGTCATCGTCAACAACGCCGGCTACGGGCAAATCGGCACCCTAGAGGAATTGACGGATGAAGAAAGCAGGGAAAACTTTAATGTCAATGTTTTTGGTATGTTGAACGTGATCCGGCATAGTATGCCCCATCTGAGGCAGCAAGGATCGGGAAGGATCTTCAATATCTCCTCTGTAGGCGGACTCTTCGGCAGCTTTGCTGCCTGGGGGGTATATTGCGGAAGCAAATTTGCCGTAGCCGGCCTGACCGAATCTCTGGCCGAAGAAGTACGCCAATTCGGTGTGCAGGCTACAGTGGTTTATCCCGGTTATTTCCGGACTGAATTTCTCACAAAAGGATCTGTAAAGACTCCGCAAACTCCTATTTCAGAATATGAAGCTGCACGGGAATCGGAACGAGCCCATTTAAACAGCATCAACGGAAATCAACCCAACGATCCGGAAAAAGCCGCAGAAGTGCTTATCTCCGTGAGCGAAGCGGAGAATCCTCCTGTCCATTTGCTGTTGGGTCCAGATGCCTACGATATCCTTCAAAACAAAATGAAAATCATTACCAAAGACGTGGAACAATGGAAAAGCTACACCTTATCCACCGCGTTTTAGTGCCTGCTTTGGTCTGGGGATTGTCTGGGTGTTTGTCACCCGCACAACTTCCCGCCCATAGTGACGCAAGTGAGGCAAAAGAAATAGTTGCCCGGCAATTCGACCAATGGAAGAATGGAAAAGCCAGCTTCTTTGAACTCTTAGCCTATGATGTGGAATGGGTCGTCAGCGGAAGATCGCCAGTTTCGGGTCGCTATCATGGAAAGACTGACTTTGTGGAAAGGGCGGTGTCTCCAATTACCTCTAATTTTCAGACACCATTGCAACCGGAACTTATCAGCCTTACTGCAGATGGAGAGTTTGTCTGGCTCCATTTTATAGCTACAGCGACGACCCACACTAAAGGGCTTTACGAGAATACCTATGTTTGGAAATTACGACTACAGGACGGGAAAATTATCGAGGGTACGGCATTTCTTGATACCCACGAATTAACCAAATTAATGAACAACGACACGGCCATGAAAACTATAGAAGAAACCGAAGAGTATATCGGGATGTGGGTAACGGCTGATGGCTATATCCGGCATGAATTATTGCCCGAAAACAGATACGATGAAGCAAGGGGAACCCGAAAAAGTGCTTATCAGGGCAGCTACAAGATTTCTGGCAACCACATAGACTATAAAGATGATACAGGCTTCACTGCCGATGGTGAGTTTAAAGACGGCATCCTGTATCATGCTGGAATGATTTTATAGAAGGAAAAAAAGTAAATTAGCATTTATGGAAAAGACATTCCGCTTTCATTCTATTGCTGAGTTTCATGCCTTTTGCGAGCTACCCGGCCCTGACCATCCGCTGATCAGTCTCATTGATTATAGCAAGGTTGCCTATCCTGCGGACGACCGTGAACTGAAATGGATACAGCATTTCTACTCCATAGGACTCAAGCGGAATGTCAATGCCAAATTCAATTATGGACAGCAGCCATATGATTTCGATTCGGGTGTACTGAGCTTTGTGTCACCACTTCAGTTTCTAAAAATCGAGATCAACCCGGATGCCGTTGTTGAGCCCACCGGTTGGCTGTTACTCATCCATCCGGATTTTTTATGGAACACGCCATTGGCGAAGAAAATCAAGACCTATGACTTCTTTCAATATGCCGTAAATGAGGCGCTTTTCCTCTCGGACAAAGAAGAAAAACAAATGGTGATCATTCTTCAAAACATTGAAAAGGAATATCAATCCAATATGGACAAGTTCAGCCAGGAGCTTATAATCGCCCAGCTTGACCTGCTGTTAATTTATGCGGAACGGTTTTATGAGCGGCAATTCCTCACCCGAAAAAAGTCGAATCATCAATTGTTGGAGCGCTTTGAACAGGTTTTGGTAGGATACTTCAGCCAGGAACAAGCTCTGGAAAAAGGCATTCCCACGGTAAAAGCCATAGCGGAGCAGCTCAACATTTCCCCCAACTACCTGGGAACCCTATTGCGGATGCACACGGAACAAACGACCCAGCAGCACATACAAAACAAACTGATCGAACGCGCGAAGGAGCGGTTGAGTACCACTAATCTATCAGTAAGCGAAATAGCCTATGAATTGGGATTCGAGCATCCGCAATCCTTCAGCAAGCTGTTCAAACAAAAAACCCATCAAACCCCCTTGGCCTTTAGACAATCCTTCAGTTGAAACAGGCGGAGGAGGGCCTGAATGCCCAATTCATCAAATCTGCAAAGGATTAAGGCTACCGCCTGGATCATCGCTCCCCTATTGATTTATCGCATTTTTTTCCGCTGATAGGCAAAAAAATATTCTTCCCTGTCGCTGTTGCCCTGACCTATAAATAAAAGCCTTCTTAAGGCCCGGCAAAATTTTACTTGGCAATCACTTTCCTTTGGAAAGTACCTACCGAAAGAGGAGGGTCCGGGGGACTTGCGGCTTGGAACTCTTGGAAAGGTCTGCGGCTTTACTAGGAAGGGAATTTTCCTCCCGGTGAATAAACTTACCCTCCGGGTTTATGATCAAGTAAACAACGAAAATTTATATAATGGCTTTATTGAATGATTTGCAATGGCGTTATGCCACCAAGAAAATGAACGGGGATAAAATCCCAGAAGAAAAACTGAATTATATCCTAGAGGCCTCCCGATTGGCGCCTTCTTCTTCCGGTTTACAACAATACAAGATCATTGTCATCACCGACCAGGCCTTACTGGAAAAAATTAAAAAGTTGGCGAATAACCAAAGTCAAGTCACGGATTGCTCGCATTTGCTGGTCTTTGCCGCATGGGACGGCTACAGCGATGAACGGATAACCAAGGTGTTCAACTACATGATGGAAGAACGCGGCTTGCCGCTCAACACCATGGATGCTTATAAGAAAACAATCCTGGACCTATACGGGCCATTGGGACAAGATTGGCAGGCACATCACGCTTCCAAACAAAGCTATATTGCTTTAGGATTGGCCATGGCTGCCGCAGCCGAACAGCGAGTAGATGCGACACCGATGGAAGGCTTCTCCTCAGACCAACTCGACGAACTGTTAAAGTTAAGGGAAAGCGGCTACCGGTCCACTGTCATTCTGCCTTTGGGATACCGCGATGAAAGCGGGGATTGGCTGCTGAATATGAAAAAAGTCCGTATGCCCAAAGAGCAGTTTATCGAGGAAATGACTCTCGCCGATGCCGCTGATATCGAGGTGCCTGCCATGGAGCAAACTTTGGAAGCATTGGTGACCGAAAAATAGGCTGTTAAAAGTAGTATAATCGCAATTCTTCAAGCTGCTGTCACGGGTTGGGGAGCTCCTGAAACGTAAATGGCCTTGGGCGGTACCCAAGGTCATTTACATTCAACCGCAAAGGGTTGAATATCAGCAAAAATTTGCCGGATGTCTTTTGTAAGACCTTTTTAAAATTAGATAAACTCGCCTTGAATCAATTCCTTCCCAACCTCTGCATAGTCAGTTTTGAGGAGATGAAATGATAAGCCACGTTGAGGTAGTTGTTCTTTTCCTGCTGATAATTATAGTTCGCTAGGGAAAAATCCCCCATCAGCAACCTCCCCCTGACAAACTGCTCCTCTGCTAAGCGGAGATTGTTTTCAGCAAGCAGAAAATTCTCTCTCGCCCTTGCGTAGTTTTTTTCATACCTGTCTGCCTCTCTTCTCGCTGCCAAATAATCCAATCGGTTTTTGTTCCTCTCGTCCTCATAACGCAGCTGGTCGGCCTGTTGCTGCAATCTTAACCGGCTGATCTTCCTCTGACGTTCGAAGCCTTCGGAGATCGGCAGCCGTAGCCCAAAATTCACAAAGCTGTTGCCATTCCAGTTGGCCGATTTCAAGAGATCAAAGCTGTTGTCAAAATAATTGGCGCCATAGTAGGCATTAAAGGTTAACGAAGGCAGGTAACTGTTTTGCTCGCTTTGGATCTGGCTGGTCAGTAAAGCGTTATTCTGCAACAACCTACGGTAAGCAATGCTATTCAAGGTATCTGCATCGGCCAGGGTTTGATGCTTCTGAAACAGGCTTTCCAAATCATCCAAAAATTCAATAGCCATCTCCGCCTCCGGCGCATAACCGATGGCATATAATAACTGCGCCTTGCTGTTGTCGTAAATCTGCTGGGCTTCCTCCAGATTATTGAGAGCGCTGTTGCGATCAGCCTTTGCTTGGTTGAGCACAGACAACAGCAGCCGGCCCTCATCAAATTGTTCCTGACTCATGGTGAGGATCTGCCTTTGGGTAAGGGTGTCCACGATCGACAGCCTCAACTGCTCTGCGGCTATTAAGGCGCTGAGATAAGCCAATCCTGCCTCATACACCAATTCATTGGCGGTATGGGCATTCTCCAAACGGGTAATTTCTTCCTGAATGCCCGCCTCTTGTACCGCTCCTTTCTTTTGTGGATTGAACAGGTCAAAACTCCCGTTGATGCCCGCATTGGAGGTCCATCGGGTGGTAAAACGCAGGGGCAACAATTCCCCTTCCGGCGCTGAAGGATCAAAAGCATGGGCTGGCACAGGCGTCACGGGAATGATCAGGTTGCGTTGCAGTTTAGCGTCTCCATATACCAGGGGCAGCCGCTTTAGCCGGGCTTCGGCAGTGGCGCCCTGACCTATCCTTTCGTCCAACATCCCTGCAGCCATCAACGGATGCTGTTCAGCCGCTAGGGCTTGGACATTTTCCAGGGTCAAGCTTAACTTGTCCCCTGCTTGTTGGGCATGGGCGAGCAAAGGCAGCTCCAGCAGGCTCAGCACTACCAATACTTTTAAAACAACCTGTTTATAATACCTGTTTTTCATGCGAATCATCCGATCATTAGAAAATAGAAGCGGGTTCCAATTTGCTGATTTTGACGACCGCAAAGAGCGAACCTCCCAAAGACATAAACAAGGTAATCCCCAATAAAATCAGCAAGAGCGGTATATCCATGTCAATGACCAAGCCAGCGTTGGCTACCCCATATTTGAATAAATACAGCAGCAATAGGGCAATGCCCAATCCTATAAAAGCAAACAACAGCGCCTGAGTGAATATCAATCTGCTGACAAAACTGTTTGTTGCGCCAATGGCCTTCAAAGTCCCATAATCTACGAGACGGTCCAGAGCGGAGGAATAAAGCGTCAGCCCTATAATGAAAAAGCCGCTGACCATCGCAAAAATGATCAGCGATCCAAAACTCACCCCCATATTGGAAGTGGTCAGAATCTCCGATACGGTTGAACTCTTCAGTACCTCCGCCTCCCAGGCTGTAACGCCATAAAAGGCACTGTTGATCTGCCTGGCCAGCTCGGCTGAATCGACCCCTTCCTTTACCTTGACCACCACCATGCTTAACTTATCATTGGGGAAGTTGCCATAAAACCTGGCGTTGTTGAGGTCGGTGAACATATAGTAGCCACCGAAACCCTGTACATTTTTGGTCAATAGACTGATCACGGCCTCTTTGTTATTGATTTCCAAGGGCTGGTTGACATGCAGGTCTACCGCAAAGCTTTTGGAATCGAAGAATTCCGCTGAAACCGCGTTGCTGTGGTACAGCCCGTTTAGATCGCCTTCTATTATTTTGGAGGCCTTGGGCCCGGCAATGAAAGCAGGGCCGTCACTCCCGATCAGGCTCACTGAGGAGGATTTGCCCCCTTCAAAAACCACCGTTCCACTGGTAATCACAATCCCATAGCTTTCCTCGACGCCTTCTATGCTTTTTACCTCCTGAACAATGCGGGAATCAATCCTCCCCACAGCATTTACATTGCCGGAGACATCATCGATGATCCAAATGGCATTTTCTGGGGCATTGGAATTTTCTATCAATCCCCCCATCAGCCCAGTCAAAAATCTCAAGGTCCCCAGCTGTTGACCAATCAAAAAAATACTGATGACGATGCCCACGATGATCCCTATGCTCTTGGGCTTATCGTACCTCATAAACTTTAAAGCAGTAGTGACCATGGGCTTACTGGATTTTTATTTTACACTCCACCTTGGCATTGATCAGCAAGGGTTCAGGTGCTTTGAAGGAAGCTTTGAACAAGCGCACCCTGCGGTCGCTCGTTTCCCCTGACTTTTCATAGAACAACGATTTGTTGTCCAATATGGGCGCGAGATAAATGACCTGACCCGTGGCAATCACCTGTCTGCTGCCCACATAGTTCACGTCAAGACTTTGCCCCAGCTTAACCAAACCGGCAAACCGCTCATCAATCTCTCCATGGAGGACCATTCCATCATCGGGGGCAAGCGTCGCAAAGGGAGATAAGGCGCTGATGCCGGTACCCACCCTTGCGTCGACGGACACCAAGACACCGGAAGCCTTGGCTGTGACCGAACGGCGATCAGAACTGAGTTCCGATTGCCCCAGTTTGGTCTTTAAGCTGGCCAGTTCGCCGCGTCCTGCGTCCAATTGTGCCTTCGCTGCCTGCAAATTGGACAGGATTACATCCCTTTCCTTTTGCTTGATGGATACATTTTGACGGGTATCGGCTCCCGTGGCCGCCAGCCGGGAGGTGATCGCAAGATCTTCCTCTTTTTCTCTTAAACTGGCTTTATACTGTTTGACATCCGCTTCAGCAACCGCTATACGGGATTGCTGGGTTAGGATGTCCTGACGGGCCGTGGTTAGCTCAAGGGTTTCATTCTCCGCTTCCAACCTGAGCATTAATTCTCCTTCGCTCACACTATCTCCCTCCTTTTTGAATAACTCTGCCACAATTCCGGAAACATCAGTAGAAAGCTCAATAAAACCATCTGTCGGCTCTACCTTAGCAATGGCAGCCACTATTTGGACATTGTCCAAGCTATTTAAGGAATCCAGCCTTGCCTGTTCCTCGGCAGTAACTTCATTTTCACGCTTCCCGCAGGCACCAAGCAACAAAACAAGTGCGAGAGCGAGCGGGGCCCAATGGTGCATTAATTTATTTATAATCATCTTCATTTTTTAATTTATCGGAGACTACGCCTTCCTCTACGTAAATGATGCGGTCGGCAAATGGCCGCAGGCGAAGGTCGTGGGTGACGACCACCACCGCCTTGCCTGTTTCAGCAAGTTCTTTAAGATCTTTCATGACCTGCGCTGCACTCTTGGCATCCAGGGAGGCGGTGGGTTCATCGCAAAGGATAATCTCCGTGTCCGTCACCAAAGCCCTTGCAATGGCCACTCTTTGCTTTTGGCCGCCACTGAGCTTCTTGGGCAGGTTCCTTTGCCGGTCGGCCATATTTACCTTTTCCAAAGCCTCCACTGCCTTGCGTCTGGCAGTTCCCTTGTCCTCCCCCTGCAAGAGCAATGGCTGCATGACATTTTCAAGGGCATTGAGCGGATTGATCAAGTTAAAATGTTGGAAAATAAAACTGATGTTGTACAGGCGTATATGGGCAAGTTGCTTTTCGGAGTAGTCGGTGATATCATTCCCTTGAATAAAAACCTCTCCTTCTGTGGGATAGATGACACATCCGATCAGGGAGAGCAATGTGGTCTTGCCCGATCCGGAAGGGCCCATGATCAGCATCAGTTCCTTCTTGTGGACATCGAGCGTGGTACTGTCCAAAGCGACAATGGTCGTGTCACCGGTGACATAGGTTTTCTTTGTATTGATCAATGAAGCAACTATTTCGCCTTTATCCATGGGTTAATGTTCAAGACTACCACTCTGCGTATAGCAGCATCATTTGAGCCAGAAGTGTCCGTCAGGCTAATTTACTGGTTTTTATTGGGGAATAAAGTTAAACGATCAAAATCGTACACTAGGGCTTATCGGCAAATGCAACTAGAAAAAACAAAAGCAATATGGGGCTGAGAAAACGGAACATAGCCCCAATGCACCTGATGGCCATGGAACTAAAAACGGTGAGTCTAGATCTTTTGAATTAGTAAAAAGGAGCTTCAGATCCCGTTTTACCGCTTAAAAAAATGGTTAGACGGGAGCCAAAACCCCGTCTAACCTAAAGCCACGCCCTACAATAAGCCACCCATAAAAGGATCACTCTTACTGGGCTTACCGAATTCTACTCTTCCGGCAAAGCGTCGCTCGAAGGACTCCTTTCCTTCTACCTTAAGGCTGAAATCGTACCAGCCATGGCTTTGTTGGGTATTCATCGTCAGCTGGATAGTTTTGGAGGCAGCCAAAGCTTGCTCCTGATTGGGACTTTTATAGGCATGGTCCACCAGTGAAACCTTTACACCATTTTGGGCTAAGTTCTTGATTTTGATCAGCACCTGGCCCAAGCCCTTCTTTTTATCCGAGATTTGATATTCACAGCGGACCTCAAGCTTTGGATCTTGGGCGTTCCCTTTGAATTCCCTTAAGAAACCATTGGGACCATGCGCCTGCAGATGGTACTGCCCACCCTGAAAATGATCCAAAGGCCATTCATAGGTAAGTCGATCGCCAGCCTTCACTGCAAAAGGCCAAAACCTTACCGGATCGAAAGCTCCAGTTTTCGAATTGCGGTAATTCCCCGCCGTGTACACATTAAAGGGGCTTCCCAATGCCTCCTTCCCAAAGAAGTCATTGGCGGCATGGAAGGTAAGACCAATGCTTTTGCTGTCCTTTCCGAGATCGCCATGGACGTAAAGTTCATAGTTAAGGGCAGAGGAATCTCTCACTCCAGGCTCTTGTTTGGGGATTATGGAGCTCGTCATGGGATTTTGACTGGCCTTTTCTGCTTCGGCATCACTCAGTGCCCTGAAGTTATCCGGAATGGCCTTGAACCGGGCATTGTAGATTTCCTTTACCAATTCATCCCGATCGACTACTTCCGGCAAAGGGATTTCCTCTCCATTATAAGGCCTGAACACAGAGGTCAGATCGCCGCTTATGGTTCTTCTCCAGGAACTGATATTGCTTTCTTCTATTTTCTTTCCGGTTTTTTTGGAAAGAAACTTCTCCAAAAACATGATGGTGGAAGTGATGTCACAGACTTCCGAATTGACCCAACCTCCCCTGCTCCAGGGAGAAGCCACCACCAAAGGCACGCGGAAGCCCAAGCCTACCGGGCCCTGCCTCGAGCGTTCGGGAGCAAAACCGGCCTTGATCTCCTCTTCCATCGTAACGAACTCTCCTTCTACGCCTATTCCCGAAGAAACCTTTCCCTCGCTTTCATCATAAGGATTTGGTGGCACAAAAGGCGTGACGTGATCAAAATAACCATCATTTTCATCGTAATTGAGGATAAAGATGGTCTTCTTCCACACCTCCGGGTTTTTGGTCAGGATATCCAATGCTTCGGAAACATACCAGGCCCCGTACCAAGGCGCACTGGGGTGATCGGAGAACCTTTGGGGTGCCACCAGCCAGGTGACGGTAGGGAGTTTGCCACTGTCCACGTCCTTACGGAAGTCGTGTAGCACATCTCCTGCCGGCACTTTTACGGATCGCTCTTCGCCCCCATCCAAATAATTTAGAACTTCCGTCTGGTGGTATTTCGGATCATTGATATTGGTATGCATCCCTTTTTGATGCAGGGCTTTCTCAAATGCAGAAAGTTGTTCGAATCGTTCCGGTGTCCAGACCTTCAGCTCCTCGGTAACCTTATTCCACTCTTCCTTTCTCTTTTCAAGTTCCTGCTGTACTTTTTCCTTTTCCTCTCCAGCCGAAGCTTTCAGTTGTTGTTCCAATTCTGCCAGTTCCGCAGGGATTTCCTTTTCCCTTTTGATCAAATATTCATAATGTCCCGGACTGAATCTGACGCCATACTGCTTGAACCACTCCAGGTTATTGTTGGTGAAGTTGGCCAGGAGCGATCTGTCCTCTCCTTCCAAAACCGTCTCTATGCTCAGTTCATTTTGGTAGACCTTCCAAGAAATACCCTCCTTTTCTAACCTTTCAGGAAAGGTTATCCAATCCGCCTCCTTCTCATAGCCCATTTCCCCATTGCGGACCAATGCTTTTTCGCCTTTCTTCCCATACGTCTTTCCCGTCCAGAAATAACTCCGGTTGGTGGTGGTACCGGTCAGCGCGGCACAAAAGTGCTGGTCGCACACCGTAAAGGCATCCGCAAAGGCATAATAGAAAGGAATATCTTCCCTTTGGTAATACCCCATAGTCAGGGGGATGTGCTTGTAGTCTTTATTGCCGGGACGTTTGGCATCGATCCATCCATCGTTTTTTCCTTGGTTAAAGGCATCAATCTGATCCTCCCAAGAATGAGGCACACCTCCCATCCAGGTGGCGTTGGTGTCCTTCATGTTTAGGCGAAAAGGCGCAAAGGTTTTCCCGTCCTTGTCCGTTTGAAGCCATACTTTCCTGCCGTTGGGCAGTTGGATCGCACGGGGATCGTTGAAGCCCCTGACGCCCTGTAAGGTACCGAAACAATGGTCGAAAGAACGGTTTTCCTGCATCAGCATAACCACATGCTCCGCATTGTAAAAGGTGGTGCCAGGATCAGGACTGATGGCCATGGCTTTTTGTACAGACATGGGTAAGGCAGACCAGATTCCGGTGCCTCCCGCCAATAAGGCTGCTTTTTTCAAAAAATCTCTTCTGGATTCACTCATTTTGATTTCTGTTAAATATTACACGAAGGCTATGCTTTGAAGGCGACTGAAAAACATTAGCGGCCAAATGGCCGCCAATGTCATCTTGTACTTTTGTTATCACCAAAGAATTGCATTCTTCCCAATACGGGCTTAATATAAGCCAATAAAACAATTTTGGCACTTTATCTACTAATCGTTATCCGCCACATCCCACCATACGCGAGTAGTGATCCGGTCTTCTCCTTGTGCCTCAATGGCCATATCATAATTGGCTTTGTTCAATGCTTGGACGCTGGTAGGATACATAAACCGGACAGGGATCGTAGGAATAAATGCCGCAGGGCCGGGGGATATTTCCGGATAGCCGGTCCTTCGCCAATCATACCACGCTTCCATGCCGGTGAAGAATAAGGCCAGCCACTTCTGAGTTCCTATTTTTTCCAACTTTTGGGAAGTACTGCCCGTATAGGCGACGTCAGATTGGAGGTAATAGTCAGGGGAAGGTTGTGCCACATCAGCAATTGTAGTTAAGTTGGCAACCCGCAACCGGCTTTCATAGTAATCAAACGAGGCCTCAATCCCCTTGCGGTAATAAGTCTCCGCGTCTCCGACCGAAATAAATCCTCGTTCCCTAGCTTCGGCTAAGATGAACTGCACCTCTGAAAAGCTGATCAACATGGTCTGATAACCTATTGGTGAAGCTAATTCCGAGCAGGCGGAGCAGGCAAACAACAATCCCACCCGCGAAATATAATTGGAACCGCCCTTTGATGGGTCCCCGGATGGGGAATATTCCACGGCACTTTCATCAGCAAGCCCATTAGGCACGCCGGAATAATCCTGCGGATTGCCCAATACGCCTTTGTTGGAAGCAGTAGTGGGTTGGGCATATACAAACAAACGGGGATCATTGTGGTCTTTGAGGATATCCTCCATGTTTTTACTCAGGCGGTATTCATCAAATGAGCCGGCCCTGGTGGTGTATAGATCATGCTGGTTGGGAATATCCTGTAGATACTGCAGTGCAGCGTTGTCCTCATTGCCTTGGATGATGGGATTCCCTTCGGGATTAGAAATGATCGCCTGCATGGCGGCCGAGGGATCTGTTCTATCCGACAACCTCATATGAATCCTCAGCCTTAGCGAATTGGCGAATTTCCTCCACTTCATCAAATCGCCCTGAAAAAGAATATCCCCTTCGACGGTCTCGGAAGTAGATCCAATCAGTTGGTTGGCCTCTTCCAGATCTGCCAGAATCCCCTGATAGATCACCTCCTGCCGGTCAAATTTGGGATAATTGATTCCGTCTTTGGCATCGGTAGCTTCCGTATAAGGCAAATCCCCATAAGCATCCGTCATAAAGGAATACATATAGGATTTGATCACCTTGGCAATTCCCACGTAGTTGTTCTGCCCGCTTTCTCCCGACAGCAAAATAATGTTGTTGACGTCCCGTAAAGCATGGTAGAAGGTACCATAGGGATTGCCTTCAGGCCCCCAATTGTATCGGTCTTCATTGGTAAATTGGATCTTTGCCGTGTACTGCATCACCACGTTACCGATACCCCAGGATTTTCCCGCTATTTCATTGGCCGAACTCCGGATGACCGTAGGCAACAGCAAAGCCGGAGAAACCGATTCGGGGCTGTTGGGATTGGTATTGACGGCTTCAAAATCCTTATCGCAAGCTGTTACGACCAACAAAAGCATTAAAGCCGTAAGGATGGGAAGTTTTATATACTTATTCATCGGATTAAAATTTGAGGTTCAAGTTAAAACCTATGTTTCTGGTAGAAGGGAAGGCCATGTTTTCGATGCCGGGTTGCAATGTTCCCCCCGACATAGAAAGGGTTTCTGGATCAAAATGGGGATTCTCTGTCCAGAGCGCCAGATTACGGGCCACTACCGAGACTTTGATCGACTGGATAGGAAGTCGGGACAATAGTACGGATGGAATAGAATAGCCCAATGTCACTTCCCTTAACTTGATAAAGGAGGCATCATACTTGGCGGCCTCTACATTGCTGCGCTCGTAGTACCGGTTATGCCAATCCCTTGAACTCAATTTGATCGTGTTGGGCGTAAAACTTCCATCGGCATTCCGGATCACCCCGGGGCTGATAATGCCGTTTCCTTCTTGGGAAAGATCATAGCCGTTTTCCCTTCCATATATGGTTTCAGCCAACTGACCAGAAGTACTTCCTATGGTTTTGGTCATAGAAACAACCGTTCCGCCATATCTTCCATCGAACAAAAAGCCCAGAGAAAGGTTTTTGTAGCTAAAGCTGTTCTGAATACCTACCATCCAATCTGGATTGTAGTTCCCTTGCAATTTAAGGTCGCTTCCGGTTAAGGGATAGCCGGTAGAGTTGTGGATGATCTGTCCATGGTAAGGGCTGCTTTCATCTTCGACCCGTTGGAAACTCGCTCCGTAGATATTGCCCATTCGTTCCCCTACCCTTGCCTGGATGGTTGCACCGTTTCTCCCAGTCAGCGAATAGATTTCCAGCCCATCGGTAAGTTCTAAAACCTTACTCCTGTTTCTGGTAAAGTTTACCATGACATTCCAGTTTAGCCCATTAGGTCTTTGTAGGGGAGTACCTGATAAGATTACCTCCAAGCCGTTATTCTGGATTTCTCCGGCATTGATAATTCTGCTGGCATAGCCTGTAGCGACATCCAACTCGATGGGGATGATCTGGTTCCTCGTCCTATTGTCGTAATAAGTTACATCCAGCCCCAATCTCCCACTCAACAGACGGATGTCGGTTCCGACTTCATAAGAAGCGGTCCGTTCAGGTTTCAAATCCGCGTTGGTCAGTCTTGAGGATTCGGATTTCGCCTGTATGGAACCCCAAGCCACCTCCGTATTAAATACATTGGACAGGCTGTAAGGATCAGTATCATTCCCCACTTCCGCATAGGCAGCCCGTATTTTGACAAAGGAAAATAGCTCAGGAAGCGTCGTCATATCCGATATCACTGCACTCAAAGTAGCGGAGGGATAGAAGTAGCTGTTGTTGCTGATGGGGAGGGTGCTCGACCAGTCATTTCTTCCGGTAAGATCCAGAAACAGCACGTTTTTATACCCCATCTGGGCATAGCCATAAAGGGAGTTGATCCGCTTTTCTGACTTGCTCTGGCTTACCTGAAGATTGACCGCGGTGTTGGTGAAGTTGTAAATTTCCGGTATCAAAAGCTCGGGGGCTACCGTTTGCGAAAACCTGTTTAGCTGGCTCATCTGGTTCCCGCCAAGGGAAACGGTATAGCTCCAGGTGGGATTATCCGTTTTGCTGTAGGTCAGCAAAAAATCCGAGTTCATTTCGCTGAAATAAATAGCATCCTCTCTGTAATTGCCCCTAGGAAAGCGCTGGGTACTGAAAGCCCTTTTTCTCTCCCTTAATTCATCGTAATAATCCAATCCTGTCCTCAGCATCAAGGTAAGGTTGTCGGTAAACTTATAGGACACCTGCACATTTCCGAATAACCGGTCCTTGTCTTGGCCATTGGTATTTTCGTAGGCATTGAAATAGGGGTTGTCGTGGTAATTGTAGTTGTAGTTGAATTGCTGACGACCTTCCATTCCACGCATCCAATAGTCTCTCAAACTGCCGGTATTGACTTGCCGGCCGTACCAAATCCAGAGGTACATCAAGCTTTCCGTGCCATAGCTGATAGAGGGCCTGTTCCCGCTGTTGGAGCGGATATAGTTGGCCGAGGCGTTCACCGTCAACTTGTCGGTTAGGTTAAAACCACCGCTAAGTGCCAATGAATTCCGCTTTAAATCGGTGTTGGGAACGATGCCTTTCTGGTCCAAATTCGTCCATGAGAAGCGGAGATTGGACTTCTCATTGTTGGAGGCAATCGAAACGTTGTTGGAGAATGTGACTCCGGTTTGGAAAAAGTCGTTGATATTGTTGGGTTGGGATACCCAGGGAGTCGGGAGGATGGTGCTTCCTTCGGGGGCGTTAAGGTCGCCGCCTCTGTACCCAGCGACGTCTCTCGGAGAGTCAAACTGCGGAACGGTCAAACCCTGATCCAAGGCCGGTCCCCAGCTTTCATCCACCCCGTCCGCCGTACCGGCACCGGAGCCGTCTTCAAAGGAGAACAAACCGTTATTCCCCTGTCCGTATTTATTCTGCCAGTCCGGCAAGACCAGTGGGCGATCAAAGGTGACATTGGAGTTGATGGTAACACCCAAGCCTTGCTGTCCTTTGCCCGACTTGGTGGTAATCAAGATTGCCCCGTTAGCGGCCCTTGAGCCGTATAGCGCCGCCGCTGCGGGGCCTTTCAAAATACTCATGGACGCAATATCGTCTGGGTTAATCTCACCCGCGGCGTTGCCGTAATCCACTTCCTGTCCACCTGATCCGGATGATCCGACAATATTGTTACTGATCGGTATACCGTCAACCACAAAAAGTGGCTGGTTGGCACTGATATTTAAAGATGACTCCCCTCTGATGGTCACCCGGGTAGATCCGCCTATACCGCTGGAGGAGTTGGTGATCTGCACCCCGGCAACCCTTCCGCTAAGCGAATTGATCACATTGGATTCCCGCGCTTCAGTGAGTTGGGCGCCGTCCACTGCCTGTACGGCATATCCTAATGCTTTCGTCTCGCGTTCCACGCCTAGAGCGGTCACAATAACCTCGGTCAGCTCTTCGGTAGACGCTGCTAAGACAACGTCGATAACCGAACGGTTGGCTACCACTGTTTCCTGCGGGACAAAACCAATATACGAAAAAACCAACACCGCTTCCGGTCCAGGCACATCAATGGTGTATTTACCGTCTAAGTCCGTTATAGTTCCCCGGCTTGTGCCTTTTACCTGAACTGTCGCACCTATAATTCCTTGGGCATTTCCCTGCTCGGTCACCCGGCCTGATACTTGGCTCTGGGCGTTGGCAGTTCCTGTAGCAAACATTATCCAGCCGATTAAGAGGTAGAACAGCCTTTTAGGCAGGATGTCGAATAGTAATTGTGTGGGTTTTTCCATGGAGATTTCAGCTATTTGATAAATTGGGTGACCTAGATATTTGGGCAAATATTCCTTTTTAGTACTATAATTTATGAAAATGGTCTATTAACTTATTATGAAAGTTACATTTATTATTTCTCAATAATTTAATCACCCACTATCCAAAATGCTTCATTTAGCGCTGAACGTAACCTTGTAACGTCATACGATTCTCCGCCCCCTATCCACCATCTTCTCCGGAATGTTCGACCGTATAGGGTCGGATCCCAGGACACACGCCACCGGCTACAGAGAGGTGGCCCCTACGGGGTCAGCCCCCGCCTAGTAAACCGGCTGCATGGAATAAAAGCGCCGAAGTACAACGTTATACGAGGTCTTGGAACTTGCATCCACCATCTCTCGCCATGCTAATTCTCCGCCCCCCATCCACCATCTTCTCCGGAATGTTCGACCCCTACAGGGTCGGATTTTAGAATACCTGCCATCAGCTACAAAGATGTGGCCCCTACGGGGTCAGCCCACGCCTAGTAAACCGGCTGCATGGAATGAAAGAGCCGATGTACAACGTTATACGAGGTCTTGGACCTCGTATCCACCGCCTCTCGTCATGCTAATTCTCCGCCCCCCTATCCACCATCTTCTCCGGAATGTTCGACCCCTACAGGGTCGGATTTTAGAATACCTGCCATCAGCTACAAAGATGTGACCCCTACGGGGTCAGTCCACGCCTAGTAAACCGCCTGCATGGAATAAAAGCGCAGATGTACAACGTTATACGAGGTCTTGGAACTTGTATCCACCGCCTCTCGTCATGCTAATTCTCCGCCCCCCTATCCACCATCTTCTCCGGAATGTTCGACCCCTACAGGGTCGGATTTTAGAATACCTGCCATCAGCTACAAAGATGTGACCCCTACGGGGTCAGTCCACGCCTAGTAAACCGCCTGCATGGAATAAAAGCGCAGATGTACAACGTTACGAGGTCTTGGACCTCGTATCGAGCTTCACCGATTATAAAGCTCTTCGACCTCGTATCCACCGTCCCAAAACCCTATAATAAACAATTCAACCCCTTAGATGATACGACTTCGGCTGTACAAAGGCCCGGATACCTACAGTAGAGAGGCTGGAACCAAGACCGGAGTTTTTCCTTCCTGACCAAGGCACGTTCGGACTGACCCGGTCGCAGCAGTTCCAGTAAACCGTCCCGGTGTTTAACTCCTCCATCAAGCGCTGGGCGCGGGCATAATCCTGGGAGAAAATCGCCGCCGTCAAGCCATAATCCGTATCCTGCATCAGCTCTAAGGCCTCCTGGTCATCCTTCACCTTTTGTATCCCGATAATCGGCCCAAAGGATTCTTCCTTCATCACCAACATGTCATGGTTGACTTCTGTCAGTACGGTGGGTTCAAAATAGTATCCCTCGCCCTTCACACGCTGGCCTCCAAGCGCCACAAAGGCTCCCTTTTTCAGGGCATCCCTCACCTGACTCTCCAATACTTCCACTTGTGCCCCCCTTGTCAGCGGTCCGATAAAGGTTTCTTTTTCCGTCGGCTCGCCCAGCTTATAGCTGGCCACTTCCTCTATAAAGCATTCAATAAATTCCTCAAAAATGCCTTCCTGAACATAAATCCGCTCCACCGCACAGCAGCTTTGCCCATTGTTGTAAAAGGCGCCTTCCGCAGCATTGATGGCGGCTTGCTTCACATCAGGGACATCATCCATGATGTAAAGCGGATCCTTTCCGCCCAACTCTAACTGTACAGGCACCAGCTTGGGCGCCACCTTTTGGGCAATGTACCTTCCCGTCCCATAAGATCCGGTAAAAAAATAGCCGTCCAAATCCGCTTGGAGCAACATCTCACCCACTTCCCCCGAACCGATCACACATTCAAATACATCCTCCGGCACGCCTGCGGCCCAAAGGTATTCCCTGAACTTCAAGCCCGTCAGGCTGGCATATTCGGAAGGCTTGTAAACTACCGCATTGCCCCCCACCAAGGCATAGAGGAAAATATTGTAGCCCACATTATAGGGAAAATTCCAGGCAGAAATATTGGCAATCACCCCAAGGGGTTCGTAGATAATCTGCTCCCGGGTGGCACCGTTGGTCGCCAAGATTTCTTCCTTCAACCACTTTTCCGCATGTTCCTGGAGGTGGCTGATCCGGTTTTGTGCGCCCCTGATCTCATTGGAGGATTGCTGGATAGGCTTGCCCGTCTCTGCAGTCAGCAGGGCGGCCAATTGATCCAGGTTGTCCTGGACGATCTCCCCGAAACGGACGATGCAGGCAAGCCGTTCGCTTACCGACAGCTTCTTCCAATTTTTCTGGCCTTCCTTCAACCGGGCCAACTTGATCTTTACTGTTTCTTCGGCATCAGCCACCAAGGTGGCGATCTCTTGTCCTGTGGCAGGATTAATTACTTTCATCTACTTCTATTTACTTTCTTTGACATGGGTAAAAAAAACATCCAACAACCGATGCTTATCGATCAGTTGGTCACTGAGGGCATTGGAAAATTCCGGATGCCACTGCACAGCCATCACCTTGCCTTCTTCCGCGCCGGTATAGCCTATGGCTTCAATGATGCCATCTTCGGGACACATAGCCCATACTTCCAAATCTTCCCCCAAATCCTTAATGGCCTGGTGATGGACGGTGTTGACCACCAGAGGGCTGTTCCCTGCATAAAGCCTGTCCAGGAACTTCCCTTCGGTAAAGGCGATAGGGTGAAGCAATTCATCATACAGCGCCGCATCCCGGTGTCGGATGGCATTTTCCTTTTGGGTGGCAATATCCTGATAAAGCGTGCCACCAAAATATACGTTCATCAGTTGCAGCCCCCGGCAGATGCCGAACACCGGCTTTCCTGCCTGTACAGCATAATCCAAAATCCGGAGCTCATATTGATCCCGATAGGCGTCGCCCTTCCACCTGCCTTCGAGAATGGGCTCTTCTCCGTAAGATTGTGGCGCGAGGTCATTTCCTCCCTGGAAGATGAAACCATCCATTTCCGCCAACAAATCCGTCAGGATCTCCCCTTCCAGATCAGGAATAAGAACAGGCATAATGCCTTTTTGGCCAATGTAACGGGCCATGTCATTTTCCAGGTAGTTAAGGCTTTTCTTTCCGAAAACCGTCCTACTGGGATCCGGATACATAAAACAGGCGCTGATGCCAATCTTTAGCATATTTACAGGGCTTTCAGGTACAGTTGTTTGAAATCCTCCCTAGTCACCGGCTTGGGGTTGTTGGGGTGACAAAAATCGGCTTCCGCCAAATCCGCCAAGACCTCTATATGTTCCATTTTGACACCGAGTTCACTCAGCTGGCCGGGAAGATGAAGTTGATCATTGAGGGAAAAGAGGTAGTCGGTCAGCTTGTCGCCACTATGGGCGCCCAGGCCCATAACATAAGCCATCTGGTCGAACTGCTGCTCACAGCCGGCATAGTTAAAGGCCATGCCATAGGGCAGATTCACTGCATTGGCCAGTCCGTGATGGGTGTCCAGCAGACTGGACAAGGGATGGGCAAGACTGTGCACGATCCCCAAACCCTTCTGGAAAGCCACCGCACCCATGAGGGAGGCGATCAGCATCTTGCTTCTAGAGTTCAGGTCAGGCTGATGGGTGGCATCGACAATGGATGAATGGATCAGCTTGATGCCCTCTAGGGCGATACCGCTACACATGGGATGGTAATTTTTGGCCAGGTAAGCCTCTATATTGTGGGTCAGGGCATCCATTCCTGTGGCCGCCGTCACAAAGGCGGGAAGCTCCATGGTGAGCAGGGGATCGGCAAATACAATCTTGGCCAAGAGGCGGGGAGAGAAAAGTATTCTCTTGCGCTTGGTCTCATCTTCGGAGATGATGGCGCTTCTTCCCACTTCGCTACCGGTTCCCGCGGTAGTGGGCACGGTGATAAAATGCGGAATTTCCTCCGTGACATATTGGTCGCCGCCAATTAAGTCATCATAGTCAAACAGGTCCCGGCTGTGGTTGACCCTTAAGGCAATGGCCCTGGCCACGTCCATGGCGACGCCCCCGCCGATGCCTATGATACAATCCCTGGAAGTGCCGTGGTACAGATCTCCCCCTTTGAGCACATCGGATTTGACCGGGTTCTTGTGCATGTCGCTGAATACTTCCACCGAGATGCCCTTGCTGCTCAGGTCACTTTTTATCTGGAGGAAGAAAGGCAGTTGAGCCACCATGCCGTCCGTCACCAGCAGCGGTCGGCTAAGGCTGTTTTTTGTCAGGTAAGCTGGCAATTCGTCGATAACGCCCGCCCCAAATCGGATGGCGGTAGGGAAATTATAGGTGAGTCGGTTGTTGAAGTTTGTCATTTAGTTAATAGTGGATAGACCATAGTCCATGGCGGGTTAGGTTTGTTTAAAGTTGGGTGTCCGGTGTCAGATGTCGGAAGACCGATGTCGGGTGTCGGGTGTTTGATTTCGTGTTTCGATGTGTTGACTTTTAGAATATTAATTGTTTTTGTAATCCTATGTTTTCGTTCTATTGTCTTTCTACTTGATACTTTTAACATTCAACCCCTCCAGGGTTGCTAGAGAGAGAGAGGTTCTTTGTCCCCCGGGTTGTACCCGGGGTTATTGTTGTTGAAGCCCTTCAGGCTTCTGGAGATCGATGACCGATGTCGGATGACCGAATGACGGATGACCGATGACCGATGTCGGGTGTCGGACGACGGATGGCCGAAACCCACCGTCGTCCGTCGTCTGTGGTCCGTGGACCGCCGACTATCGACCGCCGACTATGGACCATCGACTATCAACTATGAACCATCAATCATCAACTACCGATGGCCGACGTCATCGGGGCCGGACGTCTATGTTCGGCTACTCCCGTCTTCGGTCTTCCGCCCTTGTTTATGTCTTGCTACTTGCCTTTCTCCACATTCAACCCCTCCAGGGTTGCTAGAGAGAGAGGTTCTTTGTCCCCCGGGTTGTACCCGGGGTTATTGTTGTTGAAGCCCTTCAGGCTTCTGGGATCGAGGTCAGACGACAGATGCCAGATGACCGATGTCGGATGACCGAAATCCACCGTCGTCCGTTGTCTGTCGTCCGTCGTCTTTCGTCTGTCGACCATCAACTATCGACTATGAACCATCAACTATCAACCCTCATATTATCTCAAAATACCTTTTCCTTTCCCAATCTGTCACCTGGGAGCAGAATTCCCGCCATTCCCATTCCCTAGTCTGGGTGAAATGCTGGACAAAGGCCTCTCCAAACAGCTCCTGGGCAATAGGGGAATCCTTCATCATGGCCGTGGCATCTTTGAGATCGGTGGGAAGGCTGCCGTTTTGGTAATCCCGATAGCCGTTGCCCACCGTGTGGGGCACCTTTAATTTTAAATTATGCGCAATACCGTATAAGCCGGAAGCCAGACAGGCGGCCATGGCCAAATAGGGATTGACATCAGAGCCGATCACCCGGGTTTCCAAGCGTGCCGCCTTGCTGCTGCCGCAAAGCACCCGCAAAGCTGTGGTGCGGTTATCAACTCCCCAGGTAAGGGTCGTCGGCGCCCAGGCCCCTTCCACCAGGCGCTTGTAGCTGTTGACCGTCGGGGCATACATGGGCAGGATATGCGGCAGACAATGGAGTTGACCGGCCACATAGCTTTTCATCAGGCCGCTCATTTTTAACGGATCGGCAGCATCGTAAAACAGATTGTTGTTTCCTTCCCTGTCCCAAAGGCTTTGGTGCACATGGCCCCCATTGCCGGGCAGGGATTGGGACCATTTGGCCATAAAGGTGGCCATCACGCCATGTTGGTAGGCGATCTCCTTGACGCTGGTCTTGAACAGCGTGGCCCGATCCGCCGCCGTAAGGATATCGCTGTACTGGATGGCCGCTTCATAAACGCCAGGACCGGTTTCCGTATGCAAGCCCTCCAAGGGGATATCGAACTGGCCACATTGATCAAAGAGCGCGTTGAAGTAATCCCTTTTGAAGGAAGAGCGGAGGATAGAATAGCCAAACATCCCCGGCGTCAGGTGCTTGATGGGCTCCAGGCCATTGTCCTCGATTTCCTGGGGAGTGGACATAAAGTTAAACCATTCAAACTCCTGCGAAAACATAGGCGAATAGCCCATGTCTTCGGCCTGTTGCCGCACAGATTTCAACAACCCTCTGGGGCAGGCAGCCAGCCGTTCTCCGTTGGGGTGGCAAAAGTCCGCCAAGAAAAAGGGAAGGCCGTGGCCCCAGGGGATCCGGCGGTAGGTATCCAGATCGATATAGGCGTCCGCATCCGGATAGCCCGTATGCCAGCCCGTGATCGACACATTGTCATAGGATTTATCGCCGCTGTCCCAGCCAAAGACCACATTGCAGAAGCCCATGCCCCCTTCGGCCACAGAGAGGAACTTGTCCAGCGAAATGACCTTTCCCCGCAAGACGCCGTCGATGTCCACCACGGCCAGCTTGACCTTGTGATGGCCGCTCTCCCGGAGTATTTCCGCCATTTCTTTTAATTTACTCATGATACAGGTTGTTTGACAGTGGTTTTAGGTTTGTACAAGAGGGCAAATACCCCATAGCTGCCCAACAACATGATAAAGTACAGCAGGGCAAGCATAGGGTTATACACCACCATGGCAGCCAGGGCCAAGATGGCAATGATTAGGGCCGTGGCCGGGAAAAGCGGATAAAAGGGTGCCTTAAAAGGCCTTTCCAGTTCCGGTTCTTTTCTTCTCAAGGCAAAAAAGGCGATCATGGCAATGATATACAGCCCCAAAGCCCCAAAGACCGCAATGGTAATGATCTCCCCCGTCCTTCCGGTCAGCAGGGCAATGATGCCGATCAGCATATTGAACACCAGGGCATGGGCCGGCGCCTTGGTTTTGGGATTGACCTTTCCGAAGATCTTGGGCGCATAGCCCATCCGGCCAAATTCAAAGGTGGATCTGCCGGCCGCCAGGATAATGCCGTTGAAGGAAGCCACCAGGCCAAAAAGCCCGATGATGATCAGGGCATGGTAGATCCAATGGCCAGTCCCTACGACCTGTTCTATGGCCAGTGGCAGGGGGGAATCCGAGGCGGTCTCGCTTCCGCCGGGATAGACGATGCTTTCCCATCCGCCGACGCCCACCGCCGAGGTGAAGGTGAAAAAACAAAGCACCACCAGGGTAAGCAGTGCGGTACCAAAACCGATCAGGATATTCCTCTGGGGATTGATGGTTTCTTCCGCCACATTGGCTACCCCTTCTATGGCGAGAAAGAACCAGATGGCAAAGGGGATGGCCGCAAAGACGCCCAGATAGCCGTTGGGCAGGGCATTTTGCTGGAGATTTTCCCATTTGACCTCGGGAAGGCTGACACTGGCAAAGAGCACCAAGCCCATTACCGCAATGATGGTGATCACCAGCTCAAAGGTGGCGGCTACCTTGAGTCCGGCGATATTCAATCCCGTAAAGACCAGATAGGCGGTAATGGAAATCATCAGCGTATCGATCTCGGGAAAAAAGAGGTGAAAATAGGCCCCGATGGCCGAGGCAATCGCGGGCGGGGCAAAGATAAATTCAATGTTTTGGGTCATGCCTGCGAGAAATCCCAGGTGCTTGCCCAGGCTCCTTTCGGCATAGGTAAAGGCCCCACCTGCCCGGGGGATGGCACAGGCCATTTCCGTATAGCTAAAGGTGAAGGTAATGTACATGATGATGATAAAAAAGGTCGCGATGGCCAGGCCCAGTGCGCCGCCTTCCGCCAGGCCGAGGTTCCAGCCAAAGTAGTTGCCGGAGATCACATAGCCGACCCCAAGTCCCCAAAGCATAAAGGGGCCAAGCGTTTTCTTGAGTTGCGTATTGTTGTTTTCCACGGTTGTGATACTGGATTTGGGCTTTGTTGGGCTATTGAATATAAGGAAAATGTGAAATAAAAACCTTTACCCAGTTCATTTCTATTGAAGTATATATGGACACAATAAAGAAATTCCATTAAATCCAGTGGAGGAGGTTTAGTTTAGTTAATTGTTCAGGACAATTATTGCCGTTCGGCTTTAGCCAACGGAAGCGGGAAGGAGGTTATATTACTGAGGCTTTAGCCACCTGCCTTACTTAGATGATTGGGCTAAAGCCCGGACTAGGGAGGAAAGCTTTTTTTCCGTCAGCTAAAGCAGACGGCAATAGAATGAAGTATTAAAAAATCTGTATTGAAAGGTTATTGGCATATTTCAGTATATTGAGACGATCTAACCGCATATTTAATTGATAGGCACGAAATAATTGATTTTCAAGTACTGCAGGCTTATCGGATATGGCTTAGGTTTAAGGAAGGGGAAGAGAAAATCATCAAGTCAGACCTTTTATTGGCAAAGGATTTACGGCGGAATTGCTGGATAAGAAGAAATTCCAAAAGGCATTTATTGAACCCGCCGGAGGTATTGCTTGGGACAACGGTTATGATTTTTGTCCTAACTATCTGAAGGAATTGTCTGCGGAAAAAAATCGAGATGTAAAAATCGTGATGGTCATGGACACAAAAAGTTGGAAAGAAATAAAGGACGCCGTGTACGGCAAGAAAGGCACTCACGCCGGGATGCTCTGGACCGGGATTTTGAAGGCTTCAAAATCGGTTTGCTACTAAAAAAGGCACGGGAGGAAAAGCAATTGACGCAATCGGAATGGGCGGAACTGATCGACAAAAAGCGTGAGTATATTTCCAGGATTAAAAACAACGGCGGCAACCTGAATTAAAAACGCTTTACGACATCGTAGAAAAAGGCCTGGGCGGAAAAGTAAAGATTTCAATCGAGATCTAAGATCCCATGAGAAGGATTCCGAGGATGTGGCAATGGAAATGCCATGGAGAAAGGAAAACAGGGGAGTGCGTGGACACGTCAGAACTATCAAAAACCCTCCATTCATTGAATTCTTTGGTGGTTGTATATTTTTAAACCCCTCCTACCCCCCACTAAAATTCTTATCAGCAAAGCAACATACAACCCGGAACACTACCACAGCTGCTATAAATAGCAGAGTGTAGCGCAACACAGTCCTTCAAGAGAAGACAAGCCAGCCGCGCAGCCAGCGTACAATAAATACCGTTTAAAATTTACATAATATTACTTTGTAGGAAATCAAAAACTTTAAATATATTGGCAACTACTTTTATAGAACAAAAGACTAGACCGACTATAACTGCCCAATTAAAATAGAAGGGAAGATTTCAGCTTATTGCATGTCCTAGGACAACAGGCACAAAGATACCCTCTATGATCACTTACTTTGGAATGGTGATGGATCGATGACCAATCAAAAACTTGATCCACAGGCCCACGATATGGGCTATCGTTAGAAATAAACCACAAGGCTATTGCGCCTATCCATTCGAAATCGGACGGATAACCGCAATAAAATGGGATATAATATGAGAGTTAGCGGTAGTTCTTAAAAGACAACAGAAGATGAGATTAACATTAGCCAAAAAATATAAGTCATTAGACCCCTTCACAATTGATTTACCAAACTTAACGATTTTGACTGGAGTTAATGGAGCAGGTAAGACACAATTATTGACATCTATAATAGAGAATCAACTACAGTTGACTGAAAATGGAGCAGAATTGAATCATAAAAAGTATGTTACTCATTCAACACTCTCACCTAATGACAGTACAGTTGTTACTAGACAATCAGTTAACCAACACATTGAAGATATTTGGCATCAATTTAACTCGTTTCTACAAAACCATCAGCGAAACCCATCCAGCCAATTAGAACATTATTTTGGAGATCCTAGACAAGTAATGTTAATTGAAAAAATTGCTAAAGAAGCGAATAAAGAAAAGCATAGTTTAACAGGAAATGACTTTTTCAAATTCTACCCCTTAGAGGATGGGCTAAATCATACAGATGTTTTTTATCAAAATTTTTCAAACCTGTTTAAAAGATATAACGATAGGTTACTTGAAAATAAGTTTAACAAGTTTTTAAAAGAACATGAAAAACAGAATGAATTTGAATATTTAACTGATGAACAATTTATAGAATTAAATGGAGAAGCACCTTGGTATTTTGTAAACAGAATTATAAATGAAGCCAAATTAGATTATCAAATAAATTCACCAATATCACTTCATCAAGACGCACCATTTGAATTTAAATTGATTAATACTTTCAATCAGTCTGAAGTTAAATTTAGCGACTTATCTTCTGGGGAAAAAGTATTGATGTCTCTTGCGTTAGCATTGTATAATTCAAAATTCGATATCGAGTTCCCAAGGGTTTTGTTAATGGATGAACCTGATGCATCTCTACATCCAACAATGTCAAAACAATTCTTAGAAATAATTGAAAATGTTTTTGTGAAAGAGAAAGGTGTTAAAGTAATAATTACAACACACTCTCCCTCAACGGTAGCTTTGGCTAAGGAAGAAGATTTGTTTGTTGTTAACAAAACTGGAGTTAGAATAGAAAAAACAACAAAAGATAAAGCTTTAAAAATATTAACTTCAGGTGTTCCTTCTTTTAGCGTAAACTATGAGAATAGAAGACAAGTCTTTGTGGAAAGCGCAAATGATGTTTCGTTTTTTGAAAAAATATATCAGATTTTATCTAATCACCTTATACCGGAAATTTCGTTAACATTTATCTCTTCTGGAGAAAGCAGAACGGATAAAAACGGAACTAAAATTTCCAATTGTGATCAAGTAATAAATATTACCGATACGTTGAGAAATGCGGGCAACAATTTTGTTTGGGGCATAATCGATTATGATGATAAAAATAAAAGTTCTGCTCACATTAAAGTTTTAGGTGAAGGGAAAAGGTATAGTATAGAAAATTACTTATTTGATCCAATTTTAGTTGCTGGGCTTTTATTAAGAGAAAAATATATCACGAGAGAAGATCTAGGTTTGACTAATAACGAAACATATATTGACTTTAAAAAATTTACTCACGAGCAACTCCAAATAATAGCAAATTTTGTCATTAATAAGGTAGAATCAGTGGTTAAACCTATGGAAACAATTTTATCAGAAGTAGTACTTTTAAATGATCTGAAGCTTCAAATTCCTACCTGGTATTTAAATCATCACGGTCATACTTTAGAAGAAGCATTATTGAAGGTATTTCCTGAATTAAATGCACTTAAAAAAGGTAAAGAAGAAGCTCTTAAAATGGAAATTATAAACAAGGTTATTGACGACATCCCTGATTTGTTATCAAAAGACATGTTGGAAATTCTATTAAACGTTCAAGCTAATTATTAAGAACTACCGCACACATCGTATTGGCGAAATGGCGGATTAAGAAAAATAGAAAGTTCGTACATTTTTAGTCGCGGCCCGTTAATGTGCAAGTCGAGCGGGCAACGGGTTTATGAGGCTTTTTCGGGAAACTGTCCGGGAGACGCCTCAGGGTCTTTAAGCGACGGAAGGAACACTTACCCCCAAGTCTACCAACTTGCTCATGAGTGAAAAAAGTTAGATTGTAGAGTTTCTCCACTGCCACCAATAACAGGCAAGGTAGGGAAAGGCCAAGGGAAGATGGTTGTTGCCCACTGAATCATTCCAGTGAAATAGGCGGTCGATGCCGTTAATAATTATATTCTATATCGTGAATATATAGGGATACTGAAAATTTGAGTTCTGGAAACTAGCACTGTGCAAAACATATATTCTATACGAGAGAAAAAGCTTTAGCTTTAAATTATAAAAGTAAAGCTTTTTATAATGCTTTGAAGTTGCCACACAATAAAACATTTATAATATGAATAAATTGCTATTATTTACGCTCTTTTTAACAATCTCCGCAATTAGATTATCTGCTCAACAATATAAAGAATGGGATGAACACGATGTTGTTCGATTTTATGAAAAAAAGGAAATAGTATTAGAAGATAATTCATTGGATGAAAATGGTGATGATATGTACAGTAGAACTATAACATATTTCGTCCCGACCAAAATCAAAGAGGGAGTATATGAAGTAGGGGTTTCTGAAAAAATATCTTCAAAATTATGGCAGATAAGTGGAACAGATATTTACATGTATTTCAGATTTAATCCATTTTTATTTCGATTTGACGATGGAATTTTGGAAGTTGCATATTCTTCTGGTACATTCTATAAAACGCCTTAATTAGTGAAATTATTAAAAAAAAAGATAATGTAATAAAACAAACCTATATGGTAAGTCCGATTTTCATAAGCAGTCTCTGGAAAAACATAAAGGTATCAAAAGAACTTGTCAAAAGTTCTCCATTATGTAATGGAAAAATAGGAAGGCCCACCACTGCCTCCATCTTTTTCTCTCTTACCCCCCCTTCCGATATACCCCTCCCCCATCAAATTCCGGGATCCGACTCACAAGCACGGGGTTCGGAAGCCATAGCCATCCGGGATCAGGGAGCCGGGTTTTCACACGCTACCCAGTAAGGTCGTCCCCATTTACTCCGACGTTGGCTTACTTCTCTTGGGTGCTCCCGGCATCCATATAACTCCCCTTGGGATCATCGTCCGCTTAAGGGAATTCACCCGTTGGAACGGCCTAGTTTTTGACTTATATTCACCAGAACTCCCCATTTGTTTGATCATGTATTTAAAATAATCCAACCAATGGCGATAAGATTCTTTAAAGGGCCATATGCAAGCATTTTCTGCAGGCCTTGGATGATAAAGAGCTAGGTGGTGGGTAGGCGATTAAATGACAAGCAAGACTAAATGCTTCAAGCGCCTTAGAATTAAAACATTAACAGAAAATAGGTTCAGCAAAAAGCTGACTTAAGCTATTGAAGCAACAAAAATGGTGGTAGTCGGGATTTAGCATGCTATTGGCATCCATCACAAGAATGAGCCGCGCAAAGATCACACGAAAGACTAAGAAGATAGGCTTAAATCACTAAAGAATGGAATATCTTAAACAAATCGGGCAGCTTAATCCGCTATACTTGTTTTGGTCATCACTAGGCCTCTTTGTCATTATCTTCGTTCGGTATCTCATCTTAGCCGGGATATACCATCATTTCTTTCATCATTGGCTGAGGGACAAATATCGAAACCGATTTCTAAGTATTTCAGAATTAAGTAGCCAACAGATTAAAAAGGAGATCTACCGATCGGCAATCAGTGCTGCCATCTTTACAATTCTCGGGATGGGGATGATTATCTTGTGGCAGCGGGGACAGACAGCGATTTATACAACCTTTGATGCCTATCCTATTTGGTATACGGTGTTGAGTGTACTGCTTGTGCTTATCATCCAGGACACCTTCTATTACTGGCTTCATCGTTGGATGCACTTACCAAAGGTTTACAGATTGATTCACAAAGATCATCACACGAGTTTACGAACTTCAGCGTTTACCTCATTCTCCTTTCACCCTTTGGAATCTTTATTACAAGCCATTGTCTTACCTTTATTGGTCCTGTGGTTACCTTTGCACATTGATGTCATCCTATTTATTCTGATAGTTATGACCTTTTCGGCAACCATCAACCACGGGGGTGTGGAAATTTATTCCGCCAAATGGGCCCGGTCCCCGTTAGCAAAATGGCTGATTGGGGCCACGCATCACGACGACCATCACAAAAAGTTCAACTATAACTATGGGCTCTATTTCACCTTCTGGGATATTTGGATGGGTACTGAGACCCCTGATTTCAAGGAGCGTTTTGAGAAATTGACTACAAAAGACGAAGCTGTCTAAATAGCATCTGCGCCACGAACAGTGTCTGAATACAAGCTGCTTAATTCTCTTCAAATTGTCTGAAGACCTTGTCAAAAAAGTACATCAAGTATTTTGATGCAGGAACGTTCGGCTGGGAGGACTTATGTTGACCGTTCAAAAAAGATGAATCTAGAGGAGTACACCTATTATCGGACAGGCACTACAAAAATCCCGGTGGTGGTTCGGAATATGTTTGTTAAACCTTTTGTATCCTCTTCTTTAAAGGATTTTTGGAAATATTGGAATCCGACTTGGGGCTATTATTTGCTGTTTTATGGTTATAGGCCTCTAAAAACCGTCTTCCCGCCTGGGTTGGCGCAGATCATGACTTTTTTGTTCAGCGGCATGGTGCACGATCTTATCTATATCCTTCCCATGCTGATGCAGGAGATTCGGTTTGTCTTTCCCTTTATTACGGTTTGGTTTAGCATCATCGCCCTAGGCATTCTACTGACGGAATCTCTTCAAATCAATTTTAAACACATCAACTGGAAACTGCGACCGCTTCTTCATCTGGCTTATCTGGTGGCTACTTTTCTATTGACCAGGTATATTGATCTGGCCATGGGATAGCGGGCGGCCTCACCTATAATACCGGATAATCCTACCTATCACCAATTCCACGTGCCCGGTTCTCGCTCTGCTTTTCCATCTTCTACCCCCCTCCCCCCACCTCCAAGGTACCCCCTCCCCCCTCCAACATGCGCCGTTGCATCTAAAACTGACAAGCGTGCATCTTTGAGATCCGTGCGAGGATCTTTGAGGGGGGGTGTAGAGGGTAAAATTTGAACTTTTGAGGATCAAAGAGGAGCTTTTGCATCTTTGAGATAAAAAACCTGACATTTTTACCGGAATTTCTCCTCTCTAGACCAGAAAATGGGGACCTCCGAGGGGGGGAGGGGTACCTCAAACATGCGTGTGTCAGTGTTTGAGATGCACGCTTGCATGTTTGAGGTGGGGTGATGGATGTTTTTGATTTAGATTTCGGTCTTTTTGGCGCAACAGCGCATCTTAAAGGTTTAGGCTTGAAGCTTTGCGTCGCACCACTGCATCTAAAAGATTCAGCATTTGATGTCGGAAACCGGACGCTGCATCTTTAATGTTTGGGCGTGGATGCCGGGGATCGAAAAAAGGAAGGTTAGAGTGGATTATCGTAAAGATTATAAAACCATTTTGGCTTTGCCTGCCGACAGGAAGGAATAGGAAGACTTGATTTTCCGCATTTCTTAATTTTCTTGATCCCTCAATGGTTAACCCACTTGCCAGCTGACATTACTGATAGCAAGAGACATAGATATCAGGGCTACGCCCTTTCCATCGACTGATAATTGGCTATATTGCTACAAAGATGTCGGGGCTACGCCCCTGCTTCTGCTTTTCTTAATGAAATCCAAAAAGAAATAAATATAGCGTTAGGTATTTGGGGAAAGGCAATCAAAAAGCAGTAAAAGATGAAAACATACACTTTAGACCAGGTACAAGACACGCTTATCGGAGAAAAAGGAACACCTGAAAGAGATTCTATTGAGTATGAGCTTCAAATGGATCTCATAGGAAAGGCCATCAAGCAATCCAGAAAAGAGCGTAATTTGACACAAGAAGAACTTGGAAAGCTTATCGGGGTACAGAAAGCCCAAATTTCACGGCTGGAGAACAACGCAGCCAACGTTACCATGGACACTTTGCTTAGGGTCTTTACCGCATTAAAAGCCAAGGTAACATTTCAGGTGGAGCTACCGAATTCAGAGATTAGCATAGAAAGTTAAAAATTTTCCTTTGCATAAGATGCTTTCACGCGAAGATGAAGCGCGAAGTACGCAAAGTCACTCGCCTCCGTTTAAGCTATGCATCGGGAGATCGTAGCGCTTGGTATTATGGCCGTTGCGCTTTAGCTAAGGGAAAAGCAAGATCGGGCAATTGGGCTTTACCCCTATTTAAACCCCAAACGTCAAGGCTAATAAAGCCACGTATTGCCTTTGCGCCTCCCCGCAAAGCCTTTGTCTCTTGTCTAACGGAGGGCAGGAAATTTTCGTCCCCGCCCGTCAAACAAAGCCTTACCTGCAAATCCCGACCGTCATCAACTCGGATCATAAACATTTTTTCCTAAATTAGGCCTACCGTTTTCCGGCTAAGAGGGCTCAATATCAATCGTTTCCCTCAAGATCGGGGGCGACCGCCAACTTCAATTCATAAGAAGCCAGATCCATGTCCAAAATCCTGCTGGCACGTAATCATTAAAAAAATGAAAAAGATCATCAACAATACGGGTCGCTGGGTGTTTAACGGTTTGTGCATATTAATTGGATTGTACCCTATCATCTACTTTTTGATAGATAGACGTTTTGGGTTATTGTCGTCCAAAAGCCAGGAGTTGCTAAGCCATCAACTGTGGAATGTGGGATTTTATGGACACATCGTACTGGGAGGTATTGCCTTGTTGATCGGATGGGCCCAGTTCAGTTCCAACCTTAGAAAAAAAAGAAAGGGATTACATCGGGTCATAGGAAAAATCTATATTGCCTGTGTTTTACTCAGCGGAACCTGTGGGATCTATATCGCCCAATACGCTACGGGAGGAATTTCGAATGTCATCGGATTTACATTAAGCGGAATCGTCTGGTTAGCTACCACCATTTTAGCTTATCAGGCAATTAGGAACGGTAAGATTAAATCCCATGAAGGCTTTATGGTCTATAGTTATGCGGTATGTTTCTCAGCTGTCACGTTGAGAATTTGGCTTCCGATCTTGATCGCTATAACCGGTGAATTTGAGTCGGCCTATCTGATTGTGGGGTGGTTAAGTTGGGTTCCCAATTTGATCGTGGCCTATTTTATCGTCAATAGAAAGAACAGAAAACCGGTTGCTGATATGGCATTGGCTTAAAGGAATCCAGAGATAAACATCCCATTATTGTTGCTGTTGTACTTTAGCTAGAGCGAAGGCTTTAGCCCCATCTAAATGTTGCATGATATGGCTAAAGCCGAATGGAGATGATTCTTGTATCCGTATCCAAAGCAGACGGCAATACACGGCTGCGATAAAAAAGCTGCCACTAAAGTTACTTTATAACCTATTCCACATGCCCATCCCTCGGCGGAGTATTCGGACACCGCATTTCCTACTAAACAATAAACCCCATGTCAAAACCGATAACCACCCTCTTGATGCTCTTCTTCCTCACCCACCTCTACGCCCAGCAAACAGAGGTGGTTTACCTCGAAGAGGATAATGTAAGCGGAAATTTTTACACCCTCCTCTACCCGCCGGATCAGCTGAAAGGCTACGTGCTGATCCTGCCGGGATTTGGGCAAAGTGCTGAAATGGCTATGGAGCAGAGCGACCTGCCCCAAACCACTGCCCAAAACGGCCTGCTGACCATCATCCCTACGCTGCAGGACGGCGTGCTTTCTTTTGGCGTGGACGGGCGCTCCCAAGAGTCCCTGCACAGGATCATCGAAGATGTGAGGAGCAAGCATGATCTGGCCAGGCTGCCGTATTATATTGGCGGCTTTTCGATCGGGGGAAGCTGCGCCCTCAAATATGCGCAGGACAGCACGGTCAAACCGGCAGCCGTGTTCGGCATCGATCCGCCCCTGGATTTCGAACGCTTTTACCATTCCAGCCAAAGGGACATCCGGCTTTCCGTCGACAAAGAACCCAGCCAGGAAAACGTGTATATGTTGGAAAGGATCGAGAAGGAATTTGGCGGCACACCGGACAGCGCCTTAGCAAATTTCCATCAGATGTCCCCCTATTCCTTTTCGGACCTCAGCCAAGGGGCAGTCAAAAAGATGCTAGACCTGCCGATCAGGATCTATTCGGAACCCGATATCGACTGGTGGCTGCGGGAACGGGATTTTGACCTTACCGGTGTCAATGTCACCGAAATTTCGGCCATGATCAACGAACTCCGTAGGCTGGGAAATGACAAGGCGGAATTAATCATTAGCTCCAACAAAGGGTATAGAAAACCCCATCACATCCGGCATCCCCACTCCTGGAGTATTGTCGACAATGAAGCGTTGGTGGCTTGGCTGTTGGGGCATCAGGCATCCATGACAAGAAACTAAAATCGTCCGACCGCATGTCGAAAGCTTTTAAGGATAAAGGACAGCTAGCGAAGGAGGGAACCGAAGGCTTGCGATCCACGAAGCAGTAAGGCTTTGTTCATTACAAAGATCGCTTTATGATGCTTTTTTGATCAGGCGAGGCGGAATTTATCCGAGCCTTCCTCCTGCCCGATAATTTTTTTTTTCAGTGGATCAACGGTGGGAGATGTTACCAAATAATTTTTTAACCATTCAAAAGACAAATTATGCCATCTAAAAATAATACACAATCGCTTAATAACAGATTGAAATTCCCGATAATATTGATATCAAAAAATATTATTTGCTTTTAACGATTCTCTTTGGGTAAATTTGTAGAAAGGCTGAGAGGAAATATCCTATATCGCCTTACGATTCGAAAATAAGAATAACCACCGCAAGCCGATGGGTTGATCGGTTGGCTTATCGATCGTCAAATTGATAAAACTTTTACCCAGCTGATATTATGTCCCACCTATCTTCCCGACTGAGCGTCTTCTGTTGCATTATCTCTGTTTCCCTGCTTGTATTTCTAAATGGTTGCACCGAGGAGAGCAATGTTGAAAACACGGTCACCGTCCACCTCAGTTCTGAGAAAAGTGAGTATGCTCCTTATGAAATCGTCACAGTCGCCGGATCAGGTATACCGTCTGGCGAGGGGGTGGGCAAGGCGGCCGTAGGAGGTATGGAAGTCCTCGTTTCGGGCGATGGCAACGCTATCTCGTTTGTATTGCCGGACTTACCCAGCGGTTCGTATGATTTCAGCTATGTGGTCAATAACAACAACTACATTGCTCCCATCCAGGTAGCGGCATTGCAAGACATCAAAGGTGCTGATGAGTATTATGGGGAGATTGAGAGCCGGGTTCTCGGAAGTATGGATCAACTTAATGCTCAGCTGGCCGCCTTGGAGGGAAATCCAGATCTCTCTCAGGAGTACGCGAATTTGAAAAAAGACATCATCAGGAACAGGGAACGATTTGACGAATACAGCGCTGCTTACAAGCGTTTATCTGCCGCAGAAAAAGAGGAATTTGCCAAAGTGATCGCTGCCAACAAATCATTTTTGGAGACATATGACGACAATAGTGCTGCCTTGCGCGAAAGCACAGCGCGCTTGAGAACGGCGGCATCCGTCCAAGACTATGAGAAAGAAGTGGAGATTAGCGCCGCGGCCTTCGTAAAACTGGTAATATTCACCGGATTCCATGTCTCAGCAATGGTTGTCACCGGAAAGATGATCGCTAAACCCCTCGGCTGGGTGAGCGTAGGGGGAGCTGTGGCACTTGGCCTGGTCTTCACCAGCTATTGTATCCATGTAGACGAGACCATCACAGCCGCGGGAATCCTCATCAATAGCGCTTTAAAACCCTTTGAATTTCTGCCGGAGAAAATAAAAGAACAATACGACTCCGGTAAAGAAAAAATAGCAGACATCCAGGCCAAGTACAGGTCTTTGATGGCCTCTGATGAAACTGACGGAAGCGGCGGTATCCTCACAACCATTGTAAAAAGCTACATGGAATTCATGGCGGGCCACAACAGTTTCATGGATAAGCTACCATCGATTTTGAAGCCCACTTACATCATGAATCCCTTAAAAACCAGTTTTACATCGGCGGCCAGGTCTGTGCGCAATAAGTACATCAAAGTCACCGGCCTCAACAATCCCAATGTAGAACTGGAGCAGCTCAACCAAGAAGATGGCAGCATCAAATTAAAAGTGACAAACAATACCTTTTCTGATCAGGATTTTTCCTATGAGGTGCATTATACCCATATGGGCTTTAACAACAGCCTTAAAAAAACCGTAAACGCAAAGGTCCTCGCCCTAGTCGACTCCATCCCGATCTATACCGCGTCAGCGATAGGATCTTATACAGTTGATTATTCTGCCGAACCAGGCAATACAACCGGCATCAAACTTTATTGCGAATTAAAAGCTGACAATATTGCCAAGTACACGATTTACAATAGCCCTAGCTGGCCTGATGGTCACACCTGGGAATTGGGATGGATCGTGAGAAAAGCAAATAACCGATATTATATATTGACCGCTTGGACCAATCCTCCTTTCCTAATACATGAAGCCCAGCCATTAACGTACCCGGTTACCGGATTTGTCTATAGACATGCTTATACAAAGTAGCTGCTGTATTTCTCTCGGATGTTAAAGAATTCAGACGAGCGGCCACTGGACAGGCGGACCGCTTCCCTGCTTTTACACCCACATGCCATTCTTTACATGGGCTGGCCGTGTATAAGGGGCTCAAACCCGGCGATTTAAATCGAAGCCTCCAGGCTTCCGTGGGTAGGAATGCAGGAAATTCTAGGCAATGGATGTTTTTTAATAGATCTTTATACGGTAGGCATTGCCGGCGCCGTTTTTATATAGTTTCGGAAAATTTAAATGACGACCCATGCGCAAACTATCCATTTTCATTGCAACAAGTGTAGACGGCTACATCGCAAAACCCAACGACGACCTGGGTTTTTTGAAACTCGTCGAAAAAGAAGGTGAAGACTATGGCTACGCCCAATTCACGGACACCATAGACACCCTGATCATCGGCAGGAAAACCTATGACTATGTGGTCAAGGAAATCGGTCCTTCCCATTACGATAATGGGGACAGGGAGGTCTATATCATCACCAGAAGCCCAAGACCTAAGGTCGGAAAGACCAATTTTTACACCGGAGATCCGGGCGATCTGGTCAGGCAACTGAAATCCAGGGAGGGCAAGGACATTTACTGCGACGGCGGTGCAGAGGTGATCCATGAACTGCTTAAACAGGACCTGATCGATGAGCTGATCATTTCGATTGTACCCGTTTTGTTGGGCAGCGGAACGAGGTTGTTTAAAGACGGCAGGCCGGAATTGCACCTAGAACTGGTAAGGACAGAGACATTTGATACCGGATTGACGCAGGTTCATTACCGGCGGACAAGATAAAAACCGGAAGGTTGCAGTCCCCTTCCGACAGTGAGGAGCCCAATAGCAATGGCTGTATTAAGATATAATCCAACAGCCAACTGAATGCCTATGAAAATAGCAGTAGCCCAAATCAGGCCCTTTAGAGGCAATATGGCCAAAAACATATTGGTGCACAAAAAGGCAATCGACCTGGCTGTTGTCCACCAAGTGGATGGTCTATTTTTTCCGGAACTTTCGCTCACAGGCTATGAACCGGCGCTTGCAAGGGAACTGGCAAAAGACCCAAACGACCCACTATTTGACCAGTTTCAAGAGATCAGCGACGCCCATGGCCTAACCCTCGGAATAGGCGCACCGACAAAGGCCGATTCAGGCATACGAGTCAGCATGTTGGTTTTCCAGCCAAGCCGCCCGAAGCAGGTATACTCCAAACAACAATTACATGCTGACGAATTGCCCTACTTTGTAAGCGGCAAGGAACAAATGATGTTGACGGTCAATAATGAGAAGGTTGCACCGGCCATTTGTTACGAAAGCTTGCAGACAAGTCATGTCGATACAGCCGCCGGACTCGGCGCGGAAGTTTACATTGCAAGTGTCGCCAAATCCCAAAACGGGGTTGACAAAGCCATAAAGCATTATCCAGCCATCGCAAGGAAATACGCCATGCCTGTGTTGATGTCGAATTGCCTAGGTTTTTGTGATAACTTTCTCAGCGTTGGCAGAAGTGCTGTGTGGACAAAACATGGTCGGCTGGCCGGACAACTTGACGATAAAAATGAAGGGATTTTGGTTTTTGATACCGAAACAGAAAAAGTTGTTGAAGTAATGTTATAGACATACCCAATAGCAAATGCTCAGTAGCAGGTACCAGTCTCCCCGTTCTTGGTGTATCGAATTTCCCAAGCTAGGTTTATTGCATCTACGCCTTTTATTGCCAAATTGAGTTCCCAAGCTTCAATGCGTATATATTGTCAGCATAAACCATTTGATTAATATCTAGTAACAATGTCCTACAATATCCCCAAACATCTCACCGGCCTTACGGAAGAGGAATTAATAGCTTCACGGAATAAATTCGGTTACAATCAGGTAGATCCCGGAAAGAAGTCGAAATGGTACCATTTGCTGATGGACATCTTGAAGGAACCCATGTTGCTGTTGCTGGTTGCCGTGGCGGCCATCTACGTCATTGTGGGGGATTATGGAGAGGCTCTCTTTATGTTCGGCGCCATTATAGCCGTGTCTGGGATTTCCTTTTACCAGGACAACCGCAGCAAGAAAGCATTGGAAGCGCTGGAAAAGCTGAACGAACCGCTCAGCACCGTTATACGGATGGCCAAAGTGGCACAAATCCCCACCCATGAAATCGCTGTGGGGGACCTCTGCATTATAGAAGAAGGGAAGATGATCAATGCCGATGGACGGATTGTCCACAGCAATGATTTTTCGGTGAATGAATCCGCCCTGACCGGAGAGAGCTATTCTGTTTTTAAAAGTGCTGAGACCGAAGACAGAAAAGTGTATAGCGGAACCTTGGTCGTGTCGGGCTTGGCGGTAATGGAAGTGGAAAAAATCGGCGGACATACCAAATTGGGGGAAATAGGCCGTTCCATCCAAGATATCAAAGAAGAACATTCCCCGCTCCAGATTCAGATCACCCGTTTCGTTCGTGGCATGGCCATTATCGGCGTGGTGATTTTCCTGATGGTCTGGCTCTACAGCTACCTGCAAACGAGAGACATTGTGGAAAGCCTGCTGGCTGGACTAACCCTGGCGATGTCGGTCCTGCCGGAAGAAATCCCGGTGGCCTTTACTACTTTTATGGCATTGGGAGCTTGGAAACTCATGCGGGAGGGCATTATCATCAAACGCAGCACTGTAGTGGAAACCCTGGGGAGCACGACCGTGATCTGCACCGACAAGACCGGTACCATTACCCAAAACTCCATGCAGCTCAAGGCACTATATGCCCAAAACTCGGGGAAAACGTATGACCAAGACAATTTTGATGCAGCCGAGCTGGACGAACTGATCAATTTTGCGATGTGGAGCAGTGAGCCGGTGCCTTTTGACCCCATGGAAAAAACGCTTCATCAAGTGTATGAGCGGACACAGGCCAGCGATCGGCGAAAGGATTTTCAGATGATACACGAATATCCTTTGGAAGGCAAACCGCCCATGATGACGCATATCTTTGAAAACCGGAGGGGCGAAAGGATTATTGCCGCCAAAGGTGCCCCGGAAGCGCTATTGGCCGTTTGCCAGCTTTCAGAAGAACAAAAGGACAGGCTTCGACAAGAGATAAAGGGTTTTGGGCAACAAGGCTTTCGGGTATTGGGCGTGGCCAAAAGCAATTTTGAAGGGAACGGCTTTCCAACTGAACAGCAGGATTTGCCTTTTCAGCTTTTGGGCTTGACGGTGTTTTATGATCCACCCAAAAAGGGCATACAGGAGGTGTTTCAAAAAATCTATAAGGCTGGGATCAAGGTCAAAGTCATTACCGGCGACAATGCCGACACGACCCGCGCCATCGCCCTGCAAGCGGGGATCATCAGCCAAGCCCCACCTGTAGAAGGAAATCAAATTGTCCATAGCACGGAAGATGAACTGATGGCGTTAGCCGAAAGCAGCAGCTTGTTTACCCGCATGTTTCCCGAAGCGAAACTGGCCATTGTAAAAGCCCTGAAACAGAAGGGCGAAGTAGTCGCCATGCTGGGTGACGGGGTAAATGATGCGCCGGCCCTGAAATCCGCCCATATCGGCGTCGCCATGGGAAACAAAGGGACAGAGATCGCCAAGGCGGCGGCTTCCTTGGTCATTACAAATGATGATTTGGACAGATTGATCACAGGGATAGCCGCTGGGAGAAGGATATACGCCAACATCAAAAAAGCCATCCAGTATATCATTTCCATCCACATTCCGATTATCCTTACGGTATCTTTGCCCCTGTTTCTGGGTTGGATTTATCCCCATATATTCACCCCGGTACATGTCATCTTCCTGGAGCTGATTATGGGCCCCACCTGTTCAATTGTGTATGAAAACGAACCGATGGAAAAAAATACGATGTTGCAAAAGCCAAGAAAGATCACCGAGACATTTTTGAATTGGAAAGAATTGGCCATCAGCATTGTTCAGGGCTTGGTCATCACCCTGGGGATCTTGTTCATCTATCAATATACCGTACAGAGCGGCGGCAATGAAGAGAAAACAAGGGCCATGGTATTTACCACCCTGATTTTAGCCAATGTATTGCTGAGCTTGGTCAACCGTTCCTTCTATTACAGCCTGTTCAATAGCTTCGGCAATAAAAACAGCCTGTTTCCGATGATCATCGGACTGACTTTGGCCTTGCTTCTTGCCATCCTGTATGTGGCCCCTTTTGCCAGCTTTTTCCGTGTGACCAGCTTGAACCTTGGGGAATGGGGAACCGCATTTTTGGTGGCGGCCGTTTCAGTCCTGTGGTTTGAAGTCTTTAAATGGACGAGAAGAAAAAAGGTTAAAGAGGCATCGGCGGAAGCGCCCTCGGAGATCGCCCCGCTTGCCAGCCATACCGGGGCTTAAGGAAAAAGGGGAAGTTGTTTTATATTGAATCGCCAAAAGCTTGTTGGGTTTTGGTGGGGAGATCCTGCAGCCTGCAAGTTGGGAATCTTCCCTAGTTTGAAAAAGACCATTTATGACAGAAAAGGAGAAAATGCTCAACGGAGAATATTACGATTCAAGAGATCCTGAATTGATTGAAATATACCATCATGCGCGTAAATTGTTGAAACAATACAACCTCCTTGATTCCGAGTTGATCCAACAGCGAGAGCGGATTTTGGGAGAACTGTTTGGCTTCAAGGGCGAGGGCGTTTGGATTGAGACCCCATTTTTTTGTGATTATGGAGAAAACATTTCCATTGGAGAAAACACCTTCGTCAATACGAATTGTATGTTTTTGGACAACAATAAAATCACCATCGGGAAAAACGGATTGATTGCACCTTACGTGCAGATTTATACCGCCATCCATCCCGTCAAAGCCTCCGAGCGGATCGTTGACAACCGCTATCTGACTTCCACAAAGCCCGTCACGATTGGGGACAACGTGTGGATCGGGGGCAATTCGGTCATTTTCCCCGGGGTAAGCATTGGGGATAATGTTACCATTGGGGCGGGAAGTGTGGTCACGAAAAGCATTCCCGATAACGTTCTGGCTTTCGGCAATCCCTGCGAAGTAAAAAAAGAACTTTGAAACCCTATGCGGCTACTTTCCATCCGGATGTAGCCATATAGGGTGTTTTCACACCTTACCGGCTTTACCTCCACCTTATAATTATAGATTATTTTTCAAAAGGTCAAGCTAGGCTGTTTCCATCGGATTAAAGTAAGTTCTCATAAAACCAGCATGTAAACGGCGGCCAAGGCTTGGATTAGCATGCAATTATCTCCGGATCGCTACACCAAAAAGCGTTGGCCTTTTCAACAAAGCGTATTCGGACGTTTGAACAAAATCGCACAGAGAGATCCTCTCTACATTTGTTTCATCAACAATTTAAACCAACAAAAAGATGGGACAAAACAATTATCAAGGAGCGTTGCAGCAGCCGATAGGTTCTGGATTTAACGCCACATCAACCGCAAGGGAGGTCATTCAAGGCATTGACCTGAGCGGAAAAATCGCTATTGTAACAGGTGGCAATACGGGCATCGGGCTGGAAACCACCAAAACCCTCGCCGCCGCCGGGGCGACCGTGGTCGTTCCGGCAAGAGACGTCAACAAAGCGGAGACCAACCTGCGTGGAATCAGCGGTGTCGAAATAGAGGCCATGGATTTGATGGATCCCCCGTCCATAGACCAGTTTGCCGAAAAGTTTCTGGCATCGGGCAGGCCGCTCCATTTACTCATCAACAATGCGGGCATCATGTGGGTGCCGCTACGCAGGGACAGCCGGGGTATAGAATCCCAATTGGCGACCAACTATCTGGCCCAGTTTCAGTTGACGACAAGGCTTTGGCCTGCGCTCAAAAAAGCCAATGGTGCCAGAGTGGTCAATGTATCCTCCCAGGGACATCAATTTGCCCCCTTTGACTTCGAAGATCCTCACTTCCAGCACCGGGAATACGAAACCCTACAAGCCTATGGCCAATCCAAAACTGCCAGCAATCTATTAGCCCTGGAATTGGACAACCGAGCCAAAGCCTTTAATGTACGGGCCTATTCCCTGCATCCCGGTGCCATCCACGGAACGGAGCTAGGCAGAGAGGCCTCTTTGGAACTGTTTCAGCAGATGGGTTTCTGCGACGCTGAGGGAAATCTTTTACCTGAAGTGATCGCCTCTTTAAAAACAATCCCACAAGGTGCCGCAACCACCGTCTGGTGTGCCACCAGCCCGGCACTTGATGGCATTGGAGGTGTATATTGCGAAGATGCGGATATCGCTGCTTTATCTCCCAACGGTGCGGTATCAGGGGGCGTAAAGCCCTATTCGCTCGATGAGCGCCATGCTAAGCGGTTGTGGAACCTGAGTGAAGAAATAACAGGCATCACTTTCCGATTGGATTGATATGTTCTTTATCCTGCTATTTTTGTAAGATAGAAAACCCGCAAAGGATGGAATATAAGGCAAAATACATCACGGAGGACATCAAACTTTCCTGCTACGAGGACAAGTTTTTTAAATCGGATATCATGTTCGACCACCATATGCTGATTTGGTTTATTTCCGGTGAGACGAAAATTATCCAGGCTGATGCAGCTTATGTTTTCAGAAAAGGTGAGATCTTCTTAATTCCCAGAAACCAACTGGCCACGATCATCAATTATCCCAAAGACGGGCAGCCGCATAAAACGGTAGTGATGCATTTGTCCACCGCTAGGTTAAGGGATTTTTACTCCCGTCTGGAGGTCAAACCGAAGGCTTTGGTATCACAGAAGATCTATTGCTTCAACAGCTATCCTTTGCTGAAAAGCTGTCTTGCCTCATTGGTGCCTTATTTTGAGATGAAAGAACTTCCTGAAGACATTGCTTCGCTGAAGATCACCGAAGCCATCAGTATCCTCAGGACGATTGACAAAGGGATAGACCATGTATTGGCCAATTTTGAAGAGCCCGGAAAAATTGATTTGGCCGGCTATATGGAAAGGAACTTCATGTTCAATCTGCCATTGGAGAAGTTTAGCTACCTGACGGGCCGCAGTCTCACGACCTTTAAGCGGGATTTCGGGAAAGTATTCCATACCAGCCCCCAAAGATGGTTGACGCAGAAACGTTTGGAGCTCGCCCATTATCAATTCGTTGAAAAGAAAAAGAAACCTATAGACGTTTGCTACGAAGTGGGATTTGAAAACCTGTCCCACTTTTCGTATGCTTTCAAGAAACATTTTGGCTATGCTCCCACCGAATTGACGGCACAAAGTCAGCGGCCTGACCGACTTTAAAAAGATATGGAGAAGTAAATCCAACCGCCCGGGGGAGGAACCCCCCATTGCGCCTGATAAAGCTTGGCCTAAAGCCAGGTAAAATCCTTAGGCGTTAACAACCCGAAGCTGCCATCATTGTGCCTCGACCAGTGGATTTGCAAACCTTTGTTTGTATATTTGCCAAACAAATCCTACAAGCCGATGAAGTTATAATTTCTTTCCCCAGATAATAAAAAGCTCTTCCGCCAAGCGGTCGTGCTATTTTATTCATTTTTAAAGAAAGAAGTTATGTTGACGCTTCAGAACATTTCCCATACCCTTCCTGACCATTCTATATTGCTGGACCATATTCAGCTGACGGTCAATCCACGGCAAAAAGTAGCCTTGATCGGCAACAATGGCTCTGGAAAATCCACCCTCTTAAAAATCATCGCCGGGCAACTCCAATCCAATGAGGGAGAGGTAATTCTTCATGCTGTGCCCTATGATGTTCCACAACACTTTGGGCAATACAACCACCTGACCGTAGCGCAGGCACTGAAGGTGGAACACAAGCTCGATGCGCTAAGAAAAATCCTTCAGGGCGAGGTGACGGAGGAAAATTACGCCATTCTTGCCGAAGACTGGACCATTGAGGAACGCTGTTTAGAAGCCTTGCAACATTGGCAGCTTTCGGACATCGCGCTTTCGCAAGAACTGAACAGCCTAAGTGGCGGACAAAAAACAAAGGTTTTCCTCGCAGGTATCATGATCCATCAGCCGGACTTGGTGCTTATGGATGAACCCAGCAACCATCTGGATCTTGCTGGCAGACAGCTTTTGTATGATTTTGTAAAAAACACCCCATGTACCTTGGTGGTAGTAAGCCATGACCGGAAGTTGCTGAATCTTTTGGATAGTATGTATGAATTAAGCAAGTCCGGAATAAAGGTCTATGGCGGTAATTATGACTTCTATGAGGAACTAAAACAAATAGAAGCCAAAGCCCTGAGCCAGGACCTACAGAGCAAGGAAAAGGCGCTTCGCAAGGCCAAAGAAAAGGAAAGAGAGACCATTGAGCGCCTGCAGAAAGCCGACAGCAGAGGAAAAGGCAAGCAAGAAAAAGCCGGGGTGGCGCGTATCATGCTCAACACCATGCGGAACAAAGCGGAAAACAGTACGGCGAAAACGAAAAGTGTACATGCAGAGAAAATCAGCGGAATCGCCCAAGATTTGCAGGAACTTCGGGCCTCCCTGCCGGATCTTGATAAGATGAAGTTGGGCTTTGACGATTCGGCATTGCACCGGGGAAAATCCCTGTTAAAAGCGGACAACATCAACTTCCGCTACGACCATAAATGGCTTTGGAAAGAGGGCCTAAACCTCCATGTCCACAGTGGCGACCGCATCAACCTAAAAGGCGGTAATGGCTCCGGGAAAACCACTTTGATACGGCTCCTCTTAGGCCAGCTTGCCCCACAAGCAGGAACCATCTACAGTAGTCTGACCGGTTCAATATACATAGACCAAGATTATTCTTTGATTGACAATACCCTTCACGTGTACGAGCAAGCCCAGCATTTCAATACTGCCACGCTGCAGGAACACGAAGTGAAAATAAGGCTCAATCGTTTTTTGTTCAGCAAAGACGACTGGGACAAATCCTGTAGTGCCCTGAGTGGCGGTGAAAAGATGCGGCTGATACTGTGTTGCCTAACCATCAGTAACCAATCGCCTGACCTTATTGTGTTGGACGAGCCTACCAACAACCTGGATCTCCAGAATATCGGAATCTTGACCGCCGCCATCCAAGAATACCAAGGCACTTTGCTGGTGGTGTCTCATGATGAGAACTTCCTGAAACAGATAGGTGCTGAGCAGATCGTTCAGCTCTAAGCAGTACTTCTTTGGCTACAGATCAAAGGCTGTGATGATGGCTTGCTAAGCTCATGATGTCTAGGTCCTGGCGTGTTTTGACTATTGTTATTGACGGCATACTGCTTATGCGCTGCCGACGACATACAAAACTTGCCTTAGGATAAGAACCTTAGCAATGGATTTTGCTAAATTTATAGTCTTTACTACACCACAGCATCAATGAACTAAAGTAGACTTTGGCTAATCTCGCAGCGGAAGATTTAGATTGCACTCCCGATTTTTATGCTAGGAACGCTCCCAAACTTCCCTTTTTTTGCTGCTATCCCAAGGCCCAGTTACCAAATCAACACCTCATCTCTGACAAACCTATTCTTCTCGTTGTTTTTGAACAGGTTAAGGATCGCCGAAAACTCATGGGTGTTACCGGGGAGCAGGTAACTCTTGGCGATCGGGAATTCGTACACATAACCCACTCGCATCCTTTTGGTGAGAAACCCGAACTGGAGATTATTGGCATAATCAAATCGGTGCCCCCCTCCTACCCAAATTTTGTCCATCAACAAAGTTTTGATGGATAGCTCCATCATATTGGGCAAGTCTTTACGGCTTCGGAAAAAAGCATTGGTGATGATTGCCAAATCGGGATTCAGTTGTTCCCGGAAACCCATCTGAACCAACTGCTCGGCCGGATAGCCATCCATAAATGCCTCTCCCCTTTTAAGCTTGCCTCCATTTGCGCGGTGCATGGAATAGGATAGGTAGTATTTCTTATGCGTAAGCGCCATGCCAATATTTGCATCTAGCACATGCATATTGGAGAATACCCCATAATATTGCTCTAGGGTTGGATCATTGAGTTCCTCGGCGGACATGGCATTTCCGTCCAACCGAATCGTCTGATAGACCACCCCAAGACCAAGCCTCAAGTTGTGGTTTTCGGTCAGCCGAACCCGGCTTGCATAACTGAGCATCAGTTCATTCTCGCGAAAAGCACCATACGTTTCATGAAGCAGGTTGATGGATACAGCGTTCTTTCCCATCAAAGCGGGATCCACCTCTCCGGCCACCTCCCCAAAATCTATTTCAGTACTGAAAAAATAGGTTTTTGGAGCCCCCTCGATTCCGGACCATTGATTTCGCACAAATCCACGAACCGCCGACCCTTCATATCCGGTCAGGCCAGGGTTGAAATAGCTTTGAAAATGGGAAAACTGGGACACATTTTTTCTTGATTGGCCAAAAGACGTTCCAGTCATTAAAGGCAAAGCAATGAGTAAGAAAAGACATTTAAAATTTTTCATATAATTTCAATGGTAAAAATCTTGAAGTTTTTTTTTAAATAAAACCAGGGGCGGGGAGCTTCTCCCCCAAGGCCCTAGTTCTTCAACAAGGTCAAAATACCCCTTCTTACTGTTCCGGTTTCTTTCACCTCCACTACCCAATAATAGGTGCCGGCGGGCATGGTTTTCCCGTTATTCGTGCCGTCCCATCGCCTGTCAGCATCCTCTGTATAGAAAAGCCTTTCACCACTTCGATCGAAAACCTGCACCCTCACTCCTTGGAAATAACGGAGATCCGGCACGCCCCAGGTGTCGTTGACCCCATCTCCATTTGGCGTAAAGGAGGTGAATATTTCAAGCTCGGAGATATTGGTTCGGCCTCGGTGGATGGTGAAAGCCTTTTCGAATGCGTTGCCGTCACGATCTTCAACCCGAATGATTACGGTAAATTGGTTGGTACCAGACGCCTTTTCCGCACTGCTCCAGAACAATACCCCTTCTTTTATTTCAAAGTGGTGATTGTCTCCCGCACCGGGTACGAGCGTGATAATATAATCATGGTCGGTGGGATCGATAACGGTCAGGTTTCCGATCATCTGGAAATAGTTCTTAGGATCCGGATCAAACCCATTATTGCTAAGAATAACATCCTGAGGACCGGTCTTGGCCAAGACATGTACTTCCAGTGTTGCCTTTAAATCAGAAGGATTGAGGATACCTTCAGGCAAATTCAGCGTTCCATTGAGGATATAGCTTCCGCTTTTGAAGAGGTCCAAAGGCGATTGGTCCCAGCTGACTCCGAGTTGCACCACCTGTCCGTCCGCGGTAACCACATCTACGCTGGCCGGCAGCACCGGAACCACAGACCAGGGAATGGTAATCAAATCAGCAGCTGAGATCAGGATCAATTCAGCTGGGATGATCTCGAATTGAGCGGGGCTAAATTCCAATAGGTAATTAGTGCTGGATTGCAGGGTACCAAGGCTAATGCTATAAGTCCCTACCTTCTCGCCAGATTCCCTCATGAGCTTACCGGTTAGTTCACTTATTTGGTCAGTGCCTTTTAGACCGGTCACCCCAAAGGTCAGTCCCGGATCTTCCGCTCCAAAGATTTTGGTTTGGGGATTGGACTGGATTAGCAGGGTCGCCTTGGTAATAGTCAAAGATCCGTTCACCAAAGTGATCGCATAGTTAGGATCCGCACCACCGCTTAGGGTCACGGGATAGGTACCCACCTTTGAATTGGCAGTTGCTGTTGTCACGATACTTGGCTCCGTGGCGGCTTTGGTATCTCCATTGACCAGACCGCTGTAAGTAAAGGTCAGCATAGGATTTACGTCGCCGTAGACTTTGTTTTTGTCGGTTGCCCTGATGGTCAACTTCGCCTTTGTGATCTCCATTTGGGCCATCAGCTGCAAGGCATGGTAGTTGTCACCGGTGATCGTTGCCGTTACTGTTTGGGTGCCCACATCCGTTCTGGCGTTGTCGGTATAGGCTACCGAAGTTCCTTGAGGCAAGGTGCCTGTTATAGTAAGCGACTTCGCCAGACCGTCATAGACGAAACTTTGGTCATCAAAGGCAATTCCGGTAATTGTCGCCGGAGTGATCGTCAACTCCGCTGTCAGTACCAAGGTGCTGTAATTATCACCTGTGATGGATGCCGTTACTGTTTGAGTTCCCACATCCGTTCTGGCGTTGTTGTTATAGGCTACATCAGTGCCTAGAGGAAGTGATCCTGTAATAGCAAGTGATTTGGCCGCACCGTCGTAGACGAAACTCTGGTCTTCAAAGTCAATTCCAATGATCGTAGCCGGAGTGACCGTCAGCTCAGCAAAGACTTCCAGCGTGGTGTAGTTCGATCCGGTGATCGTAGCGATAACCGTTTGGGTTCCAACCTCCGTGCGGCTGTTGTTGGAATAAGCCACACTAGTTCCGGCGGGAAGTGTTCCAGTGATCGCAAGTGACTTGACCGAACCGTCGTAGACGAAACTTTGGTCATCAAAGGCAATTCCGGTAATTGTCGCCGGAGTGACCGTCAAGTCCGCGGTTAGTTCTAACGTGGTGTAATTGTCGCCGGTGATCGTAGCGGTCACCGTCTGTGTTCCCACATCCGTTCTGGCGTTGTTGGTATAGGCTACCGAAGTACCTGGAGGCAAGGTGCCTGCAATAGCAAGCGACTTCACCGAACCGTCATAGACGAAACTCTGGTCATCAAAGGCAATTCCGGTAATTGTAGCCGGAGTGATCGTCAAGTCCGCGATTAGTTTTAACGCGGTGTAATTGTCGCTGGTGATCGTAGCGGTCACCGTCTGTGTTCCCACATCCGTTCTGCTGTTGTCCGTGTAGGCAACCGAGGTGCCTTGAGGCAAGGTGCCTGTGATCGACAAAGACTTCGCCGAACCGTCATAGACGAAGGCATCATCTTCAAAGTCAATTCCCGTGATCGTCGCCGGAGTGATCGTCAGCTCAGCAAAGAACTCCAGCGTGCTGTAGTTAGCTCCGGTGATCGTAGCAGTCACGGTTTGCATACCCACATCCGTTCTGCTGTTATTCGTGTAAGCCACATCTGTACCCTCAGGAAGCGTTCCTGTGATCGCAAGTGAATGGGCAGTTCCGTCGTAGACAAAGCTATTGTCAACGAAGTCTATTCCGGTGATCGTCGCAGCTGTAACCGTCAAGTTCGCCGTCAGTACCAAGGTGCTGTAATTATCACCCGTGATCGTGGCCGTCACCGTTTGGGTGCCAACCTCCGTTCTGCTGTTGTTGTCGTAAGCCACATCGGTTCCCTCAGGAAGCGTTCCTGTGATCGCAAGTGAATGGGCAGTTCCGTCGTAGACAAAGCTATTGTCAACGAAGTCTATTCCGGTGATCGTCGCAGCTGTAACCGTCAAGTTCGCCGTCAGTACCAAGGTGCTGTAATTATCACCCGTGATCGTGGCCGTCACCGTTTGGGTGCCAACCTCCGTTCTGCTGTTGTTGTCGTAAGCCACATCGGTTCCCTCAGGAAGAGCTCCCGCTATTGCCAATGACTTGTCCGAACCGTCGTAGACAAAACTCTGGTCATCAAAGGCAATTCCGGTAATTGTCGCCGGAGTAATCGTCAACTCCGCGGTCAGTTCTAGCGTGCTGTAATTATCACCTGTAATGGTGGCGGTTACCGTCTGCGTACCTACATCCATTCTGCTGTTATTCGTGTAAGCTACCGAAGTTCCTAGAGGCAAGGTGCCTGTGATCGCCAAAGACTTCGCTGAACCATCATAGACGAAGGTATCATCCTCAAAATCAATTCCTGTAATCGTCGCCGGAGTGATCGTCAGCTCTGCAAAGAACTCCAGCGTGCTGTAGTTAGCTCCGGTGATCGTAGCGGTCACCGTCTGCGTGCCCACATCCGTTCTGCTGTTATTCGTGTAAGCCACATCTGTACCCTCAGGAAGCGTTCCTGTGATCGCAAGTGAATGGGCAGTTCCGTCGTAGACAAAGCTATTGTCAACGAAGTCTATTCCGGTGATCGTCGCAGCTGTAACCGTCAAGTCCGCCGTCAGTACCAAGGTGCTGTAATTATCACCCGTGATCGTGGCCGTCACCGTTTGGGTGCCAACATCCGCTCTGCTGTTGTCCGTGTAGGATACACTTGTTCCTCCAGGAAGGGTTCCAGAAATCTCAAGCGAATGGGCTGTGCCGTTGTAGATGAAGCTGCCATCAACGAAGTCAATTCCGGTGATCGTCGCTGGAGTAACCGCCAAGTCTGCAGTCAGTACCAAGGTGCTGAAATTATCACCTGTGATTGTCGCGGTTACAGTTTGAGTTCCAACTTCAGTTCTGCTGTTATTTGCGTAGGTCCCACTGGTTCCTAAAGGAAGTGTTCCGCTGATTACAAGCGAATGGACTGTACCGTCGTAGACGAAACTACCATCTTCAAAATCAATTCCGGTGATCGTCGCAGCGGTAACCGTCAAGTCCGCAGTCAATACCAAGGTGCTGAAATTATCACCTGTGATCGTGGCCGTCACGGTCTGAGTTCCTACCTCGGTTCTGCTGCTATTCGTGTAAGCCACACTAGTTCCGGCAGGAAGTGTACCTGTGATCTCAAGCGAATGGGCTGTGCCGTTGTAGACGAAGCTGCCATCAACGAAGTCAATTCCGGTGATCGTCGCTGGAGTAACCGTCAATTCCGCCGTCAGTACCAGCGTGCTGTAGTTTGATCCGGTGATTATTGCGGTGACAGTCTGGGTTCCGACCTCAATTCTGCTGTTATTCGTGTAAGCCACATTTGTACCCTCAGGAAGCGTTTCACTGATCGAAAGCGAATGGGCCGTGCCGTCGTAGACGAAGGATTGGTTATCAAAGGTGATTATATTCACACTCGCAGGAGTAACCGTCAATTCCGTCGTCAGTACCAAGGTGCTATAATTATCACCCGTGATCGTGGCCGTCACGGTTGGGGTTCCAACTTCCGTCTGGCTGTTGTTAGTGTAGCCGACCGAAGTACCTGCAGGAAGCGTTCCGCTGATTGCAAGTGAATGAGCTGTGCCGTCGTAGACGAAGCTGTCATCGATGAAGTCTATCCCTGTGATGGTCGCAGATGTGATAGTCAATTCCGCGGTCAGCTCCAAGGTACTGTAGTTGTCGCCGGTGATCGTCACGGTTACAGTTTGGGTACCAACCTCCGTTCTGCTGTTGTTGGTGTATGCCACATCTGTTCCCTCAGGAAGCGGTCCACTGATCGAAAGCGAATGGACCGTGCCGTCGTAGATGAAGGATTGGTTATCAAAGGTGATTGAATTCACACTCGCAGGAATAACCGTCAATTCCGCCGTCAGTACCAAGGTGCTGTAATTATCACCCGTGATCGTGGCCGTCACCGTTTGGGTTCCTACCTCGGTCCTGCTGTTGTTGGTATAAACTACATCTGTTCCCTCAGGAAGCGGTCCGTTGATCGAAAGCGAATGGTCCGAACCGTCGTAGACGAAGCTGCCATCAACGAAGTCTACTCCAGAGATCGTCGCAGCTGCAACAGTCAAGTCCGCGGTCAGTATCAAGGTGCTGAAATTACCACCTGTGATCGTGGCGGTTACCGTTTGGGTTCCAACCGCCGTTCTGCTGTTGTTGGTGTATGCCACATCTGTTCCCTCAGGAAGCGGTCCACTGATCGAAAGCGAATGGGCCGTGCCATCGTAGACGAAGGATTGGTTATCAAAGGTGATTGAATTCACACTCGCAGGAGTAACCGTCAACTCCGCTGTTAGTACCAAGGTGCCGTAATTATCACCCGTGATCGTGGCCGTCACCGTTTGGGTGCCAACCTCCGTTCTGCTGTTGTTGGTGTATGCCACATCTGTTCCCTCAGGAAGCGTTCCAGTAATGGCCATTGATTTCGCCGAACCGTCGTAAACAAGCGTGTCGCTTTCAAAGGTTATTCCGGTGATCGTCGCCGGAACTACCGTCAAAGTTCTTTCTACAGGAACTGCAGCGGAGTAAGAAACATCCCCAGGCTGCGTGGCAGTAATGGTCGTCGTCCCGACCTTCAAAATATCAGCTTGGTTTCCTGTAATTCTTACCACGCTGGTATCTGCTGCGGTATAGGTGACTACTAGTCCCCTATCCGTAACTGCATTTCCCAAAATAAACGTGGAATCACCATAGGTCTTTTCTGCAATCTCTCCGAAAGTGATCGTCTGAGGAAGTATGGTAAGTTCAAGACCTGGAATCGGATTAACCGATGGATTCGTCCCAATCGAATCATATTGAATTGTCCTTAAAAAAGGATATGAAACGTAGCCGGCGTCAACTGCGGCTTCTTTAATCGCCCATACATTGGTAAAATTCCAAGTCGAATCCGCAAAAGTGGACTTGGCTTTCATCTCTGCCGTGGTCTTTCCCGTTCCGCCCAAAGCACTTTCTTCCCAACCGGTAACCTCTGTATCCCAATACACTTCAGAAAGCACCTGGCTACTAGCTCTCCCCATCAACACGCCTACATTTTGCCCTACTCCTACTACCTCTCCTGTGCCATAAACATTGCTGAATCTAGCGGAATTGCCACTTCCTACTAGCCCGCCGATATAGTCGCCCGTAGCAGTGACATCAACCTGGGAGTAGGCATTTGAAAATGCTCCTCGGTTGGTCTGACCTATCAATCCACCCAAATAGGAGGTTCCAGAAATGGAGCCAGTCGCAAACGAATTAATAATCGTAGGGTTTGATGTACTACTTTCAAAATACCCTAGTAATCCCCCCAATGACTGTAATCCTGATATCTCAACCCTCGCGTAGCTATTTTCAATTTTCCCGTAGTACACTTCTCCAAGAAAACCTCCCATATAATAGTTTCCACTCACCTTTCCCTGCACGGAAGAGTTAGTAATTGTCACATTACTTCCACCACCAGCGAATAGGCCGCCGTAAAAACTACTGGCGCTGACATCTCCGGTGCTTACGCGAACACTGTCGAAATTCACATTATCTATAGACCCTGCGAAAAATCCCGAATACCCGTCGCTTTTGATTTTAAAGTCTTTTGCAGAAATATTCTTTACCGTAGAGTTATACAAGTAGTAAAATATCCCGGTTTCCCAACTCGTAGGGCGGTTGATCTTGAGATCGGAAATGGAAAAGCCCTTTCCATCGAGGGTGATTCCGCCAATATATCCTCCTGGCAACCATCCCGCTCCGCTATTGGCAGACGAATCAGCATAAGTGGTATATCCGCTACTCGTTCTATCCAGATCATTTAATAAGACATAATGCTTATTTTGAAAGCTCCGGAGGTTGAACAAATGCTCCCAATTACTTATCTGATAGGGATCCAAGGCCGTCCCTGTACCCCCAGCAAAAAACTGCTTCGTGTTTTCAACCCTCATCGAATCAGAAATCGCATTGCCCGACGCATCGGTGACCGTATAAGTAAGGGTAGTAATCCCAGGAGCGAATGCAAACGTACCCACCTGTCCTTGCCCGGAGCTCGTATGCATTCCGGTCATCTTCCAGGTTAATATGGCCCCAGGACAGTTATCTCCAAAGATGACATCAGGTATAGCTACTTGCCAATTAACGCCGATAGCGGGTTCTCCCGAGAGATCGGTCAGAGGGGACATAATGGGATTTTGAAGATCCTGAACGGTGACCAGTAAGGAGTCCGCTGTGGAATTGCCTGAGGGATCTTCAGCAGTCCATTTCACTGTGATCTCTCCTTTATCCAATGCCACCCCGGCGAGCGAATTAATTCCATTCGCATATTCCTGGACGTATTCGTGAGGCCCCAAACTTATAAGAATATCGTCCCAAGATACTCCTGCACCTCCGGAAAAGACCACCCGCCAATTCCCTGAATTATAGGGGGTATTTTCGTTGAAGGAAAATATTTGATTGGTCACCGTATTGGTGAAGGTTCCGGTGATGTTAGAACCGTTATCGACAAATTCTATGCGTACTGGGTTGGAATAAAAGGAATTACCGGGAGCACCACTTAAAGAAGTGCTGGTCAAATTGGTTTGACCATTAGCGAAATTATGAATCCTAAAATAAAGTGCATTAAGTGGCTCATTGGATCCTCCTAGATTTTTCAAACCAGATGCTCTTGTACCAATAAACGCCAGAGCATTTCCACTAAATCTCAGCGTGGCGCTCACATAAAGCGGCTTCTGCGCCGTAGGGATGAAATCAGCTTTCGTTCTTAAAGTGCCTCGATCATCTCCTCCCCCTGTGCTTCTATAGGCTCCATTCACTACCCCACCCGTGGGGGATCCTATCTCAAAGTTGGACGTATTCCAGCTGCCGGAGTTAAAGTCTTCAGACACCAGCCCCGGATTGGGAAGCAATCTTTTAAGCGTGTAAGTCAATGAAGCCAAGCTCCCACTATTATCAGTGGCTACAATCGGATCAAATTCAGTTCCCTGAACTAGGTACGAACAGTCGTCTTCATCCGTATTGCGACTGGCATCCCCCGGAAGTGTCAGTACCGGAGCTATATTGTCCGCCGCACCTATCGCCGCATCAATTACAAAGGTGTCGAAGGAATGAAAAAGCCCCTCAGCGACATTACGCTGTATCCCACTCTGGCCAAATTGAGGATTGTTATCTTTATCCATCACAATCCTCACCTCATCGACGTTTTGGAAAAGTGGATTGGAGAGCACGACTGTAGAGTGAAAGGGGGCAACATGTGAGGCGAGGATTACACTCTCTGAGCCTACTGCTACACCATCTATATACCCGGTGATCTTAAGGTAATTACCCCAAGAACTCCATTCGGCATCATGCGCTTTGAAGCTTGTCAGCTTGAAATTCGATCCATCGACAGTCTTCACTACCAGCGCTTGCGGAGAATACCATTGATCTTCATAATTGTTTAGGTAGCCCGCAGTCACATATCCTCCATCACCAAATTGGGTCGAGAACCCATGCCAGCATCCGCCCCCGGCAGATTCATACCACAATGCCCCTTGGACTGATGGCGACCCATCAAAATTGGCAGCGTAAATATTGAAGTTCTTACCAATCGCCGGAAAAGGGTGAGTATCGCCGATCTCTTGGCAACCTACAAATCCATGGTTGTCAAAACTGATGGTGCTCTGCGCCTGAAGGCTGATGGAAAAAAGGAACAAACACAGTGCTAGTCCCAATTTTCCCAATAACAGGACCGTTAGAGAGGTCAATTCAGAAAGATGTTTGACCATGAATTTATAAAAAACAAAAATCCCGGATTCGGGAATAGATTTCGACCATTTTGTACCAATGACCGGGCTAATGCTAGGCATATTTTATACTGTAAAGTTACAATTACAAAAATTTTCTTGGCTTATTCCTGACATATGAATGAGGATTCACCATCAATTTTGCCCCAAAAGAAGGAAATTTTTCGTGCATTTTAAACCCGCCCAGACAGATTTTATTATTGCAAAGAGTAGAAATAATGTAAGAAACTTTTATTGGTATTCAAATTACTTAATTATAAGTTTGAAAACATACATTTTTTTTTGATACTAAGGGAGCAATTAGAGACACAAGACGGTCAACAACGATGTAAACAGCATTGAGGGATATCTTTGGGGAGAAAGTCGCTATTAAAAGTCCCGTTGCTCATCAAAGGTATGAGGTAACGAAGTCTGACACTTTTAATGATTTGGGCAGCTATTGCATCAAATCTCTTTTTAGTTCGGATTTGACCCGTCTGGACGGATGCGACCATCTGGATCTACTGACTAAAAAATCCTCAAAAATCAAAAAATTTAGAAGTGTAAGAAAAATAGTAGATCTGAATGGTTACATTCAACTACAAGACCCCTAATCTATCAATTTCAAGTCACTGCTTACCGCCTGTAGTTCGTACCCTTTTTACCCTTATAGGCTACATGATGAGTCGTCGACCTTGAAATCGAGCTTAGAGACGAGACCTAAATCTATTCTGTATTTTATCAAAGATTCTTATCTTAAGGCAAGCTATAGTAAAAAAAACATCAGCTAAATTTGCTTCAATCATCAAACAAGCAATCTTATGAAACCTAAAAAAATATGGGCCAATCTGGCGGCAAAAGACTTGGACCGCACCACTGACTTTTACACGCACTTAGGCTTCAAACCCAACGGAAGATCAAAGGATTTAACGAGTTTCAGAGTGGGAGATGATGATTTTATATTGCATTTTTTCCTAAAGGAGGTTCTGCTTGGGAATGTCAAAGGAGAAATGTGCGATCCCGGCCAGGGCAATGAAGTGGTTTTTACCCTTTCGGCAGAAAGCAAGGAGGAAGTGAATCTTTGGGAGCAGGCAGTCAAAGAGGCGGGCGGGGCATTGGTCACGAAGGCAGAAGCATTTGGCGAAGGCTATTACGGTTTTGTATTCCAGGATCCTGATGGACATAAGTTCAACGTCTTTTACATGTAAACTGATATGAGCAAAGTTATCGCTGCCATCAATATGACCCTTGACGGGTTTTGTGACCACACCTCCGTCGATTCAGACGAAGAAATACATGCCCATTACGCCGAGCTGCTCCGCGATGCCGATGCCCTGCTATACGGACGGATCACCTATGAGCTGATGAAGTTTTGGCCCCCGCTAGTAGCAAATCCTTCCGGCAATGCTGCCATGGATGAGTTCGCGCGGGTCATCGATAGGGTCCCCAAGATTGTTTTTTCCAGCACCTTAAAGGAACTCGGTTGGGAGAGCGCGCAATTTGCCAGCCGTGATTTTGAAGAAGAGGTTTTGGCACTTAAACAAGCATATATCGCACCGATATATTTGGGTAGCCCGAGTTTGATCGTAGCCGGAACGAATCTCCATCTTATTGATGAATACCAGATTTGTGTGCATCCGGTCATCCTCGGCAAAGGCCTGCCCTTGTTTAAGGACATCCGGGATAAAACAAAGCTTTCCCTCATAAGAACGAAGTCCTTTCAATCTGGAGCGGTGATACATTACTATGAGCCGCTTAGAAAATAGCAGGGAATGAGCGCTGGTGAAGAAATGTTTTTTGTGGCCGCAGCGTTGTAGACCGCATGTTGGATGGGGCGGCCCCGGGTCTGGGTAAAATCCTTGAAATTTTAGACCTCGTTAGGAGTATATTCCAAGATGTCTCCCGGTTGGCAGTGCAGCGCCTCACAAATGGCCTTCAAGGTACTGAAGCGAATCGCTTTAGCTTTGCCCGTTTTGAGAATGGAAAGATTCGACAGGGTTACCCCGACCTTTTCCGACAGCTCATTCAATGACATTTTCCGCTTCGCCATCATCACATCCAAATTTACAATAATGGGCATAAACTATATTGTCAGGTCGTTATCGGTCTGAATTTCTATTCCCTTTTGGACGAGTTGGGCGATCAGAAAAAGAATAACCGCCATAAACATCCACACGTCGGCTCCGGATAGATTAAGGGACTGCAGATCAGCAGACGGTAAGCCTTGCTGGGTCAGCCATAGGGTATATTTGAATCCTGCATACGAAAACAAACCAATACCCAGCGCGAGAGATGATTGCCGAACCAAAAAGCGCCGCAACGCTGGAATAAAAGGTTGTGAGATTTTCACCTTACTTGAGACAAATATTTTGATGATCAGGTAAAACATCACTGCTTTGAACACGGCGACAATCGTCATGATAATGGTTAACACCAAGAAATAGGTCTTATCCATTTGGAGAAGGAGAGACAAATAATCTGTGCCTGCCACTCCTGCAGACCCGATAAAAAGCGTTATTGTTGCATGGGACGCAATGCTTCCGGCGACAATACATAGGCCGAGAAAGATGATCCAAGAGAAGACCTGAAGCACCTTCAGAACTTGTGCAGTGGTTATTCTTATTTCCATCGTAATAAAGGTTAGAAACTTTTGTAAATGTCAACAAAATTTTATTGATAAACAATAAAAAAAGTTTTTAATCAAATTTGCTCGCTTCTATCGATCTTGACGATTAAACCATTCTACCACAAGAAACGCAGAGAATCCGCAAGGGGCCCAAGGTTAAAATACCCTAAATCTCCCTCGCACTCTTCGCGGTTACTTATTTTACGACCTTCATATACCTTTTCAGTTCCTTTATTTTGTCCTGATAATCATACTGAAGATCTTCGTGCATTTGGCCGATCAGCCTCTCCACTTTGCTGACCTGCATCAGGTAAAGGTGTTCTATTACAGAATGGCGGTACATCAAGTACCCATATTCGTATAACATCTCGCAGAAAAAGGAAATCAAATCAACTTGTATTGCCTTGTCCTTTGTGAATTTGAGGTATTTGTTAAGCTTTCTGCGGATGGCCTGCGCGGATTTTTTTGCATAGTGCGCATTCCGTTGGTTACCGTTTCTGAAGTCGGTGATCAGCTCTTCCTGTACCATCTCCACAAACAAACCGGGCTGCTCCCTTCCGTAAAGTTTAAAAAACAAAAATAATTTATTATCCGTACTGAACTTGCTTAGATCCGCTATCAGGTCAATAAGCTCTTTTTGGGATAAATGCTGAAGCTCTTTCTTTATTTCCGCTAGGGTAGCAATTTTCATTGGGCAATGTCTATCAGGAAAAGGACTTCGTGCCACTGAACATTACTGGAGTAGAAGTCATTTTTTTCTATAAAAAAAGAGAACAATTTATCCGAATAAAAAAACAATCCCGGCACATGCTCGGGGTGGCGACCGCGACTGGGTAGAATTCAAGCCCGAGAGCCTGCATCATCGTATATCAATTTGAGGAAATGACGAAGCAGATTAACCACAGAGATTTGGTTAACCTAGGATCCCTGATTTAAGAGCATCAACGGCAAACAAATACCTTCAAGAACTTTCTATTAGTGTTGAAATTACGGTTATTTTTATTGAAATTGGATCGACCATTAAAATTTTAAATCCAAAACCTTTTCATCATGTATAGATTGTTCTACAAATGGGTCAAGTCTAGTACTATTGCTTGCATGTGCTTCTTTGCGACTGCAGCTGTAGCCCAGGACGGCACCATCTACCCGCTTGAAACTCCAGATGAACCCCATGCTATTCCCCTAGGCACAGGCGGCGTGGAAGACCAGCCAGCTTCTGAAACCTGGTTTCGCCAGTGGGGGGATCCCATGGCGCGTAATATTACTGCGGCTACCCTGACGCCCTTTTTACCCGAACCTGGCAAAGCCAACGGTACTGCCGTTCTTGTGGCGCCTGGAGGAGGTTTCAGGTGGCTATCTCTGTCCAATGAAGGCTGGGAAGTAGCACAGGCCCTGGCGGATCGAGGCATTGCTGCCTTTGTATTGAAATACCGGCTCCACCCTACCCCAGAATCGCTGGATGGCTTCCGTGAGTCGATGAACCGAACTTTTACCGCTGCAGAAGAAAATGCAGGAAGTACCGCGGAAGACCACCGGCCCAGACCGCCGCAGTGGGACCTATCCAACCAACTGGAAGATGCAGAGGCTGCCTATGCCATGATTATCGACCGGGCAGAAGAATGGGGTGTGGATCCCTCCAGGTTGGGAATGATCGGTTTTTCGGCTGGTGCGGGTCTCACCATGCATAGCACCCTTCATTCCAAAACCATGAAACTGGCCTTTATCGGGCCCATCTATGGCGGAATGGGACCGGTAGAGGTACCAGAGAATGCGCCCGCCATGTTTAATGTGATTGCCAGCGATGATTTTCTTTTCAACGGACAGACAGGCGTGATTGAGTCTTGGTACAAGGCCGGCGTACCGGTGGAGTTTCACCTTTATCAGAACGGCGGACACGGCTTCGGTCTTGGAAACCCCGACCGCACCAGCAACCGCTGGTTCGATGCCTTTATGCATTGGCTAGAAGTTAATGGCTTCCTCAGCCCCAAGTTGGGCAAATAAATCAGGCGGCCACCTATGGCCGCCTGATCCCCTATTGGACAGTTCATCCCATGTGTAAAAGCCGCCGACATACGGATGTTGTGCACTAAAGTGGCCACCCTGCCTCCTACCTACCCAACACCCACCGTACATCAAACGCATCGGTCACTTCAATCAATTTTTGATCATCCTCCTTCGGGATAGGAAGCACTGTTTGGTCAAACCGCAGTTTTCCAAGAAGCACTTTTCGATCCTCCGAATTTTTACACTGTAAAAATATCGCCATACAGTTCCCCATTTTCCGTCCTTCGTCGTGTACCAGATCGGAACCGTGGATGACGATGCGATCAGAAAAGAGCGACCCGCTAATGACCGGCATTTCGGTATAGCCTCGCAATTCTAGGTGGAAGGTCTCAAACTGCAAGCTGCCACCAAAGCAAGTTTGATAAAAGGTAAGCGCCTTTTTACAATGCCCCGAAAAGGTTAAGAAAAGGCCACTTACTGTTTTTTCTTTATCCTGCACGGTCATGGTAGAGGTCTCAGTCATCTGGAATTTCGGGTTCTACAAGCTTTATCAATTTCTCCAAGGATTCCTGCCAGCCCAAATAGCACATCTCGGCCGGTATGGCATCGGGAATCCCCTCTTGCAGCACCTCAAGCGATGTTCCCCCGATGACTTCGCTCAGCCGTACCGTAGTGGTTGTTTCCCCTGGCAGGTTGGGGTCATCAAACCTGTCCGCATATTTGATTAATGCATTGGGTTCAATTTCCAGATATTCCCCCCCAAAGGACTGCTCATTACCTGTACTGAAATTGATAAAAGTCATCCTGAACTTCCCGCCTATCTGAAAATCCATTTGCTGCACGGTGCATATGAATCCGTAGGGCGGAAACCAAGTAGAATTGGCTATAGGGTCTGCAAATGCCCTGAATACTTTCTCAGGGCTTGCCTTAACTATACGATGTAGTGAAACTGAGTTGTTTTTCATGTTAGTGGATTCTTGTTTAATTGAGTGATGTTTTAATTTCGCCTAAATTTTTCCTCCCCGACAACCCAAATCCTTCATGAATCGGATTTCAGGCAGCGGTTGTTCGGTTCACGTTGGTTGACTATACTAGATAGCAAGAATGGCGGTAAGTTCATTTGAATCAATTGGAGCCGAAGTATGCTGATGTACGACTTTCCACCCTTCTTCAGATTTCGAAAATCCAAGCGTAATTCTATTCTTCATGCTCCTTAATACCGTTCCATCGCCCGACATCGCCTGAAACTGAATCAGGGCGCTTGAAAACCCAACATTTCCTGATTGATGGCTCTTTATTGCTTCGAATTCTACTTTTACCTTTTCCTCTCCCAAGCCTTCTAGCCAATCTATAATTGCTTTTTCCCATTCGGTGGCATTCGAGGTATAACCTTGGTCCCACATATCAAATATGACCGCATGTTTATCATAAAGGCTGATCATTGCAGTGGTGTTTTTATGCCATGCAGCATCTTGATAAATCTTGAAGAATTCTTCCATCTCACAAAGCCTGTTTTATATCCCATACATTCTGCTATGGTTGCCGCTAATGGGTCCATTGAAACTTTTCCTGGCTTATTGCCCACTGGTGTGCATCCATTGGGAGGCCAAGTCTTCAGATGTCTGCCTTTGGATCCTATTGCTGTAGATGTAAGAGACAGCAAGAATGGCCAAGAACGCCAATGGCATCAGCATAAAACCAAAAATTTTATCCACCACTGCATGACTGATAAATGCGAAAATTAAATTAAACGTAAGTCCTGCATAGGCCCATTCCCTGACTTTGCTTGGTACCTTAGGAAAAGAGATAGCCACTACGCCGAGTACTTTGCAGATGATTAAGGCATACGCAAAGTAATCCGGATAGCCTAATGGTCTTGTACCTACTGTGGCCTGCTCGGGTGCAAAGAGAATCGTGGCGAGTGGCATGACTCCTTCCCAGAGAATGATGATGGTGGTTGCCACCCAAAAGATCGTTTTGTTCTTTTTCATAACATGTGTTATTTATGGATTACAATTACTTAATAATAAAGTCATTCAATAGCGCTCAAGTTTTTGATACAGGAGCATGATGGTCGCTTCTACCGTAATTCCCGTTCATCGCTTGTAGCTTATTTTTCAATTTATTGATTCTACCTTCCAAAATTACGGCAAAGTTTAAATTCATCACTGTTGTAAATACGTCAACTTTAGGGGTGAATTATGACAAAACTGTTTTAACTTTATCCGATATATTTTGTGGATATGAAAATTTCTGTCTTTGTACCCGAATATGGGGTGATTGAAGCCATCACGCCACCCTATAGGGCCTTTAACACGGCCAATGAGTTTTTAGCTGCCTTTGGCAAAAAGCCTGTTTTTGATGTGGAATATGTGGGCTTACACGAATATGTGCCGGCCAACAATGGAGAATACACCATCAAGACCAACAGGTTGCTCAAAGATGTGCCTACGACGGACTTGTTGATCATCCCCCCCACCTTTGGCGATACCTGTAAAGGGATACAGGCCAATGCAGAAGCCATCCCTTATTTTAAAAATTTGTACCAGAAAGGATCCAGCCTTGCCAGCCTGTGTATCGGCGCTTTCCTTTTGGCTGAAACAGGTTTACTCGATGGTAAAAAATGTTCCACCCACTGGGCCCACATCACGGAGTTCAAAGAAATGTACCCGAATGTGGAAGTCGAAGACGGGGCGATTATCACGGAACATGAAAATATATACAGCAGTGGTGGGGCAAGCAGCTTGTGGAATTTGATATTGTACCTGATCGAGAAATTTTCAGATAGGGAAACAGCAGTGATGATTTCTAAATATTTTGCGTTGGATATTGGCAGAGACAGTCAATCCCAATTCGCTATCTTCCGGGGTCAGCGCAATCACGGCGATGCGGATATCCAGAAAGTACAGGATTACATCGAGAAATGCTACGAGGATAAAATAACCGTAGGGACCTTAGCCAGTTTGATCAATACTGGCCGCAGAACGTTTGAAAGAAAATTTAAGGAGGCTACGAACAACACCCCTGTTGAATATATCCAAAGGGTGAGGATAGAAGCCGCCAAACTTTCCTTTGAAGCGTCGAGAAAAAACGTGACAGAAATAATGTTCGATGTAGGATACACAGACACCAAGGCTTTCCGCGATATTTTTAAGAAGATCACCGGTCTTACACCTATTGAATACAGGAACAAGTTCGCTAGGGTGGCCTATGAGGTTTAATTGAAGGAATAATCCCCTACTGCTTTTCAAGATCCATTTCGCCCCATTGGCCCTCTTTATTGAGCGGACAGTCTAGGCCAGGGGCAGGAGAAACTTAAATGGACAAAATTACAACGCTGATTAAGTAACAAAAATGGGCAAATACGTAACATTGGTTTTAATCCTATTCTTTGTCGGCGTGGTTGTGGTAGGAGTAGCACTTTGGCAAGGTCTCTCTTCCTTTGTGTTTGCATGGATATTAAACTTCATGCTCATGGTATTGGTTTTGTACCTCACCCAAACGTTTAAACCTCGATTGGCATCCTCCTATTACCATTCGAAAAAATGGGAGTCAACAGGGAAGGTTTATCGGAGTTTGGGCGTACAGGCATTTAGAAAGCTTCTGGTGTGGATTGGTTGGGAGAAACTCAACAAAGCTTCCAACCCCGTAAAAAAGAATCTGGAAGCGTTGAAACATTTGGAATACGGCACCCGCCAATCAGAATTCGGACATCTAATCATCTTCTTCACTGTATTTGGGCTAACTGTTTTCGTGGGATGGCAGTACGGCGTTCAGCAAATCCTATGGTTGCTTATCCTGAATGTCGTATTGAACGCTTATCCGATCCTAGTTCAACGCTACAATAGACCAAGATTACAAAAGACGATACGCAAACTGCAGGACCGAACCGCTTTGTCGGACAATACCGACCAAGCCATTTGATGGGATGACGTTTCACAAATTATTATACAGGAGAATTCTTGCCTTATGAAAAGATGCCTGTAAATAATTCCTGATTACTTCGTGTCTAAAAATAATTTCCATGGAAAATTACAGCACCGACATTTCATTGAGTACCACCGTCGATAAAGTATTTAACGCTTTGACCGAGGAAATCCCGCTATGGTGGACGGAAAGGTTCGACGGTCTTGCGAACGAAGAAGCAGCCATTTTTACGGTACATTTTGGCCTGAATATTTATAAAACCATTCGGGTAGAAGAGTTATCCCCCGATTCAAAAATCACCTGGAAAGTGAATGATTCATTGATTGCGGTTCCTGGCCTAAAAAACCAGACAGAATGGATAGGCACCACCATCATATGGGAAATAACACCAGAAGTAAATGGCGCGAAATTACAGCTCACCCATATCGGGTTAAGTCCAGACATCGAATGCTACGAAATCTGCGCTGCCGGTTGGCAACAGTTTACCCACAGCTTAAAATCCCTTGTGGAAACAGGAAAGGGAGATCCTTTTGAGCAGGAGACAATGGCTTGATCTGAAGCCCAAACCCGCCAACAAAATCAAATAATTTCGCCATGGAAAAAGATCTCGAAAAATTAAAATACCCCATTGGAAAGTTCGAACAAATAGCCATAATTGACCAAAAACAGCTGGAGAATTGGATCAATACCATCGAGATCTTTCCCGATAGGTTAAATGACGAGGTCCACAATCTTAGGGAAAGCGAATTAGAAAAACGATACCGGAGGGACGGTTGGACCATAAGGCAGGTGGTGCACCATTGTGCAGACAGCCATATGAACAGCTTTATAAGGTTTAAGCTGGCATTGACGGAGGAAACCCCTTGCATAAAGCCTTATCATGAGGGCCTCTGGGCGGAACAGCCTGACGGTAAAAACCATTCCATAGAAAGTTCGCTAAGGCTTTTGGAAGGATTGCACGCCAGATGGGTTTATTTGTTAAGAAACCTGAGCACCAAAGACTTTGACAAAGAATTCTTCCATCCGGGAACCCATTCATTGATTTCTCTGAAAACCAACATCGGAATTTATGCCTGGCACGGAGAACATCATTTGGCTCATATCCTTGAGGCCAAGCGGAACGCCGCGATATGAGGGATGAAGTCGCCATGCCGGGACAGCACAAAGCTCTTGACGGAGAAGCCAGTTTATTTGGCGAATCCAGCTCATTGCTGGTATCTATCTCCACCAGAAATCAATCGCAGTAGATATTTGATAGGGCAGGTTGGTTGGCTGCTCTTGACAGGTAATCCGGAGGGAGTTAATTCCGGATGATGGCATGGAAGGGAAGTTTGGCTACGGCTCAGATTTACTGATAATTTTGTGGATACCTCTTTGGAAGGAATCGGAACATAAGGTCGAGCAGCGTTAAATCACAAACTTATCGTCGTGAAGATGTACAATTCCTAACCTCAAGCCGAATGCGCGAAAAATCCTTTATATTAGTAGTGGAGTACCAGCCACTCTCTGGATATCAGTGACTTTACGCCAATCAGGCCGGACAATCCGGGACAAGGATAGCTGATGTGATTCACACAGCGAGAAATAGATGCTTATGTGCACTCCCTTACTTGATACATACCTACATTCCTTGGTGATCATCTCCATCATGGTGGCCGGCGGCTGGTTTGGTGGTTATTTGAATTACCTGCATAATTTCGACACCCGAGAGGAGGACCGCAAGGACAAGCTTGCCAAGAAAAAATACATATTACTCGGCATTGGCGCTGCTTTTTTAGTCCCTGCCTTTTTAAAAATGATCTCGAGTAATTTGGCCAATAGCCAGGACCTGAATGACTATTTAATTTTTGCGGGATTTTGCCTGATCGCCGCCATCTTTTCCCGTAGGTTTATCACAACGATCGGCGACAGGATATTAGAAGCAGCCAAACAGGCAGAAAAAACGGCACAGGAAAGCAAACTAAAATCCGAAAGTACCCTACTTGAGCTCAGTTCGGCCAAAGAACGTATTGAAGATGTCAAGCTGGCAATCGACTTAAAGGCCGAAGAAAACCGCACCCTCAGCGTAGCAGATAATGAACAAAAAACATTGCTGATCGACCTTGCCAATAACTTTGTACAAAAAACCAGTATACCAGATTATGCAAAAAGATTGAACTTAAAGGCGGAACTCGGCCGCAAAATGGGGGAATTAATCGTGAGGAACGGCTTTCTTAAAGAAGAGCTGCTGGAAAATCACCTCTCCGAAGGGATGCTCTTGGCCTTATCCTATGCGGTTGAACTGAGTCCCAATGCAGAGGGCTTGCACATCCTAAAAAAGATCTCACCCCTGGCTAAGCAGTTATACACCAAATACACCATTCTTGTTTCCATTGATACCTTAGCAAGAAGAAGTTTTATTACGAGGGACGAGGTGCCCGAAATAACCAGCATAGCAAACAGTTTCAGAGTTAATGCCGACAGCGCCTTAATCCGCAAAATTGACGCAACGCTCGGCATTCTTAGCCTGATCAATCCAATCAGGAAAGAATAAGATACCAGCCCTCTCGACATATGATTTCCGAACAAGAAATTCCCGCCGAACAAGCCCGATTCCTTTACTGAAACCAAAAGGTTGTGCATAAATCAACGACCAAACGGGTTTGATGGCATCCTGAACGAGCGTGCTATTTTCAAGCTCCTTATTGTCATTTGACGAAACGAAACAGCTCCCGAGCACCCTAAAAAGCACCAATCATTTCATTTTTAGAGACAAATAATTGATATTGCTTATTCTAAAGCTGTCAAAACAGAGCACTGAAGCTTAAATGAATTGAAATGAAGAGCTTCCACTCCTTTTTCATGCTTGGAACAGTAGGTATGATCATTACCGGCCTGCTCCCTATTTTCCTAACGTTTGGCTTTTCCCTAAACGGTGTCCATACGTCCTTTTTTTCTATCTATCCGGTGTTTTTTGCTTTTCTTGTTATTGGCGTGGGGCTAACGGTCAAAAACCAAAAGTCTTCAAAGAGTGCCTGAGGGCGAATCTGCGCAGACGATCGAAATAAAAACTAATATGGAAGAAGTTGAAGAATACATAGGTCAGTTTCCAGAAAAGGTCCAGGATATCTTACGCCACATCAGGAAGCTGATCAAAGCCAATGCCCCGGAAGCGGAAGAATCAATGGCCTATGGTATGCCTGCCTATAAGATCTATAAAAAGCCCTTGGTTTATTTCGCAGCCTTTAAAAACCACATTGGATTCTATGCCACACCGTCGGGACACACTGAATTCCAAGAAGAACTATCCCGATACAAACAAGGCAAAGGATCGGTTCAATTTCCACTGGACCAAGAGGTCCCTTACGCGTTAATAGAGAGGATAGTCCGGTTTCGAATAGAAGAAAATAAAGCGAAAACCACCGGCAGAGCGAGCAACAAATAGCAACTTCTGCGGGGATTCTTGGAAGTTCTGCGCAGACATGTCGGACTCAACTATTCCCTTTTAGGTTGTACCGAAAGTGCTGTAGCATGAACATAGCTACAATTGAACAATTAATATACGCAGAAGGTATGGACAGCGCGAGCAACCACGATGAACGAATGGCGAAAATGACCTTCGCCTCCGTGTACCCACACTACGTCACAAAAGTCGAAAAGAAGGGTAGAACAAGAGAAGAAGTACATCATGTAATCGAGTGGCTCACCGGTTATGATGAAAAAAAACAGCAACAACTGATTGAAGAAAAGGTAACATTTGAGACCTTTTTCCGACATGCGGCATTAAACCCTAATGCCCATCTTATAAGGGGCGTCATCTGTGGCTACCGGATAGAGAAAATCGAAAACCCTTTGACCCAACAGGTAAGGTATATGGACAAGCTGGTCGATGAATTGGCCAAAGGACGTAAGATGGAAAAGATACTGCGGTAGCCTAGATCTGCCGCCGTTATCGCTGCCCTTTCAAGCATTATTCCGCATGAACGCTTGTCGCTTTTTTATTGTTGCAACACTATTGCATAAATCCGGTTTTTGTTTACCTTTACATTGGATCATCCTAGGGAGGTCTTACCGCTTGGATGCTCTTCGCTTCATTGTTTCCCATTCTCAAAAATTAAACTTATGAATGACAATAAAGAAATAGATGCCATTATCCTTGGCGGAAGCTATGCTGGACTTTCTGCTGCAATGGCTTTGGGCCGCTCCTTGAGAACGGTTTTGGTGATTGACAGTGGCTTGCCCTGTAACCGGCAAACCCCTTATTCGCATAATTTCCTCTCCCGGGACGGGGAGAAGCCCGCAGAAATAGCCAAGAGCGCCAAAGCTCAAGTTTTAGCTTATCCTACAGTAAGCTATTTAGAAGAATTGGCTGTGGAAGGCAGAAAAACCGACACTGGCTTTGTCATCCGCACAAAGTCTGGGCAAAGCTTTACCGCAAAGAAACTTATTGTGGCTACCGGGATTAAAGATCTTTTCCCTGACATCAAGGGCTTCGCCGCATGTTGGGGCATTTCGGTAATACATTGCCCATATTGCCATGGTTACGAATTACGCCACCGGAAAACCGGCATTCTAGCCCCTGCTGAGAGGGCCTTTCATCTGGCGAGCTTAGTAAATAACCTCACTGATGACCTTACTATCCTCACCACCCGCAAAGCGGATTTCGACGGGGAACAACTGGTGAAATTGGAACAACATCACATAAAGTTTCTGGAAACCCCTATTGCCGAGGTAGAACACGAAAACGGTCTGATCAACAACCTGCTTTTCGAAGACGGAAACAAGATGGCCTTTGACGCTGTGTATGCTGCGGTTCCGTTTGAGCAGCATTCCGATATTCCTGTATCTTTAGGCTGCGAACTCACAGAACAGGGCCATATTAAAGTGGATGGATTTCAAAAAACAAACATCCACGGCGTATTTGCCTGTGGAGACAATTCCTCCATGATGCGCTCGGTAGCCACTGCCGTGAGTAGTGGTAACCTGGCTGGTGCTATGGTCAACAAAGAACTGACGGATGAACAATTCTAACCCTTGTCAACAGAAGTAGCAGCTATCATCTTAGGTCATTTTTCCTTCCTGTTGATGAGCAGTTGAAAAGCCCATAATCCAATTAAACCGCCTCAGGATGTTCGTTGTCCTCCGGCTTATGCCCTACACGCCATTTGGCATGTTTGGAAGGCTGGATGGGATGGCCATAGTTCTGGGCAAATACCTTGGTGAATTCCGCCCCGAAAAACAAAATCAGGCAGGTGTAGTTGACCCATAGCATAATCAAAATAATGGTGCTCGCAGCTCCAAAGCTGGATCCGGGATCCGCTATCCCAAAATATAAACCTAACAGTGTCTTTCCGATGGAGAACAACAAAGATGTGACAATGGCACCGGTCCACACGGATTTCCATTTGATCTCTACATCCGGCAAAACCTTAAACATTACCGCAAACAACAAAGCCACAATACCCATACTTAGTAGAAAATTCACCACTTCGATCAATATGTACATTTCCTCGCCAAAGTTGCGTGTGATAAAATGGCTCACTCCAGAGATCAAGGAGGATAAGATCAATGAGATCAGCAACAGAAAAGCAATCACAAGGATCAAACCCAGGGAACTCGCCCTATCCATTAAAAGCTTGGTGATATTGTTGTCAGGATTTGCCTCCACATCCCAGAGGTAGTTAAGTGACTTCTGCAACTGAAAAAAAAGGGTGGTGGCACCGATCAATAATGCTACAACACCCACAATTTTCATGAACCATGCTGAATCCTCCACAGCGGACTCCTGTACAATATCCTCCACACTCGCCGCCGCTTCGCCTCCCATTATTTCGGCTATTTGATTGTTGACCTCTCCCCTGACCAACTCCTCCCCAAAGAAAAATCCCGCCGCCCAGATGATAATAATCAACAGACCCGGGATTGAAAAGATGGCGTAGTAGGAAATAATAGCACTTTCCCGAAAGGGATCTGCCGCCATCCACTTCTTCGCTGTTTCTAATAATATTTTCGGAATGTGTTTAAATTTAAATTTTGCCATAGCTGATAATTTCTGTCCGTTCACTAATTCACGGGATAGAAAAACAATTTTTAAGCCATTGTGAGAAATACTTCTTCTATTGCAACTTTTATATTTATTCGTTTAATTTTAACATCAGCCAAATTACCTCTCAAGTACGTTATTTGCTTGTCACCCAATGTAAACCAAAACAACCATGGACAGAAAGACTGATTTAGAAGTTTTGATACAAAGATTTAGAGGAACTGATCTTGATGGACTGGATACCTTGATCTCCATAGCCATAGATTTAAGTTATACAGGAGATCATCTGGCGGAAAAACTTTGGACAAAACTTCACCCTTCTCTTTGGGAACAGACGCAAAGTCCATGGGTGATTCTGAAAACGGTCTCGGTGGAAAGGTTAAAAGAATTTCTCGCCGATCCAACTACCCAATCAGATTTGAAAGAACTACAGGCGGAAAGCCAAAACAAAGGTCAATCTTGGTTTGAAGAAAAATACCCCCAAGCACCTATAAAACAGGTGGTTTATTTTTGCATGGAATTCATGCTTAGCGAATCCCTTCCCATCTATTCGGGAGGCTTGGGAAACGTCGCCGGCGACCAATTGAAAGCAGCCAATGATCTGGGAGTACCGGTGACAGGCGTGGGACTACTCTATCAACAGGGCTATTTTCGCCAAGTCATAAGACCCGATGGCACGCAGCAGGCCCTCTATCCTTACAATGATCCCGATCAGCTCCCCATCGTCCCTTACCGAAAAGAAGGAGGGGAATGGCTAAGGCTGCAGGTGGATCTCCCCGGACATTCGCTCTGGCTAAGGGTATGGGAAGCCCGGATCGGCAGAGTCCGTCTATTGCTTTTGGACAGTAATGATGCGGCCAACTACCCGGCCCACCGGAGCATCACCAGTGAGTTGTATGGGGGAGGCAAAGAGTTGCGGCTTCAACAGGAAATGATTTTGGGGATATGTGGCTGGAGGCTATTAGAAGAAGTTGGGATTGAGCCTGAAGTATGCCATCTGAATGAAGGCCATTCCGCTTTTGCCATTTTGGAGCGGGCAAAGTCATTGATGACCAAGTCGGGGCTGAAGTTTTGGGAAGCTTTGGCGATTACGCGCGCAGGCAACCTTTTCACCACCCATACGGCAGTGGCTGCTGGATTCGATCTTTTCGAGCCTCAGTTGATGGCCAGGTATTTATCCAACTATGCGTCCAATTTGGGATTATCTTTTAAGGAGTTTATGGGCTTGGGCAGGTTAAACCCCACTGATCCCAACGAGCCCTTCAATATGGCCTATCTTTCCATCAGGGGATCGGGGGCGGTAAATGCCGTCAGCCGTTTGCACGGTGAGGTCAGCCGCGATTTGTTCCAACCCCTTTTTCCCAGATGGCCCAGTGCAGAAGTGCCTATAGGACACGTCACCAATGGCGTTCATATGAGAAGTTGGGAATCGAAAGCGTCTGAAGACCTTTGGAAGCAGGTATGCAGGCAAACCCCCTGGACCGGAAAAAATGAGGAACTCGGAGAAAAGATCCTGGATATTCCTGACGAGCAATTGTGGGCTTTACGCAACCAATCGAGAAAATCATTTATTGAATCCGTCAGAAGACGCCGTCCATCGAATTTGGCAGCGGCTGGAGCTTCCCCGGAACAAGTGGAACATGCCCGAATCTTATTCAATCCGGAGATATTGACCATAGGATTTGCCCGGCGCTTTGCCACTTACAAACGGCCCAACCTACTGCTGTATGATAAAGAACGGCTAATAAATATCCTCAGAAATCCTTCAAAACCCGTCCAATTGGTAATAGCGGGTAAAGCCCACCCCGCCGATCATCAAGGCCAAGCCATGATCAAGGAATGGGTGGATTTTAGCAGAAGAAAGGATGCCAGAGACCATGTGGTTTTCCTCAGTGACTACGACATGAACCTGGCTCGGCGAATGGTTCAGGGAGTGGATGTCTGGCTGAACAATCCCCGCCGCCCTTGGGAAGCATCGGGAACCAGCGGAATGAAAGTATTGGTCAATGGCGGATTGAATCTGTCCGAGCTCGATGGTTGGTGGAATGAAGCATATGATCCGGCTGTAGGCTGGGCGATAGGTGACGGGAAAGAACATGGCGATGACGCAACATTGGACGCCAGGGAAGCAGAGCAACTCTATTATCTTTTAGAAAATGAGGTCATCCCTGAATTTTACGACAGGGACCAACAAAGCTTACCCAGACGATGGATCAACAAGATCAAACACAGCATGGCAAAACTCACTCCGGAATTTTCGGCTTCCCGTACTGTGCTGGAATACACAGAAAAATACTATCTTCCAGCCGCCGCGACTTTTAGGAGACGCTCAGCCGATCATACACTGCAGGGGAAAGAATGGTCAAAACCCCAAAAAATCCTCCAACAAAGTTGGGATAAAATCAGGATTGACGAAGTAGTAGTCAATTCCGACCTAAACGGCCACCATTTCAACGCAAGCATTGATCTAAACGATATCGAACCTCAGCTGGTACAAGTGGAACTGTTCGCGGAAGGGATCGACAGCCCCTTACCGGTGCGCATTCCCATGGAATTGAGAAATGAGCTGTCCAGGGAAAACGGTTCTTTTTCCTACATAGGCATGGTGGACAGCGGGCGGAGCCTTTCAGATTATACCATAAGGATCATTCCTTATCAGGAGAATGTGGCAGTTCCCCTGGAAAACAACCTGATTTATTGGCAACGGTAGCCTATCGAAGTTATATCGGCGTGGTGGCCAAGAAAAAGGAATGTCTGTGTAAAATCGGGGACACGACAGCGTTAAAGCATTCTGCTTTTCATCCTCCTAAAAGTCAAGTTGATCCTAGGGGTATGGACCTTCTTGGTAGGGGGCAAACGGTGGAGCCAATGCTTTTGCGTTGTATCTTTCATCACCAGCAAGCTTCCCTGTTCGAGTATGATATTGACGGTCTCCTTCGTTGTTCTGTGTTTGAATGAAAACTTTCTCTCCGCACCAAAACTCAACGATCCTATGGCCGCATTTTCCATAAGGTCTTTTTCTCCGTCGCTATGCCAAGCCATGCCCTCGCTCCCGTTGTGGTAAAGATTGAGCAAGCAGGAGTTGTATTGCTCACCGCTCTTTTCTTCCACCAAAGCTTTCAAAGCCAAAAGTTCCTTTGTCCAAGGCAAGGCCCTTTTGGTTCTGTTGGAGTAGGTATAATCAAAGCTCTCGTCGCCATACCATGCCACCTTCCTTTTGGTAACCAATAATTTACCAAAAATCATAGCCTGATCATTTTCCCAGGGAATCTGATGAAGCAGGTACTCCGTAAAGCGACCCGCCTCCCCTGCCGACATGACAATACCATAATAATTGACCATCCCATCATAAGGAAGCAGGTTTTCTTCAGCTGTTCTAAAAAGATCCATTTTACACTAATTTCTTTTACAATGATTCGGGCGTTATTGCCGCTTTTGCCGCTTCCCAACCGATTATCGCTCTTTTTCGGGGAACCCCCCACATGTAACCGCCCAAGGAGCCGCTAGATTGGATGACACGGTGACAGGGAATCAAAAAGGCAACTGGATTGCTTCCAATAGCTGTCCCGACGGCTCTGGAAGCCTTAGGGCTGCCCACTGCTTTGGCAATACTCCCATAAGTGGATAGGCCACCCATAGGGATTTTTAATAGGGCTTCCCACACCTTCAACTGAAAAGGCGTTCCTTTGAGATGCAATTTAATCTGTTCTATCCGGCCTTTATTTCCCTGAAAGATGGACAGGGCATCTTGTTGAAAAACGTCCCGTCTGTTTTCGAACGTAGCCTCGGGAAATTTTTTGACCAGGGCCTGCATGCCATGCATTTCCTCTTCGTCAAAAGCCATGTAACAAACCCCTCTTGTCGTAGAGCCAAGCAAAATCTTGCCAAATGGGCTGAACTCCCAACTGTAGTTGATGACCAGTTCCCTACCTCCGTTTTTGTATTCCGCAGGAGTCATGCCTTCTATGTTGACGAAGAGGTCATGTAGTCTTCCCGTCCCCGATAGCCCTGTATCAAACGCAGCATCGAATAAGGTGGATTGCTCCTCTTTAAGCAGGCGTTTGGCATGTTCAATACTGATGTATTGCAGGAATTTCTTGGGGCTGGTACCGGCCCACTCTGTAAACAACCTTTGAAAGTGGTAAGGGCTCAATTGGATTTCTTCTGCCACTTCCTCGAGTGAAGGCTGAGATTTGAAATGCTGCTTGAGGTATTCAATTGCTTCTGCTATTCGGTGATATTTGACATGTTGGTTGTCCATCCTGTACCTATTTTATTTAACCAAAGATAGTGAGAAGGGACTGTCCCTGAAACCCGAATCTTGCTCATAAATCAGTTGCTGCTGTCAGCGCGTCCCCCCCGGGGTTTTCTTAACCTAGCTTAAAGTTAAATCCTCCGATCCATTTGTCTATCTTTGGCCCGCTGTTATGGAAACGACTCAGAAAAACCACAAACCGACGATTCGTGCCTGGGCCATGTTTGACTGGGCCAATTCTGCCTATAATCTGGTGATTACCTCCACTATTTTCCCAGCCTATTATACCATTATTACCTATACGGAAGAAAACAAGGATCAGGTGGATTTCTTTGGGATTAAAGTGGTCAACACGGCGCTAGCCAATTTTTCTCTTTCTTTTGCGTATTTGCTGATGGCACTGGCTTTACCCCTACTCTCTGCTATTGCGGATGTGAAAGGGAACAGAAAATCATTTATGAAGGGCTTTACCTATATGGGCGCCTTCGCCTGTATGGGCCTTTTCTTTTTCAAGCTGGAGACGCTTGAATGGGGGATTATCTGCTCCACGCTCGCCGCCATGGGCTATGTGGGCGGCATCCTCTTCAACAATTCTTATTTGCCCCAGATTGCCAGTACTGATCAACAGAACCGGATCAGCGCCCAGGGATTCGCCTATGGCTATATCGGCAGCGTCATCCTGCAGGTAATTTGTTTTGCTTTTGTGCTCCGGCCAGATTGGTTTGGGATAGAAGATGCTTCCCTTCCCGCCAGATTGTCCTTTTTGTTGGTGGGCCTTTGGTGGATGCTGTTTGCACAGATCCCCTTTAAAAGGCTTCCAGAAAACGTGAATACCGGAAAATCAATTGACCGGAAAATTGTTAAAAAGGCATTTGTAGAGCTGAAGCAGGTTTATAACAGATTAAAGAAGGTCCCGGAGATCAAACGTTTCCTTCCGGCATTCTTTTTCTATGCGATGGGCGTCCAGACAGTGATGATTGTAGCAGCAGCCTTTGGTGAAAAAGTCCTTCATCTTGGTGCGCCTAAACTTATCGCCACCATCCTGATCATCCAATTGGTGGCCATAGGCGGAGCCTATCTGATGTCATTGCTAGGCAGGTTGATAGGTAATATCAAGGTCTTGGCACTTGTCGTTGCCGTCTGGATCCTCATCTGTATCTCTGCTTTTTACTTACAGACCGAAACGCAATTTTATATATTGGCCGCGGTGGTGGGCTTGGTGATGGGCGGAATACAGTCCCTCTCCCGCTCCACTTATTCCAAAATGATTCCGGTCAATGAGGATGATACGGCATCGTTCTTTAGCTTTTATGATGTCACAGAAAAAATCGCTATTGTCATCGGTCTGTTCGCCTTTGCACTCATAGAACAATTGAGCAACAATATCCGCTACTCTGCTTTAAGCCTCAGTGTCTATTTTATCATCGCCTTGGTTCTTTTGCTGCTTTCCCTAAGAATACCCAAGAAGATTTAGAGCCATATAGGCAGGTCCACCATGGGCTTACCTAGATGAACGATCTTTCTTTTTTGTTTGGGATTAATCGGTAAATGGTATAATTTGGAAGAAATTTAAGCGTACAGCTGAGAGTTCTCTACGGCTTTTGAAAACCATATAATAAATAAAACTAAAAATACATGAATAACAGAAGACTGTTCCTGAAACAGCTAGGAGTCGGTGCTCTTGGCCTTACTGCTCTGCCGGCTTTTGCGGAAGCATCCCTCTTTGAGGCGAAGAAAAAAATGTTTTTTGATATTTCGCTTGCGCAATGGTCTCTCCACAAAACCCTTTTTGCGGGAAAAATGGATAATCTTGATTTCCCTGAAGTCGCAGCCAAAACTTATGGCATTCATGCCGTAGAATATGTCAACCAGTTTTTCAAAGACAAAGCCAATGACCAGGTTTATCTAAAGGAACTGAAAAAAAGAGCCAAGGACAACAAAGTGAAAAATGTCCTGATCATGATCGATGGGGAAGGCAACTTGGGTGCAGCCTCTGATCAAGAAAGAAAGACGGCCGTTGAAAACCATTACAAATGGGTAGAGGCAGCAAAATTCTTGGGATGTCATGCGATCAGGGTGAATGCAGCCGGCAAAGGCACTCCCGATGAAGTAAAACAAGCAGCCGTAGACGGCTTGGGACGGTTGAGTGAATTCGCCTCCTCCCACAAAATCAACGTAATCGTTGAAAACCACGGAGGCATCTCCTCACACGGAGACTGGCTAAGTGCCGTTCTCAAAGAAGTAGGGATGAAAAACTGCGGAAGCTTACCTGACTTCGGTAACTTTTATGAATATGACCGGTACCAAGGTGTCACCGACCTCATGCCTTATGCCAAAGGGGTCAGCGCCAAATCCCATGATTTTGAAGCCAATGGGGACGAAAGCAAAATCGATTACCGAAAAATGCTGACCATTGTCAAAGATGCAGGGTATAAGGGGTACGTCGGCATTGAATATGAGGGAAGCAATTTAAGCGAAGAGGAAGGCATCAAGAAAACCAAAATTCTTTTGGAAAAAGTCGGTGCTGAATTAAGCTAAAAAAGCCTCTGGTTTATAAATAAATTATCGAAAAGACAGGGGAGAATTTCCTCTGTCTTTGTCTTATCCTATCATTATGATGATCCGAAAAGCCACCAAGTCCGACAGTCTTCCTGTGGCTGAACTGATGCTGTTGGCCATGAGTGATATTGTTTACGCTTTTCTGGGTACCCATGACCCTCACCAAGCATTGGAATTTATGCATCTGCTGGTACAGCAAGAGGGCAATCAATACAGCTTTGAAAATACCTGGGTAGCAGAGGAAAACCGGCAGATTATTGGGAGCATCATTGTTTATGATGGTTCTGAGCTGGAGCGTCTCAGGATCCCCGTCTTGCACCTGTTGGCCGACGGATATGGTCGAGTAGTTTCCCCCGAAAACGAAACCGAGGGTGGTGAAATGTATATCGACACCATTGCGGTGCATCCTGAGCACCAAGGAAAAGGCCTAGGAACGAATCTTTTGAATTTTGTCATCGACCGAATCGTCTATCAAGAAGGAACGGCTTTGGGACTTTTGGTGGACATCGACAATACTAAAGCAAAGAATCTGTACCTTCAAATGGGTTTTGAGCCAATAGGAGAAAAAAAACTGATGGGCCATCCCTATGAACACCTACAAATAGCCCCTGGAGTGTAGGCTATTTTTTAGCGGTATCCCTCAGGCCTTTCTTTATCCCATTCCACCTCCTCGGCCTTACTGGCTATTTCCTTAATGATCTCATCCAGCTCCACGGCGGAGATAAACACGTAACTCAACAACTCCAGATTTTCTTGATTCAATTCCGGATAGTTTTTAATCATATCGATTAAGGCCATTATTCGTGCCAATGGAGCCCTGACCACATGGGACTGCGTCCAAGCAATTTCCCTCAATTTCGTATTTTGAATCTCCAACGCCTTTAGGTAGGCCATCCTTTCCGTAATATTGCTGGCAAGCACGAGCCGTGCCTTTCTTCCTTCGAAAAGTATTAAGTTACTGTGCAAATCCACATGGATGAGTTCACCGCGCTTGGTTCGCTGCACATAGATTCCACGATAAAAGTCGGTTTTATCCTTCTTTGCCCTAGCCAATTCCTCCAGCAGTTCGGGGATTTCTTCCTCTGGCTTAATGTCCCTGATGGTCATTGTCAGAAATTCTTCCCTGCTGTATTCATATTGCTGAATAGCCGCTGTATTAACATCGAGAAACCTCAAGGATTCCTCATCAAATAAATACATGGGCTGCGGGCTAAGGTGAAAAAGATCACTGTACCTTTTTTTAGAAGCTTCCAGCTCTAAGGTTTTCAATTTCCGGTCCTCCTCGGCTTTTTTACGCTCAGAGATATCAATACCAATTCCCTGGATTTCCTGAGGAACCCCGTCGGAATCAGTGAGACAAATAAAATGCCAGTAGGTAGCCTTGTTGGGATACCGGTGCGAAAGCTTCTCCAACTCTATAGAGATTACCTTGCCGGGCTCGTCAATACACCTGAGTATTATTTCCTGTACCTGCTTTTTCTCTTCTTCCTTAACTGTTTTCAAAGAATCAGAACCAATAAGGCTTGTCTCCTCCTCCTGGGCAAAATCCTCCATGAACTTTTTGTTGACGTACCTGTACTTAAAGTCCAAGCCGATACGGACCACATAATTGGTTTGTGAATCTAAAATATGTCTTAGACGCTGCTCACTGGCAATTAGCCTTTCTTCATATTGTTTACTTTCTGTGGTGTCTAGGCAGGCTCCTATCATCCTCACCGGATTCCCCTGTTCATCGGTTTTAAGGCGCAACCAAGTTTTCAGATGCCGGACCTCTCCGTCTGGACGGACGATTCGTTCCTCAAAAATCTGATCCTCTTTAGAGGAAAAAAGGTTGTCTACGTTCGCTTTCGTCTGCTCAAGGTCATCGGGATGGATCCAATCAAAATGTCCTTTTTGGGTTATTTTGGTTTCTGTAGCTATCCCAAAAATAGAATACAGTTCCTTTGACCATGTCAGTTTGTCGTTGGCTATATCCCATTGGATATTACCGAAGTGGGCGAGCTCCTGGCTCTGTTTCATCAAAAAATTGGTTTCCTCCAAAAGTTCTGCGTAGTGCCTCTGTTCAATTATGACCTTCAAAATCGCCGCCGTTCTCTCTATTACTTTCAGCTCATCCTCCGTTGGGTTCTTTACTTCAGTGTAATACATGGCTAGGGCTGCCAACACCTCCCCGCGTGAATTAACGATAGGGTAAGACCAACACGCCCTTAATCCTGCTTTCAAAGCCACTTCCTTATAACCTGCCCACAATGGATCTGTGGCAATATCATTCACTATTACCATCTGCTTGCGGAAGGCCGCGGTACCACAAGAACCTGAGTTTTCCCCAATGGGCTGGTTCTCAATAGCAGCTACATACGCAGAAGGTAAGGAGAAAGAAACCCAATGATGCACACGCGCATTTTTAATTCGCGTAATAGAACAGATCATTTGGGGAAATATCTTTTCTATGCCATGGACGTAAATTTCAAGCACCTCATAAAGAGATACACTCGGCTTTGAGTTCAGTTCTAACACGGTCTTCTCTAAGTGTTCGAGATCTGTTACCAGTTTGGTGGCCGTCACGTCCGTCATCAATCCGCGTATCTGCTTGGGCGAGCCATTTATGCAGACCATTGAGAAGGAGGCCTGCAGCCAGATATAAGATCCATCCTTCTTTTGCACTCTGTATACCGAGGTGAAGTCACTACACGCCTTCACTCTGGCAAGCGTCTGCTTTACCACTTCCTCCTTACCTTCGGGATGAAGGTGGTTTTGCCAAAATTTTGGTTCCTGCAAACATTCTTCCTTGGTATAGCCCAACATATCTTTGATCTGCTCACTTATAAAGGTCATCTTCAAAGTGTCAACATCGGCTTCCCAAACAACTCCATGTATGGTCTGTACCATGGTTTCGAACTGATTGCGGGAATCGACCAACTGCATCTCCAGGGCTTTTTGGGAAGTAATATCCTGGGTAGTTCCATAAAGTCTTTTGAATACACCGTTCTTCACCTCCACTCTTCCTGCTAATCGGATCCACTTCAGGTTCCCCTTTGCGGTAACGATTTCGAATTCTTCATCAAAGGCCTTACCCGTGGAGACGGCGTCATTGAAAATTTCCCGAAGCCGCTTCATACTGCTTTTACCTTTCAAAAAGATAGGTATATTTTCCATGGTCGGCTGAAACCCTTCTTCTGTTTCATAAATCTCGTAGTGGATTTCAGACCATCTGACGCGGTAATTCTGATCAAATTCCCAGCTACCAATCCTTCCCGCTCTTTGGGTATCTGTTAGAAACCGTTCACTTTCCTTAAGTACTCCATAAATTTTACGCTCCTTATTCTGTGTGTCAACGGTTTCGGTGACGTCCTTTAGCGCACGGATAATGTATTTTATCTCCTTATTGTTATCAAAAATGGGTTTGTTGGACGCTTGCAGATAATATTTCCGTGGCTTACCAACACCATCTATGGGTGATTGGATGTATTGGTGAACAGCACCACGTACAAGTTTCTTATTTTGAACAAGCTGATCAAAAGTTTGGCGGACTAAATCAATGCTTTTGCTATCTCCCAACATAGCAGGATGGGAACCACAGTCGAAAAACCCCCTCCCCATCAGCTCAGTCCTGGACCGACCACTTAGCTCCAAGTACAACTCATTCACCTCAATAATGGTAAATTCGGGAGAATCAGCCTTCAAAATGATATTGGGAACAGGGGACTTTTGGAAGATCTCCAGAAAGAAAGAGTCTGTATTCATATATTGATAGTCTATCCCCGCCAATTTAATCATAAAAAAATAACATTTATTCCTTTTCCCCCCACAAAAGACATGCAATATTCTACTATTTGAGGAACGGCAGTAAAGAACGATTGTGAGGCAGCTAAGCCGATTTTTATTGTGAATTACAAAAATTTATATCCCTTGTAATTTCATCTTCTACTGGAAATCCCGACCTATGACAGGCACAGGCACTTCTAAATTTTGATCTTCTCCCGATAACTACGATAAGGGAAGCAATTTATTAAGTCTAAAAAAATGAAAAAAGTCTATGTCGAAGCTGACACAGACCTTTTTGTTCATAAAATCAAATAGTTTCTGTAGATCTTTTTTGTTCTATCTCAACTCACCTACCATGGTTATGGCCTGTCGGGTAAGTTCTTCTATCTTGCGGTAGTTCTTCTCTTCCAGCAATTGCTTGCTTACCAGATTACTTCCCATTCCTACGGCACATACCCCCGCTGAGAACCATTTGCTAATATTCTCGGAATCCAAGGAAACACCACCAGTCGGCATAAACAACAAATCCGGAAACAAGGCCTTGATGGCCCCCATAAATTCAGGTCCGAGAATGTTTCCCGGAAACAGCTTAATCATCTTGGCACCCAGATTCTCGGCCCGGATGATTTCCGATGGCGTCATACATCCCGGTATCCATAGCATATCCTGTTCATCGGCTGCGGCAGCCACCTCCTCAATCAGCCCGGGACAAATAATAAAATCCGCCCCAGCCGCAATATAAGTTTTGGCCATAGCCTCATTTTTTATCGTGCCAATGCCTAGGTACAGGTCTTTCATTTCTTGATCCCGTACCTCCACCATTTTTTTAAAATTCTGCAAAGCCGCCTCGCCGCGATTGGTGTATTCCACCATCCTGATTCCGGCAGCATACAGGGCTTTTAAAACTTCCACACTTACCTCTGTGTCTTTGGTAAAATATAGCGGTAACACCCCTTGTTCGGGGATCCGCTTCAATAGCTCTTCTTTCTTGTTCATAATAATTTAGGACGAAACACCCGAGCCATCCACTGGGCGAGTTTACATTCTTTTTGCAATCAAAAGTTTATTTATAGGTCAAGACAAATCCGGTTGCTGGATTTTTTTTGAAAAATACAATAAAATAACTGTGGAAACAACCTGGTGATCAATAACCGATACCCCATATATCTTTACAGAACAGTCTAGCCATAGGGGCAGTTGATCACCCAGCTATTTGCTGTATCAACTGCCCGTTATGGGTTTTAATGTACTATTCACCTCCTCCAAAAACCGGCGCAGTCTTATCATACCACACCCTTTCGGTATTAAGATCGATAACATCTTGGGAAAGTGGGGTAAAACCCTGCTCTTCCATAGCGCTTAACCAATTGGCACGGTTCACTTCTCCAGGATCACCCAGCCAGAACCTCCGGGGTATCGGCTCATTAAAAGGTTCTCTGGCATAATAGGAAGAACCAGTCTTGGGATAGCCTGTTCTTCTGCAGAACACAAAACCTTCATTAGGCTGTCTGAGAAAGTTCAAATACTGTTGTATATAAATTTTCTCCAAATCATTTTGCCCGTTGAATTGAACAGAAGGCTGCGCCAGAAAAGTCCCGATGAGGGCCTCACCATCACCATCATATGCCTTGGTGGACAAGGCTTTTTCCGCTATGGCGTTCATCGTCTTGATTGATGCGGCAACGCCCCGTCGGTACCATTCTTCTGCAGACCCATTGTTACCTGAGCCATAACCTTTCTGTATTAATTCGGCCACATAAAAGCAAGTTTCCGCATAGGAAACGACTACATCCATAAACACGCCCGTGGCACCATTGACCTTTGGTGAAAAGAAATTGGGATTGGCTTCGGACATCAGGAAGAAACGACTGCTTCCCACCACCAAGGGGTTACTGAAAAAATTGGCGACTCCCGGTGCGGTGGTCCAATCTGCAGGCCCACCTTGGTACTGGATCAAAGGATCATTAGCGTCGATGAAATTGGGCAGCGAAACGCTATTTGCTTCCAAAGCTTCTTTATAATTTCCCACAAGATCGTTGGGTGCAAAATAAATGGGCAAACGGGGATCATTGGTCTTCTTCAAGAAATCAATGATCGAGGTGGTAGCAAATCTTGTACTCCTATAGCCAATGTCCGATCCGGTGCCAAAGGGCGTATAAGTATCATGGTTGAAAACCATCTGCGCAGACTCGCTGTCTATAGGGCCTACCGGATCCTGCATGACTTCCTGAAAGATAATCCCTGTCAACTGGGGGTTCTGGTTTTCCAGCCTGACGGCTATCCTTAGTTTCAAGCTATTGGCCAGTTTTATCCATTTTGTCCAGTCGCTTTGGTAATAAATATCCGCCGCTCCATAAGATTCTTGGTTGGCGGAGTTAGCAGAAAGCGTCTGGATTACCTCATTTAAGGTGCCTAGCCAAGTGGAAAACAACAACTCTTGTGAGTCATACTTGGGATCAAATTTCACCTCATATCTTCCCAATCCAGCTTCGGTGTAAGGAATCGACCCGCTCATGTCCGTTACTTTTATTCCTTGAAGTATTTCAATTACATACGTGATCATTTTCATGTTCTGGAATCTTTCAGCATCCGGCTTGCTGTCTATTTGCCTTCTTATTTCCAACAAGTTCGGCAATACGCTGGAGTAGAATGCACCATAACGCGAATTGACGCTTCCGGTAAGTTCATAAGGGCTGGCAGAAAAATGCTGTGTATACCTTAATAGGTGTTCCATGTTTTCCCATACCCATTCCGAACCTTGGTAGGTCATTAGCCGGTCTTCGGAAAAGGTCAGAAGATAATTGATATCCGGCTCTGTAACTATGCTGGGGTTGGTGTTTAGTTCACCAAAATTGTCCGTACAACTGAGGCTTACCGGTAGCAGGAACAAATAAATGTATTTTTGTAAAGCTTTCATTGCTGTTATATTTTCGCTTGATTAAAACTGAAACCGTAGTGTACCGCCGATAGATCTTGTCATCGGCAAGAAACCCTCTTCTCCCGAAAAGGCGGTATTGTTAGAATTGTTGGATGCAGGGTTTAGATCATAAGGCAGAGAGTTGTATAGGTACAACAAATCTCGTCCGACCACAGAGAAGTTCATCCCCGTCAAGCCAAGCTTCTTGGTAAAGGTCTGGGGAAACCTGTAGCTTAAGGAAACTTCTCTGAGGGAAACCCAGGTACTTTCAAACACCCAATAATCCGACACGCCTGTGGAAGAAGATCCGTAACGGTAAAAGAATTGCGGAGTGTGCGTGGGTTCGACCAATCCTGCATCATAGGCTTGTTGATAGGTCATCCCTCCCACACTGGCTTGAGAACCGTCCGGCAAGGTGACCATTTGTCCCTCTGCAAATACACCTTCGGGAATCATCCCCGCATCGTAGGTCTCCCCATCATACGCACTCGTCCAGGTAATGCCGCCATATTCTGCATCCCGTCCGGGCAATGTATTCGGCAAAACGCCCGTGTGTGTTCCATAACGATAGGAAAGAGAGACAAAGTCGCCACCTACTTTAGCATCAAGCAAGAACCCAAGGGAAAAATTCTTATAGGAGAAAGTATTGCTCCATCCTGACCTGAAATCGGCATTGATATCCCCCATATACTGCAATTCGTTGCTTCTTGCAGGGAAAGCCGCCCTAGCATCTGATCGCCAAGATAGTTCCGGCAAACCGTTGTTGGGATGGTCGATGGGATTCCCATTTTCATCCGATGCCTGGAAAACCTTCGCTTGGATCGAGGAGCGAAGTGTACCATAAGACTTGCCCACAACGGCCCAGGTACTTACTTCTCCTATGTTTGCACCCAAATTATACTCCTCCCTCCCCGGGTAGAGTTCTTTGATCAAATTCCTGTTTCTGGAAAAGGTAAGGGTAGATGACCATTCGAAGTTTTCGTTTTGTACTGGTGAAGCATTCAATGTAAGTTCTATCCCCCTGTTTTGGATATTTCCCGCATTGACAAGGATAGCTCTTACACCCGACTCAATGGGGGACGGAATATCGATAATCTGGTTTTTGGTATTGTCCTGATAAAAGGTGAAGTCTACGCCCAGGTTCTCCTGGAACAGGGAAAATTCAACACCCACCTCTTTGGCAATCTTCCGCTCAGGTTTAATATTGGGTTGTAACACCCGGCTATCACTGAAGGTGGAGATGGGCAATTGACTCCCGTTGATATTGGTAAAACCGTTAAAAGCAAACCCGGGATTCAGTGTAAATGGACTGGTGTCCTTTCCGAGAGCGGCAATATTCCCCCGTAGTTTGGCAAAGGTTATCCAAGATGGCAGGGACATAGACTCAGAGAATATCCAGGACAAACTGGCTGCCGGGTAATTGAAAAAATTATTTCCAGTGCCATTGGAATAGGTCAACGCAGAAGACCAATCCCCTCTCCAGGACAAGGAGAGAAACAGCTTGTCCCGATAGGCTTGGTCCGCACTTGCATAAATGGAGTTGATGGTCCTCCTGTTCATGATGCCGCCGGACGTGGATTGGGGTTCACGGGAATTCGCCAAGAAGAAATTTCCGGGATAACTCAAGCCGCCTTGAGTTTGGCTGTTGTTGAAGGTATGAATAGTTTGTTGCGACTCAGCACCTATATATCCGTTGATATCATACTCCGCATTGACAATCTTATTGATCATTACCAGCCCTTTTAGGAAGGTGTTCTTCTTGGCGTCATGACCCAGTCCATACATTCCACCATTGAAGCCAATGTTTTGTCCCAATTCTTTTACTTCTGTTTTGGTATAAACATTATTGATGTTACCCTCCAACCTGACGTTCAACCAATCAGTAATTTTGCTGTTCAATGCTATTCTTCCTCGCACCGTCTGTTCATCCTGCAAATAGTTGTTATTAAATAAAGTGAACCAAAATCGGGATTCCGGCGCTTTATTGGTTTCATCAGAATTGGTGGGATTGGGTGCACCACCCAAAGCGCTGGTATACCGTGACGCTTGCATCCAGTAATTGGTATCGTAATTCCTCGGTAGCATCCAGCTGAAGAGTTTACCAAAATTGTATGAGCCAAAAGCATCCAAACCACCAAGTCTCGGCGGGTTTTTTCCTTCGAATGCGGTATAATTGACACTCGCATCCACATTGATAAAATCCGTCAATTCGTGGGTTGCCCTTAGGTCAAAGCCGTTCTTTAGGTAATCATTGTTGTAGACCACCCCTTCTCCTTGATTTCTTGAATAGGAAAATCTAAAAGTAGACCGTTCCGTCCCCCCATCAAGCGCTACATTGGTATTGGATCCCCAGCCATTCCTGAAGGCATCCAGGAAATTGTCAGGTTGGGGCGAAAATCTTGTTGGGGTACCGTCATAATTGATGACTTCTTGGCCTTCCATTCTCGGCCCCCAGTTCTCCAATTCACGGTTGATCTGGTGGTCAATATAGGGTTGTCCGCTAACAGGATCGGTCGGAAATACTTTGGTCTCCCATCCCTGGTTCGCCTGATAATTTGGATCCCTCCTATCGGTAAAGAATGCACCTACCGATCCACCGCCAAATACGTTTTGGAATTCCGGACCTCTATAGGGCTGGTACACCTGCATATTCTGGGTAACCGAAACCCCTAATCCATTTTTCTTGGTTCCTTTTTTTGAAGTAATCAAAACTACTCCATTTATCGCTCTTGACCCGTACAAGGCTGCGGCAGCAGAGCCTTTTAGCACAGAGATACTTTCGAAATCCTCCATATTGAGGTTTTTCAGGTCATTCCCAAAGTCCCTTCCATTGCCTTCAAAAATATCATTGTCGATGATTACGCCATCGATAACAAAAATAGGCTGGTTGTTTTTGCTCAAAGTGGAGTTGCCACGAATAAGGATTTTGGTGGACCCGAAAGCCCCTCCCGCTCCTTGGTCAATCTGGACCCCTGCAACCTTTCCCTGTAAGGCATTTACAGGGCTGAGCTCGCCGGTGTTGGCCAGCTGTTCTCCACGTACATCAGAAACCGAATACCCTAAGTCCCTCCTGTCTTTTTCTATTCCCAAGGCGGTTACTACGACTTGTTCCAAAGTATTATCGGGTGCCAAGGTGACATTGATCTCACTGCGGTTTCCAACAGGAATTTCCTGCCGTTGATAACCTACATAGGAGAACACCAAGACCGAGTTGGCGTCTTTAGTTGCTAAAGAATAGCTACCGTCAAGATCGGTAACCGTTCCGTTTCCCGTGCCCTTTTCCAGAATGCTTACACCGATCATGGGAGCATTGTTTTCATCACGTACAATTCCTTTTATCTCCTGCAGCAGGGATGTTCTGATACTTTCAGCGTGATTGACTTCTAGTCTGTCATCCATGGGGCTGGAAGCTGACGCCAAAGCTTCATTGATGGCTCCACAGCCTAACAGGAGCACCGGAAGACATTTACGGAGAGTACTTAAAAGTTTTAGTTTAGTAGAATTTTTCATTCGATACTATCGTTATAGGTGGTTGTTGTTAGAAATAATTTCTAAAGCTAGAAAAAAAACAATATGTTAAGACAGATTTAAAGGGATTTTAATCAAGCCTCAAAAACTTACTTATCCTTGAAATGGAAATATGCAATTCTATAGCCCTATTGTAATATTTATAGCGATGACAGTCCTTTATACGGCCTTGGTCCTAGACATGAAAATTGAAGATTACCTTCGTGCTAAAACAGACAACGCAACCCCTTTCAGCCAATTCTCCACCAATACGATGGCAGTTAATCAAAAAAGAGAACCTTCGGCATAGGCGAAGGTTCTCTTTTTTCGTGGATAAAAATTCCTATCGGAGGCGAGGCTAAATTTTCACCTTTACCACCAATTTCTTGATATTCCCCTCGCTGATCATCGGAGCGTGGACATCTTCGGGAAACAGGATAACAAACTGCCCAGCCTTCAATTGAAAATACATATCGGGCTTATCATTGTAAAAGAGCACGTCTTTTTCCGAATTGTATTCCCCTTTGGGACCCTTGCAATCAGCGCGGGGCTTCCATCCGATTTGTTCATCTCCCTGGATACAGACCTGGATATCGATATGCGCGTTGTGGCATTCGAATTTCTCCAGAGATTCAGTGGCGGTTTTACCGGCTTTGTCCATGATCACCGCTTTCAGCTCGTCGCCGGAGATTTCGTAATTCCCCGGTTCCAGGGCGCCCAGATCCTGATTGGCTATATAATCAAAGGCCTTCGCAAACAAAGGGTGGACACAGCTGTATTTTCCGGAATTGGCTAGAGTGTCTATAATCATGATTTTTTTTGGGTTAAAAAGGAAAACAAGCTAATGGAATAAATTGTGATTGCCTGTGAGGATACAGATGCGGTACTTTCCGGGACTGTGTGCCCACAGGCAATTCAACGGCACCAAATAGGACGATTAACGCTGTACCCTTCCGCTGGCATCGCCTCCCATAAGCAATTTGACCTCACTTACCGTGGCATGGTTGAGGTCCCCGGGAATGGTGTGCTTCAAGGCCGAAGCCGCAACGCCAAATTCCGCGGCATCCTTCATGGCCATTTCCGTCACCAAGCCATAGATAAAGCCACTGGCAAAAGAATCACCGCTTCCTACCCTATCCACTATCCTCACGTTATATTCCCTTGTGTGGTAAAACTCATTCCCGTCATATACCAAGGCACTCCATCCATTATCCGAAGCACTATGGCTCTCTCTCAGGGTTGAAGCGATGTATTTGAACCCAAATTTTTCTTTCATTTGTTGGAATACATCCTTGTAGCCGTCGAGGTTAAGCTCCCCTTTGGTTACGTCCGTGCCTTTTCCCACAAACCCTAGTGTGGTTTCTGCATCTTCTTCATTGCCGATACATACATCTACATATTGGCAAAGTCTTGTCATCACTTCTTTTGCCTTCTCTTTGCTCCAGAGTTTCTTGCGGTAGTTCAGGTCGATACTCGTGGTGATCCCTTTGGCCTTGGCCGCTTTCAGCGCTGCCTCGGTAACTTCAGCTGCTTTATCGCTCAGGGCCGGGGTAATGCCCGTGGTATGGAACCAGGATGCTCCTTCAAATATTTTGTCGAAATCAAATTCCGAAACATCCACCTCTGCAATGGCAGCATCTGCACGGTCATAAACTACTTGGGAAGCCCTGGAAGAAGCACCAGTCTCCAGAAAATAGATTCCCAGTCTCTTGCCTCCCCGAGCCATAAATTGGGTATCCACGCCATATCTCCGCAGATGGTTGATTGCAGACTGGCCGATGGGGTTATCGGGCACTTTAGACACGAAAGTGCCCTGCAGTCCATAATTGCAAAGCGCGGCAGCCACGTTGGCCTCGCCTCCACCATAAGTTACATCAAAACTGTCTGCCTGCACAAATCTTTTAAAATCAGGCGTAGACAATCTAAGCATAATTTCCCCAAGGGTTACCACTTTTTTTGACATGATTATATATGATTATATTATTAGAAATTACAGCACCTATTATGTGCTAATCAACACGTAAACCTTTTTTAAAGGACAGAACCTTCATTACAATCCAAACAAAGACGGCAACCAAAGACTCAACTGAGGCCACAGGGTGATCATGATTAAGCCGAAGATCATCGCCAGGAAGAAGGGCAATATCGGAAGGAAAACCTTGGCAATGGTCGTCTTGGCCACACCTACACCAATAAATAACACGGAACCCACCGGAGGGGTACATACGCCTATACACAGGTTGGTCACCATAATAATCCCAAAGTGGATCGGGTCTATGCCCAAGGAAACCGCCACGGGAAGGAAAATCGGTGTAAATATCAATACAGCAGGCGTCATATCCATAAACAGACCCACAAATAAAAGAATTAGGTTAATGATAATCAAAACGACAAACTTATTGTCGCTCAACGTCAGCAAGGCGCTGCTGATAGATTGGGGAATATCTTCACTGGACATTACCCAGGACATGGCCATCGACGTTGCGATCAACAACATCACGATGGCAGTGGTCTCGGAAGCCTTTAACAATATGGAAGGGACTTCTTTAATTTTAAGTTCCTTATAAAAAAAAGAAAGTGCCAAGGTATAAATAACCGCTATGGCAGAGGCTTCAGTAGCTGTAAATGCACCGATCACAATCCCTCCGATCACAATAACCAATAATAGCAAGCTGGGAAAAGCCCTTCCAATCTTCACACCGAGTTCTTTCCAAGTGGTCATATCCCCTGCGGGCAGCTTGTGCTTCCTAATAAACAAAGCGGCAACAAGCATTAACATCAATCCGATGAGAAGCCCGGGGATATAGCCAGCAATAAACAGTGCACCAATGGAAACTCCCCCACTCGCCAAAGAATAAACAATCAATATATTGGAAGGAGGAATAATCAAACCAGTCGTAGAAGAAGTAATATTTACGGCCGCCCCCAATTCCTTCGGATAGCCCTCCTCTTCCATTCGTGGACCCAGGATGCCTCCGATGGCCGAAGCCGCCGCCACCGCTGACCCTGCTATGGCTCCAAAAAGCATCGCTGCGATCACATTGACGTACAGAAGGCCGCCGGGTAGTCTTCCCGTCAGCGCTTTGGCCAGATCGATCAAGCGATTGGCAATGCCTCCTTTGTTCATTATTTCCCCGGCTAATACAAAGAAAGGTATGGCCAAGAGGGAAAAACTGTCCAATCCCGTTCCCATTCGTTGGGCCACCGTAGTGGCGGCAGGCACGGTAGCGACAGTCACAAGTAAGGTAACAAATCCAGAAAAACCCAAACTCCAGGCGACAGGAACGCCCAGGGCCATTAGGGAAACAAACATGACTACAAGTATGACTATGCTAATGTATTCCATTCTACAAAAGGGTTAATCGGGTTTACGGCTTAAAAGAAGCTTTATATTTGATAGCTGATAGTAAAGAATTAAAAGTCCGCTTAAGGGAATAATAGAGTAAATGTAGGCTAAGGGAACCTGCAGGGTAGCAGATTTTTGTTCCAACACAAGGGTGATATACACCAGATTGCCGCCTCCCAAAACCATGACCGGAAGCACAAAGGCTATGACCACCAGGTGGATGAATACCTGAAGACGCAGCTTCGCCCTACCCGTCAGTTTTTGTGGTAAAATGTCAATGGCCAAATGTTCATCTTTTCCTGCCACATAGGCCGCTCCCAACATACCCAACCAGATCAGCATATAGCGGGAAAGTTCATCGGTAAATGAGCTAGGCGATTGAAATACATACCGCGAAACCACTTGCCATGTGACATTCAAGACCATGATGCCCAAAATAATAATCAAAAGGTTAGCCACCGCCTTATCCAATTTTGCTCGAAAAGTACTTGGGTTTATTTCATTCATGGTTTCTTATTTCTTCAATCAAAGCATATAACTCAGGTTCATTGTCACGGTAATACGCGTACATGGACTCCACAGACTGCTTAAAGCTATCCAATTCAGGATAAGTGATGGTCACACCTGCCTCTTCCAATATCTTCATGGATTCCGCCACCGATTCCGCCCATATTTTGTATTCAAAAACTGCCGATTCATCCGCTGCTTCTTGCAGCCATTGCCTCTCCTGGTCGGATAGCCTTTCCCATAGTTTGGTACTGACTATCATCATATCTGGAACCGCCGTATGTTCATTAATCGTGTAAAATTTACACACCTCATAATGTCTTGAAGTCACCAGGCTGGGAGGGTTATTTTCTGCCCCATCGACGATCCCTTGTTGCAGGGCGGTATAAAGTTCTCCCCAAGATACCGGTGTGGGGGAGCCGCCAAAACTCTTCACCATCTGTATAGCGGTAGGGCTCTCCATGGTCCTAATTTTCATACCGGTCAGGTCTGAAGGATTGTTGATGGGTTTGTTTTTGGTGTAGAAGCTCCTTTTCCCTGCATCATAAAAGCACAGGCCTTTAAACCAGTATTGCTCGCCTTCATCAAGCAGCGACTTGCCTATGGGGCCACTCAGGACATTCTGCCTATGGGTGTCGTCCCGAAAAATATAAGGCTGGCTTAGCACCCTGAGCTTGGGTGCAAAACTTTCCACTACGGCGGTGGATACCTTCGTCATCCCTACGCTGCCGATCTGAAGGAGCTCCATGAGTTCCCGTTCTGTCCCAAGCTGTTGGTTGGGATAAACCTGCACGATCATTTGTCCACCGGATTTCTCCTCCACCTTGTCCGCCAAATAAACCATGGCTTCATGAACGGGATGGCTGGTATCCAGGCCGTGGCCCAACTTGATATACCTTACCCCTCCCGGGCCCTCACAGGCCAAGGTGAAAAAAAGCAAAAATATTACGGGCCACAACTTAAAAAGATCCGGCCATTTAGGGTTATTGCTGATTGACATTTAATTTGGGTTTAACTATTATTTTTGATCTCCCGAACAAACGCTAACGCTTTCCTGATCTCCTGTTCGAGCGTGACATAATCTTTCTTCTGGATCCATTCCTTTTTGAATAATTGTGACCCCATACCAACACATAACACGCCTGCTTTGAACCAGGCCGCAAGATTTTGTTCGGTAGGTTCTACCCCTCCTGTAGGCATCATGGGAAGTTGTGGAAATACCGCCTTTACTGAAGAAATAAATGCCGGCCCCAATACGTTCCCTGGAAAAGCCTTGATCATTTGTGCTCCCAATTCTTTCGCGTTGAAGATTTCGGTAACGGTACCGCAGCCGGGGATCCAAAAGACTTGCTGGGAATTACAATAAACTCCAATAGTAGGAATAAAAGCTGGAGAAACAATAAAATGCGCCCCTGCTTCCAAGAATTTTTTCGCCGCTTCATCCGAAAAAATAGTGCCTATGCCCAGTATTAGATCTTCATATTGTTGAGCGTGGACAGCAAGCTGTTTGAATACTTCAAGGGCATTCTCGCCCCGATTTGTAAACTCAAAAACTTTGACTCCCCCACGGTAGGAGGCATCAAGGACATTTTTTGCAATTTCAATATCGGTATGGTTAAATACAGGAACCAATCCAGTATCCTTCATTGCCTTTAGAATGTGTTGATCGTTAAATTTCATATCCTCTATCTTAATAATTTCCCTACATTTTCCCCTTTGACCAGGTGCCCTACTTCCTCCACCGAAACAAAATTCTCATCCCCCGGTATAGAGTGTTTTAATACCGAAGAAGCCACTGCAAATTCCAAGGCCTCCTGATCTTCCATATTCAACAGCCCATAGATCAATCCAGCCATAAAGGCATCCCCTCCACCTACACGATCGATAATATCATGCATATTGTAGCTCTTGGAACTTAGCAATTCCTTTCCATTCCATAAAACCCCTGATAAGTTGTTGTGCGAAGAGCTGATCGACTCCCGGTGGGTGGTTGAAATCCTCTTAATGGAGGGATACTTTTCCTGGGCCCTATAACAGGCCTGTACATAATCCTTTTCCTCCATACCCAAACAATTCTCGAAATCAGGAAGTCCTGCAACGATTACGTCCGTGTTTTTGATTAATTCAGGCATAATCTCCAACGGAGATTTTCCATACTTCCAGAGATTCCTCCGGTAATTGATATCACCACTTACCGTCACACCGTGTCTCTTTGCCGCCTCCACTGCATCCAGACACAACAGGGCTGCGGAAGCAGAAATAGCCGGGGTAATTCCTGTCCAATGGAACCAATCCGCACCTTCAAATACCGCATCCCAATCCACCAAAGAAGAATCGAAAAGAGAAAAAGCAGAGTAGAGGCGGTCATAAATCACCTTGGAGGATCTTTGCATGGCACCCTTTTCCAAAAAATAGCTCCCCATTCTTCCTCCTGTAAAAAATACAAAGGAGCTGTCAATACCTGAGGATCGAAGGTACTTAAGAGCAGCTTTACCCAGATCATGATCAGGAAATGCCGTGATATGGGCTACAGAAAAACCCCAGTTGGCCAAGGACCCCGCCACATTGGCCTCTGCCCCGCCGAAGACCATCTGATAGTCTTTTGCCTGCATAAACCTTTCATGTGATTTGGTGGAGAACCTCATCATCACTTCACCAAGGGTTATAATCCTCCTCTGCATGGAATTTTGTGTATTAATTCTTGAATTTATTTTCAATTGCCCAAAACTAACCTAGATTTGAAAAAAAAACAGTAAATTCACTAATATCTTTTGTATTTATTTACCCTGCGCAATCGATTGCTTGTTTATCCTATTCCTATAAATGCTACATAAAATTCTAAAAATTCATCCTAAAGACAATGTTTTAGTGGCGCTCACTGATTTACGTGCCGGAGAACAGGTGTTCTTTCAAGAAAATGGAATCATTCTGACACAAGACGTGCCTGCCAAACATAAATTTGCAGAAGCGGATTTAGAGAAGGATCAGGAAATCTACATGTACGGGATTATCGTAGCTAAAGCCCTGCATCACATTGCCAAAGGAGAGGCGTTGACCACACAAAATATCGCCCATAAAACGGCAGAATATACCGGGAAGCGACAAATTTCCTCTTGGCAGGCACCCCATGTGGAGAGATGGCGGGGCAGAACCTTTGAAGGCTACCATCGTGCTGATGGCCAAGTCGGCACAGCCAATTATTGGATAGTCGTCCCACTGGTCTTTTGCGAAAACAGAAATGTGGAGGTCATCAAGCAGGCCTTCGTGGAGGAATTGGGGTTTGAAAAACCCAATCCATTCAAAGCCTATGTGCAACAAATGAGCGCTCTCTATACCCAGGGCCAAAAGGATAAAATACAATCCCTCACTTTAGAAACAGCGGAACAGAGGCAAAGAGGAAGAATCTTTCAAAATATCGACGGAATTAAATTCCTTACCCACCAAGGAGGCTGTGGCGGGACACGGCAGGATTCAGAATCCTTATGCGCGCTGATTGCTGGATATATCAACAATCCCAATGTCGCTGGAGCAACCATCCTTAGCCTTGGCTGTCAAAATGCCCAGCCTGCTATTCTCAAAGAAAAACTTGATCAAATCAACCCCAACTTGGGAAAACAGGTTATTATTCTAGAACAGCAGAAGGAGGGCACTGAACTTTCCCTTCTTACCACGGCTATCCAAAAGACGTTCTTGGCACTTGCCGAGGCCGATCAATTAAGAAGAGCCCCCGCCCCATTGAGCCAACTGAACATTGGCTTGGAATGTGGTGGATCTGACGGCTTCTCGGGAATATCCGCCAATCCCGCCGTTGGGCACGTTTCCGATTTGCTGGTAGCATTAGGCGGCAAAACCGTCCTCTCCGAATTTCCCGAACTTTGTGGCGTGGAACAGGAATTGATCAACCGATGTGTGGACGACGAAGCAGCTGAAAGATTCGTACGACTGATGCGTGCCTACTCCGCCAGCGCGGAAGCCGTAGGCTCCGGCTTTGACATGAATCCCAGTCCAGGGAACATTAAGGATGGTCTTATAACCGACGCGATAAAATCAGCGGGCGCTGCCAAAAAGGGAGGAACCTCCCCTATCGTTGACGTTTTGGATTATACTGAGATAGTCAGAAAACCAGGCCTTAACCTACTGTGCACTCCCGGCAACGACGTGGAAAGCACTACAGCAATGGCCGCTTCGGGATGCAACATCATTCTTTTCACCACCGGATTGGGAACCCCGACCGGAAATCCGGTAACGCCCATCATAAAAGTTTCCTCCAACAACAGACTCACAGAAAAAATGCCCGACATCATTGATGTCAATACGGGAAGCATTATTTCGGGAGAAAAAACCATTTCTCAAGTGGGAGAAGAAATGCTTGAGTTTATTATCGAGGTGGCCAGTGGGAAGATCGTACCGAAGTCTGTTCTGCTCAACCAGGATGATTTTATTCCCTGGAAAAGAGGCGTATCTCTCTAGATTTTTAATATATGCTAATAAAGTAAAATATGACCAACCCATTTTCAGTTTCCAATAAAAATATCATTTTAAGTGGTGCAACAGGTGTGCTAGGAAAAGCGATGGCTTCCCACCTTGCAGAACAAGGCGCCCACGTTATCATTTTGGGCAGAAATGCATCCAAGGTCGAGGCATTGGTAAACCAGATCAAAGAAAACAAAGGCAGCGCTTATGCCGCAGTGGCTGATGTCACCAATGAAAGGGCACTCGAAATCCTGAAGGAGGAATTGTCCCAGCAATTTAGCCATATTGATGTGCTGATCAATGCTGCTGGAGGAAACATGCCCGGAGCGATAGTCACCCCTGAACAAACCATTGCGGATCTCTCCAGCGAGGATGTCAAAAAAATAATTGATCTGAATTACCTCGGTACTTTTCTGCCCGTTAAGGTGTTCCTTCCCTTGCTGAATACCGGCAAGACCGCCAGCATCATCAATATATCTTCCATGGCAGCCAACAGGCCGATGACCCGGGTAATGGGTTATGCCTCAGCGAAAGCAGCCGTGGATAATTTGACCAAATGGCTATCAGTGGAGTTTTGCAAAAAATACGGGTCCCATCTCCGGGTGAACGCGGTAGCCCCGGGTTTTTTCCTCACGGAGCAGAACAGGCAGCTTCTTACCCAGGAGGATGGAAGCCTAACTTCTAGGGGCAACCAGATCATTGACCATACCCCAATGGCTAGATTCGGCGATCCTGAAGATCTTTTTGGCACAATCCAATGGCTTTGCAGCGATGCTTCAAAATTTGTTACAGGCACCATTATCCCCGTAGACGGCGGGTTTAGCGCATTTTCAGGAGTATGATGAACCAAAAAATAAAAATGGAACCTACCATGAGATGGTATGGTCCAAATGACCCCGTAAGCTTGGCCGATATCCGCCAAGCTGGGGCTACCGGTATTGTGACAGCCTTGCACCATCTCCCCAACGGCGTGGTTTGGACGAGGGAAGAAATCAACATTAGAAAAAAAATTATAGAAGCTGCCGGGCTCACCTGGTCGGTGGTCGAAAGTATCCCTGTCCATGAAAATATCAAAACGCGGAGCGGGCAATATGAAGAGTACATACGCAATTACCAAGACAGCATCCGAAACCTCGCGGCTGAAGGCGTATTTACGGTTTGTTACAACTTTATGCCCGTTTTGGACTGGACCAGGACCGATCTTGGTTACACTTTACCTAATGGTGCCAAAGCGCTTCGGTTTGAAATGCGGGCATTGGCAGCTTTTGATCTCTACATTCTAAAAAGACCTGGAGCGGAATTCTCCTATCCCGAACATGTCCAAAAAAGTGCTTCGGAATACTTTGAAACCTTGTCCGATGAGGACAAGCAAAAACTCACCAATACCATCATCGCAGGTTTGCCAGGTGCGGAAGAAGGTTATTCGCTCTTGGCTTTTCAGGAAATATTGGATACTTATAAGGGGATCGATGAAAGGGTACTCGCCCAAAACCTCTCCCTATTTTTGGATGCCATTATACCTGTAGCGGAAGAAAGCGGCGTTTCCATGGCCATTCATCCCGATGATCCGCCTTTTCCTATATTCGGACTTCCGCGGGTAGTCAGTACCGCAGACCATTACGAAAGGATTATCAGGGACAACAACAGTCCCAATAATGGCTTTGCCTTCTGTACCGGATCGTTGGGTGTACGCGCCGACAATGACCTTCCCTTCATGGTAAGAAAATGGGGTGACCATATCCATTTTATCCATTTAAGAAGCACAGAACGTGACGAAAAGGGAAATTTCCACGAAGCCAACCACCTTGAAGGTGATGTACCTATGGCTGAAGTGGTGGAGGAGATCCTCAAACTGCAGCAGAGAAGACAGAAATCTCTTCCCATGCGTCCGGACCATGGGCACCAAATGTTGGATGACTTGAGGAAAATCACCAATCCCGGCTACTCTGCAATAGGCCGACTAAAGGGTTTGGCTGAGCTAAGGGGGTTGGAAGTAGGAATTTTAAGAGAATTGTAATTATATAAACTAAAATAACCAGATGAAAAGAAATCATGTAAAGACGATAGCGGCAGCCTTGATGACGGCTTTAGTCGGATGTTCCGCTCCCACAGACAATGATGATGGCTGGGTCAATCTAATTGACGGAAACACATTGAACGGCTGGACCCAAGTGGCCGGAGCAGCCGAATTCACCATTGAAGACGGCGTGATCATCGGATCGGCTGTGGCCAACACGCCCAATACCTTTTTGATCAGTGAACAGCAGTATGAGGATTTTATCCTTGAACTGGAAATCAAGGTAGACCATGAATCCAGCAACTCTGGCGTGATGGTGAGAGGCCAATACGATCCTGAAGGAAAGGAAGGGCAGGGACGGGTATATGGATATCAAGTAGAATTGGATCCTTTGGAAAGAGCTTGGTCTGCCGGCATCTACGATGAAGCCAGAAGGGGCTGGCTCTATCCCCTAACCCTTAATCCTGAGGCAAGATCTGCTTATAAGGCGGGTGAATTCAATGCCTATCGCATAGAGGTGATCGGCAACGAAATCAAAACCTGGCTAAATGGGCAAGAAGTCGCATATTTGGTGGACGATACAGATGCCAAAGGGATGATCGGTCTTCAGGTACACAGCATCCGCAATCCTGAGGACGCTGGCCATAAGACTTATTTCAGAAATGTGCGGATCCAAACAGAGAACTTAAAGCCCACTCCCTTCAAGAAGAACATCTATGTAGTCAACAACCTGGACAATAATCTTATCGATTATGAGAAGGAAAATGGCTGGAAACTGCTATTTGATGGAAAGACCAGTGATGGATGGAGAGGCGCTAAGAGCGAAGGATTCCCGGATAAGGGTTGGACCATCAGTGATGGCGTTCTCACTATTGAAGCCTCAGACGGAGGAGAGTCCACCAATGCTGGGGACATAGTCACCAAGGAAAAATACAAGGCATTCGATCTGACTTTTGATTTTAAATTGACCGAAGGTGCCAACAGTGGCGTCAAGTATTTTGTCACCCTTTCGGAGAACAATCAAGGATCAGCCATCGGATTGGAATACCAGGTCCTCGATGACGAGAAACATCCGGATGCAAAAATGGGCAAAGAGGGCAACAGGACCTTGGCTTCTCTTTATGATCTGATTACTGCTGAGAAACAGCCCAGGTTCCTGAAACCAATAGGCGAATGGAACAAAGGCCGGGTAGTAGTCTATCCCGACAACAAAGTGGAACACTACCTGAATGGCGTCAAAGTGGTGGAATACGTACGCGGATCTGAAGAATACAGACAGCTGGTAGCCGGCAGTAAATACAAGGATTGGGAAAATTTTGGCGAAGCAGAAGAAGGCCATATCCTGTTGCAGGACCATGGAGATAAGGTAAGCTTTAAAAGCATTAAAATAAAAGAGTTAAATTAGTAGCTATCCCTCTGCAACCGAGAGATTCGGTAAAAATGTTGACGTTACCGCTTTGGGTTCTTTATGATATGCTAAAAAAACGAAGAAAATCAAAATGAAAAAAATGGATAAAACAAGAAGGGTTTTTATTAAAAAATCCATCTTGACCACGGCAGGGCTTTCGACATTGGGGGCTGTGGGCTTTTCGGCCAAAAGCTACGGTCGGATTATGGGAGCCAATGACCGTTTGAACATCGCTATTGCAGGATTGGGCCGTAGGTTGGGGGCCTTTTATGCACCAATTGGAAGAAAGGAAAGTAACGTAAACTTGCTTTATCTCTGTGATGTGATGAAATCCCAAAGAGAAAAGGCGGCAAAAAGTTTCGAAAAACATATAGACTATCAGCCTAAGCTGGAAAACAGCCTGCTCAAAGTCATAGAAGATCCAGAAGTAGATGCTATCATCAACGCTACACCCGATCATTGGCATGCCCCGGGAACTTGGCTTGCGGTAGAGGGTGGTAAACATGTATTTGTAGAAAAGCCCTGTAGCCACAATCCCAGAGAGGGGGAACTGCTGGTGGAATACCAGAAAAAATACAACAAAGTGATACAAATGGGCAACCAGCAACGGTCCTCCCTTCATAGTATCGAGATCATCAATGAGATCCATAAAGGCATCATAGGCAAAGCTTATTTGGCCAAGGCTTTTTATACCAGTGCAAGGGGCGAAGTCCCTGTTCCGGTAAAAGCGGCTCCTCCGGAAGGATTGGACTGGGATCTTTTTCAGGGACCAGCACCCCGGAAGGAATACATGCATGACACCTGGAATTACAACTGGCATTGGTACGGCTGGGATTTTGGCACCGCAGAATCAGGAAACAACGCCACCCACGAATTGGATGTGGCACGTTGGGCCTTGCAAACCGACTTCCCGAACAAAGTAATTGTGGATGCCGAGAAATACCACTGGCCAAATGACGGATGGACGATGTATGATACCATGGATGCCACCTTCAAGTTTGACGACGGAAAAACCATTCAATGGGACGGGAAAAGCCGAAATGGGCAACCTACCTATGGCTCTGACCGGGGGACCGTCATCTACGGAACCGAGGGTTCGGTTTATGTTGATCGTGGACAGTACAAGTTATTTGACCGCGATGGCAAATTGACAAGGGACAGCAAGGCAACCGGAAACGAGGGCAGCACCAACCTCGGCGGTGGCGGCGACATGTCCACCATGCACGTGGTCAACTTCTTTGAAGCGATCCGTGGCAAAGAAAAGCAGAATTCCCCCATAGAGGAAGGGGCGAAAAGCACACTGCTATGCCATTTGGCGAATATCGCCTCAAGAACCGGTGAGGTCCTAGAGTGCAATTCTTCGAACGGGCATATTACCAATAGCAAAAAGGCCAAGAAGCTTTGGTCTCGGGAATATGAAAAAGGCTGGGAGCCCAAAATCTAAAAAAATCAATTAAAGTAAACCCCATTAATCATGAATAAATTAGATCATTCAAGAAGGGAATTTATCAAAAAATCCGTGCTCACCACGGCTGGCCTTTCCACCTTGGGAGCTGTCGGTTTTTCCGCCAAAAGCTATGGAAAGATCATCGGGGCCAATGACAAGGTCAATGTCGGGATCGTAGGATTCTCCAACCGGTGCAAATCCTCTCTCATTCCTTCCATGCTTGACCACAACAAGGAACTGAATTTTGAATTTACGGCCGTTTCAGATATCTGGAACAGACGGAGGGATGAAGCGGTGGCCTATCTTAAAGAAAAGGCCGGCAATACCATTGCTACTGCCAGGAACAACGAGGAACTCTATGACCGAAAGGACGTGGATGCGGTTATTATCAGCACAGCAGATTTCCAGCATGCCCTTATGTGTAAGGAAGCCGTGGAAGCAGGCAGGGATGTGTATGTGGAAAAACCCTTTGCCGAAACCATGGAAGATAACCGCGCGGCAAGGGAAGCGGTAGAAAGAACGGGAAAAATCGTCCAAGTAGGATCCCAAAGGAGAAGCGCACCCAATTACCATGCAGCCAATGACTATATCCGTTCGGGTAAATTCGGCGACATTGTAATGGTAGAAATGAATTGGAACGTCAACCAACCGGGCAGGTGGAGATTGCCTCAATTGACGAAAGAGATCCGGGAGCAAGATACCGATTGGAAACGTTTCCTCATGAACCGTCCCTACGAAGCTTGGGATCCACGGAAATATTTGGAGTACCGGCTGTTTTGGCCCTACTCCTCGGGCATTCCCGGCCAATGGATGGCCCATCAGATCGACACGGTGCATTGGTTTACCGGCATCGATCACCCAAGAAGTGTCGCTGCCAATGGAGGAATCTATCTTTGGAAGGACGGGAGGCAAAATTTTGACACCATGACCGCAGTATTTGACTATGGTCCATCTGATAACAAAGAAGAAGGCTTCCAAGTGGTATATTCTTCCAGGTTCACCAATTCAGCAGGCGGAACCAAGGAGATATATTACTCCAATGGAGGTGAGCTTAATTTGGACACCAACAAAGTTACGCCGACCGGCGGTCTAAGTGAAAATCAGGCCAAGGCCATGGGTATGAAAGCCAATTTGCTGCCGGAAATTTCCTTGGCTGAAGTCGCTAAAATGGAAACGGGAGCCAACACGGGTGCAGATCCCATGACCTCCCTCCACATGAGAAACTGGATGGAATGCATTAGAAGCAGAAAACAACCCAATGCCAACGTTATGGCAGGATACAACCATTCCATTGCCAATATCATGACCACGGCTGCGCTCAGAACAGGTAAGTTTGTCACCTTTGATGAGCAAAGACAGGAAGTACTGGCTGGCGGTGAGGTTTTTAAATACTAAAAATCCAGCTGAGCTAACTTAAATCCCGAAAACAACATAGCTTGTTTTCGGGATTTCATCACAAAACCAATCTATTGACTTTACCCAACCCATTATGACCTCATATAAAACCTTTCGACTCGCCATTTTCCTTCTATCAGTTCCTGTCCTTTATTCCTGCAACAAAGAATCTAAAAAAGCAGAAGCGGCTTCTATTGATGAACCTTCCGCTCAGGATGCACGCATTCAATTGATTCGAAACGACGCCGAAAAGAAGGTAGATGTAATGGTGGACGGTGAACTATTCACTTCCTACATCTATCCAGAAAACATCGCCAAGCCCGTTCTTTACCCTATCAAAACCGCTACCGGTACGCTCATAACAAGGGGATTTCCATTGGAAAGCCGACCCGGAGAACGCGTAGACCACCCCCACCACATTGGTCTCTGGTTCAACTATGGAGATGTAAATGGCTTGGATTTTTGGAATAATTCCGATGCCATACCTGAGGATAAAAAAGATAAATACGGTTCTATTGTCCACAGCGGTATACGTTCGACAGAGAATGGCGAAGAAGAAGGCAAATTGGTAGTAACGGCTGATTGGGTAGACAACAAACAAAACATCCTACTCAAAGAAGAGACTACTTTTGTCTTTCAGGGAACAGAAGGAAAGCGCATTATTGATCGCATCACCAAACTTACCGCCCAGGATGAAGATGTCTCTTTGGCGGACAACAAGGAAGGCATGTTGGGATTGCGCATGGCACGCGAGTTAGAGCATCCCTCTGACAAGGCAGAAAAATTCACAGATGCCAATGGCATTCCTACGGACGTTCCTTCCCTAAACAACGAAGGGGTGACGGGCATGTACAGAGGAAGCAATGGGTTAACCGGTGACGATGTTTGGGGCACCAGGGGGGAATGGATGAACCTATCCGGAGAAATTAACGGCGAAAAAATATCTGTGGCCATTTTGGACCATCCCGACAATGTCGGTTATCCCACTTATTGGCATGCCCGGGGCTATGGATTATACGCGGCCAATCCGTTGGGACAAAAAGCCTTAAGTGACGGCAAAGAAGAGCTAAATTTCAAGCTTAAGGCGGGGGAAGCTGTCACCTTTAACTACCGCATAATCATATATTCAGGAAAAGAGATAGATGATGAAGAGTTAAAGTCGGACTTTAAAAAGTTTGCGGGATTATAAGCATAAAAGTTCAACACAAGCAGTTCAACCGCTCTATTTCCACCCTTCCTTCAACAAAGGCTTCTTGGTTTATTGATGTAAATACGAAGGAAATATCAATTAAAGTATTCTTTAATGGGGGTGTTTTTGTATTTTTATACGGACAAATACTTAAGCACCCTTATGTTTGCCTTAGGTAGGATGCTGTCCATCAGATTTTTGCGCCCTATTAATAAGCAACAAAAAGAATAATTAATGGAAATAACTGTTGAACTTGTCCTTTTAGGTATATCTATACTTTTTTTTCTAAGTATTCTTGCGGGAAAAGCAGGATATAAATTTGGAGTGCCCGCCTTATTGTTGTTTTTGACCGTAGGGATGTTGAGCGGTAGTGATGGGTTGGGAGTTCAATTTGAAAACTTGGCAGTGGCCCAGGCCATAGGAACGATATCCCTTTGTATTATCCTTTTTTCCGGTGGTATGGACACCAAGCTGGAAGAAATCAAACCTATTGCCATCCAGGGAGTAATTCTTGCGACATTCGGAGTATTATTGACGGCCGTTGTCACCGGATTCATTATATGGGGGGTACTTGGAATGACCCATGAGGCACTTGGTGTAAGTTTGTTGGCATCGATGTTACTGGCATCTACGATGTCTTCCACAGATTCTGCTTCTGTTTTCTCCATACTTCGATCCAAAGGGCTGAACCTTAAAAACAATCTTAGGCCGATGCTTGAATTGGAAAGTGGAAGTAACGATCCGATGGCCTACGTGCTTACGGTTACTTTTATTGACCTCATCATGATGGACAGCATGCCTAATTATTGGATGGCTGGAGGTCGACTGTTGATGCAACTGGTCATAGGAGCTATGGCGGGCTATTTCTTTGGAAAATTGGCCATTCGTTTAATCAATAAGCTACAGGTTGATAACAGTTCTTTATACCCCATCTTGGTTTTCACCTGTTGTATTTTCATATTTTCTTTTACCTACTTTATACAGGGTAATGGCTTCTTGGCGGTTTATATCAGCGGCTTGGTCATTGGGAATGCGAGGTTTGTCCATAAACGCTCTACCCTGAATTTCTTTGATGGTTTGGCATGGCTAAGCCAGTTATTGATGTTCCTCACCCTTGGTTTGTTGGTCAATCCAGGTGAATTGGTAGATATCATTGTCCCCGGCTTGATCATCAGTGTGGCCATGATATTGTTTACTCGCCCCATAAGTGTTTTTGCCACCCTGCTCCCTTTCTCCAAAATGACACTCAAGGACAAGACCTTTGTTTCCTGGGTAGGCTTGCGGGGAGCTGTACCGATCATCTTTGCCATTCTCCCGCTGGCGGCAGGGGTTCCCCACGCCAGGCTGATGTTCAATATCGTTTTTTTCTGCACCTTGGTATCTTTAGTGGTCCAAGGGACCTCCCTATCCAGGGTGGCAGTTTGGCTTGGGCTGGCCGAGAAGCCCAGTGAATTAAAGAAACTGGAGGAATTTGATATGGAGTTTTCGGATGAAATTAAATCAGTCACCACCGAAATCACTATTACTCCCCTGGCATTGAGAGGGGGAAATCACCTGATGGACCTCCCTTTGCCCGACAAAACCCTCGCGGTCCTTGTAAAAAGAGATGGAAAATACTTTGTCCCCAAAGGAAAAACCGTTTTGCAAGAGAATGACAAGGTGTTGATTATTACAGACGATCAGCAGGCCCTGCAGGAAACCTTACGGAACATGAACCATATTGATCCTGTAATTTGATCGGGTTCCTTGGATAAATTCGCCCAACGATAGTCACTCTTTCGCTAAGAGTTCGTCAATTGGAGGCGCTTACTATTTTCCCATCCTGCATCGTAAGCATTCTATCCGCCATTTGGGCAAGTTCCTGGTTGTGGGTCACGATGACGAATGACTGTCCGAATTCATCCCTAAGCCGAAAAAACAACTCATGAAGGGATTGGGCACTATGGGTATCCAGGTTGCCACTGGGCTCATCAGCAAAAATGATCTTGGGATTGTTGATCAGGGCACGCGCGACTGCCACCCGTTGTTGCTCTCCGCCGGAAAGTTCCGAAGGCTTATGCTGCAGCCTTCCCTGTATGCCCAAAAGTACCGCTAACTCCCCTGCCCTTTTCCTCAGTTCCTTTTCACTTCTGCCCGCTATCAATCCTGGGATCATGACGTTCTCTTCGGAGGTAAATTCAGGCAGCAAATTGTGAAATTGAAAAATAAAACCAATTTTAGAGTTCCTGAAGGCAGCCAGCTTGTTTCCATTCAAAGCGGATAGATTTTCCCCTTCTACAATCAAAGTTCCCTGGTCTGCCTGGTCCAAGGTGCCCATGATATGGAGCAGGGTACTCTTGCCCGCCCCGGAAGGTCCAACGATCGAGACAATCTCACCTGATTGAATGGTAACATCCACACCTTTAAGGACATGCAGATCCCCGTATTTTTTATGAACACCTGTAACTGTCAGCATATACGACAAACGTGAATCCCAAATTTAAAATTTATTATCGGTTATCCCCGCAAATTGATAAAAAGAGCTGACTAATCCTTGAATTATCGGGGCTAAGGGATTAACTTCGTGCAAAAATTTCAGTAGGATGAACATACACGAATATCAAGCTAAAGAAGTTTTAAAATCTTACGGTGTGAAAATCCAGGAAGGAATCGTTGCAGATTCTCCTGAAGCAGCACTGGAAGCCGCCAAAAAACTCAATGCAGAAACTGGCACCTCTTGGTATGTGCTAAAAGCGCAGATCCATGCAGGTGGACGTGGTAAAGGTAAAATTCAGGAAACTGGTTCCAACGGGGTCGTATTGGCCAAAAGTCTGGAAGATGTTCCTGAAAAAGCCAAAAACATCCTAGGAGGAACTTTGGTTACTATCCAAACCGGAGCTGAGGGCAAGAAAGTCAACAAGATCCTGGTGGCACAAGACGTATATTATCCAGGAGCTTCCGAGCCCAAGGAATATTATCTTTCAATTCTATTGGACAGGGCCAAAGGCAGCAATGTGATCATGGCTTCTACCGAAGGTGGAATGGACATCGAAGAGGTAGCCGAGCATTCTCCGGAGAAAATCATTAAAGAATGGATTGATCCTTCAGTAGGACTTCAGGGCTTTCAGGCCAGAAAAGTGGCTTTTAAACTAGGACTCGAAGGAAACGCCTTTAAAGAAATGGTGAAGTTCATCACCGCTTTATATGCCGCTTACGAAGGAACAGACTCATCACAGTTTGAGATCAATCCTGTCTTAAAAACATCTGATGATAAAATATTGGCCGTAGATGCCAAAGTAAATATTGACGACAGTGCTTTGTATCGCCAGAAGGGCCTAGCCGAATTAAGAGACTTGGCTGAAGAGGATCCCTTGGAAGTGGAAGCCAGCAACTCTGGCCTAAACTATGTAAAGCTTGACGGCAACGTGGGCTGCATGGTGAACGGAGCCGGTCTGGCCATGGCTACCATGGACATGATCAAGCTATCCGGCGGAGAGCCTGCCAACTTCCTAGACGTAGGGGGCGGAGCCAATGCGCAGACTGTGGAGGCTGGATTCAGGATCATCCTTCAAGACCCCAAGGTGAAAGCCATCTTGATCAACGTGTTTGGAGGTATTGTTAGGTGTGACAGGATCGCCAATGGCGTAGTGGAAGCCTACAAATCTATTGGAGACATTGCTGTTCCTATTATCGTAAGGTTGCAGGGTACGAATGCAGAAGAAGGCGCCAAGATCATTGACGAATCAGGATTAAAGGTAACTTCTGCCATTACCTTAAAAGAAGCTGCAGAAAAAGTGCAAAACGTTTTAAAAGAAGCGTAATAATACTAAATTTGTGGCCTGTTAGGCATTGACCTGACAGGCCTGCATGCATGCGTAGTTCAACTGGATAGAATATCAGATTTCGGCTCTGAGGGTTGAGGGTTCGAATCCTTCCGCGTGCACCAAGCCGCTCGTCATAACGAGCGGCTTTTTTCATCTTCCCTTTTTAATACTCCAAGTTTGTTTCCTTTCTACCAAAAGTCACCCCCCTGTCGGCTGGATTCCTCTTACGGGCTTCTTCTTGAAAAAGATGGTTAAGGGAATCAAGCTGCAAACCAATTGGTGTCTTGCTATCATTATGATAATCTTGTCTTTTTGTGACCGAAAACTGCGGAAGGAGCTGACCGAACATTCTTTCTATAACCACAGATCTAACTTTACGCTCTGAGAAGGCTAATATCTGTTGGTCTTTCGGAAATAACTTATCCGAGGAAAACCCAAAGGCGACGACCACCGGAAGCTGGGCCACTGTAGCTTTCAACTGATACAACTTCAATAGTTCCGGCAGGTTCACCAGTTTGGCTCCATCCTTAAGCGTAATTTCCACAGTCCCGAACTCCAAATCGTCCCTCCCCACCCCGACTTCGTTTTCAGGTGAAACCACCTCTAATGTGGCAATTTGTGCTTGGTCCAACAACAGCAAGGAGAGTGCATCAACCTGCTGGCCATCAATAGTCACATGAGGCCTTTTATATAAGCTGTCCATGGAGAATTGCGCCAAGAGGGAAGCGCCTGGAAAAAACATCAAGTAAATAGCTAAGAGAATTTTGTTTATGGATATGGCTGTTTTCATCTTCCTGAACTAATGTTGTTCAATTTCCTCTTTATTTTGACCATCAGGTCCTCCGCTTCAGAAGACGGTTCCCAGGAGTACCAAATCGGTGTCAAGAAAACCCCTTTCTCTTCCAGGTTGTCTGTTGTAATTTGTACAGAGCTAATCATATCTATAGAAAAAACCAGGTTTTCAGGATCCTCTACTCCAGAATAATAGGTCGTATTGACAGGTAGGCTTATGGCGCTTTGCTCAATGAAAAAATGTTCCAACATCTCGTCATAGGTTAAAATCTTGTGCTCTTTGCCGGTATAAGCTATAATAGTAGAATCACCGGAGAGCTGGCTCACGTACACCTTGACCGAATCTATATCCGTCGGATTTAAAAAATAGATAGACGCAGGAGCCATCTCACGCCCGTTTAGAAAATAAGCAGTTGTCTCCTGTGCCATCAGATGAACACAAGCCCCTAAAAAAACAACAAGTGTCAAAAGCTTTTTCATGATCATCAAAATTTAAGCGACAGTTTATCTATTCTCATTAGCCGACTCAATGGCTTTCTTCAAATGACCAAGATACACCTGGAACCCAAAAAATAACTTTTAAATTGAAAACAAGGGAAAGTCTCCTACAAGGTAGAAAAGAAACAGAATTAAATGTAAACCAAAAACATATAAATGACGCAGATAGAACAAAATCCGAGAAAAACGCCCATTTCCCGACACGTATGAACCTGGAGTAAAAACATACCATCCGGAGTGCTCCACAATGCTCCCGGAGCGTTCCACAATACTCCCGGAGCGTTCCGCAACGTTGCAAGAGTAATGCGCAATGCTTCCAGAGTGTTCCACAATGCTTCCAGAGTATTCCACAACGCTTCCAGAGTATTCCACAACGCTTCCATAGTATTCCACAACGCTTCCATAGTAATCCGCAGTGTTTCTGGAGTGCAGCGCAACCCATCCAGAGTAATCCACAGTGTTTCTGGAGTAAGGCGCCAGGCTTCTGGAATATCGAACGGTCGTTTGGGGTATTTAGGTTAGCTTTCGAAATTTTCCGCGCCCTTCTAAACTACCCATTGCCCCGTTTCCAATCGTGCTTACCCCATAATGAGCGGCTGGTTAGCTTGAGGGGTCGCTTCGTCTCTTCGTCACCTAATCGCTCCGTAATCAATGCATCCTATCCCCCCGCACTTCCATTTCCCCAAGCACCTCCGCCTCAAAAGCCAGCCATTCGGCCCAGCGTGCGTTCACTTTTTCCTCCGGATAATAATGTCTGGCCAGGGTAATGAAATTCACATAGTGTCCCGCCTCAGAGATCATCAGCTCATAGTAAAAATTCTTCAACTCATCGTCCTCGAGATTTTTCCAAAGCAGTTTGAACCGCTCGCAGCTTCTGGCCTCGATCAGGGCGTTCATCAGGAGCTGCTCCGTCAATTGCTGCATCCTGCTTCCTCCTTTTTTTACAAAACCCAAGAGGGCAATCACATACTCATCCTTTCTGGGCCAGCCAAAGGGAATCCCCCGTTTGCGAAGCTGCTCCATCACCCGTTCGAAATGTGCCCATTCTTCTGCCACCACCGGGGCAAGTTCATCAACCAGACGCTCCAGATCCGGGAACCTCAGGATCAAAGAAATGCAGGAAGAGGCGGCTTTTTGTTCACAGTAAGCATGGTCTATCAGTATGTCCCCAAGATTCATAGAAGCTATATCCACCCAGCGTGGGTCGGTGGGAAGCTTCAGGTTGAGCATTTTATTCTTTGTGCTTTCTTCCCATCCCATAATATGTTAATCAAAAAACGACCAGTTAATCCCCAAATCCAACATACTGTTTAAGCCCGTATAATAGGGTGTTACAAAATAGCCGGGCTGGCGCATGGCATAGCTGTTTGCATGGTTGTATCGGAACAAGACGCGTGTTCTCTTGATCCTGAAGTTAAAGAAAGCATCCACCACCGGGTAGGCAAAGACATTGAAATCGTCCTGAAGATAAAATTGTTGGGTGGCGGGCATATAGGCATCTGCATAATAACCGCTTCGGCACCTCCCTTCCAGGCCGATTTGTACATAAATATTTTCGTTGAACAGGGGCCCGTCGAAGAAAAAGCGGCTGTTGACAAACAATTCCGGGACACGGAATTTATCCGCGGCATTCCCGGTAATTAGGGTGTAATAGCCCTCGCTTTGCCAATGAAATTTATGCCCCATCACAAAATGACTTTTAAATCCAGGAATAACCATCAAAGCCTGCCCCGGCGCCTGTTCAGGCACTCGGCTTTCATTGTAATACACATAATTGTTAATCCGATTGACCGTCAATGAAGGCCTGAGCGAGAAATTCTCAAAGTCAGCTTTGATTTCACCTTTAATTTGATCCACGCCTATGTTGGAAAAATCATTGTTCCATCGGTAGTGGTTACCGCGGTACAGCTCCTGAGCCAGAGTCGGCCTGTAGGATGCTTTAGTATAGGATACCTCCAAAAACGGGGAAATAAACAAGCCGTTGACCCGGTAGCCCTCTGGGACCAAATATTCACCCGTGGCCTCGAAAGACCAAGCTTCATTAATCTCTCCCCTCAGCGCACCCCCAAGGTACAGTTCATTGAAGGTGTTGTTGGATTCGAAAAAGTTGCTGGCCATTCTTCCTGACCTGAATTTGACATAAGCATTATAGTATACCGGACCGAAGTCGCCCTTAAATCCGATTTCATTCCTCCATTCTGAAAAATGGTTGTGATTATTAGTGGTGTCACTTGAACTATGGACATTGGTGGTGTCGGAGGAATTAAACCGGTTATCGTTAAAAAACCGTTCATCAGTAGTCGCGAGATTGGAGAAGAAGGTCACCAGCTGTTTTTTCTTGTCGAACACATGATAGACCTGCCAACCCTCTAAGATTTCATACTGGTGGTAAACATGGTAGTCTTGTCTTAAATCCACCGCACGGGAATTCCTCAACCACACTTTAGAATCCTTATAAGTAAAATAAAGAGAGGTACTATCCACTTCAGGAGGAATTATCCCTCCCTGCTCGTTCACCAGATGCCTCATTCGGGAAAAGTTGGCCAATAAAAAGTATTTCTCGTTTTCGGACTGGTAATTGGTATGGATGTCGTAAGCATTCTGGTTGGTCAAATGATCATCCCTCCTAGTCAGGTTCAAGGTCTTGGTCGCCCTGATGGTCCTGAAGTCAAATCCTACATTCCATTTGGGAGTAATGTTTCGGGCAAAGGAGATATCCAGCTTGTTTCTGTTTCCGCCACCGAAAAATGCCGCAAGATTGGTGAAGGGCGATTTGGTATTGTAATACTTCATGCTGTCCGGGGAATTGTAATACAGATCATAGACATGAAATCCGGACGTCCTTCCTATTTGTTGGGGCACATCATAAAACACAGGCCTGGCGGCGGAACCCAAATTACCCAGATCTTGGTACTTGTATCCCCTCTTGGCCACCGGTTCATAGTTGTGGAAATTGTTTAAGGCGGTATCTATTTCAAACTGTTCAAATCTGTTGTACCGAAGGTGTTTTTCAAGAAAGTATAGCGTGGTACGCGGCCCATACACCATCTTGGTAGAATCATCCAACAAGCCTCTCCTTGGGTTGGCACCCGCTTCTTCCTCTTGGCCTGGAGGCTGTTGATTCCCCTGTTGCTGTGCCCATGCACTGCTCTGAACAGAAAGCATCAATAGGAGTACAATCAGGTGCTTAAGTTTCAATGGTATATTTTTTTTCACTAATGATTCGGGCGGTTAAAGCCAAAAGGGCTTCTTTCTCTGATTGATTAAAGTCTACCTCCACGGGTAAGGCAAAAATCGGAATTTCCTTTAAATATTTGAGGAATTTATCATCTTTAAGTTTGACAGCGTCCTTTTCGGTGGTCAGAACGACCGGTTGTCGGGACTTATGGTTCCTGTATAGCTCTAAAAGCTGCGTCAAATCCTTATCCGTATATTTATGGTGGTCAGGAAATCTCAGGACACTCAACAAGTTATATTTCTGTCTGACCTCCTCCTGAAGTACCTGATCATTGGCAATCCCAGAAAGAAGGATTACATCTGGCGTGGGCTTATCGGTGGGATTAAAAACGCAGTAAGGCTCACCATATTTCAAACCGGCGAATAAAATGAGACTGCCTGGCGTCGAAAAGGGACGGATTTTATTCCTGTATTGCTCCTTTAGGGCCAGATCGAGATTTTCCGGACATTTAGTAACTACAATGACATCAGCTCTTTTTGCGCCTTGGGGATGCTCCCGTAAAGTGCCCATAGGGAGTATTTTGTCTTCGAAAAAAGGCTTTTGATAGGTAGTCAAAAGAATATTGACATCTCCTCTGACATACCTATGCTGAAAAGCATCGTCCAAGAGGATCAAATTGGTCTCCGGCTTATCCGCCAGTATCTGTGGAATGGCCAATATCCGCTCCTCTCCTACGGCCACCGTCACTTCCTTGCCGAATTTTTGATAAATCTGGTAGGGTTCGTCACCCATGTCCCCCGCATCCAATCCATCATTGGCCATCAAAAATCCGGTGGTTTTTCTTCCATATCCCCTGCTCAAAGAAGCTATGCGGTATTCATCCTTAAAATTCCGGATTAAAAACTCCACCATCGGCGTCTTGCCGGTACCTCCCAGCGCAAGGTTGCCCACGACGATAGTAGGAACGTCAAAGTTGATTCCCTTCTTCATACCCAAGTCAAACATCCTGTTACGCAAACGGGTGACTCCGTCATATAAAAAAGAAAAGGGATATAAAATCAGGTCTAAAGGCCGCATCCTCTAAAATTGCTTATTTTTGTATTTAATCTTTGAGACAAATATATGCTTTATTCTATAAGGGATGTTGTTTCTGCTTTGGAAACCATCGCCCCTCCAGCCTATCAGGAATCCTATGATAATGCACAGCTGATCACCGGCAATCCAAACGATACGGTGAGGGGAATCATCTGCAGCCTTGATGTAACAGAAGAGGTGGTCCAGGAGGCCATTGAGAAAGATTGCAACCTTATCGTTGCCCATCATCCCATTATTTTTAGAGGTTTAAAAAGCCTAACGGGAAAAAGCTACGTGGAAAGGACTGTAATCAAGGCTATTAAGCATGATATAGCCATCTATGCGATCCACACCAACTTGGACCATGTACAACACGGTGTCAACAAAAAAATATGTGACAAACTGGGATTGCGCAATGCCAAGATTCTGGCTCCCAAGCCTAACCTGCTGATGAAGCTGACCACTTTTGTGCCTATAGGATGTACGGATCAGGTGCTCCACGCATTGGGCCAGGCTGGTGCAGGTAAAATAGGGGAATATTCCTCCTGTAGCTTTCAGGTAGAAGGTAAGGGGACTTTTAAACCTTCTGCAGCGGCAAATCCTACCATCGGAAAAAAGGAGAAACTAGAACATGTGAGCGAGCACCGTGTAGAGGTGATGTTCCCTTCTTATCTGAAAAACGCGGTCTTAACTGCATTGAAACAAGCCCATCCCTATGAAGAAGTGGCTTATTATTTGCAAAATCTGGAAAATGAAAATCAGGAAGTGGGTGCAGGAATGGTAGGAGAATTGGAAAGTCCTATGGAGGAAACCGACTTTTTACACCATTTGAAAAATTCAATGGATCTGCAGGTAGTCAAGCATACGGCCTTGAGAAACAGGTCGGTCAAAAAAGTAGCAGTATGCGGGGGAGCTGGTGTGTTTTTACTTCCGGAAGCTATAAGAGCCCAGGCGGACATCTTCATAACGGCCGACGTCAAATACCACGAGTACTTTGATGCTGACAATCAACTCATTATTGCCGACATCGGTCATTACGAAAGTGAAATTTATACAAAAGAATTATTGTTAGGGTTTTTGTCACAAAAATTTAGTAATATTGCACTCTATTTGACAAAAATAGTTACTAATCCCATAACTTACATATAGTACATGGAAAGTACCATTGCACAAAAGCTCGAAGCCATCCATAATCTTCAGAAAATAGATTCCCGTCTTGATGCGATTTTTAAAATCCGGGGGGCTCTTCCAGAAGAGGTTCAGGATTTGGAAGACGAAATCATCGGGTATGAGACCAGGCTATCCAAATTCAAGACGGACATCAATGCCTTGGAGGATGAAATCAAAAAGCATAAAGACGCCATCAAGGAATCGGAAAAGCTGATCAAGAAGTACCAGGAACAGCAGATGAACGTCAGAAACAACCGGGAGTACGACGCCATCACCAAAGAACTTGAACTTCAGGACCTTGAAATACAAGTATCCAAGAAAAAAATCGGGGAGGCGCAGTTCACCATTGAAAATAAAAACAAGGATGTCGAGGAGTTAAAAGAAACTCTAAAAGACCGCAAGAAAGACCTTGACCAAAAAAACAATGAGTTGGAAACCATTGTCTCCGAAAGTGAGGCAGAGGAAAACAAACTGAAATCAGACAAAGAAAAGGCTGCAAAAAAGATAGAGGAGAGGATTATCAAATCTTACAACAAGATCCGTGAGAATGCAAAAAACGGACTTGCCGTGGTGATGGTAAAAAGGGGTGCCTGTGGGGGCTGTTTTAATATTGTCCCTCCACAAAGACAAGCCGATATCCGAGAAAAGAAAAAACTGATTGTTTGTGAACATTGCGGGCGAATCCTTGCCGGAGTGGAGGATGAGATCGAGGACGACACAACACCAAAGAAAAAACGTGCAAAAGCATAAATAACCTTTTAAAAAGCCCATTTAGTTTGGGCTTTTTTTTATGGGTAAAATCTTCCACTGAAGTTGTAAAATGCTTTGATATGACAATTTAAATTCCATATATTTCATTTATGAAGTATATGCTATTGTCGGCCTTTCTGCTCCTGTTTTACTCGGACACTTTCTCCAAGGGCAAGGAGGGCAAGACCTTTATGGTGCTCTTCAACAAAAATGAATTAAAAGAAATACAATCCAGTCAGGAGTATATCGAACTTAATTTTTTCAATAAATTTCCTACCAAGTCCTATTCCGGTAATTCTGAGGCTGCCCTATTGATCACAGTGCCCTTCAGCGATATGACGGAATGCGGATTGGGAGAAATGCTTGTGCAGGTAAATCCTTCCACCTGGGTTCCGCTGCAAGACATTGCCTTTAGAATAATTGACCTCGAAGAATGCAAGGAGAACTACCATGCCTTGTTATCTAAAAAAGAAGATGCGCCCCTGCATTCAAAGAACCCGCTGGTAAAATTTAAGATATAACATCCCTATAGGTTTAGCCGACAGGGCATCTTTGTGGATCTGCGGTTTTTAAAACCGGTGTAGTCGTGTAATTATCGAACCTGAAGTTATTTTCACCCAACTGCGTGAGCTGGTAACAACACAAATTTTGGTGTTCAAATAGGTCCATATACTTCAGGTCATAGTTCAACAGGATGCAAAGCATAATCCGCATGGCTCTCCCATGCATACAGATCAGGATGCTGTCACCGCCTTGGCTTAGAATGTACTCCATGCCTCTTTTAAGCCGCTTATAAGCCAGATTGGGAGACTCTCCTCCTTCTATGCAATAATCCAATTCCCCTTCTGACCATCTGGTAATCATGTTGAGGTAATATTCATTTTCGGAGTGGTCCATGGGAACACCTTCATACTTTCCCCAACTGATCTCGTTCAAATCGGGAACTGCCTCATGGGGAAGCCCGCTTTCCAGAAATTTGGCAATGGATTGTTTTGTTCTTTGTAGTCCAGTGTAGTAAATCCTGTCAAATTTGATGTGACGGTTCATTTCATAAAACGCATTGGCTTGGTTGATGCCGTTCTCGTTGATACAGGAGTCAATCCCGCTTCCCTGTACCACATTATTTAGATTGTAATCTGTCTGGCCGTGCCTTACAATATGGATTTTTTTACTGCTCAAGATTCTTTATTTTTGTTGACCTATTCAAAGGAAATAATTTTATATTAAAGTTAACATGCTATTTAAGAAAAAGGTTGACCTTGATTTTTTAAATGATCTGGGAAAAAATACGATGCTTGAATTTCTGGGCATTAAGATCACCAAGGCTGGCGATGATTTTTTGGAGGCTACTATGCCCGTGACCGAAAGAACCAAACAACCCATGGGGCTGTTACACGGAGGAGCCAATGTGGTATTGGCAGAGACTTTGGGAAGCATTGCGTCCTCCCTGATGGTGGATAGCGAGAAGCAGTATACCGTGGGACTGGAGATCAATGCCAACCATCTTAAATCCGTCACCATCGGCTTGGTAAGAGGCATCACCCGCCCCATTCATATTGGCAAAAAGACACAAGTTTGGGAAATCAAGATCTTTTCCGACAAAGAAGAATTGACCTGCATCAGCCGGCTCACCATTGCTGTATTGGATAAGAAATAACTATGGAAATATCGACTACCCCAGACATCAAATTAAACCTAGAAGATTTTTTGGATTCGGCCTTGCTTGCTGCCCTTAACGGCCGACATCAAGTAGCGGTATGGAAAAAGCCGAAGGAGCAAGATATCCACATCTTAATCGACAAAACAGAGCGGATCAAGCGTGTTCCCTTAGAACTTGAAGAGCTGTCGCCCGGATTTATCCTTCATCCCTTTGCCGACCAGGAAGACAAGAAAGCCTATTATCTTGAGGCCAGCGTACACATCAGGTTGGATATTAACCAAGATGGATTTTCGGTCGATCAGTTGTGGACTGAACCCAAAAAAGACAGAGAAGCCCTTCAAGTGAAACAGAAAATACGGAAATATCTCTCCGATCACCTTCCTGCCAAGAATCCCGGCGACTCCCTGGCCTCCACCACCAAGAGCGATTTTATGGACCAAGTGGTCAAAGGGATTGAGGCGATAAAATCAGGAAGCCTCTCCAAGATAGTCCCTGTAAAAAGGAAAATAGCCGCTATAGGAGATGAGTTCGACCTTACAAAGACTTTCCTTGACCTTTGCAAAGCCTATCCCAACGCCTTCGTCAACTTCTTTCATATTCCTTCGCTGGGAAGCTGGATAGGAGCATCTCCAGAGATTTTGATCAAAACCTGCGGGGATCAGTTTTCCACCATTGCACTAGCAGGTTCTCAGAAAGCCATCGGCGACAATCCGCTTAAACATGTGGCATGGACCCAAAAGGAAATCGAAGAACAGGCATTGGTCAGTCGCTATATTGTGGGCTGCTTCAAAAAGATCAGGCTCCGGGAATACGAAGAAATAGGGCCCAAAACAGACATCGCGGGGAATTTATTACATCTGAGGACGGATTTTAAGGTGGACATGAAAGCGACGAACTTTCCCTTACTCGGCTCTGCCATGCTCGGTTTGCTCCACCCTACGTCTGCCGTGGCCGGTATGCCAAGGGACAAAGCACTCGAGTTTATTCAACAACATGAAAATTTTGACAGGTCTTTGTTCTCCGGGTATTTAGGACCTGTCAACATCGAGGGAGAGACGGCATTATATGTCAACCTGCGGTGTGCCAAACTTCTTGGTGACCGCGCTGTCCTCTATGCAGGCGCGGGAGTTACCGAAGACTCCGACCCGGAGAAAGAATGGGAGGAGACCGAGCTAAAATGTGACATCATCGGAAAATTTATCCAACAAGATTACAAACCTTGATTATTCAGCCCATTATCGACCTAGCCACTATCTGTGCCAAGAGAGGCATCAAAAATGCCATCCTTTCACCCGGTTCCAGATGTGCCCCCATTACCTTGGCTTTTGTCAGGCATCCGGACGTTCACTGCCGTACCATTGCTGATGAACGTTCTGCTGCCTTTATCGCCCTTGGTATGGCCCAACAATTGGAAAAGCCGGTTGTGCTGGTATGCACCAGCGGTTCCGCTGCATTAAACTATGGCCCTGCTGTAGCAGAAGCTTACTTTCAACAAATCCCCCTGATCGTTATCACTGCCGATAGGCCAGCTGAATGGATTGACCAATGGGACGGTCAGACGATCAGGCAGGAAAATATTTTTGGCAAACACGCGAAGGCTACCTTTAATTTCCCCGACGAGTTTTCCCACCCTGACAAATCGTGGCATGCTTCGAGGATAACCAACGAAGCCGTCAGTTTGGCAATGGAATACCCTTCTGGCCCTGTGCACATCAACATCCCCCTGAGAGAGCCCTTTTACCCTGAAGGAGGGGAGGATTTCTCCTATGGCAACGTGAAGGTAACGCAAGAGATCAAGAGCCCTCCTACCCTATCAGAAGAGCGCTTAACGCTGTTAAAATCTACCTTGGAATCCTACAACAGGGTTTTGATTGTACCGGGACAACAACGCCCTCATGGCGGAATTTCCACTTTGTTGGATCAACTTATACGAGACAAAAAAGCAGTGGTGGTTACCGATGTGATTAGCAATTTGCAGTCCGAACTGACCATCAACTTCCATGACATTTTCCTAAACGAGGGAAACGACCAGCCCTTACCTGCACCCAACTTGGTGATCAGTTTTGGGAAATCGATTATTTCTAAATCCCTGAAGTTGTTCCTGAGAAAAGCAGAGGCGGAGCATTGGCATGTGCAGTCTTCAGGATACGCGCCAGACACTTTTCAATGCCTGACGAAAACAATCAGGACAAGTCCTTTGCATTTTTTTCAATTTTTGGAGCAAAACCTGCCCATAGGTGACCCAGAGTTTCATAATGCATGGCATAAACCTGAAGAAAAGATTAGGCAACACTTTCCCGAAATCATGGATCAGGCAGGATTTGGCGAGTACAAGGCCCTGTCTGAATGTCTGAAATACCTCCCCAGTCCTTCAAAAGTTCATGTCGCCAACAGTATGCCGGTGAGGTATGTCAACTTCCTAGGAATCAGCGATCCTGGCATTGAAATCATCTGCAACAGGGGAACGAGCGGGATCGATGGATCCAACAGCACGGCAGTGGGCTGTACCTTTACTACCAAAGAACTGGTAACGCTGATCACCGGAGATATGGCTTTTTTCTATGACAGAAATGCCTTCTGGCATAACTATAGCCTTCCGAATCTAAGGATAATCCTGCTCAACAACCATGCAGGGGGTATTTTTAGATTGATCAAAGGTCCGGCGGCACAGCCTGAACTGGAAGAGTTTTTTGAAACCACTCAGAAATTGGATGCCCAATTACTGGCCCAAGAACACGGATTTGAGTATCACCGGGCTGAGGGGGAAGATAGCCTCAAAGGAATCCTTCAGGAATTCTTTCAGCAGTCCATAGAACCTAAACTTTTGGAAATCCATTCTGAAAGTGAAGTTAATGCAGAAATTCTTAAGCAAATCAAAGCTTCGGCAGTACAACTATTAAATTCTTAAATAAGGCCCAAGCAACAGCCCTACAATAGAGGATACTCTTGCAGTATAGAGAAAAGCTGGACGGTGAACGCAACGGAAGCAGGCAGTAAACCGTTACTTAACAACAAGGCGTTTCAAAAAAGTATTTGAAGCCCATTGCTTAGTTATTTGATGTATATTTATTACATTTCCAAACAAATATAACCATGGCATCCTTTATGAAACCCAATCTATCGGAACAAGAAATATCCCCATTGAAGAGCATTGAGGAATGGGAAGATGATCTACTCGTTCGCTATCCAGAACCTAAATCAGCCACCAAGGCAAAAACAGAATACCGCAATTACGAGGATTCCGAAAGGGTCAATACCGTGCGGGAATTTTATAGGCTCAACCATACCTATCAAACCTACGATTTCGTCAATGCCAAGAGGGATGAATTTTTGCAATTTAACAAAAAGGAAATGTCTTTTTGGGATGCCATAGATTTTCTGAACACGCTGGTGGATGATTCTGATCCCGATACTAGCTTGGACCAGCTGCAGCACCTGCTACAAACTTCGGAAGCCATTAGGGCTGATGGACATCCCGATTGGTTTGTCCTGACGGGCTTCATGCATGATATGGGAAAAGTTTTATGCCTTTTCGGTGAGCCTCAATGGGCTGTGGTAGGCGATACCTTCCCTGTAGGCTGTAAGCATTCCGATAAGATTGTATATCCAGCGTTCTTTGAAGCCAATCCTGATTCCTACGATGAAAGATACAATACCAAGTATGGTGTCTATGAACCGCACTGTGGATTGGATAATGTAAAAATGTCCTGGGGCCATGATGAATACCTGTATCAGATGATGAAGGATTACCTGCCCGAACCGGCACTTTATATGATCCGTTACCACTCTTTTTATCCCCAGCACCGCGAAAACGCTTATGATCACCTGATGAATGATCACGATAAGGAGATGTTCAAATGGGTAGACAAATTCAACCCTTACGATCTTTATTCTAAAGTACCCGTTCCACCGGATGCAAAAGCATTGAGACCTTATTATGAAGATCTTGTCGCCAAATATTTGCCTTCTACCTTGAAATTCTAAATTAACTAAAATAGGCTTGCCGGGCGTTTTGCCAGACCGCAAGCCTATTTTTTTTTTACACTTCGTGTAAAAAAATATTTTTATAGGCTTCCTTTTTTTGGAAGGCCTTATCTTATATTGCCTGATAAACCCAAAATCATTGTTTACATGCTGACCTTTACCACCTTTGTAGGATTTACCCTTTTTGTAGCATTTCTTTCCTGGTTTAAATTACGCAAAGACAATATCGGTACAAGAGACGGGTATTTTCTGGGAGGCAGGAGCTTGACAGGAATTATCATTGCCGGATCCATGATCATGACCAATATCTCTACAGAGCATCTGATTGGCATGAACGGGTCTGCCTACAAGAATGGAATGATCATCATCGCCTGGGAAGTGACCTCAGCGATAGCACTGGTTATTGCGGCCCTTTATTTTTTGCCCACATACCTGCGAATGGGTCTTACCACTATCCCTGAATACATCCAAAACAGGTTTGATAATTTGACCAAAACCATCGTAGCCCTATTGCTGATGGTTTCCTTTGTAGTGACGCTATTGCCTATCGTATTATATACCGGGGCCATCAATATGGAAAGTATTTTTAATGTTTCCGAGGTGTTGGAGGTGGGCAAAGAGGAAGGCATTTGGATTACGGTCGTTGTCATCGGCGTGGTAGGATCGGTTTACGCTATTTTTGGTGGGCTAAAGGCGGTGGCTTATTCTGACTCTTTAAATGCTTTGGGGCTGGTAGTGGGAGGGCTCCTGGTGCCTATCTTTGCCTTATGGGAAATTGGCGACGGCAATGTCGCAGGTGGCCTTTCCAAAGTTTATCACGCCATTCCAGAGAAATTCAACGTGGTCGGCGCTGAGGATTCCGTACTTCCGTTCAGCACCATTTTCACGGGATTGATGATCAACCAGATCTACTTCTGGGGAATGAACCAGACCATCATCCAACGCGTCTTTGGAGCCAAAAATATGGCTGAGGCCCAAAAGGGCCTTTTGTACGCGGGGATAATGAAAATCTTGATTCCTTTGATCATCGTAGTTCCCGGTATCATCGCGTTCTACTATTTCGGCGAGCAGTTTTATGACAACCAGGATTTTATCTATCCCGAACTGGTCAAAAAAGTTATGCCTTTAAGTCTTGTTGGATTCTTTGCTGCGGTGGTGCTGGGAGCCATCCTCAGTACCTTTAACAGTGTGTTGAATTCGGCAGCAACCATCTTTAGCTTGGATCTTTACAAGAAAATCATCCATACCCAGGCCTCAGACAAACAGCTTGTGCGCGTCGGAAAATGGAGTTCAGTGGTCTTGGCTGTCTTTGCCATCCTTATTGCCCCTATGGTAGGAAATGCTCCAGAAGGATTGTACCAGCTTATGCAGCAGCTCAATGGCATCTTCTTCATCCCTATTGCTTCTATCTTATTGGCGGGTTTATTTATCCCCCAAATTTCGGCGACCGGTGCCAAAGTCGGCATGGTAACCGGTTTGAGCTTTTATCTGCTCACAACATATATCTTGGACATTGGCATTCACTTTATCCACATCTGGGGGATTGAATTTGTGTTGAATCTTCTGGTGATGTACCTGGTATCCCTGAAGTATCCCAGAAAGGCACGAATGGAGATGCCCCGAAATGCAAATTTGGATATGACGCCGTGGAAGTACGCAAAGCCTTTAGCCTTCGCGCTCTGTGCGATTACAATCCTGATCTATATTTTGTTGGGGAGGTAAAGGCAATATCTATACAAAAAACAGCCCGCAGATCAGGTTGAGCTTTTGGGATGAATCCCGGTCCCGGCCTTATCTGCGGACAATTACATTAAAAGAATTATTTTGTAGCCGCTACCACACCGTTGAAATAGCCAACGGACTCGGCAATTCCCGCTAAAGGCTCTTTCATGTCCTTTTCGTATTCCAAGCTGCATACGCCAGAATACTTGGCCTTTCGCAACATCTTCACAAAAGCTGGAATGTCAATCACGCCGCGTCCTAGTTCGCAGGTTTTTCCATCGGCCTTGGCGGCGGTCACGTTCTTTAGATGCATATCAAAGATCCTATTGGAATACTTCTTCAGATCAGCAACGGGATCATGGCCATCCCGCATATTATGTCCCATATCAAAGCAAAGTCCAATTCTCGGATCTAAGTGTTTTATCCGTTCGATGATAGACGTCGCATTGGGATACAATTTATCTTCCGGCCCATGGTTATGAATGGCAAAACGGATATTGTATTCCTTTACTTTGGAGTCTAAATACTCCAGGTCTTCATGGTTGGGAATACCCACAACCATGTCCACGCCTACGCGCTTGGCATAGTCAAATGCCTTGTCCATTTCCTCCCGCGTCTTGGTATAAATCGGCCCTACCGCATAGCCCGTTACACCTGATGATTTCAGCTGGCTATGGAAGGCGGCAATCTGCTCTGCGGTACTGTTGTAAGGCAAGTGAAAATCCTTTATGCAGAGGTAATGTACATCCACCTTCTTCATCATCTCCAGTGATTGTTCAAGGTTGAAATGCACAAAACTATATCCTGCAATACCGAGCTTGAAACTTTCCTCCTTCGCGTCAATTTTGTCTGAAGCGATTGTTTTGGTGACGGATAATGCCGATCCCGCCATTATCCCAAGCATACTTTTCTTTATAAAACCCCGACGGTTATCCATATTTATAAGGTGTTTAGGTAGATTGAAATTGATATTGATAATATATTCCTAATAATCGGGAATTAAGGTAAAGATAAAAAAGCATTTTTTACCGGCGGTGATGTTTTAGGAACTAAATCTTGTCATTTAGTATTGGAGAAGGAAATATGCACTCATTATGACAACTACAGCGATAAAAAAAATAAAGCAACTGGGCTTTCAATGGGAAACACAAGATCCATTTTTGTTTTGTGCTTACCATAAAGACCTCTATCCTTCCGGAAACGAAGCGTTGGGGCCGAATGCTTCACTTGAAGGGCGAAACATAGGAAGTGATTTCGATCTAAAAGAGGGGTGGAGAATGTATCATGGCAGTAAAGTCCCGGGTTTTCCAGCCCATCCCCACAAAGGATTTGAAACCGTTACCTTGGTAGAAGAAGGTTTTGCTGATCATTCTGACTCACTGGGCGGCGGTGGCAGGTTTGGAAACGGGGACGTACAATGGATGACTGCCGGTAAGGGGGTGATGCATTGCGAGATGTTCCCCTTATTGGACAAGGACAAGAACAACCCTTTGTTGCTGTTCCAAATATGGCTAAACCTCCCAAGTACGAAGAAAAATGTACCCCCACACTATAAAATGCTATGGAGTGAGGATATACCCCTCCACAGGATAACAGATCAAATGGGGCGAATGACATCAATCAAAATCATCGCAGGGGAAATAGACGGGATACGAAGCCCGAGCCCAGCTCCTGATTCATGGGCAGCTGACCCTGAAAATCAAGTTGCGATTTGGAAAATCTCGATGGATCCCAATGCCTCTTGGACTCTTCCTGCCATAGGAGCTGGGATTAACCGCAGCCTTTTTTTCTATGAAGGCAGCGGATTGAACACAGAAGGATATGAAATTCCGAAAGGGCATTCTATTGATCTGCTGTCAGAAAATGAAATCACCTTCAATAATGGTGACCAAGTGGCCGAATTGATCTTTCTCCAAGGTAAACCCATCGATGAACCGGTGGCAAAACATGGTCCCTTTGTGATGAATACCCGGCAGGAGCTCCAACAGGCATTTGATGAGTACCAGTCAACGCAGTTCGGAGGTTGGCCTTGGCCTAGCTATGAACATACCCATCCTGCGGACAGAGGAAGATTTTCGCTGCATACGGACGGCAAGAAAGAAATTAAATAACGGAAACGTGTATTGGAAAATGGGATTGCGTATTCGTGAGATGTGAGAATCTCACACAGCTATCACTGATCTATCCAGAGATTATCAGCTTTACCTGCGTGACACCCTCGCCATGTCATGAATTGAACAACATCAATCCATTTCCAATACACGTTTTTTATTGTTGACCGGATTGGCATACATGGCCAAAAAATTTCTAACAGCAACTTCGTCACCGATATCCACTCCCTTGTTTAGCCGTTGCTCAAACTCCTCCTTTTCTTCCTGGGTATAAAAATCGCTGTATTCATTGTTTTGATACAGCAGGTCATGGGCGATATAATTGGTAGGCCAAAGTTTGTAATTGCTCAAAATCGCCTTATCTATCACCTCCCCCAAAGCTTGGAATTGCTTGCTCACAAACTTATGCTGCTCCATAATACCATCGATTTCTTCCTCAATGACTTTTCCTACATGAATATGGATTCGCTTTTTTTGCCCAATGATACCGTTGGCCAAAGTGATAAAATCCTCATTTTTTGACTTGACATAAACCTCTGCCCGGGATTTTGCCATCAATTCGGGCATTTTAAGCACATCCGTAGGATCATATTCATAGGAGATAGAAACCGGTACAATCTTCAGCTGTTTGAGGTATTCCATCTCCGTGGTTCCCTCCTTGGCCATGGCCAACATTTTTAGCACACCAGTATGGGTAGCATCCAGACCATCCTTGGTCCTGCCCTCCCGTTGGGCAATCCAAACAGATCGGTTTTCATGCAAAAGTGACTCCTTAATAAACTCGGACACTATCCGGGAATTCTCCAGGAGCTCCCGAACGGGCAATCCCCTAAAAACCAAAAAATTCCGAGTCAGCCTTGAGAGCGCCAAAAGAATTGGCTTCTTCACCAAATTGTCTCCTATAGCTGAGGTTGTCAACATCATTCCTTGGTTGTACAGGGAAAAATTCAACAAGGAAGTATCCAAAATAATATCCCTATGGTTAGACACAAACAGATAGGCCGTATGCTTGTCCAGATTTTCGAATCCCGAAGTAAAAAGCCCTTCAGAACTCTTATTCAAAACCATTTGAACCGCAGGATAAATAAAATTAATCTTGAAATCCCGGATAGAATGGGTTCTCTTAAGCTGCTCCATCCATACTTCATCCTCCACGTCCGGAAAAGTAAAATTCATAATTGCCTTCATCATGGGATGGTCATACACCTGATGAAGTGCATCATTGACTTCTGTATCGTAATAGGGCCTTATTGTGTCAAATTTAGACATATAGTATAATCATCACTGTTTGCAAAATACAAAAAAGGTTTAATGAAATTAACTTTTCAAAACAATCCTTTCACCTTCTATGTACAAATTTCTTAAAGTCTTTATAATGAGAAAAGCCCAAAAACGGGCTTTTCTCATTATAAAGCAAAATACTTACTCAAAACCAATTATCCAGAAATTAGTTCTGCTTGGCTTGATCGCTTAGATCTTTTACCACAATATTTCTCCATAGGATCTTCAACCCTCCGCCACTATGGATTTGCAAGGCGATGGCTCCTTCGCCCTCTGCGATTTTATCATCCGTGAGGTCCACCATTTCCACGCCATTCAACCAAGTGGTCACATGACCGCCTACTACACGGATTTTCATCGTGTTCCACTCCCCATATTTTAGGTTTTTGTCCTTTTCTGGCTCTGGTTGTACGATCCAGCCTCTTCCATAAGACTCATAGATCCCCCCTGTGTTACTACCTGGAGGAGCCACTTCTACTTGCCATCCGGATACCGTAGTACCTTCGAAGGTAGAACGGATAAAGATACCGCTGTTCCCATCCTCTTCCTGCTTGAACTCTGCAGTCAATTCAAAATCCTTATAATAATCCTTGGTGCCGAGATATCCGTACTCGGCATCAGGGCCACTTTCAGAGACAATCACCCCATCTTCCACGTACCACTTTTCCGTGCCGTAGATTTCCCAGCCCGTTAAATCTTTTCCGTTGAACAAAACGGTTTCATTTGAAGTGCTGCAGCTGCCGAAAGTAAACGCAGCCGCTACGACTAAGATGTGTTTAAAAGTTTTCATAATTAGGGTTCTTTAGTGTAAAATTGATAGATAATTCTCGTTCATAGGGAATAAGGCACCGGGACAAGGATCATCTCATGATCGTTTGTTTCCTATCTGGCCCCACGGATACCATTTTGATGGGCGTATCGAGCTCTTTTTCAAGATAGGTAACATAATCACGCAATTCCACAGGGAATTGCTCGTATGAACTCACTTCCGCAAGGCTGCAATTCCAACCTTGGATCGTCTTGTAAACGGGAAGGACATTTTCTTGTGCCATTTCGAAGGGGAGCTTATCAATGATCTCTCCGTTCTCCATTTCGTAATGCGTGCAGATTTTAATTTCAGAAAAAGTATTGAGCACATCAGCCTTCATCATGAACAGTTCAGTAACGCCATTGATCATGATGGAATATTTCAAAGCCGGTAAATCGATCCATCCGCATCTTCTGGGCCTCCCTGTGGTAGAACCGTATTCATTGCCCTCTTTCCGCATAAGCTCCCCATCTTCATCAAAGAGCTCAGTGGGAAAAGGACCTCCCCCGACACGGGTTCCGTACGCCTTGAATATCCCATACACCTCTCCTATTGTAGACGGAGCCACGCCCAGACCGGTACAGGCTCCTGCTGTCATGGTACTGCTGCTGGTCACGAAGGGGTAACTTCCGAAATCTATATCCAACAAAGAACCTTGAGCACCCTCTGCCAACACTTTTTTCCCAGTCTTCAGCGCATCGTTGATATCGTATTCGCTATCAATCAGGTTGAGTGTCTTGAAAAATTCCACTGCCTTAAAAAAATTACTCTCCAATTCGGCAAGGTCCTTCAAATCAAAATCGTAAAAGGAAAGTATCGTTTTATGCTTTTCCACTAGGGCATCATATTTATCCCTAAAGGAAGGACTCAAAAGGTCACCCACCCTAAGCGCCATTCTACCTATTTTGTCTTGGTAGGTAGGACCGATGCCTTTCAAGGTAGAGCCGATTTTCTTATCCCCTTTGGACTTTTCGTAAGCGGCATCCAGGAGTTTATGGGTAGGGATGATTATCGTTGCCTTTTTGGAAACAAACAAATTGCGCTGAAAAGAAATATTGAATTTTTTCAGTCCTTCGATTTCTTTAACCAGAACTACCGGATCCAATACCACTCCGTTACCGATGATGTTCTTGATGTTCTCCCTAAAGATTCCACTTGGAATCTGGTGAAGGACATGTTTAATCCCGTCGAACTCAAGGGTATGCCCAGCATTGGGACCTCCTTGGAACCTGGCTACTACATCATATTGCGGGGCAAGAAAATCCACCACTTTACCTTTACCTTCATCGCCCCATTGCAGGCCTAAAAGAACATCAATTTTCATTTTTATATAAATATTTTTTAAATCAAGATTTTTTACAATGCATAATGGAATACCCCCAAATGTAAGGCTCTCCTGTTGGAAAAGTACTTATTGCTTTACCATGGCAATGGCTTCCTCAAGGGAATCGTAAACAGTGAAAATATTGTTGAGTTTTGTGATAATCAGCAGCTTTTTGACGTGCTCCGACGGTGAGGTCAAATACACCTCTCCCCCCACATTCCTCATTTTGGTGAGCATGGTGATCAGTACGCCTATCCCACTGGAACTGATGTACCTCACCTCCGTCAGGTCAACGATGCAGTTTTTTAGCTGGTCATTGATTGCATCAGAAACGACTTCAACCAGTTGTGGACCTACTTCGTCACCAATCAAATCTCCTTTGAGTTGAAGAATAATGGCATTGTTTTCTCTTCTGTACTCGTAACTAATCTTCATAAATGCGTGATTCATTAACTGGTTGACCAACTTTGTTTTCACAGGCATCGTTGGTGCAGTTGCCATACAGAATCAAAGAGTGATGGATAATGTTAAAATCAAGAATTTCACCCACCGTATTTTGGATATTCTGAATCCGCGGATCGCAAAATTCCTTGACTTTGTGGCATTCTGTGCAGATAAGGTGGTCATGCTGCCTATAGCCGTATGATTTTTCGTACTGGGCCAGGTTCTGGCCAAATTGGTGTTTGGTGACCAAATCACACTCTACTAAAAGATCCAAAGTATTGTAAACCGTGGCCCTACTTACCCTGTAATTTTTATTTTTCATGCTTATATAGAGGGATTCCACATCAAAATGCCCACCCCGTCCATATATTTCCTCCAAAATGGCATATCTCTCCGGCGTCTTCCTGAGCTTTTTATTTTCAAGATACGCCGTAAATATTTTCTTCACCTCTTCAAAGAGCGTCTCATTCAAAGCCATGGCAATAAATTTTTCTACAAATATACGGTTCTTATTTAGAAATGATTCTAATAAGCAGTCTATTCTAATCAAATCGGGAAACTTTGATCACCCCTGCCACTTTTGATAGATTCTCAATCAAATTATCCAAATGATTGGTGCTGTGCACATACAGTTTGATAGATCCCTCAAAAATCCCATTGTCAGAATCTACCGTTATGGATCGCATGTTGACCTTGAGCTCATTGGATATCACTTTGGTGAGGTCATTGATCAATCCTACCCTATCCATTCCCACTATCCGCAAACCGGCCAAGAAAGCAATCTCCTGTTGGCTGGTCCACCGGGCCTTGATCACCCTGTTGCCATGATTAGACAAGAGTTCAAGGGCATTGGGACAGGAGGTTCGATGGATCTTGATTCCTTCATTGACAGTAACAAAACCAAAAACGTCGTCTCCAGGTATCGGGTTACAGCATCTGGCGAGGACATAATCCACCACATCCATATCCTCCCCGATGAGTAGCTGGTCGTGGTCTGCACCCTTCAGGTTTTTTATTTCTTTGGTAAAAGACAGCTCGTCCATGATCTGGTTCATGGGGCTTTTGCCTTTTTGCTTCTTCGCCTGCTTGAAGTCCTTGAAACTCTTAATAGATGTTGGATCAATGATCCCTTTACCCACCTTATAATAGAATTCCATCGGGGTCTTGGTTTCAAAAAATGCCCTCAACTGCTCAATCACAACCGATGAAAATTCCATCTTCATCTGCTTGAGCTTTCTCTGGACTATTTCCTTTCCGTCCACAATGAAATGCTTCTTTTCGTCTTTTAACGCATCCTTGATTTTCGCCTTTGCCTTGGAGGTCACCACTGACTTGAGCCAATCTTCAGAGGGCTTCTGTTTGCTTGACGTCAGAATTTCGACCTGATCCCCATTCTTCAGTTGGTGGCTGATGGATACCAATCGTTGGTTTACTTTGGCGCCGATACACCTTGACCCTACTTCGGAATGGATTTCAAAAGCAAAGTCCAATGCGGTAGCACCATTGGGCAACACCTTGAGGTCCCCTTTAGGAGTAAAGACAAAAACCTCATCATGGAATAAATTCCCCCGGAAATCATCCATAAATTCGATGGCCGTCCCATCATTGGACTCGAGAAGCGACCGCACCTGGGTGATCCATTCGTCAAGCCCCATTCCGGCCTTGGTGGCAGCGGATTCTTTATCCTTGTACTTCCAATGGGCGGCATATCCCCGTTCCGCAATATCGTCCATCCTTTGGGTCCTGATCTGCACCTCCACCCATTGCCCGGTGTGGCTCATCACCGTGGTGTGGAGTGACTCGTACCCGTTCGCCCTTGGCGTACTGATCCAATCCCTCAGGCGGTCTGGATTGGGGCGATAGTAATCTGTGACAATGGAGTAAACCTGCCAGCAGTCCGCTTTTTCGCTCTCCAAAGGTGTATCTATTATTATCCTCACCGCAAAAAGGTCATATACTTCCTCAAAGGGAATATTCTGTTTTTGCATTTTGTTGTAGATGGAGAAAATCGACTTCGGCCTGCCTTTTATGCTATAGTGGAATTTTTGTTGGTTCAACTCATTTTCCAGCGGGGCGATAAAGCTCTTGATGAATTTATTCCGGGATACGCGGGTTTCACTGATTTTGGTGACGATAAAGTTATAAGTCTCAGTATCCATAAACTTGAGATACAGATCCTCCAGTTCTGATTTTATCGCATATAGTCCCAGTCTATGGGCCAGAGGCGCATAGAGATATTTCGTCTCGGAGGCTATCTTTAACTGCTTGTGACGAGGCATGCTGTCCAAGGTGCGCATGTTATGCAGCCTATCCGCCAATTTGATAAGAATCACCCGCACATCGTCGGACAGGGTTATCAGCATTTTTCTGAAATTTTCAGCCTGCTGAGAACTGCCGTATTCGAAAACACCAGAGATCTTGGTCAGGCCGTCAATAATTTGCGCCACCTTTGGCCCAAATTCGCGCTCTATGTCCTCCAGTTCCCAATCGGTATCCTCCACCACGTCGTGTAGAAGGGCCGATACCACACTGGTAGTACCTAGGCCGATTTCTTCTACGCACACAATAGCCACATCCAATGGATGATAGATATAGGGTTCACCAGATTTGCGGCGCATCTCCTTATGGGCCTCACTGGATACGGTAAATGCCTTTTTGATAATTTTTGCGTCACCAGGCTTCAACAAAGGCTTCGCCAGCCTCAACAGTTTCCTATACCGCTTCAGGATTTCCTTTCTCTCTTCCTCTAGGTCTACTTTGATCATATGATCGAAGTTAAAACATTTATGTTTTTAATAAATAAAAGCCCTTTAATTATTTTTATATTTTTTTTGTCACAGTATTGAAAATTTCGATTTCATTGTTACCTTTGCATCCACATTAATAAGCGATGTGACGAAGGCATAACTTAAAAATGCGGATGTGGCGAAATTGGTAGACGCACTAGACTTAGGATCTAGCGCCGCGAGGCATGGGGGTTCGAGTCCCTCCATCCGCACAAACCAGACCCTCGATCGCGGTCCCGATAGCTTTCGGGATCGAGGTTGGGGGTTTTCAGTTAGTAGCAAACCATAATCAAAAATCATTTTGGAAATTACATTAGATAAGCATTCTTCCAATCAGGCTTCCGTTAAAATCAAATTAGGGGAGGCGGATTATCAACCAAAAGTTGACGCTAAAGTTAAAGACTACGCCAAGAAAGCCAACATCAAAGGTTTCCGCCCGGGCAAAGCACCCATTGCAATGGTGAAAAAACTTTATGGCACATCAGTACTGGTGGACGAGATCAACGATATCCTATCTACTTCCTTAAACGATTATATCAAGGCTCAGGAATTCAAACTTTTGGGTGACCCTCTTCCTGTGTTGTCGACTGCTGAAAACATCGATTGGAAAAACCAGAAAGATTTTGAATTTGAATACAAAATTGGATTCTTGGAAAATCTTGATGTAAAAGTCGATGAGTCTATACAGGTCAAAGATTACGTTCTTGAACTCAATGAAACAGAGGTCAATGATGCCATAGGAAACCTTAGAAGTCAATATGGAAAAATGACCAATCCTGAAGTGAGCCAAGAAAATGACTTCATTTATGGAGACCTGAAATCTGTTGACGGCTCTTTCGAGAAGACCTTATCTCTTCCCCTGTCAAAGCTAAATGAAGAGGCGGTAAAGAATTTTGTCGGCTTGGAAAAAGGCGCTGAAGTTAAATTTGATCCTTCAACAGCAATAAAAGAAGATCTTGCGCAGGTATTGAACCTTGACGAATTGGAAGCTTCTACGATTAAAGGTGACTATCTCTTCACCGTCCAAAACATCAACAGGACGGAAGAAGCCGAATTGAACCAAGAGTTTTTCGACAAAGTATTCGGCCCTGACCAAGTAAGCAACGAAGAGGAGTTTTTCAACAAGACCAAAGAAATACTTCAGGCAAATTACAACAAAGAAGCAAAAGTCTTTACTGAAGAAAAAATCAAAGACGCTTTAGTAGAGAACTCCAATATAGACCTTCCGGAAGCATTCCTTAAAGAGTGGCTTTCCAGGACCAATGAAGGCAAGGTAACCGAGGAGGAAATCGAACGGGAATACCCGCTTTACTCCAAGCAGATGACCTGGACTTTAATAGCCAACAAGATCGCCGAGGACAATGGGATAAAAGCAGAACATGCAGATATCATTGAGAAAACCAAGGAGATGATCAGGGAGCAACTCGGCGCCTCTGGGCTGGGAGCCCAAATGGAAGATAGTATGGACATGTTTGTGGACAACTATCTGCAAGGAAAGGATGGCCAGAATTATATGCAGATGCACACCTCGGTACAAAATGACAAGGTTCTGGATTTTGTAAAGGAAAAAATTTCCCTGACAGAAGAAAAGATAAGCATCGAGGAGTTTAAAAAGCTTTTGGAAAACTAATTTTCCGATTTAATCGTTAATAAAAAGTCCTTTAATAAGGGCTTTTTTATTTTTGTATTATTCAATAAACGGAACATGATTAATAAAGAAGAATTTAGGAAGTTTGCCGTTCACCATCGAGGTGTCAATGGTACCGCGTTTGACCAATACACCCAACATGTCGAGAATATGACCCGGTCAGTGATCGAAGAAAGACCAACCAATTTCCGGGAAATTGATGTTTTTTCTCGCTTGATCATGGATAGGATCATCTTTTTGGGCACACAGGTGGACGATCATATTGCCAATATCATTACTGCCCAATTGCTTTTCCTCGAATCTACTGATTCCAAGAAAGACATCCTCCTTTACATCAACAGCCCCGGGGGATCTGTGTACGCCGGGTTAGGGATCTACGACACCATGCAATATATCAATCCTGAAGTCGGCACGATCTGTACGGGCCTAGCAGCTTCGATGGGTGCTGTGTTGCTTGCAGGCGGAGCCGCTGGGAAAAGGGCGGCGCTCCCCCATTCCAGGATAATGATCCACCAGCCCTCTGGCGGGATGCAGGGACAGTCTTCGGATATGGAAATCTCTGTGAGGCAAATCCTGGAACTCAAAAAGGAACTTTACGAAATACTTGCACACCATAGTGGTAAGGATATAGAACAAATTGAAAGGGATTCTGACCGTGACTATTGGATGAGAGCGGAATTGGCCAAAGAATACGGCCTTATAGATGAAGTACTGACACGAAAAAAATAAATAATGGCTCAAGTTACCTGCTCCTTTTGTGGAAGGAATAAAAAAGATGTAGGCCTGATGGTATCAGGGATTTCTGCGCATATCTGTAATTTCTGTATCGATCAGGCTTACCAGATATTGAGTGAAGAAGACAAGACCAAAAAGCAGAAAAAGAATCCCAAGTTTAAACTGAAAAAACCAAAAGAGCTTACCTCCTATCTAAACCAGTATGTCATCGGACAACAGGAAGCCAAAAAAGTGCTGACTGTTGCGGTGTACAACCACTACAAAAGACTGGATCAGAAAACCAATGCCGAAGATGAAATAAAGATAGAGAAGTCCAACATCATCATGGTCGGCGATACCGGAACCGGGAAAACCTATTTGGCCAAAACGTTGGCCAAGACGCTGGAAGTCCCCTTTTGCATTGCCGATGCCACCGTCCTCACTGAGGCAGGCTATGTGGGTGAGGATGTCGAGAGCATCTTGACAAGACTTCTGCAGGCTGCGGATTATAATGTTGAAGCGGCAGAAAGAGGCATTGTGTATATTGATGAATTGGATAAAATAGCGAGGAAGTCTGACAATCCTTCAATCACCCGTGATGTCAGCGGTGAGGGGGTGCAGCAGGCGCTTCTTAAATTATTGGAAGGAACGGTAGTCAACGTCCCACCTCAGGGAGGACGTAAACACCCGGATCAAAAGATGATTGCCCTGAACACTGAAAACATCCTGTTTATTTGCGGTGGCGCTTTTGACGGGATTTCCCGACATATTGCCAGCAGATTGAACACGCAGCCGATGGGCTTTAGCAAAAAAACCGAGCAGGAACTTGTGGATAGGAACAATTTGTTGCAATACGTGACGGCTCAGGATCTTAAAGCCTATGGCCTTATTCCTGAACTGATCGGAAGGCTTCCTGTACTTACCCACCTTGACCCCTTGGATAAAGCTACTTTAAAGAGCATATTGACCGAACCAAAGAATGCCTTGACCAAACAATATGTCAAACTTCTCGAGATGGAAGGTGTGACATTGACCTTCGAAGAGGATGGGATCGATTATATCGTGGACAAAGCGGTGGAGTTTAACCTTGGGGCCAGAGGGCTACGTGCCATCTGCGAGGCCATCATCACCGATGCCATGTACGAATTGCCATCCGATGATACCATCAAGGAACTGGTTATTGATCTGGAATACGCGCAGAACCAATTCGACAAGTCAAAATTTAAAAAGTTACAGGTAGCCTAAAAAGCACCTCTAAAATTTATTTTTCACCTCGGGGAGAGTCATCTGACTTTTTCCGGGGTGTTTTTTTAAGCTGTCAATTCCACGATGGAGGATGGCTTATTGTGAGATGGGATAAGTATAATGCACCACCCTTTCAGGCAGGCCGCCTATGGCTTGATAAAAATCCATGGCATGTTGATCCTCCATATCCGCCTGCACAAAAATCTCCCGGTAGTGCTGCTCCTTACAGAAATCACTTAAAGCTGCAATAAGCGCCTTTCCTATTCCTCGTCTTTGAAAGGCGACCTTTACACCCAGATCAAAAATGTAAACCTCTGCAGATTCAAAATACACGGAGGGCAGTATGTGCGCGGTCAAACCTCCAATGACCTGTCTTTCCGCTGTAGCGACATAAAAGACCAAACCTTCACGATCCAACAACGTTTGGAGGTAGGCGTCTCCCGGCATGGTGAAATTTTCCATTTCAAAAGCCTCCTCATAAACCTCGATCAGTGTCTTTAACGAGGGGAGATCTTTTGAACCCAGTTTTTGGTAGACAACGTGCTCTTTGTGCTCTTTCATATGACGTCTCATTTTTGTAGTTGAAAATGCTACTGAATCAAATACAGGAAAATACATTAAAGATAAAGGCTTAAATTGGCAGTTAAAAATAAATGTAGATATCATGGCTCAGGCAGAACAAATCAGTGTGTTTGATATTTTAAAAATAGGGGTCGGTCCATCAAGCTCCCATACTTTAGGGCCGTGGAGAGCTGCCCAGCGATTTGCTGCTGAACTGGAAGGAACAACAGAATTATCCGAGGTGGTTTCCTTGCAAATCCACCTGTATGGGTCCTTGGCCAAAACCGGAAAAGGACATGGGACCGATACTGCCATCTTGCTCAGCCTGATCGGTGAAGATCCCGAAACGGTAGATACTGACACGATCTTTCCGAAGGTGGCCGCAATCAACTTGGACAAAAAACTCTATCTAAAAGGAGAATATCCGCTGAACTTTGACCCTCAAGCCGACATGCTCTTCCACAAACAGGAAACGCTCCCCTTCCATCCCAACGGAATGACGCTGACCGCACGCCTTCGAAACGGCGCCCTATTTAGTGAAACATTCTATTCGGTAGGAGGAGGTTTTGTCGTGAAGGAAGGGGAAGTGCTCAATCCTAAAGATACGGTGGATTTGCCTTATCCCTGTGGTCAACCACAGGATCTGCTCAGGCAGTGTCGTGCAACAGGAAAAAACATTGCAGAGTTGGTCTGGGACAACGAGAAAGCTTGGCGTTCCACTTCAGATATCCGGACCGGCCTTTTAAGAATATGGGATGAAATGAAGCAATGCGCCTTTCGCGGTTGTCACACCTCCGGAGAACTTCCTGGGGGATTGAAAGTCGCCAGGAGGGCGCCTCTTATGCACCAGAATCTGATCGGCAACAATGGCTATCAGCATCCGGATGAATGGCTGAAGGCTATCATGCAGGGCACCCATGATTTTCAACAGGTTCTAAGATGGGTCAGCTGTTTCGCCATAGCGGTCAATGAGGAAAACGCGGCTTTTGGCAGGGTAGTTACCGCCCCTACTAATGGGGCTGCGGGAGTGATCCCCGCGGTGCTGCTTTACTATCTTTGCTTTTGCCAAAAAGAAATTGATGAGGAAAAAGCCATTCAGTTTCTCCTTATCTCGGGAGAAATAGGATCTTATTATAAGAAGGGGGCAACGATCTCCGCCGCCATGGGAGGTTGTCAGGCCGAAATCGGGGTGTCTTCTTCGATGGCAGCGGCCGCTCTTACGGAATGTATGGGAGGTACAGTGGAACAGGCGCTGATGGCCGCAGAAATAGCCATGGAACATCACTTAGGCATGACCTGTGACCCGGTGGGCGGACTGGTGCAGATCCCCTGTATCGAGCGTAATTCCATGGGAGCTATGAAGGCCATTACAGCCAGCCATCTTGCGCTCCAAAGTGATCCGAATAAAGCAAAAGTCACCTTGGACAATGTGATAAAAACGATGTGGGAAACCGCACAGGATATGAACGTAAAGTATAAAGAAACCTCTGAAGGGGGTTTGGCGATCAATATTCCCGTCAGCCTTCCTGAGTGCTAAGGGGATCGAGCAAAATTTGCGGGGAGGAGCAGGAAAATTTCACGCAAAGGCAACGAAGTTGAAGCGCAAAGACCGCCAAAGTTCCTCAGACGTCTTTTTGCTTTCTTTTCTACATCGCTTGAAAGACACTGTTATTGAAAAAGCGAAAATTACTGTTAATAAGGTCCAATAGTTTCTGAAATTACCTTTCTCAGGTTTCTTGCTTGATCTAAGCTAATGCGTTCAAAGAAGCCACAATTAATTTAGCCGTCTCGTCCGAGGCCTTCCCTTCTCCCAATTTTTCCCGTACCTCGGCATAGCCTTCCATGATTTCCCTCTTCCGGTCAGCATAGCCAAGCATAGCATTCAATTCGGATTTCACGTTGGCTACACTGTAATCCTCCTGTATTAACTCCTTCACCACTTCCCTATCGGCGATTAAATTTACCAAAGAGATAAAGGGCACCCGGATCAAATGCTTGGCAATATGGTAGCTGATACTGCTGGTCTTATATACCACTACTTGCGGCACCCTGAACAAAGCCGTCTCCAAGGTGGCCGTTCCGGAAGTTACTATGGCCGCATTGGCATGATAAAGCAGATCGTAAGTCTGGTCATATACTACCTTTATGCCCGCACTGTTGGCTTTTTGATAGACTGCCGGATCCAAGTTGCGTACACCCGCTATAATAAACTGGCTGTGCTGGTATTGCGGAACTACTTCGAGCATCACATCCAGCATTTTATCTACTTCCTGCTTTCTGCTGCCGGGCAATAGTGCAATAATGGGATTGTAGTTGATTTCATTCTTTTGATGAAAAAATTCATGTGGGCTGAATTTGGCGATCTCATCCAGAAGCGGGTTACCTACGTAGTGGATATCCCAATCAAATTTTTTGAAAAAATCCTTCTCGAAGGGAAGGATAGAATAGAGGTAATCTACATTTTTTTTGAGCTTGTATGCCCGCTTTTGGTTCCAAGCCCAAACTTTAGGGGGTATATAGTAATGAACAGAGATACCCTTAGCCTTTGCAAATTTGGCTATTTTCATATTAAAACCACCGTAATCTACCAAGATTAAAGCATCCGGTTCAAACTTCAGCAAGTCTTTTTTGATCAGGGAAAAAGTTTTAAGCACCTTTCTAAATCCCATAACCACCTCCACAAATCCCATCACCGCCAGCTTGTCATAGTGAACAGCTGAAGATAATCCTTCTGCCTCCATATAATCCCCTCCCATTCCCCTAAAGGAAGCATGAGGGTCTAGCTTCTTGATGAAATGGATCAAATTGGCCGCATGGAGATCCCCCGATCGTTCCCCGGCTATGAGGTAGTATTTCATGGTTGGTTTATATTTTATCGTCCTAAGACCATGGCCACGGGTCCGCAGTCGACGTGTCCTAGTCAAAAGCAGGTTGGGAAGAATCGACCATCGCCTCCCTGACACTTAGCCTAAGCTCCTTATCTGAATTCCTGCTATTTGTTACTCCCCGTAGTATTCCACAAAATTCCTTGGAGTTTCATACAGGGTCAGTTTATAGAGACCGCCATGAGGGGTGATTTTGTTAACGGAGGGCTCCAAAATCTTCCAAAATTCCATCACCAGGTTCTCACAACTGGCCATCTTTCCCTCCATGAAATCCACATCCACGTTAAGGTTTTTGTGGTCCACCTTATCAATCACTTCTTTTCGGATCAAAGTACTCAATGCCTTGAGATCCACAACAAAACCTGTGTCTGGGTCTGGAAGACCCTTGACGGTGACAATCAATTCAAAATTATGGCCATGCCAGTTGACGTTGGCGCAGGGGCCAAAAACTTCCTTGTTCCTTTCCTCGCTCCACTTCGGGTTCCAAAGCTTATGGGCCGCGTTGAAATGCTCTTTTCTACTAATGTGTATCATTTAACTTAACTCTCCGGGGCAAAGTTAAGTAAAAAGAATGAAGAATCTGCTCTGGCATGCTTCCGGCTCCCAGCTCTTCCCTATCACAACTTTATAATCCGTTGGTGAAAGACCAAGTCTCCGGTTTTGATCAACATCACGTATAGTCCCGGCTGCAAATCCACCCGTAAATCCCTTGAGAGTTGGGTTTGGTTCTTTTGCAGCCTATGTGTTTGCAACAGGGCGCCATTGGTCCCATAAAACTCAAAATCCACCTGCCCCAAATAATCATTGTTGATGGCAACCCTCAACACATCAAAAGTAGGATTGGGACCAATAAAATAACCATAAGGAGCCAAAGGAAGCTGGTCCGGCATACCCGAAATTACTACAGCATCGGAAATCCTGTTACAGCTTTCATTAAGTACTGCTACCTGATAGCTGCCTTCATTTTCGGCAAGAAAAGACCGATCCACTGCCCCCTCTATCTTATTGCCATTTCTGTACCACTGATATTGGGAAGCAGGTACCAGTGAGGTAAGGGTAAAGCCGTTGGTAACTATGGAGGGCTTTTGCAGCATGTTATCCCCGATGGTTACTTCCTTTTCATAAACCATAGATTTCCCAGCGGAATAGGCTGACAAAGTAACCTTATAGGTTCCTTTTTGGGGAAATACAAAAGAGGGATTTTTCTCGGTGGATGAACCTGAGGAGCCAAACTTCCATTCATATCGGGTAGCTGGTCCTTCTGTCGTGTTGGTGAATTCCACCAGTGCCCCCACACAGTTAAAATCTGTCTCAAAATTGGCAAATAAAACCTCGGAACAGCTTAGGGTGAGCCAATTGGCGCTGTTGGTAACCGTTGTATTGGAGCCCAAATTAATCACCGCTTTGCCGGAAAGGTCTACGTTTTCTACCTCGATATTGGTAAAGCAATATTTTTTATAGGGATCATGTTTAAATACCGCTTTAATACCCGCTTTAATTAAAGATGCTTTGCCGGAAGCATTTTGTTGAAGAATATCACCGGTCACCTCAATTTGGTTGCTTTCCATGAGATTTAGCACGATTCCCTGCCTCATGTCCAAGGTGTTGACACGGGTACTGGCTTGCATCAATTGGGTTTCACCGGTTGCCAAGCCCAAGTGAGCCAAAAGGCCCGATTGCCGGAGTTGAAGCCTGCCCCCCTGGTTCACAAGGGAAGAGATACCATGCTCTCCTGAATCCGTGAAGATCCCTTCTGCGCCCACAAATTTGAAGGTAGGCAAAACATCAACAATGGCATCTTGGTCAATGGCTATACTTTCTTTAAAGGCTATTTCTTGGATCCGGCCCGACAGGGAAGAGCCCGACTCGAGGGCCAATCCGTTGACTTGGAGATTTGAAAAATCCAACTCCAACCCTGCGTTTGAAATTCTCAATTGATCTACTACCCCAGCGGAGACCATCCGCCAGTTTCCTGCGGTCACTGACAATTCGACCTCCTCCAAAACAGTGGTTCCCATATCAATGATATTCCCGCTATTGGCATCGGAAGAAAACGTGAGCGTGCCGTTTTTTATGGTTGTAATCTGATTGCTCACTCTAAGGCCGTCATTCAGTATGATTTCCTTCGAATTGAGATCCATTTCAATAGTGGCATTTCCGAAAAAATTAAGGCTAAAAGCTTCTGCATTGTCCGATAACCTGACTTTTGAAAAAGAGGAAGCAGCCTGGTCAAACACCACCCTGGTCCCACTGTCGGGAATAGCCCCCGCACTTGCCCCGTTGCTTTCCAGCGACCAGTTACTAGAAGAGTTCCAATCCCCCTCCCCTCCGATCCAGTAAAGGGTCTTATCCTGCCCGTCAGACATCCCGGCATTAAGGATAAGGCTAAATGCCTGAAGGTTGTTTTTTAACGTTCCTTTATGGCTGATGGTGACTTTGTATTTTTTGGATTGGGGAGCATTGATAACTACCTGCTCCACATTGTCCCGGAAATTATCCCTGTCATTAACAGCCCGGGCAGTGGATCCCTGCCTTGGATCCAGAGTCCAGGGAAAATAACCTTCCCCATCCTCATCAATGATCCTGATATCCAGATCATTGACCAGCATCAGATTCTGTGGATTTACCGAAGGTGCCGGAGGTGTTCCGGCAGGATCTGTCCACGATATGGTCGCTTTGATGGGGCTGACCCCGTCGGAAATAAACTCATATTCATAGATCTGGTTGTTGTCCAAGACGAGTTCCCGTATCATGTTGGAGCCTCCGTTTTCATTGATGATCAATTCAGCAGCAGCTTTGACATCCAACAAACCCCAGCCAAATCTATAATCAGGGCCCGGGCTTGCTCCCGCCTCTTTGGCCGTGTGTATCGCCAATCCCTTCAAAGTCGCAGCGCGCATATACCTGCCGGAATTTCTACTGTGATAGAGTTCCTGAAGCAAAAACAAAGAACCAGCGGCGTTGGGCGCCGCCATGGAAGTTCCGCTCATGGTGGTATAGCTGTCCTGCTGGCCCTCACTGGATATGGCTGTACTGAACACGTTCACTCCCATGGCAACCAAATCCGGTTTGATCCTTCCATCGTCCACCGGGCCCCAGCTGGAAAAAGAGCTCATCACAACGTCCTCAGGTCCCTTATAATCCCGAACCTCGCCAACAGCACCAATGGTAATATTGTTTTTAGCTACACCTTCGGGGGTGATAGAATCTTCAGGCCCATCAGGGTTTTTGGTACCATCACCCACATCAGTCCTTTCATTCCCTGCTGCTCTCACCACTGTATAATAGGGTTTTGAAAAAGCCAACTCATCCAGTTGCTGACTTAAGGAAGAATAGAAACCAAATCGGTAGTCCTCTCTGTTGTTGATCGCCTCATTGCCAGCCCAAGCCCAATCACCATTGGCGTGCCTATACCACCCCGCTGTAAATCCATAGGAATGATTGGATATGATATGGCCTCCCGGCCGCAGATCCGGATCATAGCCGTTCTGGATCATTTTGGAAATATCCCCTTCCCAATTAAAAGCCCAACCTATCGCCTCGCTGGCCATTCCCCTTGCATTGGCGTTCAATCCCGCTGCGAGTATAGTCCCTGTCACATGGGTGGCATGGTTACTTATTATTTCTGTGGATCCATCTATCTGGGTCACTCGACCGCCAAATTCCCGATGGTTTGCCTTGGGTCTTGTTTGATCGTAGATGCCCGCTACCATCCCCCTCCCACTGAGATCAAGTCCGAGTTCGCCACCTTGCTGCAGCGATGATGCACCGGTAGTCAATGCTGCATTGATATTGAACGTGTTGTAATACACGGGAGTCCCCGCCTCATCAATAAACTGGAATTCTGCTGTTTTTCCTTGATCCAAGAAAAGAGTAAGGGGAAATCCATGTTGCTGGCTTAGTCTTTCCTTTTCCAGAGCAGTGAGACTAAATCTTCCGGATTCTCCACGGATGCGCTGCAGGACGTCCTTTCTTTCTTCCAGTAAGCTTTTGTCCATTGGGATGGGAACCTGCGCTAGGGAGCGAAAGCCAAATAGCAGTAACGCTATGGTAAATATCTTCTTTATCATAAACCTGTAAGAAACCTTAATCTATCTTAGTCAAGGTGGTGACGCCACTTTCTTCACTTTCATTGCTCCAGGAAATGGTAATCGTGCCATTGGCGTTAACCCTTCCCGTTCCATTGAATCTGTTGCTTCCAAAAACCACATCGGGCTGATCAAAAATGGTCAGCTCATTGCAGAGATCGGTAAAAATCGCAGGATTATCCTCGGCCCCATATTCCAAGGCATATAGGCCGCCAGTAATATCGGAAATCCTATAGGTCAAAGGTTCTATTTCAGTAATGCTCACCTGATAATTTAACGTCCCTCCTGTACCCACATTGACCGTACGGTAGATTCCTTCCAAATCAGAGGAGCAGGCCAGTCTGATCTGCAAAGTAACTGACTTATAATTGTTACTGATTTTGACTTCCCCTGCATCGATTATATTTAACACCAAGTCTGCCGACTCCTTGGCATCCAAATTCTCTGTAAGTATTTCGATAGGAAAATCCACAAAGCTACTGTTGGACGGAATAGTAACAGTGGTGGCTTTCAACCTGTAATGCACTCCCTGAACAGCGGTAGAAGAAGGATCTATACCAATGGTAAGCTCTATGGGCTGGGCTATTTGTGCCCCCACCAGATTTATGCGCAACAAAGCCTCGTCAACTTGCTGGGCCTGTTGGTTGTCCTGAAAGACCACCTCTGTAACGGCGTGGTTAGGCAAAGCTGCTCCTTCGAATTCAACTTCCAATCCTTCCCAAACAATCTCGAACCCGGATTCCTCCATGCAACCAGTAAGCGCCAAAACAGCCAACCACAGCCCCCAAAAACACATTATTTTTTTCATGATCATAACCCTCTTAATTATAACCCGGATTTTGTTCCAGTTTACTGTTCAGTTCTACTTGGCTTAAAGGTATATCAGAAAGTACCCTGTAATCGGTATAAGGCACTTCCAAAAAGGATCCATGCTTGGAAATATTCCGGGAGTTCCGCTTCAGGTCAAAAAAGCGGTGGCCTTCAAGCGCAAATTCAAGCCGTCGTTCCAACAATATCCGGTTCAATAAAGCCTGTCCCGAAAGAACCCGATCTATGGGCCCCAAACCTCTTCGGGAACGGAGGGCATTAATATCCTCCCTTGCTCCCGCAGGATTGGTGGCATACCTCGCTTCCGCCCTGATCAGGTAAAGTTCAGAAGCCCGGAGAATCGGAAGGTTTTCTAAAAAGTCCCCTTTAAAACCTGTCCATTTCCTACTGGCATAGACCGGTCCTTCTATACCTTCAGCAGTGGTTGATACCCAGGTATTCCGCCTCACATCCCCCTCTTCATAGGATTGTATCAATTCATTGGAAGCACCCAATATAAACTGTGCGGCTGCATTGGCATTGGAAGTGAGGGAATTAAGGGAATTGTTGACGCCGTCCACACTGCTCCAGTCTACAGCCCTAATCTCCAGTTCAAAAAGCGACTCGGGATGGGGAGCTGTGGAAAAAGCCTCCACATAAGAACCGGCGGGGGCCAATCCTGACCCTGTGCGGGAAAGGCCCTGTATATTCATTGCCGTAGAAGCGGCTGCTTCGGCTTCCGGCATCCTATTCCAATACAGGTAAAGCCTCGCCAGCAAGGCCAAGGCAGCCCCCACGTTGGCACGGTACACACCAAATTCCGTCTCTGCAGGAGCCTTCCCCATATTAGAATAGGGCAACAGTTCTATTGCACTTAACAAATCTTGTTCGATCTGTTCATACACTTGGGTATTAACCGCGCGCTGCCTAAAGTCGGCGTCTGATGCCGTAGTGGTCGGTTCCAGCCGTAAAATCGGGCCTAAATTGAAATTGGCTACTTCCCTGCCCGGCTCATAGCCATACACTCGGCTGAGATCGAAATAAAACAACGCCCTCATAAAATAGGCTTCTCCTTTCACAATGTCTTTCCAATCCTTGTCGCCAGTTACCTCCTCGCTATCTATTCCGTTGATAATCATGTTGGCGTCATTGATTCCGCCCCATACATTTCCATTCCAGATGTCTATATGCTCCCTGTCCGCATTGGTCTCCTCCCCTACATACCTTCCGGTATTGGCCAAAATCCGCAGGTTGTCCGCAAGAATTTCCGGGGCGATCATCATGGTTTGTCCGTAGTAGTTAAAGCCGGTAGCCCTGTTGTACATGGAAAAAGCCAAGGCCTCATAGCCGGATAAATCTGTGAGAACAATATCGGGCGTTAAGCTTTGCCTGGGCGAAGTCTCCAAATCAGTACAAGACACCGAAACAACCACTGACAGCGGCAGCAATAACCTGATTGACGTTTTCTTAAACATACACATTAGAAAGTAAAATTTAATCCTGCAGTGAGTTGCTTGGAGCTTGGATAGGTACCATAAGTGGTCCCTATGGAATTCACCTCGGGATCTAGCCCATTGTATTTTGTAAAAGTCCATAGGTTCAATCCCTGGACATAAATATTTCCCTCCCTCACGCCAGCTTTTGCCAAAAGCTGCCCCGAGAGAGCATACCTTAGTGTCACCTGTTTTAATCGGATATAGCTCCCATCAGACAATAAGCGGGTAGAAAACTGCTGGTAGCCCGAATGGCCGGGAATGTTTCCTCCTTCGTAAGGTTTAGGAGTATTGGTGATATCCCCAGGACCTCGCCAGAAGTTCAACTGATCACGGGTCTGGTTATTCTGGCCTATCGAGCCGGCTTGGGCAAGATTATACAGATCCTGGTTGAAGGCAAGGTTACCGTACTGGTATTGGAAGAAGACCTCCAGAGAAACTGCCCCGTAGGCAAGGGTATTGGACAGTCCCCCATAAGTCCAGGGAAGCGCACTTCCTATATACCGCCGATCCTCGTCCCCCACTGAATAGGTATACTCCCCGTTTTTATCCAGGTACATCGGTGAGCCGTTGGCTGGATTCACTCCTGCGTATTCATAGGCATAAAAAGATTCTACCGGCTTGCCCACAAATAAGTCTGTGCCAAGGCTATCCAGTCCTTCGTACAGTTCCAAGAGTTCATTGGAGAAAATCGATGTGTTAAAACTGGTTGTCCATTTGAACCTGCCGAGAACCACATTGGTGCTCTGTATATCCAGATCGATTCCCTGATTTCTCAAGCGGCCGGTATTCCTTGTAATAGAACCAAAGCCAGAATCAATGGGGAGCTGGGTGTTAAATAAAAGCTTGTTGGTGTCTTTTCTCCAAACATCAATGGTGGCGATAATACGCCCATTGAAAAAAGTACCGTCCACCCCCAGATTGGTGGAAGCAGATTGCTCCCATGTCAGCAAGTCATTCCCCAGCTGCACGTACCTCAAGGCGCCGTAACCAAGATATTGTCCTCCCGTACCTACCAAAGATCTGGATTGGAAATTTCCAATATTGGAGTTCCCCGTGATTCCATAAGAAGCCCGGACCCTGAGGTTATCCAGCCAGGAAACATTTTGCAGAAAAGGTTCGGAAGAAATTCGCCATCCTACAGAAACAGCCCCAAAGGTCCCCCATTGGTTGTCTTCCCCAAACCTGGATGAACCGTCTCTTCTTGCCGTCACTTCGGCGGTATACCTGTCATCATAGTCGTACCTTGCTTGGGAAAAAAAGCCAGAACGTTTGTACTCTGTATAATACCCCCCCACATAATAAGGAACTGCCGCATTTTGCAAATACCGAAGTACCGGATTAGGGAAGTTCCTTCCTTCGGCAGAAGTCCCTTCATCCGTTTCGTACTTGTATTCATATCCCAAAATACCTGTAACCGTGTGGAGCTCGTCAAATTTCTTGTTGAAATTAAAATTGCCATTGGCGTTGGTGTTGATCAAGCGGCTATCGCTATAAAATGAAGATCCACCATAATCGGCAAAAGCGGGGATGGTCGAAGGCCGATTGTTTTCGTCTTTGTTGTCTGAAAAATCAATACCCGCAAACCCAGTGGCAGACAGCCAAGGCAGTATCCTGTAAGTCAGCTGGATATTTGACACCGTCTGATAGGTGGTTCCCCGCATCAATTCTTGGTTGACACCCTGGACGATGTTGTATCCAAAAAGATGGGCGTTGGGATAGGACGCATAAGTCCCGTCTTCATTGTAGATAGGCACGTTCGGCCGGGCGCTATAAGCGGCTACAAAAGGGCTGTTTACATAGTTGCCACGGTCAATAGAGCCATCCGTCACTTGTCTGGAGAGGGCAATATTGGCATTGATAGTAAGATCGGAGGAAGGCTTATGGGTGAGGTTAAGCCTTCCCGTCGTCCGGGTGTAGTCGGACATGATGATCTGTCCTTCATGAAATGTATGCGAGCCAGAAATATAAAATTGGGTTTTCTCATCCCCCCCTGACATAGACAAGTCGTAGACGCTCAGGCGGCCCTGACGGTACATGGCATCCACCCAGTCGGAATTGGTCAGTTCCCTATCTCCCGGGCTTCCGAAAATCGCGGTTGCATCATCCGGGTTCAGTCCTGCATTGATATAGGCTTGTCTTTTAATAGAAGCGAGCTGGTTGGCGTTCATCACCTGATAAAGCTCCATGGGCTGCACAATTCCTTCCTGGACCGATAGCCTCAATTTGGTTCTTTCGTTGGCTCCACGTTTGGTGGTGATCAACACTACGCCATTGGCCGCCTGTGCTCCGTAGATGGAGGCAGATGCCGCGTCTTTTAATACCTCAATGGAGGCAATGTCGTTGGGATTGATGGAGGCCAAGGCATTTTGGGATCCTTGTCCAGAAAGTCCCACCGCCGCCACTTGCACCCCATCTATAATATATAAAGGCTGTGTACCTGCATTAATCGATCCCACTCCGCGTACCTGAACGCTAAGAGTCCCCCCAGGCTGGCCTGAGGTGGATGTGACTTGTACCCCTGCTACTCTCCCCTGCATAGCACGATCAAAAGATTGAATGGGCATATCTTGAAAAATTTCGCCCTTGATAGAGGAGATCGTACCCGTGACCTCTCTCCTCGTCTGGTCACCATAAGAGGTAATCACATATTCCGAAAGCGATGTAATCTCAGGCTCCATTACCACGTTGATGACAGATCGGTTGTTGATGTTGATTTCCTGAGTCCCTAAACCCACAAAACGAAAAATCAACACGTCTCCGCCAGACAAGGCATTGATGGTATAGCGGCCCTCTAAATCTGTAGAAGTCCCTATTACAGTTCCTTTCACCAACACCGTGGCACCTGGAACTGGCAGCCCATCCTCGGAAGAAGTTACTGTACCTGATATCACCCCCTGCGCAAGGGACGTAATGGAGGTAAAACAGAACAACAACCCAAACAGTAGATTTTTCTTCATATTTGATCGTCAGGTTTAACTATATCAGTTCAATGGCTGATCAGTAGCTAAAGTTACAGTATAGAACGGTTTATTTACAATAAAAAATAAAATTCAAGAAGGAAAAATAATTATTTCAAAATGATTTCTATTCTTCTGTTCAAAGCCTTGTTTTCTTCAGAATTATTGGGCCTCAGGGGCTGCTCGTCGCCCATCCCACTTACCTCCAGTCTTTCGGCGGCTATTCCCATTGTCTCCAGAAAATCCTTGACACTCATTGCCCTTTGTAAGCTAAGGTTCTGGTTATAGGCGGCATTGCCTACATTATCCGTATGCCCCGTGATAACAATCTTCAAACCGGGGTTTTCTTTCAAAAAATTACTTAAACGCTTGGTGGAACTTTGGGATTCGGGCTTTAGCTCCGTTTTGTCAAAATCAAAAAATACATTTTCAAATACAAACTGTTCACCGGAAACCACGGGAGTCAGCTCAATCTGCATGTTCTTGATATCCTTTAAGCTGTCTTTTTCTACGTTGTAGATTTTAGGAATAAAACCTGGCTTTTCAATATAAAGGCCAGAAAAGGTTTTATCCGGATAGATCATGATGAAGTCACCTGATTCTCCGTCCGACCGGAACTGATAGAGCGTGCTGTCGTTTTCCAAACTCACCAGGGACAACCTCGCATCAAGTGGCTCATTGGTCTTCGCATTGAAAATCTGCCCTTCGGTGACCACGAGTTTGTCTCCCAAATCAATCTCCTTGGGGAAATTAAACCTATAAAGAAGGGAACTGTCCACCTTTCCCTCATCGTAGGTGTTCTCGGTGTAGTAGCCGAAGTCCTGCTGGGCAGTGATAAACAGGGCCAACTGATCCTGATGGTCATTGATGGGGTATCCTAGGTTCTCCGGTTCAGAAAATCCCTCTTGCCCCAGTTTGGACATAAACAGATCCTTTCCTCCAAATCCCATATGTCCATCAGAGGCAAAGAAAAGCAATTCGTTATTAAAATAGATAAACGGAGATACTTCATCCTGAGGGGTGTTGATCAAAGAACCCAGGTTTTGCACCTCAGCCCAAGACCCATCCTCCAATCGGTGGGAATACCAAATGTCATTTCCACCATATCCTCCCCTTCGGTTGGAGGAAAAGAACAGCATGCTCCCATCGGCGGACAGGGAGGGCTGTGAATCCCAAGAGCGTGAATTGATGGTTGGCCCCATATTCGTGGCTTTTTGCCAGCTTCCGTTTATTTTGTAGGAAATGTACAAGTCGCAGCTGCCAAAAGAATCAGGCGCATCACAGGAGGTAAATATCAAAATATTAGCATCCGCGGAAATAGTACAGGTCCCCTCATTATACCGCGTATTGATGGATTCGTCGATGGGAACGGGTTCCGTCCATTCGCCTTTATCCTCAAAGGCCACAAAGATATCCTCATGTTCGTAGCTGTTCAGCCCATCCCGTTTGGTGAACAATATTTTCCTGCTGTCCGCAGTCAGCACAGGGAAATATTGCAGCTTAAACTGGTTCAATGGATACGGCAAGCGTTCTTTGCTTATGTCCTTGGGATTGTCCAGATGGCCGGCGACAAAATCCAGCATCCCCTTTACCTCCTTATAGGAAGCGGTGCTAATAAATTCTGCTGTAAGAAGTGGCGAGATCTCCTCCATTTTAGCCATCGCCTTTTCAAAAGCACCGGATTTGAGGTAAATATTGGTGATGAGCCACCCAAAGTCAGCCAAGAAAGGATGGCCCTTTTTCACCCTTCTCTCCCCCTTTAAGGCAATATCAAGCGATTTCTCGAAATCCCCTTTGGTCAGCAACAATTGCGACATTTTGATATAGGATTCAAAAAAATCGGCACTTCTCTCGAAAGACGCCTGATACTTTTCGATGGCCTCGTTGTATCTTCTGCGTTTTGAGAGCTCTTCCGCTTCCTCATGTAGCTTAATGGCCCTTCTGTCAATGATGGAATATGCTTGACCAAAAAGGTCAGAAACCAAGATAAACAAAAAAACCAAAAGGAATACCTTCTTCATAATTTATGGAATATCCATAAATTTATGAGTTTGGAGTGAAATTTTCCAATTAGGATGATTTTTTACGTAATCTATGATGGGATTGGTGAATAAATGGGCCTTACTCCACTCGGGCTGAAGGATTTTTCTACAATCTTCCCTTACCAACGCTGCATGCCCTTCTGCAAAGCCAAAATCGCTTTGATGGAAAACAATCACCTTGAGTTCATCCGCTTTTTCATAAATGGAAGGATGCGGCTTTTTGAATTTTTTCGGTGAAAAACAAACCCAGTCAAAAACACCTGAAAATTCATGGGTCCCCGAGGTTTCTATATTGGTAGTAAATCCATGGTCTTTAAGTAGCCGAGTCAAGGGGCCCAATTGGTACATCAGGGGCTCCCCTCCCGTAATCACCACCAATCTCCCCGGATAGGTCAACGCTTCTGACACGATCTGTTCGATAGATTGTACCGGCCATTTCCCCGCCTCCCATGATTCTTTGACATCGCACCAGACACAACCCACGTCACAGCCTCCAAGCCGGATAAAATACGCAGGATGCCCCGTAAATGTCCCTTCTCCCTGAATTGTATAAAAAGCTTCCATCACAGGAAGCATTAGCCCTTGGGCTACCGCCTCTCCAATTTCCATATTAATTTTTGTTTAAGCGGGTTATTGAACCGCGGTATAATCAATTATGGGGCAAAGGTAAGGATTTATCACAAGATTAAAGGTTGACAGGTGAGATTTGAGACGGCACACATTCGCCAATGACAATATTTGTATTTAGCCGAGTCCGGTTTATTAAATTAAACCTTTGCAATCACCACATTAAAGTAGTTATTTCGGAAAATTCAATCCTCAATTCCCAGCATGAAAGAACATTTAATAATCGCTTTTTTAATAATGGTCAGCCAGCAACTAACAGCTCAGGAAAGTCCAAGGAAGATGCTGTATAGTGTGGGAATAGGCCCTGCCATAGAAGGCAATATGGGGATGTGGGCCATCAATTTTTCCAATGATTTTAGTTATCATGTCAACGACAGGATATCCATCAATCCTAATGTAACCTATTTCCATACCTTGGCGGACTTTGGCACTCCATCTAATGAAAGGAAAGAATTTAGGCAGGATTATGCATCTGGCTTATTCGCCAACCTCAAACTTCAGGCGGACATCCTGAAAACAGAAAAGGACTTTAGAATTGGCATTGCCGCAGGACCCAGTTTCCAACTGGGGGGTACCTCCTACCATCAGGGATTTACCACGGACGAAGACAGAAATTTAATCAGCACTGGCTACCGGGTAGAAAAACATGTCCGGCTAGGATACACCACCCAGGTGGTTTTTGATTGGAAAACACCCCATCCGAACAGACGGACATCTGCGGTGATCAGCATGTCATCATTCAGCGGTTATTGGCCTTATTATTTAATGGCAACGTATCGATTAGGGTTTCAGCTCAAGTAAGCATTCTTTGTAAAAGAGAAAGGAAGCGGCGGGCAAATTAATTTCTCCAGGCTGCTGTCCGCTCAGGAGCTAAAAACTGCATGTTCTCATCGCCTCTCCACTGAAACACAGCGGCCACTATTTCCTGGCAAAGAACCCATCGGCACTTTAAGCGGTTTGACATAAGAATAAGGAGCATTGAACTTGCATCATGAACGTAGAACTAAAAGAATTTTTGGACGAAAAAGCTGATCAGTATAACCGTCCGGATTTTATCCCACTGGACCCCATTGCGATCCCCCACCGATTCTCCAAGAAACAGGACATCGAAATAGCGGGCTTTTTTGCGGCAACCTTGGCTTGGGGACAACGAAAAACCATCATCAACAAATGCATGGAACTGATGGCCATGATGGACCACGCGCCCCATAACTTTATCCTCAACCATCAGGATAGCGACCTGAAGCCCTTTCTCCGATTCAAACACAGGACCTTCAATGATACAGACACCCTCTATTTCATCGATTTCTTCTCAAGATTCTATCAAGAGCATGACAGTTTGGAAGATGCCTTTTGCATAGGATGGAATGATTCACCTGACGTGATGGGACAACTGCTCACCAACGTTCACGAGCTTTTCTTTCAGTCCCCGGACGCACCACAAAGAACACGCAAGCATGTTGCTACGCCCAAGAGAAAAGCCGCCTGTAAACGGATCAACATGTTTCTCCGATGGATGGTCCGGCGGGATGATAAAGGCGTGGATTTTGGCATTTGGAACAAGATCAAGCCCTATCAGTTGATCTGCCCCTGCGACTTGCATGTAGACCGAGTGGGAAGAAAACTAGGCTTGATCAGCAGAAAACAAACCGATTGGCTAACCGCCATTGAACTGACCCAACACCTTAGAAGCTTTGACCCGGTTGACCCCGTCAAATATGACTTTGCTCTCTTTGGTATGGGAGTAATGGAGAAGTTCTAAGAAAAAGCGTTTATTTGCCCCAGCTCGCAGGATCCTTCCTCCAAGTAATCAGCGAGGCCAAGTCTGCATCAGACACGTATCGCTCTTCAATCGCCTGGGGCAACATGGATTCATAGTCACTCAGGCAAACCAGCATCACCCCCGCTTTTTCAAAATTCTCCTTGGCCAGCTCGAACCCGTAGGTGAAAATGGCCACCATGCCCAAAACCTCAAAGCCCGCGTCCCTAAGATCCTGTACGGCCTTAAGCGAACTCCCTCCTGTGGATACCAGATCCTCCACCACCAATACCTTCTGTCCGGGGGTCACTTTTCCTTCAATCATATTCTCCATGCCGTGTCCCTTTGCTTTGGAGCGGACATACAAAAACGGAAGGTCCAAGGCATCTGCCAACAAGGCTCCCTGGGGAATCCCTGCCGTAGCCACGCCTGCAACAGCTTCTACGCCGGGAAATTTTTGTTTGGCGACCTCCACCAACTGTCCCTTGATCAATGACCGCACTTCCGGAAAGGAAAGCGCCAACCTATTGTCGCAATAGATGGGTGACTTCCAACCAGAGGCCCAGGTAAAAGGCTGAGTGGGTTGTAATTTGATGGCTTTGATCTCCAATAATTTCCGGGCTATAAGTCCGGCAGTTGTTGCTTCCTGTAATTCCATGGGGCAAAATTAACCGTATATTCTTTATTCAACATTGTGAGCGCTAAATATTTTCTGCAATTTTGAACCGAAAACTTCAAGCCATGAAAATCTTTATCAATGATAAACCATTGGACCTTCTTTCACCTGAAGAAATGGTCAGGGGTAAAACATTTGAATGTGTCTACCATGCCCCTAAAGATCTGCCCCCCTACAGCGAGTTCCATGATGATGTTTTGATCACAGATCCCTCCAAGGACATCATCATCAAACTACTCTATCTTCTCCGAACAAGAAAGCTCAAAGACCTGGACTCCATCACCATTGTCTCCAACCAAAAGTCTGACCTCAAGAACTTTATTAAAAGCCGGTTTTCCATTATAAAAGCGGCAGGCGGCGTGGTGACCAAAGGGGACAAAGTATTATTTATCCACCGGCTGGGAAAATGGGATCTTCCCAAGGGAAAATTCGAGAAAGATGAAACGCCTGAACAATGTGCCATTCGGGAGGTAGAAGAAGAATGCGCCATTAAAGTAAAGCTAGGCCAAGAAATCGTCAAAACCTGGCATACCTATACCTCCAACAGAAAGAGCATATTGAAAAAAACCTATTGGTATGTAATGGAAAGTATCGAGGACAAAAACATGAAACCGCAGCAGGAAGAAGGGATCGACGACATACAATGGCTCTCCCATCAGGAAGCAAAAACAGCCTTGGTCAACTCCTATCCTTCCATGCGATACCTGTACAAGAAATTCCTAAAGATGGTACCCGAGGTTCACACCTCGTAAGGAAGAAATTTGTTTACCGCGCCGCCATACCGATGGACTTCCCGGATAATGGTGGAACTGATGGACGCATACTCCGGTGAAGTGATCAAAAATACCGTCTCCAATCCCTCGTTCAAATACCTGTTCATTTGGCTGATGGTATTTTCATACTCAAAATCTGTGGTGTTCCTTAATCCTCGGATCAGGAACCCCGCATTATATTTTTTGGCCAAGGTGGACGTCAGTTCGTTGTACACCACTACACTCACTGAAGGAACATCTTTGTACACTTCCTGTATCTTTTCCAACATCAGATCAATGTCAAAATACCTGTTCTGCTTGGATGAATTGTATCCGACACCGATAATGATTTCATCAAAAATATTCAAGCCCCGAATGACGATGTCATGGTGGCCATTGGTATAAGGGTCGAAAGATCCTGGAAAAACAGCTATCTTCTTCATAAGGCAAAAGTTCAGGCGGTACAAAAGGCCTCTAAAAGATGGGTCTCTTTAAATTTTTCAGCACCGGGAGAATAGGTTTGGTTAAATTGAGGCTCAAGCCTGAGGATATTTTTGAAATATTGTTTCAGCACATCAAGATTCACCTGTATGCCGCTGAGGTCACCCAGAAGGGTAATTCTGCAATGCATGCGGTCAAAGGCCAATTGATGCATCACAGCAAACGCATATTTAAGGAAATCCTGGTCCCCCTTGACGGGAAAACGATTTAAAACCCTGAGTTCGTCACCGGTGAATGCGGCAAGGTACATACTGCCCTCTTCCGCAAAAACCAACACTTCCTGCCCCAACATTTCATTTCGTCCCTTCAACAAATAGGAAAGCACCAAAAATACACCATGGGTGATTTCCAGATCGGGGAGGGCATTGTCCAACAGTTCGATGATTTCCTTTTCTACCGCGCCCACCACTTGGATATTGTTGCTGTCTACCCCTTCATAGAATACCTCATATCGGTCTTCATCCACCGCAGCTATGAAATTGATATAGGTAGACTTGACCGATGGATCAAACAACAAACCGGGAACCAAGCAAAAAAGATCATTGTGTACATACAGTTTACCCACGGTATTGGCCCCATTGATCAAACTATCATCGGAAATAATGCGGCCCAATTCCAGTCGGTCATCGAAGCCATACAGATGGGTACCTATGACAGAACCGTTTTTATCTTTGGCCATGACCACCAAAGAATGGGTATATAAGAAAAGCGATAGATTTGATGTCTGTTCCACATCAAATCTATCGCTATAATATCTCCTTTGAATATTTTTCTCTGTATTATCCAAATTATTCCCAGTTACCAGAAGTAGAGGCATCGGTTCTAGAACCTACTCTTAAGGCTTTCTCGTTGTTGTTTAATCTTCTTTCTGGATTGGTTGGGGCTGGATCCCTGATCTCGAATACAGAGATTTGTCTACCGCTTCTTTCAATTTTGTCCGCAAAGAACTCAAATTGCTTTCCTTCAGCGCCTGGCACAACCGCAAGCGTCTCCAAGTTAAAGTCAGGGAACTTGGACTGGTTGAAGAGAGAATCCATCACCGGCACAGCACCCAAAGTATCGAAGGTCACCGTGGTTTCTTCCTTACCATACTCGAGAAGCTTGGTCGTCTCTGTCCTCTGAACGATGTAGATATCACCGCCTTGGATAAAGTTTTTCAGATCGTTCCAATTACCCGCATATTCACCGTTGGATCCTTGGTAAGCGATCTGGGCGTCTCTAAGCATTCGGAGTTTTTCGATGATTCTAGCCTCTGTTCTGGCTATTCTTTTTTCTTCCTCCATTACACTGTCGACACTTTCATATAACTTATAGCCCAAGCCTAAAGCGACAAGTAGGAAGACAATCGATAAAATTTTGTTCAGATTCATTTTAAAAGGATTTGATAGGTCTCAATTAAGGTTGATGGTATTTTGATTAAGGTGCTATTTTATGCATTTATTTCCAAAATTAAAATATCCTTCCCACATTCTTATATCATTAAGTGAATTTAATTCCCAAAACAACCGATGTTTTTCCAGTTTGGGTATTTCCGACAACTGCTCCAAGCTGAAATATCCCAGATGGGAAAGTATTTGTTTATCCTCCGCCAACTCAGGATCCACTCCAAGACCCAAATTACCCTCCACTATCCTCACCTCAAAGAACAATTCCACCGCATGCAAAGGAGGTTCAAGAAACTCATGGACAAACAAGAACTCCCCCACTTCTACTTCCAGCCCAGTTTCTTGCCGAAACTCTCTTTTGAGATTGTCCGACGCATCCGTTCCATATTCCATCCCCCCGCCAGGAACGCTCCAGAACGCCCTGTCTTGGGACATCTGATGCTTGACCAACAAGATCTTCCCATCTTCAATTAATACCCCGTTAACCCTAAGCCTCAGCCTTCCCCCGAATTTCTCCTCGATTTCTTTTTCTATGTTATGCATATAAGCAGTAGATTCGCACCTGATGAGTAAAGATAGCCAACCGGCCTTTAAGCCTTCCTTATTACTGAGAAGAAATTTTCCCCATGAGGCTACAGAAGGCCAGGAACACTTTTTCCACCAGATGGATGCCTTTCTAAGTCCCGATTTTGACCAGAAGGCGACATTCCTGCTGAGAGGTTACGCAGGGACGGGCAAGACTTCCGTGATCTCTGCCTTGGTCAAGTCCCTCCCTGCGCTCAATTATAGGTCCCTCATGCTGGCACCCACGGGCAGGGCGGCAAAAGTCATGATGGCCTATACCGGAAAGGGCGGATATACCATCCATAAAATCATCTACAAGCCCAAAGGGGACTTAGGCACGGTAGGGATGGGCTTTGATTTGGTCAAAAACTATTACAAGAAGACCATTTTTATCGTGGATGAGGCCTCCATGCTGGCTGATGACGGCGGCATGGGCGGCAACCTGCTGATGGACCTTATCCGGTATGTGTTTCAAGATGAGTCCAACCGCCTGATCTTAATCGGGGATTCGGCACAGCTCCCCCCGGTGGGAAGCACCAACAGCCCTGCCCTACAAAAAGACTACCTGATCCGCCATTACAAATTGGACGTCCTTGATGCGGAACTCACCGAAGTAATGAGGCAGCAACTCGACTCAGGCATCCTGTATAATGCCACCCGGCTGCGAAATGAAGTGGTCAAAGAAAAGCCCACCATTACCTTTATGTCCAAAAGATTCAAGGACTTCTTCAAAATGACCGGCGAAAAACTGGAGGAAGGCTTAAGGTATGCTTATGACAAATTCGGTATAGAAAACACCATCATCATCACCCGGTCCAACAAATCGGCCGTCCAATACAACCAGTATATCCGTAGAACCCTTCTCTTCTACGAAGAGGAAATCGACGCAGGAGACATCCTGATGATCGTAAGGAACAACTATACGTATATGGCAGATTCCGACAAAGTGAATTTCCTCGCCAACGGCGACTTCGCGGAGATCAGGAAAATCCGGTCTTTTGAAGAAATGCACGGCTTAAGGTTTGCAACGGTGGAACTCAAATTGGTTGACTACCCGGAAGAGCCTCCATTTGAGGCAAAAATCATCTTGGACACCCTTTATTCGCAATCCCCCGCCCTAGATGCCAATCAATCGAAAGATTTATATAAATTTGTAACTGAGGATTATCAGGACATCGAAAACAGGAAGGAAAGGACGGAGGCCATTAGAAAGGACCCCTACCTCAACGCCCTCCAGGTGAAGTTTGCCTATGCGCTGACCTGTCACAAGTCACAGGGTGGACAATGGGCCGCTGTTTTTGTGGATCAGGGATATTTGTCAGATGATCAATTGGACAAGGAGTATATCCGCTGGCTCTACACAGCCATGACCAGGGCCACAAAAGAGTTGTTCATGGTGAACTTTAATCCTAAATTTTATATTAACGAAGACAAGGAATCAATTTAAAATCAACTGCATACAAAATGAGAAAAGCAATTTTCCTGATGGCAATGGTACTGGTGGTCTTTTCCGCCAAAGCCCAAGAAGCAAAAGAAGAGGTTAAAGGCCCGGTAATTACCTTCAAAGAATCCTCCAAAGATTTTGGTGATATTACACAGGGTGATAAAGTGGAGCATGTATTTAAACTCGAAAACACGGGAAAAGCGCCTTTGGTGATATCCAACGTGGCTGCAACCTGTGGCTGTACCGTTCCAAGCTGGCCAAAGGAGCCGATCGCCCCAGGCAAGACAGGTGAAATCAAAGTAACCTTTAACTCCGCCGGAAAAATGGGCAAGCAAAACAGTGTGGTAAGAATTTATTCCAATGCTTCCGAACCCATTGAAAAAGTGTCTATGATCTCCAATGTATTGCCAAAGGGCTGAGAGACTGAGGGACTTGGAGACTAAGGGACGGAGGGACCAAGGGACTGAGGGACTCAGAGAGGTTGTCAAGTAGCCTTCTCTTAGTCACTCCGTCTCTTCGTCCCTCTCCACTAAAAAAGACTGTTCGTAAATTGGATTTTTACTTTTAACTGAAAATCCTTTATCACTTTGAAGACTTCCACCAAGGCAACCCTTTCTACCTTGGTAAGCTTCTCGAGGAATATCACATTCTGGGGAGCTACTTTTTCATCGGTAATCTGCCTGGCCTGGCTCTCCAGCCTCAAAGCCATCAAATAATAATAAGCGTGTCTGATTTCCTGATATTCTTGTGGCGTAAAATGCCCCTTCTCGGCCAGTATCCTCAAACGTTCCCCGGTATTGGTTTCAAAGATGCGGTATTTCAAGGCGAAAACCCTCGTCAGATCGACAATGGGAGTCATCGCTCTTTTGATATCGAATACCTTCTTCTCGCCGACGTTAAAGGTCCTTATACCTTTGAAAAACGTCAGGGGAGGCTCGTACTGGAAAGAATTCTGGGCCATATTCAGAAAGAAACGGGCCAAGGGGGCCTGTAGCTGTAGTTCCATATGTTCATGAAGCTCTTCCAAAATACCCACATCGCCATACACGGCCCGGTTATCAAAAAAGGTGGAATATTTCATCACGGTTTCCTGCGTGGAAGCCATCATCCACTCATCATAATTGCGTTTCCAATGGGACAGGGAGTGTGTCCACTTGGGGTTTTTGGCCATAAAATCGCCCTTGCAGAAGCTAAACCCAATGGTATTGAGCGCTTCGGACACCTGATCGGCAAATTTTAAGAAATATTCCCGCACGAGTTCCCGTTGCTCATTGGCTTTATCCTCATAGATAATGGCATTGTCCTGGTCGGTCTTCAGGGTCTGCTCCTTTCTTCCCTCGCTGCCGAGCGTGATGAACACGAACTTGGAAGGCGGAGGCCCCATGTCATGGATCACCTGGTCGATGACCCTGAGGACGATGGTATCGGAGACCGCTGTGATGACCTGGTTGACAATCTCGGATTTGATCCCCCTTTCGAGCAGTTTTTGTACAATCCCCGGCACCTGCTCCCATTTGGTGGTAAGTTCCTCCAAGGAAGTGGCCTGTTTAACCGACTGGATAAAAACCAGCGAAGACTGTGACTGTTCGCTGAGCAGCTTGTTTCTTGAAATGAAGCCCACATATTCGTTCCCGCTCGTCAACAGGATATAGCGGGTATGGGTCTGGAACATCAGAAGCAAGGCCTCATAGATAAACGCCTCCCGGTCTATGGCGACGAGCTTTCTTTCCATGACTTCCACTACGGGCCTTTCACCGGAAATTCTCTTGGCAATCACCTGATCCCTCAGCGTAATATCTGTCACATAGCCGGAGACCTCCCCCTTTTTATTCATGATAAACATGCAGCTGGTCTTCTCCTGAGCCATCCTTTCGGCTACCCTATATATGGGCATGCTCTCTTCGCAGGTGATCAGGCTTCGGGGATTAAGGGAGGCTACCTTTTGCGCGTAAAAGATGTCGGTCGTGTTTTGGTTGTCCGGGATGAAGAACGGTACAGGCAAAGCCCTTTCCGCTTCCTTTTCATCCACAACCAGTTCCCCTATCCTTTCCGCCCAATGGCTGTACACCTTGGCGCTGGGATGCAGTCTATCCTCCACAAAATAACCTTCCAATCCTCCAACCTCCCTGTACCTGGAGGTAATGTCCAAGTAATGCACCTTCTTTTGGCGGGAAATATCCAGGTTCACCTGGTTAAACCGGTCTATTTCTTCCGCAATGAATGCCAAATCCCTTCCTCCTTCTCTCGCAAAGGGGGTCACCCCCCAATCGGGGATCGAAAGAACAACTACCCTTTGGGGTTTATTGTCTGCAAACTGGATTGCCCTCTCCAACAACTGTTCAAATTCCCCGGCATATTGATCTACACTTTGATTCCTATATTGGTTGTTCACGCCAATCAGCAGGGTAACCCAATCGAATTTTGAACAGGGGAGCTCCGCAGTATCTATCCCCTGCATCAACTCAGCCGTGGTCCAGCCCGTCTTGGCAATAATAGTCGGGGGAAAAAAATCCACTTCGCCCCGGAGAAAATCCAGCAATTGATGCGGGAAACTTTCCCTCTCCGCTACCCCTTCACCTATGATATAGGAGTCCCCGAGCGCAAGATACCGATCGGTGGTGTTTTTGTCCTTCATTGAAATTGTCTGACAAGGTTAACCTGCAAATACCGCCCCCTTCATCTCAAAAACACCTTGAGTGGCGTCCATCCGTACTTTAGCTCCAATAGGAACGATAAATTGCTTGGGAACATGCCCTATCATCGCTCCCCTGTAAGCCGGTATTTTTAAGGGAGCAATAAAATCCTCTAAAATCTGGTTGAGGGTAAGGGAGCCATAGCCTCCCGAGGGATCGCAGTCCGTACATTGGCCAAAGATAAAGCCCTTGATCTTGTCCAACGCCCCCATCAACTGCAAGGTACTCATCATCCTGTCCATCCTGTAGGGGCTCTCTTCCACATCTTCCAAAAATAGGATCTTGTCCTGAAAGTCCGGCAGGTAGGGTGATCCGGCAAGTGCCGTCAACACCGTGAGGTTGCCCCCGACAATGATTCCCTCCGCTACTCCCGGATTGATGACTTGCGTGCGGTTTTGCTTGACCACCAAATCATCCCCTCTCACCATTTCGTTTTCAAACCGGATCAGCTCCTGGGCAAAAAACATCTTTTGAAACTGGTTGACATTAAAGCTGTTCCAACTGCCACTGCCATTCGGGCCATGGAAGGTCACCAGTCCCGTCTGGGCATAAATGGCGTTGTGCAGGGCGGTAATGTCACTGTATCCCAACAGCGGTTTTGGATTCCGCTTAATATTTTCATAATCGATCAGGGGCAGGATCCTGGCGGCACCCGAACCGCCCCTGAGGCAAATAATGGCCTTGACCTGCTGATGGGCAAACATGTCGTTCAAATCCTTCGCCCTCTCCGCATCCGTCCCTGCCAGATGGCCTCTTCTATTGGCCACATGCTCTCCCAACACCACATTGAAACCAAGCGCCTCCATGGCTTCCTTGGCAAAGAGAAACTGCATCTCGTCCGCCATAGCTGCCGAAGGACTGATGATCCCCACCAAATCGCCCTTTTTTAAAGGTTTCGGAAACAGTTCGGCGGGAGAAAATTCCCCTTCAAATTCAGCTGCTCGGGCCATCGCCAAAAAAGGCAACACCCCGGCGGTAAGGCCAAGGGTTTTGATAAAATTTCTCTTGTTCATTCCATGAAATTAATAATTATCCCTGATATACAACAATACCTTTTCCATTTGGCTGCGCACCTGGCTGGCTTTGTACGGATAATTATTGTTCATAAATGCAAAGGCATATACCTTGTTCTTTCTCGTTTTGATAAATCCCACCAGGGAATGGTGGTTGCTGATGGTGCCGGTCTTGGCAAAAATATAAGGGACCTGGGCTTTATAATTGCTCTTTAGCGTACCGTTGACCCCACCCTTTGGCAGAAGGTCAAACAGGATATCGTCCGGATATAGCCGGTAGATCTTTTCGCTCACCGCCACCATGGCCCTGGGAGTAATCATGTTGTGCCGCGACAATCCCGAACCATCCACCCATTGGGGCTGCTCGGGAAGATCCATCAAGAAATTCTTCTTGATATAGTCAATGGCCTTTCCCGTATTCAGTTCCCTGTATATTTCATCCGAAATCATCAACATCAACTGCTCGGCGATGAAATTATCACTCTCCTGAAGCATCTCCCTGTACAGTGCGCTCGTCTTTGTTCCTTTCAAGACAAAATGCTGTTCTGGAAGTTTTTCCTGCGAAGGCACAACTTCTTTATTTAACTCCCTTCCCGCCAGCACGGTAAATGTCTGATGGGAGGTAATAAAAGGCACCTTGGCCTGGCGTCCATTGTAGCTGCGGGGATTGTAGTAAAAAGTGTTGGAATGCAGGTCCCGCTGGACATTGCTCATCGCACGGTCCGTGACGGACAGCTGATCCCTGAAAAATACCGGAGAAATAACCGGCCGGTTGTTGGTGTTCTGCGCGGTGACGAGGTTCCCGAAAATAGGAAAAGGCGATTTCTCGGCAGAATAGGCAAACTGGTAGTCATCCCATTGCCAGCCATAGCCAAAGGCATCGTCTTTCCAGTTGTTGTTGGAAAAATAAACTTTCCCGTAAGGTTTAAAGAATTCCTTAATGAGAGGTTGGGGAAGTTTATCATAGCCCCAGGAAGGGTCGCCGGTCCCCCAAAATACCAGATCATCTCCTTTGGGAACATACCTCAGCAAGGTAGTGCTGTCTTTTAGCACCAAGGTAGCCGCATAGAAGGTAAACAATTTTACCGTGGAAGCGGGCACAAAATAAATCTGGCTGTTCTTTTCATACTGTACCGTCTGGCTGTCCAGATCATACAGCATAAAGCCTGTAAGGTGGTTGTCAAAAAAGCTACCTTCTCCCAACAATTTATCCAGCCCGATGTACCGATCACGGGCATCCTGGGCAAAGAGTGACTGGGTAAAAAGTAGAAAAAAAACTAAAATGGAAAACGGCTTTTTACTCATCATTCAACAATCCTTCTACTATTTCTTCCCTATGCCTATTCCTAACAATACCCATCCGGCGATAAAAGCAAGCCCACCTAATGGCGTCACGGCGCCAAGCCAGGTCACATTGGTCAGGGACAATACATAAAGGGATCCGGAGAAAACAATGATCCCTGAGACAAAAGACCAGGCGCTGTATTTCAACAGCTTGTGATCCTTCCCAAGGCCGATAACCACGCCGACCAAAAATATCGCCAGGGTATGGTAGAAATGGTACTTTACGGCCGTTTCAAAAGTGTCCAACCGGTTGAATTTTGTCAAAAGCGGTTCCAAGCCATGGGCTCCAAAAGCGCCTATAGCCACCGCCAAAGCGCCCAAAACCGCAGCTACTTTGATATAATACGTATTGTTCATGGTTGATAATTTCTATTTCCAAACAGGGCACTTCCAATCCTCACCATGGTACTCCCCTCTTCCTGGGCGAGAAGATAATCGCCGCTCATTCCCATCGACAGCTCTTTCAAGTCAAATATGGGGGGCAATGCCCTTTTATTCAAGCTGTCCATCAAACTTTTAAGGCCGCGGAACTCCTTTCTGATCACATTTTCATCGCTGGTGTTGGTGGCCATACCCATAAGCCCCCGTATGCTGATGTTTTCCAGGCTGTCTAACTCCTCCCCCTCGATCATCTCAAGCAATTCCTGTTCATCAAACCCGAACTTGGTTTCTTCCCTGGCGATATGGACCTGCAGCAAACAGGAAAGCACGCGGCCCGATTTTGCCGCTTCCTTATCGATCGCTTTCAACAGCTTTAGAGAATCCACGCCGTGGATCAAATGGACAAATGGGGCGATATATTTGATTTTGTTTCTTTGCAGGTGGCCGATCATATGCCAGCGGACATCGGCGGGGAGATGCGGCTGCTTATCTACCATTTCCTGCACTTTATTTTCCCCAAAATCCCTTATCCCCGCCTTATAAGCCTCCAGTATCGCTTCCACAGGCTTGGTTTTACTGACCGCTACCAAGAGGCAATCGGGGTTTTTAAAGGAGTTTTGTACCTGAACAAGGTTCTCTCGAATACCCATACTTTAGTCTTTGCCCTCAAAGATAGCAAGGCGGGCTTAGGGATCAAGGTTAATTGAGGGGAAAAGAAGTGGATGACCGATGCCGGATGTCGGACCATCGACTATGGACCATCGACTATCAACCATCGACTGTCGACTATCGACTATCAACCATCGGCAGATAAGTCCATTTGAAATGAAATAAACCGACACCGCAGTCGGCTGGGTCCATTTGAAACGAGATAAGTCCGTTTGAAATGAAAAAAACGCACACCGCAGTCGGCTGGGTCCATTTGAAATGAAAAAAGTCCGTTTGAAATGAAAAAAACGCATTCGCCCAGTGTCTAAGTCCTTTTTCCTCAGAAAACATCCTATTTCCGCTAAAAAACTTCTATTTCCCCGAAAACAATCCTATTTCCGCTAAAAAAATCCTATTTCCCCAAAAACAATCCTGTTTCCTCTAAAAAAATCCTATTGCTCTCGAAAAAGTCAACTTGAAACGGGGAAATTTATATTTGCCCCTCCTACAGCAAACGCATTTTGGAGGTGGGAGTGGCCGACTGTTCCTGCTGCTGATTACGCCCCTAACCGCGGGTGAGCCCCGTGGCACCACGGCAGTCCCACCCCGCACCACCGCGGAAGGGTTGTTGATGCCACATGGGTAAGACAAGAATATTTTTCTCACCACTAACCCATTGGTTTTTAGCTATTAATTTTTAAATTCAGTCTGTTAATTTATAAACCCAAAATAATTTTATCATGTCAAAACTGATCACAAAAAAGCTCGATGCGTACCGTGCGCTGATTGTTAACAGCCGGAACGAGGAACTGGCCCCCCTGTTTGCCATCCATGGCATTGACGCCGCTTTCCTGGATGAGGGGGACACGATTCTCCGAGATACCATGCAGCTTATGGAAGTCCAAAAAAAAGAGTACCAGGAGGAAAGGGAAGCCTTCGACACTTTTTATGCCACCAAAGATCAGGTGGAACAAACTTTTATCAACACCAGGGAGGCAGTAAAGCAGCTTTCCAAAAACAATCCCGACCTACAGGACCGTCTCAGATTCTCCCCCATGAGTAAGCTGCCCCACGGGGATTGGATTCAGGCCGGGGTGGAGTTTTACGACAGCCTCTTGCGGGAAACGGCTTTTGCGGAGAGGTTGGCGAGATTCAATATCACCGTCGACAGGCTCAACCGCGAAAAGCAGGAACTGGAAGCCCTGCGCGGGCTAAGGACCAGAACCCTTGTGGAAAAGGGTCAGGCACAAGAAGCTACCCGCCTGAGAAACCAAAAACTGGAGGAGCTGGAGGACTATTGCAGCCTGCTCAAAACGATGGCCTCCATCGCCCTACAGGGCCGCCCTCAGCTGATGGAAACCCTCGGCGTGATGGTGCGTAGCTGAGGCCTATCCCCGGAAGTGGTATTTCGAAAGGCTTCCGGGGATATTTTTTTGGCAATGCTACAGCATGCTCTTTGCCTCTTCGGCCCTTGCGCTGAAGAAGGCAGCATCAAACCCTGCCTTTCTTGGAGTCGAAAGCGGCTGCCTATCGGTACTCCATACCTGGGGCCAGGCACTCAATTA